>Ga0209646_1000038_pt1:260000-353982 | contig 353982 bp, 302 predicted proteins | sample AraplaL_Col_mTSA_FD_184259 | JGI IMG/M metagenome (GOLD analysis project Ga0209646, IMG submission 184259) | Arabidopsis root microbial communities from the University of North Carolina, USA - plate scrape CL_Col_mTSA (SPAdes) (version 2) | ecosystem: Host-associated > Plants >...
TGTACCGATGTGTAGTGCGATGTGGGGACGGAGAAGGTTAACTCAGCCAACTGTTGGATATGTTGGTTCAAGCCTGTAGTCGTGCCTGGTAGGTAAATCCGCCGGGCTTAGATGAGGGGTGATAACGAGTCTGCTTGCAGACGAAGTGAGTGATACCCTGCTTCCAGGAAAAGCCACTAAGCTTCAGCTACACACGACCGTACCGCAAACCGACACTGGTGCGCGAGATGAGTATTCTAAGGCGCTTGAGAGAACTCAGGAGAAGGAACTCGGCAAATTGACACCGTAACTTCGGAAGAAGGTGTGCCTTTAGTAGGTGAACCATTTACTTGGGGAGCCCAATGAGGTTGCAAAAAATCGGTGGCTGCAACTGTTTATTAAAAACACAGCACTCTGCTAAGACGAAAGTCGACGTATAGGGTGTGACGCCTGCCCGGTGCTGGAAGATTAAATGATGGGGTGCAAGCTCTTGATTGAAGTCCCAGTAAACGGCGGCCGTAACTATAACGGTCCTAAGGTAGCGAAATTCCTTGTCGGGTAAGTTCCGACCTGCACGAATGGCGTAACGATGGCCACACTGTCTCCTCCCGAGACTCAGCGAAGTTGAAATGTTTGTGATGATGCAATCTACCCGCGGCTAGACGGAAAGACCCCATGAACCTTTACTGTAGCTTTGCATTGGACTTTGAACCAATCTGTGTAGGATAGGTGGGAGGCTTTGAAGTAGGGACGCCAGTCTCTATGGAGCCATCCTTGAAATACCACCCTGGTTTGTTTGAGGTTCTAACCTTGGTCCGTTATCCGGATCGGGGACAGTGCATGGTAGGCAGTTTGACTGGGGCGGTCTCCTCCCAAAGTGTAACGGAGGAGTTCGAAGGTACGCTAGGTACGGTCGGACATCGTGCTAATAGTGCAATGGCATAAGCGTGCTTAACTGCGAGACTGACAAGTCGAGCAGATGCGAAAGCAGGACATAGTGATCCGGTGGTTCTGTATGGAAGGGCCATCGCTCAACGGATAAAAGGTACTCTGGGGATAACAGGCTGATACCGCCCAAGAGTTCATATCGACGGCGGTGTTTGGCACCTCGATGTCGGCTCATCTCATCCTGGGGCTGTAGCCGGTCCCAAGGGTATGGCTGTTCGCCATTTAAAGAGGTACGTGAGCTGGGTTTAAAACGTCGTGAGACAGTTTGGTCCCTATCTTCCGTGGGCGCTGCAGATTTGAGGAAGCCTGCTCCTAGTACGAGAGGACCGGAGTGGACGAACCTCTGGTGTATCGGTTGTCACGCCAGTGGCATTGCCGAGTAGCTAAGTTCGGAAGAGATAACCGCTGAAAGCATCTAAGCGGGAAACTCGTTTCAAGATTAGATCTGCCGGGGCCTTGAGCCCCCTAAAGAGTCGTTCAAGACCAGGACGTTGATAGGTCAGGTGTGGAAGCGCAGTAATGCGTTAAGCTAACTGATACTAATTGCTCGTGCGGCTTGACCCTATAACTTTGATTAATTCGAAGTTGTTATGCCAAGTTGACGCATTCAAAAGACACAGCCTAGCTGCTGTGCGAATCTAAATAAAAGCTGATTTGCTCTATGAATTCGATGGATTGTTCGTTGGACAATCTGTCAAAAAGTTATGCCTGATGACCATAGCAAGTTGGTACCACTCCTTCCCATCCCGAACAGGACAGTGAAACGACTTAGCGCCGATGATAGTGCGGATTCCCGTGTGAAAGTAGGACATCGTCAGGCTCTTACAGCAAGGAACGCCCGGTTGATTTTTGATCAACCGGGCGTTTTCTTTTGTGCGTTTGATAATTCAGCCAGAGACGGTCTTTAGCCAGGCTGTGCTCAATTCAAGCCACAGGTCAAAAAAAGCGCGCGGATTTACGCGGGTTTTCTGTGTCTGCGTTGTGAGGCTGAACGCGGAGGAGTAAAAACTCCCGCAGCCGATAGGCGAAGCATTTTTTTGGGGTACACAGTAAGCCCAGTCCTTCATTGCTCTATTCACTATTCAGACTTGCTTAAATACAGCAAGTCACTTGTTCGCAATGAAGTCACCGTCTCTTCGAGCAACGCCGGCCGCGACCAGCTCCGAGCTGAGTTGGTCTATCCAGCTGAGGACAGGAATGTCAGCGAAGAATTTTTCTTTGATCTGCATGAAATATGGGGTTTCGATTACCCATTTTGCAAACACCTCGAACTCCTGGCGCTGAATTTCAAGTAACTTAAACTTCAGCAAGACCTTTGCAGCGTGTTGTGCATGCCTCGCTGGTTTGCTCACGAATGAATCCAGGCGCTGACGTGCACGAACCAGTACATCGGGGGCATACGAAAAGACGCGGCCATGACCGGGAATAACGATTCTTGGATTTAGTTGTTCAATTAAATCGAGAGTCGCCGCAACTTCGGAGAATGCCTCTTCACCTTCCAGTTCGGGAAACACCACCCCAAACCCGTTTTCCCATAAAGCGTCGGCAGAAATAAGCACCCGACTTCGCGGTGCAAAGAAAATTAGCGAATGGGGATCATGCCCGGGCGCCGCGTGCACCTGCCACATATCTGGCCCAAAAAGCATGGAGTTTCCCGGCTGAATAGTCCGTGTAAAGCTGAAACGCGGGCAAAGTTGCCCCGTCGGCAAATAAGTCAGCGCCACTGGATCCCAATCGGTGACTTGTTGGGCGTGACCAGGGGGGATTAAAGTGCGTAAATCAGGATAACGCGCCTGCAAAGCGGCATTGCCGCCACAGTGATCACTGTGCAAATGCGTATTAATAAGAACATTGAGCGGCCGCGACCCTAGGGCAGACTCCACCAGCGCAAGCGTCTGCGCTGCATGCGTGCAATAACCGCTGTCGATCAGGACGGTTTCATCACCGCTTGTGAACAAAATATTGTTGGCGGAAAGCCAGCCGCGCTCAAAAACATGCAGCCCAGGCGGCAAATCGGGTGCGGCCATCAATAGTCTCCGGCGAAAAGAAGCTCAGGCCGACGCTCGCAGCTCACGCCTAAGGATTTTTCCGACATTGGTTTTGGGAAGATCATCTCGAAACTCAATGTATTTGGGGCGCTTGTAACCCGTCAGATGCTGCTTGCAATAAGCACTCAGATCCTCTTCGGTCAACGTTGGATCATTCTTGACGACAAAAACCTTGATGGCTTCTCCCTGTTTGTCGTCGGCAATGCCGATGGCGGCGCATTCGACGACGCCGGGGCACAGCGAAATCACGTTCTCGAGCTCGTTCGGGAACACATTAAAGCCGGAAACAATGATCATGTCCTTTTTACGGTCAATGATTTTGGTGAAGCCGCGCTCATCCATGATGCCAATATCACCGGTACGCATAAAGCCGTCGGAGGTGAAGGCCTTCTTGTTCTCCTCGGGTTGCTGGTAGTAGCCCGTCATGACTTGCGGCCCCTTGACGCAGATCTCGCCGGGTTCGCCAAGCGCCAGTGAATTTCCGTCATCGTCCTTGATCGCGATTTCGATGCTGGGCAGCGGCAGGCCGATAGTGCCGGTGAACTCTTTGTTGGTCACCGGGTTGTTGGTTCCGATCGCGCAGGTTTCGCTCATTCCCCAGCCTTCGATCATGGGGCAGCCCGTCACCTGCAGCCAGTGTTTCGCCGTACCCTCGGAGGCGGCCATGCCGCCGGCTTGAGAGACGCAGAGGCTGGAGAAATCCACCGTCTTGAATTGTGGATGTTGAAGAAGCGCATTGAACAACGTGTTGACCGCCGGCAGCATGTGAAAGGGCCGCTTTTTGAGAACTTCGATGAACTTGCCGAAGTCGCGCGGGTTGGGAATCAACGTCAGATGGGAGCCCCAGCGGATGGTAAGCAGGCACAGTGTCAGAGCGAAGATGTGATAGAGCGGCAAGGCTGCGATGTTGTTGGTTTTGCTGACGTCGCCGACACGCTTCAAAGCGGGCGTGAACCATTCTTCCGCCTGCAAAATTGCAGCGACGATGTTGCGATGGGTCAGCACCGCGCCTTTGGATAAGCCTGTGGTCCCACCGGTGTACTGCAGAAAGGCGATGGAATCGAGCGTGCTCTGCGCGGGCTTGAGCTGCATTCGACTGCCCTCCGCAATCGCACGATTGAACGTGGTCACGGTGCGTCCCTCGCTCAGGGGCAGCTTGTATGCGGGCACCAGCTTGGCGAGATGGCGGACGGCAAAGGTGATCCATTGACCGTACCAAAAGCCCAGTAGATCACCCATGGACGACATGACGACGCTCTTCACCGGTGTTCGTTCAATCACCTCCGCCAGGGTAGCCGCAAAGTTTTCGAGGATGACGATGGCCGTCGCGCCGGAATCGCGCAACTGGTGCTCCAGCTCTCGCGCCGTGTACAAGGGATTGACGTTGACGCAGGTGTAGCCCGCCCGCAGCACGGCCGCCATCGTGACGGCGAACTGCGGCACATTGGGTAGCATGATGGCCACGCGAGAACCGGGCTCCAGCCCCAGGCTCTGCAGCCAGGCGCCCAGCGCCGAGGAGAGTTCGTCGAGCTGCCCGTAACTCATCCAACGATCCATGCAGACCGAAAAAGGCTTGGCCGCATTCTTCTTGAAGGAGTCCTCCAGAAGTTGGGTGAGCGAACGGAACTGTTCGGTGTCGACTTCGTGCGATACGCCTTCGGGATAACTCTTGAGCCAATGCTTGTTCATACACACTCCTTGCGGCCCATTGTGAAAGCCGCCCGCTGGAATCCGTATGGGGCTTGTCCTAATGCGGGGGCGATATCAGGGCCCGGCAGCGAGCAAATGGCTTAATCTGGTCTCGCAGGTGACAGCATCGTCCTCAAACAGGGCGAGGATCCATGCCGTCTCGCGGTCCTTGATGAGTTTGAGGAACTCGCCCGCACCGCGCATGTTGGCGAAGGCATCGAAGCCGGCCTCCAGAAAATGCTGCAGCGAATTCAACCCTGCCGCGGTCGCAGGGCCGCGCATCATCTTGAGCAAGGTGCGCAGGCCGAACATGCGGGTCAGGCGGTCGAGTTCCTGTCCGAGGTGCAGCACCACCTCCAGCTGCCGTTTGCGCGCGGCGACATCTCCTACGCGGCGCCAGCAGCGGATGTAGCGAGCGCACTCGTCACTCAGGGGCGTGGCCGCCATGTCCGCCAGCCATTCGCGCGCCATCAGGTCATCGAGCTGTTCTGTCAGGGCGTGCACTTCCGCCAGCGCGGCCGCGGTATTCACCACCGGTTGTGGAAAAAGCTTGGCAATGGTGCCGGCGATGCGCGCGAATTGCTGGTCGCGTTCGGCGTAATCCTTGTCGCTGTAAAGCTCCTGCAGGAAAAACGTGGCCGCAGTTTTATACCGGTGGCTGTGCAGCAGATCGGAGTAGGTGGCCTGAAAGCGGCGCGCCTGAAAGCGCTTGACCTCGGCGCTGGCCCGGGCCAGCGGCGCGTCGGCCCTGTGCTGCTGCCTGAGCTTGGCCACAGTCTCTAGCGCGTCGTGTATTTGTTGAGCGGAGGCGTCCATACAAACCCGGAGTTTATCTAGGTACGGGCCCCTATTGAAACCCAAATGCACATGCGAAACTGCCAGGATGCAAAGAAGAACACTCCTCAAGCTGGGTGCAGCCTCAGCCGCGGTGTTGATGGTGGCCGGCGGTGCTGCAGCACTGCTGCAGCCCGGCCTCGACGGCGGCAAGCTGGCCGCGCCGGGGCGCGAGGTGTTTTCAGCCGTCGGCCGGGCCGTGCTCGACAAGACGCTGCCGGCAGATGAGGGCGCCCGACAGATCGCATTGAACGGTTTGCTCGGCCGCGTCGACGTGCTGGTGCTGGCTTTGCCGCCTCATGCGCAGGCTGAGCTGTCGCAATTGCTGGCCTTGCTCGCGAGCGCTGCGGGAAGGCGCACGCTGGCTGGCCTGGGCCAGCCCTGGCACCAGGCGTCTGTCGCAGACATTCAGCAATCACTTCAGGACATGCGCCTGTCAGGGCTGGCATTGCGCCAGCAAGCCTATGCCGCCTTGCATGACATCACAGCGGGCGCGTATTTCTCCGATCCGGCGAGCTGGCCGCTGCTGGGATACCCCGGCCCCATGAAAATTTGAAGACCTCGAAGACAGCATGAGCCAACTCAAAGACCCGATCCGCGAGGGCATCGCACGCGGCTGGAAAGTCATGGGCGGCGCGCTGGCGCCGGTGCCGGACACACTTACCTGCGACGTCGCCATCATCGGCAGCGGCGCCGGCGCCGGCGTTACTGCCGAGCTGCTGGCCAAGGCCGGCTTGCAGGTGGTGATTGTTGAAGAAGGCCCGCTCAAAACCAGCACCGATTTCAACCAGAAAGAATCCGAAGCCTATCCCTCGCTGTACCAGGAAAGCGCGGCACGCAAGACCGAAGACAAGGCCGTCAACATCCTGCAGGGGCGCTGCGTGGGCGGCTCGACCACGGTGAACTGGACCAGTTCTTTCCGCACGCCGGCGTCCACGCTTCAATTCTGGCAAGAGCGGTTTGGGCTGGATGCCTACACCACGCAAGCGTTGGCCCCGTACTTTGCACAGGCAGAGCAGCGCCTGAACATCACACCTTGGCTGGTGCCGCCCAATGAGAACAACGACTTGCTGCGCAGGGGCGCGGCCAAGCTGGGGATTCCCGCGTCGGCCATCTCGCGCAATGTCAAAGGCTGCTGGAACCTCGGCTCCTGCGGCCTGGGCTGCCCGACCAACGCCAAGCAGTCCATGCTGGTCACCACCATTCCCGCCGCGCTCGACAAGGGCGCTCAGCTGCTGACCGAAACCCGCGCCGAGCGCTTCGAACTGGCCAATGGCAAGGTCACGGCGCTTGTATGCCGGAGCCTGGATGCCGGCACCGGCGCGGCGGGCAAGTCCATCAAGATTGTCGCCAGGCACTACGTGCTCGCCGGCGGCGCCATCAACTCGCCGGCCGTACTGCTGCGCTCGCAGGCGCCTGATCCGCATGGCGTGCTTGGTGCCCGGACCTTTCTGCATCCGGTGGTCATGTCCTCCAGTGTGTTCGAGCAAAAAGTAGAAGCTTGGAGCGGCGCGCCACAAAGTATTTACTCCGACCATTTCCTGGAAACCCAGGCGATCGATGGGCCCATAGGCTACAAGCTCGAGGCTCCGCCGCTGCACCCGGTGATTTTTGCGTCAACAGTACCGGGCTTCGGCCAGGGCCAGCACGACCTGCTCAAGTCCTTCCCCTACAACCACACCTTGCTCGCATTGCTGCGCGACGGCTTTCACGGTGAGTCCAGGGGCGGGCAGGTCAAGCTGCGCGGCGACAACTCAGCCGTGCTGGACTACCCGCTCACGGACTACATCATGGAGGGCGGGCGCAGGGCGCTGCTTTCGATGATGGAGATCCAGTTCGCTGCAGGGGCGAAGCAAGTGCTTCCATTGCACGAAATGGCCCAGCCCTACACCTCGTGGGCGCAGGCCCGCGATGCGGTCAAGGCCTTCCCTATGAAGCCCTTGCTGACCCGAGTGGTGAGTGCCCACGTCATGGGCGGCTGCGGCTTGGCCGGCAGCGAACGTCAGGGCGTGACCCGGCCGGATGGTGTGCACTGGCAGCTGGAGAATCTGTCCATCCACGATGGCTCGCTGTTCCCCACAAGCATAGGCGCGAATCCGCAACTGTCCATCTACGGCATCGTGAACCGCCTGGCGCAGGGCTTGGCAGCGAAGCTGTCAAGCCGCAGTGTCACACTGGCCTGAGATACTGCGGCTTGATACCGCTTCCGTTTCCTTGCTGACCCATGCTGGCTCAATTACAAAGACTCATCGCCCTGTCACTGGTCGCCGCGGCCTTTGGTTGGCTCTTCTGGTTTTACGACGACTCCAGGGTGCTCGCCGTCAGCGGTTTCACGGCCATCGCGCTTAGCTATACCGTTTTCCTGGCGCTCGAGTTCGTCGTCCTTCATCACGTCAACAAGCAGGATCCGGCGCCGCAACCCACCTGGATGGAGCTGGTAAGCGCATGGATCGGGGAGGCCCTCACAGCTCCGCGCGTGTTCTGCTGGCGCCAGCCTTTTCGCATGAATGCGGTGCTGGACCAGCTGGCACCTACCGCAACCGTTCAGGGGCGCCGCGGCGTCGTCTTTGTGCACGGCTTCTTTTGCAACCGTGGTTTATGGACGCCCTGGCTGCGGCGCGTTCAGGCTGACGGACGGGCCTTTGTCGCCGTCAACCTCGAGCCGGTGTTTGGCTCCATCGATGACTATGCGCCCCAGATCGACGAGGCCGTCAGCAAGGTCACTGACGTTACGGGCCTGCCGCCGCTACTGGTGTGCCACAGCATGGGCGGGCTGGCCGTGCGGGCTTGGCTCAAGCGCATGCGGGCGGAGTCCCGCGTCTTCCATGTGGTCACCATAGGCACCCCGCATCGCGGAACCTGGCTGGCGCGTTTCGGCCACGGCCACAATGGCCGCCAGATGCGGCTACGGTCCGACTGGCAGACCCAGTTGGACCACGACATGCCTGCGAACCGCCATGCGCTGTTCACATGCTGGCACTCCAACTGCGACAACATCGTGTTCCCGACGTCCACCGCCACTCTGCCCGGTGCAGACAATCGGCTGCTTCGCGGCGCCGCCCATGTGCAAATGGCCTTCCTGCCCGAGGTCATGGACGCCACCCTGGCTTTACTGGAGCGCGAATCGGGCTAAGAGCGTTGCCGACCGGAACGGCCGCGCTGCGCCGGATTCTTGTGAATTTGTCACAAGAATGACCCGCCATATTCACTATCTACATTGGGGCAGGCTTCTTATGCTCGACATCATCTATTTGTAGGATGGAGCGCCCCGTGACCCTGTATGCACAGCCCAATGCCGCCTTTCAGGAAGCCTTATCCCCGTTTTCCCTGGATGAAACGGATTCAATACCCGCTTTGCTTGCCTTTCTTGTGGATGAGCTGGCCCACGGTGTGCTTGTCCTGACCGCCCATGGACAGATACTGCACGCCAACCAGGTCGCCCGGCGTGAGCTCAACCGCGCCGCCGTGCTGGGTGCGGAATTGGGCGAGTTGAAGGTGCTAATGCCGGCAGATGCGAAGGCCTTCCAGAGCGCCATGGTCAAAGCCATTGCAGGCAAGCGCGGCCTCGTCAAACTGGCCGGCGAGGGGGTGGACTTCACCTTGGCCCTGGTTCCGCTGCAGCGCCAAGCCGGCATTCCCTGCGATCGAATTGCGCTCATGCTGTCGCGCGTCGGAGTGGGCGAATCCGGCGTGTTCGGTGCATTTGCCCGTAGCCACGGTCTCACCCACACGGAAGAGCAGGTGCTGGTTTTCCTGTGCCGCTGCCTCAGCACCCCCGAGATCGCCATCCAGATGAAAGTTGCCGTCTCTACCGTACGCAGCCACGTGCGCAGCATGTGCGCCAAGACCGCTTCCAGCGGAGTCCGGGAGCTCATCAATCGCGTGGCGATTCTGCCACCCATTGCCCCCCTGCCGCTCGGCCAAATTCATTGATATCCGCACGGGGCCGGCAACGTGCTAGATTACGACTCATCATGAGTCCGCATATTCCTTCCGAAGAAGACCTCTACGCCCACCTGACCCCCGAATTGCGCACCCTGGCCATGCGTGGCGCGGTGCGAACCTACCCCAAGAAGGCGGTCGTCATCAACGAAGGGGAAATCGGAGACAGCCTCTTCGTGTTGCTCAAGGGCAGCGTCAAGGTGTTTTCCATGGACGAAAGCGGCCGCGAAATCACCTATGGCAGGATTCATTCGGGTGATTATTTTGGCGAAATGTCGCTCGACGGCGGACCCCGCTCTGCCTCGGTCATCACCCTGGAGCCTTGTACTTGCGCCATCCTCAGTCGCACCGAAGTGAGTGAGCACTTGGTGGATGAGCCTGGATTTGCAATAAACCTGGTGGTTCAAGTCATCCGACGTGCCCGCTCGGCCACCGAGGCCGCCCGAAACATGGCGCTCCTGGATGTCTATGGCCGCCTGATTGCCGTGCTGGAGGAGCACGACGACGTGACCACCCGCAACACCGCCGCCGGCCTGACCCTGGAATCCATCACCCACCAGGACATCGCCAGCCGTGTCGGGGCCTCGCGCGAGATGGTCAGCCGCCTGCTCAAGGATCTGGAAAAGGGTGGCTACATTGAAATGGGCACCAAGCGCATCACGCTGCTCAAAAAACTCCCCAGCCGCTGGTAACTGAGCCGGTGGGGGTCATTCTTCCCAGTTTTTGCTTTGAACCGGGCTGCCCGGCCGGCGGTGCGTGCGCGCTGGTTTTCCGTATTGAGGGACTGAAGTCGTGAAACCCGCGTACCGCTGCTTTTGTTTTGCCATCCCTTCCAAGCTTTTTCGCAAGCTTGCCGAAAAATCCGGAGACGAAGAGCGTGAGCGGCTTAAAGGCAACATCGAGCACAGCATGCGCTTGCGCACGCAGCGCCATATCCTGGCCAAGCAGGCGGCGGTTCCCCGCACGGTCCAGTCTCCCCAGTCTTTCATGCCGGCGCAGGCTTATCGGCGCAGTATTTTCAATGCCGGCTTCGATACCGACCTGCCGGGCAAGCCGGTGCGCCATGAAGGAGACAAGCCGGTCAAGGACCGCAGCGTCAATCAGGTGTACGACAACACGGGCCTTGCCCTGGATTTTTTCCACCAGGTTTTCGGACGGGATTCCCTCGACGACCGCAGCATGCGCGTCGAGTCGGCGGTGCATTTCGGCAAGAATTTTGCCAATGCCATGTGGACCGGCGAGCAGATGGTCTATGGCGACGGTGATGAGAACGTGGGCGGCTTCACCGAAGCGCTGGACATCATCACCCACGAGCTGACCCACGGCGTCATCCAGTACTTGATTCCCGGCGGCCTGGGTGTGGTCAAGCTGGCGCGCAAGGACCGCGAGTTCGAAGAGCAGACGCATATGCTGCAGGGCCAGGCCGGCGCCCTCAACGAGTCCTTCTCCGATGTCATGGGCAGCCTGGTCAAGCAATGGCACCTGGGCCAGACGGCGGCCCAGGCCAACTGGCTGCTCGGTGAGAATATGCTCGCGCCGCGGCATGGCAAGGCCATACGCTCGCTCAAGGACCCCGGCAATCGCAAGCTGACCTGGTACGACGACGACCAGTTCAAGACCATGGAGCAGTATGTGGACGGCGCCGACGTCCATGACAGCTCGGGCATTCCCAATCACGCGTTTTATCTGGCCGCCAGAAAAATCGGCGGCTTCTCCTGGGAGAAGGCGGGGGCCATCTGGTACGAGGCGTTCGGCAAGCTCAAGCCCAAGGCCAGCTTCCTGGATGCGGCGCGGGCGACGAGCCGGGTGGCGAGCGAGCGCTTCGGCAGTAAGTCAAAAGAGTACAGCGCGGTGGTTTCCGCCTGGCAGGCCGTGAAGGTACTCCCCTGAGGCAGAGCTACTAATTCCTTGATTTGTTGCGGGGCTCGTGCAACGATTCGCTTAGTGGTTTTTCCCGTTGTGGAGAGGAATAAATAGAAGATGTCGTTGCGCTGCGTTTCGTGCCTGACCGTTAATCCGGTGAGTAACCGGTTCTGCGGTAACTGTGGCGCCGCCTTCGGGCTCAGTGTGCAGGAGCCTCCCAGTGCCTTGTCTCCCGTCCCGGAAATCCAGTGGGGCGCGCTCAAGCACGCCACCATTCTTTTCGCGGACGTTGTCAGCTCCACTGAGCATGTAGCCGGCCTGGACCCGGAGCAGGCGATGGAGCAGTTGCGGCCCGCCGTGCAGAGCATGTGCAATGCGGTGGAGCGTTTCGGCGGCACCGTTGTGCGTACGCTCGGCGACGGCATCATGGCTTTGTTCGGCGTGCCCCGCGCGCTGGAAGGCCATGCCAGCCTGGCCTGCGAGGCTGCGCTGGCGATGCAGGCGGCCTTCGAGAGTCCGGGCTCGAGCCTGCGCATCCGGGTCGGCTTGCACTCCGGCCAAGTTGCCTTGGACCCCGAGGCTGTCGACGCTACCCGCGGCGGCGGCGTGCACGGTCACGCGATTCATCTGGCCAGCCGCGTAGTGGCGCTGGCTGAGCCTGGCGGCGTCTGTCTTACGGCCGATTGCCTGGCACTGGTGCGATCAGCCTGCGACGCCCGGCCCATGGGCAAGCACCCACTCAAGGGGATTGCCGAGCCCGTCGAACTGCATGCCCTGCTGGGCATGAAGAACGATGTGCGGAGCCACAGCTTCCATGAAGCTGCGTTGTCGCTTTTTCGAGGGCGGTCGCACGAGTTGGCCATGCTGCAGGACGCGCTGCGCAAGGCCGAGAACGGCGAGGGTTCCGTGATCGGTTTATCCGGCGCGCCCGGTTCGGGCAAAAGCCGGCTTTGCCACGAATTTTCCCAGTGGTGCCATCTGCGCAACGTGCCGGTTTTCGAGGTAAGGACGCAGCTGTACGGCCATGCGACGCCTTTGCAGCCAGTTTTGCTGCTGCTGCGCAGCTGTTTTTTCCTTATCACTCCGGCGCATGATGCCGCCGCCGCGCGCGAATGCATTGTCCGGGGCCTCGCAAAGCTTGGTCCCGTATCACCGGACGATCTCGCGTTGCTCAGTGAGTTTCTCGGCGTGGCTGACACGAACAGCCCGCCTTGTTCGCTCAATCCCAAAGCGCGGCGTGCCAGGTTGTTGGGCTTGTTGCATGAACTCGTGAAACAGGCGGGGGCCGCCACCTCCGTCATTGTTTTCGAAGACCTCCACTGGCTGGATGACGCCAGCGCGGAATTTCTCTCGGTGCTTGTCGCCGCCGTTGCGGGAACCCGGACATTGCTGCTGCTCAACTATCGGCCGGGCTATCAGGTGCCTTGGTGGACGATGCGGCATTTCCGGGCGATCCAACTGGCGGATCTGAGTTTGTCCGATACGGAAGAGCTGGTGCGCGAACGACTCAGGCATTACCCCGAGTTGCTCGATTTTTTCCCACTGATTGTGGAACGCTCCGCCGGGAATCCTTTTTTTGCCGAAGAGCTGTCGCATTCCCTGATTGAAAAGAGTGCCGCGTTGATGGCCTCCAGTCAAAAGAATTCAGACATCGCCTCGCTGGCGCACGCCTTGCCCGCGACCGTGCAGGCCGTGATCGGGGAGCGCATAGACCGCCTGGTGGTGACCCAGAGAACGCTGCTGCATGTGTGCGCGGTGATCGGCAAGGAAATTCCGCTGGCCGTGCTGCAGGATGTCGCCGTATACCTGGTGAGCCAGCTGGAGAGCGGCCTGGACGGTTTGTGCGAGGCCGAATTGCTGCAGTTGCTGCGCGAAATTTCGGGCGGGCGCCGTTTCGTTTTCCGCCATCCACTCATTCAGGAGGTCGCCTACAGCACGCAGCTCAAGGCACGGCGGGCCAATCTGCACGCTGCGGTCGCGATCGCCATGGAGGCGCACTACAGCACGCAGCCAGGTGAGTTCGCCGCGCTGATCGCCTATCACTATGAAGCCGCCGGGCAATTGCTCAATGCGGCGCAGCACGAGGCGCGTGCCGCAAAATGGACCGGCTCAACAAACTCGGCGCAGGCCATCAAGCACTGGCGCAAGGTGTGGACGCTGCTGGACGGGCAGGAGCGGTCATCGCAGGTCAACAGCCTGCGTGCCCTCGCCGGCGGGAGAATCGTGTACCTGGGCTGGCGGGAGGGGCTCAGTCCTGAAGAGGTCCAGAAGATCACCCAGGAGGCCATAGGCCACGCCAGCGAAGTCGACAGCCGACTGGTGCAGTTGCTGCTGTTTGCCCAAGGGCGAATCCTGCAGTCCGGTGGCGGCGCGGCCGATGACTATGTGGAGTGCGTCCTCAAGGCCTTGTCCCTCACGCCTGCGGGTAGAGATGCCGGGCGGGTCGCGATGCTCAACGTGGCTTTGAGCCAGGCCTACGCATGGGCGGGTCTGCTGGAGCAAGGCTTGGCGGCCAATGATGCCGCCATGCAGGGCGTCGCGAGCATTGACCAGTTCGACCGGGAATTCATCGATTTCAGCGTTGAGCAATGGATGCTTGGCATCCGTGCCCGACTGCTGATTCGGATGGGGCGCTTTAACGACGCCAAGGACTGCCTGCAAAAGATGCTGTCGGCAGACGAAGGACTCAACGACCCCGTCATCGGCCAGATTGCACATCATTTGTCAGTCGAACTTGCCTTCTGTTTTCAAAATGCCGCGCTGGCGCATGAGCATTCGGCAAAGGTCTCCAAGATCGCACAGGAGCATCGAAGCCCTTACTCAAGAGTGTTTGCATTGTGGTGCAACGGCTTGGCCGAGGTGACAAGAGGGGATCTGGAGTCCGCGCATGAAAGCTACTCGCAAGCGCTGGAGCTCATTATGGGGACGCGTGTCGCGGTGGAATTCGAAACCGAGATACGCGCCAGCCTCGCCGAGCGCCATTACAAGGCCGGTAATCTGGAAGAAGCGCTGGTGATCGCGAAAGAGGCGGTAGCGCTTTCGCAGCAACGAAGCAATCGCCTGACGGAATGCCGCGCACTGATTGTCTGGGGTGGCGTGCTGCGCCACGCGGCGGATGCCGGGGCCCTGGAAGGGGCTATGGGACTTTTCAACCAAGCGGAGCAACTCATCAAGTTGACCGGCGCAAAAATGTACGAGCAGGCCCTGCACAGTGAACGAGGCCGGCTGGCGGAGCTCATGGGGCGTTGACAGGCGCTGAAGGCAGGCGTACCAGCAGCGTAAATTCGCGCATCCCGTAGCCTTGCACTACTTCAACCTGCGCGTGAAAGTTTGTTTCGCAGTAGGACTGCCACACGCCAGGCAGCGTTCTGTAGAGTTCCGTCTGAGCCTCGCCCTGTTCCAGCGCCGCGAGAAAGTTCACAGCGAAGCCTCGTCGGCTGGAGGCCCGCATGGCGGTCAAGGTTGTTTCGACGAAATGCGTCCAGAGCACTTCGCTTTGGTTCAACTTGACGTTGAAGATGCCACTGGCCAGAGAGTAGTCGGCTACCCTGGGGCTGGCATTTGCCACGAGAAATTCGGCATGAGGGCGCTTGCCCCACAGGCGGCGCGCTTCGGCGATCATTTGCGCCGAAAGGTCTAAGCCCAGGTAGTCGATCTTCTTGCGCCGATGCCGCTTTGCCAGGAATGCCAGCAGGGCCCCGTAGCCGCAGCCAATATCGTTGAGTGAAAACGAAGGATCCGCTTCGCATACGCGCAAGAGTTGCACAAAACGCAACTCCTGCGTCGGTCGGCAGGGCCAGGCCACCCCCAACGGGGTTGCGCCGTGGGCCTCTATTTTCCCGGAATAGTACCGCTCGATGTCCCGGTACAGTTCCGCCAGGTGGTTCCCCGCACTAGCGTTCCCGGTCATGCTTGCCGCCTGCCCGCTTATTTTTTGGTGGATTTTTTGGCCGCGGGTTTGGTGGCTGCGGATTTTGTGGTCGACTTTTTGACTGCGGAGATCGGCTGCATCGGAATGGAAATCGTCAGGTAGTCCTGCTCCAGGTAATGGATAGGCTGGCTCTTGTCGATGATTTTCACTTCCGTGTTCGCTTTGTCACCGCGCATGTCGTGGGAGGTGAAGAAGACCGGCAGCGGTGCCTTGGCGGCAAGATTCTTGATCAGCGCGTCCACAATAGCTGCGTCACCGTCCAGGCCCTTTTTGTTGGAGCCGTGGCGGTACAGGTTGCCCAGGAGGTTCTGCCAGAGGTTTTTGACTTCGTTGTTGCGGGCGCCAAGGTTAAGTGCGGCGCAGCTCATCTTGAACGAGCGTCCTTTTTTGAAGAGTTTGAACTCCTTTTGCAAGGCGACCATCTCAAGAATGCCGCCGAAGTGCGAGTCTTTGCCTTGCGAGGGGGCAAAACGCAGGTTCAGCTCATCCAGCATCGTTCCGATGTAGATGTCGTGTTCTTTCATGAAAAAGCCCATAAATTTCTCCTCTGATTCAGTTAATGGAATAGACGCGGTATTTGTAACTCTGCCTTGGGACGCTGAACGCCTCTTGTCAGGAGCCCGTTTCCCCGAAACCGGCCATTTCGGGAAAGAAAGAAGCTCCTCTTTTTGATGGATATCGTAAGCGAAGTAACAAACTATTACCCCCTCTTTTTGTAGGAGGGAATACCCGTTAGGAGAGGATTAAACCCGATGCGGCTTGCATGGTTGCCCGCGTGTTGAATTGTCGGCCTCCCACGAGGTGCCTGTCATTGCGTGCCATTCCCGGTTTTGACGCGGCCAAGCGGCGCGTGTGAAAAAAACCGGGGCGATAAGCAGCATTACCCCGTTTTTTTTCGGGTAGTTGCCGACAAAATAGCGACTTGCCCTTCCAGAACCAACAGCGAGAGTTTGTATGCCCTTGATCGTGGTGATAGATGATGACGCAGGCACACGCATGCTGGTCACCCAGGTGCTCAAGAAAGAAGGCCATGAGGTCATGGAGGCCGAGGACGGCGCCAAGGGCCTGGAACTGATCCGCGAATTCAGGCCCGACGTGGTGGTGAGCGACATCCAGATGCCCCAGCTTGACGGCTTTGAGGTGCTTGACCGCATACGCAACGAGGATGCGCTGGCGACCACCGCCGTGATTTTGCTGACGTCCCTGCAGGACCGTACCCACATGCGCCAGGGCATGACCACCGGGGCCGACGACTACCTGACCAAGCCTTTCGCCCCGCAGGAGCTGCGCGAGGCGGTCAACGCGCAACTCAACAAGCTCACGCGGGCGGAAGCCATGCGCGCCCAGGTGGTGGACAAGGCCGTCCAGCTGGCGCTGGTGGAGCAAGGCCAGAAGATCAGCGACCTTTACGAGATGCGCATGGCGCAGTCGCTGAGCCAGCAGTGGCCCGAGACCGGCGCGGTTCAAGACAACGACAAGTTCGCCAGTGCGACGGTGCTGTTCGCCGACATGCGCGACTACGGCCTGTGGACCCAGTGCCTGTCCGGCCCGGAACTCAGCGACGTCGTCAAGCGGCTCTACAGCAGTGTGGGCGACACGGTTTACCTGTTCGGCGCGCATTACATGCAGTTTGTCGGCGACGGCATGCTGTGCGTGTTTGTCGATGCCGCCGACACGCGGTCGGTCAACCACGGCCTGCGCGCGATTCGCGCGGCCCTGGGGCTGGCCGATGCCACCAAACGCATAGACACCTATGTGCGCCAGCGCTTTCCGGAGCGCGGCCTGCCCGACTTCTCGCTGGGCGTGGCCTTGCACACCGGCCCCGTCGCCTTTGCGCGCCTCGACGGGCTGATAGGCCGCTCCGGCCAGACCACGCCCATAGGCGATACGGTGGCCGCGGCGCTCAGGCTGTTCCAGGGCCAGCCGCCGCTGGACTGGACCATTGCCGCCAGTGTGCAGGCCACGCGGCTGGTGACGGGCGCGGTGCGCACCGGCCGCCGCGCGCTGGTACAGATCGCCGGGCGCGCCAAGCCGCTGGACACCGTGGAAATCGTGGGGCTGGCATGACCGCTGGCCAGGCTGCGGCCGCGGCGGGCAATCCACCCGGGCGCAGCTGGTCGCTGCGCGCGGTGCTGGTCACCAGCCTGCTGCTGTTTTCGCTGGTGCCGGCCGCCACAGTGGGCTGGTTTTTGTACCGCAGCAACCTGCAAAGCGTGCAGACGCTGGCCGAGAAAACCGTGGACGGCGTGGCGCAGCGGATGCAGATCGTCACGGAGGATCATCTGTCACAGGCGCACATCGTGCTCAACGGGCTGATCCATGAGCAGCCCAACGAGGCGGGCGTGGCGCGTGCGCGCCAGTTGATCCAGAACCCAGCCTTGTTCGAGCAGACAGCCTTCGCCATGACGCGCATGACGCCCCGGGTGCCCCATATGGTCCTGGCCACTCACCGCGGTGAATACCTGGGCATCGAGGCGCCGACCCAGGGCGGCAACCTTGCCACGCAGGTGGCCGTGCGCAAGGAAGGCGGCCAGGGCCGCACATTCTTTGCCGCTGAATACGCCGGCGACCGCAGGCAGAAAACCGCCACCGAGGCCGCGAACCACGAACCCCGCACGCGTGCGTGGTACCAGGGCGCGATGGAAAACAAGGGCCGCAGCTTTACCGCCGTGACTCCCTCGCCGGCCCATAACCAGTTGCTGGTCACCCTGTCCCAACCTGTCTACGGCGCCGACGGCGGCGCGCTGGGCGTATTTGCCGTTGACCTGCACCTGGCGCGCCTCAAGGAATTGCTGCAGACCATGGTCTTCAGCGCCCACGGCACGGCCTTTCTGCTCGACGAGAACGGCTTGCTGGTCGCCAACTCCACCATAGACCCGCTGTTTTCTGATGCGGGCGGCAAGCTTGATCGCAAGCGGCCCATGGACAGCCGCAACGCGGTCGTTCGCAGCGCTTACAACGAGGCAGCCTCCAGCCTGGGCAGGACGCTGCCTGACAGCGTGCAGCGTATTGCCTTTTTGCATCGGGTGCCCATGGAGGATGACACCCTGATCGTGGTGCTCAAGCCCTTTGGCGAAAGCCTGGGCCTGCGATGGAGCCTGGTGGTGGCGGCGCCCGAGAGCGATTTCGCCGCCGCCAGCCAGGCCGCCTTGCAAAAGACCCTGGCCGTGATGGCACTGGCCTTGGTGCTGGGCGCGTTGCTGGCCACCTGGCTGGCCTACCGCCTGAGCCGGCGCTTCCGGGCCTTGAGCGTCGCCGCCGCGCAACTGGCGCGGGCCGAGGTGCCTCAGGTGCAGCAAAACGCCCGCATCACCGAAGTGCGGCAACTGTCGCAGGCCATGCACGACAGCGCTGAAGAAATCCTGCGCAATCGCGCGGCCATCGATGCGCAGAACATCGCCCTGCAGGACGCCAACGAAACGCTGGAGGCGCGGGTCGCCAGCCGCACCGCCGAGCTGGCGGCTTCCCGCGAGGAGGCGCTGGCCGCCGCGCGCGCCAAGGCCGCCTTCCTGGCCACCATGAGCCACGAAATCCGCACACCGCTCAACGGCGTGGTGGGCATGACTACCTTGCTGGCCGATACGCCGCTCGACCCCGAGCAGCGCGACTACCTGCACACCATGCGTGTCTCCAGCGACCAGTTGCTGGGCGTGATCAACGACATCCTGGACTTTTCCAAGATCGAGTCCGGCAAGCTGGACCTGGAAAACGAGCCGTTGAACCTGCTGGCCACCATCGAGGAGGCCTGCGACATAGGCGCGCCGCGCGCGCGTGAAAAAGGCCTGGAGTTGCTGGTCGACATGGGTGATGAGCTGCCCACCTGGGTGCGCGGCGATGTTACGCGGCTGCGCCAGGTGCTGCTGAATTTCGTCAACAACGCCGTCAAGTTCACCGAGAAGGGCCAGGTCATCGTCTCGGCCCACGTGCTGGAAGACGCCACGCCGGAGCGCGGTGGGTTGATTGAGTTTCGCGTGAAAGATTCGGGCATAGGCATCCCGTTGGACCGTCAGTCGGCGCTGTTCCAGTCTTTCACCCAGGTCGACACCAGCACCACCCGCAAATACGGCGGGACCGGACTGGGGCTGGCCATCTGCAAGCGCCTTGCCGGGCTGATGGGGGGCGCCGTCGGGCTGGAGTCCGCGCCGGGCCAGGGCTCCACCTTCTGGTTCACCGCCCGGCTGGGTTATGCCGATGCGCCGGAAATCGCCCAGCTCTCCGCGCTGCACATGGTCAGCCTGGCCGGCAAGCGTGTGCTGGTGGTGGACGACACACCGGTCAACCTGCGCATCCTCGACAAGCAGCTCAGGCGCTGGGGCATGGAGCCCGCCCTGTTCGAGCGCGCCGGCGAGGCGCTTGAGTGGCTGCGAGGCCAGCCGCCCATGGACGTGGTGGTGACCGACATGCACATGCCCGAGATGGACGGCCAGACTTTTGCCCAGGCACTGCGTGAGCGCCACCCGGGCACCCGCATCGTGCTGCTGACCTCCGGCACCATGCCTACCGGCGAGCAGGCGAAGGTGTTTGATGCGCGCCTGCTCAAGCCCTACCGGCAGTCCCAACTGTTCGAGGCGATCGCCCGCGTCACTTCCGCGCAGGAAACGGTCAAGGCCGTGGTCGAAGCAGGCAAGCCCGAGTCGCGCAACCAGTTCATCCTGGTGGCCGACGACAACGCCGTGAACCTGAAGGTGGCCCTGGCCATGCTGGCCAAGCTGGGGTACGAGGCCGCCACGGCCATCAACGGCAGGGAGGCGGTGGAAAGGGTCGCCGCTTCGCTGCGCCTCGAAGGCGGCCTTAGCAGCCGCGACGGGCCCCGGCCCTATGCGGCCATCCTCATGGACGCCAACATGCCGCTGATGGACGGCTTTGCCGCGTCGCGCGAGATCATCGCGGCCCACGGCGCCTCCGCGCCGCCCATCATCGCTCTGACCGCATCGGTGCTCGAAGAAGACCGCCAGCGTTGCCTGGCGGCCGGCATGGTGGGCTTCCTGCCCAAGCCGCTGCGCATCGATGAGCTGTCGGAGGCGCTGGCCCGCTACGCCCGCAAGCCCGGGGACACGGCCGTGAGAATCCTGCGTCCCGAGGCGGTCTCCGCCCAGGGGACGGAGCCGGGCCCCGAGGCTTCTTCAGTGGTGTTGATGGACTGGAGCCGCCTGGAGCAGTTCAAGGAGTTTGACGACGAGGAGCGCAGCATGACGCGCGAGGTGATCGCGCTGTTCGCCAGCGACGCGCCCAAGCGCATGGACGACATCCGCGCGGCCTTGGGGGCTTCGGACAGCGCCGAACTCTCCCGGGCGGCGCATGCCCTCAAGGGGGCGGCATCCAACGTCGGCGCCGAGGCCCTGAGCGATGCCTGCTTTGTGCTGGAGCAGTCCTGCCTGCAGGGCCAGTGGCCGGCCGATGCGCAGCAGCAGGTGGCCAAGGTGTGCGAACTCGCCGAGCAGACCCGGCATGCTCTCAACGGCTGGATGGCCAGCCCGAATTAAGCAGTGACCGGCGCCTGGGCCAGTGCCTTGTAGAAAGGCGTGAAGTCCGGCTCCGTCAGGCGCAGCAGCGCCTCAAAGCTGTCGATCACGAAGTACTGCTGCTGGAAGGTGTCTATCTTGTAGGTCGACGACATGCAGCGCAGCAGGTCGGTGTTGTCGCGCAGGGGGATGCGCTGGGGCTCGGCTGATTCCACGCTCCAGGCCAGCTCGCCCGGGCTGCTCAGGATGCCGGCGCCGTAGACGCTGACGCCATTGGCGCCTTTCTTGTCGCGCATCAAGCCGAACTCGATGGTGTACCAGTAGAGGCGCGAAAGCATCTCGACCGCGCCGGGAATCGGCTCCGCCCCATGTGTGCCGTGCTCCAGCGCGTGCGCCTTCAGCGCGCCCTTGCCGTAGGCCTGGATGTGGTCGGCGTAGCTCGGGTCGAACAGCAGCGGCACATGGCCGAACAGGTCGTGAAAGATATCGGGCTCGACGATGTAGTCGAACTCGGCCGGCGTGCGTATCCAGTCCGTCACCGGGAATTTCCGGTTTGCCAGCAAGGTGAAAAACGGCACCTCGGGGATCAACCCCGGCACGCCCACCAATTGCCAGCCGGTGGCCTTGAACAGCCGCTCGTTGATGTCCTCGAAGCGCGGAATCGCGTCGCTGGCGCCCAGGCTGGGCAGGGCGTCGATAAAGGCGCTGCAGGCCCGGCCCGGCAGCAGGGCAGACTGACGCGTGTAAAGGCGCCGGTAGGTCTCGTGGTCCTGCGCGGAATAGGCCGCGTAGTTTTGCGGGCAGGTGTAGTCCGCGTTGACCTGTCCGCCGCGCGCGTAGTCGCCGCGCGGCGGCCGGTCGGACTGGCCGTACACCGCCGGCGGCGGTGTGTTGCTGCTCTTGCTGTCGGCTACTTCAGCCATTGGCTCTCCACGCGTTGGTATTCGCCGCTTGCGCGCGCCAGGTGCAGCCACTGGTCGACGTAGGCCTTGAAGGCCACGTCGCCGCGCGGCAGCAGCCAGGCCATTTCGCCGTACTGCAGCGGTTTGTCGGGGTTGATGGCGCACAGGCCCGGCTTGAGCCTTTGCTGGGTGATGGCCTCGGCCGATTCGGTGACGAACACGTCGGCGCGGTTGGCCAGGATTTCATCAAAAATCGTCAGGTTCTCCGGATTCAGCCGCATTTGCGCCTGCTTGAAATTGGCGCGGGCAAAACGCTCGTTGCTGCCGCCCGGGTTGAAGATTACGCGCGTGGCCGGCTTGTCGATGTCGGCTACCGTCTGGTACTTGGCCACGTCGGCGCAGCGCGCGATCGGCGTCTTGCCGTTGACCATATAGGGCGCGCTGAAGAAGGCCTTCTTCTGGCGCTCGGTGGTCACTGAAATGCCGCCCACGGCCATGTCGCATTTGCCACCCACCATATCGGGCATCAGGTTGGACCAGCTGGTCTTGATGAACTCAGGTTTCACGCCCAGGCTGGCCGTGAGCGAAGCCATCAGGTCCACGTCAATGCCTTCAAATGCGCCGTCCGGTTTCTGGAAGCTGAAGGGCTTGTAGTCGCCCGGTGTGCAGATGCGCAACACGCCGGCTTTTTGCACCGCGTCCAGGCTGGACGCGGGCATCACGCTGACGACTGTCTGGGCCGAGACACCGGCGACGGCCATCAGGGCGGCCGCGGCGAGGCTGAGCAGGCCCAGGGGACGTTGCGCTTTCAGGGGGACCAAGGAAAAGGACATGGCGATCTCCGTAAGGGGGTAAATCAATGGGAGCTTTATTGTGCGCCCGCTTTTTCGCCCGCCTTGCCGTCGGCCAGCACCCCGCGGCGCATCTGGTCGAGCTCAATGCTCTCAAACAGCGCCTTGAAGTTGCCCTCGCCGAAACCGTCGTCGCCCTTGCGCTGGATGAACTCGAAGAAGATGGGGCCGAGCTGGTTTTCGCTGAAGATCTGCAACAGCAGCGCGCCCTTTTTGCCGTCCACCAGGATCTTGCGCTTCTTCAGGTCCGGCACGCTTTCGCCGTGGCCCGGGATGCGCTTGTCGACCAGCTCGTAATAGGTGTCTATGGTGTCCAGCAGCTTCACGCCGCTGGTGCGCAGCGCGTCCACCGTGGTGAACAGGTCGTTGCTGCCCATGGCGATGTGCTGTATGCCTTCGCCCTGGTAGCGGTCCAGGTACTCCTGGATCTGGCCGGCTTTTTCATTGCCCTCTTCGTTGATCGGGATGCGAATCTTGCCGCAGGGGCTGGTCATGGCCTTGCTTTTCACGCCGGTGACCTGGCCTTCAATGTCGAAGTAGCGTATCTCGCGGAAATTGAAGAGCCGTTCGTAGAAGCCGGCCCACTCGTCCATGCGGCCGCGGTGCACGTTGTGCGTCAAATGGTCGATGTAGGTCAGGCCATGGCCCACCGGGTTGAGCGCATCGCCAGCAATGCCGGGCAGCGGCTCGAAGTCCACGTCGTAAAAGCCAATGTTGCCAATGTCGCCAGGTTGCGCGCCGTTCTTGCCGCGCCATTTGTCGATGAAATAAATGATCGAGTCGCCGATGCCCTTGATGGCCGGGATGTTGAGCTCGCCCGGGCCGGCCGTGTGGGCATAGCCCCAGGCGCCCAGGGAGATGGCGCGCTCGTAGGCGAATTTGGCGTCTTTCACGCGAAAGGCGATGGCGCAGACGCTGGGGCCATGCTGGCGCGCGAAGCGCTGCGCGAAGGAATCGGGCTCAGCGTTCAAGATGAAGTTGATGCCGCCCTGGCGGTACAGCGTCACATTCTTGTGGCGGTGTTTGGCGATCGGCTTGAAGCCCATGCGCACAAACAGCGCCGCCATGGCGGCCGGGTCCGGAGCGGCGTATTCGATGAATTCAAAGCCGTCCGTGCCCATGGGGTTGTCCCAGGCCGCGCCCTGTTCAAAATTCAGGGCGGCGTCGGTGCGTGCGTTCATGCGTGTCTCCAAATAGGTAGGGGTATGCATGGGACTTTAGCGGCGCCTTGCGTCAGTTTTTCTGCAAAATGAGGCGCTTTTATTGTCTGTGGTGCAGTAATCCTGCAAAATAAGCAGAATGGAAACACTCGACAAGCTCGATCGGCAGATTTTGCGCAAGCTTCAGGATGATGGCCGCGCCACCTACGACCAGTTGGCCGAACAGGTGGGCCTCTCGGCCAGTGCCGTCCTGAGGCGCGTGAAGCGGCTGGAGGAAAGCGGCGTCATAGACCGCTATGTGGCGCTGGTCAAACCTGAGTCCGTAGGCTTGGGCCTGACGGCCTACCTCAACGTGCGGCTCGAAAAACACACCGAAAGCCACAAACGCAACCCCATGGACCTGTTCCGCGCCAGTGTCCAGACCTGGCCTGAGGTTGCCGAATGTGCGGCGCTGACCGGCGAAATGGACTATTTGCTGCGCGTGCTGGTTGAGGACATGGCCCACTACAGCCGCTTCATCATGGACACCCTGCTCAAGCATCCCAGCGTGCAGGACTGCAAAACCAGCTTTGTGCTGGACCGGGTGAAGGCGACCACGGCAGTGCCGTTGTGAATATGGCGCGAGTCAGCCCTGAGTCAACCGGCGGGCAGCCAATAGCGGATACGGGCCGCTCATTGGCCGAAAATGTAGTTTGATTTCGTTGTTGCAGTGCAACATTTCACAGTCTTCCGTCCGTTTGCTCTGAATTTAATAGCTGAAATCGCATTGTTTACGCGGTAAGGCGCGAAGTCACTGTGATCTTGGCTGAGCTCCCTATTGAAGGCCCTGAAGTAACCCCTAGGCTGGGAATTCTAGGGAAAACCCTTATATTGAAGGTATGGTTTCACCCGGCACACTTTTAAAAGCTTCCTACAACGCGAGCAAGGAGTTCTTCCGCCCGCCTGTAGCAGAGACGAGCGCGCAGCAGCCGCAGCCTGCGGCTGCGCACGCCCAGCCGGTCATGGTCCCCATCCGTTCTATCGGCCCCAGCCACGGGGAACGCATTGCCACCCATTTGCTGGCTTTGGGCGAGCACGACCGCTATTTGCGCTTCGGCTACTCCGCCAACGACGAACAGGTGCGCCGCTATGTCGACGGCCTCAACTTTGACCGCGACGAAATCTTCGGCATCTATAACCGCAAGCTGCAGCTGATTGCCATGGCCCACCTGGCGCATTCGACCGACCCGAACCTCAAGAGCTGCGCAGAATTCGGCGTCTCGGTGCTGGCCCAGGCCCGCGGTCGGGGCTACGGCTCGCGCCTGTTTGACCGCGCCGTGATGCACGCCCGCAATGACGGCGTCGACATGATGTTCATCCACGCGCTCAGCGAAAACACCGCCATGCTCAACATCGCCCGCAAGGCCGGCGCCACCATCGTGCGCGACGGCTCCGAGAGCGAGGCCTATCTCAAGCTGCCCCCGGCAGACCTGGATTCGCGCATGACCGAAATGGTCGAAGAGCAGATCGCCCAGACCGATTACCGCCTCAAGGTCCAGGCCAAGCAGTTCTGGGACCTGCTGGGCGCGATCCAGGAAGTGCGGCAGGGCGTAAGGGATGGGCGCGACCGGATGCCGATGTAGTTTTGAGGGTTTGGTTGAAGCGGGGCCCGGCCATGGCGTCCCGCAGTGGACAGGCGCCACATACAACCAAAGGTTTCCTTCAAGCGGGAAAGGGGGTCGTTCACTATCAAAAAGATAGCTTAACGGGTCCGAAATCCATGGGCGCTACGGGTGGATGCCTTTTAAATCACCCTCTCTCGCTCCATCCCCCTCACCGTCAAAGTTTTCAGCTATCCTTAGCCCCTTCACAACTACCGACCGCCATCACGTGTCCGACGTTCCCCCTAGTCGGTCTTCCAGGCCAGAAGACAAGCGAGGCTTTCTGCAAAAGCTCGCCGAAATGCTCCACCCAGGTCCCGATTCGAAAGACGAGTTGATCGAAACTCTGGTGGAGGCCCAGGACAATGACGTTATCGGCGCCCAGAGTCGTGAAATGCTCGAGGGCGTGATTCGCATGGCCGATATGACGGCCGGCGACGTCATGGTGGCCGCGCCGCGCATGGACGTGATCAACATCGACGCGCCGTTCGACGAGTTGCTGCACCTCGTCATAGACACCGCCCACTCGCGTTTTCCCGTCTACGAAGGTGAAAAGGAAAACATCCTCGGCATCCTGATGGCCAAGGATTTGCTCAAGCTGCAGCGCGCGCCCGAACTCAACATCAAGGCCTTGTTGCGCCCCGCAGTCTTCGTGCCCGAAAGCAAGGGGCTGAACGACCTGCTGCGCGAGTTCCGCGGCAACCGCAACCACCTGGCCATCGTGATCGACGAGTTCGGCCGCGTGGCCGGCCTCATCACGATTGAAGACGTGCTCGAGCAGATCGTCGGTGAGATCGAGGACGAATTCGATATCGCTGAAGACGAGGGCGACATCTTCGGCCTGACCGACCACACCTACCGGGTCAGCGGCGACACCTCGATAGAGCGCGTCAACGAGGCTTTCGGCGTGACACTGCCGGAAACCGATTTCGACACCATAGGCGGGTTGGTGGCGCACGAGATGGGCCATGTGCCCAAGCGCGGCGAACACTATGCGCTGGCGGGCCTGCAATTTACGGTATTGCACACCAAAGGTGGTGCGGTACGATGGTTCAAGGTGTCGCCGGTCTCTGCCGGCGTCTGACGACACACACGACAGACACAATAAAGAAGAGGGCAATTTATGGCACGGGACTCGATTCACAGCATGATGTCCCACCTGCCGACCTTGCCCGCCCTGCTCGAGCACGCGCGCAACCTGCCGCCGCGAAAGGGCTTCTCGCCATTCCAGCTGATCATCGTGCTGCTCGCAGGTTGCCTGCATGCGGCCAGCATGGCATGGCCGTTTGACTTCGGCTTCGTGCAGGGCCAGCCCATGGGCGGGATGCAGCTGCTGGCAATGTTCCTGTTCGCCGCGCAGATCGATAGCTGCCGCTCCTGGAAGCGCGCCGCCTGGCTAGGCGGCGCCTTCGGCACGGCCATGCTGTGCAGCACCTTCTGGTGGCTGTTTATTTCCATGCATTTCTACGGGGGGCTGGCCGCGCCGCTGACGGTGTTGGCCGTGGTGCTGCTTGCAGCATTTTTGTCGCTGTACTATGCGGCGGCAGCCGCGCTCTTCGTGCGGGTGGCCCCGGCCCGCAAGCTGCCGCGCGCCCTTGTGTTCGCGGCGCTGTGGTTGCTGGCCGAGCTTGCCCGGGTCGAATTCTTCACCGGCTTTCCGTGGGGCGAGGGCGGTTATGCCCATGTGGATGGCTGGGCCAGGCCGCTGGCCGCCTGGGTGGGTGTGCACGGCATCACCTTCCTGGCGGCCTTGGCTGCCGCGTGGCTGGCCATGGCCTTGCGCGCTTCCCGCATGCAGTGGGCGACTGCGATTGTCATCGTGCTGGCCTGCTTCGTCCTGTCCTACCTGCCGGTGCAAAGCGCTCTGCCGGGCGAGGCGGCTTCCACCCCTGCCGGCGAGCCGCTGCAGGTCACGCTGCTGCAAGGCAACATCCCGCAGAACGAGAAATTCCAGGCCGGTACCGGCGTGGCCACCGCGCTGCAGTGGTACGGCCAGCAGCTGCGTGACGCGAAGACGCCGCTGGTCGTGGCGCCCGAGACCGCCCTTCCGCTGCTGCCCATGCAGTTGCCGGCGGGTTACTGGCAGGCGCTGCAATCCCGTTTTGCCACCGGCCAGCAAGCGGCGCTGATAGGCATGCCGGTGGGCAGTCCCCAGGCCGGTTATGCCAATTCGGTGGTCGGCTTCAAGCCCGGGCAAGCCGAGCCCTACCGCTTTGACAAACACCACCTGGTGCCCTTCGGTGAATTTGTTCCGCCCGGATTCCGTTGGTTTATCGACATGATGCGCATCCCGCTGGGTGACTTCAACCGCGGCGCGGTCGGCCAGGCTTCTTTTGAGTGGAAAGGCCAGCGGCTGGCGCCCAACATCTGCTACGAAGACTTGTTCGGCGAAGAACTGGGCGCGCGCTTTGCCGACCCGGCGCTGGCACCCACGATTTTTGTCAACGTCAGCAACATCGCCTGGTTCGGCAACACCGTGGCGATAGACCAGCACTTGCAGATCTCCCGCATGCGCGCGCTCGAATTCAGCCGACCCATGATCCGCGCCACCAACACCGGGGCCACCGTCATCATCGACCACGCCGGCAAGGTCACGTATTCGCTGGGGCGTCATACGCGCGGCGCACTGATCGGCGAGGTGGAGGGCCGCAACGGCATTACGCCTTACGCCTTGTGGGTGTCGCGCTACGGGATGTGGCCGCTTTGGGGCCTCGGCCTCGGCATCGCCGCTGTGGCGCTGCTGCTGCGCCGGCGGTAGATAGCCCACCCCCGTCCAGGCTCACTGCGTGTAGCCTGTTCCCCCTTCAAGGGGGCGGCGCCTGCGGCCTGGCAAAGCCAGTTCCGCGGCCCCTGCTGGAGCGGCGGACCTCAGGGTGTTTGACCGAGGAGCCTAGCTTGTTGATGCCATGACGCCGTGTAATAAGTCCGGCAGCATCTCCAGCATGCGCAGCGCGTCCTGCCCCGGAGGTGTGCTGGTGGCGAAGTACATCTGCAGCGGCGCGTGGGCGAACTCATGCAGTGGCACGGCCGTCAGCGCGGCCGGGTCCAGGTTGCTGGCCGTGAGGAAGTCCACCACCGTCCAGCCCATGCCGCGCCTGACGAGCTCCAGCGCCAGCCGTGAGGTCTGCACCTGCAATCCCGCCGGGGCGCTCAGGCCCAGGTGGCGGGCCAGTTCGTCAATCGACTGGCACATGGGGTCCTCGCCCACCAGGCGTATCAAGGGCATGCTGGCCAGGAAGGACATCGGGTTCTGCCGGCGCGCGCGCACGGCGCGCTGCCAGATCTCGCGCGTGACCGCCAGGTAGAGCGGCCCGCTCACCAGTGTCGTGCTGGTCAGCAATGGGTGCGGGTGTTCGTAAAAACCCAGCGCGAAGTCCACGCCGCGCGTCAGCAGGGCCTGCACCATCTGGTCCTGGTGCAGGGTGCGCACCTCGATGCGCACGCGCGGATGCCGCGCCATGTGTCGTTCCAGCACCAGGGGTAAAAATTCGTGGCTGATGGAAGGGATGGCTGCCAGCCGTACTTGGCCGTCCGCCGCCTGCCGCAGGTTGGCGGCCATGCGCTTGAGTCCGTCCAGCTTCTGGTGGATCAGTGCGGACTCCTCAAACAGCACCCGCGCCTCCGGCGTGGGCGCCAACGTGCCCTTGCCGCGCGTGAACAGCTTGTAGCCCAGCTGAACTTCGGTGTGCGCGATGGTCTTGCTGACGGCCGAGGGCGTGATGCAGATCAGCCGGGCAGCGGCGCTCATATTGCCTGTCTGCATGACCGCCTGGAAGACTTCAAGTTGCCTGAGGTTCATCGTTCTGCCAGGTTCCAGCACGAATGAAGGCTGGTCGGGGGAGGTGTTTGGGTAGGGGGTGTGAGTTTTAGTCACACCCCTCATTACATTATGCATCGCTGTCTGCATGAGGCGTGGCTACGATGAGCCACCTTTGGCCCTGGGGCCGGAGGAGACATCGGTTCGCAAGGCTGGCGCAGTGACACTTTTTCACAGGTGCTCTTCCATGCCCGCGATCCGGCAGAACTATTTCACTTTCCTGGGATACCTCATGCAAATTTTTTCCACCCTCCTGAAAATGGGCGCCGGGCTTGGCCTCGTCGCCTTCACCGCGCTGGGCACGCCCGCCTCCGTGCTGGCACAAACCGCCGGCAAACCCAATGTCGTGATCCTGGCGACGGGCGGCACCATCGCCGGCGCCGGCGCTTCGGCCCTGAACAGCGCTACTTACGCCGCCGCCAAAGTGCCGGTCGACAAGCTGCTGGCCGGTCTGCCCGAGCTTGCCAACATCGCGAACGTCAAAGGCGAGCAGGTCTCGCAGATCGCCTCGGAAAGCTTTACCAACGACAACCTCATGAAGCTGGGCAAGCGCGTCTCGGCGCTGGTCAAGCAGGCCGACGTGGACGGCATCGTGATCACCCACGGCACCGACACGCTGGAAGAAACCGCCTACTTCCTGAACCTCGTGATCCGCACCAGCAAGCCCATCGTGGTGGTCGGCTCCATGCGGCCCGGCACGGCGCTTTCGGCCGACGGTGCGCTGAACCTGTTTGACGCCGTCAGTGTGGCTGCCAGCAAGGACGCCGCCGGCAAGGGCGTGCTGGTCACCATGAACGACGAAATCCAGAGCGGGCGCGACGTCACAAAGACCATCAACATCAAGACCGAGGCCTTCAAGAGCCAGTGGGGCCCGCTGGGCATGGTGGTGGAAGGCAACAACTACTGGTTCCGCGCGCCTGTCAAGCGCCACACTGCGCAGTCCGAGTTCAACATCGACGACTTTGATGCGCTGGCGCCGGTTGAAATCGTTTACGGCTACGGCAACGTGCCGCGCACTGCGCTGGATGCCGTCGCCAAGTCGGGCATCAAGGCCCTGATCCATGGAGGCACCGGCAACGGCTCGGTGGCTGACCGCATCGTTCCCGCACTGCAGGAAGTGCGCGCCAAGGGCATCCAGGTCGTGCGTTCCTCGCGCGTACCCGAAGGTTTTGTGCTGCGCAACGCCGAGCAGCCCGACGACAAATACGACTGGGTGGTTGCCCACGACCTGAACCCGCAAAAGGCCCGCATCCTGGCCGCCGTGGCGCTGACGAAGAACGTGGACAGCAAAGAGCTGCAGCGCATCTTCTGGCAGTACTGAGCCTCAGTGCCGGGCATCACGTGATGCAGAAAAAAGGGCGGTGCCGGCAACGGCATCGCCCTTTTTTGCGGGCGCGTGACCGCTAGACGGATTTAGAGTTGGCTCATGCCGCCGTCGACGATCAGCTCGGTGCCCACGATAAAGGCGGCATCCGGCGACGACAGGTAGACCACGGCGCTGGCCACTTCATCGGGCGTGCCGAAACGTTTGAGCGGTACTTGCGCCTGGATACCGGCGGCCATCGCGTCGAGCTGGTCCGCGGGCACACCCAGCTTGCCGTACAGCGGCGTGCGCACGGGGCCGGGGCTGACCACATTGACGCGGATGCCGCGCCCCACCAGCTCGCCCGACAAGGTCTTGGCCAGCGAAATCAGCGCGGCCTTGCTCGCCGCATACACGCTGGAATTGGGCATGCCGATATGGGCATTGATGGAGCCGTTCAGGATGACGGCCGCGCCCGTGTTCAGCAGCGGCGACAGCGCCTGGATCGCGAAGAAGGCTCCCTTCACGTTGACGTCGAAAGTCTGGTCCCACAGCGCTTCGTCGACGCTTTCGAGCGGCGCGAATTTGGCGACACCGGCGTTGATGAAGATCGCGTCCAGCGTGATGCCCTGGGCGCGCAGGGCACCGGCCAGGGCTTGGGCGGCGTCGCGCTCGCCGGCGTCATTGCGCAGTGCGATAGCCCCGGCGCCGAGTTGGCCCTTGGCCTGGTCCAGCGTAGCCTGGTCGCGGCCCGTGATGACGACGCGGGCGCCTTGCGCCGCGAACTGCAGCGCGGTAGCCAGGCCTATGCCGCTGTTGCCGCCGGTGACGAGCACGGTTTTTTTGTCAAAACGTCCGGCGAGAGTGGCGAGAGCGGGGGAATTTTGCGTAGTCATTTGGGTGCCCTGTTCGTAGTGGTTGATAAGGTTTTCCGGGTCGGCGCGGCGTGGATCGCTTGCCGATGGGGTCAATGTACGATTCATCTTCTTGGGGGAGAAGACCTGAAAAGTGTTTTAATCGTTCAGGTTTTATGAACATCGAGCGACGGAGGAACCACCATGGACCGTTTGCGAGCCTTTGAGGTGTTTGCCGCCGTCGTGGGGCGCGGCAGTTTCACACGCGCGGCCGATGCGCTGGACACCTCTCCGGCCAATGTCACCCGCTACGTCAACGAACTGGAGGCCCACCTCGGCACGCGCCTGCTCAATCGCAGCTCGCGCAGGCTCTCCCTCACCGAAAGCGGCGAGGCGCTGTACGAGCGCAGCAAGTCCATCCTCGAGGAGGTCGCCGATGCAGAAGCGATGGCCTCCTCAGCCACCTTGCAGCCGCGCGGGCGCCTGCGCATCAACGCGCCCGTGAGCTTCGGGATACGCCAGCTCGCGCCGCTGTGGCCGCGTTTCATGCAAAGCCATCCCGGGGTGGAACTCGACATCTCGCTCAGCGACCGTGTGGTGGACATCGTGGAGGAAGGCTACGACCTCGCCATCCGCATCTCGCGCGCCGGCCCCGCCACCCATGCGGCGCGCAAGCTCGCCACCTCACGCAACATCGTCTGCGCCGCGCCGGCTTACCTCCAGCAGCACGGAACGCCGATGGTGCCCGCCGACCTGGCCGAACATCGCTGCCTGGGCTACACCTATGCCGCCACCGCCAACGAGTGGCATTTCGTCGACGAACGGGCTCGCCCGCACAAGGTCAAGGTCCCCTACGTCATGCACGCCAACAACGGCGACACGGCCCGCCTGGCGGCTATCGCGGGGCAGGGCATCATCTGGCAGCCGGCCTTCCTGGTAGGGGAGGATTTGCGCGAGGGGCGGCTGGTGCCCCTGCTGCCGGGCTATCGCATGCCCGACATCGACGTGCTGGCTGTCTACCCCAGCCGCCGGCACCTGAGCGCCAAGGTCCGTGTGATGGTGGATTTTTTGGCCGAGGCCTTCAAAGCCGCGCCCGCCTGGTATGAGCCGCCCGATGCGGCGCCGGCCGCGGCCGCCCCGGCGCCTGCGCGCCGTCGCCGCGTAAAATGACCCGTTTAGCGTGGCCGCCGGTGCGGCCTTGCCTTTCCGGCGCCTGCACAGGCGCCGCGCTTTTGTCCTGAACCCATTCCTATGCTCACTTTCCAGCAAATCATCTTGAAGCTGCAGTCCTATTGGGACGCCCAGGGCTGCGCGCTGCTGCAGCCCTATGACATGGAGGTCGGCGCCGGCACCTCGCACACCGCGACCTTCCTCAGGGCGCTGGGCCCCGAGCCCTGGCAAGCCGCCTATGTCCAGCCCAGCCGCCGCCCCAAGGACGGCCGCTACGGCGAGAACCCCAACCGCCTGCAGCACTACTACCAGTACCAGGTCGTGCTCAAGCCCGCGCCCGCCAACATCCTGGAGCTTTACCTCGGCTCGCTAGAGGCCCTGGGTTTTGACCTGAAGAAAAACGACATCCGTTTTGTCGAGGACGATTGGGAAAACCCCACACTGGGCGCCTGGGGCCTGGGCTGGGAAGTCTGGCTCAACGGCATGGAAGTCACGCAGTTCACCTACTTCCAGCAGGTCGGCGGCATCGACTGCAAGCCAGCGACCGGCGAAATCACCTACGGCCTGGAGCGCCTGGCCATGTACCTGCAGGGCGTGGACAACGTCTACAACCTGGTCTGGACTGAAGGCGCGGATGGCTCCAAGCTGAGCTACGGCGACGTCTACAAGCAGAACGAGGTCGAGCAGTCCACCTACAACTTCGAGCACAGCGACGCCGACTTCCTGTTCACCGCTTTCAGCGCGCATGAAAAACAGGCCAAGCATTTGATTGAGGTGCAACTGGCACTGCCTGCCTACGAACAGGTGCTCAAGGCCGCGCACAGCTTCAACCTGCTGGACGCCCGCGGCGCCATCAGCGTCACCGAACGCGCCGCTTACATAGGCCGCATCCGCAACCTGGCCCGCGCCGTGGCGCAGAGTTATTACGAAAGCCGCGAGCGCCTGGGCTTTCCGATGGCGCCGCGCGAGTGGGTTGAGCAACTTCCCAAAAAAGCCGCCTGAGGATTTCGCGCTTAACCGTCCTGCTTCGCAGCCTTCAATGCCCACCATCTTTTCCCATATTGCCGTCCCCATCGCCGCTGCTGTGGCCATGGGCAGCAAGCGGATACCGCCTTCCATGTTGGTGGCGGGCATGGTCGCGGCCATCCTTCCCGACTTTGACGGCATCGCCTTCAAGCTAGGCATCCATTACGGTGGCATCTGGGGCCATCGCGGCTTTACCCATACCCTTGGTTTCGCGCTCGCCGTGGGGCTTATCGGCGGGTGGCTGGCACGGTACTGGAAGCTGGCGCCCTGGCAAGGCTATGCATGGATAGCGCTTTGCGCGTTTTCGCACCCGCTGCTTGACACCCTCACCAACGGCGGCGTGGCCATTCCGCTCTACTGGCCGTTCTCTGAGCAGCGGTTTTTCAGCCCCTGGCGGCCCGTTGAGGTTTCGCCGGTTTCTTTCTCGCGATTTTTCACGCAGCGCGGCGCCGACGTGTTGCTCAATGAAGTCAAAACCATCTGGCTGCCGCTGATGGCTGCGGCCCTGGCCATTTTTGCGCTCCGACATTCCCGAAAAAACAAATGAACGCCTCCCAAAACCTTCTCGTAGAACTGTTTGTCGAAGAACTGCCACCCAAGGCGCTTAAAAAGCTCGGCGATGCTTTTGCCGGCGTGCTGTTCGAGCAACTCAAGGCCCAGGGGCTGACCGCGGGCGATTCGGCGCTCACCGCCTTTGCTTCGCCGCGCCGCCTTGCCGCGCATGTCACGGCGGTGGTCGCGCAGGCCGCCGACAAGGCTGTTTCACAAAAGCTCATGCCGGTGGCCGTGGGGCTGGATGCAGCGGGCAACGCCACGCCGGCGCTGCTTAAAAAACTGCAAGCCCTGGGCGCCGATGCGTCGGCGGTTGCCGGCCTCAAGCGCGCGCCCGACGGCAAAGCCGAGGCGCTGTTTTACGACAGCACCGTCAAGGGCGCGACGCTGGCCGAAGGCTTGCAAAAAGCGCTGCTCGAAGCGATTGCCAAATTGCCCATCCCCAAGGTCATGACCTACCAGCTGGCTGACGGATGGAGTGACGTGAAGTTTGTGCGCCCTGCGCACGGCTTGGTTGCATTACATGGCAGCGAGGTGGTGGGCATCGAAGCCCTGGGCCTGAAGGCCGGCAACAGCACGCACGGCCACCGCTTTGAGGCGTCCGTGGACCCGGTCGCGTTCAAAGACGCCGATAGCTACGCCGCGACGTTGCAAAAAGACGGCGCGGTGATCGCCAGCTTTGCCGAACGCAAGGCTGAAATCGCCAGGCAATTGGCGGCAGCCGCGGCCAAGGTCGGCGGTGGTGTGAAGGCCATCGAAGACGACGCTCTGCTCGACGAAGTGACCGCACTGGTCGAGCGGCCCAATGTGCTGGTCTGCGAATTCGAGAAAGAATTCCTGGGTGTGCCGCAGGAATGCCTGATCCTCACGATGAAGGCCAACCAGAAATACTTCCCACTGCTCGATGCCGCGGGCAAACTCACCAACAAATTTCTGGTGGTCAGCAACATCAGCCCTTCGGATGCGAGCGCGGTCGTCGGCGGCAATGAGCGGGTGGTTCGCCCGCGACTGGCCGACGCCAAATTCTTCTTTGACCAGGACCGCAAGAAAACCCTGGCGTCGCGTGTTGAAGGCCTGGGCAAGGTGGTGTATCACAACAAGCTGGGCACGCAGGGTGAGCGCACGCAGCGCGTGCGCGCGATTGCAGAAACCATCGCCAAGCACCTGAATGCCGACGTGGCCGGCGTGCAGCGTGCCGCCGAACTGGCCAAGACCGACCTGGTGACCGACATGGTCGGCGAGTTTCCCGAGCTGCAGGGCACCATGGGCCGTTACTACGCGCTTAACGACGGCCTGGGCGCCGACGTGGCCGATGCGATTGAAGACCATTACAAGCCGCGCTTCGCCGGCGATGAGTTACCGCGCAGCAACGTGGGTCTGATTGTTGCCCTGGCCGACAAGCTGGAGACCCTGGTCGGCATGTTCGGCATCGGGAACCTGCCGACCGGCGACAAGGACCCGTTCGCGCTGCGCCGCCATGCGCTGGGCGTGATCCGCATGCTGGTCGAGAAAGACCTGCCGCTGGGCCTGACCGAACTGGTCGAAGGCGCGCAGCCGGTGTTTGGCGACAAGATCCAGGATGCTTCTGTCGCACTGGTCGACTTCATTTACGACCGTCTCGCCGGTTCCCTGCGCGAGCAAGGCTACAGTGCGCAAGAGGTCGATGCGGTGCTCGCGCTGCGACCTCAGCGCCTGGGTGACATTGCCAAACGCCTGGCCGCCGTGCGCGCCTTTGCCGCGCTGCCCGAAGCGCCTGCGCTGGCCGCCGCCAACAAGCGCGTCGGCAATATCCTCAAGAAGGTCGAAGGCACGGTCGAGGCCGCCGTCAGATCGGAATTGCTGCAGGAAGCCGCCGAAAAATCCCTCGCCGAAGCCCTGAAGACCGTCGCGCCCAAAGCGCAAATCGCTTTCGCAACCGGCGACTATGCCGCTTCGCTGCAGGCGCTGGCCGCCTTGAAAGCGCCGGTCGACGCGTTCTTCGACGGCGTGATGGTCAATGCCGAGGACCCGGCGCTTCGCGCCAACCGCCTCGGCTTGCTCGCAACCCTGCACCAGGCGATGAACCGGGTGGCGGACCTCTCAAAATTGGCCGTGTGATGGGCCCCCGCGCTCCGCACTTCGTGTTGTTGCTGCTCCCCGAGGGGCCGGCCGGCCACTCTTTTTGGTAAGGTAAACACCATGAAACTCGTCATTCTTGACCGTGACGGCACCATCAACAGCGACAGCGACGACTTCGTCAAGACGCCGGACGAATGGTTGCCGCTGCCCGGTTCGCTGGAGGCGATCGCGCGGCTCAACCATGCGGGCTGGCATGTGGTGATCGCATCCAACCAGTCGGGCCTCGGGCGCGGCCTGTTTGACGTGGCATCGCTCAACGCAATGCACGCCAAGATGCACAAGATGCTGGCCGCCGTCGGCGGCCGTATCGACGCGGTGTTTTATTGCCCGCACAGCCCCGAGGAAAGCTGCAACTGCCGCAAGCCCTTGCCCGGCCTGTTCGAGCAGATTGGCGCGCGCTTCGGCGTGCAGCTGGTGGGTGTGCCCACGGTCGGCGATTCGCTGCGTGACCTGCAGGCCGGCGCCGCGGCGGGTTGTGAGCCGCATCTGGTGCTCACCGGCAAATCGGCCCGCTACCGCGATGGCGGCCAGCCGGAAGGCCTGCCGGCGGGCACCACGCTGCACGCGGATTTGGCGGCCTTCGCCGATTTCCTGCTTCAACGCAGCGCCCGCCCGCTGCCGATGGCCATCTAGACACCGAGCATGCGCGGAACACCACCTCTCGCTTTTCAAACAATCTGACCCGATAGCCGGAACCCGCCATGCCATTCATCCGCTCCGTCCTGCACCTTTTGTGGATGTCCATCACGGTCGTCCCCTGGGCTTTGTTCGTGATCGTTGCCTCCCTTTTTGTCAGCGGCACCACCATGTACTGGATGTGCGCGGGCTGGCTGCGCGTGGCGGTCAGCGGCGGCACTTTCATCCTGGGCATCAAGAACCGCGTGACAGGCATGGAAAACCTGCCCACCGGCGAAACCAGCGCGGCGGTGCTGCTGCTCAAGCACCAGAGCACCTGGGAGACGCTGTGCATGCCCACGCTGATGCCGCACCCGCTGGCTTATGTCTTCAAGAAAGAGCTGCTGTACGTTCCTTTCTTCGGCTGGGCCATGGCGCGCATGGACATGATCCACATCGACCGAAGCCAGCGCGCCCAAGCCTTCAACAAGGTGGTGGTGCAGGGCAAGCGCCTGATGGCGCAAGGCACCTGGGTCATCATGTTTCCGGAAGGCACGCGCATCCCGCGGGGCCAAAAGGGCGTCTACAAATCCGGCGGCACGCGCCTGGCCATCGAAACCGGTGCGCCGGTGATCCCCATCGCCGTCACCTCGGCCAAATGCTGGCCGCGCAAGGCCTTCATCAAGACCCCGGGCATTGTCGACATCTCCATCGGCAAGCCTATCGACAGCACGGGCCGGCAACCGGACGAGTTGATGCGTGAAGTGGAGGCCTGGATAGAGTCCGAAATGCATCGGCTGGACCCGGAGGCTTACCCGGCCGCAGCGCCTGCTGCGTCCTCTGGCGCCAATACCTGAGCGGTCCCTGCGCCTTCCGCGCCGCGCTAAACTGCCATGATGCAACGGCTTCTTCAGTTCACGCTCGACCTGTTTGACGCCCATCCCGCGCCGCCACCGCGCGCCGCCGGCCCTAAAAGCGGCAAGCCTCCGGCAAAGCCGCGGCCCCCAAAACCGGTTGCGCCCGCGCCCGCGCCCCGGCCCCAGGCGGCGCCCGAGGCCGAATTCATCGGGCCGCAGCTGCCCGCCCAAACCCTGCAACAGGCCCTGGCCCCGGCCACCTTCCGGCATCCGCGCGCTACACGCGAAGCCGTGCTCGACGGCATCCTCGTGGCCTACGAGTTCCGGCGCAGCAAGCGCAAGACCATAGGCTTTTCGGCCGGCGCCGACGGCCTCACGGTGAGCGCGCCCAAATGGGTGCCGCTCTATGAGATCGACAAGGCCGTGCTTGAAAAATCCGGCTGGATACTCGCCAAGCTGCACGAGACCCGCGAACGCCATCAGCGCATGGAATCCGCGCGCATCGACTGGAAGGACGGCACCACGCTGCCTTTCCTCGGCGAGCAGGTGGTTGTGGTGATAGACCCGCGGCACGCCTTTGGCGGCATTGGGGCCGAACTGAAAACCCGCGCCGCCGAGGTGCTGCTGCAGGGCAATGAGGGCGCGGGCAGCGACATGCTGCCCGGCGTGGCGCAGATGACGCTGCACGTGGGCTTGCCCCACAACGCCTCGGCCGAGCAGATCCGCGACGCCGTGCAAGCCTGGCTGATGCGCCAGGCCAAGCGCATCTTCATCGAGCGGCTCAACCATTTCGCGCCGCAGCTCGGTGTGCAGTGGCACAAGCTCAGCCTGTCCAGCGCCGGCACGCGCTGGGGCAGCGCCAGCGCCGACGGCTCCATCCGCTTGAACTGGCGGCTGGTCCATTTCAGGCAGTCGGTCATCGACTACGTGGTGGTCCATGAGCTGAGCCATTTGCGCGTCATGGACCACAGCCCGCGCTTTTGGGACACCGTGCGCACCATCGTGCCGGACTACGCCGAGTTGCGCGGCCAGCTCAAGGACGAAGCGATTCCCCGCTGGTAGGCAGTTGCGCCGGGGCTTCGCAGAGGCGGGCCCAAGCCCGGGGCCGAATTGGCAATAACACCGGCGATAACAAAGTAGTACATGCCGGCGTTACTTGGTAATATGACAAAAATATCAAAAATGTCAAAAGCCCCAGGGAATTGATGTCGTACCTTAATAAGCACCTCCATGAACGACAAGCTCATACTCGTAGTTGAAGACAATCCCGACCACCTGGAACTGACTGTCTTGACCCTGGAGGAGCAGGGCGTGACGGCGGAGATCGCGGTGGCCCGCGACGGTGTGCAGGCGCTGGACTATCTTTTCGGGCAGGGCAGCCACGCGGGCCGCGACACGCAGCGCCAGCCTTCGTTCATCCTGCTCGACATGAAGCTGCCCAAACTGTCGGGGCTGGATGTGCTGCGCAGCGTGCGCGGCAATCCGCTCACGGCCCTGGTGCCGGTGGTCATGCTGACGTCTTCCAGCGAGCGCTCCGACATCGTGGCGTGTTACCAGGCCGGCGCCAACGGCTTTGTCCGCAAGCCCGTCGATTTCGGGGACCTCACCGAAAAACTCCAGCGGCTCCAGGCCTATTGGCTGGATGTCAATGAATCCATCGCGGCCGGTTGATATTCCCGTGGTGCCGGGTGCCCGCGCGGCTTGGGCGGGCTCCTGAGAGATGGCCGCGATGAAGGTTCAGATCACGCTGCGGACCCGCCTCGTCATCCTGGTGCTGGCCGCGATCGCTCCGCTGTTCGGCCTCTCCATCTTCAAAGCCGTCTACAACGCCGATGTCGCCGTCGAACGGGCCATGACCGACCTGCAATTCGCAGCTTCATTGGCGGCCTCCAACCAGCAACAACTGGCCGAAACCGCGCGACAGGTGCTCACGGCCATCGTCCATGCGCCTGAACTGCAAGATGACAAGGACGGGAAAAGAATCAAGGGCGGCAGAGGCGGCCGCTGTGACAACTACCTGGCGCAGCTGAACCAGTTGTTTCCCCTGTACGCCAACCTCGGCATTGTGGGCGCCGATGGCCAGTCGATGTGCAACGGGATGCCGGACAGGCCGCTGAATTACCTCGGTGACCGGGCCTATTTCCGTGAGGCCATGGCCCGCCGCGCTTTTGTGACCGGTGAATACATCGTGGGCCGCGCCACGGGCAAGCCTTCCATCAGCTTCGCGCTGCCCCTGCTGGATCGCGAAGGACGCGTGGTGGTCGTGGCCTATGCCTCGGTCGACCTGTCCGAAATGGCGAAGTCGGCGCTGAGCATCCAGTTGCCGCCCGGCGCCGCGCTCGGCATTCACGACCGCAACGGCGTGCTGCTGGCGGGAAAACCGGCGCTGCCCATACGCATCGGCCAGAAGGCGGCCAGCCCCGTGTTGCGCGAAGCGGTCAAGGCCTTGCGCACGGGTACAGCCGACGGCCCGGACGGCTCGGGCAAGCGCCGTCTATGGGCCTATATGCCCAGCAGCGACAACCTGGGCGAAGCTTTTTTTGTAGCGGTCAGCCTGGACCACAACCTGGTGGTGGGCGCCAGCCAGCGGCAGTTATGGTTGGAGCTCGGCGTGCTGTCCTTGCTGGCTTTCCTGAGCGGCTTGCTGGCCTGGATGATGGGCGGGCGCGCCATCGTGATCCCTACGCGCAACATCCTGGAGGCGAGCCGGCGCATCCAGGATGGGCGGCTGGATGTGCGCATCCCGGTCACAACGACCGACGACGGCGGTGAGTTTTCCCGAATCGCCGAGGGCTTCAACCGCATGGCCGAATCGCTGCAAAAGCACCGCGGGGCCCTGGAAACTGAACTGGCGAACAGCGAAGCCATCCAGCGAAAATTGCAGGATGCCCAGCGCCTGGGGCGCATCGGCTATTGGCAACTGGACGTTCGCAGCGAAGACACCTGGTGGTCTGACGAGGTTTATGACGTGCTGGGGGTGGACAAGGCGAGCTTTTCCACAAGCCGCGACGCATTTTTACAGCTCGTTCATCCCGGCGATCGCGAAGACTTCAAGGCAAAGCGAGACGCCGCCGTAGAAGCGCGCCTGCCGCTGGACGTCGAGTTCCGGATCATCACTGCCGCCGGCGAGGTGCGCTGGATCCACCTGATGGGCCGAGCCCATGGGCCGCAGGACGGCCCGCCGGAGCAGGCACCGCGCCGTTCCGGCGTGATCCAGGAGATCACCGACCGCAAGCGCGTGGAACTGGAAATGGTCCGCAGCACCGAGCTGCTCAACCGCACCGGCGAGCTCGCGAAGATCGGCGGCTGGGAAATCCAGGCTGACACCATGACGGCCTATTGGTCGCAGGAAATCTACCGCATCCATGACCTCGAGCCCGGCGAAAGGCTCGGCATTGGGCAAGCGATAAGGTCGTATGCGCCCGAAGTCCAACCCACCGTCAGGGCCGCGGCCGAGGCCGCGTTCCTTCACGGCACGCCATGGGACCTGGAGCTGCCGCTCATCACCGCCAAAGGCCGGCGCATCTGGGTGCGCACGCGGGGCCGCGCGTTGAAACAGGACGGCAAGGTGGTGAGCCTGGTCGGCGTGCTGCAGGACATCACCGAGCAGCATCAGGCGCAAGAGCAACTGCGGCTCCTGGAGTCTTGCGTCTCCCGCCTCAACGACATCGTGCTGATCACCGAAGCCGGGCCTATCGACGCGCCTGGCCCGCGCATCGTCTTTGTCAACGATGCGTTCGAGCGCCGCACCGGATACACCCGCGAAGAAGTGTTGGGCCAGACGCCGCGCCTGCTGCAGGGCCCGATGACGCAGCGCACTGAACTCGATCGCATCCGCACCGCGCTGGAGGCCTGGCTGCCGGTGCGCGCTGAACTGATCAACTACACCAAGGGCGGTGAAGAATTCTGGTTGGATCTTGATATCGTCCCCATCGCCGACGGAAAAGGCCAGTTCACACACTGGGTGGCGGTGGAGCGCGACATCACGCAACGCAAACACGCCGAGCAGGCCCTGGTGGATAGCGAGCAGCGCTACGCGGCGCTGTTTGAAATGGCGCCGGTGCCGATGTGGGTGTTCGACGTCGCCACCAGACGTTTTCTCAACGTCAACAAGGCGGCGGTGGACAGCTACGGCTACTCAGCGCAGGAGTTCCTCGGAATGACCCTGTTCGACATCTACCCTGAGGCCGAGCATCCGCGCCTGGAGCGGGTGTTGGGTGAAGACTCGGTCGAAAGGAAAGGCGACTGGCAACACCGCCGCAAGGATGGTTCGGTTTTTTCCGTCCGTGCCGTGTCGCGCCCTATCCAGTACGCCAGCGTACCAGCGCGGTTTGTTCTGACGATGGACATCACGGCCCAGCGCAAGGCCGAGCACGACGTGCAGGAGCACCTGTTCACCCTGCAGCGCGCCGCCGATGCCGCCCAGGCCATCACATGGCATCAGACGCTGGAAGGCACCATGCATGAAGTGGCCGAGCAGGCCCGGGGCGTGGTGGGCGCTCACCAGTCCATCGTAAGCCTGACCGTGAACAGCGACTGGAAGCAGGCCATCAATGCGTTGTCGCTGTCCGAGAAATACGCGAAGTACCGTCTCCTCATCGAGCCGCCTGACGGCACCGGCATTTACGCGTTGGTCTGCCAGACCAACCGCTCCATGCGCATGACACAGGCCGAACTCGAAGCCCATCCGCGCTGGCGCGGTTTCGGCAGCTACGCCGACAAACATCCCGCCATGCGCGGCTGGCTGGCCGTGCCGCTGACCGGCCGCGACGGCCGCAATATCGGCCTGCTCCAGCTGTCCGACAAGTACGAAGGCGAGTTCACGCAGCAGGACGAATACGTCGCGCTCGAGCTGGCCCAGCTGGCCTCCATCGCCATCGAGAACGCACGCCTGCTGGAGGAAGTCAGCCAGCTCAACACCGGGCTGGAGCAGAAAGTGGCTGAGCGCACCGTCGCGCTGGAGCGCCAGCAAGCGTTGTTCCGCGGCTTGGCCGAACAGGCGCCCCAGGTTGTATGGACCATCAATCCCGACGGCGCGGCCACTTATTTCAACCGAGCCTGGTTCGACCTTGTGGGCGGCAAACTCGAGGACTGGACCGGCACCCAGTGGTTCTCAGTGATCCACCCTGAGGACCTTCCCGACGTCAAGGCCACCTGGGAGGCGGCCAAGGCCGCGCAGTCGCAGTTCATGGGCATACGCCGCGTGCTGGCCCGCGACGGCAGCTGCCACACCATGTCCTACCGCGCGTCGCCCGTGATCGACGAGCAGGGCCGGGTGGCTTTCTGGGTGGGGATTGATGCCGACATCACCGAAATCAAGGCCATCGAGGCCGCGCTGCGGCTGTCCAACCACGAGCTGGAGGCCTTCTCTTATTCCGTCTCGCACGACCTGCGTTCGCCGCTCAATACCGTGGACGGCTTCAGCCGGTTGCTCGCCAAGCAGCTGGGCGCCAGCGCAGGCGACAGGGTTTCGCACTACCTGTCGCGCATCCAGGCCGGCGTGGCGCAGATGGGACAACTGATCGAAGACCTGCTGTCGCTGGCGCAGGTGTCGCGCGCGCCCCTGAGCAACAAGTCGGTGGATCTGTCAGCGCTGGCGTACGGCATCATGGAAGAGTGGCAGGCGCGCGACCCTGATCGTAAGGCAGTTGTGAACATCGAAGAAGGCCTGAAGGCGTATGGCGATGCGCGGCTGGTGCGCGTGGTCATGGAGAACCTGCTCGGCAATGCCTGGAAGTTCAGTTCACATGAGGGGATCGCCGAGATCACCGTCGGCCACATGCTGGACGCAGCGGGGCTGCCGGTTTATTTTGTGCGCGACAACGGTGCTGGCTTTGACATGGCCTACGCCGACAAGCTCTTCAACCCCTTTCAGCGTCTGCATGCCGCATCGGAATTTCCCGGCACCGGCATAGGGCTGGCCACCTCCAGCCGGGTCATCAAGCGCCACGGCGGCCGGTTGTGGGCGGAGTCCTCGCCCGGCCACGGCGCGACGTTTTTCTTTACCCTGCCCAGAACACCACAGACCCCTGATGTGTCTTGATGTGACGCGATGTGTCTGCAGCGGGATTAATTACCCTCATGGAAGGCTCATTTCGCCTGTTTTATGCGGTATTCACTAGGGGTTAATACACCGAATTGATTAAAATGCGGAAAATGCGAAAAACAATCCTTTACGAGATCGACCATGCGTGAACCCAAGTCTTTCGAGGCCGCCATCACCGCTTCGGATTTCTCAAGCGAGGATTACTGCGGCACCAGCTACGCCGCCAAGCTGCTGGGCCTGTCCGTCGCCACTGTGCAATCGCTGGTGGAAAAAGGCGAGATCGAGGCCTGGAAAACGTTGGGCGGGCATCGCCGCATCGCACTGCAATCCATCAACGCCTATCTGGCAAAAAACAGCCCGCAACTCTCGCGGGCGGACACCGATCCCAAGCACCGCCTGCGCGTGCTGATGGTGGAAGACGACGAAAACACCCGCGAACTCTATCGTTGTCAATTCGAGGACTGGGACCTGCCGGTCGACTGCACCTGGATGCCCTCCGCGCTGGAGGCCATGATGGACATCGCGAGCATGAGGCCCGACTTGCTCATCACCGACCTGTCCATGCCCGGCGTCGACGGCATTGAGATGCTCAAGGCCTGCAAGCGCAACCTGCAGCTTTCCGACATGCAGATCGTGGTGATCAGCGGGCTCGCGCCCGAAGCCGTCCAGGCGCGCGGTGGTCTTCCGCCTGAAGCCCACCTGCTGCAAAAGCCGATCAACTTTGATTGGCTGCACGGGTATATCACGGCGTTGGTGACGGCTAATCGCAAGTGGAGACATTAAGCCCCCACGCTTTTCACTCCGCCTTCGGCTGCGTGTAATGCGCTGCCCCCCGAGGGGGCGCTGCGCCTGCGGCCTGGCAAAGCCAGTTCCGCGGCCCCTGCTTGGTTGGAGAGCCCCCTGCTAGCGTTTTGGGTTACGCGGGGGCGCTGCTGAAGCGGTAAATCCCGTCGCTGTCCAGGCTGCGCCTTAGCTTTTTCCCGAACCACAGCGCGTGCAAGTGCGCCACCGCTTCGCCCATGGCGAAGGTGGTCTGGTGCAGGTCCAGCTTGCGGGGAAACATGATGGGCAGGATATCGGCGGCGCTGCAGGGGGCTGCTTCGCAGGCCTGCATGACTTCGGCTAAACGGTCGCGGTGGTGATCGTGCAGCTGGCCTATGCGGGTGTGCAGGCCGCGAAATGGTTTGCCGTGTGAGGGCAGCACCAGCGTGTCCTTGTCCAGCGGCAAAAATTTGTCGATGGACTCCAGGAACAGCGTGAGGGCGTTGGATTCGGGCTCCATGTCGTAGACGCTCACATTGGTCGAAATGCGCGGCAGCACCATGTCGCCGCTGATCAGCGTGTCAAGTTCTTTGCAATGCAGCGCGATGTGCTCGGGCGCGTGGCCGTAGCCGCTGATGCAGCGCCAGTCACGCCCGCCAATGCGCACCGTCATGCCGTCCATGATGCGCACGTAACTTGCCGGCACCGAGGGCACCATGCCCGGGTAGTAACTGGCGCGTCCGCGAATTTTTTCGATGGACTCCGGGTCCACCAGGCCGTGCGAGGCAAAAAAGCGCGCCGCGCTTTCACCGCCGAACCCCGTGGTGCTCTGCGAGCCTATGCGCGCCGAGTGGTAGTCGGTAGCGCTGATCCAGAGACGACACACGTGGCTTTCAGTGCTCCAGCGCTCGCACAGCCAATACGCCAGGCCGATATGGTCCGGATGCATATGCGTCACGATGACACGCAGCACCGGCAGGCCTTCGAGCTGCGTCGCGAAAATTTCTTCCCATTGGGCCTTGGACTCTTCGCGGCTGATGCAGCAATCGACGATGGTCCAGCCCTGGACTTTCACGCCCGGCCGGTTCGGGTCGTCCATTTCATCGCGCAGCAGCCACAGGTTGATGTGGTCCAGCGCGAAGGGCAGCGCCATGCGTATCCACTTCACGCCGGGCGCCACTTCCAGCGTCGTTCCCTGGGCCGGTAGGGTATCGCCGAAGGGGTAGTGGAGTTGCTGCTCGAGGAGGTTCATGTCATGATTCGCGGTATATTTGACGTTTACGTAAACGTCATACACAAGCATTGTAGGGACAGTGCCCATTTACCGCTGTCGCCCGCGTTTGCACAAGGTTTGCACAAGACTTCACACCATGGCCACCACCTACACCATCAGCGACCTGGCAAAAGAGTTTGACCTGACCACACGCGCCATGCGGTTCTACGAAGACATGGGCTTGTTGCAGCCGCAGCGCGAAGGGGCGGGCGGCCGCAACCGTGTCTACACCGCGCGCGACCGCACCCGGCTCAAGCTCACGCTGCGCGCCAAGCGCCTGGGTCTGTCGCTGGTAGAGGCCAAGGAAATCATCGACTCCTACGACAGCCCGCGCGACACCGCGCCGCAGCTCAAGAAATTCCTGGCCATCCTGACGGAGCACCGCAAGAAGCTCGAAGCGCAGATGCTCGACCTGCAGGCCAACCTCGACGAAATCCGCACCCACGAAAAAGAAGCCAAGGCCCTGCTCGCCAAGACCGAGAAGGCGAAGGCCGGCAAGCCTTAGGTCACGGCCCGCTTGCCCCCGGTTCCGGCTGGGTCAAAGCGGGGCAGGCCCTAAATACGCCATAATTGACGTTTACGTAAACGTCAATTAGAAATCCCGACCTCCCGCAGCTCGCAAAAGGCTCTTTATGGACACACCCGCCGCCCCGACAGCACTGTTTCGCCGCATCGAAGCCAGCTTCCTGCGCCAGGGCCTGATGCAGCACCTGGGCGCCCGGCTGCTGCGCGTGGAGCCCGGCCTCTGCGAGGTCGCCTTGCCTTATTCGGAGCGCGTCACGCAGCAGCAGGGAGGCTTTCACGGCGGCGCCATGGGCGCGCTGGCCGACATCGCCGGCGGTTACGCGGCCCTTACCGTCGCTGCGGAAGACTCCGAAGTCACCACCGTCGAATACAAGATCAACTTCATGGCCGGCTTCAAGGACGGCGAACTGCGCGCCGTGGGCCGTGTTGCCAAGGCCGGCAAGCGCATCATCGTCACCACTGCCGAAGTCACCCACGTCGCCGCCGACGGCAAGGAAAGCGCCTGCGCGCTGATGCAGCAGACCCTGGTGCCGGTGCCCAAAACTTACTGACCCTCTTCACGTTAATCATCCGCTTTCTGAAGGAAGACCCCCATGACCAACATGCCCGGACTCAATTTCCAGCTCGGTGAAGACATAGACGCCCTTCGCGACGCGGTGCGCGAATTCGCCCAGGCCGAAATCGCCCCGCGCGCGGCTGAGGTGGATCGCAGCGACCAGTTTCCCATGGATCTCTGGCCCAAAATGGGTGCGCTCGGCGTGTTAGGCATCACCGTGGGTGAAGAATACGGCGGCGCCAACATGGGCTACCTGGCCCACATGATCGCCATGGAAGAGATCAGCCGCGCCAGCGCCTCCGTGGGCCTGTCCTACGGCGCGCACAGCAACCTTTGCGTCAACCAGATCAAGCGCAACGGCACCGACGAACAGCGCAAAAAGTACCTGCCCAAGCTCATCAGCGGCGAACACGTGGGCGCCCTCGCCATGAGCGAACCCGGCGCCGGCAGCGACGTGATCAGCATGAAACTGAAAGCCGAAGACAAGGGCGGCTACTACCTGCTCAACGGCAACAAGATGTGGATCACCAACGGCCCCGACGCCGACACACTGGTGGTCTATGCCAAGACCGAACCCGAACTGGGTGCTCGCGGCGTCACCGCCTTCCTGATCGAAAAGGGCATGAAGGGCTTTTCCGTCGCGCAAAAACTCGACAAGCTTGGCATGCGCGGCAGCCACACCGGCGAATTGGTCTTTAACAACGTCGAGGTGCCGGCCAGCCAGATCTTGGGCGGCCTCAACAGCGGTGCCAAGGTGCTCATGAGCGGCCTCGACTACGAGCGCGCCGTGCTCACCGGCGGCCCGCTGGGCATCATGCAGTCCGTCATGGACAGCGTCGTGCCCTACATCCATGACCGCAAGCAGTTCGGCCAGAGCATCGGCGAGTTCCAGCTGATTCAAGGCAAGGTCGCCGACATGTACACCGTGCTGCAAGCCGGTCGCGCCTTTGCCTACACCGTCGCCAAAAACCTTGACCTGCTGGGCGTCGAGCACGTGCGCCAGGTCCGCAAGGACTGCGCCTCCGTCATCCTCTGGTGCGCCGAAAAAGCCACCTGGATGGCCGGCGAGGGCCTGCAGATCCACGGCGGCAACGGCTACATCAACGAATACCCGCTGGGCCGCCTGTGGCGCGACGCCAAGCTCTATGAAATCGGCGCCGGCACCAGCGAAATTCGCCGCATGCTGATCGGGCGCGAGTTGTTCGCCGAGACCATGTAAGGCCAGCGCCCGTGCCAGTGATACATCAGCGCGTGAAATGGGCCCTTGTGCTCGCGCTTGCCGCGCTTCTTGGTGCCTGCGAGAAAGAAGAGCCGCTGCCCAACAACGCTGCGGCGCCTGAAGCGGACGCCAGCTTCGAATGCCCCGTCCCGGAATCGCTGCGGGGAAAGGTTTCGAGTGTTTTTGTGGAGGCCACAAGAATCGGGGAACCGGGCGGAAAGGGCGAGCTCGCCCTGGAGGGCAGTTTCGTGGCGTACGCCGTCGGCCTCACCCTGCAGAACGGCTCCAACGTCAGCATCCAGCTTGACGACACCCTGGGTTTCAGCGCCAAGGGCCTGGCGCATCACACGGCGTGTGAGCAGTTCAAATGGAAAAGCCTGGGAAACCTTACCCTGTTTGAATACCTTCACGGCGGAGCCAACCCTTATCCCGCCCAGCAACTGATGTACTCGCGCGGCCCCACGCCGAACTTCAGGAACCTGTACGCCCATTTCGGTAAAGATCCGGCCGCCTTCTATGAAAGCCAGGGTGAGCGCTGCCTGGCCGGGCTGGTCAAAGGTGACGGTGAAGTGCAGCGATGGTGTTACCAGGACGGCAAGCTGCATCTCACCCGGAAGATGCTGCAAGCCTCGTTCGCAGGCGGCGACTACCGGTTTGTCTGCGATTTTTCCGGCGAAGGCCCCTTGCTGGTCGACGCATCCATCGTGAAAGCCGGGCCGGACCGCAGCCCACCGGGCCTCGAAAGCGACCAGCTCGCCACTGATTTCAGGGAAAAATGCCTGACCGAGAAAGCGCTTTTGAAGGCCAGGGCCCTCGATGAAAACTGACTTCCGGCGGCATCCCCGCAGGCAGGTGAAAATACGACCATGACCACTTCACTCCAAGACCTCTTCGCCCACAACCGCGCCTGGGCCGCGCAAATGGAAGCCGAGCGTCCCGGCTTCTTCACCAGCCTGGTGAAGCAGCAGACGCCCAGGTATATGTGGATAGGTTGTTCCGACAGCCGCGTGCCCGCCAACCAGATCACCGGGCTGGAGCCCGGCGAGGTCTTCGTGCACCGCAACGTCGCCAACGTTGTCGTGCACTCCGACCTCAACGCGCTCTCGGCCATCCAGTTCGCGGTCGAGCGCCTCAAGGTCAAGGACATCATGGTGGTCGGCCACTATGGCTGCTCCGGCGTGCAGGCCGCGCTTGAAGGCGCGCGCATCGGCCTTGCCGACAACTGGCTGCGCCACATCCAGGACGTGCGCCACCGTCACCGCCAGCTGCTCGACAGCCTGCCCGAGGACGTACGTGCCCAGGCCCTGTGCGACATCAACGTTATCGAGCAGGTCGTCAACGTCTCAGTCAGCACCGTCATGGTCGATGCCTGGGCGCGCGGCCAGGACGTTACCGTGCACGGCTGGGCCTTCGGTGTGCACGACGGCTTGCTGCAGGATTTGCAGATGAGCGTGTCCGCGCCCGACCAGCTCGACACCCTCTATAGCAAGGCCATAGACCGTGTATGGGACATGTGGATGGCCCGCGCCAAGGCTCGCGATGGCGACGGCACGCAGCAGCAACTGGTGTAGCCCGCCATGTTTCCCCAGCGCCTGGACTCGAGCATTGCCTACGACATCGCCAAGGCGATGATGGATGGCTTCAACCGCCACTACCAGCTGTTCCGTACCGAGTCCGCGCGCGCCAAGCACCGTTTTGAAACCGCCGACTGGCACGGCCAACAGCGTGCCCAGCGCGAGCGCATCGAGTTCTACGACCTGCGCGTGCGCGAAGCCTCCACCCGCCTGGAGCGTGAGTTCAAGGCCGGCGAGCAGCCCATGGACGTCTGGCAGCAGGTCAAGCTGCACTACATAGGCCTGCTGGTCAACCACCACCAGCCCGAGCTTGCCGAGACATTCTTCAACTCGGTCACCACCAAGATACTGCACCGCAGCTACTTCCAGAACGATTTCATCTTCGTGCGCCCGGCCGTCAGCACCGAGTACATCGAAAACGACGAGCTCGCCTCGCAGCCCACCTACCGCGCCTACTACCCGACTCGCGACAACATGCGCGAGGTGCTGCTGCAGGTGGTGCGCGACTTCGACCTGCGCCTGCCTTTTGACGACCTTGAACGCGACGCAGGTTATGTGCTCGAGGCCATCAGCGAGCGCTTCGCCGACGTCAAGCTGCGCGCCAACTTCCAGATCCAGGTGCTGACCAGCCTGTTCTTCCGCAACAAGGGCGCTTATGTCGTCGGCAAGATCATCAACGGCTTCAACGAAGTCCCCTTCGCGCTGCCGGTGCTGCACAACAAAGCGGGCAAGCTGGTCATCGACGCCGCGCTGTTCGGCGAGGATGACCTGCTGATTCTTTTCAGCTTTGCGCGCGCCTACTTCATGGTCGACATGGGAATTCCCTCGGCCTATGTGCAGTTTTTGCGCAGCATGATGCCGCATATGCCGCGCGCCGAAATCTACAACGCGCTGGGCCTGGCCAAGCAGGGCAAGACGCTTTTTTACCGCGACTTCCTGTACCACCTGCGGCACTCCACCGACAAGTTCCGCATCGCCCCCGGCATCAAGGGCATGGTCATGTTGGTGTTCGACCTTCCGTCCTTTCCCTACGTCTTCAAGGTCATCAAGGACTACTACCCGCCGCAGAAAGACACTACGCGCGAGCAGATCAAGGGCAAGTACCTGCTGGTCAAGCAGCACGATCGCGTCGGCCGCATGGCCGACACCCAGGAATACAGCGAGGTCGCCTTCCCGCGCGAACGCTTTGACGACGAGCTGATTGCCGAAATCGAAAAATTCGCGCCCAGCCAGCTCGAAATCAGCGACCGAGACGGCGACGGCCAGACCGAGGTCATCATCAAGCACGTCTACATCGAGCGCCGCATGATCCCGCTCAACATCTACCTGCAGGAGGCCTTCGACGCCGGTGTCACCGAACCCGCCGCCAAGGACCAGATAGAGCGCGCCGTCGTCGAGTACGGCAATGCCATCAAGGACCTGGTCGCCGCCAACATTTTCCCTGGCGACATGCTGTGGAAAAACTTCGGCATTACGCGCCACGGCAAGGTCGTGTTCTACGACTACGACGAGATTGAATACATCACCGACTGCAATTTCCGCAAAGTGCCAGCCGCTCGCAACGAAGAAGACGAGATGAGCGGTGAGGTCTGGTATTCCGTCGGACCCAAGGACGTGTTCCCCGAAACTTTTGAGCCTTTTCTGCTCGGCAACGACGCGGTGCGAGAGGTCTTCATGAAGCACCACGCCAACCTGCTGGACGCCGGTTTCTGGCAAAAACACCAGGCCCGCATCCAGGCCGGCCATGTGCACGACGTCTTTCCCTACGAACGCGAAAAGCGCTTCATCGTGCTGCACAGCCCGGGCGCGCCCGACGATGAAGTATTGACACAGCTGCCGCCTGAACCGGTTTTGACCGGTCTCAGCGGACTCACTCCATAACCACCACACCTGAAAGGACTTCCTCATGTCTGACCCCATCGTTATCCTCGGCGCGGCCCGCACCCCAATGGGCGGCTTCCAGGGCGACTTCAGCAGCCTCTCGGCCCACGACCTGGGCGGCGCCGCCATCAAGGCCGCCATTGAGCGCGCCGGTATCGCCCCCGAAAAAGTCGATGAAGTGCTGTTCGGCAACTGCCTGATGGCCGGCCAGGGCCAGGCGCCCGCGCGCCAAGCCGGCTTCAAGGGCGGGCTGCCCGCCAGCGTGGGCGCGGTCACCTTGTCCAAAATGTGCGGCTCCGGCATGGAGGCCACCATGCTCGCGCATGACCAGCTGCTCGCCGGTAGCCGCGACGTCATGGTCTCCGGCGGCATGGAGAGCATGACCAACGCGCCGCATCTGCTGCTCAAGGGCCGCAGCGGCATCCGCATCGGTCATGACCGCATTTATGACCACATGATGCTCGACGGCCTGGAAGACGCTTACGAACCCGGCCGTGCCATGGGCACCTTCGGCGAGCAGTGCGCTGATAAATACAAATTCACCCGCGAAGCGCAGGACGCGTTCGCCACCACCAGCGTGCAGCGCGCCAAGGCTGCGACCGAGTCTGGCGCCTTCAAGGCCGAAATCACACCCGTCACCGTCAAGGGCCGCGCTGGCGAGACCGTCATTTCCATCGACGAAGGCCCGGGCAAGGTCAAGCTCGACAAGATCCCCTCGCTCAAGCCTGCTTTCAAAAAGGACGGCACCATCACTGCCGCTTCCAGCTCGTCCATCAACGACGGCGCTGCCGCCTTGGTGCTGGCCCGCGAGTCCACGGCCAAGGAACTGGGCGCCAAGCCCATCGCCCGCATTCTCGGCCACGCCACCTTCGCGCAGGAACCCGAATGGTTCACCACCGCGCCGGTGGGCGCGGTGAACAAGCTGCTCAAGAAAATCGGCTGGAGCGCCAAGGACGTGGACCTCTGGGAAGTCAACGAAGCCTTCGCCGTCGTGCCCATGGCCGCGATGAAAGAGCTGGGCATCAGCCACGACATCGTCAACGTCAACGGTGGCGCCTGCGCGTTGGGACACCCGATTGGCGCGTCCGGCGCCCGTATCATCGTCACGCTGATTCACGCGCTCAAAGCGCGCGGCCTCAAGAAGGGCATCGCCACCCTGTGCATTGGCGGCGGCGAAGGCACGGCTTTGGCGGTGGAACTGATCTAAATTGCGATGAAAGTCCTCGTCATAGGCGCATCACGAGGCATTGGGCTTGAATTCGTTCGCCAGTACCTGGCGGACGGAGCGCAGGTTATTGCAACTGCCCGTGATGATGACGGCCTGCAACGCCTCAAGGGACTGGGCGCCAAAGCCTTGCGGCTCGACGTAGCCGAGCCCGCCAGCATCAGCGGCTTGGCCTGGCTGTTGGACGGCGAGGAAATCGACATCGCTCTTTACGTGGCCGGCGTGTTTCCGCAGGGCGGTGCACTGACACCGCCGACGCGTGAGGTGTTTGACCATGCCATGCGCACCAATGTGCTCGGCGCCATGCAGGCCATCCCGCAAGTCGCCCCCATGGTCGAGGCCGCGCGCAATGGTCGCGGGCGCTTTGCCTTCATCAGCAGCGCCCTGGCAAAAATCGACGGTGTCGACAACAGCCGCGGCTGGGTCTATCGCGCCAGCAAGGCTGCGCTCAACATGGCGGTCGCTTCGGCCCAGCACGACTATCCCAAGGCCATCATGGTGGCCCTGTCACCCGGCTGGGTGCAAACCGACATGGGCGGCCAAGGCGCACCGCTCACCACGGCCCAAAGCGTGAGCGCCATGCGCGCGACACTGGCCGGGCTCAAACCCGAACACAAGGGCGCCTTCCTCGATTACGACGGCCGTCCCTTCGACGCCTGGTAAGCCCCTTACAGCTTCTTTTTATATTCATCGCAAGGCACACCATGCTGCTCAACCAGGACCAGGAAATGATCCGCGACGCGGTCCGCGCGTTCGCGAAGGAAGAACTCTGGCCCCACGCCGCGCGCTGGGACAAGGAGCACCACTTTCCCGTCGAGGCGCACAAAGGACTGGCCGCATTGGGCGCCTACGGCATCTGCGTGCCTGAAGAGTTTGGTGGCGCCAACCTCGACTACCTCACGCTGGCCCTGGTGCTCGAAGAAATTGCCGCCGGCGACGGCGGCACCAGCACGGCCATCAGCGTCACCAACTGCCCCGTCAACGTCATCCTCATGCGCTATGGCAATGCGCAGCAGAAAAAGCAATGGCTCACCAAACTGGCGCAAGGTGAAATGCTGGGCATCTTCTGCCTGACCGAGCCGCATGTGGGCAGCGATGCATCGTCGCTACGCACCACGGCAGTCAAAGAGGGTGGCGAGTACGTGCTCAACGGCGTCAAGCAGTTCATCACCAGCGGGAAAAATGGACAAGCGGCGATTGTCATCGCCGTGACCGACAAGGGCGCTGGCAAAAAAGGCATGAGCGCCTTCATCGTGCCCACCAATGCGCCCGGCTATGTGGTCGCGCGGCTTGAAGACAAGCTGGGCCAGCATTCCAGCGACACGGCGCAGATCAATTTCGATAATTGCCGTATTCCGGCTGAAAACCTCATCGGCAGCGAAGGCGAGGGCTACAAGATCGCCCTGGGCGCGCTCGAGGGCGGACGTATCGGCATCGCCGCGCAAAGCGTGGGAATGGCGCGCAGCGCGCTGGAGTCAGCCCTCGACTACGCCAAAGAGCGCCAGAGCTTCGGCACCGCCATCTTCAACCATCAAGCCGTAGGCTTCCGGCTTGCCGAATGCGCGACCAAAATCGAAGCCGCGCGCCAGCTGATCTGGCACGCCGCCAGCCTGCGCGATGCCGGCCTGCCTTGCCTGAAAGAAGCCGCGATGGCCAAGTTGTTTGCCAGTGAAATGGCCGAACAGGTCTGCAGCGTGGCTATCCAGACCTTGGGCGGTTATGGGTATGTCAGCGACTTCCCGGTGGAACGTATTTATCGTGATGTGCGCGTTTGCCAGATCTATGAAGGCACTTCGGACGTGCAGAAGATCATCATCCAAAGAGCTTTGGCCTGAGGAGACAAAACATGCCCATCACCAAAGGATTCCGCGCCCTGGTCGACGAAGCCATGGCCCAGGTCAAGACCTACAGCGTGGAGGAGGCCAGGGCAAAACTGGCCGACCCCAAGGTGCAGATCGTCGACATCCGCGACGTGCGCGAACTCAGCGCCGGCGCCGTTGTCGGCAGCTACCATGCTCCGCGCGGCATGCTCGAGTTCTGGGTGGATCCGGCCTCGCCTTATCACAAGCCCCTGTTCGCCGACGAGGGCATGGAGTTCATCCTGTTCTGCGGCGCGGGCTGGCGCAGCGCGCTGGCCACCAAAACCCTGCAGGACATGGGCATGACCAACGTCGCCCACATCGACGGCGGTTATGCCGAATGGGTCAAGCAGGGCGCACCGATCGAGACGCTGGAAGAGCGCGAAAAACGCAAACCCAAAAAGGGCTGATCGCGCATGCCCGGGTTCACCGACTCGCAAGCCTGCCCTTGCGGCCGCCAGGCCGGCAAGCGAGCGCTGGCTTACGGCAATTGCTGCGGCCGCTACCTTGACCACTTTGACACCACCCCCGCGCCTGACGCCGAATCGCTGATGCGCTCGCGCTATACGGCGTTTGTTGGCGAGCATGCGGGCTACCTGCTCGCCACCTGGCACGCCAGCCACAGGCCGGCTTCGGTCGACTTCGATCCCGGCACCAGATGGCTGGGCCTCGAAGTGCGAGGCCATCGCCAAGTCGACGCCGCTCACGCCGAAGTCGAATTTGTCGCGCGCCAGAAAAGCCCCGGGAGCCCGGCGGTTCGCCTGCATGAGCGCAGTCGCTTCGTCTATGAGTCGGGTCGTTGGTACTATGTGGACGGTGATATCCAATAGGGAGGGCACATGTTCAACCAGACCGTGCGCGGCATGTACTGCCTGCGCTGCAGCAGCCGCAAGGTGGTTCGCGGTAATTTCGAAGCCGAACGGTTCTATCCCCTGCGCGGCATGCTGCGCTCGCTGCTAGGTAAACCCGTGCTTCTGCAAAATCAACATGCACACGCCTGTATGGACTGCGGCCTGGCCTGGAATGAGGTTGATCCAACCGAGCTACGAAAAAACCTGCGTACCTATGGCCTGTCCCCGCACAGCACCGGCGTGATGGACGTGGTGAACGGCGACGCACCGGATATTCGCTTGTGAACCGCCCGGGGACATCCTGGCGGCCTGGCCCCGCCGGTATGTTGGCGCTTGCGATGCTGCTGCTGTCCATCTGGACCGTGTTGGTCGAGCCGCGCTGGGTCGCCCACCGCGAAATCAGTGAAACCGTCCCAAACTGGAAAGGCCCGCGCGGCCTCAAAGTGGCCGTCGCGTCCGACTGGCATTTCACCAAGCGCGCGCTGTGGCGCGTCATGACGGTGGAGCGCGCCCGCACCATCGTCGCTGAGATCAATGCCGCGCAGCCCGACGTCATCCTGTTGCCCGGCGACTTTATCGCCGACACCGACTACGCGTCCGAGTTCGCCGCCACCGCCGAGGACGAGATTGCCCAGGTGCTGGGCGGCCTAAAAGCGCGGCTGGGTGTTTATGCCGTCATGGGCAACCACGATTGGTGGCATGAGGGCAAGGCCATGACAGCTGCTTTTACTCGCGCCGGTATCACCGTGCTGGAGAACGAAGCCGTGCCCTTGCCCGGCACCGCGCTTTGGGTGATCGGCATAGGCGACGACTACACCGAGCATTCTCAACCCAAGCTCGCGACGCGAAAGCTGGCGCCGGGCGAGCAGGCCCTGGTGCTCATGCACGGGCCCGAGAGTTTTCGCGCCTTGCCGCCCGTGCGCGGCTTGGTCGTGGCCGGCCATACCCACGGCGGCCAGGTCAGCCTTCCGTTTATCGGCCCGCCTGTGGTGCCAGGCACCGGCCCGCGTGAATGGGCTTACGGCTGGGTCGAGCACGGCGACAATCGCATGTACGTCACCAGCGGCCTGGGTGTCAGCATCCTGCCCGTGCGCTTCAACACACGGCCGGAATGGGTGATGTTCACGCTCAGTGCCCCGGTAAAAACCGGGCTGGATGTCAAGGCAGAACCATGAAAGCGGAACCATGAAATTTGATGCGGTGTTATTCGACTGTGACGGTGTTCTGGTCGACAGCGAACCCATTACCAACGGCGTGCTGCGCGACATGCTCGAAGAGCGCGGATGGAAGCTCAGCCCCGCCGAATGCATGCGCATCTTCGTTGGCAAGGCCGTCAAGGACGAAGCGGCGCTCATCGCCGCGAACACCGGAAGCCCGATTACTGAAGAGTGGATGGTCCAGTTCCGCGAGCGCCGCAACACGGGCCTGATGCGCGACCTTAAGGCGATTGCAGGCGCTGCTGAAGCCATCGCCAAAGTCCACGCGCTCTATCAGGGGCGGATCGCCTGCGCCTCCGGCGCCGACCGCTTCAAGGTTGAACTGCAGCTCGAGAAGTGCGGCTTGATGCCTTACTTTAAAGGCCGCATCTTCAGTGGGCATGAGTTGCCGCGCTCCAAGCCATTTCCCGACGTCTACCTGGCGGCAGCCGCCGCCCTCGGCGTGGATCCCAAACGCTGCGCCGTGGTCGAAGACACCGTCACAGGCGTCACGGCGGGAGTGGCAGCCGGCTGCACGGTGTTCGGCTACAGCCCGTCTGAAATGGGCCACGACGCACCCAAGGCGCTCATTGCGAGCGGTGCATCACTGGTGTTTGAGGACATGTCGGACCTGGCCGCGCTGTTGGGCTGAGGCGCTTTGCGGCCGCCATGGCGAGTGGCGCAGCCTGCAGCGGCTGATGGCGAAAGACGGAAGCGCGATTCTTTGCTCGCCAACAGCATTGAGTGAGCTGGCCTTGAAGCGAAAAATTCCAGCGACGGCAGCGAGCAGGAGCGCAGTCCGCTTAGGCCTGCCCGTACTGATAGTGGGTGATCTGTATCGCCATGAGCCTGCAGAAACAACAGCGCGTCTGCGTCCCTGCCTCGAAAGTTCTTGTTGAACTGGCCTGCCGCTCAAGCAAGTGCACAAAGCCTCTCGCGTAGAAGTAGCTCATGCGCTTTCACAAAAGACGTTGATATTGTCCTCGTGAAGACAATGTCGCCCCCTGAGTCTTTTGAAATGACTAACCTCGGCAACGACATCAGTAATGACCTTTGCTTGGCAAGAGTTGCATGTCGTTGAAAGGACTTGTTTATGCTGTACTTCATCGAGTTAAGCCAGTTTTCGGCGGAAGATTCTGTAATCACCAGAGCATTGCGATCCCAGATGGATCGCAGGTGCGGAAGTGCGGCGCGATGGGCCGAGTGGAAAGCCGATCGAGCAGGCGCCCACTCCTGGCCAGATGTCGCCCTCATCAATACGGCTCATCTCAACTGGATCCAACTCAAAGGAGTCGTCAATCAGTGCACTGCTGAAACTATCGTGCTCACCGGATGCCAGGACTCCCTGTTGGGCTTGCCGGCCTTGCCTTATGTGGATGCGTTGGACGAACTGCTGCAGTTCATGCCTGGTCGGGATTCTGTAACAGGGCTATCAACAGAGTCTAGAAGGTTTGGCAGCTTTGTGCGCCGCTACGGTGAGGCCGCCGATACGACTCCCATGCCGCTAAAAGCAAATCTTCCAAGCTACGGATTCACAAGATAGGTGAGTGAATTTTGGTTGCCGCAAAGAGGTAGAGGGGTGCTACCCAGATGATCAGCTTCAGATATGTCCAGCACCTATAAATACGATCTATTGAGAGGGCTTGGGCTTAGCGAGTCACGTGCGCTCGAAATGCTACCCCATGTGAAGGCGAGCGGCTTCGACCCCCGCGAGACCATTTGGCCAAAGGGCGGCGAAGTCGCCGCCTGGACCTATGTTGTTTCCGGACTGGTGAGCGCCGGTGTGCCAACAATGGAAGGTGACCGAATTCAAGTGAATATCTACGGGCAGCGAACCTGGTTTGGAGAGGAGGCTTTGCTCAATCGCTATCCTTCAAGTTTGGAGTATGTGTGTCTCACCCCTGTTCGGGTAGTGATGATCCCCGCTGCGGATGCGCTCGCGGCATTTCAGTTGGAACCGGAATTCGCCCGTTACATCGCTCTGTTGATGGCTTGGCGCAGCCGGCAAAATGCGGAGATGATCGTACTCATGAAGCAGGGTAGCCCACCGCTGCGAGTAGTCATGGGCCTGGCACTGTTCGCCGAGGCGTTGCAATTCAACTCCTCGCGGCCGCCCACCGAAGGGCCGGAAGGCACCTCGGTAGCGGTTCCCGTTAAACAATCCGTGGTCGCTTCGGTTTGTGGTGTTTCACGCGGCGTATTTTCAGAGGTCGTACAGCAACTTTCTTTGGCGGGATGGTTGCGCGTGGACTACGCAACTCTGGAGTTGCGCTCGGTCCGAACCTGGTTGCGCTTCTCCCTAAAACAGCGACAGACCCGCATGAACGTCACAAAGCCTTCTTTGGAAGAGCTCCTTTTGTTGCTCAAAGAAGCCTCCCAGCTCTAGCACACTCCCCGTGCGGCGACAGCCACAGCATGGTTAGCCCTCGAAGTTTTGTGCTTGGCGCATTGAGCTGTTTTTGCCTACGGCCAAGTCGATTCCGCGAAATCGCTGTCCGTCAGTCGGCGTTTTTTTGCGCGGGAAGGTGATTTCGTTGCGAGGCAAAAAACACCCCCTGCAAATCGTTCGATCTCGTAATTGGGGGTTTCGTTCCCAAAAGAGCACCGTTCGTTCCTTATTGATATGCGCTTTCCGACTATTGGCTAATCTCAATGGAACGTTGCGTTGGGGGGCAACAAACAACGCGATGGAGTTCTTTCTAATGCCTCTAAGAATTATTTTCGGCTGTGATGCCGTCACTGTTGGGCGGAGTTCGTGGCCGTCGTGTCGAGGATTAAGTCACGGGAATTTTGGAAATGCATTGATATTGTCTTCATGCAGACAATGCTTTGATCGAAGGTCTTTTGGCTGACTATGCTTATTTATCACTGTTGCAAAAGCAGGCCGCCAGTGCTTGCTGCAAATCGTGATTGGGATCGGATTTTTTACAAGGGAAGAAGACAACGATGAAATACTTTATTGAGTTCAGCCAGTTTTCCGCGGAAGACGAGGCTGCCGTCAGGATGCTCACGGCGCTCAGGGCGCAGATGAGCCGCCGTGAGCGCGATACCCCACATTGGGTCGAATGGAAAGAAGACGGGTCCAATGCCAGTTTCTATCCCGATGTCACTCTTATTAGTGCTGCGCATCTTGATTGGCGTCAACTCAAATGCGTGGTCGATGCATGCGCGGCCGGCACCATTGTGCTTACTGGCCGCCACGACTCAGTGCTGTCCTTGCCCTTAGTGCCCGACGTAAAGGCATTGAGCGATCTGTTGCAGTACTTGCCTCGCCCCAGTCCTTGGGCGATCGCCATGCCCGAGAAAAAATTGCATCACTTGCAAAACTATCGCGCAACGTGGGCCGATACGACGCCTGTGTCTCTAACGTCGGTGAGGGCTTGACCTTGACTTCAACCATTGCTCGAATCAGGGGCCACTAGTATGACCACCAGCACCTATATTTACCAGCTGCTAAGGGGCTTGGGAATCGGCGAGCGTTGTGTGCTCAAAATGCTGCCGCGCGTGAAGATGAGCGCCTTCGATGCGGGTGACGTTATCTGGCCGAAAGGAGGACAAGTTGAAGCCTGGACTTACATCGTTTCCGGCTTGGTCGGCGCCAGCGTTCCGTTACAAGAGGGCGGCGGCATCCAGGTCAATATCTATGGTCCTCGTACCTGGTTCGGCGAGGAGCCCTTGCTGAATCGCTATCCCTCTTCCCTTGACTACACATGTCTCACCCCTGTGCGTGTGGTGACCATATCAGCGGCCGACACAATGGCGGCATTCAATGAAGAATCGGAGTTTGCCCGCTACATCGCGCTTTTGATGGCTTGGCGCAGTCGCCAGCATTCGGAGCGCATCGTGCTGGTGAAGCAAGGTAGCCCGCCTTTGCGGGTGGTCATGGGGCTGGCTTTGTTTGCCGAGGCTCTGTGCTACAACTCATCGCGCCCTCCCACGCGTGGCTTGGACGGAACTTCCGTGGAAATCCCCGTGAAGCAGGCGGTCGTTGCCTCAGTCTGTGGTGTCTCCCGCAGCGTTTTTTCCGAGCACGTGCAGCATCTGGCTTCGGCTGGTTTTCTGCATGCAAATTATGCGAAGCTCGAATTGCGCTCTATCGAGGCCTGGTTGAGGTTCTTCCGAAAGCATCAGAAGAATCGAACGAATGTCACCAAGCCCACAATGGAAGAGCTCATTTCGCTGATGCAACTCGAATCCACGATCATTTGACCTGACTCCGGCTTGCATGTGAAGGTGCCCGGATTGCCCGAAAAGGAAGGTTTGGCAATTCGGCAATTTCGGCAATCCGGCGCCTGCGCCCTGAATACGTCCTTCTATGGATGTACTGGCCAGACGCGAGAGAAATGCGGTTCTCGCAAATCACCGCTCCCAGCGTCTGGCTATGAAGGCCGCGGCCCTCGCCATGACAGACGCCAACTCCTGACACTTCGTCAACGCTGACGGTGCTCCGTTGAGGCCCGTCTTTGGGCTGCATCTCCCGCAACCGCCATGGCTGCGGTGCACTGGCGTAATCCACTCGGCCTTCAGTTGGGCAGCATGCATTGCGCGCGGAGCCAATTCCAAGTGCCTTGGTCGCCGCGTGACCAAGTTCACAACCCATCTACAAAGCGACAAAGAATGCCCGCAAAAAGACAATGTGGTCGTTTTTTTGGGTGCAGATGCATAAGCTGGCCCACATGTGTATGTAGTTCTAAAGAAATATTCATTTGAATATAAGCGCCCATTTAGTTCTCATATTTATGGAAATTCGGAAGGAAATTAGCACTTAGGTGGAATTTGAACGTCCCGCGCATGTAGTGTCTTTTTTGGAGGAGCACATGTTCAAGGGGCCAGCCGACAACAAGAAAAAGAGGCAGCCATGAGTATTTATACGCCGGTATTTCCAATCAACGAGCCGCCATCCGGACCGCCGGATCAGGCTGCAGAGGCCCCATCATTTGCGGCCGTAGACACCGGGCTGGCCTGCCTTGTGATGCTGTCGCAATTTCATGCAGTAGCGGCCGATCCGGAAAAGCTCCGGCACGAATTCAGCCGTGACGGCCAGGCGCTGAGTGTCATTGACATCCTCAATGCGGCCAAAAGCCTGGGCTTGGTTGCCGCAAAACGCCGGCCCATGCGCGCACGTTTGTCGCTGGCTGCGTTGCCAGCCATTGCCATCGGGACTAGCGGTGACTTTTTCATCATCGCGCGCATCGACCAAGGCAAAGCCCTGATCCAGGACCCGACAGCCGACGGGCCACAAATCATCGAGCTGGCGGCGCTTGATGAGCGCTGGTCGGGCGAGTTGATCCAGATCACCTCGCGCGCCTCCATGGCCGGCGAGCTTGCCAAATTCGACTTCAGCTGGTTCATTCCCGCCGTCGTCAAATACCGGCGCCCCCTGCTGGAAGTGCTGCTGATCTCTCTGGTGCTCCAGTTCTTCATGCTTGTCACCCCGCTGTTCTTCCAGGTGGTGATGGACAAGGTGCTGGTGCACAACGGCCTGACCACCCTGCATGTGGTGTGCATAGGCCTTCTCGTCATCTCGGTGTTCGACGTGCTGCTCACCGGCCTGCGCAGCTATGTGTTCGCCCACACCTCCAGCCGCATCGACGTCGAGCTGGGCGCGCGCCTTTTCCGGCACCTGCTGGGCCTGCCCATGGCCTACTTTACGGCTCGCCGCGTGGGCGACTCGGTCGCCCGCATCCGCGAACTGGAGAGCATCCGCTCCTTCCTCACCGGCAACGCCATCACGGTGGTGCTCGACCTGCTGTTCTCTGTCGTCTTTCTCGCGGTGATGCTTTACTACAGCGTCTGGCTCACCCTCATCGTGGTGGTGTCGCTGCCTTGCTATGCCTTGCTCTCGGTGCTGTTCACGCCGCTGCTGCGCACGCGCCTCAACGAAAAATTCAACCGCGGCGCGGAAAACCAGGCCTTCCTGGTCGAGACCATAGGCGGCATAGACACCGTCAAGTCGATGGCGGTGCAGCCGCAATGGGCGCAGAAGTGGGACAACCAGCTCGCCGCCTACGTTGCCGCGGGATTTCGCACCACCACCATAGGCACCTTGGCCAACAACGGCGTGTCGCTGGTCAGCAAGCTGGTCACCGTGGCCACCATCTGGCTCGGGGCGCAGCTGGTCATCGAAGGCAAGATGTCCGTCGGGCAACTCATCGCCTTCAACATGCTGGCCGGCTACGTTGCGGCGCCCGTCATTCGCCTCGCCCAGCTGTGGACGGAATTCCAGCAGGTCGGCATTTCCATGCAGCGCCTGGGCGACATCCTCAACACCCGTCCCGAAATCGCGGGCAACAAAAGCGCCATGCCTGCCATCGAAGGGCGCATTGAGTTCGACGCCGTCACCTTCCGCTATCGGCCCGATGCGCCGCAGGTGCTGCGTGGCATCAACTTCACCGCGGCTGCCGGTGAGGTCATCGGCATCGTCGGCCGGTCCGGCTCTGGAAAGAGCACCTTGACCAAGCTTGTGCAGCGCATGTACCTGCCCGACCAGGGCCGTGTGCTCATCGACGGCGTTGATCTCGCCACCACCGACGCGACCACGGTACGCCGCCAACTCGGCGTGGTGCTGCAGGAGAACATGCTGTTCAACCGCAGCATTCGCGACAACATCGCGCTCGTCAATGCCGGAACTTCGCTGGAGGCGGTCATCGCCGCCGCCAAACTGGCCGGCGCGCACGAATTCATCATCGAGCTGCCCGAAGCATACGACACCATGGTGGGCGAGCACGGTGCCACGCTTTCAGGGGGACAGCGCCAGCGCATCGCCATCGCGCGCGCCTTGATCAGCAACCCTCGCGTCCTGATCTTCGACGAAGCCACGAGTGCGCTCGACTACGAATCTGAACGCATCCTCAAAGACAACATGAAGCTGATCTGCGCGGGGCGCACCGTGCTCGTCATTGCCCACCGGTTGTCGACTGTCCGCGATGCCGATCGCATCCTCGTGGTCGACAGAGGCCAGATCGTCGAACAAGGCTCGCACCGGGAACTGCTGGCTCTTCCCGATGGGCAGTACGCCCATCTGCACCGTATGCAGGAGGCATGACATGCACGCCCTCAAACAACGCCTCGGCGCGGTTCATGAACTGCTGGCCCGCTACAAAACCATTTTCGCGCTTGCCTGGCAAGACCGCAAACAATCCGACCCTCGCGGCTACAGCGCCGCCGAAGCGCAGTTCCTGCCCGCAGTGCTTGCGGTGCAAGAAACCCCTGTTCCCGCCGCGCCCCGCGTGCTGATGTGGCTACTGGTCGGCTTCGCGGCTATCGCCCTGCTGTGGGCCGTGTTCGGAAAAATCGACATCGTCGCCGTCGCCAGCGGCAAGATTGTGCCCAGCGGCTCCACCAAGGTCGTGCAGCCCCTCAGCGCGGCCGTGGTCAAAGCCATCCATGTCAAGGACGGCCAGGCCGTCAAAGCCGGTGACCTGCTGGTGGAGCTCGACGCCGCCACCGAAACCGCCGACATCGAGCACGCACGCGCCGAACTCGAAGCGGCCCGGCTGCAGGCCGCGCGCGCAACCGCGCTGCTTGACGCCATGGCCCGCGGCGGCGCACCCGCCTTGCCGCGCTTGCCACAGGCCACGGACGAGCGCCTCGCCGAAGCCGCCCGCATGCTGCAAGGGCAATACGGCGAGTACCTCACCAAGCTCGCACGCAGCGAAGCAGAAATCACCACCCGCCAGGCCGAGTTGCGCGCCAGCCGCGAACAGGTTCTCAAGCTCGAAGTCACGCTGCCCATCATGCGCCAGCGCTCGGCCGACCTCGACAACCTAGCCAAAGACGGCTATGTGGCGCAGCACACCTTCCTCGAACGGCGGCAGGCCTACCTTGAACAGTCCGGCGAACTGGCCGTGCAGCGCGAGCGCGTGAAGCAGCTGAGCGCCTCCGTCAACGAGAGCCAGCGGCAGAGCGAAGCCTTCAAGGCCGAGATTCGCCGCGTCACCCTCGACAGCCTCAAGGATGGCCAGCAGCGAGCTGCCGCGCTCGAGCAAGAACTGAGCAAGGCCCAATCGCGCGGCACCCTGACACGCCTGCTCGCGCCCGTGGCCGGTACCGTGCAGCAACTCGCGCTCCACACGGTCGGCGGCGTCGTCACGCCGGCACAGCAGCTGATGGTTATCGTGCCCGGCGAACATCCGCTTGAGGTGGAAGCCATGCTCGAAAACAAAGATATCGGGTTTGTGCGCGCGGGCCAGGAAGTCAGCGTCAAGCTCGAAACTTTTCCCTACACCACCTACGGCGCCATTGACGGCGTGGTGACCGACGTTTCACGAGACGCCATCGCCGACGAAAAGCGCGGCCTGCTGTATGCGGTGCGCGTGCAGCTGGCCCGCACCCGTATCGATGTAGGCGGCAGCGAAGTGCCGCTTGGCTTCGGCATGGTGGCCCACGTCGAAATCAAGACCGGCCAGCGCCGGGTGATCTCCTTCTTCCTGAGCCCGCTGGTGCAGGGCGTGCAGGAAGGCTTGCGCGAACGATAAACGCCGTAGCTCGAAACCCCAGCGCCTACCAGCCACCTATTACCAGCTACCTATTCAGTTATCGATTTCATATCTATTTCAGCAACTCCCAGGAAGGCCCGCCATGCTGCAGCACACGACCCTCACCACCCCAGCGAAGTACGACGTCCTGGGCAAACTCGCCTGGCTCTGGATGAACTCGCCGCTGCATCGCGACTGGCCGGTGGACTTGCTCAGCAGTTTCGCCCTGCCGCCCATCGAACTGGGCCAGTACCTGCTGCTCGAGCGCGATGGCCTCCCCGTGGCGTATTGCAGCTGGGCGCACCTGAACAGCCAGGCCGAGGCGGCCTACATGCTCAACGCCGCCAACATCCCACTGACTGAGTGGAATGGCGGTGACCACCTGTGGTTTGTTGACTGGATCGCGCCGTTCAGCAAAGCCGATTCCTGGGAAATGAAAAGGCAGCTGGAGGAGAAATTTCCCACCTCGGTTGCGCGTGCGATCCGCGTGAAACGAGGCGGCAAGACGGCGCGCGTCATGGAATTCAAAGGTCCTCAGGCCGACAGGCAGGCCGCGCGAAAGCTTTTGTCACTTCAGTTCCACGATTTCATCAAAGCGCTGGAGGCGCAAAGACCACAGGTTGAAATGACGCGACCGGTCGAGGCCGTGGTGTAAGTACACCGCGAAAAAATAGAAGCAGAAGCCGATCAATCAGTTAATCAGCCACGGAGACAAGCATGAACACTCCCTTCAATACAGACTACGAAATCGACCTCATCAAGCGCCTGGACCCGAGCCCAACGAACCCGTATGTGATGTACAACAACACGGACCGTGCGTTGAATGTTGCGTACCGATATTTCACCATTGGCAATTTGGGCGAGCTCTACAAAAAGAATAAGGGGACGGCAATTCCAGGTCCGCAATCGTTTCTCTACGAGCGCGCAACCAACGTAGTGTCCCAGAACTACTGGGCCAGCACGGCGATTCTGGGTGTGGCCTATAGCGCCCAACGGCCTGATTTTTATTCTTCACGCGAGGGCAGCGAAAACAAGGACATCCTCGGCCAACTGACTCTGGCTCGTTCCGTGATCAATGCTGTGATTGAGACCTCACTCTCACTCGCAAATCTCTATCGGTGGCGCAACTCGCAGGGCCTGCCAGATCCCGGGATAAAGGCAATTCCAATCACCAGTTTTTCGGTCGCCAACTACTTTATAAACTTCACAAATAACTTTCTGTTTGTATCGGGAAGTCAGAGTCTCTCGTACTTTGATCCGCAGCAGCCCAATTCAGCAAGGATACCCAACGTAATCGTTAATCATGATTCCGGGGGGGGTGAACAATTTGACAATATTTCAATGGGGGTGTTTACCCCCCGTAACGGTCTGGTGAGCCCCCGGTCCGTCGCTCCGTCAAACTTAGGCGATGCGCAACTGCGGCAGAAAGACCTCGGTGGCCGGGGAGCTGACGTGAATCGAGATGCGCAGTCGATGTGGCCAATCCTTTCTAACGGTGGCGAGGTGACGGAGCGATACCAGGTCAATGACAACGCGGATTTTCTCGATGAGAGAAACTTCGTGAAAACTGTCCGGGCCTATGGAACGGCCATCGCAAGTGCGGGCTTCACATTAAACGCAATCATTTCTCTTGGTATCCAATCGAAGATACTCCACAACGCGATCCATGACGAGAAAAAAGACGGCGTGGAAAAGCGAATTGCCAAAGCTTCAGCAAGCTTGGGCCTGCTCACTTCCATGAGCAACGTCGGGGCCAATTTCTTCAAAAGCCTGGCAGGCTATGGCAGCACCATCCCCCGTGGAAAGGGCGGCAGTGATCCTCGTTGGCTTCTCAAAACGAACAATCGCCTCGGCATTGCCGGCACCGCGTTTGGGCTGGCCAACGGCATACTTGGCATTGCTTCGATTGCGCCCTACCTCGCGAACGACAAGTTGACTGCCGAGCAGAGGGGCTGGATCGGGGCGGAAATGGGTGTCCAAGTCGTGGGTGGATTGCTGCAAGCCGGTTCCAACGCCCGGCTGGCGGTCAACGTGGCGAGGGGGCTTACCGGGGCGAAACTTGCAGGCCCATTACTGGGGGCGGCCACGGGGGCTTTGGTGGTCGCCATGAGCCCGCTGGAAATCTATGGCCTTGTCCAGCAGTCCAAATACGCCGACAAGCTTCAGGCGCTGGACGACGAGATCGGCAAGTACGGTTATGAAGGGCATGGCCTGCTGGCTGACCTTTACAAACATAAAACGGGGGCAGAAAGCGGCCTCCTGGCTGCCACTACCGTTCTGTCGGTTGTTGGATCGGCGGTTTCCATTGCCAGCTTGGTATCGGTAGTCGGTGCCTCCGTTGCCATCATCACCAGCCTGGCGACGGCAATGGTCGGCGGCATTCTCAAAGGCGTCCAACAGAAGGTTATTGAAGATATCGCGGAGGACTACGCCGCCAAGATTGCAAAGGCAGGCGGAAGTTTCCAATACTTCGCAAACGATCTGCTTGCGCAGCATGCGCAAATACAGGAAAACGCCGAAGCCCACCTGCAGGAACTGCAGTCCGCTTTCGGAGTAGACAGTGTTGTAGGCGTGACCACTCCCTTGCTGTCCAAGCAGGCGATGGAGCTGGCCGCCATCACCCGCAATGCGGCAGACCTGAAGACCGCGGCTTCGTATGTCGATCGGTTTGTTGACGGCAAAACACAGGCGGACCAATCCCTCAGCATAGACCCGGCCACGGGTGCCTTGAACCTGGGCGGTGTAGCCGGGCAAAAGCAGCTCTTGACTTTTCTGCAGCCACTGCTGTCGTCGGGCACGGAGAACCGCATCAGGGCCAAGGTCGGGAAAGATGCCTACAAAACCACGCTGAAAATCATCAACGAAAGCGGCAAAGAGGTGGATATCGGTGCCGGCGGCTGGGTCATCAGCGACGGTGCGGCATCAAGCACCATGGATTTGCGCAAGGTGATTTCGACCGTTCTCAGCAACGACGAAAAAACGAAGAGAAGCCTCGAGTTAAATGTTCAGGGAGGTGCCGGGGATGACGTCGTGATTGCCGGTGCATCCGCGATGCTCTTCGATGGCGGTGCGGGTAACAATGCCGTCAACTACGGCAGCATTGGTGGCGGTATCACAGTCTCTCCAAATTCGCAGGCGGGCGAATTCACGGTGCGAAAAAACCTGACAAACACCAGCGTCTACCAGGAAATAACCAACTCGCAAGACTTTGGTTATGGCAAGAGAACCGAGACCGTCGAGTACCGGGACTATAAGCTCATCACGGAATCCAGCGACATGTCAATGGACACGCTGCGCAATGTCAAAAGCATCCGAGGCACGAGCAACCAGGACAACATGTCGGGCGACGGCAACAGCAACATACTGGACGGCCGGGCAGGTAACGACATCATCAATGGCGGCGGCGGTGAGGACATATTATTTGGCGGGGCGGGCAGCGATATCGTGAGCGGTGAAAATGGCAATGACACCATCATGCAGGACCTAGAGGCTGGAAATGACACCCTGAACGGCGGCGAAGGCATTAATACGGTCGACTACAGTATCAGCAACCCGAGAGGCCGAACGTTGTCGGGTCTCACCATTGACCTAAGCCAACCGCTCAACGGTGCCGTTACTGTCACCAAAGTTCTGGCCGGCACGGCCGCCAGCGTGAATGCGGTGGGCAGCTATATCCGCATCTATCACACCTCTGCAGATTGGCTAACTCTGGCGCTGACCGAGTTGAAGGTCTTTGTCGGCGGAGTCAATGTCGCTGGCGGTAGAGAAAGCGGGGTTGGCGCCGACGGTGTTACCGTCGCTAATGACCCGCGCAATAACTCCGGAGCGCTGACCGACGGCGTAGCGGGCGGCCCCAGGAACTACGGCAAGAGCAACATGGCCGTGGTGGCTGGCGCCCATGCTTACATAGAGTTGGATCTGGGCAGTGCTCTGCCTATCGACTCCATCGCCTTGTGGGGAGTTGATGGCTATGCGGACTTTGGTAAGGACCTGCGTATCTACGTGTCGAGCAATGCATTCAGCAACACGGCTACGGCCTACGCTGACCTGGCCGCCAACCCGGCCGTGACGCAGATTGACTTGGCCTCGGTGGAGACGACGCCCACCACGACTTACACCGACACCCTGATCGGCATTCAGAACCTGATCGGAACGGTGTTTGGCGACAAACTCACGGGCGATGCCGGTCCGAATATGCTGGTCGGCGGCGACGGCAATGACGTCCTCACAGGCGGTGCCGGCAACGACAGGCTGGCCGGCGGTGCCGGCAACGATACCGTTAACGCAGGCCGTGGCGACGACGTGATCGAGCAAGACCTGGACTATGCCTGGGATAAGCTCGATGGTGGTGATGGAGACAATGACACGGTGGACTATTCCATCAGTGCCATGGAAGGCTACATCGTAGCCCAGCTGTCCCCTAACCAGGAAGGCGCCCAACAGGTCAAAAAGTTTCTGGTGAATCCTCCACCAGGTGTTGCGGACACGCCTTTTGACACGCTGACAGGCATCGAAAACTTGGTTGGTACCGCGATGGGCGACAGGCTTTACGGCAATGAGAAGGCGAATGTGCTGTTTGGCGGAGCAGGCAATGACTTTCTGGCTGGTGATGCGGGGAGTGACACGCTGGATGGCGGCGATGGCGATGACGATCTGCGAGGAGGGAATGACGGCGACACGCTGAATGGGGGGGCTGGTCAGGACGCCGTCTATGGCGAGAACGGCAACGACCAGATTGTGCAGAATATGGACCGGGCCGCCGATACCCTCAATGGCGGTGACGGCGAAGACACGGTGAACTACAACTGGAGTGTCGGAAACAAGACGCAAAACCTCAGCATCGTCAAGAATGATGACGGGACGGGAACGGCCACAAAAACCTTCTACGGCAGCGCCGCCAGCATTGGCCAGGTGGGGCGGTACATTCGTATCTATCACTCCGATACCGCGATTTCAGGCCAGCCGCTGTCACTGACGGGGTTGAAGGTGTATGCGGGCGGCGACGACGTGGCCGCCGGGAAGCCGCATCTGACTTCCATTGGCTCTGACGATGGCCAGTTCCTCAATCCCAGCAACAACAATCTCGCAGCGCTAACCGATGGCTTTGTGGGCGAGGCCTACAACCAGCAATCGTCCAGCGCCAGCAATATTGTCTCTGTGATAGGCCCTGGAAAAATCTATATCGAGCTGGACCTGGGTAGCGTGCAGGACATCGACGAGATCGCCCTGTGGGGCGTCACGGGCCGCGAGGCGTCGAGCAACAACCTGCGGGTGTATGTGTCGCAGGATCCGTTTCCCAAGTCGGCCACGGCCTATGCCGACCTGGCGGCCGCCACGGCCGTCAAGCGGGTGGATTTCGGAGAGGTGGACACCAGTCCCAGCACAAGCTTTGTCGACACGCTGACCAGCATTGAAAACGTGACCGTGAATGGCGTGGCAATGAGCGGGTCGGCCGCGGGTGCCTCCGGGATGCGCGGACGCCAGTTCAGTGCTCTGTCCAACAACGCCGACACCGCTGAGACCGGTGGCATCACCGTGCTTGGCGATGCCCAGTCGAATCTGCTGCTGGGTAGCGACAGCGATGAAACGTTCAGCGGTGCTGCAGGCGATGACACCCTGAGCGGCGGCGCGGGCAACGACACCCTGAACGGCGAGGCCGGAAATGACGTGCTGGTGGGCGGGGAGGGCAGGGATATCGTGAACGGCGGCGATGGGGACGACCTGATCTTGCAGAACTTCGATGCTGCAAGCGAGACCCTGACTGGCGGAGCGGGTGACGACACGGTGGACTACAGCATCACCGATCTGACCGGTTTGACCTCGACAGGCATCGTGGCTGATCTTGGGGCTTCTGGTAACGGGCAGGGCACGGTCAACAAGACATTTGCAGGTACGTCCGTGAACATCGGTGGAGCGGGCCGCTACATCCGTATTTACCACAAGGATCCGATGCCGTTGGAGAGGCAGCTGTCATTGACCGGGATGAAGGTTTATGTGGGCGGCGTAGATGTGGCTGCGGGAAAGAGCAGTTCGACCGGCTCGGATGACGGGCAGATGTTGAGCTTGCCTTACAACAATCCTCTGGCACTGACTGATGGCGCGGTGGGTGGCACTTACAACTACGGGGAGGGCTCGGCCAGCAATATCGCCAGCGTGTTCGGCCCGGGTACGACCTCCTATATTCAATTGGACCTGGGGAGTGTGCAGTCCATTGACTCCATTTCCCTGTGGGGGGTGGATGGAAACAGATTGGGCAGCAATCTGCGTATCTACATTTGGGGCGGGAGCTTTGGGTCATCGCCTACGACCTACGCCGGTCTGGCGAATGATCCGGCTGTAATGCATTTTGACGTGAAGGAAGTGGACACTCTGCCGATGAGCAGTTTCACCGACACGCTTTCAGGCATCGAGAACCTGATCGGTACAGCCCTGGCCGATACGATCACCGGCGACGACAATGCCAACACGCTGTCTGCTGGCGCGGGCAACGATGTGCTGGCGGGCGGAGCCGGGGATGACAACCTGCTGGGAGAGGACGGCAATGACATCCTGAACGGTGGCGTGGGCGGCGACAGCCTGAGCGGCGGTTCCGGCAAGGACATTGTGAACGGCGAAGACGGCGACGATGTGATCCTCCAGGATCTCGAGGCCTATGTTGCGGGAAGCTCCGGCGTCTGGGATACCCTGGATGGTGGTGATGGTGTGGACACGGTCGACTACAGCGGCACTGTGTTCCCCGGCGGGACGCGGCCCCTCATGGGCGGCACGGGTATTTCCGCCGACCTCGTTTCAGGAAAGGTCACGCGGTATGTTGGCGCCGATTTCAATTCCTACGACACGATCATCCGCATTGAGAACGTGGTCGGGACGGCACTGGACGACAGCCTCACGGGCGATGCCGCTGACAACGCCCTGTCCGGCGACGCCGGAAACGACGTGCTGGTGGGCAACGCCGGCGAAGACATGCTGATGGGCGGCGACGGTAACGACATCCTGAACGGTGGCGCGGGCAACGACACGCTCTCCGGCGACCTGGGCACGGACGTCATCAATGGAGGCGACGGTGACGACATGATCCTGCAGGACATGCAAAGGGTCAATGAAACGCTCGATGGGGGCGATGGCAGCGATACCGTGGACTACAGCATGACGGACCTGGCCGGAAAAAAAACGACCGGCATCGTGGCCAACCTGGGGGCCAGCGGGGACGGACAGGGCAAAGTGATCAAAACCTTGACAGGCACCAGTGCAAGCGTCGGTGCGACGGGCCGCTACATCCGCATCTACCACACCGATGCGGTGGACGTGACCCAGGCCCTGGCATTGACCGGCATGAAGGTGTTCGTGGGTGGCGTGGACGTGGCCGCCGGCAAGCAAACCGTGGTGGGCGCCGATGGCGGCGATCTCTACAGCGCGATTCACAACCCCTCGGCGCTGACCGATGGCCTTGTGGGCGGCGTCTGGAACCTGGGCACCACGAACGCGACCAGTAACCTGGCCCATGCGGGCGGTATCCGGCCCTACATCGAGCTGGACTTGGGCGGCGTGCAGGCCATCGATTCGATCGCTCTGTGGGGTCGTGCGGACGTGCCGGACGAAAGCGACAACCTGCGGGTGTACGTGTCGAACACGGCATTCCCTTCGTCGATCGCGGCCTATGCCAGCCTGGAGGCCAGCCAGGCCGTCAGTTCGTTCGATGTGACCACGGTGGATACGGCGGCCGTTTCGACTTTCACCGACACGCTCACCAGCGTCGAAAATCTGGTCGGCACTGCCTTGAACGACACGCTCGCGGGTGACTCAAAGACCAATGCCTTGTCGGGTGGAGCGGGCGACGACGTGCTCACGGGCGGAGCCGGCAATGACAATTTGTCGGGGGGCCTGGATAACGACACGCTGGACGGTGGGGCCGGCAATGACGTTCTGGGAGGCGGCGCGGGCGCGGACGTGATCGACGGCGGCGACGGCGACGACCAGATCGTGCAGGACGTAGACCGGGACAATGACGCTCTGAGCGGCGGCAGCGGTACGGACACGGTGGACTATGGCGCCGTGGGCCTGAGCCCCGACGTCTCGACAGGCATTACGGCCAACTTGGCCACCGGCATCGTCAGCAAGGTTTTTGCTGGAACGTATGTTGGCGTTGGCATGAGGGGCCGCTATATCCGCATCTACCACACGGGTGCGGCGAGCGGCACCACCTTGTCGTTGACGGGGATGAAGGTGTTTGCGGGGGGTGTGGACGTGGCCGCCGGCAAGGAAAGCTCGATAGGTGCGGACATCGGAACCGTCGACGGCCGCCTGCAGAACCGCTGGGCACTGACCGATGGCGCTGTCGGCGCAGCGACCTCAGCGCCCAGCAGCAACATGGCCTGGGCCAATGCGGCCGATGCTTCCAGCAGGCCCTACATCGAGCTGGACCTGGGGAGCGTGCAGGCCATCGATTTGATCGCCCTGTGGGGCAATGAAAAATACCCCGCCGAAAGCAACAACCTGCGGTTGTATGTGTCGGATAAGTCGTTCGACCAACAGTACACCTCGCCAGCCACGGCCTTTGCCGACCTGGCGGCCAACGCCAGCGTGGGAAGGGCCGATGTGGCGGTGGTAGACACCGCTGCCAGCGTGACCTTCACCGATACGCTCAGCGGCATCGAGAACCTGGTGGGCACAGCGCTGGGCGATAGCCTCACGGGCGATGGCAACGCCAACAGCCTGTTCGGCGACGCGGGCAACGACACTCTGGACGGTGGAGCCGGCAACGACATCCTGGCTGGTGGTATGGGTACGGACAGCATCACCGGCGGTGACGGCGATGACCTGATCACGCAAGACATAAACCGGGACAGCGACACGCTGAACGGCGGTGCTGGCACCGACACGGTGGACTACAGCATCACGGACCTGACCGGCATTGCCTCGACCGGCATTACGGCCAACCTGGCCACCGGCATCGTCAGCAAGGTCTTTGCGGGTACATCTGTCAACGTCGGTGCGACGGGTCGCTATATCCGCATCTACCACACGGATGCGGCGAGCAGCACCACCTTGTCGTTGACGGGGATGAAGGTGTTTGCGGGGGGTGTGGACGTGGCCGCCGGCAAGGAAAGCTCGATAGGCGCGGACATCGGAACCGTCGACGGCCGCCTGCAGAACCGCTGGGCGCTGACCGACGGCGCTGTCGGCGCAGCGACCTTAGCGCCCAGCAGCAACATGGCCTGGGCCAATGCGGCCGATGCTTCCAGCAAGCCCTACATCGAGCTGGACCTGGGGAGCGTGCAGGCCATCGATTTGATCGCCCTGTGGGGCAATGAAAAATACCCCGCCGAAAGCAACAACCTGCGGTTGTATGTGTCGGATAAGTCGTTCGACCAACAGTACACCTCGCCAGCCACGGCCTTTGCCGACCTGGCGGCCAACGCCAGCGTGGGAAGGGCCGATGTGGCGGTGGTAGACACCGCTGCCAGCGTGACCTTCACCGATACGCTCAGCGGCATCGAGAACCTGGTGGGCACAGCGCTGGGCGATAACCTCACGGGCGACGGTAGCAACAACACCCTTTCCGGCGGCGTGGGCAACGACATGCTTGACGGCGGCGCGGGTGACGACTTCCTCAATGGCGGCGGCGACAACGACATCCTGAACGGTGGTGCGGGCAACGACACCTTGGCCGGCGGTGGGGGCGCGGACCGTATCGACGGCGGTGGCGGAGATGACCGGATCGTGCAGGTCATGGAACGTTCCATCGACACCCTGGCCGGCGGCAATGGCAACGACACGGTGGATTACGGCGCTACGGACCTGACCGGCATCGCCTCGACGGGCATCACGGCCAACCTGGCCACGGGTAAGGTCAACAAGGTCTTTGCCGGAACGTATGTTGGCGCAGGTACGACGGGCCGCTATATCCGCATTTACCACACCGACGCGGTGAGCCAGAACCTGGCCTTGGCATTGACCGGGATGAAGGTCTTCGTGGGAGGGCTGGACGTGGCTGCGGGCAAGAAAACCGTGGTGGGCGCCGATGGCGGAAACCTCTACAGCGCGATGCACAATCCCTCGGCGCTGACCGACGGTGTTGTAGGGGGCGCCTGGAACTTGGGCGCCACGAACACGACAAGCAACTTGGCCCGTGCGGGCGGCAACAAGCCTTACATCGAACTGGACCTGGGCAGCGTACAGGCCATCGATTCGATCGCGCTGTGGGGGCGTGCGGATGCGCCTGCCGAGAGCAACAATCTACGGGTGTATGTCTCCAATACGGCGTTCACCTCGGCTTCTTATGCGACGCTGGCGGCCGACGCCGGTGCCGTAAGCGCCGACGTGGCAGTGGTGGATACGGTCGCGAACACGACTTTCACTGACACGCTGAGCGGTATCGAGAACCTGGTCGGTACAGCGTTGGGCGACAGCCTCACGGGCGACCTCTATGCCAATAGCCTGTCCGGCGATGCGGGGAACGACACCCTTGACGGTGGAGCCGGCAACGACTTCCTGGCAGGCGGCGCGGGTACGGACGTAGTCAACGGCGGCGACGGCGACGATCTCATCGCGCAGGACATAGGAAAATTCAACGAAACGCTGAACGGCGGCGTCGGCATGGACACGGTGGACTACAGCGTCACCGACCTGACCGGGATTGCCTCGACAGGCATCACAGCCAACCTGGTTACCGGCAAGGTCAGTAAGATTTTTGCCGGCACCGCTGTCGGCGTCGGCGCAATCGGGCGCTATATCCGTATTTACCACACCGATGCGGTGAGTGCGACCCAGGCGCTCACGCTGACCGGGATGAAGGTGTTTGCGGGCGGCGTCGATGTGGCCGCCGGCAAGGCAAGCACGGTGGGGGCCGATGGGGGGAGTGTCGGTGGTGCTTCCTCCAACAATCCCAAGGCTTTGACTGATGGCGTTGTGGGCGGCGCCTGGAGCGGAGGAACAACCGCGAGTACGAGCAACCTGACCAATGTGACAGGCACCAAGGCATACATCCAGCTGGATCTGGGAAGCGTGCAAGCCATCGACTCGATTGCGCTGTGGGGACATACTAACGCGCCTGCCAACAGCAACAACCTGCGGGTGTACGTGTCGGATACGGCGTTCACTTCTTCGGGCACGACATATAAAGACCTGGCGGCCAACGCCGCCGTGGCGATGGTCGATGTGGCGGTGGTGGACACGGTCGCTACCACCACTTTCACCGACACGCTGAGCGGCATCGAGAGCCTGGTCGGCACGGTATTGGCGGACAACATCACGGGTGATGGCAATGCCAATTCACTGTCAGGCGGTGAAGGCAACGATACCATTGCCGGCGGTGCCGGCAACGACACGCTTGCTGGCGGTGCCGGCACAGACAACCTCAATGGCGGCGATGGCGATGACCTGCTGATGCAAGACATGGAGAGAGTCCGCGACACGCTGATCGGGGGCGCGGGGATCGACACGGTGGACTACAGCACCAGCGGCATGGCCGGTGGCATTGTGGCCAACCTGGCCGACGGTACGGTCAACAAGGTTTTGGCCGGAACGAATGTTGGCATTGGGGCGACAGGGCGTTACATTCGCATCTACCACACGGACGCGACGGGGATGCTGTCGTTGACGGGGCTGAAAGTGTATGCGGGCGGTATTGATGTGGCCGCCAACATTGCCAGTGTGTCCGGCGCTGATGGCGCATATGTCAGCGGCGGAAGTAATAACGTTAGAGCGCTAACCGATGGCGCGGTGGGGGGGGCCTGGAACAACCAGACCTCAAGCAGTAACCTGGCCTTGGCCATCGGCGCCAGCCCTTACATCGAGCTCGATCTGGGCAGCGCACAAGCCATCGACTCGATCGCACTGTGGGGACGCGCGGATGCGCCCGCCGAGAGCGGCAATCTGCGGGCATATGTGTCCAGCAAGGCGTTCGCCTCGGCCACCTATGCCACTCTGGCGGCTGACGCCGGCGTCGGAAGGGTTGATGTGGCGGTGGTGGACACAGCCGCCAGCACGACCTTCACCGACACACTGAGCGGCATAGAGAATCTGGTCGGCACGGCCTTGGTCGATAGCCTCACGGGCGATGCCGGCAACAACGTCCTGTCGGGTGGCGCGGGTAACGACACGCTCAATGGCGGCGAAGGCAACGATGTGCTTGACGGCGGTGCAGGCAACGACATCCTGGCCGGTGAGGCCGGCTCCGACCTTGTGAGCGGGGGCGACGGTGACGATCTGATCCTGCAGGGTCTCGATCGGTCTGGTGATACTTTGAACGGCGGCGCCGGCATCGATACCGTGGACTACAGTGTCAACGGCCAAGGTGGCGGTATTGTCGCCAGCCTGGCCACTGGCCAGGTCGATAAGGTCTTTGCCGGCGGTACCAGTATCAACGTCAAGGCTTCGGGCCGCTATATCCGCATTTATCACTATGACCCCACATACCACACGGGGGCCGTTTCGCTGACCGGAATGAAGGTGTACGCGGGCGGCATCGACGTAGCCGCCGGCAGGCCGAGCACGATAGGCTCGGATGTCATGGGCTTGTCCGGTGCTGCAAACAATCCGTACGCATTGACTGATAAGACAGTGGGAGGAAGCTGGAATGGGCAATCGCAAGGCGCAAGCAATTTGGCCTCCGCGGAGGGTTTTGAAATGGGCGGCGCAAAAAAACCCTATATCGAACTTGACCTAGGTAGCGTGCAGGCCATTGATTCAATCGCCCTTTGGGGGCGCGAGGACTCCGCGGAAAGCCAGAACCTGCGTATCTACGTGTCGCAGAGCGCGTTTCCCAAGTCGAGCACGGCATACGACTACCTCGCGAGCTCCTTCGGGATCAAGAAATTCGATGTGTGGCAAGTGGACACGCTCGCCACCACTTTTACCGATACGCTCAGCGGTGTCGAGAACCTCGTTGGCACGGCTCAGGACGACAGCCTTACAGGCGATGCCGGCAATAACGTTCTGTCGGGTGGCGCAGGTAACGACACGCTCAACGGCGGCGGCGGGGCGGACATCCTCCAGGGAGGTGACGGTGATGACCGCTATGTCTTCGGTTTTGGCAGTGGGCAGGAAACCATCATCGAAACCAGCGGCAACGACCGCATCGTGTTCGGAGCCGGAATTTCGGCTGCACAGGTTGGCCTCGGCCTGGCCAATGGCCTGGTCAAGCTTTCACTGGCTTCGGGTGACAGCGTGACCTTTGCTTCGCCGGCACCAGGTGTATATGCGGTGGAACAATTCGAGTTCTCTGACGGAAGCGTCAAAGACATCAGCTGGTTCAACAGCCTGACCAATACCGCGCCTGCCGGCGCCAACAACGCTGTCGCGTTGAACGAAGACGGCAGTTATGCGGTCGCCATCAAAGACCTGGGTTTCACTGACGCCAATTTGGGTGACAGCCTGAGTGCCGTGCGTATCGACAGTTTGCCGCTGGCAGGTGCCCTCAAGCTCAATGGGGTGAACGTCGCCGCCGCGCAAGTGATCAGTGCCGCCGATTTAGCGGCCGGCCGCCTGGTCTTCAGCCCGACGAGCAATGCCAACGGTAACAATTACGCGAGCCTGGCGTTCTCGGTCAAGGACCAGTTTGGTGCCTTTGATGTGGCGCCCAAGTCCTTGACCTTCAATGTCAGCGCGGTGAATGATGCCCCCATGCTGACTGGCACCAAAGCCGTTCTTGCCGGCGGTACGGAAGACACTGCCTACACCATTACCCAGGCCAGCTTGCTTGCCGGCTTCAGTGATGTGGAGGGCAGCACGCTGTCGGTTCTCAATCTGAGCGCCGGCAACGGCACGCTGTCGGCCTTCAATGCCACGACCAAGAGCTGGACCTTCACGCCCAACGCCAACTACAACGGAGTCATCAATCTCAGCTATGGCGTCAGCGATGGCGTCGTGAGCACGCCTGCCACACAGGGCTTCACCCTGGCAGCAATCAATGACGCTCCCGTGTTGACCGGCACCAAGGCTGTTCTTGCCGCCGGCACAGAAGACACGGCCTACACCATTACCCAAGCCAGCTTGTTGGCCGGGTTTAGTGACGTGGAGGGCAGCGCGCTGTCGGCTCTCAACCTCAGTGCCAGCAATGGCACGCTGTCGGCCTTCAATGCCACGACCAAGAGCTGGACCTTCACGCCCAACGCCAACTACAACGGAGTCATCAATCTGAGCTATGGCGTCAGCGATGGCGTCGTGAGCACGCCTGCCACACAGGGCTTCACCCTGGCAGCAATCAATGACGCTCCCGTGTTGACCGGCACCAAGGCTGTTCTTGCCGCCGGCACAGAAGACACGGCCTACACCATTACCCAAGCCAGCTTGTTGGCCGGGTTTAGTGACGTGGAGGGCAGCGCGCTGTCGGCTCTCAACCTGAGTGCCAGCAATGGCACGCTGTCGGCCTTCAATGCCACGACCAAGAGCTGGACCTTCACGCCCAACGCCAACTACAACGGAGTCATCAATCTCAGCTATGGCGTCAGCGATGGCGTCGTGAGCACCCCTGCCACACAGAGCTTCACGCTGGCAGCAATCAATGACGCTCCCGTGTTGACCGGCACCAAGGCTGTTCTTGCCGCCGGCACAGAAGACACGGCCTACACCATTACCCAAGCCAGCTTGTTGGCCGGGTTTAGTGACGTGGAGGGCAGCGCGCTGTCGGCTCTCAACCTGAGTGCCAGCAATGGCACGCTGTCGGCCTTCAATGCCACGACCAAGAGCTGGACCTTCACGCCCAACGCCAACTACAACGGAGTCATCAATCTCAGCTATGGCGTCAGCGATGGCGTCGTGAGCACCCCTGCCACACAGAGCTTCACGCTGGCGGCCATAAATGACGCTCCCACGCTGACGGCCTTCACGGCGACGGTGACGACAGTCGATGAAGACAGCGAAGCGGCCCTCACGCTGAAGCAGCTGCTGGCCCAAGGCAATGAGCTTGATATCGATGGCACCGTTGCCTCGTTCATCATCAAGGCCGTGAGCAGCGGCAGCCTGCGCATAGGCACCTCGGCCGCCGCGGCCGCAGCCTGGAACGCCACCACCAACAACACGGTGGATGCGACGCACCTTGCCTACTGGAAGCCGGCGCTGAATGCCAACGGCACGCTCAATGCCTTTACGACCGTGGTCAAAGACAACAGCGGTGCCGAATCGGTGACAGCCGTCCAGGCCAAGGTGGCGGTCACGCCGATCAATGACGCGCCGACGCTGACAGCCTTCGCTGCTGCAGTGGCAACGGTCAACGAAGACAGCGTAGCGACCATCACGCTGAAGCAGCTGCTGGATCAGGGCAATGAGGCGGACGTTGATGGCACGATTTCCTCCTTCGTCGTCAAGGCCGTGAGCAGCGGCAGCCTGCGCATCGGCGCCACGGCCTGGAACGCCATCACCAACAACACCGTGGACGCGACGCGCATTGCCTACTGGACACCGGCGCTGAACGCCAACGACACGCTCAACGCCTTCACGGCCGTGGCCAAAGACGACAGCGGCGCTGAATCAGTCACGGCCATCCAGGCTAAGGTGGCGGTCAGGGCGGTCAATGACGCGCCTACGGGCGCGGTGAGCATCACCAGCATGGGCAGCCCCGACCGAAGCTTGACAGCCGTGAACACGCTGGTCGATGTGGACGGTCTGGGCGCGGTAACTTACCAGTGGCTGGCCAATGGCGCCCCCATTACCGGGGCCACCAGTGCCAAGCTCACGCTGGGCCGCGCCCAGCTTGGCAAGAGCATCAGCGTCCAAGCCAGTTACACCGACGGGCAGGGAAGCGCCGAAAGCATCAAGTCCACCGACGATGTGATCGTGCAGGGTATGAGCAGGGGCAGCAGTATGCTCATCGGCGGTGCCGGCATTGATACGGTTGACTATAGTCTCAACGGTACTGCGGGCCGCATTGTGGCCAACCTTGCCACCGGCAAGGTCGATAAGGTCCTGGCCGGAACGAGCGCCGATGTTGGAGCGATGGGCCGCTATGTCCGTATTTACCACAGCGACGGAACGTTTGCTCTGAGTTTGACTGGCTTGAAAGTATTTTCGGGAGACATCGATGTCGCGGCTGGCAAACCCAGTAGGTCCGGCGCCGACAAATCTTGGGTGGGAGAAGGTAACAACACTAACAATCCCTTGGCCCTGACTGACGGAACAATGGGCGGAAGCTTTAATGGGGAGCCGTCTAACGGCAGTAACTTGGCCTTCTCTTTGGTGTACCAGGATGGCTATAAACCTTACATCGAATTGGATCTAGGCAGTGTGAAAGCCGTCGATTCGATCGCGCTGTGGGGGGAAGAAGATGGGTCTGTGTACAGCAACAACCTGCGGGTCTATGTGTCGAGCACGCCCTTCAGTTCAGCAAGCACAGCCTATAACGACCTGGCGGCCAACACTGCGGTGGCCCGGGTTGATGTGGCGTCGGTGGACACCGCCGCCACGGCGACTTACACCGACACGCTGACCGGCATCGAGAACCTGGTCGGCACAGCGTTCGGTGACACGCTCGCGGGCGATGCCAACAACAATGCCTTGTTTGGCGGTGCTGGGAATGACCTGCTGTCGGGACAGCAGGGAAATGATTCGCTGGATGGCGGCAGCGGAAACGACACGCTGGCGGGTGGGGCGGGCTCGGATACCTACCTGTTCAACCGTGGCGGTGGGGCAGACCTGATCCAGGAAAACGACGCCACAGCCGGCAACAAGGACGTACTGCGCTTCGGATCGTCGATTGACGCGAGCCAGGTCTGGCTGAGCAAGGTCAATGCCGGCAAGGATTTGCGGCTCAGCATCATAGGTTCGAGCGACAGCATCACCGTCAGCAACTGGTACGCCGGATCAGCCAACCACGTCGAGGAAATCTACGCCGGAGGCAAAAAGCTGCTGGACACGAACGTGGACAAGCTCGTCAATGCGATGGCCGCCTTCGCACCACCCGCCGCAGGGCAGACCAGCTTGCCCGCCAACCTGCAAACCGCCCTGCAGCCGGTAATTGCGGCAAACTGGGCCACGGCTTGATGTGACCCAGCCCTGCGGCGCTTGCGCCCCAGGGCCGGGTGGCCGTCAAAGTAGGACTTATCAAGAACTTGCGTGCCGCATCCCGCAGTGACGGGCAGATGATGCCGGGGCAATTTGATGCTGGGTAATAAATAGCTTCTCGCACGTGGGACCGTTGATCGGCGTCATGGCTTCAGCTCAACCGCCAGTGACTGAACCAATGAGCGGGACCGCCGCACACAGCAAGTTCATCCAATGGCGATACCCGGCCTCAAGCCATGCATGGTTGCGGATGTCCATCCGTCCATCCGTGCGTACGGCATACGTCCGCGCGCCCACTCATCCCAAGAAATGTCCAGTCTTTGCTGAATGGCAAGGTCCCGCTTACTCCGTCTGGCGACGAATCGATACCCTGGTTTATCAAAAAAAGCAATCTCAAAAAGCGATGTAAAAGAAGAGAGATTGCCCATGAAAAGACTATCTAGGGAAACTTTGAAGTGGATGCCAATACGATGAACCCGGCTTCTCTTTCTCTTCTCCCCCCCCTCTTTTTTTTCATCCAAAGCACCAGGATTCTTCCGGTCGCACGTCGTCCGGATTGATTCCGTTAAACCGTCCAAGGACAGCTCCATGAAACCAAAAAATTACCGCCGCTCCGACGTCGACACGTTGGGCGACATCGATTCCTCCACCGATTCCGCTGAATACCCTGTCGATTTCCCAGCCAATCTCCCGCCAAACCACAGCGTTGTCGCCCGCTACGCTCCGCCTCGCAGCTTCTTTGGCGGAGACTTTCGTAACGACACCATCGCCGGTCTTAGTACCACCGATGTGGTGAACTACTCGATGCTGAAAGAAGGTACTTCCATCGTAGCCAATCTGGCCACGGGGAAGGTTGACAAAGTATTTGCCGGAGCGGCCGTTAGCTTGAATGGGAGAGAAGGGCGGTACATCCGGATCTATCAACCCTTTCTGTCCGTCGATGCCAAATATGCCAGCTACGATCTCTTGAAACTGGGTGAACTGAACGTGTTGACTTGGGGCGGTACGACCCTTACCGTCCCGCGTACGTATGGTTATGACGACGTGCTGCGAACATCTGGCAATTCTGAGGACCTCGGCCGCGCAATAAGGCCTTACGTTGAGCTGGATCTTGGGAGTTCCTATGGCATCAACCTGATTGTCTTGCGCACGCTTGCGGACGCGCCTCTTGCTAGCAGCTGGCTGCGGGTGTATGTGTCAAACCAGCCGCCTCCAAAGTCCACCGATGCTTACGACATACTGGCGGCCAGTTCCACCATGGCGCTGATGAATGTGGACATGACTGCGGCCACCACCTTTACCGATACGCTGAGCCACATCCGGAACCTGGTCGGTACATCGCGGAGCGACCGCCTTACGGGCGACGGCAATGCCAATATTTTGTCCGGCGGTGCCGGGGACGATACGCTCGCTGGTGGCGCCGGTGCGGACAGCCTGAACGGCGGTGAGGGCGTGGACACGGCGGACTACGGATCCGGCGCTTGGGCGGGCGGGGTCATTGCCAATCTCGCCGCCGGTACGGTTGTCGAGCGTGTGGGCGCTGGCACCTTCATCGATACGCTTTCGGGTATCGAGAATGTAGTCGGAACGCCGCTCGATGACAGGATCACTGGCGACGCCGGCGCGAACGCTCTGCGCGGCGGTGAGGGCAATGACATCCTCACAGGCGGCGCTGGCGAGGATAGCTTGATTGGTGGCGATGGCAACGACGTGTTCTTGCAGGACATGAGCTTGTTTTCCGACACGTTGATCGGCGGTGCCGGCATCGACACAGTGGACTACAGTGGGGGCGGCACGGCCGGCAGCATCGTGGCCTACCTCGCCGCGGGCACGATTGCAAAACGCGTGGGGAATAGCACCTTCTACGACCTCCTTTCGAGTGTCGAGAATGTGGTCGGTACGGCATCGGTCGACAACCTCATGGGTGACCGCTATGCCAATAAGCTATCGGGCGGTGCGGGCAATGATTCCATCAGTGGCGGGGAGGGTAACGACGTCCTCGGCGGCGGCGCCGGTGCGGACAACGTGATGGGAGACGATGGTAATGACATCATCTTGCAAGACATAGGACGGGACAGTGACACCTTGGCGGGCGGCGCCGGTATCGACACTGCGGATTACAGTCTTACGAATCTGACCGGCCTCGCCTCGACGGGCATCACGGCCAACCTGGCCACGGGCAAGGTGACCAAGGTCTTTGCAGGAACCAGTGCCAGCGTCGGCACGACTGGTCGTTATATCCGCATCTATCACACGGACGCGACACAGCTGTTGACGCTCTCAGGCCTGAAGGTGTTTTCCGGCGGTGTGGACATTGCTGCCGGCAAGCCGAGCACGGCAGGCGGCGATGGCGCAAACGTTGGCGGTGCTTCCTACAACAATCCTTGGGCCCTGACCGACAGCGCCGTGGGTGGAGCCTGGAACGGCAAGGCAACGTCCAGCACCAGCAATCTGGCAAATGTGACCGGGAGCAAAGCCTATATCGAACTCGACCTGGGCAGCCTTCGGGTCATTGATTCGGTCGCCCTGTGGGGGCACACAAACTTTCCGGCCAACAGCAACAATCTGCGGGTCTATGTCTCCAGCACGGCATTCACTTCATCGGCCACGGCCTATGCCGACCTGGCGGCCAACCCCGTGGTCGCGCATGTTGATCTGGCCACGGTGGACGTGACCGCCACCAGCACCTCCACAGACATGCTGACCGGAATTGAAAACCTGGTCGGCACGGCGCTCGCGGACAACATCACGGGTGACGGGAATGCCAATACGCTGTCCGGCGGGGCGGGCAATGACACGCTGGCTGGAGGTGCTGGCTCGGATACCTACCTCTTTGCCCGCGGCGATGGCGCAGATGTAGTGCAAGAGAGTGATGCAACTGCGGGTAATAAAGACGTGCTGCGCTTCGAGCGGTCGCTTGACGTGAGTCAGATCTGGCTGAGCAAGGTCAACGCAGGAAAGGACTTGAAGCTCAGCATCATAGGCTCGAGCGACAGTGTCACCGTCAGCAGCTGGTATGCCGGCCCTGCCAACCACATCGAAGAAATTTATGCCGGCGGCAAGAAACTCCTGGACACGAACGTGGACAAGCTCGTCAATGCGATGGCGGCATTCGCACCGCCTGCAGCAGGCCAGACCAGCTTGCCTGCTAACCTGCAAACTGCATTGCAGCCAGTGATCGCGGCCAACTGGACAGCGGCGTAATCGCAGCAATCCCCGCGTCGTTCGAGCTGTGCGCATCAACATCGATGCATGAAGGCTGGACCGTAGCTTTATGCGGCCCGACGCGGCCCGGCATGGCCCGGCAGATACCGGCAGTGTGTCAACAAGTCTTAGGCGTTGAACGCCGCGCTGTGCGGCGCAGGTTAAACGCCATTAATCGCTTACTGCACATCGGACCACGATGACAAACACTGTGGTCCGGTAGCGCCTGGAGCACTGCTGAAACTGCTCATCGCAGTCGCATCAGGTCACAAGTGCTTGTTGGCGGAAAACGATTGACAACCCCACTGGGGCATCCATGGCACACGACCTTGGCAGGGCCGCACCTTCGAACCCGCCTTTCTCGCGGTGCCAAATTTACAAAAGACTTTCAGAAACTGACAAAGATTGTCTGCGCAAAGACTATCTCCAAACTGCTTAGTAATTGCTCTCGCTAAGCTGACAGTCAGCCTTTTCTAGCGTGTTTAGAAGTCTTAAGTATCAAAAATGTTGCTCATGAGTCACCTCTTCTATTGCAGTTCTCCGCGGCACGAGCCCCGGGTTATTCGTCGCAGGTGCCTGTGTCGCAATGGCACGCCTGCGCTTACCCCGCATGGAGCAAATGGACTTGCAGGGTGAGCAAATGAGTAAAACGGCCGTTATCAGAATACCCAAGGTTGCGGCCGCCGCTGCCCTTTTTCTTGCGTTCTTATCCTCCTGCGCCAGCGCGGCAGCTCCGGGAACAGAGCCTGTCGCTGGACGAGGTATTCGCCTTGTCATGACAGCGCTTTGTACCACCTGTGATGTATTGCACGCGCAGGCCGCTCAAGGCGCCGCTGTGCCACAGGCTGGCCCCGGCTTAGGCTTGCGTCAACTGCTGCAGATGGCTGTCGAAACGCACCCCAGTGTGGCCAGCGCACGCTTCGATCAGCAATCCGCACAAAGCATGATTGAAGCCGCTCGCCAGCAGTTCTGGCCAGCCCCTGGCGTACAGACGGATTCAATGTCGGGACGCAGCGCCACCGTGCTTCGCCTTACTCAGCCGCTTTGGACGGGTGGCCGCCTTACTGCCGACCTGCGCCTGTCCGAACTGCGTGAGTTGCGTTCCCGTGAGGCAATCTCAGAGGCGCAAATCACGTTGGCCACGCGCCTCACCGGCATTACCCAGGCATACCTATTGAATTCAGGCCGCCGCATTGCCCAGGAGCGCAATGTCGAGACCTTGAACGATTTGCTGCGCATGATCGAGCGACGCAGTCAGGCGGAAGTCTCGGCCACCACGGACGTCAACATGGTGCAGACAAGGCTTGCGCAGGCCCAGGCTGACCTGGAATCTTTTCGCTCGCTTGAGGGCTCAGCGTTAGCGCAGTTGGGAAGCGCAATCGACAGGCCCCTTCAGCCGGGGGCGCTTGAACTGCCCTCAATCCCGCCGCGTCCGCCTATGCTTGCGCGGCTCTTCGAGCGCGCCGTGCAGGACAACCCTCGAATCCGTCTTAGCGAAATCGACACACGCCTAGCTGCCATCGATATAGATCGCACCCGCGCTGCTATGTGGCCCACCGTCTCATTGCGGCTGGAGCACCAAGTCGGCGAATACCTGGGTTCCGCTGCGCCGGGGAATCGCGTGTTTGTGTCCATGCAGTATGCGCCGGGCTCAGGCCTGTCGCTGAATTCTCAGATCAATGCCGCGGAGCGGCACCTGGCAGCGGTTCAACGCACGGCTGAGGCGGATCGGCGCGAAGTTACCGAGCGGGTCGAGGCCGAATGGCGTGACCTTGAGTCCACGCTGCGGCGCCTGCCTGAACTTCAGCGGACCCGAGAAGGTGCTGCCGAGGTGCTCGCCTCCAATCGACGCCTTTTCGTCACCGGCCGCCGCAGCTGGATCGATTTGCTCAATTCCGTGCGTGAAATCGCTCAGGCCGAGCAAGCCGAAGCCGAAGCTCGGGCGGCCAGCGTCGGCGCCTATTACCGGCTGGGCTTGTTGCTCGGCATACCCATGTGGTCTCCAGAAAGTGAACTTCCGTGACTTCTTCACCCTCCATGACTACACACTCTTCCGCCACCCGCAGCGTGCTATGGCTGGCCCGCCGTCTGCCCGACATCGTCAAAGAGCTGCGGCCCATGCCGTCGCACATGGTTTCCGAACTCGAAGGCCGCCTGGCGGCTGCGAAAGAGCAGGGCGCAACCCGCAACAGCCTGCGAAGTTGCGCTGACTACGTCTTTGAATCCATGGGGGTACGCCAGCCAACGTGGGTTGAAGGGAGTACGGCTGCCAGGCTGCCTGCCGTGGCGATTCATCCCGACATTGGTGCTTTCATCTTGCACCAGCACACTCCCGCAGGTGGCTGGCTGCTGGAAGACGCCGATGGCAGTCGGCACGTCACGGTGTTGCCAGAAGGTGCGTTTTACACCGAAATCCAGGCCAGCCAAGCTGCGACCCCCGGTCTTTACCGAACGGCCGGTGAGCTGTTTCGTGGGGCGCTGCGTGACAACCGGCGTTACTTCGTCCATGCAGCCGTCGCATCCATTGTCATAAACCTGTTCGGGCTTCTCACCTCTCTGTACAGCATGCAGGTTTATGACCGCGTTATCCCTACCCAAGGCCTGTCCACGCTCTATGCGCTGACAGCCGGAATTTCGATGGGCATCTTGCTGGAGCTGATCGCCAAGTTCGCACGCGCCGCCATCACCGAACACTCCGTCAGATCGATGGATCTAAACCTTTCACACAGCATCTTTGAGCGACTGTTGCGCGTGCGCATGGATCAGTTCCCCGCCAGCGTCGGTACTTTGTCCGCTCAACTGCGTAGCTACGAAATGATTCGCTCATTCGCCTCTTCGGTCACGCTCTACCTATTGGTCGACACCCCCTTCGCTGCGCTCTTTCTGGTTGTCATCTACTTGCTGGGTGGGCCTTTGGTAGCCGCGGTGCCTGTGGTCTTTTTTATCGTCGCGTTGGCGATTGGTTTCCTCTTTCGCAGCGGTATGGAGCGCCATGCGCTTTCCGGCCAGGCTGCATCCAATCGCAAGCTGGGCTTGTTGGTCGAGGCCGTCGAGGGTGCCGAAGCCATCAAGGCCAGCGGCGCCGGCTGGCAGTTCCTGGCGCGCTGGAACGGGCTTACCCGCATCAATATTGACGAAGACATGCGATTGCGCCACTTGGGCGACTCGGCCAGTTATTACGCCGGGTTCCTGCAGCAGATCAGCTACGTTCTGCTTGTCGCTACCGGCGCTTACGTCGCCTCCACCTCCACCTCGCTTACTTCGGGCGGCATCATTGCCTGCTCCATCATTTCGGGACGCGTTCTCACCCCGGCAGGTATGCTGCCCGGCCTGATGGTTCAATGGGCCAACGCCAAGTCGGCAATGCGCAGCCTCTCGCATATCTTCAAATTGGAGCAGGACAATCACGCCGTCGAGCGTCCCTTGGTCATGGACCACTTGCGCGGTGAAATGGCGGTGCAGAATCTTGAGTTCGGCTATCGCGGTCATGCCACGGTGCTGCAACTCGAAAGCCTGCGCATTGAACCCGGCGAAAAAATCGGGTTGCTCGGCGCAGTAGGCAGTGGAAAGAGCACGCTGCTCAAGCTGCTGTCGGGTATGTACATGCCCTCCAAAGGCCGTGTCTCCCTCGACGGGATTGACCTGCAGCACATCTCGCGGGTTCACCTGAGCGACCGGTTGGGCTATCTGCCACAAGACGTACGCCTGTTCGCCGGTTCACTTCGCGACAACCTCACCACCGGCATTGTCGGAAAGACCGAACAACACCTTCTTGCCGCTTGCGAACTGACAGGACTGAGGCAGGTGATCGCTGCGCACCCCAAAGGTCTGGATATGCCTATCGCCGAGGGCGGAACCGGAGTCTCAGGTGGGCAAAAGCAGTTGATCGCCCTGACGCGGATGGTGCTCTCCGCACCTGACGTGTGGCTTCTCGACGAACCAACAGCCTCCATGGACGAAGCTCTCGAAATGCGCACCATAGCCGCATTGAGCACCACGGTGCAAGTCGATCAGACACTGATCCTCGTCACGCACAAGCCGGCGCTGCTGCAGCTGGTGGATCGATTGGTCATTCTCTCGCCAACGGGTGTCGTCATGGACGGACCCAAGGCGCAAGTGCTGCAGCAACTTGCCGCCCGTTCTCGTCCTACACCGGTACCCACTCCGAGCAACGCAAACGCCACTGCCGCTCGTCCCGGCGCACCCCTTGAGGCCGTCGCATGAAATTCTCGCAATCTACGCCGCCGGCCCTGCGCTCGGCGCAACGCATCGTCGCCTTGCTCATTCTCATCATCGTTTGTTTTGTGGCCTGGAGTCTGTGGTTCGAGGTCGAACAGATCGCGCGCAGCAACGGTCAGGTTATCGCCAGTTCACGTACGCAGCTGGTACAAGCCACCAACGACGGTGTGATTGAAAAGTTTCTCGCACGCGAGGGCAGCCACGTCAAGAAGGGCGACGTCCTGGTCATGCTCGAGCGTGAGCAAGGGCTGGCCTCTCTCAGTGATAGCCGCGCCAAGGTGGCCGCCCTCAAGGCCGCGCTGGTCCGCTTGCATGCCGAGGTCTTGGGGCGGCCGTTGGTGTTTCCGCCGGAGGTGCTGCAATTCCCGGCGTTTGTCAGCAACCAGACGGAACTCTTCCAGCGCCGGCAGCGCGCCGTCAATCAGGAGGCCGCTGCGTTGCAGTCCATGCTGCAGTCCACAAGCGAAGAACTAGGCATCAGCGAACCGCTGCTTAAAAGCGGAGACATTTCACGCGTTGAAATCATCCGTTTGAAAAAACAGGTCGCCGAACTCGAAGGTCAAATCACCAACCGGCGCAATAAGTATTTTCAGGATGCCCAGGCCGAGATGACCAAGGCTGAAGAAGACTTGGCAACACAAGAGCAGGTGCTCGCCGACCGTGCCACCACTTTTGAGCGCACCGAAATTCGCGCCCCCGCCGATGCTACGGTGCGTAATGTTCGTTTCACTACCTTGGGCTCGCGCGTCAAGGCCGGTGACGTGGTCATGGAACTCACGCCCTCCGGAAGCGACCTGGTTGTAGAAGGAAAATTTAAGCCTGCTGACATCGCCGGTATTCATGTAGGCCAACCGGCTGCCGTAAAGCTTGACGCTTACGACTATGCCATTTACGGAGTGTTGTCGGGCACCGTGAAATATGTCAGTGCCGACACCCTCACCGAAGACACGCGTGCCGGGGAAAACATCTATTACCGCGTGCAGGTGCAGCTCGATCCTGTGCAACGCCACCATGTCACCGGACACAAGCCCATCGAAATCCAGCCCGGCATGACCGCAAGCATCGACATCCGAGGCACAAGTCATTCGATCTTCCGGTACCTCACCAAGCCGATCACCAAGACATTTTCTGAAGCTTTTTCCGAGCGTTGATCAGTCCGTTTCCGCAGTTTTCACTCCCTTTCACTCCCCTTTTAATTCCCCAGGAGATTTGCAATGAACCAGACGCGCAGCCAAGCCGACATCACCATTGCCGCCAACACGGGTTTGGCGCACACCGAAGTTCCCGTGGTAAATGTTGCAGCGCAAGCTGCTGCTCCGCAGCAGCCTGTTGCCGACAAACAGGTTGTTTTGCCCAAGCCTGTGACGGCCAGCAAGGCCTCCTCCCCCAGCGCTGCCGCCGCCATTCAAATAGAACATGAAGCGGCTGCCAATCACGCCCGCCAAGCCACCGACAAGATACTGAAAAAGAAGCGTTCGTTTGACTCTGACAGTGACCAAAGCGCTGAATCGTCAGCCGACGCGCCCTATGAAGTGGCCGCCGCCGACACCAACGCCAATTCCAGCGGGACCACCGCCACGCCACCGATGGATGCGGCGAAGACGGCGGAGACTGGCAGTTCCACCGCGACCTCCCCAACTGATTCTGCATGGTTTCCGATCGTCGGTGGTGGGCTGGGACTGGCTGCTCTCGGTGGTGGTGGTAGCGCCGCCGCTGCTGCTGCTTCCGCGGCCGTGAGCACGAGTTCTGCCGTGAGCATAGCCGTGGCTGCGGGGCCCGTTGTCGCGGCGCTCAACTACAAAATCTACGACGCACTGGGAAATTTGGTGGCCTCTGGCCTGACCGATGCTAGCGGGAAGGTCACCGTCAATCTCGGCAATTCTTATGCAGGCAAGGCAATGCTCGTCGAAATCAGCGATGCCAACGGCGTCGCTGCCGACTACGTCGACGAAACCACTGGCGTAGGAGTCAGCCTGGGAGGTACAGTGTTGCGCGCTTCCTTTGTTGCGACGGGCAATGCCACTCAAAGCATTGGCGTTTCACCCGTAACGGAGATCGCGGTCCAGGAAATGGGCATTACCACCCATGCCGCCACTGCGTCGGCGGCCACCGTGACGGCCACCAATGCGGCGGTAGCTGCGGCCGGGGGTGTGACTGATATCCTGGGACCCATCACCACGGTGATGGGATCCGACTATGTGGAGTCCGATGGCCTCAACGCAGCTGAAACCAGGGCTCAACTGCTGGCCAAACTTTCTGGGCTGGATGCCATTTATGGCAGCACCAGTGCAACGATCTCCGTGCTGGTGGCGGCCCTGAACATTGCAGACCCTGTTCTGCGGGCATCCACTGTGACCACGTTGTTGAATGAGGGTGCGGCCAGCTTTGAGGCGGGTGCAAACAACGGATTGGCCACCCTGGTGCTGGCTCCCACGCTGGCTATTACTGACAGCGTGCCTTCCGGTGCAGCCAGCGGCCCGGTCACCTATACCTTCACATTCAGCGAGAACGTCACCGGGTTTGATGCTGCCGATATCACGGTGGCGAACGGTACCAAGGGTGCTTTTACGCCGCTCAGTGCGTCGGTCTACGAATTGATCATCATCCCCACGGCGGGGGCAGAGGGGGCGGATATTGGCGTTAGCGTCAATTCGGGGGTGGGCGGTATTGGCTATCAAGGCACCTTGACCACCAGCATCGCCAAAACGGCAACTGCTCAGGCCTTCGACACCATTGCACCGACAGCACCTGTGATCGACCTGGTGGCAACGGACGACATCGTTAACTCCAGTGAACAGACGGCGGTCATCACCGGCACCAATGAAACTGATGCCACCGTGGCGCTGAGCTTGGGCGGCAACAACCTGGCACCGACTGTCACGGGCAACACCTGGAGTTACACACTTACCGCGGCGGACATAGCCGCCATGGGCGAAGGCGCGGAAACCCTTTCAGTCACGCAAACCGACGCGGCCGGCAATGTGAGTGCTTCGGTCACGCGCAATATCACTGTGGACACGATAGCGCCAACCGCACCGGTAATCGACATGGTGGCCACGGACGACATCATCAACGCGTCCGAGCAGTCGGTAGCCATCACCGGTACCAACGAAGCCGGCGCTATCGTAGCGCTGAACCTGGGCGGCAATAGTTTGGTACCGACCGTCACGGGTACCACCTGGAGCTATACCCTTACCGCCGCCGACATCACCGCAATGGGCCAAGGTGCGGAGACTTTGTCGGTCACCCAGACCGATGCGGCCGGCAATGACAGCGTGACAGCCACGCGCAATATCAGCGTGGACACCACGACTGCCACGGTGTCTGATGTGGAATTGAGCAGCGCGACGGGCGCCCTCAACAATACGCTCAACGCAGGCGACAGCGTGACGGCCACGGTCACTTTCAGCGAGGCGGTGAGCGTCACCGGCACACCTCAGTTGGCACTCACGATTGGCGGAGCCACGGTGCAGGCGGTCTATGCGGGGGGGAGCGGCAGCACGGCGCTGACTTTCAGTTACACCATATCGGCGGGCCAGACCGACGTCAACGGCATCGCGGTGGCTGCGAACAGCTTGATACTTAACGCCGGAACCATCCAGGACGCGGCCGGCAACCCCGCCACGCTGACACACACCCTTGTCGCGGACAACGCAAGCTTCATGGTCGACACCACGGATCCGTTGGTTGCCACTATTGATTTGGTGGCAACAGACGATATCGTCAATGCCAGCGAGCAATCAGCGGCCATCACCGGTACCAACGAAGCCGGCGCCATAGTAGCGCTGAGCTTGGGTGGCAACAATCTGGTGCCGACCGTCACAGGCACCACCTGGAGCTATGCCCTGACTGCGGCCGACATCACGGCAATGGGCCAAGGTGCCGAGACCCTGTCGGTCACGCAGACCGATGCGGCCGGCAACGTGAGCGCGGCGGCCACTCGCAATATCACCATCGATACGGTGGTGCCCGTAGCGGCCACTATCAACGCAGTCGCCACGGACGATGTCATCAACGCCGGCGAACAGGCGTCATCTATCACCGGTACCAATGAGGCCGGTGCCTCCGTGGCGCTGAGCCTGGGCGGCAACAACCTGGTACCGACTGTCACTGGAACCACTTGGAGTTATGCCCTCACCGCCGCCGACATCACAGCCATGGGCCAGGGTGCGGAGACCCTGTCGGTCACGCAGACAGACGCGGCGGGCAACGTGAGCGCGGCGGCTACCCACGGTATCTCGGTTGACACGCTGGCGCCGGTGGTTAACACCACAATCTTCAACGCGGCAGAGAACGGAACGGCCGTCGCAAGCCTGACCGCCACCGATGCCAGCGCCGTCACCTGGAGCACCACGCTGACCGGCGCGGATGCAAGCCTGTTCTCGCTGACCGGTGCAGGTGTGCTGACTTTCAACGGCGCCAAGAACTACGAGGCTCCGGACGATGCGGGCGCCAACCGTGTCTATGACCTCACGGTGCAGGCCACCGATGCCGCCGGCAACAGCGCCAGCCAGGCCATCACCGTGAACCTCACGA
>Ga0209646_1000041_pt1 | contig 346024 bp, 335 predicted proteins | sample AraplaL_Col_mTSA_FD_184259 | JGI IMG/M metagenome (GOLD analysis project Ga0209646, IMG submission 184259) | Arabidopsis root microbial communities from the University of North Carolina, USA - plate scrape CL_Col_mTSA (SPAdes) (version 2) | ecosystem: Host-associated > Plants > Roots >...
GGATGCGGTGGCAATGCCGCCTCGTCGCTGTCCGCGAGTTTCTGTCCCTGCCACCGCATCCTCCCAGTCGAACAAAGAATCGAATCGAAGTCAAGTGAGTGTGGCACTGATGTTCGAATGGAAGAATGGGGGCATGCCCTCCTCGCCGTACGCTCAGCATGCGGCGCCGCGCTCCCCGATCTTCGGACCCGCCCTGCCGGTCGGGCTGGCGGTGACCGCGATCGGCGTGGTGCTCTCGCTCACCGGGGCGGCCGCGACCCCCGTGGCATCCCCACCGCTCCCGCGCCCCGTCGCGGTGATGCAGGTACCGACCGTGCAGAACACGGCGACCCCTGCGGCGGACCCCTGCGCCGACCCCGTGGTGCAGGCTGCGATCGCGGCCGGGGACGACGCCGCCACCGTCGCGGGGTTCGGCGGTGGAGCGCGCTTCCGTGAGGCGGTGATCGCCGGTAATGCACCCTGTGTCTCGCTCAGCGATCCCGCCCGGATCTGGGTCGTGATCAACAAGGGGCGTCCGCTCGAACCCGCCGCCTACGAACCCGAAGGACTGAGCCAGGTGCCGCTGCAGATGACGACCCCGTCGGGCCGGGTGCGCGCGGAGGTCGCCGACGCCGCCGGGCGCATGGCGGACGCCGCCGGGGCGGCCGGGGTCGGACGCATCGGAGCGAACAACGGCTACCGTTCCTACGGCCTCCAGGTCGCGACATACGGTGCGCACGTGCGGGACCAGGGGCAGGCGGACGCGGATGCCGGCTCGGCGCGACCGGGTCACAGCGAGCATCAGACCGGTCTCGCCCTCGACGTCGTGGCCTGTGATGACGGCTGCGGCGGTCTGGACGGCTTCGGCGCGACGCGTCAGAGCGAGTGGGTGGCGGCGCACGCCTGGGAGTACGGGTTCATCGTGCGCTACGAACAGGTCGGCACGCCCGTCACCGGGTACGCCCCGGAGCCCTGGCACCTGCGCTACGTCGGCAGGGAGCTCGCGGCGGCGTATCACGAAGGCGGCTATCACACGCTGGAGGAGTTCTTCGGGCTCCCGGCGGCGCCCGATTACGACCACTGAGCCGGCGCGGCAGGGGTGTGATCCGCTCGCACTGAGGCATTCCACAAAGGCGATACCCAGTCCCACCCACGATGGGATGCATTCTCACAATCGCCTGTCCTGCCCCGTGTTCCCGCCGTAGACTCGCCGGAGCAACGACGCACGACACGTTCGGGAGGACGGCATGGAACGCGACATCTACGAAGAGGATCACGAGGCATTCCGCGACCTCGTCAAGGATTTCGTCAAGCGCCACGTCACGCACGAGGCGATCGAGAAGTGGGACGCCGCCGGCGAGGTGGACCGCGCCACGATGCGCGCCGCGGGTGAGGCCGGCATCATCGGGCTCTCCGTGCCGGAGGAGTTCGGCGGCGCCGGAATGCTGCAGGACTACCGCTTCCGCGCGATCGTGAACGAAGAGGTCATCGCGGCCGGAGCGGGATCGCTCGCCGGGGCCTTCGGCATCCAGGACGACCTGGCCGTGCCGTACCTCGTGCACATGGGCACGCAGGAGCAGAAGGAGAAGTGGCTGCCCCGCATGGCCACCGGTGAGGTCGTCGGCGCGCTCGCCATGACCGAGCCCGGCGCCGGCTCCGACCTCCGCGGCATCAAGACCACGGCGAAGAAGACGGACGGCGGCTACATCGTCAACGGCGCGAAGACGTTCATCTCATCGGGCGCGACCGCCGACCTCGTCGTCACGTTCGTGAAGACCGGCGAGGGCAACCGTCCCGACGCGTTCAGCCTCGTGCTCATCGAGAAGGGCATGGAGGGATTCGACAACGGCAAGAAGCTGTCCAAGATGGGCTTCCACGGCCATGACACCGCCGAGCTGTCGTTCAGCGACGTGTTCGTGCCGGAGGAGAACCTCATCGGCGGCGTCGAGGGCAAGGGCTTCATCCAGCTCATGATGAACCTGCCGCTCGAGCGCCTCTCGATCGGCGTGGCCGGAGCCGCCGCCGCGCAGGCCGCGTTCGACTGGACCGTCGCGTACACCAAGGACCGCGAGGCCTTCGGGGAGCGCATCATCGACTTCCAGAACAGCCGCTTCACCATCGCCGACATGTCCGCCACGGTCGACGCGCTGTGGGCCTTCATCGACCGCGCGCTGCTGGCCTACAAGGACGGCAGGCTCTCGGCGGAAGAAGCCGCGAAGGTCAAGTTCTGGGCGACCGAGCGTGAGTGGGAGGTGCTCGACGCCGGCGTCCAGCTCCACGGCGGCTACGGCTACATCACCGAGTACCCCATCGCCCGGGCCTTCCTCGACGCCCGTGTGCACCGCATCTACGGCGGCACGAACGAGATCATGCGCGAGATCGTCGGGCGTCAGATCGCCGGCAAGCGCTGACGTCCCCGGGCACAGCTTCGGAGATCCCCATCGACACGCCGGGGCGGCATCGTCCGCCGCGGCGTGTCGTGCCATGGCTCCGAAGCTGTGCCCCGGGATTACGTGCGGGGCTCCGCGGCGGCCTCGCGGGCGGCCTTCGAGGCGGGGGAGGCGGCACCGATCTTCCAGTAGCCGCAGAAGCTGACGGCGTTCCTGTCGACGCCGCGCTCGCCGACGAGCTGCTTGCGGACGCCGGAGGCCAGCGCCTGCTCTCCCGCCGCGTAGGCATGGAACGGCGCGGCGGGCAGAGTGGTACGAGCGAGGGTGTCCAGAGCGAGGGCCCCGGGCGGAATCTCCTGAGGCCGCACGACCCACACCACCTCGAGCCCCGACGGGTGCGCGAACTCCAGGGCGTCCTCCGCGGACGGGACTTCGATGATCGCCGTGCCCGAGGAGTCGGTCGGCAGGGAGGCGCTGATCGACGCGATCGCGGGGAGGGCGGTCTCGTCGCCGACGAGCACCACCCGGTCGGTGCCCCGCTCGGGGTTGAACGTCAGGCCCTCGTCGATGATGAGGACGTGCTCGCCGGGGGTGCACGTCTCCGCCCATCGGGACGCCGGACCGGCGGTGCCGTCGGCCGCCGAGCCGTGCAGGACGAAGTCGACGTCGAGCTCGGCGCCGATCTCGGCCGTGGCCGGGCGGTAGGCGCGCACGGTGTAGTTGCGCATCACGGGGCGCTCGCCGTCGGGGATGCGGAGGAACTTCAGGTACCCGAACATCCGGTTCGCCTTCGCGGGCACCCGCTCCAGCCCCGCCTCGCCGCCGATCGGCAGGAACAGCCGGAACCACTGGTCGTAGCCCATCGGGCGGAAGCGGTCGATCTCGCCGCCGCCCAGGGTCACCCGCACCCAGTGCGGCGCGAGCCGTTCGGTGCGGAGAACCGTGAGGTGCAGGAGCTCGGCCGTCTCCGGCTTGACCATCTTGCTGAATGCCATGGGGCACCTTTCAGGGGAGCTGCCAGGGGAAGAAGACGACGAAGATCGCGGCCGACACGGCGAGCGTGACCACGGTGAAGACGGTGTCCCTCGTGCGGAACGCCACGAGGTGCCGCTCGGTCCGCGTCGGATGCGCGCCGAACGCTCGGGAGTCCATCGCGAGGGCGACGCGCTCCGCATGCCGGATGGCGCCCGCGAGCAGCGGGACGATGTACCCCCAGCCGCGGGCGATCCGCGCGAAGGGGCCGCGGCCGCCGTGGTAACCGCGCACCCGGTGCGCGGCGCGGATGACGGCGAGCTCGTGCCCGAACCGGGGCACGAAGCGGAAGGCGGCCAGGGCCGTGTACCCGATGCGGTACGGCACGCGCAGCTGCTGCACGCTCGCACGCACGAGATCGGAGCCGCTGGTGGTGAGGCCGCCGACCAGCGCGAGCGCGACGATCGATCCGAGCCGGAGCGCCGTGGCGAAGCCGATGAGGAGGGCGCCTCCGTAGAGGGTCCAGTCGCCGATCGTCACGACGGGGGCTGTGTCGGCGACCAGGGCCGCGTCGACCCACAGCGAGAAGCCGACGCCGATCGCGAGCATGCCCGCGGGCAGACCGAGCAGGAGCAGCGTGAGGAGGCGGCCCGTCACCCGCGCCCCGACGAGGATGAGGACGTACGCGAGCACGAGGAAGGCGGCCGGGGTGGCCAGGTCGCGCACGAAGACGAGGAGCAGCATCGCGGGGGCGAAGCCGGCGACCTTCGCCAACGGATTGAGGCCGTAGAGGAACTGCCGCCGCGAGGTGGCCACGAGCGGCGCATACGGATCGAGCGTGGACATCGTCACGGTGTCACCTCCCACCCGGCCTCGGCGAGCACCCGCTGCAGGGCGGGGACGCGCAACCCGGCGGAGGGGAGGATCGCGGGATCGGAGAACAGTGCCGCCGTGGGGCCCGCGGCCCGGACCCGCCCGTCGGCGAGGACGACCGTGTCGGTGGCGTGCTCCGCGACGAGCTGCAGATCGTGGGTGACGATGACGACGGTCGTGCCGTCCGCCCGGAGACTCTCCAGCAGGTCCAGGAGCTCGGCGGCCCTGGCGCGGTCCTGCCCGAAGGTGGGCTCGTCGAGGGCGAGGACGGGAGGACGGGTGATGAGGGCCGTGCCCACCGAGAGTCGTCGCTTCTCGCCGCCGGAGAGGAGGAACGGGTGCACGTCGGCCTTGTGCGTGAGCCCGAACCGCTCGAGCATCTCCGTCACGCGAGCGCTGACCTCGGCGTCCGGCACATGGCGCAGCCGGAGCCCGTGGGCGAGCTCGTCGAACACGGTGGCGGCGATGAACTGGTGCTCCGGGTTCTGGAACACGAAGCCGATCCGGGCCGCGAGATCCCGGGGGGAGGCGGTGCCCGGGTCGACGCCGTCGACGGAGACCCGGCCCTTCGGCGGGGGCACGACCCCCGCGAGGGCCTGGATCAGCGTGGTCTTGCCCGCGCCGTTCGCCCCGACGATCGCGGTGAGACTGCCCGCGGCGATGTCGAGGTCGACCCCGTGCAGGATCTCGGTGCGGCGCCGCGAGACGGTGAGGCCGCGCGCCCGGATGATCGGCTCCCGGTCGACGGCGGGAGGAGCGTCGGCGAGGATCGAGGACGCGCGGGCCGGACCGGCAGGCAGGGCCGCGGCCAGTGCCTCGGGCGTCAGCGGCAGCGGGTCGAGGACGATCCCCCGGTCGCGGAGGCGGAGCGCAGCGAGCGTCGCGGCGGGCAGCCAGACCCCCATCGCCACGAGCTCGTCGGCATGCGCCCGGATGGTCTCGGCGGCCGGACCGTCGAAGACCACCCGGCCCTCGCGGTCGAGCACGACGGTGCGCGTGACGAAGCGCATCGCCGCATCGAGGTTGTGCTCGACGAGGAGGATCGCCCGGTCGCCGGCGGCCACGACCTCGGTCAGCGCCGCATACACGTCGTCGATCCCCTGCGGGTCGAGGTTCGCGGTCGGCTCGTCCAGCACGATGAGAGGGGAGCCCATCGCGAGGGCGCAGGCGATGGCGAGACGCTGTCGGCCGCCGCCGGACAGGTGGTCCGGGTTGTCGTCCCGGCGCGCCCACAGGCCCACCCGCCGCAGCGCATCCTCGACGCGTGCCCGCACGGTGCCGAGCGGGAGCAGGAGGTTCTCAGGGCCGAAAGCCACCTCGTCGTACACCGTCCCCGTGACGATCTGGGCGTCAGGGTCCTGGAAGACCATGGCGACGTGCGTGCTGAGCGTCGCGGTGTGCGCGGTGGTCGTGTCGACACCGCCGGCCTCGACGGAGCCGGACATGGTCGCGGGGAGCGCGTGCGGGATGAGGCCGTTGAGGGCGAGCGTGAGCGTCGACTTCCCGGAGCCGGACGGGCCGAGCAGCAGCACGACCTCACCGGGCTCGATGTCGAAGGTCACGTCACGGGGCGACGGATGCGCGGCATCCGCGTGGGTGAGGGTGAGCTCGCGCACGCGGAGGAGAGGCGCGGATGGGCGCACGGCAGGTCCCGGGTTCGACGGAGGGTGTGCCTCTAACTTAGCTGAGCCTTACCTGTGTTGCCAGCAGGGCACGTGCGCGATCAGCGGCGTGCGACGCCGGCGGTGCGCAGCGCCGAACCGATGGCGAGGCCGATCGCCGTCCAGGCCACCGGGCCGAGCACGGAGATCGTCAGGTACAGCAGCTGGGCCCAGAGCGGCAGGACGGCGAGGTTCGCCGCGAAGAACACCGCCACCGCCACGACGACGCCGATCACGACCGCCGAGACGAAGAACCGCCAGGCGCCCCAGGAGCGATAGCGGGTGAGGGCGGCGACACCTTCCTGGATGAGGCCGAACAGCAGCGCCGTGCCGATGAACCGCAACGACCACGCCGGGTTGAAGGCGCTCGCGATGAGCGCGGCGAACACGTGCGTGATGAGTGCCACGAGCGGCAGCCGCAGCACCTCCTGCGCGATGATGCCCGGCAGCACGTGCGAGCCCAGCACGAGGCCGTAGAGGAACAGCAGCGGGCTGGCCAGGAGGAGGGGAGTGACCCATCCGGCGATGCCGCCGAGGATGCCCGTGGCGACACCGATCGCTGCGCAGATCAGCAGCACTCTGGTCGACAGGACGGAGGTACGGGCCACGTCTCCAGCCTACTGGCGACATTCGGAGACCCGGCCGTCGTCCACCCTGACCGATCGGCGCGATCGGGATTCGACCATCGTTCAGTTCTCGATCCGGCGCCGAGGAGCGGGTCTATCGTGAGCCGCGGTGCGGCAACGAGGCGGCATCGGGATCATCGGATCATCAGGAGCGAGATATGGGTCGAACACCCCTTCGGATCGCAGCAGCCACCACCCTGGCGACGCTGTTCATCGCATCGACGGCAACCGCAGGCTACGCAGCGACCGGGGAGGTGACGCACCCCGTTCCGGTCGCGGGGACCCCCGGGCACTACATCGTGATCATGAAGGCCGATCCCCTCGCCAGCTACGAAGGCGACGTCAAGGGACTCAAGGCGACGAAGCCCGACGAGGGCGAGCAGCTCGAGACGCAGTCGCAGGACGCGCGGCGGTACGTCAAGCACCTCGAGTCCGAGCAGAAGAGCCTCATCAACGACGTCGGCGTCACGCCGGACACGACCTACCAGGTCGTGCTCAACGGGTTCAGCGCCGACCTCTCGGGTGAGCAGGTGGACCAGCTCCGTGCCTCGAAGGACGTCCTGGGGGTGTATCCCGACGAGATCCGTCACCCCGATGCGCAGACCTCCACGGACTACCTCGGCCTCGGCGACGACCGCAAGGGCCGTGGCGGGGTGTGGCAGCAGACCGGAGGCGTGAAGAAGGCGGGCGAGGGTGTCGTGGTCGGCGTGATCGACACCGGCATCGCTCCCGAGCACCCCTCGTTCGAGGGCAAGAAGCTCAAGCAGCAGAAGAAGCAGAACAGCCGCCACAAGGGCACAGATCCCTATACCGACGGCACCTACGTGTACTTCGACAAGTCCGACGGCGGACAGTTCCGCGGCGCGATGGTCGACGGCCAGGACTGGGACGAGCGCGACTACTCCACGAAGCTCATCGGCGGGCAGTACTTCTTCGCGGGAGCGCAGGCCGCCGGGTTCGACTTCCAGTACGACTACCTCTCCCCACGCGACGGCGACGGCCACGGCTCGCACACCGCGAGCACCGCCGCGGGCGACTTCGGAGTGGAGGCCGCGGTCGAGGGCGTCGACTTCGGGACCATCTCGGGCGTCGCGCCCGCGGCGAAGGTCGCCGCGTACAAGGCCTGCTACGTCGGTCCGGACACGACCGTGACCACCGATGACATCTGCGCGCTGAGCGACCTCGTCGCCGCGATCGATCAGGCCGTCGCCGACGGTGTCGACGTGATCAACTACTCGATCGGCGGCGGCGCCGCGAGCACCGTGATGGCCCCGGAGGACCTCGCGTTCCTCAACGCCGCGGCCGCCGGCGTCTTCGTCGCGACCAGCGCCGGCAACGACGGTCCCGATCCGGTCACCGCCGACCACGCCTCGCCGTGGTACACGACGGTCGCCGCCTCCACCATCCCGACGTGGGAAGGCACGGTGCAGTTCGACGGCTTCGAGGAGGCCGGGGCATCGGTGAGCGTGCCGTTCGGGGAGAGCGTCTCCGGGCCCTCCATCGCCGCCGTGGATGCCGCGGCGCCCGGTGCGGTGGATGCGCAGCTGTGCCTGCCGGGCACCCTCGACCCGACGAAGGTCGCGGGGCACATCGTGGTCTGCGACCGCGGCGGCAACGCGCGCGCGGAGAAGTCCCAGGTCGTGAAGGACGCCGGAGGCATCGGCATGGTGCTGGTGAACGTGCCCGGTGGCGCGGACTCGCTGGACAACGACTTCCACGCGGTGCCGACGGTGCACCTGAACGCCGTGCACCGCGCAGGCGTGCTCGCCTACGTGCAGGGCGGTGTCGATCGGCCGATCACCCTCGTCGGTGAGAACACCACCGGGGTGACCACCCCGACCCCGCAGATCGCCGGCTTCTCGAGCCGTGGGCCGGTCCTGGCCGACGGCACGGACGTCCTCAAGCCGGACATCGCCGCTCCCGGCGTCGCGATCCTCGCCGCCACGCACAATGCCCCGGGTGAGGACCCGACCTTCGGCATCCTCTCCGGGACCTCGATGGCCTCCCCGCACATCGCGGGCCTCGGGGCGCTGTACCTCGGGGAGCACCCGAGAGCGACTCCGGCGGAGATCCGTTCGGCCATGATGACCACCGCGTACGACACGGTGCTGCCCGACGGCTCGAAGAACACGGACCCCTTCGAACAGGGTGCGGGGCAGATCGACGCGAAGCGCTACCTGAACCCGGGCCTGCTGTACCTCAACGGCTTCAAGGACTGGGCGGCCTTCCTCGACGGGAAGGGGCTGTCGGACTTCCCCGGCATCGACCCCATCGACGGCAGCGACCTGAACCAGGCATCGATCTCCATCGGCTCCCTGGCCAGCGCGCAGACCGTCACCCGCTCGGTCACCTCGACCGAGAAGGGCGTGTTCACCGCGAAGGCGTCGGTCCCGGGCGTGAAGGTCACCGTCACTCCCTCTCAGCTCGCCTTCGACAAGCCGGGACAGACGAAGACGTTCACGGTCACGTTCGACAGCACCACCGCTCCGGTCGAGCAGTGGGCCACCGGCTCCCTCACCTGGACGAGCAAGAAGAACACGGTGCGCTCGCCGATCGCGGTGTTCCCGGTCACGGCGGATGCCCCGGCCGAGGTCACCGGCAGCGGCGTCGACGGCAGCACGACGGTGGACATCATCCCCGGTCTCGACGGCGATCTGGCACTGGGCGTCTCGGGCCTCACCCCGTTCCAGCTGCTCAGCGACCCGGACAACCCCGTCGAGGGGCACTCGGGGAACGAGAACTCGGGGGACGCGAACAAGGACGTGTCCTGGATCGTCGACGTGCCGGAGGGGGCCACGCTCTCCCGGTTCGATCTCGAGTCGTCCGACGACGAGGGCAGTGACCTGGACCTCACCGTCTACCGGGTGGTGAGCCCCGACGACCTGCGCTACTACGAGCGCTGGCAGTCGGCCACGGGCTCGGCCGACGAGCAGGTCACGATCCCCACGCCGACTGCGGGCACCTACCTGGTCGTGGCGAACGTGTACTCCACCACCGGGCCGATGACGTGGGACATGACCTACGCCAACGTGCTCCCGGACGGGGAGGGCTCGTTCACCGCGACGCCGAACCCGATCGCCGCGGTCCGCGGGCAGGAGACGAGCTACGAGCTGAGCTGGACCGGTCTGACCGCCGGGACCCGCTACCTCGGACTCGTCCAGTACGGGGACTCGGCCGTGCGCACCGTGGTGACGGTCACGACGCCCGCGGAGGTCGCGCCGACGCCGACCCCCGCTCCGAAGCCGACACCGACCCCGGATCCGTCGCCGACTCCGGATCCGACTCCCGCGCCGGAGCCGACCCCGGAGCCGACCCCGCCCCCGGAGACCGACGCCCCCGGGTGATCCGGGATCGTCTGCACGACTCAGGCACGGCCGCACGACGGAATCCGTCGGGCGGCCGTGCCGTCGTCTCCGGGTCGTGCATCCGGTCGGAGCGGGGACTGCCGGGCATCCGTTCGTCGCATGGCCGCCGCCGCTCGTCGCAGCGTGCCCGGATCCGGGTGCGACGGCGGGACGCACTCCCTACCGTGGGGAGACGCAATGATGCGCCCCCAGAGGAGAACCCCATGACCGCACCTTCGTCGCGCCGCCGCGACGGCGCCGGGCTCGTCGACGACGACCCCGTCATCGATACCGACCCGAACCTCCCACCCGTCGCCCTCTCCGCGGAGCACGAGGCCAAGAGCCGCCGCTGGACCCTGCCGAAGATCCTGCTGTGGACGGCCATCGCCCTCCTCGGCGGCGTCGCCTGGGTGATGCTCGCCATCGTGCGCGGCGAGACCGTGAACGCGATCTGGTTCGTGTTCGCCGCCGTGTGCACCTACCTGATCGGCTACCGCTTCTACTCCAAGGTCATCGAGCGGTACATCACCCGCCCCGACGACCGCCGCGCCACGCCCGCCGAGGTGAAGCAGGACGGCAAGGACTACGTCCCCACCGACCGCCGGGTGCTCTACGGCCACCACTTCGCCGCCATCGCCGGCGCCGGACCGCTCGTCGGCCCCGTGCTCGCGGCGCAGATGGGCTACCTCCCCGGCACCATCTGGATCATCGTGGGCGTCGTGCTCGCGGGAGCCGTGCAGGACTACACGGTGCTCTTCTTCTCGATGCGTCGCGGCGGCCGGACCATCGGCCAGATGGCGCGGCAGGAGCTCGGCAAGATCGGCGGCACTGCGGCGATCATCGCCTCGCTGCTCATCATGCTCATCATCGTGGCGATCCTCGCGCTCGTCGTCGTCAACGCGCTCGGCGAGAGCCCGTGGGGCGTCTTCTCCGTCGCGATGACCATCCCGATCGCTCTGTTCATGGGCGTGTACCTGCGCTACCTGCGTCCCGGCAAGGTGACCGAGGTCTCGATCATCGGCTTCGTGCTGCTGATGGCCGCGATCATCGGCGGCGGCTGGGTCGCCGGCACCGAGTGGGGCCAGGCCATCTTCCACCTCGACCGCACCACGATCGCGTGGGGCATCATCATCTACGGGTTCATCGCCGCGGTGCTGCCGGTCTGGCTGCTGCTCGCGCCGCGCGACTACCTCTCCACGTTCATGAAGATCGGCGTCATCGTCATGCTCGCCGGCGCGATCATCCTCGTGCGGCCGGAGATCTCGGTCCCCGCAGTCAGCATCTTCGGCGAGAACGGCATGGGACCGGTGTTCGCGGGTCCGCTCTTCCCCTTCCTCTTCGTCACCATCGCGTGCGGCGCGTTGTCCGGATTCCACGCGCTGATCGCGTCGGGCACCACGCCGAAGCTCGTGGAGAAGGAGCGGCAGACCCGGTTCATCGGCTACGGCGGCATGCTCATGGAGTCGTTCGTCGCGATCATGGCCCTCGTCGCCGCGATCTCGATCGACCAGGGCATCTACTTCGCGATGAATGCCCCCGCCGCCGCGACCGGGGGCACCGTGGAGGGAGCGGTCGCCTTCGTGAACTCGCTCGGTCTGACCGGGGTGAACCTCACTCCCGACATGCTCACGGGCACGGCTGCGGCGGTCGGCGAGGAATCGATCGTCTCGCGCACCGGTGGCGCTCCGACGCTCGCGCTCGGCCTCGCCCACATCATGCAGCAGGCCCTCGGCGGGCAGGCGCTCATGGCGTTCTGGTACCACTTCGCGATCATGTTCGAGGCGCTGTTCATCCTCACAGCGGTGGACGCCGGAACCCGAGTCGCGCGCTTCATGCTGCAGGACTCGATCGGCGCCTGGTTCCCGAAGTTCCGCGACGTCTCCTGGCGCCCCGGGGTGTGGATCTGCACCGCGATCATGGTGGCCGGCTGGGGAGCGATCCTCATCCTCGGCGTCACCGACCCGCTCGGCGGCATCAACACCTTCTTCCCGCTGTTCGGCATCGCGAACCAGCTGCTCGCGGCGATCGCGCTCGCCGTGGTGCTGGCCATCGTCGCCAAGCGTGGTCGCAGCTACTTCCGGTGGCTGTGGATCATCGCGCTGCCGCTCGCCTTCACCGCGGTCGTCACCATCACGGCTTCGCTCTACAAGATCTTCTCGCCGGTGCCGGCGATCGGGTACTGGGCGAACCACTTCCGCTACCTGGAGGCGCTGAACTCCGGTGACACCACGCTCGGCGCACCGGAGGTGCTGCAGGCCGTCATCCGCAACACCGCGGTGCAGGGAACGCTGTCGATCATCTTCGTGGTGCTCGCGATCATCGTCATCGTCATGGCCGTCATCGCGACTGCGAAGGCGATCCGCAACGGCGGCGGCGAGAACACCGAGGACCCGCCCGTGCCGTCGCGCCGCTTCGCCCCGGCCGGGTTCCTCCCCGACGCGGAGGAGCGCGAGCTGGAGAAGCAGTGGGAGCCGATCCTCGCCGAAGAGCGCGCGGCGGCACGGCACTGAGATGACTCACGCGATGGATCGGACGGATGCCGCGACCTCCCCGCTGCGGGCGCTGTGGAGCGCCCTCGGCCGGGTCGGCCGCGGCATCCGCTGGTACATGACGACGCTGATGGGCGACACCGCGTACGCCACGTACGTCGCCCATCACCGTCGGCATCATCCGGGCGAGGAGCCGCTGACGGAGCGGCAGTTCTGGCGTCAGCGCATGGACGACCAGGACCGCAATCCCGGTGCCCGCTGCTGCTGACCCTTCGACAGGCTCAGGGACCTTCGACAGGCTCAGGGCCCTTCGACAGGCTCAGGGACCCAGGGTGGGTCGCTGAGCCTGTCGAAGCGCGGGTCGCTGATTCCGCGCGCGCGTCCCTAGGCTGAGCGCATGAACGACGTCGTCCTCGCCGCGGTCCTCGGCGCGCTCGGCGGCATCGCCCTCACGGTGCTGCTGCTGCTCGCCCGCCGGTTCGCGCGCGGGTCCGCCGACCTCGGCAGCGAGGCGGAGCAGGGGGCGCTGCGGGCGCTGCATCAGGCGAGCCTCGCCGCCCCGCATCTCCGCGGCGGACTGACCGGGCCGGATGCGGTCAAGGCCGCCCGGCACCTGCGGGCCCTGCTGGGCAGCGCTGCGGTCGCCATCCTCGGCGACGACGACACGGTCACGCTCGACGGCGCCGCGGACGGGCTCGAATCCGCCGCCGTGCGCATCGCCGCCCAGGTGCGCGCGTCCGGGCGACGGCAGGTGTTCCCCGCGCCCTCGCGGACGGACGACCTGGAGGCGGTCGGCGCGCCCATCCTCGTCGACGGGGTGCCGGTCGGGGTGGTCGTCGCCTTCGCGTCCCCGGTGCGCGCTGCGCTCGTGCGGGCGGCGGAGGAGGTCGCCGACTGGTGCGCGGCGCAGGTCGCGCTCGGGGGACTCGAGGCCTCGCGCACCCAGCTCGCGGAGGCCGAGCTCCGGGCTCTGCGCGCGCAGATCTCCCCGCATTTCATCTACAACGCCCTCACCGCGATCGCGTCGTTCATCACGACCGACCCGGACCGGGCCCGCGACCTCGTGCTCGAGTTCGCCGATTTCACCCGATACTCCTTCCGTCGCCAGGGGGAGTTCACCACGCTCGCGGAGGAGCTGGGCAGCATCCACTCGTACCTCGAACTGGAGCGCGCGCGATTCGGCGACCGCCTGCGGGTGACGCTGCAGATCGCGCCGGAGACGCTCGCGACGGTCATCCCGTTCCTCTCGGTGCAGCCGCTCGTGGAGAACGCGGTGCGGCACGGCCTGGAGCCGGGGGAGGGCGGGGGCGAGATCCGCATCACCTCCCGCGACGACGGCACGCACACCGAGATCCTCGTCGAGGACGACGGCGTGGGCATGGACCCTGACGGCCTGCGCGCGCTGCTGACCGCGCGGGAGGAGGGCGGTCACGTGGGTCTGCGGAACGTCGACACCCGGCTCCGTCAGGTCTATGGAAGCGGGGGCGGACTGGTCGTCGAGACCAACGCCGGCGCGGGTACCCTGGTGCGCATGCGAGTCCCGAAATCGCAGCCCCTCCACGACCCGGACGACGACTGAGGAGCGGCATGATCGACGTCCTCGTCGCCGACGACGAGCAGCCGGCCCTCGACGAGCTCGTGCACCTGCTGCGTGCCGACCCGCGCATCGGCGAGATCCTCACCGCGGCAAACGGCGCCGACGCGCTGCGTCAGCTCTCCGCGCGTGCGGTGCGGATCGCCTTCCTCGACATCCACATGCCCGGCCTGCTCGGCACCGAGCTCGCCCGCGCGCTCCTCGGTCTCGCGGAACCGCCCGCCGTCGTGTTCGTCACCGCGGACGAGGCCCGCGCGGTCGAGGCGTTCGAGCTGCGCGCCGCGGACTACCTCCTCAAGCCGGTCCGGCGGGAACGGCTGCGGAGCGCCGTGGACAGGGTGGTCGCGCAGGAGGCCACCCCGCGTAGCGAGGACGAGGTGCTGCCGGTGACGGTGGGCGCCGCGGTGCGGTTCGTCCGCCGCAGCGACGTGCGCTGGGTGCAGGCGCAGGGCGACTACGCGCGACTGCACACCGAGGACGACGGCCCCGGCCACCTCGTGCGCGTCCCCCTCTCCGAGCTCGAGACCCGATGGGCGCCCGTGGGGTTCCTCCGCATCCACCGTTCCACGCTCGTCCGGATCGCCGCGGTGACCGAGGCGCGGCTGTCGGGCGGGGAGCCCACGGTCGTCGTCGGCGCGGCCGTGTTGCCGGTGAGCAGGAGGCTCGTCCCCGCGGTGCGGGAGGCCCTCGTGCGGGGCGAGGGGACGGCATGACCGAGGCGCCGAAGCGGGTGCGCGTCACGGCGGACGCCCCGCCCCGTCGCTCCTCCGCCGCCACGCGGGGGATCGCGCTGCCCGGCGCCCCGGTCGCGGAGGCCGATGCCGTCTACGCGCGCGCTCTGATGCGCAGCCAGCTCCGGCTCGCCCTGGGCACCGTCGCCGGCTTCGTGGTTGTCGTCGTCGCTCTGGCGCTCGGGATCGCGCTCATCCCGGAGATCGACGCCGTCGTCCTCGGCGGGCTGCCGCTGTCGTGGCTTCTCCAGGCCTTCGCGTTCTACCCGGTGATCCTCGTCTTCGCGGTGCTGTACGTGCGCACGGCGGTCCGCAACGAGCGGCGGTACCGCGCCCTGCGGGACCGCGAATGAACGCCGTGCTCGACCTCGTCGGCGTCGCCCTGGTCGTCATCGCCACCCTCCTCATCGGCGTGTACGGGCTGCGGGTGTCGCGCACGACGAGCGACTTCTTCGTGGCGTCGCGTACGGTGCGTCCGGTCTGGAACGCCTCGGCCATCAGCGGAGAGTACCTGTCGGCCGGCACCTTCCTCGGCCTCTCCGGGCTGGTGCTGCTGGACGGCGCCCGCGGGTTCTGGTTCCCCATCGGGTACGCCGCGGGGTATCTGCTCGTGCTCGTCTTCGTCGCCGCGCCCCTGCGCCGCAGCGGGGCGTACACGATCCCGGACTTCGTCGAGGCCCGGCTCGACTCGACGGCCGCGCGCCGGGTCACCAGCCTCGCGGTGCTCATCATCGGCTGGCTCTACATCGTGCCGCAGCTGCACGGCGCGGGCATCACGCTCGTCGTGGTCGCCGGGTTGCCGGAGTGGGTCGGAGCCGTGACGATCGCGGTGCTCGTGGCGGCGGCGGTCGCCGCGGGCGGGATGCGCGCGATCACCTTCGTGCAGGCATTCCAATACTGGCTCAAGCTCACGGCGCTCCTCGTGCCGGTGGTGTGCATCGCGTTCGCGCTGAGCGGCGGCCCGCACGATTTCGATCCCGCGCTCGTCTTCCCCGCGGAGGCCGGGCCGTCGGGCTTCGACGCCTACGAGACAGCGTCGCTGCTGCTCGCCCTGCTCCTCGGCACGATGGGTCTGCCGCATGTCCTGGTGCGGTTCTACACGAGCCCGACGGGGGCCTCCGCGCGGCGGACGACCGTGATCGTCATCGCCATGGTGAGCGCGTTCTACGCCGTGTCGAGCGCGATGGGGCTCCTGGCGCGGATCGCCGCCCCGGACCTCGCGCGGCCCGGGATCGCCGACACCGTGGTGCTGCAGCTCCCGTCGCGGGTGTTCCCCGGGCCGGCCGGCGAGCTGCTGACGGCCCTCATCGTCGCCGGGGCCTTCGCCGCGTTCCTGGCGACCTCGGCCGGACTCGTGGTCTCGCTCGCGGGGGTCATCAGCCAGGACGTCTTCTCCGGCTCCGTGCGCTCCTTCCGGCTGTCCGCGGTGGTGTGCGCGCTCGTGCCGCTGGGGGTCGCGCTGCTCACGGTTCCCGCGGGGCTCGTGTCGAGCGTGGGGGTGGTGTTCGTCGTGGCGGCGTCGACGCTCTCGCCCGTGGTGCTGCTGGGCGTGTGGTGGCGGGGCCTCACCGCGCGTGGGGCGGTCGCGGGCATGGTGTGCGGCGGTCTCGCGACCGGGCTCGCCCTGCTCGTGCACGCCGCCGTGGACGGGGTCGGCGTCGCGGCGCCCTACCTCGCGCAGCCCGCCGCCTGGACGATCCCGCTGGCGACCGGGGTCACGGTCGCCGTGTCGCTGCTCGACCCTCGCGGACCCTCACCCCGCACGGACCGCTTCCTCGCACGCGTGCACACCCCCGACCGCGCTTGAGTCTGCTTCTGCGTCCCGGAACAGGCGATCACGCGGGTTCAGGCAGGTGAAAGCCAATCGAGCCTGAGCCCGCGCGAGTGCCTGAAGAGCGGGGAGGGTCGGTGTGGTCGGGTCAGGAGGATCCCGCGCGAGGGCAGGCAGCGGCGTGAGGGCAGGCAGGGAGAGTCAAGAGTGCCTGTGTTGGCGGGAGTGCCTGAATCAGCGGGAGTGCCTCAGCGGGAGGGGGTCAGAGGGTGCGGCTGCGCGGCATCAGGCGCACCGGAGGGAGCGGCGGCGCGGGGATGCGCTGGTCATGCCCCTCGACGACGCCGAACCGCGCGGATGCGGCCTCCCAGTCCTCGCGGGCGGCGACGATCTCGTCGTGGGAGCGCCCGGCGAAGTTCCACCACATGACGATCTCGTCCTCGAACGGCTCACCCCCGAGGAGGAACAGCAAGCCGCCCTCACTGCTGGTCACCTCGACGCCGTCGCGGGAATCACCGAGATAGAGCATGTCGTTGCGGGTCATCGCGTGCTCCGGGACGGCGGCGTCGCCCTCGACGAGGAGCAGCGCGTGCTCCCACTCCGGCCGCAGCGGCAGGCGCACGGTGGTTCCGGCCGGCACGACGATCTCCGCCCCGACGATCGGTGTGTGCACGGTCGCCGGCGAGTGCACGCCCGCGAACTCGCCGAGCACGACCGTGGCCGTGGCGTCCGATCCGGTCGCGGACGGCAGCGTCGTCGTCGGCAGATCGGTGTGCCGCTCGAAGCCGCCGTCGCCGTGGCGCGCGTACTCCGGGAGAACGACCCAGAACTGCAGCGCGTCGAGCGGGACGGGGCCGTCGCCGACGGAGTACTCCGAATGCGAGATGCCGTTGCCGGCGGTCATGAGGTTGAGCTGTCCGCGCCGGAGGTCGGCGTCGCTGCCCAGAGAATCGCGGTGCCGGATCTCGCCGACGAGCGGCCAGGTCACCGTCTGCAGACCGATGTGCGGGTGCGGCTCGACACGCATCCGGGTCTCGGCCGGGCCGAACCGGTCGAGGAAGCACCACGCGCCGATGGTGGGGAGGCTGCGATGCGGCAGCACCCGCAGCACCTCCATGCCGCGCACGCCGCCGAGCGGGACCGCCCGCGGCTCGAGGACGAGGCGGCGCTGCCCGATCATTCCGCCCTGCCCGTGGGGTCCTCGTCCGCGCCGGTCGACTCCTCCTGCACCGGGGCGTCCGCCGTCGAGCCCGGGCGCTGCGGCCAGCGGATCTCGGCGCCGGGCACCTCGTGCGTCTGGAGGTACTTCGCGATGTACGGGCAGAGCGGCACGATCGCGTCGCCCGTCGACGCCACGTCGGTCAGCGCCGCCGCGGCGAGCTTCCCCGCGAGGCCCTGGCCCTGGAACGCCGGGTCGACCTCGGTGTGCAGGAACCGGATCGCGCCGGGGCGGGTGTCGAACTCGGCGAACCCGGCCAGCACGTCGTCGGAACGGATCTCGTAGCGGGAGGCCTCGTCGTTGCGGGTCACGGTGATGTCGGTCATCGGATGCTCCTTCCGGCGTCTGGAACCAACCTACGCCCGGGATCGGGGGTGCGGGCCTGTGGACGTCGCCGTGCCGCTGTCCGTCGGGGTGATTACGCTGGAGGGATGCCGCAGACTCCCCGTGATCCGTACGACGGATGGATCCCCGAGCCGGACGCGGCATCCGACCAGCCCTGGGACGACGGGTGGGAGCCGACCGAGCCGCCGGAGCCGATGGACTGGGAGCCGCAGGGCGCGGGCTTCGAGCCGCCCCTCGACTGGGGTCCGGGCCCGACGACCGCGGTGACCACCGTGCCGGCAGTCCGCCGCGCCACGCCCAGTCGGTATGCGACGGCCCGCGAGGCATTGCACACCGTGTTCGGCTACGACGACTTCCGCGGCGACCAGGCGGCCATCGTCGAGCAGGTCATCGGCGGCGGCGACGCCGTCGTCCTGATGCCCACCGGCGGCGGCAAGAGCATCACGTACCAGGTGCCGGCACTCGTCCGCGAGGGCACCGGACTGGTCATCAGCCCGCTCATCGCGCTCATGCACGACCAGGTCGACGCGCTGCGCGCCAACGGCGTGAAGGCCGCGTACCTCAACTCCACCCAGTCGATCGAGGAGCGCCGCGAGGTCGAGCGCGCCTACGTCGCCGGGGAGCTCGACCTCCTCTACGTCGCCCCGGAGCGACTCTCGGGCGCGCAGACGACCTCCCTCCTGCAGCGCGGCACGCTCAGCGTCGTCGCGATCGATGAGGCGCACTGCGTGTCGCAGTGGGGTCACGACTTCCGGCCCGACTACCTCGCCCTCGGCGACCTCGGCGAGCGGTTCCCCGGCGTGCCCCGCATGGCCCTGACCGCGACCGCGACGCGGGCCACGCACAAGGAGCTCACCGAGCGTCTGCACCTCGACACGGCGAAGCACTTCGTCGCGAGCTTCGACCGCCCCAACATCCAGTACCGGATCGTCCCGAAGGTCGACCCGCGCAAGCAGCTCGTGCAGTTCATCCGGTCGCAGCCGGAGGGCGCGGCGGGCATCGTCTACGCCCTCAGCCGGAAGTCCGTCGAGCAGACGGCGACCTATCTCGCCGCGCAGGGTCTCGACGCGTTGCCGTACCACGCGGGCCTGCCCGCCGAGGTGCGGGCGGCGAACCAGTCGCGCTTCCTCCGCGAAGACGGCGTGGTGATGGTGGCGACGATCGCGTTCGGCATGGGCATCGACAAGCCCGACGTGCGCTTCGTCGCCCACATCGATCTGCCGAAATCGGTCGAGGGGTACTACCAGGAGACCGGCCGCGCCGGCCGCGACGGCGAGCCGTCCGTGGCGTGGATGGCGTACGGGCTCGGCGACGTCGTGCAGCAGCGCCGTCTGATCGATCAGAGTCCCGGAGACCGCACGTTCAAGATGCGCATGGGGCAGCACCTCGACGCGATGCTGGCCCTGTGCGAGACGGTGGAGTGCCGCCGGCAGAACCTCCTCGGGTACTTCGGTCAGGACTCGCAGCCCTGCGGCAACTGCGACACGTGCCTCGACGACACGGCGACCTTCGACGGGCTCGTCCCCGCGCAGAAGCTGCTGTCCACGATCGTGCGCCTCAAGCGCGAGCGGAATCAGGCCTTCGGCGCGGGCCACCTCATCGACATCCTCCGCGGTGCCTCGACCGAGCGCATCCGCCAGCAGCGGCACGACGCCCTCGCGACCTACGGCATCGGCGCCGACCTCTCCGACCAGGACTGGCGGAGCGTGGTGCGCCAGCTCCTCGCCCGGGGCATCCTCGTCGCGCAGGGCGACTACGGCACGCTCGCGCCGGGGGAGGCGGCGGCCGGGGTGCTGCGCGGCGAGACCGCGGTGCCGCTCCGGAAAGACACGATCGGACGCCCGTCCTCGCCGTCCCGCGCCCGGAAGGCGAGTGCCGCCGACGCCCTCGACGCCGGAGACCGGGAGCTGTTCGAGGCGCTGCGGGCCTGGCGGGCCGAGACCGCGAGGGAACAGGGCGTCCCGGCGTACATCGTCTTCGGTGATGCCACGCTGCGTGCTCTCGCGGAGCATCGGCCCACGTCGCACGCCGACCTCGACGGCATCACCGGCATCGGTGCGAAGAAGCGCGAGGCCTACGGCGACGGCGTGCTCGCCGTCATCGCCGCCTCCTGACGTCGACCCACCCCCTTCCGGTCGAGCCACCCCTTCGCGGACGCCCGCACGGGGCCGGGGCGCATGGAAGGGGGTGGGTCGACGGGCCGAACCTGTCGCGAGCCGACAAGGACGGGCACGGACGGGGCGGCGGGGGGTTGGAGGATGCGGACAGGGGACTTCGTGTCGTTTTGTCGCACACCTACCATGAGAGGAATCCACCTTCGTCTCTCCGAGAGGAACGCTCATGGTCGACGCCGCCGTCCGCCCTTCGACGACACCTGACCCGCGCGAGAGCGCGACCGCCCCGCGGATCGATGTCGCCCGCCTGAACGACGCCCTGATGGGCACCTGGGGCGACGTGCGCCGCCAGGCCCGCGAGATGATCAAGGATTCCGCATTCTGGCGGAAGGACGAACTCGGCAAGGACGACCACCGCGAGCGGGTGCTCAGCCAGCTCCACCTCCTCGTCGACAACAAGGCCGTGCACCGCGCGTTCCCGAAGCGCTTCGGCGGCGAGGAGAACAACGGCGGTAACATCGCCGGATTCGAGGAGCTCGTGGCCGCCGACCCGAGCCTGCAGATCAAGTCGGGCGTGCAGTGGGGCCTCTTCGGCTCCGCGATCCTGCAGCTCGGCACGAAGGAGCACCACGACACCTGGCTCCCCGGCGTTATGGACCTGTCGATCCCCGGTGCGTTCGCGATGACCGAGATCGGGCACGGCTCCGACGTCGCCGCCGTCGGCACGACCGCGACGTACGACCCGGAGACGGAGGAGTTCGTCATCCACACGCCGTTCCGCGGCGCGACGAAGGAGTACCTCGGCAACGCCGCCCTGCACGGCATCGCCGCGACGGTCTTCGCCCAGCTCATCACGAACGGCGTCAACCACGGCGTGCACTGCTTCTACGTGCCGCTGCGCGGCGAGGACGGCGTCGACCTCCCCGGCATCGGCCGCGAGGACGACGGCCTCAAGGGCGGACTCAACGGCATCGACAACGGCCGTCTCTCCTTCGACCAGGTGCGCATCCCGCGCACGAACCTGCTCAACCGCTACGGCGACGTCGCCGCGGACGGCACCTACTCGAGCGCGATCGACAGCCCCGGCCGCCGCTTCTTCACGATGCTCGGCACCCTCGTGCAGGGACGCGTCTCGCTCGACGGCGCCGCCTCCTGGGCCTCCGCGCTCGGTCTGCACATCGCGATCACCTACGCCACGCAGCGTCGCCAGTTCGATGGTGCGGACGGGCAGGAGGTCGTGCTGATGGACTACGGCAAGCACCAGCGCCGTCTGCTCCCGCGCCTGGCCACCACGTACGCGCAGATCTTCGCGCACGACGAGTTCCTGCAGAAGTTCGACGGCGTCTTCTCCGGCCGCACCGACACCCCGGACGACCGGGAGGACCTGGAGACGCTCGCGGCGGCACTCAAGCCGCTGTCGACCTGGCATGCGCTCGACACGCTGCAGGAAGCCCGTGAGGCGTGCGGCGGCGCCGGCTTCATGTTCGAGAACCGGCTCGTCGGGCTCCGTGCCGACCTCGACATCTACGTCACGTTCGAAGGCGACAACAACGTCCTGCTCCAGCTCGTGGGCAAGCGGCTGCTGACCGACTACGCGAAGCAGTTCCAGGGCAAGGACGCTGCGGCGCTCGCGCGCTACGCCGTGGGGATGACCGCCGGCAAGGTGTTCCACGGCGCCGGCCTCCGTCAGCTCGGTCAGGCGGTGACCGACTTCGGCCAGGTCGCCCGGTCGGTGGAGCGCGGACTGCGCGAGGAGCAGCAGCACGACCTCCTCGCGGGCCGCGTACAGCAGATGGTCGCCGACATCGCGACCCGGCTGCGTGCCGCCGGCAAGGACAAGGTGCTCGGGGCACGGCTGTTCAACGAGAACCAGGCCGAGCTCATCGAGGCGGCCAGGGCGCACGGCGAGCTGCTGCAGTGGGAGGCCTTCACCGACGCCGTCCACGCGATGGACGACGCCGAGACGAAGAAGGTCATGACCTGGCTGCGTGACCTCTTCGGTCTGCAGCTCATCGAGAAGCACCTCGCCTGGCACCTCATCCACGGGCGGCTCTCCACCCAGCGGGCGGCGGCGGTGTCGAGCTACATCGATCGGCTGTGCGCGCGGCTGCGTCCGTACGCGCTCGACCTCGTGGATGCCTTCGGCTACGAGCCCGAGCACGTGCGGGCTCCCATCGCGAGCGGTGCGGAGAAGCAGCGGCAGGACGAGGCCCGTGCGTACTACGCCGACCTCGAGGCCACCGGTCAGGCGCCCGTCCTGGAGAAGACGCTCAAGCGGCAGAAGCGCTGAGCGATCGGCCCGGGCCGTCCCCACACGGCCCGGGCCGTCCGGACAGCGGATTCATCGACGGAGGCGGATAGTCTCGGCGAGTACCGACCCGAGGAGCATCATGTCGACCGTCACCGCCTACGCCGCCCCCGCCGAAGCCGCCCCGCTCGAGAAGACCGTCATCGAGCGTCGAGAGCTCGGCCCGCACGACATCCTCATCGACATCGCCTTCGCCGGCATCTGCCACTCCGACATCCACACCGTGCGCGGCGACTGGGGTCCGCAGCAGTACCCGCTCGCCCCGGGACACGAGATCACCGGAACGGTCGCCGCGGTGGGCGCCGAGGTCACGAAGCACGCCCTCGGCGACCGCGTCGGCGTCGGCTGCCTCGTGAACTCGTGCCGGGAGTGCGTGTACTGCCTCCGCGGCGACGAGCAGTTCTGCACGCAGGGCGCCGTCGGCACCTACGGGGCGGTCGACCGCGACGGGACGATCACCCAGGGCGGCTACTCGCAGCAGGTCGTCGTCACCGAGGACTTCGTGCTGCGCATCCCGGACGCCCTGCCCCTGGACGCGGCGGCTCCGCTGCTGTGCGCGGGCATCACCACGTACTCGCCCCTGCGGAATTGGAAGGTCGGCCCCGGCACGCGCGTCGCGGTGGTCGGACTCGGCGGCCTCAGTCACATGGGCGTTCAGATCGCACACGCCCTCGGCGCGGAGGTGACCGTGCTGTCGCAGACGCTCTCGAAGCAGGACGACGGCCTCCGCCTCGGCGCCGACCGCTACTTCGCGACGAGCGACCGGGAGACCTTCCGTGACCTGCGCGGCTCCTTCGACGTGATCCTCAACACCGTGAGCGCCGTCATCGACCTCCGCTCCTACCTCGGGCTGCTCGACGTGGACGGCACCATCGTGTGCGTGGGTGCTCCGGCGGAGGCCCTCGCCCTGAACGCGGGGTCGCTGATCGCCGGACGACGCTCCATCGCCGGCTCGAACATCGGTGGCATCAGGGAGACCCAGGAGATGCTCGACTTCTGCGCGGAGCACGGCATCACCGCGCAGATCGAGGTCATTCCCGCGTCGGCGATCAATGAGGCGTACGAGCGGGTCCTCGCGTCCGACGTCCGCTACCGCTTCGTCATCGACGCCGCCACCTTCGCCGACTGACCCCGCCCGGTCCCGGGTCCGTCCGCTGACGGTCGCCGTCCGCTCCAGTACGGGATCAAAAGCGGGCCTCCGGCCCCTGCCTGAGGAGCGATTTCCGTCCCGCGACCGTCGAGTCCCTGGGCCGGGACGGAAAAGTCTCCGGATGAGGACCGCGCAGGTACAGTTCTGATCCCGCGCTGCTCTCGTGAGGGTCCCGCGCGTCCCCTGCGGAGAACTGCCTCCGCGCTCGGTGCGGGATGGGAAAGGTGCCGCGGGGTTGTTCCGGGAGGGCCTTTTCGATCCCCCGTTGGAGGGGGGCGTCGTGGCGGGATGGGGAACGGGCCTGGGGAGGCGAGGGGAGGGGCGGAATTGAACTCACACGAGGGGATGCGGGACGGGCCGGGAGGGCGTCGGTGGGGGCGGATACGGTGAGGGGATGACCTCCCTCCTCCTGGGGCCGGACTCCCGTGCGCGCTGCGCGTGGGTCGGCGACGACGCAGAATACCGCCGGTACCACGACGAGGAGTGGGGAACGCCGCTGCACGGGGACCGGGCGCTGTTCGAGAAGATGGCGCTGGAGGGTTTCCAGGCGGGACTGTCGTGGATCACGATCCTCCGCAAGCGTCCGCGGTTCCGGGAGGTGTTCGCGGGCTTCGTGCCGGAGGCGGTGGCGGCGTTCGACGACGCCGACGTGGAACGGCTGATGGCCGACACCGGCATCATCCGCAATCGTGCCAAGATCCTCGCGACGATCGGCAACGCCCGGATCGTGCAGTCGATGGCCGACGGCGAGCTCGATGCGCTGATGTGGTCGTTCGCCCCGCCGGCGACCGGAACGCGGCCACGGTCGTTCTCCGAGGTCCCCGCCGTCACACCGGAGTCGACCGCACTGAGCACGGAGCTGCGCCGGCGCGGGTTCCGCTTCGTCGGCCCGACGACGATGTACGCGCTCATGCAGTCGGCGGGCATGGTGGACGACCACATCGAGGGGTGCTGGAAGGCCTGACGTCTCGACGGAAAAGAGCGCGGGGCCACGGTCCCTCGCCCGATATACTCGGCACATCGGGGGATCTCCCGGCGCACGACGCCGGGTGGCTGCAGGCGCGCGGTCTCCCATCAGACCGTGAGGAGCAGGAGTGGCAACGCGCATGGCCGCGACACCGCCGACGCTGGCGGGGTACAGCTACGTGCGTCCACTCGGGTCCGGCGGGTTCGCCGACGTGTTCCTCTACGAACAGGACATGCCGCGTCGCGTCGTCGCCGTCAAGGTCCTGCTCGCGGATGCCGTGAACCCCGAGGTGCTGCAGACCTTCAACGTGGAAGCCGACATCTCGGCGCGACTGAGCGCCCACCCGTCGATCGTCACGATCTACCAGGCGTCCATCTCGGCGGACGGGCGGCCGTACTTCGCGATGGAGTACTGCCCCGACACGATGAGCGCGCGGTACAAGAAGGCCCCGCTCCCGCTCGCCGAGGTGCTCGACATCGGCGTCCGCATGGCCGGCGCGCTGGAGACCGTGCACAGGGCCGGGCTGCTGCACCGCGACATCAAGCCGTCGAACGTGCTCATCAACTCCCTCGGCGCGCCCGTGCTGGCCGACTTCGGCATCGCGGCCGCCGTCATCGAGGAGGGTGAGGGCGAGACCATCGCGATGTCGGTGCCCTGGAGCTCCCCCGAGGTCCTCCAGGAGCGCGTGTCCGGATCGATCCCCAGCGAGGTCTGGAGCCTCGGAGCGACGCTCTACACGCTGCTCGCCGGCCGCAGTCCGTTCGAACGCGCCGACCGCGGCTCGAACTCGCGCGATCAGCTCACGGACCGCATCATCAAGGCGCGGTACACGGCCGTGCCCGTCCCCGGCATCCCGCCGATCATCGACGACCTCTTCGCGAGCGCCATGCATCGCGACCCGGCGAAGCGGCCGGCGAGCATGGCGGAGTTCGCGGAGAAGCTGCGCTGGGCGCAGTACGAGCTCGGCATCTCGCCGACGGCCTTCGAGGCGGCGTCGGCGGAGTGGGCGGCGGCTGCTCCGGTGAACTTCTCGGACGCGACCGTCCGCGGTCCCGTCATCACCACGGTCGCGCCCGACTCCCGGAGGGCCGCGCGTGCGGCCCGTCCGCAGGTGGCACCCCGCGAGCGGGACGACGTCCCGGCGAGCACGCGCGGCCGGACCCGGTCGCCCCTGGTCGTCGGCATCGTCGGCGCGGTGATCGGCGCGGCCGCCATCGCGGGGATCGGCACCGCGGCCCTGTTCCTCACGGGGATCCTCTGATGGCGGCAGGCAACCGCACCGGCGCCGATGCCACGACCCCACCCCGGGGCAGGCTGATCGCGCTGATCTCGGGGATCCTCGCGCTCGCGGTCGTCGTGGCACTCGCGGTGACGGCGCAGGGGTATCAGTCCCAGGAGGTGCCGCGCCTCGAGCCGGCCGTCTGGGTCATGCGCGACAGCGGACAGTACGCGCGCGTCAACACCGAGCTCGCCGAGATCGACACGGTCCGCGACGTCGACGACCCCGAGGCGGTGTGGCAGAGCGGCTCCAGTACGGTGCTCTTCGCCCAGGGGAACCGGCAGCGGTGGGACGTCGATGCGGCCAGCCCCTCCGATCTGCTCTCCGACAGCTCGGAGGAGGGCACGCCGCTCGCCTCGCAGCCGACGCCCGCCGGGACGCGCGACGTGCTCTCCGCCGGGGTCTACGTGGCCTACCGGACCGACACCGGGCAGGTGTCCGTGTCGACCCTGGCCGCCGGGGCGGGGACAGCCCTCGTCGACCCGTTCGCGGAGGTCGAGGTCGAGGAGGGGGAGGGCCCGCCGACCTACACCGCCGACGCGATCGGCCTCTCGCCGGACGGCCTGCTCGTCCTCTACTCCGCGGACGAGGGGGCTGTCCGCCGGTTCGACATCGACGAGCACCGCTTCCTCGGAGACGAGTCGCCGGTGGCCGACGCGCCGGAGGCGGGCGAGGGTCTGGCGATCGCGGTCGTCGGCGAGCGCTGGGCGATGCTGCAGCCGGGGTCGGGGGAGCTGTGGCTCTCCGGACGCGATGAGGTCGTCGCCCTGGACGTCGCCGAGGACGCACACCTGCAGCACGGGGCCGCCGAAGGCGATGCGGTGCTCGTCGCCGATTCCGACGGCCTCGTGTCCGTTGACCTCTCGTCCGGCGAGTCCGATCGCGTGGCGGAGGCGTCCGGCGTCCCCGCCGCACCGGTCTCCGTCCGCGGGGAGACCTACGCGGCCTGGCTCGACAGCGGCGGCGGGACGCTCTGGAGCGCGGGGGGGACCACCCCGCTGCAGGTCCCTGACGAGACGCTCGACGCGGCCGCCATCGAGCCGGTCTTCCAGGGGAACGGCGACCGCGCGGTGCTCGTCGAGACCGGGACGGGGCTCATCTGGACCGCTCCGGACGGCGTGCTGATCCCGCTCGAGCAGTGGAAGATCGAGGACGACACGGAGCAGCAGGAGGGCACCATCGTCGTCGAGGACGTGGCGGAGCAGCTGCCGCCGGTCGCGGTCGACGACGCGTTCGGCGTGCGCGCGGGGGAGCAGGTCATCCTGCCCGTCCTGCTGAACGATCACGATCCGAACAAGAAGGACGTCCTGACGATCGACCCCGAGTCGGTCTCGGCAGGACTCAGCGACCCTGCGTTCGGGGACCTCGCGCTCGTGGCGAACGGGCAGTCCCTGGTCGTCGATGTGAAGGCGGGCTCCGGCCAGGCGAGCTTCACCTACGCCGTGACGGACGGCGCGGCCGTCTCGCCGCCGGCGACCGTGACGCTGACGGTCGTCGATCCCGGCGTCAACTCGGCCCCGGTCTGGTGTGGCGTCGAGGCCTGCACGCAGGACTGGCCCGCGCCGCAGATCCTGGCCGGCGGCAGCACGATCGTCTCGGCGCTCTCCGGCTGGGTGGACCCCGAGGGCGATGCGTTCATCCTGAGCGACGCCTACGAGACGGACTCCTCGGCGCCGGTGATGGTGGCGCCGACGGACGACGGCCGGGTCGCGATCCGGCACACCGATCCGAACGCCGCGGACGCCGTGATCCCGATCACGGTCGTGGTGCAGGACGTGCACGGCGCGACCGCGGAGAAGACCCTCGAGGTCCAGGTCAGCGGCAGTCCCGCGCTCCAGGCATCGGCTGTCGCGGTGACCGCGCGCGTCGGCGAGCGGCAGTCCATCCGGATCTCCGATCACCTGTCCGGAGGCTCCGGGTCGTATCGCCTCCTGGACGCCGTCCAGACCGCCGCGACCGCGCAGGGCTTCGAGGTCACCCCGAACGCGGCCGCGGGCACCGTGGAGCTGACCGCGGCGAAGCCGGGCCAGTACGTGGTGACCTACACCGTGCAGGACGTCACGACCCAAGCCGAGCAGTCCGCCGTCATCCGCATCACGGCGGTCGACGGCTCCGCGGCGCTCGCCATGGCACCCCTGACCGCGTTCGTGCGCGAGGGTGAGGACACGACCGTCGATGTGCTCCGCGCCGTGCAGAACACCAGCGGACGCGTGCTGCTGCTGTCCGACGCCGTGAGCTCCACACCGCAGCTCAACGTCCGCGTGGTCGGCAACGAGAGCCTGCGGGTGAACGGCACGACCGAGGACGGAGAGCCCGGTCTGATCGGCACGGCCACCGTCACGGTCGCGGATGGCGCGGGCGGGGCGGTGCAGGGCACGGTGAGCGTGTTCCTCACCCCGCCGTCCACCGTCACCCGCCCGATCGTCTTCCCGGACGCGGTGACGGTGCGCGCCGGTTCGCTCACGCGCATCGAGGTCGCCGCGAACGACGTCGCGCCACGCGGGGAGCCGCTCCTCGTGCTCCCGGAGGTGACGGGATCCGGCGAGCCGGACGAGCTCGTGTTCGCCGACCGCAACGCTCTGCGGTACCTGGCACCGAAGACGCCCGGCACCTACCGGCTGACGTATTCGGTCTCGCTCGAACGGAACCCGTCGCTGTCCGACGACGGCGTCGTGACGGTCACGGTCGTCCCGCCCGGAACCAACCGCGCTCCCACACCGATCACCCTCACCGGTCGCGTCCTCAGCGGCCAGACGGTCACCGTCCCCGTGCCCACGACCGGGATGGACGGCGACGGGGACCGCGTGGTCCTCTCCGGCGTCGATCAGCCGAAGAAGGGCGGCGGCACGGCGACCATCTCGGCGAACGGCGAGGCGATCGTGTACCGGGCGCCGGCAGGCGGAGTGGACGGCGGACAGGTGTCGTTCCGCTACACCGTGCGGGATCCGCAGGGCGAGGAGGGCAGCGGCGCTGTCCGCATCGGCGTCCTCGACGCGGATGTCGACGACGCCGCTCCGGTGACGTTCAGCGATTATGTCCGCGTCGAGGCAGGATCCCGCACACCGGTCGTGCTGGACCCGCGCTCGAACGACCTCGACCCGGCGCAGAGCGAGCTCGAGATCACCGCGCTCGTGCCGAACGCGCCCCCCGTCAAGGGCAATCCGCTGTACGAGCGGCTGAACGCGCTGATCGATTCGGACACCTCCCTGAAGGACGGCCGCGTCGTGCTGCGCGCCGGGGAGACGGCGGGGACGAACTCGTACTTCTACACCGTGAGATCGACGCGGACCGGGAGCACGGCGCAGGGCCTCATCGTGTTGACCGTCACCGAGGGCACGGTCGCCGATCAGCCGGTCATCGCGGACACCGTGCTCACGGCGCGCGACCGTGACGATCTCGCGGACGGCGGTGTCGATGTCGTGACGGACCGGGTGCGGTGGCCGTCCGGCGACGTCTCGTCCCTGCGCCTGAGCCTGTGGGGTGAACAGTCCGGATACACGGTGCGGGGCAACCGGATCATCGGGGAGGCGCCGAAGGAGGGCGCGCTGGTCCCCTTCCAGCTCACCGGCACCGCCGCGGGCGGACGGGACGTGGCCGCCTACGGCTTCCTGCGGATCCCGGCGTTCGACGATATGCAGGTCCAGCTCGTCCCCGGCGCGACACCGGTCGTCGTCGACGAGGACGCGTCCGTGTCGTTCGCGGTGCAGGACTACCTCGATCTGCCGTCGTCGGATGCCGTGGAGATCGGCTCCGGCGCCTTCACTGCTCAGCGGGCCGCAGCGTCGTGCGCGGCCGACGGTCCGCGCAAGGCGGAGTACCGCGCCGGTCGCGAGGCGCCATGGTCGGACACCTGCCTGATCCCGGTGCGCCTGGAAGGTCAGAAGCGCTGGTCCTTCGTCGACGTGCCGGTCAGCATCCGTCCCTCGGAGCCCCAGCTGCTGCTCTCCTCGATCTCGCACACGATCGCCCCAGGGGCCACCGAGAGCGTCGACCTCTACGCCAACATGGCCGCCTGGGAAGGCGGACGCGAGGGCAACGCGGGCTCCCTCGAGTACCGGATCGTGTACTCGGGTTCGGCGTTCGTCGTCACGCAGAGCGGGGCGAAGCTGACGATCGAGGCGCGCGCCGATGCACGACCCGGCAACACCGAGAACGTCAGCGTGACGGTGCCGCAGTACGGTCAGCCGTCCGCCTCCGTGCGCCTGGTCGTCGGCGCGGCCCCGCCCGACGCTCCACGGGGAGCTACCTTCACGAAGCAGTGCGTCGTCACCAGCGCCAACTGCTCGATCGACGTCGTCGACGTGGCCGGCGAGTACGACCCCTTCGACGGCAAGCCGGGCTCCGGCTTGCGGCTCATGTCGCTCGGGGCAGGCGCGCGCTGCGACGTCGCCTCCATCTCGACGACCGGCACCAAGACGATCACGGCGAGCTGGCCCCGCGGCGGCCAGGCTCCGGGAGGACAGTGCGTGATCCCGTTCGTCGTGGCCGACGCCCAGGGGCGGACCGGCACGGGAACCCTCACGCTCGACCTGCAGGGCTTCCCGCAGGCGCCGGCGAGCGTGACCACCGTGGGCTTCACCCGCTCGACCGTCGTGCTGGAGGTGCCGCTCGGGGAGGCGCGGCGCGCCCACCCCGGGGTGTCCGGCGTGACCATCCTTCAGGACGGGGCCGCAGCCAACGCCTCCTGCAGTCCGGCCGGTGCCGTGTACCGCTGCACGGTCAGCGGTCTGACCAACGGCGCCCCGCACACCTTCACGGCGGCCGCGGTCAACGCCGTCGGCACATCGGCGTCCACCTCGCCGCACACGAGCTGGGCCTACGCGGCTCCGGTCGTCGCGAACGCGACGGCCACGCCGGAGTATCGACCGGGTGTCTCGGACCGCGGGCGCGGGGCGGTCAGGGTCTCGATCGACGCCGCCGACGACGCCGTCTCGTTCCGGATCGAGGAGACGGGCGAGGTCATCAACCGTACGGGGGCGACCACCACCGCCGACATCGCGCTCTCGCCGGGAGCGCAGACCCTCACGATCGTCCCGATCAGCCAGTTCCAGCCGCCGACCGGCGGCGGGAACGAGGGCGGCGGGTTCCGCACGTCCGTGACCGTCGCCGGCTCCGTGTACTTCGACCCGGCGTCGACACAGGCGACCGCGGTCTCGAACACGGCTGTGAACGTCTCCGGCATCGCCGCGCAGGCCAACGGCAGCGCCAAGGGCGTCCAGGTCACCTACGTGGCGTGGCGGTCGGGCAACGTCAGCTGCACGGCGAACGGGGACGGCACGCTGTCGGTCTCCGGCGGAGAGGTACGGTCCGAGTCCCCCTCGCTGCAGGGGCTGCGGCCGTACCAGCTGTACTACGTCAAGGCGTGCGCATCGAACGGCTACGGCGTGGCCGAGTCGTCCCCCACGACCGTCTTCACGTTCACGTTCGTCGACGGCCCCGGCGGCGACACCACCTACACGGTCGCGAAGGACCCGCGGCGCGACGGGAACCGCTACGACTACCGCCTGGCCTCGGCGCCGCGCATCGACGTCGAGAACGGCTTCGTGCCGCAGTACTACCTCTACGGGCAGTGGGTCGGCGACTTCGCGCTCACCCCGGATTCGTCCCCGGGTCAGGTCCGCGCACGCGCCTGCCATGCCACGCAGACCGGCTCGTGCTCCGGAGAGGTGAACATCACCGCGACGACCGCGCCGACAGTGGTCAACGCCGTTTTCCAGCCCTGCATGCCCGTCGTCGAGGGTGATGTCGTGACGGTGTCCGGCGCGGCACGCGGCTCGTACATCCTCGAGGTGACGCCCCTGGTCGACACCCCCGGCACCTTCGACGTGAAGCTCTCGTGGAACGGCGCCTACGAAACCCTGACCCCCATCACGCATCGCGTCACGGGCCTGTGCCCCTGATCGCCGAGCACACCGACACGAATACTCTTTCCCTATGCCAGCCACCGCAGCCGCCCCCGTCACCCTCGCCCCCGAACAGGCCTCCTGGTTCGCCGAGACGTTCTCGATCCTGACCGGCAACGTCGAGCAGGCGATCCTCGGCAAGCGCCACGTGGTCGAGCTCGTGCTCGCGACCGCCGTCAGCGGAGGCCACGTCCTCCTGGAGGACTACCCCGGAACCGGGAAGACGGCGCTCGCCAGGGCCGTCGCCCAGACGGTCAACGGAACGAGCAGCCGCATCCAGTTCACGCCCGACCTCCTCCCGGGTGATGTGACCGGCATCACGGTGTACGACCAGAAGGAGGGCACGTTCGAGTTCCACGCGGGGCCCGTCTTCGCGAACATCGTGCTCGCCGACGAGATCAACCGGGCGAGCCCGAAGACCCAGTCCGCGCTGCTGGAGGTCATGGAGGAGGGCACGGTCACGGTCGACGGCGTCACCCGTTCGGTCGGCTCCCCGTTCCTCGTGATGGCGACGCAGAACCCCATCGAGCAGGGCGGCACCTACCGGCTCCCCGAGGCGCAGCTCGACCGCTTCATGATCAAGACCTCCATCGGATACCCGGACGAGGCGGCGACCATGCGCATCCTGCAGGGCGCCGGTCGCCTGAAGACGGTGCTCGACGGCATCGTGGACACCGACACGATCCTCACGATGGCGGAGATGTCGCGCGGCGTGTACGTGAACCCGCTGGTGTCGGATTACATCATGCGCATCGTCGATGCCACGCGCCGGGCGTCCGAGGTCCGTCTCGGTGCCAGTGTGCGCGGCGCCCTCGCGCTGTCCCGCCTGGTGATGACGTGGGCGGCCAAGAACGGACGCACGTTCGTCACCCCCGACGACGTGCGCGAACTCGCCGTCGTCGCCCTCGCGCACCGCCTGGTCCTCGAGCCGGAGGCCGAGTTCGACGGGGTGACGGCCGTGGCCGTCGTCGGGCAGATCCTCCTCGACGTCGAACCCCCGCGCGAGAACGGCACTGCGTGACCTTCAGCACCGAATCCCGCCTGACGCGGACGACCGCGGGCACGAGCACGTCGACGCGGACGTCCACCGTCACGCGTTACGACCGCACGCGCCGCGGTCCCGTGCGCGGCGCGGTCTTCGGCGCGCGTCGCGTCGCCCGCTCCGTGGGCCGCGCGACCAGGGCCACCGTCGGCTGGGTCCGCGAGACGGTGACCACGGCGGGCATGCTCGTGGCCGTCGCGGTGGTGCTCGGTGTGCTCGCCGGGCTGCTGTTCGGCTGGGTGGAGGCCTGGGCGGTGGCCACGATCGCGCTCGTGCTGCTGGTGGCCTGCGTCCCGTTCATCCTCGGTGCCCATGACTACCGGATCGATCTCGTGCTCGATCGCGACCGCGTCGTCGCGGGCGCCGAGATCGGCGCGACCCTGGACGTCCGCAACAACGGCGAGCGCCTCTCGCTCCCCGGTGTCGTGGACGTGCCGGTGGGCGAGGGCCTCGTCGAGGCGCACGTCCCGCTGCTGCGGCCGGGGGCGCATCATCGGGAAGAGCTGACCATCGCCGCGCACCGCCGCGGCGTCATCGACGTGGGCCCCATGACCATCACCCGCGGCGACCCGATCGGCATCCTCCGCCGCGAGCTCCGGTGGCCGGACGTGCAGCGCATCCACGTGCACCCGGTGACCGTGCGGCTCCCCAGCACCAGCGCGGGACTGATCCGCGACCTCGAGGGCACGCCGAGCACCACTCTGGTGGACGCGGACCTCTCCTTCCACGCGGTGCGCGAGTACGTCGTCGGCGACTCGCCGCGCCACATCCACTGGAAGTCCACGGCGAAGACGGGCACCCTCATGGTGCGGCAGTACGAGGAGTCCCGGCACGCGCGCATCGCCGTCATCCTGGATCTCGACCCGGAGTCGTACGCCGACGACGACGAGTTCGAGAACACCGTCAGCGCGGCCGCCTCGCTGGCGCTGCAGGGTGTGCGGGACGGCAGGGACGTGCTGTTCTCGGTGAGCAACGAGATCCCGGAGCACGGCCGCGCCGAGGTGCTGTCGATCCGTACGCTGCCCACGGTCACCCCCAAGGGTCTCCTCGACGCGACCTCCACGATCGATCAGACGGCGCGGGTGATGCGGCTCGAGGCCGTCACCGCTCTCACGGCGCAGTCGTATCCCGACCTCTCGATCGGGTTCCTGCTCACCGGTTCCGTCCTGCCGATCGAGCGTCTGCGTCACGCGGCGGTGAAGCTCCCGGCAGCCGTGGAGGCCGTCGCGGTGCGCAGTGAGCTCGGCGCGCAGCCGACGATGCGGACGGCCAGGGAGCTCGCGGTGATGACCCTCGGTGCGCTCGGCGACCTCCCCCAGATGCTCGCCCGCGGAGCGCTGCGGTGAGCGCCGGCGGGCCGAAGCGCGGACGCGCGCGATCCGGACGGGGGTTCGTGCCGTCGGCGCTTCTGCTCTGGTCTCTGGGATACGTGCTGGCCGGTGTGCTCCTCGCCACGGCGGCCGCCTGGCCCGTCTACGAGTCGTCCCGAGCCCTCGCCGTCGGGATCATCGGCGGCCTCCTCGGTATCGCCGTCGCCGTCGTCGCGCGCGTCCTGCGCTGGGGAACGCTGCTCGCCGCGGTCGCCGCGGCCGGCGTGTACCTGCTCGTCGCGGTGCCGCTCGCCATCCCCTCCGCCCTCACCTCCGTGCCCGCGTTCCTCGGCGGTGTGCGGGATGCGGTGCTCGGGGTCGTGCTGGGCTGGAAGCAGATGCTCACGCTGAATCCGCCGCTGGGGGAGTACCAGGCAGTCCTCATCCCCTTCCTCGTGGTGATGCTGGTCGGCGCATTCGTCGCCACGCTGCTCGTCTGGGGCGGGGGCAAGCGGGCGGCGGCGGCCGTCCCGGTGGTGGTGGCGATGAGCGTCTTCGGCATCGCCTTCGGTGTGAGCGGGACGTCCTCTCCCGTGACGGTGGCGGGAATCGAGCTCCCCGCGCCGCGCGAATGGCTGGTCGGGGTGGCGGTCTTCGTGGTGTCGCTGGTCTGGCTCCTCGGGCGCACGCGCCTGCAGCGCGCCGCCGCGCTGCGCAGCGTGGCGGCGGCGAACATCTCCCGTCGCGCGACCCCCGCCTGGCTCACCGTGCGCCGGCACCTCCTCTCGGCGGGGCTGGCCGTGGTCGCCCTGGCTGCGGGCTTCGCGATCGCCCCCGCCGCGGCCGGCTGGTCCGACCGCTCCGTGCTCCGCGACGAGATCGAACCCATGGTCGTGGTGCAGGAACAGCCGAGTCCGCTCAGCTCCTACCGGTCCTGGTTCTCCGGCGACACGCTGGACACGCCCGTGGTGCAGCTGGAGGGCGACCCCGGCGCCGTGGACCGCCTCCGCCTGGTGACCCTCGACGCGTACGACGGCGAGGACTTCCACATCGACGCCGACGACCGCTTCAGTCGTCTGCCGCGCTCCGCCCTCCCGGGCTCCGGCCGGGTGACGCTGGAGGTGACGATCGGCGACGCCTACCGCGGGATCTGGGTGCCGGCACCCGCCGGACTCGCGGAGGCGCCCGGATTCTCCGGGGAGCGTGCCGATGCGCTCGCCGACGGCTTCCATGTGAACGCCGACGGCGACACCGCGATCACCGTCGCCGATGCGCCCGGTGGCGGGGAGGGCCTCGTGCCCGGTGACCGCTACTCCGTGCTGATCGATGCGCCGGAGAAGCCCGGCGACATCACGGCCCTCCAGGGCGGCCGGTCGACCCTCGACGCCGATCGATTCCCCGCGCTCGTCGAGTGGGCGGAGATGCAGGAGCAGCCGCGCACCGGCGCCGGCTACCTCGAGCTGATCGATCGCCTCCGGTCGCGGGGTTACCTGAGCCACGCGCTGCTCGAGGACGCCTCCGCTGCGGGGTGGATCGCGGCGCTCCAGGCGTCCGAGGGGTACGCGTTCGCGCCCAGCTACGCCGGACACTCGGCCGCGCGCATCGAGGAGCTGTTCACCGAGCTGACGGAGCAGGAGCGGCGGGCCGGTCCCGACGCCGACCCCGAGCTGCTCGTGTCGGCGGTCGGTGACGACGAGCAGTTCTCCGTGGCCGCGGCGCTCCTCGCGCAGCACTGGGGTCTCGAATCCCGTGTGGTGCTGGGCGCACGACTCGCGACGGCGGAGGAGGTCCCGGGGATCCCGGCCTGCACCGAGGTCTGCACCGGCGCGAACATGAGCGCCTGGGTCGAGGTGCGTGCGTCGGGCGACGAGTGGATCCCGGTCGATGCGACGCCGCAGTACGCGATGCTGCCGAGCGCCATCACCGAGGGAGAGCAGCTGCCGGAGCACCCGACCGTTCCGGAGCAGCCGCGGTCCGAGGCACTGGACCCGCCGCAGGCGCAGAGCGACGCGAACAACGACGCGCCCCCGCTGGAGGAGCCGGGCTCGGAGGTCCTCGCCTTCCTGCTGCCGATCCTCACGGGGGCCGGACTGGGTCTGCTCGCCCTGCTCCTGCTGGCCCTGCCGTTCCTCGTGCTCCTGGTCGCGAAGAGTCGACGTGCCCACGCGCGCCGCACGGCCCCGGACCCCGAGGTCCGGCTCGCCGGCGCCTGGGAGGAGCTCGCCGACGTGTACGCCGACCACGACGTGCCCATGGTCGCGCAGGGCACCCGGACGCAGCGCGCACAGTCGAGCGGTCGTGCGGCCGCGCAGCGGCTGGCCGCTCTCGTGGACCGCGCCGTCTTCGCCGAGCACCCGCCGACTCCCGACGACGCGACGGCCGCGTGGGCGATCGTGGATGCGGAGCGAGCGGAGCTGGCGAAGACGGGGACGCGGTGGCAGCGTCTGCGCACGCGTGTGCGGCCGACGTCTTTCGTCGCGAGGACGCGCTCCCTGCGTCTCCCCGGCTTCGGCGCGCGACCCACGCTAGGTACGCTCGGAGGGACCGGTTCACTGGATGACCGGAAGAAGGGGGACTCATGACCGCGCCCGCGGACTCCGGTCCGGCCACGATGCTCGCCATCATCGTCGGACTCGGCCTGCTCGTCGGCCTGGCCGTCTACGTCTGGTACGCCCTGGCGCTCTCGCGCCTGTTCCCCCGCATCGACGGGGAAGGGTGGAAGGGATGGGTGCCCGTCCTCAACGAGGCCGAGATCCTCGCCCGCGGGGGAGTGCCCGCCTGGTCGGTGGTCTTCTACTTCATCCCGCTCGTGCAGCTCTACGGCATCTACCTCAAGGTCGTCGCCACGCATCGCATCAACCGGCGGTTCGGACGGGGCGCGGGGATGACGGTCCTCGCCATCCTCCTGCCGCCCGTGTGGGCGACCATCCTCGCGTGGGGCCCGGCGCCCTATCCGGAGGGGGACCGACTCGCGGCGCTCCAGCCGGGTCCGCGCCGTAGTGCTCCGCCTTCCGCGGCTCCCACGCGCGACGCTTCGGGGTACACGATCCCCTCCCTCGCTCCGGCGGGGAACGGATCGCCGGAGGCGCCGTCGCTGATCTTCCCGGACTACGCCGCGCCGCCCGCGGTCGCTCCGACCCCACCCCCGGGTGCCCCGCCGACCGCGGGTGCGCCGCAGGGCGAGCCCGCGGCACCGAGGTCGTTCGCGCCGCCGGTGTTCGCTCCGCCTGCCGCGCCGCCGGCTCCGTCGTCCTCGACGCCGTCTCCGTCGTTCGCGCCACCGGCGCCGCCCGCGCCGTCGCCCGCGGCTGCTCCCGTTCCGCCGACTGCCTCGATTCCGCCTGCTGCCCCGGTTCCGCCTGCGGCGCCCGTGCTTCCGCCCGCGGTGGCTCCGACACCACCCTCCCCGGCCGCACAGCCGACGCCCTCCGCTCCCGCGCAGCCGACGACCGGCATCATGGCCGCGATGGGCGACGTACCGCCGGCCGCCCCGCAGCCCGCGCCGGCCCCTGCTCCCTCCGTGGACTCGTCGCCGAGCGAGGAGCCCGCTGCCCCCGCGCCGGCTCCGGAGGCGAACCGTGTCGTCCGACCCGTGCCGCCCTCGTTCCGCGACGGCGGTCAGCCCGAGGCCCCGCAGATGCCCACGATCCGCCCTGTTCCGTCGATGACGGCTGCGGCACCCGCGGCGGAGCAGAGCGCGCCGGCGCCTGCCCCCGCGACAGAGGCGCTCGCGGTCCCGGGCGGTCTGGTCCCCGACGTCGACAAGACCGTGGTGACACCGCGCCCGACCGACGACGACCTCGATGCCACGGTGGTGGTCGCCCGCAAGCGCGGCGTGCGGCGGGTCCTCGTGCTGGACGACGGTCGCCGGTTCTCGCTGTCCGGTGCGAGCGTCGTGATCGGCCGGAATCCCACGGGGGAGCCGGGCGAGCAGCGGCTGGCCATCCCGGACACCACGCGCACGCTGTCGAAGACCCACGCCCGCCTGGTGGTGCAGGAGGACGAGTGGCGACTGACCGACCTGCACGCCACCAACGGCGTCGTGGTGGTCGCGGACGACGGCTCGGAGACCCTCCTGGACGCCGGGGAGAGCGTGGTCGGCACCGGCCGGTTCATCCTGGGCGAAGTGGGCATGCACGTCGTCGCGGAGCGCGATTCGTGACCGTGGAATCCGTCGTCCTCCGGGTCGCAGCGCTGACCGACACCGGGCTCACGCGGACGGCCAACGAGGATGCGGTGCTCGACGCACGCCCGGTCTTCCTGGTCGCCGACGGCATGGGCGGTCACGACGCCGGTGACCGCGCCAGTGCAGCCGTCGTCGCCGCCTTCGAGCCGTTGCGGGGGCGAGCGGTCGACGTCGGCGACATCAGCGACGCTCTGAGCCGTGCCACGGCCGTGGTCGAGGCGATCGCCGCCGCGCACAAGCGCGGCGCAGGCAGCACCGTGACGGGTGTGGCCCTCGTGGAGCACGAGGGCGCGCCGCACTGGCTCGTCTTCAACGTCGGGGACTCCCGGGTCTACCGGCACCACGGCACCGAGCTGGCGCAGCTCACGATCGACCACTCCCTCGGGCAGGAGCTCGTCGATGCCGGGGAGCTCCGCCCCGAAGACCTCGCCTCGTTCTCGCGCCGCAACGTCATCACGCGGGCGGTCGGCGCTCCGGACAGCACCGCGGACAGCTGGCTCCTCCCCGTCGTCGACGGTGAGCGGCTCCTGCTGTGCTCCGACGGGCTCACCGGCGAGGTCAGCGACGAAGCCATCCGTGCGACGCTGACCATGAACGGCCGTCCCGAGACAGCGGCGGCGGCTCTGGTGCGCCGCGCGCTGCAGGGCGGCGGACGCGACAACGTCTCGGTCCTCGTGATCGACGTCGTCTCCGGCGGCGCGCGGACCCGTGCCGACGACGCGACGGGCGGACGGGCCGCGGTGTCCGCGCTCACCGACTCGATGCTCGACGGCACGACCGTCCCGGTACGGGCGCGATGAGCGACGATGAGGTCGAGGAGACCGTCATACTGACGCGGCGGGACCGCCGGCGGGCCGAAGCGGCCGCCGACCCGGTGCCCCCGGCGGCCGATGACACATCGTCCGCCGTCGACGAGGCGACCATCGTGGTGGATCGCGCGAAGACGGCTCCGGCTCCCGACCGGACCGACGATGCCGCAGTGGACGCGCCAGAAGGCACCGTCGCCGATGAGCCGGACGATGCCGGGCCCGAGGACGCCGCGGGTGAGGCCATCGACGACGCGACCGTGGTCGTCGATCGGTCCGCACCTCCGGCGGCCGACGCCCCCGAGGACGCCACCGTGGCGGTCGCGCGTCCGGCTCGACGCCTGCGGCGGAAGAAGGGTGCCGCCGCAGCGGGCGACGGCATCGCACCCGAGACCGCCGGGCCGCGGTTCACGGTCGATTCCTTCGCCGCCCCGGACGGTGCACCGGCCCCCGCGATCTACAAGCCCCGACCGGCACCCCGCACCCCCGTCGCCCCGCCCGTCGTCGTCGGGGCGGCCGCACCCACGCGGGTGGTGGAGCCCGGGCTGCCCTCCGTCGCCAAGCAGGCGCAGCGGTGGAGCGTCTTCACCCTCGCTGCGACCGTCGGCGCGAGCGTCGTGTCGGTGGCCGGTCTCGTGGTGCTGGGCTTCGTCGTCTTCGGCTGAGGAAGCAGGCGCCGTGCGGTCCTCGCTAGGGTGGGACGTCGGTGGAGGGGACGGACGGATGGATCAGGGTGTGAAGCGGTCGGCGACGACGAGCAGCACGTCGCGCAGGCCACGTGTCGCCGGCGTGTTCGCCCTTGTGTTCGGTGCTCTGACGACGATCGTCGCGATTCCCTCGCTCGTCGCGGCGGGGACCGACCCGGGATTCCTCTTCGCGGGTCTGGTGGCTCTGGTCGTCGCAGCGGTGTCGTTCCTCTTCGCCGGCTTAGCCTTCCGGTTCGTCCGGGAGCCGTCGACGACGCTCACCGCGATGACCCCACTGCTCTGGCTCGTCGCGGCGGCGCTCTTCGTCGGTGTGCTGGGCAGCATGGGGGCCTTCGTCTACGGTCAGGTCGTTCAGAACCAGCAGAGCGCGGCCGTCGGGCTGCTCCTGCTCCCGTTGGCGGGAGGTGTCATGATCACCGGTGCGGTGCTCGTGGGGGCGGTCGTCAGGGCGCGACGGGCGGCAGCCGCCGGCCGGTGAGTCGGCCTCTGACTCTCAGACCTCGGGCTCGGGGCGGTCGAGGAGGCCGCCCTGTCGTTCGACGTCGCCCGCCGCGTCGGGCGGGGACTCCCGGCGTCGCCGGAGCACGATGAGGATGCCGAGGACCCCGAGCAGGGTCGCTCCGGCGATCGCGGCGATCAGCGCCACCTCGCGGGTGAGGATGAAGGGCGGCACGCCGTGGTCGGGGTCGACGCTCACGACCGGGGGTCGCACCGCGCTCTCCGCGGTGTCGAAGAAGGGGCTGACGGGCCCGCGCGTGGTGGGGTCGGGGAGGAGCTGGATGGCGGCCGACGGCCGGATGAAGCCCCAGCCGTTCACGTCGTCGCGGTTGTCGGCATCGGCGCGGAGTGCCGTGGCCGTCAGTCGATACGCCCACCCCGCCGGAGGATCGTCCGGGTGTGCCTGGGCGACCAGCGCGGCCGCCGCGCTCACGTAGCCGGTGGCGAAGCTCGATGCCGGGGCGTCGGAGGCGAACAGGCAGTCGCCGCCGCCCGTCGCCGCGGTGAGGACATTCGCGCCGGGGGCCGTGACGCCGACCTGCGGCCCGTGGATCGAGCTGTCGGTCGCGAGGCCGTTGGCGTCGGCCGCGCTGACGCCGAGGGCCTGTTCGTAGGCCGCGGGATACCGGGCTCCGTCTTCCGCCTCGGGGTCGGAGGCCCTGTTGCCGCCGCTGGCGACGACGAGCGCTCCGACCGCAGCAGCGTGCTCTACCGCCCCGCGCAGCGCAGGCGAGTCCGTCTCCTGTGACGACGAGACGTTGATGATGTCCGCGCCGTTGTCGGCCGCCCAGTTGATGCCGTCGGCGAGGCGCTGGGCGCTCGGGCCCCACCCCTTGTCGACGTCCTGCGGCGAATCGCTGCGGAACGCGCGCACGGACAGCAGGCGCGCGTCGGGGGCGAGGCCCACGACACCGGAGCCGGAGACGGGCTGCGCCGCGATCTGCCCGGCGATGGCGGTGCCGTGCCCGGTCAGATCGCTCAAGCCGTCAGCGCGTTCCCCGTCGCCGACGAGGTTCACACCGCCGACGACGACACCGGCGAGGTGCGGGTTGCCGGCGTCGATTCCGGAGTCGACGACCGCCACCACGATGCCCTTCCCGGTGGCGAGACGGTTCGCATCCTCCGCCCCGAGGGCCGTGAGTGCCGACGGCGCCTCCGCAGCGAACACCACGGTGCCGGGCTCGCAGGCACCGGTCGCCATCGACACGATCGTCGTGGGGGCAGCCGGCGCGGCCACCGCGGCGGCCGGCGTCCCCAGCACGGCAGCACCCACCACGAGGGTGGCGAGAGCGGCACGGCGGCGCATCACTCGTCCCCGGAGCCGGGCGACTCTCTCGCGGCCTCGGTGGTCAGCGCCGGCCCGGCGGCGAAGAAGTCGATCCACGCGCTCGGCACCCGTCCGACGTCGCCCGGGGTGTAGCCGAGCTGGGCGAGCGGGCCGCTCGCCGCGTCTTCGGCCGACTCGTCCAGGACGGCGCCCGGAATGGCGTAGGCGGTGCCGGACTCGTCGACGAGAACGGCCATGCCCACCGCTTCATCGGACGGGCCGCTCGTCTGCACGAGGGCTCCGCCGCCGACGGTGACGCCGACGCGGTCGCGACCTTCCGGCAGCTCGGTGCTGGTGGACCCGAGGACGGTGCGGGCGTCGTCACCCAGGACCGCGCACGGCGTCTCGTCGGATGCGAGCGGCGTCAGCGGAAGCGTGGGCCAGTCGTCGCCACCGGCGTTCGGCACGGTGGGCACGTCGGCCACTTCCGCCGGCGACACCTCTTCCTCGTCCGTGCCGGCCTCCTGCGCACTGCCGAGCAGGTAGAGCTGGTACGCGAGCGGGCTGAGGCGCGCGAGCTCTCCGGTCGCGAGCGCGACGTAGCGCTCGTCCGCGGGGCTGCCCTGCACGTGCACGATCGTGCCCGCCGTCAGGTCGGTCCCCGGCACCTGGGCGCCGACGGCGTTCAGCCGGATCGGCTCCAGATCGGCGCCGCTCTCGAAGAGGTTGAGCCAGCGCCCGTCGACCTCGATGACGTCGCTGGTGCCGAGGCCGACCGCGCGCAACACCGCGTTGGCGTCGTCGGCGGGGACGGCGTATCGCAGGCCGCCGGCGATCACGAAGAGCTCGTCGCCACGCTGCACCACAGCGCCCGTGCCCGTCGACGGTGCCGCGATCGGCGTCCCCGACAGCGAGACGGCGGTGCCGGCGGCGTCGTCGACGCACGCCGTCCATGCCGTGTTGATCAGGGCACGCGGGGTGGGCAGGTCGTCGGGCGCGCCGAGGATGCCGATCGAGCCGCCGACCGGGATGCCGTCGAGGGCGGCCTGATCCGTGCGCACGACCTTGAACTCGCCGGCGGGGATGAGCAGGCGGGCGCTGGCGGTGTTGATGACGGGGTACAGCGTCCCCTCGACCGAGACGTAGCGGGCGCCCGTGTCGGTGGCGACGATGAGGCGGTTGTTCTGCCAGTCGCCCGGGAGGCCCGGCTGCATGATGCCCCAGAACACGCCGACGAGGATCACGCCGACGGTGACGGCGATGCCCGCGATCACGGCGCGCAGCGGCTTGGCGGGTTCGAGCTCCTTGCCGCCGGGGGCGCCGCCGGTGAAAGCGGAGAGGAGTCGTCGTCGGCTGAAGCCCTGGGCCTCGATCAGGTCCTTCTTGGTCGCCATCGGTCAGACGAGCCCCGCCGTGATGACCCCCAGCGGGAGCAGGAGGGCGAGCGCGACGACCTCGACCGTGTCGCCGAGCCGCGTGAGGCGGAGGCGGGCCTTGGGTGTGAGCAGCGTGAGGCCGATGAGGACCACGGTCGCGACCACGAGGATGAGCAGCATCCAGGTGCGCACGTCGGGGAGGGCGAGAGCGACGGTCACACCGGTCGCGGCGAGGCCGATGGCCCCGATCGCCATCAGCACGAGCACCCCGAGACGGGCGTGCATCTGCCGCGACTGGAACATCATGCCGACGAAGGCGAGCACGCACAGCACGGCGCCCGTGACACCGCTGGCGGCGACGAGCGGGGTCGCGATCAGGGCGGCGAGGCCGAGCGCGGCACGGAGCGCGATCAGCGTGCGGGTACCGGCCGCGGCGCGACGCTTCACCTCCTCGGCATCGATGGGCTGCGGTGCGGAGAACATGTCGGCATCACTCTGCGGCGATATCACCCGGATGCGGGTGGAGCTCAGGGCCAGCCACGGGATGCCGTTCGCGAGCAGCGCCGTGGTCGCGAGCATCAGGGCGTACGAGGCGAGCGGATCGCCGAAGACCGCGGCCGCCGTGGCCGTGATCCCGACCGAGGCGCCGAGGGCGATGGGCACGAGGTGGATCTCGGGCTTGTCCTGGGTGACGGCCAGGCTGAGGCCTCCGACGACGACGAGTCCGAGCCCGAGAGCGGCGAGCGGCCAGCCCCAGATGCTCTGCGCGGGGACCGCGAGGTAGCCCGCGAGCCCGCCGTACGCCGCGGCGGTGAGGCCGAGCGCATGACCGGCCTCGGGCTGCCGCAGCCGCATCAGCACCGCGGCCGCGACGCTGAGCACGACCGCGCCCGATCCCGCGATGATCGCCGGGAGCAGAGACGTCGGCGGCGTCGCGACGAGGAGCACGGCGCAGAGGGCGAGGAAGGTGAGGCTGACGAAGAGGGCGGTGCGGGAGCTGTCCGCGGGCGTCCAGGAGTTGTGCTGCTCCGCCGTCGCGTCGATCACGGCTTCCACGACGTCGTCGTAGATGCGCGGCTCGCGCATGAGCCCGCCGCGCACCAGGGTCAGCAGCTCGCCGTCGTGCACGCCCTGGGCCGCGGCGCCGCGAGCGGGGTCGAGGGGCGTGCCGTCCGCCCGCTGCAGCGCGTATCCGCCGTGCGTGAGGGTCGGATCCAGCACGCCCAGACTCCGAGCGAAGCCGGGGATGATCTCGACCAGGGGGACCTGCGATGGCACCCCCACGTCGAGCCTGCGGTCGTCGCTGACCACGGAGATCCGCAGCACGGTTCCTGCCACGGTGCCGCTCTGGCTCATATCGGTGGTGTCCCCCCACGTGTGCGATGCTCTCCCGCCGCAGGCGTTGCGGGGGTCCGGCCCGGACTCACTCTAGTTGACAGGCCAGATACTATCTGTTGCGAACGCGTGGACGAGCGATGGCGGCGTCGCGCGACCGGAGGAAGGCGGGGGAGATGTCGGAAGAGATGAAGATCGGCGGCTCGCAGATCGAGGCGCTGGTCGGTGAGCTCCGTGGGGCGCGCGACGAGATCGCGCGACTGCTCGGCGACCTGCAGGCGAGCCTGGACCGGCTCGCAGGTGAGTGGAGCGGCGAGGCCCATCGCGCATATGCGCACGCCCAGGGGCGCTGGAATGCACTGATGCAGGAGATGCAGGACGAGCTCGACCGCGTGCAGCGACGGACCGGGGACTCGAACGACGTCTTCGCGAACGCACAGCGGTCCACCAAGAGCTTGTGGAGTGAGGCATGACGAATCACGATTCGACGCATGAGCGTCTGGGAGCCCTGCGCGCGGCGGACCCCGAGATCTGGACAGTGTCCGACGATGATGGGCTCGTACAGGTGTCGGTCGGGGCCGACGGTGCGTTCGACCTGCTGCGCCTGTCGCCGCAGTGGTGGCGATCGGTGCGCGCGGAGGATGTCGGTCCGCTGATCCTGCGGCTGTTCCGTGCGAGCGCGGCGTCCAGGAATCAGACGAAGGTGGAACTGGAAGAGGAGCTGGGGCACCGCGCCTCAGCGGGCGAGACCGCCCCCACCGTGGAGACGCCGAGAACGCAGGGCCGCGCCGCCCTCAGCGCTCGGCTCGGCAACCTTCTCGCCGCGTTCTCCGAACTCGATGACTATCGGCGATCCGTCGAAGCAGCGACGCGCGAGTCGATTCAGCTGCGCAGCCCGTCGGGAAACGTGACGCTCGAGCTGGTCGGCGGGACTCCTCGCGCCCTGGACGTCGACCCCTACAACGTCCAGTTCACGCCCGAACAGACTCTCACGTCCGAGATCGTCGGACTGTTCCAGGAAGCGGACCATTGGCTGCGTGATCAGCGTGACCGCGTGCTCGGTGACCTGCCGGAGCTCAAGGCAGTCGTGTCATCCGTCCGCGCCCGCACCCACCCCTCGCACTGACCACCCCTGCACCCGCATAGCGACGACGGAGGACCATGAGTTACGAAGACTATGAGGCGGCGCTCGAAGATCTCGAGGCGGACTCGAAGGTGTGGAGCGACCTGTCCACGACGTACGGCGAAGTGGCCGGGATCGTCGAGGAGTGCGCACTGGCCCGATTCGAGATGGACGGAATCGGACACATGGTCGGTGCCGAAGAGAACTACAACACGGCGCAGGACACGATCTCGACGCTCGTCGACGATGCCAAGATCGCGCTCCAGGCCGTGTCGGACAAGCTTGTCCAGACGAAGCGGAACTACGAGGCGGCCGACGGCTACTCGCAGTGGTTGCTGGATCAGGGCTGAGCCGGAGCCTCGGAGAGGAACAACATGGAGTTCATCACACCCACCGACCAGGGTTCGTTCGACGACCTGGTGCGCAACGTCACCGACGGCATCGCCGAGACCGGCCAGAAGCTCACGGAATGCAACGAGGCGTACGACGCCAAGAAGGGCGACATCAGCCTCTGGGATAAGTTCCTCGACTGGTTCAAGAACACCATGAACGAGGTCAGGGAACGTCTCAACGACGCCATCGAGAAGTACAACGAGTTCGTCGCCACGATCGCCGACTATCTGAGTCCCGGCAATCCGTTCGCGATGTACGCGAAGCACGACAAATGGATCACGGTCAAACAGAAGATCACCGGCTCCAAGACGACGATCGAAGGTTCCTACCTGCGCGCGGACAGCACGTGGAAGGGCGACCCCGGCGATGGCTACGGTGACCTCGCGGAACGGCAGAAGGCCGCGATGGACACCCTGGCGGGGTACACGGACTCGATGATGGACTTTCTCAACGAGTACGCGGAGAAGATCCTCAACGCGTGGATCGACTTCGGTGAGCGGATGATCACCTACATGCTCGACCAGGTCGATGCGGCGTCCGAGTTCATCTCGGCAGACCCGCTGAAGTGGCTCGACATCGTGCCGAAGATCGTGAATGTCTGCACGAACCTTGCGCAACTCGCGGTGGACATGACGGCGCAGCTGGCCCGGAACTTCACCGCATCGAAGAGCACCGCCGACTCGCTCAAGCAGGGGATGGCCAATCTCTACGGCTTCCCGAACGGCACCTGGCCGGCTGCCGTCATCTACTGAGGTGATCATGCACGAAACCCGCATCCGCCGTGCGCGGAAACTGCTCGCGTGGACGGGGGCCCTCTGCCTGGCCGCCTCCATGAGCGCGTGTGCTCCGGCGTCGCCGGTGCAGCCGATCGCGACAAGCATCGACGACCTGCAGGCAGAAGCCACGGTCGAGAACTTCTTCGAACTCCTCGAGGACGGAGATGCGCGATCGGCGGCGTTGATGACCGACCTCGACGTCGACATCGACGCCGACGAGGCGCTGCTGCTCGCCGACGAGGTGTACTCGTCTGTCGATTCGAGGCCTGAACTCGTCGAGGTCACCCGGGCGGAGACGGTCGCGGACGGCGCGCAGGTACAGGTGCGGTACCAGGTCGGAGACGACACCAGGGACGAGACCATGCACCTCGTCCGCATCCCGAAGGAGGGCACGGTCCCGGAGCATCGCCTCGTCCATCTGTCGTCCGAGACGGTCGGGGTGGACATGTCGGGTGCGGAACGGCTGCCCGACGGCACGGAGTACCGCATCAACGGCGTGGACGTGACCGCGGCGATCGTCGCGGCAGTGCAGAATGCGTCCGCCACGGGAGGGACACCGCGCGTGCTGGCGTTCGGGGGCAGCTACCCGATCGACGTCGTGGTTCCGGGTGGCGACGGATTCACCGACACGTTCCTGCTCGAGGTCCCGACCTTCGTCGCTGGCGATTCAGCCGGCGAAGGATTCGCGGACTTCGTCCGTCAGCACGGGTTCTGAGTGGTGAGGGCACTCATTCATCGATCCAACATAGAAATTTCGATACGGATCTGTCCAGGCCGTTGGAAATGGGCACCGACCTGCCTTAGCCTATGTGCGGAAACAGATTGGTCGGGGGTTGTTCCGAAGTCGTCCCGTATCGGGAAGGCGCTCCCCCGCGTGTGTCCTCATGGGGACCGGAGGGAGTGAGTAATGGCTGATGTCATCTCCGCAGAAGAGGGGGCTCTGCGTCGCGGAGCCCAGGCCGTGCGGGAGACGAAGTCCGGGATCGATCAGCAGACCAAGAAGGTCCGCGGTGAGATCGAGCAGCTGCGCGGGTTCTGGACGGGTGCGGCTGCCGCATCGTTCACCACGCTGATGTCGCGGTGGGACGAGCAGGCTCGTCAGCTCAACGAGGTCCTCGTGACGCTCGAGGATGCCCTCGCCGGCACCGAGCGCGACCAGGCCGCAACCGAAGAAGCTCACCAGCAGACCATCTCGGGCCTCGGCTCGATGATGGGCGCCTGAGCGCAGACCGCAGAGATTTCAAGGAGAACATGATGCAGTCGATGTCCGTTCGCCCGGAGCAGGTCAACGCTCTCGCGGCGCAGATCCGCAGCGGGTCGCAGGGTATTCGTTCCGAGCTGGACCGCCTCGAGTCCGAGGTCGGCAAGCTGCGTGCGGCGTGGGATGGTGCCGCGCAGCAGGCCTACGACCAGGCGCAGGCCAAGTGGAACCGCTCGCTGAGCGAGATGCAGCAGCTGCTCACGCAGATCGCCGGGAAGACCGAGGAGATCTCGGGTCAGTACGTGCAGACCGACAAGTCGGCTGCGGGGCGCTTCGGCGCGTGAACCCGAGGCGCGGGTCTGGCGCAGAGATGCGTCGGGCCCGCGCCGTCTGCTGTGCTTTTCGGTGACCCACCGGACGGTACAGCAGGCGTGACGGGATCGCCGGAGGAAAGAAGAGGGGGCGTCGATGAGCATCGCAGTCGACTTCGATGGAGTGTTCGCCGAGCTGAAGCGGCTTCTGCGCGAACTGCAGGAGTTTCCGAGTCCTGCAGAGGTGGCTGTCGTCGAAGGCGAGGCGTCGAGCACGACTCGCGAGTTCCATCAGGCTGTCGCCAATGCCGCGCGCGAAATGGGCGATGCGACAGAGCGTGCCATCGAGAAGCTGCAGAATACGCACGACACCATCCGTGCGGCGGTCCTCCAGCTCGCGGAGCAGGACGCCGCCCTGGCAGATGAGACGAAACTGATCGTTTCTCTGCTGGACTCGGCTGTCGAGCAGACCGAATCGATGACTCCGGTCGGGGGTGGTCTGAGCGATGGCGTGAAGGCGGATGCCGCCGACAAGTCCACCGAGCCCGAGGACGCCGACTTCTGATGCAGCGTGCGTTTCGTGGGGTTGCCGCGATCGTCGGTCTCACCGGCCTGGCGTTCGCGGCCCTCGTGCCGGCGGCTGCGGTTGCGGACACCGCAGAGTCCGGTCTGTGGTGGTTCGATCGTGGCCGGATCCAGGAAGCTCACGATGCGGGCTTCGATGGTTCCGGTGTCAAGGTGGCCGTGATCGACAGTCAGATCAATCCGGATGCGGTCGGTCTCCGCGGGGCGGACGTGACGGTCCGGGAGCCGTCGTACTGTCTGGATGCGTCTGGGACGCCGTATCCGTCGGTCGCGACAGATTATGTGGCCTCCCATCATGCGACGAACGTCGCATCGATGATCGTGGGAACGGGGGAGGCACCCACTGGCGGCGCCCCGGTGAAGGGCGTCGCGCCCGGGGTGGAGATGCTGTTCTACACTGCGCCGGTGGTCGACGGTGTCCTCGACGACGAGGGCGAGGATGCTGAGTGTCTGCAGGAGGGTGGCAGCAAGTTGGCGGCGGACAACCGGACAGGGCTGGACCATGCCGTCTCGGACGCAGTGGCTGACGGGGCGGACATCATCTCCATCTCCTCCGGTGGCATGGACGCATCGAAGGGCATCGCGGAGGCTTACGCCAACGACGTGGTGGTGGTCGCCAGTATGCCGAACGAGGATGGGATCGCCTCCCCGCCGGCCAGTCTGAACGGTGTCGTGGCCGTGCAGGCGTTCGGTGAGGACGGCAAGATCCAGAACGGGCAGTACGGGAAGCCGAACGTGAGTGACGACGTCATCGCCGCCGCCCCGGGAATCGGTCTGTTGCTGCAGGGCGCGTCGGACTCGTGGGAGGCGCAGTCGCTCGGATCGGGGACGTCGTACGCGACGCCGATCGTGGCGGGGATGCTGGCGGTCGTGAAGCAGAAGTATCCGGAAGCTACAGCGGGGCAGCTGATTCAGAGTCTCATCCACAACACGGGCACGAAGGGCGAGCACGAGCCGAAATGGAACTCTGGCACGGGATACGGCGCGGCGTCTCTTGCCGGGATGCTGGCGGTGGATCCAACGAAGTACCCGGATGAGAATCCGATCTTCGATGCCGATGATCCGAACGCCTCCCCGTCACTTGCGATGGTGAACGAGGTCAAGGCGGCACAGGATCGGGAAAATGGGACAGCGAGTCCACGACCCTCTTCCGCGCCCGGCGGGGCTGAGCAACCATCGGATGTGTCGGCGATGCCGTGGGTGATCGGCGGTGTCATCGTTGCTGTGCTGGTCGTGGGCGGCATCACTCTCGCGATCGTCTTGACACGATCATCACGTCGACAGACAACGGAACAAGGGGGCAACCATGGCCGGTAAGCAGAGCGGCGGGTACGAGGCGGAACTGAATCGCATTCGAGCCCTGTCGGATTCAATCATCCCGAAGACGTCGGCGCTGATCCACGCGCTGGAGTCGCTGGACGGTGCGCTCGCGAACGCCCGAAAGTCGGAGTACTGGACGGGGAGCTCGGCGGAAGCTGCTACGGCCGCTGTCGACGAGATCCGAGACAAGTTCACCCGAATCCGGAACATCGTGACCGTGATCGATTCGGCCGTCGGCGAGGGCAACGAAGCACGGCGCACGGCGGCCTCAGCGGAACTTCCCTCGGCCGCAGTCGATCCGTTCTGGGCCAACGCAGCGAAGGGTGCTTCCTTCGTGGTCCACCCCGTGCTGGGACCGCTCGCCGCCGACAAGGCCTTGGACGTGATCGGGGACTTCCTCGGGAACCAGCGCGAGGAGGCGGCACGGGCCATCGTCGAGAAGGTCGAGAAGGCGCTGCTGGAGCCGACGAGGAAACTGAGCGCGGCATCCGCGGAACTCAATCAGGTCCGGATCGACTCCTCGAACAGCGAGAAGATCGACGACGGACCCACGGGTGGCCCTGAGATCGATGCCCCGAGGATCGGATCCCCGGGAATCGGCGGCGTGCCCTCCGGCTCTGCTCCCGGTGTCGGCGGTACCCCGGCGCCCAGCGGCGGGGTCGGCACGTATCAGCCGCCCGTTCCGACCTCTCCTGCGCACCCCGGCTTCCCCACGCCCCCGACGAATCCGGGGGGACCCGGGATCGGGTGGGACCCGGTGGTACCGGGTGGCGAAGGTCCAGGGCTTCCCGGCGGAAAGGACCCGTCGATCGACTCTCCCGGCGGAGGCGTGCTTCCCGGTGGCCCTGGCGGCGCGGGCAGCGGCGGAACGGGTGGCGGATACCCGACCGGCCCCGGGGGATATGTCCCGGGCGGTGGTGCGGGTGGTGGCGGCCTCGGCGGCATCGTGGGCGGTGGCGCCGGTGCGGCGGCGATTGCGGCGAGCTCGAAGATCGCCGGCTTCGGCAGCATGGGCGGACTCGGCGGTGCCGGCTTGGGGCCGGGCGCAGGCGCTGGGCTCAAGGCCGGTGGCGGTCTGCTCGGTAACTCCGCCGTCGGTGGTCTCGGCGGCGTCGGTGGAGCAGGAGGCCCCGGCGGTATGGCCGGTGCCGGCGGCGTCGGCGGGGCGGGTGCCTCGGGCACCGGGTCCTCCGGCGCGGCAGGAGCCGGTGGCCGTCCGGGCATGGGCATGATGGGCGGCGCCGGTGGCGCCGACGAGGAGGAGAAGGCGAAGCGTTCGGGCCTCGGTGGTCCTATCGCGCCGAAGCTGGAGGACGAAGAGGAAGCCGGCCCCCGCGCCAAGGGTGCTCGCGCCGGATCCCGCGACGAGCCTGCCAACTGAATGACGCCGCTGTGGTTCGGACTGGCGAGTATGGGGATGAGTGGACGCAGTGAGCTGACCCGTCGGCGCGCCGTGTCCGGGATGCGGCGGGCGACGGCAGTGTCCCTTGCTGCGGCGTTGACCGCGCTTTCGCTTGCGGGCTGCGCGTCGAGCGGCGCGACGGTGCTCACGGTGACCTCCGTGACCGGCGGCGGAGAGCAGACTCTGACGTTGCAGCCGGACCAGATCACCTGCGACTCGACCAGTGCGCACGGGCTTGCGATCTCGAAACCCGGTGACGATGTGAGTGTCACGGCCGATGCCCAGCGGTACCCCGCGAAGCTGACCGGATCGATCGCCTGCGACGGCCCTGTCCCCCAGCCGCATACCGAGCCTCGGGCCTCCGGTGAGGCGGCGGCATCGGATGAGTCCGAGGGCGGGCTGTGGTATTTCAACCGGGGCAAGGTGCAGGCCGCACAGGACGCCGGCCTCGACGGTTCCGGAGTGACGATCGCCGTGATCGACACCCAGGTGAATCCGGATGCTCCCGGTCTGCGGGGCGCTGACCTCCAGGTGCGGGAGGAGTCGTTCTGTTTCGACGAGTCGGGAAAGCGGTATGACGCGATCTCCTCGGACTATGTCGCGGCGAATCACGGCACGAACGTCGCCTCGATGATCCTGGGCACGGGAGAGGCGGTCGGCGGCACCCCCATCAAGGGTGTGGCGCCGGGCGCGACGGTGCTCTATTACAACTCGATGATCACCACCAGCGCGCCGGAGGGGAACGACGTCGAGTCCACCTGCCTGCAGGAGAACGGCGAGCTGATCAATGACGATCTGAGCGATGAGGGAATGCGCCGCCCCTCCGGCCTGGCAAAGGCGATCTCGGCGGCGGTGGACGACGGTGCGGATATCATCTCGGTTTCGCTGGGCGGGCTGGTCGACGCCGCGGATTCGGTGGCGAAGGCTCATGCGGCCGGAGTCGTGGTGTTGGGTTCGCTGCCGAATGTGGGCGGGGTCGGTGACTGGCCTTCGAGCTACAACGGTGTCGTCGCCGTGCAGGCGTTCGGCCCCGATGGCAAGATCCAGTACTCGACGTACGATCCGGTGCTCGCCGAGCCCTCGCCGAATCTGAGTGAGGACGTGAAGGTGGCGTCTCCGGGGCTGGAGATCATCGCGCAGGGCACCGCGGACTCGTGGGACGCGCAGCAACTGCGTTCGGGGACCTCGTTGGCGACGCCGATCGCGGCCGGCTTCCTGGCGGTCGTGAAACAGAAGTACCCGGAGGCGACGTCCAATCAGCTCATCCAGAGCATGATCCACAACACCGGGACGAAGGGCGAGCACGAACCGAAGTGGAACAACAGCGGCGGGTACGGGGCGATATCGCTCTCCGGCATGCTGGCTGTCGATCCGACGAAGTACCCGGATGTGAACCCGCTCTGGGACGCCGACGATGAGAACGCTGTTCCCCAGCAGGCCAACGTGGACGAGGAAGCCGCACTGCTCGCCGCGAGCGCTTCTCCGCAGCCGACGAGTGAGGCGGGATCCGGCTCGGGTACCGCCGGGACAGATCTCGCGCCGCTGCTGATCGGCGGTGGGGCGGTGCTCGCCATGCTCGTCATCGGCGGGGTGGTCCTCGCCGTGGTGCTGACCAGCTCGTCACGACGACAGGCCACCGAGCAGGGGCACAGTCATGAGCAGTAAGCGCAATCGGTCACTCGACTCGTTGTGACCGAACGGAGGGGGAAGAAGATGCCGGAGGGAAATGACGTTCTCGCGTCTATGGAGGCGTTGAACGCGAAGATCGATGCGCAGATCGCGCGTTCGCGTGTGCTCGCGGAAGAAGCGGCGCGGGTGTCTGCCGAGGCGACGCAGACCACGGCGACGGTCACGTCGTCGGACGGTCGGGTCACGGTGGTGGCGCAGCCGACCGGGGCGATCGCCGAGGTACGGCTGTCGAGCGCCGTCGACGATGCGATCGCGCTCGGCGCGACGATCACCGACACGATCGCTGCGGCTCAGCGCGCGGCGGCCGACGCCGTGGTCGAGTCCCTGGCGCAGACGCTCGGTGCGGATTCCGGGCTGGTCGACGCTGTCCGGCGGGACGTCCAGGTCGCGTTTCCGGCCCCGGGCGACGACACCCTCGGGTACCGCTGATGGCGACGATCGAGGTCAACCCGTCCCGCCTGGCCGCGGCTGCGCGCTCCATCGGCGATGCGTCCGCGAACATCGACGCGGCCCTGGAGCAGCTCGTCGGGATCGCCGGCGTGCTGCGGGATTCGTGGTCGGGGGAGGCCCAGTCCGCGTTCGACTCCGCGCACGGGCGCTTCGACCTGTCGATGCGGGAGCGCAGCGCCCTCGTCGAGGCCATCGCGACCACCCTGGACGATCTCGCGACGTCGTACTCCGAGACGGACCTGGCCGGCCAGCGCGCACTCGGGGGGTAACTGAACATGACGATGTCGGGAGGATGGAAATGACCACGGGAGCGGCGAACCAGCAGATCGTCGTCGACGCGGATCTGCTGCAGGCTCATGTGCGGGCGCTCTCGGATGCCGCGGACATCCTGCGCGGCGCCGCGGCGAACGCGGCCGGCGGCGTGGGCGGAGAGGCGTTCGGGGCCCTGTGCACCCCCCTGCTCGGCCCGGCGGTGTCGGCACTCGCAGAGGCATCCCGGTCGACGCTCGCGACGGCGAGCGCGCTCTTGGCACTGACGTCTGCGGCTCTCGCAGCCACTGTCGGACAGTTCCGCGAGGTGGAGGAGACCGCCGTGACGACGTTCCGCGCGATCGAAGGACAGGCCCTGTGACCGCGGTCGCCGCGATCAGCGGCCAGGTGCGATCCGGGTCCTGGGCAGCGGGCGCTGCGGGCTACACGTCGGCGCAGGCCGATTGTGCGAGCATCCCCGGCATCGCCGGTCTGCTGATCCAGTACATCCAGCCCCTCCGCGAGTGGTTCGACGATCTGCTCGGCGACCCGGGCACCGTCGGCGCCTTCGCGGCGCGCTGGGAGGACGCGGAGCGCGCGCTCGGCAGGACGCACGCGATGCTCAGCGACGCTGATCGTCGGCTGGTCGACCTGGACGGCCGCACGGTCAGGGCGTTGCGCGAGCGCTTCTCCGATGTGCTCTCCGTGAGCGAGGACGGCGTGCAGTGGACGGGCGCGACTGCGAGCGCCGTGCGTGCGGTCTCGTACATCATCGAGTCCACCCGCGTGCTGATCTGCGACTTCCTCGGCCGTCTCAGCCGATTCGCCCAGGACCTCTTCGGATGGTCGGTGAACCCGCTGTCGAAGCTCAAGGACCTCGAGCGGTTCGCGAACTCCGCCGCGGAGTTCGTCACGGTCGGCGGCGCGCTCGTGAAGAACCTCATCAGCGCCGTCGTCTCACTCGCGGAGCTGCTGTACAAGCTCGTCCCGCTGGTCGGCGACGCGCTGCAGCGGCTCCGCGGAGTGATCGCCGACATGATGCCCGTGCTCGGGGGGCTGTTCGGCGGCCCGCTCGGAGTGCTCGGCGGCAATGTGCTGGACGACTTCCTCGACACGGATGTGAACGTGCGGGAGATCGACCCGGATGACCTGAGCGGGAGGGCGCTCCTCGCGTGGATCGAGGCGCACGAAGTCACCAACCTGCGCTCCCTCTCGGATCTCGTCGCGGTGAACACGACGACGGACGCCATGGGCGGTCAGGACGCGACGGTCATCGACATCAAGCAGGTGCGGGCGGCGGACGGTTCGACCCACTGGGTGGTGTCGCTGCCCTCGACGCAGCCGTGGGAGTTCGACGGGCCGCACGGTGCGATGAACGACCGCGACAGCAACCTGGCTCTCATGATGGACAACCCGGTCTTCCGTGGACAGTATGAGCGCGCGGTCCTGCAGGCGATGAAGGAAGCGGGGATTCCCGCCGGCGCTGATGTCGTCCTGACCGGTTTCAGCCAGGGAGGCATCATGGCGGCCAACCTCGCTGCCGACCCGACCTTCCCTTACAAGCCGCTCGCGGTGGTGACGAACGGTTCACCCGTCGACAACTTCGCGGTGCCGCCGCATGTCCCCGTCTATGCGTTCCAACACGCATCGGACGTCGTGCCGATGACCGATGGAAGCGCGGTGGCGGTGCCCGGACTACCCGGGCTGGCCCCCATCGACGTCCCGCACACGCCGATCACAGTTCTGCCGCCTAACATGCATCAGATCACGCTCCCCGACCCGCCAGGAAAGCACCTTTTCGATGCGCACGACAATGATGCGTACGCGGAATCCGTCGCCGCGTGGGAACGACACTATCGGTCTGAGAACGATGGCGAAGACCCCTGGGATCTCGCCGGACTCGGGGGGCAGGTCATCGACCACCAGGTGTATTCGGGGGTGGAGCATTGAGGCGTCATCGCGCTCTTGCTGCCGCCGCGCTTCTCGCAGGGGCGGTCTCTTCCCTTACCGGTTGCTCGCTCGTAGCTGGCGATCTGGCGGACGACGAGGTCGAGGAGATCCCGGCGGCGCTGTTGGCCTCCGATGTCGGAGTCACCGAGGCGTTTGCAGAGAAGGCGACGAGCGGACTCTCCTTCGAGCTGTCGGTCGGCGTCTATCTCGATGATGCGGAGTTCACCGAGTCGGACCTCGCGTCGGTTCTTCAGATCATCATCGATGAGAACGATCTGCCGACCGATGACATCGAGCTTGCGGTCCGTGACGTCGACGGTGCGGCCATCGACCTCGAATCGATGATGGAGCGGCTGGTCCCGGGAGTCGTCGACACGTCTGTGTATGGGCACGTCACGCTCACGACCGACGGCGCACGCGAGATCATCGACGCCGTCGGAGCGGGGGCATCGTGATCCCCCGAAGTGCCTGCGGCGGCGCCGCGCGGCGAGAGCCTCGCGCAGTGGATAGGGTGCAGGTGTGTCAGTCGAGATCGTAGAGCGGCGTCGGATCGTCCTCCAGAGCGAAGATCGTCGCATCGACCTCTCCCTGCCGCTCGACGAGACGCTGGAGGACGCCCTCACCCTGAGCGGGATCCCCGACGCGGACCGGTTCGTCACGATCGGCCCCGGGGGATACGAGATCCCCGGCGACACCGAGTGCGAAGACCTCGTCGACGGCGGCCTCTATGCGTTGATCGACCGCACGGCTCTGGCTCCGCAGGCGCGCCCGGCGGAGAAGGCGACGGACCAGACGCGCGCCGACCACGGCGCACGGTGGTGGCTGCTGGCCGTGAGCGGGATGCTGCTCGTCGCGGTCTTCGCCCAGGGCGCCGTCGATCCACTGATCCGGCTTCTCGTCGCCCTCCTCGTCGCGGCCGGTGCGATCGGTGGCGCTGTCGCGTGGGCGCGACGAGACTCCGCGGCGGGAGTGCGCGGCATCCTCGGGGTGCTCGCGCCGGTGCTGCTGTCGTTCGCGGCCGGCGTTCTCCTCATCCCGGCCGGGCTGGAGGACGCGTCGCACCTGTCGACCGCCGCCGGGTTCCTCGCGGCGGGTGTCACCACCGCGATCATCGCCGTGACGGCCAGGGCTCGCCCGATGCGCGCCGCGGCCGGGACGGCGACGGTGCTGCTCGTGGGCCTCGCCGCCGTCTGGGGCCTGGCCCTGCTCCTGCGGTGGGGGGAGGCGGAGGCCGCCGCCGTCTCGCTCGGCCTCGTTCCGCTGGGCCTGCGTGCCCTCCCGAGCAGCCTCGTCAACCTGCCCGAAGGCTACTTCATCGACTACAAGCACTTCATGACCAGCCGGTGGACCGTGCGCGGAGCCATCCCCGAGTCGGTCGGGCTGCTGCGTCCGGAGCGCATCACCGCCGTGGTCGACGATTCCTCCGCGCGCCTCATCGCGGGCACCGCCGTGCTGAGCATCGTGGCCGCGGCGATGGCTCCTGTCGCGTTCCTGCGGCCCTGGCCCGATGACGCGTTCGTGGTATCCGGCGGGATCGCTCTCCTCTGCTGCCTCGCGCTCGCCCTGCTGCTCACGCCGCGGCACACCACCTCGCGCCTCCTCCGGTGGTTCCCCCGTGCCGCGGCCGCCGTGGTCTGCCTCGTCGCCGGCATCCAGGTCGCGGCGGCCCTCGGGAGCGGCTTCCACCTGCTCGGAGCGGCCCTGCTGTTCCTCGTCGGGTTGGCGGCGGTGGCCGTCGTCATCCCGGTGTCCAAGGGCGCGAAGTCGCTGGTGTGGTCGCGGGTCGGAGACGCGTTCGAGTGGCTCGCCGTCGCGCTCGCCCTACCGTCGGCCCTGCTCTACGCGAATGCGCTCTCCCTGGTTCGTGGAATGATGGCCGGATGAGCGGGAACGGCCCATCACAGTCCTGGCCGAGCGGGGGTCCGATCCCGCCGATGGCGCCCGGCGGAGACCGTCCAGGGGAGATCCCCGCGCTGCCGCCCGCACTGATCGCGGCGCCGCCGGGCGTCGACGGCACGCCGCTCCGCCAGACGCCCGCGCCGCCCACGCCGATCGCCTCGTCGCGACGTGCCGTCCCGCGACCCGCCGAGGGACTCGGCCCCGCCTTCCGTGGAGCACCCGCCGGCACGATCCAGCGGATCGCCGCCTTCACCCTCGACGCGGCCGCCGTGTTCCTCGCGTCCGCCGTCGTCCTCGTGCTGACCCAGAGCGTGCTGCTCGCGGGCCTCACCGTCTTCGAGCTCGCCCTGTTCCTCTGGGTGCTGGAGGCGCGGACCGGCCTCACCCTCGGCAACGCCGTGCTGCGCCTGCGCAGTGCCCGCGCCGACCGGCCGTGGTCCCCGGGGATCGGGCGCCAGTTCGTCCGCGGCATCATCACCGGCGCCGGCTTCCTCGTGGCTGTCGGCAGCTGGGTCGTCGTCGCCTCCAGCGCGTGGGATCGCGGCGGCAGACGGCAGTCCTGGGCCGACCGCGTGGCCGGCACCGTCGTGGTCGCCGTGCCCGCCAAGGCGGCCGTCGAGGCTCCGCCGACTCCTGCCGCGGTGGAGGCCGCTCCGCTCGCTCCGCCGCAGGTCGTGCCGCTGGTGGCGTCGCCGTCTGTCGTGGACGAGGACTCCCAGCCCACCGACGCCCGCGCGGCCTCCCGCCGCACCGAGACCCCGGAACCGGCGGCACCCGGATCGGATCGGCCGCTCTTCACCGTCGCCCCGGCGCCCGGGTCGCAGGCGGGTGCCGAGGCCCCGGCCCCTGCCCCCGAGACCGGGGCGCTGCTGCTCATCTTCGACACGGGTCAGCGCGTGCAGCTCGCCCTCCCCGTCGCCGCGAACCTCGGGCGCGGCCCCGTCGCCAGCGCCCACGACGACCGCCTCATCGTCGTCACCGACCCCGACGCGTCGGTCTCGAAGACCCATCTGCGCATCGAGCACTCCCGCGGCCGCACCTGGGTCACCGACTTCGGTTCCACGAACGGCTCCGACGTCCGCAGCGACGACGGCCAGACGACCGAGCTGGTCGCGGGCGAGCGCGTGCTCCTCGACGACGCCGACCGTGTCCGCATGGGCAACCGCAGCTTCACCATCAGCCTTCTGCTGGGCACCGACAGCAGCGCCGGAGAGAGAGCATGACAGGACCCCGTCTCGCCCCGCCCCGTGTCCCCTCCGGGAGGCTCCCGGTCCAGGCCCCGCCGGAGCTGCAGCCGAACGACGGCGGCATCGGGATCCTCGGGTCGCTGCTGCCCATGCTCGGCAGCGTCGGCGCGATCGTCATGGTCACCATGTCGAACCAGTCCGTCACGGGTCTGCTCACCGGCGGCATGTTCCTGCTGTCCTCGCTCGGCTTCGTCGCCGTCAACGGCTGGCGGCAGCGCTCCCAACGGCAGGCGGCCACGCTCGGTGCCCGCCGCGAGTATCTGGCGTACCTGACCGAGTTGCGGCAGACCGTCCGCGTCGCCGCCCGACAGCAGCGCCGCTCCGCGAACTGGCACCTGCCCGCCCCGTCGACCCTGCCGTACCTCGCGGAGGAGCGCACCCGCGTCTGGGAGCGCGGCGTCAACGACCCCGACTTCCTGTCGGTCCGCGTGGGCGTCACCGATCAGCCGCTGTGCGTCACGCTCGAAGCCCCGGAGCTCCCGCCACTGGCGCAGCTCGACCCCGTCGCCGCCTCGGCCGCGCACCGCTTCATGCTGACGCACGAGGTCCAGAAGAACCTCCCGCTCGGCGTCACCCTCCGCGACTACGCCCGCATCGAGATCACCGGCGACGAGGACGAGACCCGCGCGCTGGCGAGAGCCATGCTGCTGCATGCGGCCACCATGCACGACCCCGACGTGCTGCAGATCGTCATCGCCGCGGATACCGGCGTGCTCCCGCAGTGGGAGTGGGCGAAGTGGCTGCCGCACACGCATTCGCGCACCGTGCGGGACGGCCTCGGCGCCGCCCGCATGATCGGCTCGCAGCTGTCCGAGCTCGAGGACATGCTGCCGCCCGAGGTGCGGGAGCGCTCGCGCTTCGCCCGCGACGGCTCCGGACCGAAGACGCCGCACATCGTCATCGTCACGGACGGCGCCACGACATCGTTCAACGACGCCCTCGTCACCGGCGACGGCGTGCAGGGCGTGACCGTGATCGACCTCCCCGCCCGCTGGGGCGACCTCGACGACCCCAACGCCCTGCGCATCGCTTTCGAGACCGGCGGTGCCAGCACACGCGCCGAGCTCGTCAGCCTGCAGGTGCCCGCACGGCCGTTCGAGGCCGATGCGATCACCATCGTCGAGGCGGAGGCGACCGCCCGTCGGCTCATCGCCCTGTACTCGGGCGGCACCGCGATCGCCAGCAAGAAGAGCGCGACCGGCCAGGCCGAGCTCGTCGAGCTCCTCGGCCTGCCCGACGTGCGCGACCTCGACCTCGACGCCGCGTGGGCACCGCGCCTGGAGCGCGACCGCCTCCGCGTGCCGATCGGCCAGACCGAGGACGGCAGCCCGCTCATCCTCGACATCAAGGAATCGGCGCAGCAGGGTATGGGCCCGCACGGCCTCATCATCGGCGCCACCGGCTCCGGGAAGTCGGAGGTGCTCCGCACGCTGGTGCTGGCCCTCGCGATGACCCATTCGCCGGAGCAGCTCAACTTCGTGCTCGTCGACTTCAAGGGTGGTGCGACGTTCGCCGGTATGGCCGACATGCCGCACGTCTCGGCGATCATCACGAACCTCGGTGAGGAGATCTCCCTCGTCGACCGCATGCAGGACGCGCTCCAGGGCGAGATGGTGCGCCGACAGGAGCTGCTGCGGGCCACCGGCCCGTTCGCCAACGTGGCCGACTACGAGAAGGCGCGTCGCGGCGGACGCACCGATCTGGCGCCGCTGCCTGCCCTGCTCATCGTCGCCGACGAGTTCTCCGAGCTCCTGTCGGCGAAGCCGGAGTTCGTCGACACGTTCGTCAACATCGGCCGCCTCGGCCGCTCGCTGCAGGTCCACCTGCTGCTGTCCTCCCAGCGGCTCGAGGAGGGAAAGCTGCGCGGCCTCGACACGCACCTCTCGTACCGCATCGGTCTTCGGACGTTCTCGGCGGCCGAGTCCCGCACGGTTCTCGGCGTGCCGGACGCCTATCACCTGCCCACCCAGCCGGGCGCCGGCATCCTGAAGTCCGACACCGAGACGATGACGCAGTTCCGTGCCGCGTACGTATCGGGCCCGCCGCCGCGTCGTCGCCGGAGGGCGTCGTCCGGCGGCTCCGGCCAGAGCACCGGCTCGACGGCGGTCGAGCTGTTCACCGCCGCGCCGGTGTGGCGGGCGGAGGCACCCGTGGACGAGCCGGAGGTCATGGTCGACGCCGAACCGGAGGAGAAGCGCAACACTTTCGAGATCGCGGTCGAGTCCATGAAGGGACGCGGCCCCGCGGCCCACCAGGTGTGGCTGCCGCCGCTGGTGACGCCGGCCACCCTCGACCAGCTCTTCGGCGACCTCGTCGAGGACCCGTCGCTCGGGCTCGTCTCCCCGCGCTGGCGGGGTGCGGGGGCGCTCACGGTCCCGCTCGGCATCGTCGACGTGCCGCTGGAGCAGCGCCGCGAGAACCTCGCGGTCTCCCTCGGCGGCGCGGCCGGCCACATGGCGATCGTCGGCGCGCCGCTGAGCGGCAAGAGCACGCTCGCGCGGACGACGGTCGCCACGCTGGCGCTCACCCACACGCCCCAGGAGGTGCAGTTCTTCGTCATCGACTTCGGCGGCGGCAGCTTCACCGGCCTGCAGGACTTCACGCACATCAGCGGCGTCGCGACCCGCTCCGAGCCGGACGTGGTCCGCCGTACGGTCGCCGAGGTCACCAGCCTGCTGAACGCCCGCGAGGTGTACTTCCGGCAGAACGGCATCGACTCGATCGACGCGTACCGCCAGCGCCGTGCGCAGGGTCTCACCGACGACGGCTATGGCGACATCTTCCTCATCGTCGACGGCTGGGGCACGCTGCGCGCCGAGTTCGAGATGCTGGAGCCGCAGATCCAGGCGATCGCCGCGCGGGGTCTCACCTACGGCGTCCACGTCGTGATCACGGCGGCGCGTTGGATGGAGATCCGGGCGAACATCAAGGACCTCATCGGCACCCGCATCGAGCTGCGCCTGGGCGACCCGACCGACTCCGAGGTCAACCGCAAGGCGGCGGAGAACGTCACGGCCATCCCCGGCCGCGGCCTCAACGACCGCGGCCTGCAGATGCTCACGGCGCTGCCCCGCGTCGACGGGGTGGACGACGCGTCGAGCCTCGCCGACGGGATCGACGACCTCGTGGCACGGGTCGCGGCGGCGTGGCACGGACCGGCAGGGCCCAAGCTGCGGCTGCTGCCCTCGCGCATCAGCCATGCCGATCTGCGCGCCGTGGCGGCCGCGCAGTCGCCGGACGGCACGGAGCCCCGCGAACTCCTGCTGGGCATCGATGAGGCGAACCTCGCCCCGTTCTCGATCGATCCGGTCGCCGAGCCGCTGCTGTACCTGTACGGCGACGCGGACTCCGGCAAGTCGTCGATGCTCCGCGGCGTCGTGCACGAGATCACGCGCCTGTACGGGCCGACCGAGGCGAAGATCTTCGTCGTCGACTACCGTCGTGCCCTCCTGGGCGAGATCCCGCAGGAGTACCTCGGCGCCTACCTCACGTCGCACGAGATGACGGAGGGCGGGATGAACGAGCTCGCCCAGTTCTTCCGCAGCCGCATCCCGGGACCCGACGTCACGCCCGACCAGCTCCGCAGCCGATCGTGGTGGAAGGGCGCGGAAGGGTTCGTCCTCATCGACGACTACGACCTCGTGGCGACCTCGCAGGGCAACCCGGTCGCGGTGCTCGCACCGCTGCTCGCGCAGGCGGCCGATCTCGGCCTTCACGTGATCCTCACCCGCCGCACCGGCGGGGCGAGCCGCGCCGCGTACGATCCCATCATCCAGCGCATGACCGACCTGGGTGCGACCGGCATCCTGCTCTCCGGCAGCCCCGAGGAGGGCCAGCTCATCGGCAAGGTGAAGGCGGTTCCCGCGATTCCCGGCCGTGCGCAGATCGTCAGCCGCGATCGGGGCCTCGTCTCCGCGCAGCTGCTGTGGGTGCCGCCGAGCTACGAGTGACAACCGAGGAGAGACCGAGATGACCTTCGAACCGACGCCGGCCGCAGCGCCGATGGTCCCACCCGTGCTGTACCTGCCCCTGAGCGTGACGTCGACGCCGGAGGAGCAGCTCGTCGAGATCCGGGAGCTGAAGGACGGGCGGCGTGCGCTGCTCGCCTACACCGCCCTGGACCGGCTGCTGGAGCTCGCCGGCGAGCGGCAGCCCTGGGTCCTGGTGCGCACCGAGGACCTCGGTCAGATCAAGGAGGCGCAGCCCTACGACGTCGTCATCTTCGACCTCGACGTGCCCGCGTCCTACCGCCGGAACGGAGCCATCGCATGAGCCGCATCGCGATGGACCCGGAGGTGATGGCCGTCCATGCGGACATGCACGAGGAGGCGGTCGAGCTCATCGAGACGAAGCTCTCCGGCATTCCGACGGCCGTCGACGGCGGACTCGCCTCCGACACGGTCGCCGCCATCATGCAGCGGGTGGGGGAGGGCGTCGACGCCCTGTACCGGATCAACGGCACCCTGGGAGAGATCGTCCGCGCCATCGCCGACGACGCGGAGACGAACGAACAGGACGTGATCGACCAGCTCGACCCGGTCGCGGCCATCGTCGAGGACCTCTGATGACGATCGACACGACCACATACGGCGACGCCGACCAGGTGCAGGCGGCCGCGGACTGGCTCGACCCCGACCTGAAGGACGCCGCAGACGTGTCCTCCAACGTCACGACCTTCATCCCGACCGGCGTGCGCGGGCACTGGTTCGGCGAGTCGGCGGACGACTACGTCACGATCCTCTCGCGCACGACGGACGCCGCGAAGGAGATCAAGGACCTCGCTCGTGACGCCGCCGAGAAGCTCCGGTCGTACGCCGGGCAGCTGCGGCGCATGAAGGAGGACTTCGCGACGCACCGCGACAATGCGCGGGCGGCGGGGCTTCCGGTGAACGGCATGATCATCGGCCGGCCGGTGTCCCTGATCCCGGTGTGCCCCACGTCGAGGGACGACCCCTACTGGGACGAGTGGCAGGAGCACCTCGACCGCATCGAGCTGTACAACGAGATCGCGGCCGACGTCGGCTCCTGGTGGGGCGAGCTCGAGGTCTGGATCAGCGAGAACCTGGACGGCTTCCTCGGGACCATGCCGAGCCAGTCCACGGCGGACAGGATCCTGTCCGGTCTGCGAGAGGCGAGCGGCGAGGTCCCGAAGATCTACCTCGAGGGCCAGGGCCTGGCGTGGGCGGAGACGGCGGCCGAGCTCACCTCCCACGCGGAGGATCTGCGTCTCGGAGCATCGGACTTCGTTCGCGAGCTGCGCTCCGGCAATCCCGCCGTCAAGGCCGCTGCCGAGGCCGCCAACCCCACCGGCATGCGGTGGGCTGCGGACGAGGCCGAGGATCTGGCCCGCGGACTCTCTCGCGCGAGTCGGGCGGTGCCGTTCATCGGCTGGGGCGTCGACGCCTGGAATCTGGGCTCGGCGATGTCGTCGGGCGACGACCCCTCGTCCACCGCGGTGGAGATCATCGGCGGCGCGGCGGGTGGCGCGGCTGCGGCTGCCGGTGTCGCCGCGCTCGCGGCGGCCGGTGTCGTCACGCTCCCGGTCTGGGGCACGGCGGTGGTCGTCGGCGGGGCCGCGGTGGCGGTCGGCGCCGGTGCGGTGTGGGCTTACGAGAACTGGGTCCCGCAAGACGTCCGGGAGTCGATCGACGCCGGCATGGCGGATGCGTGGGACGCCACGACGGACTTCGCGGAGGACGCCTGGGAGAACACGACCGACTTCGTGGGCGACGCCGGGCACAACATCGGCAAGGCGTGGAAGGGACTGTTCGGGTGACAGGTCAGCAGCAGTCGACCTCTCCGGAGACGATCTGGGTACCCGGTCATCCGGGGTGGGACGGGCAGCAGCGCGCGACCACGGCGCTCACGGTGTTCGGCGTCGTGTTCGCCATCGTGGTCCTGCTGTTCAGCCTGATCCTGTTCGCCGATCCGGCTCCGGCGATGAAGGCACTGGGGATCGGTGTGCTCGCGGCCGTCGCCGTCGGCGTCTGGCTGATGGTGGCCCACGCCCGCGTCTCACGGGTCCGAGTCGTCCGGCCGGTCGTCGACGGTCCGGCGATCGCGTTCGGCGGGGCCGCGGGGATCGTCTGGCCGCTGCGCGCCCTCGCGCCGGTGGGGGCCCTGCTCCTCGCGGCGTGGGCATGGAGCATCTTCACGGTGCCCGCGGACCGACTGCCGCTCCTCACCCTGCTCCTCCTCCCGGTGGTCGCGCTGATCATGACGATCGCCGGCATCCGGTCATGGTTCCGGGCTCCCTCCGCCCATCGCCTGACGCTGCGCCCCGACGGGCTGCAGCTCCGGATCCCGCGCAACAACGTGGCCGTGGCATGGGAGGAGGTCGTCAGCGCCGGCGTGGAAGGCAACCGCGTAGTACTGCGGACGTCGACCGCTCAGCAGTCCTCGTGGGCGGCGGCCGATCTCGCCAGCGACCCGGTGCTCCTGGCCGAACTCGTCACCTTCTACGCGAACCGTCCCGACGTCCGTGCCGAGATCGGCGCGGGCACGCTCGCCCGTCTGCGGTCCGGGGACTTCTAGCGGCGCCTCTCAGCGGGCGCCGGCGGCGTCGGCGAGATGACGCGCCTCGTGGCCGAGGACCTTCACGATGATCCCGTGTCGCCGGAGCTCGGCGACCGTGCGGGCGCCCTCCTCGGCGTCGAGCCCCAGGGCCCGGATGTTCGCCACCACGACCACGTCTCCGGTCCGGAGCGTCGAGATGAGCCGCGCGAGGCGGTCGTTCCAGCTCTCCAGGATGTCCGGCGCCGGGTGACGGAAGCCCTCGATGGGCACGCCGAAACGGGTGAGGTCGGCGCGCTGCTCGACGACCGACGGCATGCCCTCACGAGCGACGACGAGGCCGACCAGGCGGGAGCCCGCGGGACGCGCGGTCCAGAAGTTGCGGTTCTGCTGCAGCTCCGTGAAGCACTTCGGGCACTTTGCTGCGTCGTGCGGGAGGTGGAGCGGGCTCGTCAGCGCATCGTCGAGAGACGGCGTCGTGCCCGCCGGGTCCATCGTGTCGCTCATCCCGCACCTCCGCCCTCTATTCTGCCCTGCCGGGGCGTCCCGCGGCGACCGGATCAGAGCAGTCCGAGGGCACGGACCGCCTCCCGCTCCTCCACGAGCTCCGCGACCGAGGCGTCGATGCGCGTGCGGGCCCAGTCGTCGATCTCCAGGCCCTCCACGATGCGCCACTCGCCGTCGACGGACTGCACGGGGAACGAGGAGACGAGCCCCTCCGGAACGCCGTACTCTCCGCGCGAGACGACGGCGGCGGAGGTCCAGTCCTCGGTCCCGCGGACCCAGTCGCGCACATGGTCGATCGTCGCGCTCGCGGCGGAGGCGACGGAGGACGACCCGCGGACCTCGATGATCTCCGCGCCGCGCTTGGCGACCCGGGGGATGAACGTCCGGTCCAGCCACGCCGGGACGTCGCCGACGATCCGCTCCAGGGCGTCCTGCACGGGCTTCCCGCCGACGGTCGCGTGCGACACGTCGGGGAACTGCGTGGCCGAGTGGTTGCCCCAGATCGGTACCCGCCGCACCGTGTGCACGGGGGCGCCGAGCGTCTGCGCGAGCTGGGCCCGTGCCCGGTTCTCGTCCAGCCGCGTGAGTGCGGTGAATCGGTCGGCGGGCACGCCGTCGGCCGCCGCCGAGGCGATCAGGGCGTTCGTGTTCGCGGGGTTGCCCACCACGGTCACGCGGACCCCGGGATCGGCGTTCGCGGCGATGGCGGCGCCCTGGGGCCCGAAGATGCCGCCGTTCGCGGCCAGCAGGTCGCCGCGTTCCATGCCCGGACCGCGGGGGCGCGCGCCCACGAGCAGCGCGAGGTCGCAGCCGTCGAAGCCGACCGCTGCGTCGTCGGTCACCTCCACGTGCTCGAGCAGGTCGAAAGCGCCGTCCTGGAGCTCCAGCGCCGCGCCCTCCGCAGCGCCGAGTCCCTGCGGGATCTCCAGCAGCCGCAGCCGCACCTTCTCGTCCGGACCGAGCATGTCGCCGGCGGCGATGCGGAAGAGGAGCGCGTAGCCGATCTGTCCGCCCGCGCCGGTGATGGTGATCGTGGTGGCCATGCCACGAGCCTACGTCCGTCAGGGTGTCGGCGCGCGGAGTACCCTCGACGCATGACGTTCAATCCCGACGCCGACCTCTCCCGCAACACCACGCGCCGCCGCGGACGCACGGCGGCGATCGCGGGCGGCACCGGCATCGGCGTGCTCGGTCTCCTCGCCCTCATCGCCGGCCCCCTGCTGGGCATCGACCTCAGCGGACTGGTCGGTGGCGCGCCCGGGGGCGGCAGCGAGCCCGCCGGCGGTTCGGCCATCGAGAACTGCGACACCGGTGCCGACGCGAACGCGAACGCCGAGTGCCGGCTCGCAGGCGCTCAGCTCGCACTGGACGCGTTCTGGGGGGACAACGTCGAGGGCTACCGGGCTCCGCAGAACATCGTCGTCGACGGCGCGACATCCACGCAGTGCGGAACGGCCTCCAATGCCGTGGGGCCTTTCTACTGCCCGCCGGAGGAGACCGTCTACATCGATCCCACCTTCTTCCAGCTCATGCAGGAGCAGTTCGGGGCCTCGGCCGGAAACCTCGCGCAGCTCTACATCATCGGGCACGAGTGGGGGCACCACATCCAGAACATCACCGGGACGATGGACCAGTACCCGAACAACGGCACCGGTCCCGGCAGCAACGGCGTGCGCATGGAGCTGCAGGCCGACTGCTACGCCGGCGGCTGGCTCGGCCGCATGACCGAGCAGACCGACGCCGACGGCGATCCCTACCTGGAGAAGCCGACGGAGACGCAGATCGAGGACGCCCTGAACGCGGCGGCCGCGGTCGGAGACGACCACATCCAGGAGCAGGCCGGCATGGTCAATCCGGAGAGCTGGACGCACGGCTCCAGCGCGCAGCGTCAGCGCTGGTTCGCGGAGGGATACCAGAACGGGCTCGACGCGTGCGGGCAGGTGTTCACCCTTCCCGCCGATCAGCTCGACCCGTAGGCCCGGTGATCCCGCCGTTGTCAGATAACGTGGACTCGGCAGGACCGCACGACCGGTTGGGGGACCGAACATGACGAACACCGAAGGGCTCTATCCGCCCATCGAGCCGTACGAGACCGGGGTGCTGCTCGTAGGCGACGGGCACCGCGTGGCCTGGGAGATCAGCGGCAACCCCGAGGGCAAGCCCGTGGTCTTCCTCCACGGAGGTCCGGGCAGCGGGACGTCGCCGTGGCAGCGGCAGTTCTTCGACCCCGAGGCCTACCGGATCGTCCTCCTCGATCAGCGCGGATGCGGTCGGAGCACGCCGTCCGCCGCGGAGCCCGATGCCGATCTCCGGCACATCACCACCGCGCACCTCATCGCCGACCTCGAGCTCCTGCGCAAGAACCTCGGCATCGAGAGCTGGCAGGTGTTCGGCGGGTCCTGGGGGAGCGCCCTCGCGCTGGCTTACGCTCAGGCCCACCCGGATGTCGTCTCCGAGCTGATCCTGCGCGGCATCTTCACCCTGCGTCGCGCCGAGCTCGAATGGTTCTACGAGGGCGGGGCGGCGGCGCTGTTCCCCGACCTGTGGGAGGACTTCATCGCGCCGATCCCGGTCCTGGAGCGCTCGCGGATGATCGAGGCGTATCACCGGCGGCTGTTCGATCCGGACTCGGCGGTCCACGAACCGGCGGCCCTCGCGTGGGCGGCCTGGGAGGCGGCGACCGTCACCCTGCGCCCCGACCCGGAGCAGATCGCGGCGATGGCCGATCCCCGCCGGGCCGTCGCCTTCGCGCGCATCGAGAACCACTTCTTCGTGCACCGCGGCTGGTGGGCCGAGGGACAGCTGCTCGCCGGGATCGACGCCATCCGGCACATCCCGACCGTGATCGTGCAGGGCCGCCACGACGTGGTCACGCCGATGATGACGGCGTGGGACCTGCACCGGGCTTGGCCGGAAGCCGACTTCCAGGTGGTCGACGACGCGGGCCATTCCGCCGCCGAACCCGGCATCCGCGCGGCTCTCCGCGCCGCGACCGATCGGTTCCGGCCCGAGGCCTGACGCGTCCCCTCAGGCGCGGAGCGCGCGCATCAGGGTCTTCACGAGGCCGACGGCGCCGCCGTCCGCGCGATGGCGGGTGAGACCCTCGCTCACGGCCGCGCCGGTGCGGGAGGAGACGAACCACGGCGGCTTCGGGAGGATGGTCAGGCGTCCGCCGCCGTTGGCCACGGGCAGCGAGCGCGGGAACGGTCGGAAGGGGCCGCGCAGCACGGAGCGCTCCACCCGATCCAGCAGCAGGGCATTGTGGACGACGCCGATGCCGCTGCCGACGTCGTCGATCGTGCCGCCGGGGAAAGCGCCCCAGGTGAGGGTCGGGGTGATGAACCCGAAGGCGGTCCACCCGTTGATCGCGATCGAGCCGTAGTGCAGGGCGGTGAGCGCCCGCTCGAACCCGCTGCCGAGCGCCTTCTCGGTGGCCGGGTCGATGAGCAGGTTCGCGCCGAGCGTGCCCTGCAGCTTCTCGTTCGCGTGCGCGACCGCGGCGTCGAGGAACTCCTGGCCGGTGCCCGGCAGGCTCACCACGCCGAGGACCGGGGCGAAGTACTCCGTGCTCTCCAGGGCGGCGGGGTCCTCATCGCCGTCGATCTCGACGAGGAGCCGGTCCCCGAGCACGAGCGCGTCCGGGTAGTCGTCCGTGGCGGCCTGCATGCGGGAGGGGGCGCCGGGGTACCAGATCGGGCGCTCCGGAGCGGTGGCGTAGGCGTGGCGCAGCGCGGCGCGGAAGTCGTCGGCCTGGTCCCAGTCGGCGGAGAGGATGACGACCTGCCCCGCGATGCAGTTGTGGCCGCTGTTCTGCAGCCGCATGGTCGCGATGTGCTCGGCCTGATACGCGAGGTCGGCGGCCGTCCACTTCCCGGGCACGACGATGATGGGGGAGACCCCGCCGAGCTCGGCGGTGATGGGCTTCTTCAGCAGCGGGCGGTTCTCGCGGCGGCGGCGCTTCGTCGCCGCCGCGCCCTCACCGGAGGACGGCCCCCAGACGATGGTGTCGAACGTTGCCGCCGAGCCGGTGATGTGCACGTGCGCGAGGCCCGGGTGCTGGGTGAGATACGCGCCGGCCGCCGGGCCCCCGCGCACGATCCGCAGCAGTCCGGGCTCGATGAGCGGGGCGAGCGCGCGCTTGTAGACGGGGACCAGGGCGTCCTGCGTGGGGTTCACCTTCAGCAGGGCGGTGCGGTTGTGGGCGAGCAGTTCGTACAGCACGTCCAGCACGGGGATGGAGGTCACGTTCCCGGCGCCGAGCACGAGGCCCACGCCGCCGGACACCGTCGGCGTGCGCTGGGCCAGACCCGCACCCGCCCTGGCGGCGTTCGGCGTGGTCCCCGGCTCGAGCCAGACCTCGCCGGTGAATCCGGACAGCAGGAACCGGTCGATGCCGGTGAGAGGGAAGGCATGCACGCGTGCCCGGCCACCGGGCGCCCGGTCGACCCGGATGCCGTCCAGTGGATTGGCCCCGTTCGCGATCCGGGTCAGCGTGGCGATCGAGGCGTCGAGCGCCCCGAGGACGCTGTACGGACCGCTCAGCCACTCCTCGCCGCGGAGCGGATGCCGCGCGTCCAGGCCCTTGGAGGCGGCGGCGGTCGTCGCCCAGTCCTCGGCCGTCGCGGCGACGCTCGTGCGGACCTGCCGGAGCAGCGTCGCGCGCTGCGCCACGGTGAGCGCGGTCCACACCGACGTCCCGGTCTGCAGGTCGGCGACGGCGGCGTCGAGCCTCTCCGCCTCGCCTTCCCCGAGAGCGGGAACGGCAGGCGCTGTCGTGGGCGCAGAAGTCATCGGCGTCTCCTTCGAACGGGCTTTCAGCTTAGGCGTCCGCGCGGAGATCCGCCGAGTGGCGAGACGATCAGATGAGCGAGAGCTCGCGCAGCTTCGACTCCACGTCGGCGTTCGACGGCTCGACGTGGTGCGAGGCGTCGGGGTAGACGACGACGGGGATGTTCGTGCGGCCGGAGATGTCCTTCGCGATGTCGGCGGCGTCGGGGTCGGCGACCAGGTCGACGTAGGTGTACGCGACGCCGAGCTCGTCGAGCTGCTTCTTCGTGCGGATGCAGTCGCGGCACCAGTCGGCGCCGAACATCGTGATGGTGTCGGAGGCGGGGTTGGTCATGCCTCCAGCCTACGTCCGTGGGGGAGGGGCGGCTCCGAAGAAGCCCGCCAGTGCGGCGGCGAGAGGTTCTGGCGCCTCCTCCGCCATGTGGTGCTCGCTGTCGATGCCGTGGCCGCGGACATCGTCGGCCCAGTCCCGCCAGATGCGGAGAGGGTCGCCGTAGAGCTCTTCGAGATCGTCGCGTTCCGACCAGAGCACGAGCGCGGGCATCGCGAGTCGGCGCCCGGCGGCGCGATCCGCCTCCTCGTGTGCGCGGTCGATCGTGAGACCGGCGCGGTAGTCCTCGAGCATCGCCCGGATGACCGACGGCTGCCGCACCGCGTGCAGGAACTCTGCATGGTTCGCCGCGCCCATCGTCGCCGGGTCGGCCTTGGGGGCGTACCAGGCCTCCGGGTCCGCGCCGATGACGCGCTCCGGGATGTCCGGCTGGGCGAAGAAGAACCAGTGCCACCAATGCACGGCGAAGGTCGCGTCGCAGCGGCGAAGGTGCTCCGAGATCGGCAGGCAGTCCAGCAGCGCGACCTGTTCTACGGTCTCCGGGTGATCGAGGGCGAGCCGGAGCGCGACGTAGCTGCCTCGGTCGTGCCCGACAAGGCGGAAGCGCTCGTGACCGAGTCTCTCTGCGACGGCGCGGATGTCTCGGGCGACGGCACGCTTGGAATGGGCCGAGTGATCGGAGGTGGGCGCCGGGCCGCGGGAGCGTCCATAGCCGCGCAGGTCGGGGCAGATCACGGTGAAGCCGCGCTCGACGAGCAGGGGAGCCACCCGATGCCACGTCGCCGAGGTGCGGGGGTGACCGTGCAGGAGCACCACGGGCGGTCCCGAGCCACCGTGACGGACGAGGATGTCCGCCTCGGAGGTCGGGATCCGAGTGGTCGTGAAGCCGGGGAACAGCGCCTCGTCGGCGGCGCTCATCGCCCGGGGTCCGCTTCGGCCGGCAGCTCCTCGACCGGGATGATCACGACGTCCTGCACCTTCCAGTCCAAGTCGGCGATGCCCTCGGACGCGGCGGTCAGGTCGGCCGTGCGGACGGCCCGGTGATGCGGCACCACGAACGCCTCGATGTGGAACACCTGGCCCTGATCCCGCATGCGCACGGCAGCCTGATCCACCCAGGGGCGGCTGCGCAGGTAGGAGACGACATCGCGGGCCAGCGGATGCGGCTCCGCGCTGTCGAAGGTGCGGGCCCGCTGATCCATGAGATCGACGATGGCCGTCTTCGTGTTGCGGAAGCCGTCCCAGATGATGCCGAGCGAGATGAAGAGCGCCGCGGCGCCGTCGAGCCACCAGATTCCCGCGCCCACACCGAGCACGCCGACGATCGAGGCGACCGTCGTCTGCCAGTCCGCCTTCGCCATGTCGGCGTCGGCGTAGAGCAGCTTGTTGTGCAGGACGGGGGCGAGCTTGGCCTTGGCCGGACCGTAGAAGAACACCGGTCCGACGATCACGACGGCCATGACGGCGACCATGAGCCAACCGAGCCAGATCGTCTGCCCGAACAGCTGCACCGTGCCGATGGTCGGGTGCTCCCCCCGGAGGAGTCCGGCGACGGCCTCGACGGCGAGGTTGAGGCCGACCGCGAGGAGCGCGACACCGGCGACGAGGTGCCCGACGCCCATCACGCGGTGCAGGCCGTAGGGGTGCTTCCGGGTGGGGCGGCGCCGCACGAACACCAGGGCGAGAAGGAACGCGAACTGCGGGATCAGGGACAGCATGTCCTCGATCCACGCCGTGCGCATCGCCTGGGACTCGCCCACGACGAGCGCGATCACGGTGATCGTGATCGAGGTGTAGACGATCGTGAAGATCTCCCAGCGCACGGCTTTCCGGGTCGCCTGCTGCTGTTCGTCGGGGAGCTCGGTACGCCCGAACCGCTTCGTCTCGGTCATCGATCGACCTCACCGTCGAGGTAGGTCTCGAGGGCCGAGAGGAAGGCGTTCTCGCCCAGGGGGACGAGCATCACGAGCTCCCGATCGCCCGCGCCCTCGATCCCGGGATAGCCGCGGGTCACGCCCGCCTTGTCGATCCACGGGGTGTCCGGGGTCAGGCCGCCGGCGACGAGATCGAGGTCGCCGGTCTCCAGCATGCCCACCAGGCTCTCCTCGGTCGCGACCGTCCAGGTGACGTGGGCGTCCAGGCTCGCGGCGAAGCCGTCGACGAGGGCGACGACCGGCCCGTGGGGCCGGCCGCCGTCTGTCTCGACCAGGCCGGGGTCGGGCGAGGTGCCGACCCGCAGCTCTCCGCCCGTGACTCGGTCCAGGGTGCCGTCCGGGTCTGCGGGGACCGTCGCTCCGCACCCGCTCAGGGCTGCGGCCACGATCAGGCCGACCAGGGCGCCGACCAGGCGGCGTCCGGCGGGCGTGCGTCGAATCCTCTCACTGCTCACGGACTCAGGATGACGCGTGGCGCCGTCCGGGTAGAGGTGTTGACGAGCGCCGTCGCGGAGGACTAACGGCTTGATGGTAAGGGTAGCCTTACCTATAGTGGAGGCATGAGCATCGCGTGCGAGCACCTCGAGGATCCGGACTGGGAAGCGATGGAGGGAGCCGTCCTCATCGCCGGGGACGCCGCCGATGTCGGAGCCATCGCCCGCGTCGCGTCCCGGCTCCCGTGGGATGCGCACGGCGTCATCCTCATCGAGGCGGCGGCCCGTATCCAGTTCCGGCACATCGACGTCCCCCAGGGGGTCTCGGTCCGCTGGCTCCTGCGCGCCGAGGGGCCGCGCGCCCAAGACCCCCTGGGGGACGTCGCGAACGCCGTCTACGCGTGGTGCCTGGAGTGGACGTGCAGTGAGCCCCCGGAGCACTGGACGGTGTGGCTCGGCCCGCACACCCCGCCGCACGTGGCGCGGATGGCGCGCAGCCTCCTCGGCGTCGCGAACTGACCGACGCCGGCTTCAGCGGGTCGCGCCGACCACCGACGCCGTGGCGTTCGCGGTGATCGCGTCGAGCGCGCGGCGGAGCGCCGAGCTCGACGTGTGCGCGGTGTACGGGAAGTAGACGACCTCGACGCCCACCTCCGCGAACTCGCTCTCCAGCCGCAGGCCCTTCTCGGTGCCGCGCCAGTCGTCGCCCTTGAAGAAGTGCGTGAAGCGCACGTCGCGCCAGGAGTCCATCTTCGACGGCGTCGTCTCGACGTAGACGTCGTCGACGAAGGAGATGTGCCGCACGATCTCGGCACGCTCGGCGGTCGGGATGACCGGCTCGATCCCCTTGACCTGACGCAGCATCTCGTCGCTCACCACACCGGCGATCAGGATGTCGCAGTGCTGTTTGGCGTGCCGCAGCAGATTGAGGTGCCCGACGTGAAACAGGTCGAAAGCTCCGACGGCATAGCCGATACGCGTCCCCATGATCTCCCCAGATCGATCATTCCCCAGTCGAACGGATCCCCACCCGTTCGTCGCGACTCCCACAGCCGCAGACGACACTTTAGCAGGAACATGTCCTGCGGCCCATAGGAACCCATGGAACGATGGATGCCGGAGCCGATGGGGCTGCGGAACGAAGGGGACCACGTTGGGGGCAGGGGTCACGGTCATCGTGCCGACGTACAACGAGCGCGACAACGTCGCCGAACTCGTGGAGCGGACGGCGGCGGCATTGGCGGGACGGGACGCCGAGATCCTCTTCATCGACGACAGCACCGATGACACCGCGGCCGAGGTGGAGCGCCTCGCGGCCGACGCCCCGATCGCGGTCCGGGTGCTCCATCGCGCGGACAACGTCGGGGGCCTCGGCGGGGCGGTCGTCGTCGGCCTGGGGGCCGCGAACGGCGACGTCTGCATCGTGATGGACGGCGACCTCCAGCATCCGCCGGAGCTCCTGCCGACCCTGCTGGACCGGTACGCGGACGGCGACGCGGACGTCGTCGCCGCCTCCCGCTACATCGGCGGCGGAGACACCAGCGGCCTCGGGACGGCCGTGCGCTTCGGCGTCTCCCGCGCCGCCACCTGGCTGACCCGCGCGATGTTCCCGCGGCGGCTCGCCCGGAGCACCGATCCGATGACCGGGTTCTTCCTCGTCGACCGGCGGCGACTCGATCTCGCTGCCCTGCGGCCGCAGGGCTTCAAGATCCTCCTGGAGATCCTCGCCCGCACCGATCTGCGGATCGCGGAGGTCCCGATGGAGTTCGGCGAACGCCGCCACGGCACCTCGAAGGCGAGCCTCCGGCAGGGGGCCACGTTCATCGCCCACCTGGCACGGCTGCGCTTCGGAAAGATGTCCCTGTTCGCCGCGATCGGCGTCCTCGGCGCCATCGCGAACCTCGCGATCATGTGGGCGCTGACCGCCGCGGGCGTGCCCTACGTGTGGGCGGCGATCATCGGCGCCGAGGTCACGATCGTGGGCAACTTCCTGCTGCAGGAGCGGTTCGTCTTCGCGGACATGCGCACCGACGCCCGCAGCGCCGCGGCACGCTTCGCGGCCTCGTTCACGTTCAACAACGTCGAGGCGGCCCTGCGCATCCCGGTGATGGCGCTCATGGTCGAGACGTGGCACATCTCCAGCGTGCTCGCCACGGCGCTCTCGCTCGTCGTGGCGTTCTTCGCCCGCTTCCTCTTCCACTCGCTCGTCGTGTACGCGCCCCGTCGGCGACGGGAGGAGCGGGAGGCGGCGGGTGAGCCGGAGCCGGACACCGCGACCCTGCGCATCATCCGCGCCATCGACGCGGAGGCGATGAAGCCGGGCGAGCTCTAGGCGTCGTCGGCGGACAGGTAGTCCGCGAGGGACGCATCCGCATCCCTCGGCGTCCAGCCGGTGGCCGTGATCCGGGCGAGGTCCAGGACGCTGTTGCGCGGACGCGGCGCGATCGGTCCGGCCTGGTCGGCGAAGTACTCCTCCGTCGTCACCGGGGTGACCGCGGCCGGGTCGTGCCCGGTCAGCCGGTAGACCGCGCGCGCGATGTCGGCCCAGGAGCGCGGTTCGCCGCCCCCGGTCACGTTGTAGAGCCCGAACGGCGCCGAGACGTCGAGCAGGTGCCGGATGGCCGCGGCGAGGTCCGCCGTGAAGGTGAGCCGCCCGATCTGGTCGCCGACGACCCGCGGCGCGATGCCCCGCTCCGCCAGCGAGGCCATCGTCCGCACGAAGTTGCGGCCGTCGCCGATCACCCAGGAGGTCCGCAGGATGTAGTGACGGGGCACGGTCGCGACGATCGCGTCCCCCGCCGCTTTCGTCTGCCCGTAGACACCGAGCGGCCGGACCTCGTCCGTCTCGGTGTAGGGGCCGTCCTTCGTGCCGTCGAACACGTAGTCGCTGGACACGTGCACGAGCGTGAGGCCGTTCTCGGTCGCGATGCGGGCGAGCGCGGACACGCCCGTGACGTTCGCCGCCCAGGCCTCGGCCCGCCCCTCCGCGGTCTCGGCGTGGTCGACGGCCGTGTAGGCGGCCGCGTTGATGATCGTCCCGTAGTCGCGCCAGCGCCGTGCGACGGCCAGCTCGGGGTCGCGGAGGTCGAGCGTCTCCCTGGTCGTGTACTCGACGTGCTCCGCGTCCCCGAGAGCCGCCCGCAACGCCAGGCCGAGCTGACCGGACGCCCCGACGACGAGGGTCTTCCGCGGGCCGATCGGGGTCACGTCGGCCAGTCGAGGATGCGCCCGGTCCTTCGGGGAGATCTCGACCTGGTCGAGCGGGATCGGCCACGCGATGGCCGCCGTCTCGTCGGCGAGATTGAGGAAGGAGTACGCCGCGTCCGGCGACCAGTGGTCGTTCACCAGGTAGGTGTAGGCGGTGTCCGCTTCGAGCGTCTGGTACGAATTGCCGACGCCGCGAGGCACGAGGATGGCGCGCGACGGGTCGATCTCCGCCGTGAAGACGCGCCCGAAGGTCTCGCCCGCCCGCAGATCGACCCAGGCGCCGAAGATCCGGCCGGTGGCGACGGAGACCCACTTGTCCCACGGTTCGGCATGGATGCCGCGGGTGGTGCCGATCGCGTCGTTGAACGAGATGTTGTTCTGCACGGGACCGAAGTCCGGAAGGCCGGCGGCGACCATCTTCTCGCGCTGCCAGTTCTCCTTGAACCAGCCGCGGGCATCACCGTGCACCGGGAGGTCGATGAGGAGCAGGCCGGGGATCGGCGTCTCGGTGATCGTGAGCGCCTTGCCGAACGCGGTCATCACTGCCCCCGGGCGGCGTAGAACGACTCCGTGGCGTCCTTGGCCGGCGCCCACCAGTCCTCGTTCGCGCGGTACCACTCGATGGTGGAGGCGAGGCCCGACTCGAAGTCGGAGAACCGCGGCGCCCAGCCGAGCTCGGTGCGCAGCTTCGTGGAGTCGATGGCATAGCGCAGATCGTGACCGGCGCGGTCCGTGACGTGGTCGTAGGCGTCGGCGGGCTGGCCCATCTGCGTGAGGATCAGCTCGACGACGGACTTGTTGTCCTTCTCGCCGTCGGCGCCGATCAGGTACGTCTGGCCGATCTCGCCCTTCTCCAGGATCGTGAGGACGGCCGAGGAGTGGTCGTCGGCATGGATCCAGTCGCGCACGTTCTGTCCGGCGCCGTACAGCTTGGGTCGGATCCCGCGCAGCACGTTCGTGATCTGGCGCGGAATGAACTTCTCCACGTGCTGGTACGGGCCGTAGTTGTTCGAGCAGTTGGAGATCGTCGCCTGCACGCCGAACGAGCGCACCCAGGCGCGCACGAGCAGGTCGCTGCCGGCCTTCGTGGACGAGTACGGCGACGAGGGGTTGTACGGCGTCTGCTCCGTGAACCGTGCCGGGTCGTCGAGCTCGAGGTCTCCGTACACCTCGTCGGTGGAGATGTGGTGGAACCGGCGATCATGCCGACGGGCGGCCTCCAGCAGCGTGTACGTGCCGATGATGTTGGTGTCGAGGAACGGCCGCGGGTCGTGCAGCGAGTTGTCGTTGTGGGACTCGGCGGCATAGTGGACGACCGCGTCGGTCCGGGCGAACAGGCTGTCGACGAGCGCGGCGTCGGCGATGTCCCCCTCGACGAGTTCGACCCGGTCGGCGGGGAGACCAGCGAGCGAGGCGCGGTTGCCGGCGTAGGTGAGCTTGTCCAGCACGGTCACGTGCGCGTCCGTGTGCGCGACCACGTGGTGCACGAAGTTCGATCCGATGAAGCCGGCGCCGCCGGTCACGAGCAGGCGGGTCATCGAGCGCCCCTTTCGAGCAGTCCGAGCAGGTAGGTTCCGTAGCCCGACTTCACGAGGGCTTCCGCGCGCGTCCGAAGCGCCTCGTCGTCGAGGAAGCCCTGACGCCAGGCGACCTCCTCCGGCACGCCGATCTTCATCCCCGTGCGGCGCTCCATCGTGCGCACGTAGTCGGCGGCGTCGGTCATCTGGTCGAAGGTCCCGGTGTCCAGCCACGCTGTCCCGCGGGGGAGGACCTCGACCTGGAGCTTGCCCCGTTCGAGGTAGGCCCGGTTCACGTCCGTGATCTCGTACTCCCCGCGAGCGCTGGGCGCCAGGTTGCGAGCGATCTCGATGACGTCGTTGTCGTAGAAGTACAGGCCGGGCACCGCGTAATTGCTCTGCGGGGCGGCGGGCTTCTCCTCCAGGGAGACGGCCTGGCCGTCGGCGTCGAACGCCACGACTCCGTAGGCTTCCGGCTCCGCCACCCAGTACGCGAAGACCGCGCCACCGTCGATGTCCGCGAAGCGCTTGAGCTGCGTGCCGAGGCCCGGCCCGTAGAGCAGATTGTCGCCGAGGACCAGCGCGACGCTGTCGTCGCCGATGAAGTCCGCGCCGATGGTGAACGCCTGGGCGAGGCCGTCCGGCGACTCCTGCTGCGCGAAGGACAGGGAGACGCCGAACTGGGAGCCGTCTCCCAGCAGCCGCTCGAAGTGCGCGGCGTCGTGCGGCGTCGTGATGATGAGGATCTCCCGGATCCCGGCGAGCATCAGGGTCGACAGCGGGTAGTACACCATCGGCTTGTCGTAGACCGGGATCAGCTGCTTCGAGACCCCCAGCGTGATGGGGTGCAGCCGCGTGCCCGAGCCGCCCGCCAGAATGATGCCCTTCATATATGTCCCCCTCGTGAAACATCGATGCTCGTGGCGGCGTCACTGAGAGGACGGCCATCCCCTGCCGTCCGACGACCCCCACAGTCGTACGCTCGACTCTAGCGGAGAACTCGCCCTTTACACCGCCCGGGCCGAGGTCCATAGTGGGCCTCGTGGGATCCGAGGACAGCCCGGCGCTGTCCGTCACCTGGGCGCACCGTGCCGAGCAGTCGGCATCCGCCTGGGCGCGCGCACACGCCAGGGGAGAGGTTCCGAGCGTCTGGCCCTACGGGCTGGACGCTCTTCGCGACCACGCCGTCGTGGAGGTGGATGAGCTCCCCGACCCCGGCCGGATCGCACGGCTCCGCGCACGCGCCGGCGTCGGCCCGCGGCCCCGTGCCGGGTTCGCCATCGCGTGGGACGAGAACACCGCCTATCGTCTGCAGATCCTGCGGCCGCGGACGCGGTACGCCGCTGGCGTCATCTGGCTCACCGACATGGCGGCGGCCGGCGCTGCACCCGGTCGACTGGTGGCGATGCTGCGGGCGACCACGGCGCTCTGGGTGCTGAGCGAGGCACAGGTCGTGCCCCTGCAACGGCTCCTCGGGGCCGACGCGCCCCGCATCTTCGTCGTGCCGTTCGGGATCGACCACGAGTTCTTCGGCGCGCAGCCACCCGCCGCCCGACCCCGGATCGTCAGCGCCGGCAACGATCGCGACCGGGATCCCGCGACGCTGTACGCCGCGCTCGCCCTGGTCCTCGCTGCGCGCCCGGGAGTCGATGTCGTCGTGCAGTCGCCCTCCGCGCTGCCGCCTCCGGAGGGCGTCCGGCTCGTGCGTCGGCTGCCGCACACGGAGCTCCGCGATCTGTACGCGACGGCGAGCGTCGTGGTGACCGCGACCCGCCCCAACCTGCACGCGTCAGGGATGACGGTGGCGCTGGAGGCTCTGGCCACGGCCCGCCCCGTGGTGGTCTCGGACACCCCTGGCATGCGCGATTACGTCAGCGCCCGCACCGGTGTCCTCGTCCCGCCGGAGGAGCCGGAGGTGCTGGCGGAAGCGCTGCTCGGAATGCTGGACGATCCCGACCGCGCCGCCGAGCTGGGTCGGCAGGGCCGGATCGAGGTCGAGCGCCGCTTCACGACCGCGACGATGGTCGACGCCCTCGTCCGCGGTCTCCGAGCGGACGGCTGACGTCGACGCTCAGACCGAAGGGGGCACGTCGCTGATGATGTACTTCGTCTTGCCGCCCGTGTAGGGCAGGGAGTCGACGAAGTCGGTGCGCACCGGCACCTCGTTCGCGATCCGCTCCTGCAGTGCGGCGACCGCGCTCTCGATCTGACTCCGCGCCTCCGCGCCGTCACCCTCCACGACGCGGATGGTGATCGAGTGATCGGCGAGCTGGTGGATCTGGAAGAGACGCACGGCTTCCGGGTGTGCGGCGAACATCCCCATGAGGCGGTGCGCGAGCACGGTACCGCTGGGGAGACGGATCATGTCCGTCGTCCGCCCCTGAGGCTGCTCCATGAGCGGGAGGGCACTGCCGCAGCGGCAGGGTTCCGATCGCAGGATGCCCTTGTCGCCGGTGCGATACCGGATCAGCGGGAAGACCCTGTTGCGCAGATCCGTGATGACGAGGTCACCCAGCTGGCCGGGGGCTGCGGGGGCCCCGTCCTCGTCCACCACCTCCACCCGGCGGACGTCGGCGAAGACGTGGAGACCGTCGCGATGAGCGCATTCCCCGGCGATCCACCCGAATTCGGAACCGCGATACTCGTCGTGGACGGGAGCGCCGAAGACCGACTCGAGCCGTGCGCGGACGGAGGCCGTGAGCGGCGCCGCCGTCGTCGCGATCGCCTTCGGGATGGGGACGCTCAGCTTCCGGCGCTCCAGGAAATCGGCGAACTCCAGCATCGCTCCGACGTACCCCTCGATCAGGCGCGGTCGCGTCGCGGTGAGTCGTCGATGGAACGCTTCCATCGTCTGCTCCGAGATCAGACCGGCGTCGAGGTAGACCTGAGTGGTGGGCCACCAGGCGAGGTCGTTCTTGATGGTCGCCAGCCGCCCGAAGTTCCAGCGACCGACCCGGGCGAGGTCGTCGTACGGCTCGATCCCCCACCAGGAGTACATCCTCCAGCTCAGGGCCAGCGCCGGCACCCTGGCGTCGTGGAGGGTGGCGAGGGGCTCTCCCGTGCTGCCGCCCGTCAGAGCAGGTCGCGCACTGGCTTCCGTCGCCTCGGGCGTGCGCATCTCCGCCGCGTGCTGCTTGACGGTCGCCCGGTCGAGGATCGGCAACGACGCCCAGGCTTCCGGATCGGTCAGGGAATCCGGGCGGACGCCGAGCTCCCGGTAGCGGGCGCCGTAGAACGCGGAGGACTCCATGGCGAACGCCGCGATGTCCCGAGCGAGCCTGTTCTGCATACCGGCGAACTCGGCCGGGGCCAAGCGCTCGTTCGAGAGGAGTTCACGGTGGAAGGCTCCCGCTCTCGCCCGTACGGTCGCGGCCTTGGCGCGGAAGAACGCGCCCTTCAGTGATGCGGACATGGATGGAGCCTCTCGTCATTGAGCGGGCGGGTGGGAGGGTGGGTCAGACGCGGTGGCGGCGCCGACGCTTGTGTGCGACGCCCTCGCGGAAGGCGTCCCGGTGGGCACGGCCGGCGTCCGCCCATTCGCGGCGGGAGAGGTCGGGTGCCCCGGTCAGCGTCGATGCCGCCCGCCAGGCCTCGACCACCGCTGCGGCGTCGAGGTCGCCGTCGTAAAGGAGCACCCACTCGGCGCCCACTTCGCGCGCCAGCGCCTCATTCGCCTCGTTCCGCGGCACCAGCACGGGCCGTGCCATGGACAGGGCGGCGAGGACGCTGCCCGAGTTGTGCATGAAGCGGTAGGCCAGAACGATCAGCTCGGAGGAGGTGGCGAGCTGGACGAGCTCGGCATCGCTCAGGAAGTCGAGGTGCAGTTCGACGGCGGGGAGACCGGACGTCCGTTCACGGAGGTCGTCGCCGAGCTCGGGGGTGGAGGGGCGACCGCCGATCTTCAGGCTCAACGTCGGCTCGATCGTCACCGCCTCCGCATAGGCGTCGATGAACCCTTCGAGCCCTTTGTAACGACGCACCCCGCCGAACGATCCCAGCCGACCGGGCACACGCTCGGCGGAGGGGAACGCGGCGTACCAGTCGCGGTAGTGACCGTGCAGGATGAGGCTGTGCGGCGTGCCCGGAGGGAGCGGCGTCGTCTCGTTGATGACGATCCGATAGTCGGTGTGCCGATCGATGGACCGCAGCAGCCACAAGCGTGGCGCGTTGTCATCGGGAAGCTCGATGTTGTGGACCGTCCGCACCACGGCGATACGTCGAGACAGGCGGTGCCTGGCGACGAGGGCCGCCGTGAGGAGGAACTTGCCGGTGGACTTCCACCAGGTCGATCCGTGGAGCTTGGCCTCGGGCCAGTGCCAGTGGAAGGCGTCGTAGCGGCCGAAGAGGGCGGTCTTCCACGAGAACCGGAGATGCTCCAGGCCCTCCGTCGTCCCCAGGGCCTCGTCGAGCATCTTGTTGTACGGATTCGTCGTGGGGCGCGGGGCGCCGAGGGACTGCATCACGCGGATGCTCGACGCGGATTCGGTCATCGTGTTGTCCTCCGAGGGGCGACGGTATTCGTCGTAGCGGCGGCCGAGAGCGGCGGCGATGGTGCCGCGGCCGCGGTGGATCAGGCGGGTGCCGCGGGCGTGATGGGCGATGTTCGAGGTCGCGGCGCCGAAGGCTCGACGTGCTGCACCGACGACGATCCGGGCGATCCCACCGATCAGGGAGCGCACCCGGAGCAGACCGCGGCGCAGCCTCCCTCGGGTGAGCTGCAGGTCGATGCGGGTACCGGCATTGGCCGAGCTGAACGCCCGCTGCGCCGCCCACGCGCGGCTGAGGCGCGCGGCGACGACGAGGTCCTCGGTCTCGGACTCGTTGCACCAGACGATGCGGCCGCCTCGGCCGACGAGTTCGCGGGTGAAGAGCGTGTCCTCGCCGCCGCCGAGCCCGAGGGACGGGTCGAAGCGCACGCCGAAGCGGCGCACCGCTCGGAGGTCGAGCAGCAGGTTCCCCGCCGCGGCGACCGAGAGCACGGTCCCGGTCGGGCGGGGCGGACGACGGAACGTGCCGGATGCGAGCAGCCAGGGATCGACGTCGTCGTCGAACACGGAGATGACGCGGCCCATGACGGCATCCGCGTCGAACGCGCGCCAGGTGGTGATCAGCGCCGAGAGCCAGCCGGCACGGGGGACCTCGTCGTCGTCGATGAAGGCGAGCAGGTCGCGGTCGGCGCACTCGTCCAGCAGCCGGTTCCGCGCGGCCACGATGCCCGGCGTCGGCTCGACGACGTACCGGACGGGCAGGGCGGCGTTCGCGGCCACCTCGCGCGCGGAGCCCGCGGCGTCGTTGTCGACGACCAGCACCTCCACGTCCACGCCGAGGTCCGCACACTCCGCGATCCGGTCAGGGAGTGCGCGCAGCAGCGCCGCCAGCAGCTCCGGCCGTCGGTAGGTGGGTACGCCGATCGTCACGGCGATCGCGTCGCCCGTCCCCGGTCCCCTCGTCATCCGCCTCATCCCCACGGCAGTCGTGCGCCTGTCTCCCCGCGCCGGCTCATCGTACCGTGAACGACGGGTGCGCCGAGCCGCCTCTGGCGTATAGTCGGTGTCCTGGGAGTCGACGCCGGTCGCGACTCTGGGGAATTCGACCGGCGACCCGAGCGGACCGTGTGGGCGGATCCGGGGGGAGGATCGCGTGTCAATCGTGCACGGACGGCTGGCCGTCGTCGTCGTGAACTACGCCTCGGCGCGGCTGCTCGAGCGCAATCTGGTGCTCGTGGAGCGCGAGGCTCGTGCCGTCGATGAGGAGGCCCTGGTGGTCGTCGTCGACAACTGGGCCGGTGCCGCGGAGCGCGAGGCCGCCGTCGCGGTCGCAAAGGCGCACGGATGGACCCTCATCACCCCCGAGACGAACAGCGGATTCGGCGGCGGCGTCAACATCGGGGTCACGCGGGCGCTCGCCGACGGCGCGACCGACGTCCTCGTGATCAACCCGGACGCGCACATCGACCGCGTGTCTCTGGGGCGCCTGGCCTCGGTCACCTCGGCCTCGCGCACGACCCTCGCCTCGCCGGTGATCACCGACTCCGAGGGACGCACCTGGTTCGCCGGCATCGACCTCCTGCTCGACGACGGCACGATGCGGGCGCGTCGCAAACGCCGGGCGGACGACGCGCGCCCCTACGAGCCGTGGCTGAGCGGTGCCTGCCTGTGGATCACCCGCGAGGTGTGGGCGCTCTCGGGCGGCTTCGACGACGAGTACTTCCTCTACTGGGAGGACGTCGACTTCTCGCGCCGTGTGGTCTCGGCCGGCGGGACGCTCGTGCTCGTCGAGGAGGCGACGGCCGTGCACGACGAGGGCGGCACGCAGCGCGCCGAACCCCAGCTCGCGAGGGCGAAGTCGGAGGGCTACTACTTCTACAACATCCGCAACCGGATGCTGTACGCGGTCCGGCACCTCGACGACGAGGCCGTGCACCGCTGGCGCCGGTCGATACCCCGTACCGCCCGCGAGGTGATCCTCCGCGGCGGCCGCCGACAGCTGCTGCATTCCGCCGCTCCGCTGCGCGCCTACGTCCGCGGGGTGCGCGAGGCCAGACGGATCGCGCGCCTGTCCGGCACGGAATCGAAGGGAACGTCATGGTCGTAGACGCCTACCGTCAGCTCGCCAGGGCGCAGAAGGGCCATGCCCGCGGCGCCCCCGCCTACTCGGTCTACGTGAACCGCAGGCTCGGACGCGTGCTCGCCGCGCTGGCGTTCCGGCTCGGCCTCACGCCGAACCAGGTGTCGATCATCAGCGCCGTCCATTCGTTCGCCGCCATCGGCCTCATCGCCTTCGCCCCGGTCACGGTGCCGCTCGGGCTGCTCATCGCGCTCCTCCTCGTCCTCGGCTATGCGTGGGACTCCGCGGACGGTCAGGTCGCGCGGCTCCGCGGCGGCGGGAGCCCGCAGGGCGAGTGGCTGGACCACTTCATCGACACGCTCAAGATCGCGTCGCTGCACCTCGCGGTGCTGATCGGCCTGTACCGGGTCCTTCCGGAGTCGCCGGCGCTGCTGCTGATCCCGATCGTGTTCAGCATCGTCGCCTCGACCACGTTCTCGGGCATGCTCCTGAACGACCTCCTCAAGGGCAAGCACGCCGTCGCGTCCACCCATGAACGCGGCGGAGGCACCCTGCGACGCTCGCTCGTGCTGCTGCCGACCGACTTCGGGCTGGTCTGCCTCGTCTTCGTCCTCTGGGGCTGGACGCCGGGGTTCCTCGTCGCGTACAGCGCGCTCTGCGCCGCCGCGGTCCTGTTCCTCGCGCTCGCCGCGGTGAAGTGGTTCCGCGAGATCGGAAGGCTCGGTGACCCGGCATGACCGGCGGCTCGATCCTCATCGTGTGCGCGGCCAACGTCTGCCGGTCGCCGCTGGCCGAGCTGGAGCTGCGGCGCCGGCTCGGGGAGGGCTCCTCGCTCTCGGTGCGCAGCGCCGGCGTGCGCGCCAACGACGGAGACCCGATCTGTGCCGACGTCGCGTCGCGGCATGCCGACGAGGACTGGCGGGCACGGGCGCAGGCGCATCGAGCCCGCGAGGTCACCCCGGAGATGCTGGCCGCAGCCGACCTCGTGCTGACCGCCTCGCGCGATCTCCGAGGGGAGCTGGTGCGGGCGGCGCCGGAGCACCGCGACCGGATGTTCACGCTGCGTGAGGCCGCGCACCTCGGCGTCGGCTTCGCGCCCGGCGGCTCCGATGTCATCGCCGACTACGTCGCTCACCTCGACCGGGCACGGACGCGTGCGGTGCCACTCAGCGGCTCGCCGGGTCGCGGCGGCGGGCTCCGGCGTCTCCTCGGTCGTCGCTCCGTCGAGGACCCTGCCTCCATCGCGGATCGGCACGGGAGTCGGGGTCATGCCGGCACCCTCTCCGAGGTCGAGCAGGCCGTCGACGCGATCGGCGGGCAGCTCGGGAGACAGCGCCGACACTCCTCCTGACCGGAGGGTTGTGGTTTTCCACGGTCCGCACTACCATTAGCCGACGCCGTGTTCTGCATGGCTGGGGGGAAACCGGAGCCGAGGGGGCTCCGGCTGGGGATCTGGGTTCTGGGGAGCTGCAGTGTTCACTGTTTCAGCATGCCGTTCTGGGGACGGCTCATCACGCGCACGCCGTGCGCTTTTCATCGCGCCCGTCGTGGCGCTCGCGCTCGTGTTCGCCGGATGCACGGCGGCACCGGACACCGCGACGTCGCCGGAGCCCGAGGGCACCAGCACGACCGACTGGACGCCGCCGGCCGATCCCGACGCCCAGGGGCCCACCGAGGCCCCCGCGCTGACCGAGGAGAGCGGTGCGCTGGACGCGGAGATCGCGCTGTCCACCGACATGGTCGTGACCGTCGACGACATCTCGACCACCGAGGTCACCCCCGAGACGCCGGGCGAGTATGCCGGCTCCGCCGTCGTGGTGACCGTGAAGGTCGCCAACGACTCGAAGCGGGCGCAGAGCATCGACTCCGCCGTCGTCAGCCTCGTCACGGACGACGGCGACGTCGGGGTGGCCACCACCGCGGGTCCGAACGAACCTCTCCATGGAGAGCTGGCCGCCGGCGACGAGGCCACGGGAACCTACGTCTTCATGCTCGACCCCACGAAGGGTCGCGCCGTGAAGATCAGCGTGAACTACGCCGCCGGCGAGCCGGTGGCGACCTTCGCGGGCGAGCTCTCCTGAGCCGTGGGCGCGACGACTTTCACCGCGTCTCGTACGTGACATTTTCGAAGAAGAAATCTGGGGCTGGGGAGCAACATGGGTAAGACATCCACTTCGAGGCGGGCGCTGAGCGCACTCGCGTCGGTCGTGACGGCGGCGCTGCTGATCACGGGCATGACCACGCTGGGGGCGACCGGGGCCGCGGCGGCGGATTCGCCGTCGACGCCGCCGCCGCTGCTGCAGCGGAACGACGACGTCGTGACGTCGGATCCGATTCCGACCGTGCAGATCGACAACGGCTACGTGTGGTCGCAGACCACGATCGGGTCGACCGTCTACGCGGTGGGCAAGTTCGACAACGCCAGGGCGCCGCTCGCCGTACCGGGGACCAGCCTCACCGCCCGGTCCAACGTCCTCGCATACGACATCAACACCGGTCAGCTGCTCTCGTTCGCACCGCAGGTGAACGGCGTGATCAAGGCCGTCGCCGCCTCGCCGGACGGCAGCCGCATCTACATCGGCGGCTCCTTCAACTCGGTCAACGGCCAGACGCGCTGGAACTTCGCCGCGCTGGACGCCGTGACCGGGCAGCTGGTGCCCGGGTTCTCGCCCTCGATCGGCGGCAGCGGCGTGTACGCCCTCGCCACCTCGGGCTCGAGCGTCTACGTCGGCGGTCTCTTCACGCAGGGCAACGCGACCCCGCGGAAGAACCTCGCGGCCTTCTCGGCGACGAACGGCGCGCTGCTCAGCTGGGCGCCGCAGACCGACCTCCAGGTCGACGCCATGGTGATGGACCCGGCGGGTCAGAACGTCATCGCGGCCGGCCGCTTCTCCCAGGTCAACGGCGACCTGACGATGCGCGGCACCGTCGCGCTCGACAAGACGACCGGCGCGGTGGACAGCGGATGGGCGCTGCCGCAGACGGTGAAGAACGGCTCGAACACGGGCGCGAACTCGGGCAAGGCGGGGATCTTCGGCCTCGCGGCCGACGCCAACGCCGTGTACGGCACCGGCTGGGTCTACGCGGATGCGGCCACCGGCAACCTCGAGGGCACCTTCGCGGCCGAGGCCGGAAGCGGTCAGGTCCGCTGGATCGCGGACTGCCTGGGCGACCACTACGGCGTCTACTCGACCGGCAAGACGGTCTACACCACCAGCCACACCCATGCCTGCAGCACCATGGGCATGCACCCCGAGCAGAATCCGCGCACGCACCGTTACTCGGAGGCGTACACCGCCGACGCCCGCGGTCTGCTGGGCAACCAGCCCGCCGCCGGAGGCACGTACAAGAACTGGGCCGGGACACCGGCGCCCTCGGCCTACGCCTGGACGCCGGACTGGGCCGTGGGCGTGACCACGGGCATGGGTCAGGCCGGACTCTCGATCACCGGTGCGGGGAACATGATCTCGATCGGCGGCGAGTTCCGCTCCGTGAACAACGGCCGCTTCGAGGGACTCGTGCGGTTCTCCACCAACCCGCCCGGCGGCGCGAAGGACGGCCCTCGGCTGTCGGGGGCGAACTGGACCGGCACGGCGCAGTCGTTCATCCCTGGACGCGCGCGGATCTCGATCCCCGCGAACTGGGACCGTGACGACCTCACGCTGACCTACGAACTGCGTCGGACCGGCACCGCCGCCCCGGTGGCCACCGCCACCGCCCGCGGCACCTGGTGGGACCGCCCCTCGGTGAACCTCGAGGACAAGACCGCAGCTCCCGGATCGACGCAGGAGTACACCGTCGTCGCGAAGGACAGCGCGGGCAACTCCGTCTCCAGCCAGGCGATGAGCGTGACCATCGCGGCCGGTGCCGTGTCGAACTACGTCAACGCCGTCACGGCGGACGGCCCGCAGCTCTACTACCCGCTCGGCACCGCCGCGCAGGACTGGGCCGGGTCCAACACCCCCGTGTTCGGCACGGGCGTCACCGCCTCGACCTCCGGGGTGGAGAACACGGCGACGGGCGCCTCGACCTTCACCGGGACGAGCGCGGGACGCGTGGCCTCCGGGAGCAAGATCGCCGCGCCGTCCGAGTTCTCGACCGAGCTCTGGTTCAAGACCAACACCACCAGCGGCGGCAAGCTGATGGGCTACGGCGCCGCGGCGTCGGGTGAGTCGACCAGCTACGACCGTCATCTCTATATGACGAACAACGGGCGTCTCGTCTTCGGCACGTACAACGGCAGCACGCAGACCGTCCAGAACGACGCCGCGCTCAACGACAACGAGTGGCACCACGCCGTCGCGTCGCAGAGCGCGGAGGGGATGAAGCTCTACGTCGACGGCAAGCTCGTGTCGTCGCTCGCGGGGGCCACCACGGCGGAGAACTACACGGGATATTGGCGTATCGGCGGAGACAACCTCGCCGGATGGCCGTCCGAGCCGAGCTCCAAGTACTTCAAGGGGGCGCTGGATGAGGTCGCGGTCTACCCGTTCGCCCTCACGGCGACCCAGGTGAAGACGCACTACGGAATCGGCAAGGGCTTCCAGGCCCCGACCGCTGCCTTCACCGCCACGCCGACCGACCTCGCCGTCGCGTTCGACGCGGAGGCTTCGGCGCCCGCGGGCTCGGCGACGATCGCCGGCTATCGGTGGGACTTCGGCGATGACTCGGCGACGGCCACCGGCAAGACGACGAGCCACACGTACGAGGCGTCCGGCACCTACACGGTGGCGCTGACCGTCACGGACAGCAACGGACTCGCCACCACGGCGGAGAAGCAGGTCGTGGTGAAGGCACCGAACGTCCTGCCGACGGCGGCCTTCGAGACGACGGCGAACGGGCTGTCGGTCTCGGCCGATGCGTCCGCCTCGACGGACTCCGACGGCTCCCTCGCCTCCTACGCATGGAACTGGGGGGACGGCACCACTTCGACCGGTCAGGTCGCGACGCACGTCTACGCCACGCCGGGCACCCGCACGGTGACCCTGACGGTGACCGACGACCGCGGCGGGAGCGCGTCGACCACACGACAGGTCGAGGCGACGCATGCCGACCCGGTCGCCGCCTTCACCGCGACCGCGTCGGGGCTGAGCGTCAACGTCTCGGCAGCCGGATCGAGTGCGTCCGACGGCGCGACGCTGTCCTACTCGTGGAACTGGGGCGACGGGTCTCCCGCCGGTTCCGGGGCCACGGCAGGCCACACGTACGCCGCGGCCGGCGCGCATAACATCACCCTCACCGTGACCGACAGCCTCGGCGCGTCCAAGGCCGTCACGAAGACCGTGACCGTGACCGCGCAGGTCTTCGCCGCGTCCGACGCGTTCGGTCGTGTCGTGTCCAGCGGCTGGGGCGCCGCCGACAAGGGCGGCACCTGGGCGCCGATGAGCGGCTCCGCCGCGGCGCTCTCCGTCGGCGACGGCGTGGGCAAGGTCAACCTGGCACCCGGTGACACCAGGGAGATGCTGCTGCAGGGCACGTCCCTTCTCGACACGTCCGCGCGGATCACCTACACGCTCGCCTCCGGGCCCTCCTCCGGGGCGGCGTACGAAGGTCTGGGCGCACGGCGTTCCGGGTCCTCGGGCTACCGGGCTCTCGCCTGGCACCGTCCTGACGGCACCACCTGGCTCGTGATCCACCGCAACGGCACGGCGATCGCCAGCACCGCCGTCTCCGGTCTCTCCTGGAGCGCGGGCAGCTCGTTCTCGCTCCTGATGGAGACGACCGGGTCGTCCACCACGACCATCCGCGCCAAGCTGTGGGCGGCGGGGTCGGCGGAGCCCGCCAACTGGCAGCTCACCACGACGGACGCGACGCCGGCTCTGCAGGTCGCCGGTGCCCCGACGGTGTTCTCCTACCGGTCGGGCAGTGGCACCGGCACCAACCTCGCCAGCTTCGACGACTTCACGCTGAAGAACCTCGGCACGCCGGCGCCGGAGCCCGAGCCGCAGCCCGAACCGGAGCCCGCGAACGTCGCTCCCACCGCCGCGTTCACCGCGACCGCGACGAACCTCACGGTCGCCGTGGACGGCAGCGCCTCGACCGACTCCGACGGCACGATCGCCTCGTACGCGTGGGACTTCGGCGACGGGACGACCGGCACCGGTGCGACCACCAGCCGCACCTACACCGCGGCGGGGACCTACACCGTCACCCTCACGGTGAAGGACGACAAGGGCGCCACGCACACCACCAGCAAGCCGGTGACCGTGACGGCGCCTCCCGTCGACCCGCAGCCCGAACCCGAACCCGAGCCGCAGCCGGCTCCGGTGGCGGACGACGGCTTCGACCGCACCGCGGGGCCCGGCTGGGGCACCGCCACGGTCGGCGGGGCGTGGACGATCGCCGGCGGCTCGCAGGCGGCGGCGACCGTCGCTGACGGCCAGGCGAAGCTGAACCTCATCGCCGGCGACACCCGGCATGCGACGCTCAACACCACGTCCGTCGCCGATGCGGTGCTCGAGACGCAGTTCCGGGTCGATCAGGCCCCGGCCGCGGGTGGCGCCTACGTCGGCGTGATCGCGCGGCAGTCGGCGGCCGGGAAGTACTTCGTCCGCGCCTGGCTGCGTCCTGACGGCACGGTCTGGCTCGTCGTGCACCGCGAAGGGACCGTCCTGCGCACGCAGGCCGTGCCCGGACTGGTGTGGGCCGCGAACACCTCGTACAACCTCGAGGTGTCCGTGACGGGGACGACGTCGGCGACCCTCTCCGCCAAGTTCTGGCCGACGGAGACGACGAAGCCGGCAGCCTGGCAGATCACCACGACCGACGCGGCACCCCTGGGTGCGGGTGCGGTGGGACTGAGCGGCAACCGCTCCGGCAGCGCGACCGCGCCGCTCGGCGTGTCGTTCGATTCGTTCCGCGTCACCGCACCGCAGTAAGATCCTGACGCATGGCCACTGCTGTCCCGATCGCGCTCCTCGCCTTCGGTGGAATCGCGGCAGTGGCCATTGTCGTGTTCGCACTCCGGCTGCTCCCGCGTACCGCCTTCGTCGTGTGGGCGGTCGTGCTGTTCTTCGTGCCTCTCTGGGTAGGGGTGAACATCAGCTTCTACTGGGCGGCGATCACCCTGCTCACCGTCCTGCTGATCATCGTGAACTGGTCGGTGGTGCCGTTGCGGGCGGCCGATGCCTGGGTCGCCGCGTTCGTCCTCGTCGTCGTCGGGTTGCACGGGTTCGGCACGGTCGACCTCGCCTCCCTCGTGGCATCGCTTCTCGAGTGGGTGATCCCCTACATCTGGGGGCGCGTGGTGCTCGCTCGCGTGACGACCGAGTGGATCACCTCGACGATCGCGGTCGTGGCCATCGTGGCCGCCGCTCTCGCGGTCGTCGAGTTCCTCACCTCCTTCAACCCCTTCGTCCTCATTCCCGGATCCGGCGTGGTGTACGACACATGGAGCCCGCTGCAGGAGCGCGGCGGGGTGCTGCGTGCGGAGGGGGCGTGGGGGCACTCGATCGCGCTCGGCGCCGCGCTGGCGATGTCCTCCGCGTTCGTCGTGGCGACGCGATGGCGACTGTTCCCGAAGATCACCGGCATCGTGCTCATCGCCACCGCCACGGTCTTCACGTTCAGTCGGGCGGGCCTGCTCACACTGGTGTTGACACTCGTCCTGTCCACCTTCCTCATCGTCGGGGTCTCGACGCGCTTCCGGGTGACGGTGGCCGTCGCCGGGGTGATCGGCACCGCGATCGTCATCCCCGTCATCGATTCCGTCTTCGGTGCCGCGGGGGACGAGGCCGGAGGCAGCGCCGACTACCGCACGGACCTGCTGGTCCTCCTGGAACAGGTGCAGCTGTTCGGGAACCCCGGCGACTGGCATTCCCTCGTCTCCGGCGACTACTACCTCGGATACTTCGCCCGGTCGGTGGACAACGCCCTCGTGCTCACGCTCCTCCGGTACGGGTACGTGCCGACCCTGCTCATCATGGCGGCCGTCGTCTGCGCGGCGCTGATGGCCGTGCGGCGCTCGACGCGGAGTCCCGCCGCCCTCGCCGTCGTCGGACAGCTCCCGAGTCTGGTCGTCGTCGCCCTCATCACGCAGTACAGCATGTTCCTGTGGTTCTGCGTCGGGCTCGCGGTGACCTGGGCGCGTGACGCCGGAACGCGATCCACCACCGCGGAAGAGGCCTTCCTGCGGGATCTCGGGACGGCGTCACCGCCGGCGACGACCGGACCCGCTCCACAGGTGCGGCAGACGTGAACGGGCCGTGCAGATGGCTCCTCTAGAATCGAGACCTCAGGGGGAATGGGGAGTCATGGCCGAGAGCCGGGTCAGCCTGCGTGTCATCGCGGGCTCGCTGCGCAAGTTCTGGTGGTTGATCGTGCTGTGCGGCGTCGTGGGCGCCGCGGGGTCGTACGGATACGCGTCGCTGCAGACGCCGTTGTTCCAGGCGACGACCTCGCTGTACTTCGCGCTGAACCAGGGCACGAGCGCCTCGGACCTCAACCAGGGCTCGGTGTACACCCAGAGCCAGATGCTGTCGTTCGCCCAGCTGGCGACGAGCTCGCGCGTGCTCGATCCGGTTATCGAGGAGCTCGAGCTCGACACGACGCCCCGCGCGCTCGCGAGGGACATCGAGGTGACCATCCCGCAGAGCACCGTCACCCTGCGGATCACCGGCATCACGGACGACCCGGAAGCTGCGGCCGAGCTCGCGAACGCCGTCGCCGAGCAGCTCATCACGGTCGTCAAGGACGTCGCTCCGAAGGATCCGCAGGGCGAGTCCACCATCACCGCCGAGGTCATCGACGACGCCGTCGTCCCCGAGTTCCAGTTCACTCCGAGCAAGCCCAGGGACGCGGCCCTCGGCGGTTTCCTCGGAGGCGTGCTCGGCCTTGCGGCCGCCGTGCTCATCGGTGTGCTGGACACCCGTGTCCGCAACGAGGAGGCGCTGACGCAGGCCGGCGGGGATCCCGTGCTCGGCGTCGTCTCCAAGTCGCCGCTGCTGGAGGCGCGGGGAATCGCCGTCGCCCAGGAGCCGCTCGGCCACACCTCGGAGGAGTTCCGCCGTATCCGGTCGGCGCTCGCGTACGCGAACGTGTCGTCCCGGGTGAAGGTGCTGCTGGTGACCTCCGGTATGCCCGCCGAGGGCAAGTCGACCGTGTCGGTGAATCTCGCGATGACCCTCGCCGCGCTCCGTAATTCCGTCCTGCTCATCGACGCCGACATGCGCCGCCCGCGTGCCCACGAGCACGCCGGCATCGACGGTTCGGTCGGACTCACGAGCGTCCTGCTCGACGAGGTGGAGTTCGAGGTGGCCAAGCACCGCGTCGCGGACACCACGCTGGACATCCTCCCTGCCGGGACGATCCCGCCGAACCCCGCCGAGCTGCTCACGTCGGCGCGCATGGCACAGCTTCTCGACTTCGCCGCCGCGGACTACGACTACGTCGTGATCGACTCGCCCCCGACGCTGAGCGTCGCGGACGCCAACCTCCTGGCCACCCAGACGGACGGTGTCATCCTCGTCGTCGACGCCACCAAGACGCGGCGGGCGGCACTGGCGAAGAGCATCAAATCGCTGGAATCGGGCGGCGCCCGCATCCTCGGCACGGTCCTCAACCGTGCGCGTCCGGACCGGCATCGCAGCGAGTACTACAGCGAGTGAGCGACCCGCCGTCCTCCCGGGGGAGGCGTGCAGCATATCGGCGGAAGGGCTCGAATCGTTTGCCATCGTCCAGACGGGCGGTTATTCTTCATGGGTTGCGAGGGGGGCTCGCACTTTGTCGCCGGGGTTGAAACTGCGGCGAAGCGTGGGTGATCGTGTATTCCACCCCAGAAACGGTGACATCGTGTCCTTTCCGTTCCCTGTTCGTCTCTCATCGCCAGCGGCGCCACGGCGTCGCCATCGCCTGCTCGCGGGTGCCCTGGGCGTCGCCGTCGCGCTCTCCGGAGTGCTGATCGCCGCACCGGCCTCCGCGGCGGTCGCCGCCGCCTCGCCTTCGGCCCGACCGGCGGCAGCGTCTGCGGGTCCCCTCCTCTCCGACCCGATGAACCGCACCGTCGCCTCCGGCTGGGGCGCCTCTCCCGTCGGGGCCTGGCGTGTCATCGAGGGTGCGTCGAGCGTCGGGAACGGGCAGGCGATGCTCGCCAGCCGGAAGCCCGGGATCACGGCGCGGGCGACCGTGGCCGGGGTGACCGCGGCGGATGTGTCGAGCCGCTACACGGTGACGGTCCCTGCCCTCCCCGTCGGCGGTCCGCTCTACCTGGCCCAGGCCGTCCGCATCGTCGGCAAGGACTCCTACGGTGTGCGCCTCCGCGTGCACCCCGACGGCTCCGCCTACGTGTCCGTGGTCCGGATGACCGACCTCACCACTGTGCAGAACCTGAGCGAGCGACGACTCCCCTTCCCGGTGACGACGGGCATGTCGCTGCGCGTCGCCCTCGACGTGACCGGGACCAGCCCGGTGACGCTCGCGGCCAAGGCCTGGGCGGCAGATGGGGACGAGCCGTCCGCGTGGCAGGTGACGCACGCCGATTCCTCGGCCACGCGGATCACGGCCGCGGGTGGTTACGGCTTCGCGCTGTACACGTCCTCCGGAGCGAAGGCCGCCGTCCCGCTCGCGATCGACGACGTGCTCGCAGCCGCGCCCGCGCCGGTGGCGACTCCCACTCCGACGCCGACGCCGACGCCCGCCCCCGCGCCGAACCCGGCTCCTGCGCCGAACCCGGTTCCGGTTCCCCCGGTGACGCCGACCACCCCGGTGACACCCGCTCCACCTGCCACCCCGGCCGGTGTCCGCGGGAAGCCGGGCGCCGCCGCCCCGGGGTCGCTGTCGTACCCGGCACCCGCCACCGCGATCTACGCGGCGCCGGGCGGATCGGACGGCGCTGCCGGTACGAAGAACTCGCCGGTGCGCACGATCGCGGCCGCGCTGCGGCTGGTACCGAACGGCGGCACCATCGTGCTCCGCGGTGGCACCTACCACGAGGAGATCGTCGTGCCGCCGCAGAAGCGCGTCACGATCCAGCCCGCTCCGAACGAGGCGGTCTGGATGGACGGCGCGAAGACCGTCACCGGCTGGAAGCCCGCAGGCAAGACCTGGACGGTCGACGGCTGGGGGACCGCGCTCGACTCGAGCCCCACGTACACGAAGGGAGCGCCCGACAACACCCAGCCGGAGTGGCGCTTCGTCGATCCTGCGCACCCGATGGCGGCGCATCCGGACCAGGTGTGGGTCGCGGGCGTGCAGCTGCGGGAGGTCGCCTCCGCCGCGCAGGTCGTCGCCGGGACCTTCTTCGTCGACGATCGGGCGAAGCGGCTCGTGATCGGCACCGACCCGACGGGCAAGCCCGTGGAGGCGAGCGTGCTCACCCAGGCGCTCTCGATCCGGTCCGCCGGATCCGAGGTGCGCGGCATCGGCATCCGCCGGTACGCCACCAGCGTGCCCCAGATGGGGACCGTCATCGCCGCAGCGAGCGACATCACGCTCGCCGACGTGACGATCCGCGACAACTCGACGACCGGCTTCTACTCCTGGGCGCCGAGGACGACGTTGACGCGCGTCTCGTTGATCGGCAACGGTCTCCTCGGTGGCGGCGCCTCCCAGGCCGACGGCTTGAAGGTGAAGCAGATGCTCTCGGTCGGGAACAACGCCGAGCGCTTCAACCACTCCCCGGTGTCCGGCGCGTTCAAGGTCACCCGGACGCGCGGAGTGACCGTCACCGACAGCGCGTTCACGGGTAACGCCGGTCGTGGTCCGTGGTTCGACGAATCGGTCATCGACATCGTCTTCACGGGTAACGACGTGATCGGCAACACCGGTCACGGTGTCATGGTCGAGCTCTCGGAGCGGGCGGTCGTCGCCGACAACATCATCGCCCGCAACGGCGACTTCGGGCTGTTCGTCCTGAACTCCGGCAACGTGAAGATCTGGAACAACACCTTCGTCGGCAACGCCAACCGGAACGTCAGCATCGGTCAGGACGGTCGCCGAGCCTCCGACCCGAACGCGGCGGGCCACGATCCGCGCACGCGCTTCGCACCGCTGGCGCCGTGGATCGTGCGCAACACCGTGATGTCCAACAACGTCATGGCGGAGAGCGCGGGCAACTGCCTGGTCTGCGTACAGGACTACTCGACCACCTTCACCGGTGCGCAGATGATGTCGAGCGTGAACGGCAACCTCTACCACCGCACCGCCCCCGGCACGCCCCGATGGTTCTCGGCCTGGTCGAAGGGATCCGTCTCGCGGGATCCGGCGGTGGCAGACACCCTCGCGGCGTTCACCGCGGCGACGGGTCAGGACCGCCGCTCGCAGTTCGTGCAGGGAGCCTCCGTGGTGTCCGCCACGTACGTGCTGGCCCCCGCGCAGGCGCAGCGGCAGGCCGCAGTGGCGGTCCCCGTGCCGGCGGATATCGCCTCGGTATCGCGACTCCCCGGCAACAGCGCGACGCTGGGAGCCCTGCCGCGGTGACGATCTAGGTATGGGTTCTCTTCTCGCTGTCGGCGCCCGCGCGCTGACGATGGTCATCGCGCTGGTCTGCGGCGTTCTCACGACGCGGATGATCATCGGAGACGCGGGCGTCGGCAGCTTCGCCCTCTACACGCTGCTCACGACGATCCCGTCGCTGCTGACCTTCACCGATCTCGGCAGCGGCGCCGTGCTCGTGAACGCCGTGGCCACGAGCGACGACGTGAGGACGGACGAGAAGCTCCGCTATCAGCTCACGTCGGTCGGCCGGGTGCTGCTGATGTTCGCGGCCTCCGCCATGGCGATCAACACCGTGCTCCTGGCCACCGGTGCCTGGGAGATCGTGTTCGGCGATGCCGGAGGAGAGCCGGGGGCGTCGCTGGCCGCCTTCTTCTGCGTGACGATCTTCTGTCTCGGTATCCCGCTGGGCATCTGGGCGCGGATCATGCTCGGGCAGCGCAAGAACCACATCGTGATCCTGCTGCAGGGCCTCATCTCGCCGCTCACGCTGGCCGGGGTGTGGCTGCTGCTGACGTTCGGTGGCGAGAATCTGCATTCCTACGCGGCGATCGCGTCGTTCGCGGCCTCGCTGATCGTCTCGATCCTCGGCGTCCTCATCACCGCTCGGACCACGTCTCCGTTGATCCCCGAGGCTGCGCGCATGGTCCTGCGCCCGCGACGGTTCCCTGGCGTACGGGTGATGGACGTGGGATGGCCGATGCTGGCTCAGATGGTGACGTATCCGATCGCGGTGGGGTCGCAGCGGTACGTGATCGCCCAGCTCGGCGGTCCGACCGACGTCGCCGAGTACGGTGTGGCCGGGCAGGTCTTCTTCGCGCTCAACGGTCTGGTGATGGCCGGTGGGCTCGCGCTCTGGCCGCATTTCGTCCGCATGCGACACCAGGGCGATCTCCGCCGCGGACCGTTCCTGCTCTCCGGACTGTTCGCCGTGGCGGTCGCCCTCGCGACGGTGGTGGTGTGGCTCGTCGGGCCGTGGCTGTTCGGGTTCATCACGCAGGGAGAGCTGGAGGTCCGGCCGACCACGATCTTCGCGTTCGGCCTCATGATCATGCTCACGGCGGCTGTCTACCCGCTCGGGATGTTCATCATGGACAAGCCCGGGATCCGATTCCAGGTGATCCCCACCCTCAGCATGGCCGCGGTCGGGGTCACCCTGGCGTTCGTCCTCACACCGATCCTCGGTATCGCCGGTCCGCTCCTCGGTGTCGCCTTCGCGCTCCTGGTCTGTCAGCTGATCCCGTTCTCGATCTACATCGTGCGTCATCGGGCGCGGCTCACGGCCGAGGCCGCCGTCTCGGCGTGAGCCCAGGTCGCGTGCGCCCTGCGCCGTGCGGATACCCGCGGGTCGTCAGTCGAGGACGCCGGCGGTGACGCCGGCGCGGTAGACCGCAGGTGCGTGCCGGCGCAGGGCTTCGTCGCGGCTCTCGGCCACACTGCCCACGAGGTCGTCCCACCGTGCGCACACGTCGTCGAGTGCGGCGGCGATCGCCGGAGCATCGTCCGGTGCGACCAGCTGCGCCGTGGCGTAGCCGCCCGCGGCCTCGCGCAGACCGCTGCTGTCGCTCGCGATGACGGGGCGGAGCCCCAGAACGCCCTCGACGGCGGTGTTCCCGAACGGCTCGTCCACCCGGGAGGGCACGACCAGCACGTCGGCTTCCGCGAGGAACGGCCAGATGTCGGCGTGGAATCCCGCGAAGGTGACGGAGACCCCGGTCTCTGCGGCACGGGCGCGCAGTTCGCGCTCGTACCATTCGTATCCCTCGAAGACCGCCCCGAGGAGCGTGACCTCGACGGGCCGCCCCTCCGCCTGCACTGCCGCCGCGGCGTCGATGACGAGGTCGGGACCCTTCCGAGGCGAGAGCCGCCCGACGTACAGCACGCGGAGGGCGCCGTCGATCCGGGGCCGCGGCGGCGCGGGGTGCGGGGGCGACGCGACGCCGTTGGCGACGATCCGGGTGCGGTCGGCGAGAGCGGGCAGCGCGCGCCGGATGGTGTCGAGGCTGAAGCGGCTGTTCACGAGGGTGCGGACCGAGGCGAGGTGCGGCATGTAGAGCAGGCGGTTCACAAGCGTGCTCCCGGAGGCCTCCGCCTCGTGCACGTGACTGACCGCGCGGGTGCCGCGGAGCCGGGCCACGAGCGGCCATTGCGGAATGATGATGGTCGACACGTAGACGGCGTCGGGGCGCACGCGTCCGATCAGACGCCATGCGGCGCCGAGGCCCCGGAACATGTCGCGGAACAGGCGGGGCAGACCGCGCGGGGTGAGCAGCACCTTGCGCAGGACGAGCATCGGCAGGATGACGACCTCTGCTCCGGCGGCGCGCAGCGGCGGGACGAGCAGACCCGAGCTCGGAAGGGCGACCACCACACGGGCGCCCGCCTCCACGAGACCGGTCGCGCTCTCGAGGAGCATGCGGTCCGACCCGAACATCTCGGCACCGGGATGCACGAGAAGGACGGTCTTCCTCTTCACGCCGGTGGTCATCGTGTCGCGTCCGCGGGGGCGGGTGCCCAGTCGGCGCTCCGTCGGCGCGCACGCCGCGCGGACGCGTGGACGCTGGAGCCTTCGGACAGACGGCGGGCGAGGTCTTCGTACTCGTCCGCCACGTCGTCCCAGCGGAAGCGCGTGCGGGCGATCTCCTGCACCGCGGCTGCATGCGCGTCGCGGGTCGTGGGGTCGGCTTCGGCGGCGGCGACGTGGGTCGCGACGTCATCCGCGTCGGCGAAGAACCAGCCGTTGCCGCCGAGGACCTCCCGGTTGAAGGGCACCTCGTAGCCGATCACCGCGGTGCCCGCACCCATGGCGCGCAGGAGCGACGGGTTGGTGCCACCGACGGAGTGGCCGTGCAGGTAGGTGGCGGCGTGGGCGTAGAGCCCGTCGAGGAGCTCCTGGTCGTAGACGCCGCCCACGAGGCGGATCCGCTCGTCGCCCTCGGCGGCGTTCCGGATCTCCTGGATGTATCCGGCGGCGTACGGCGCGGAGCCGACGACCACGAGCGGCAGTCGCGCGGCGCTGGCGCGGTATCCGCGGACGATCTCGAGCACGTGGTTCTCCGGCTCGAACCGAGCGACGACGAGGTGGTAGCCGTTCGGAGTGAGGTCCATCTCGGCCAGGCGGTGCGTCGGCGGCTGATCGAGGATCGGCGCGCCGTATCGGATGAGCTCCGTGGGCACGTCGAACTGGTGGCGGTAGTAGTCGGAGATGCCGGGGGCGTCGGCGATGAGCGCGTCCGCGGTGCGGACGCCGAACTGCTCGGCCCAGCGATAGTACGCCTTGCCGCGGGGACCCCACTTCGACCGGCGCCACTCCAGACCGTCCATGTGCAGGGCGACGGGCGCCCGGCGCAGCCGGAGCAGCGGGAGGAACGGCGAGTTGGCGGCGTTGAAGACGAAGGTCGCGTCGGGGCGGCGGTGGAAGAGCAGATGCAGGGCCGACAGCCCGGTGTGGCTGAGGGTCTCGATCTGCTTCACCGGGACCGCGGGGAGGTGCACCACGCGCATGCCGAGGTACTCCTTCTCGCGGTGCTCGGAGCCGCGGGTGTACACGACGACGTCGTGGCCACGGTCGGCGAGCCGTCGCCCCACCTCTTCGATGGCCGTCTCGAATCCGCCGTAGGCCGCAGGCACGCCGCGGGTCCCCACCATCGCGATCGTGAGGGGTGTCGTAGTGCTCATCCGCTCAGTATGCCCCGCTCGGCTGCGCCATGACCTTCGCGGTGCGCCACATGATCTGCAGATCGTTCATGACGGACCAGTTCTCCACGTAGCGCAGGTCGAGCCGCACGCTCTCGTCCCACGACAGGTCGCTGCGTCCGGAGACCTGCCACAGACCCGTGATCCCGGGCTTGATGTACAGGCGGCGGAACACGGTGCCGTCGTAAGCGGTGACCTCGCTGGGCAGCGGCGGCCGCGGACCGACGACGCTCATGTCGCCGACCAGCACGTTCCAGAACTGCGGGAGCTCATCCAGCGACAGCTTGCGCAGCACCTTCCCGACGCGGGTCACGCGGGGGTCGTCCTTCATCTTGAAGAGGAGGCCGGCGCCCTCGTTGTGGTCCTTCAGCGCCGCGAGCTGCTTCTCGGCGTCGGTGCGCATGGAACGGAACTTGACCATCTTGAACGTACGGCCGTCCCGGCCGACACGCTCCTGGAAGAAGAACACGGGCCCCGGAGAGTCGAGCTTGATGAGAGCGCTGAGCACAGGTGTGAGCAGCGCGATCGGAATCAGCGCGATGGCGGCCACCAGTACGTCGAGGGCGCGCTTCAGCAGGTGGACGCCGCCCTCGTAGGTCGGGATCTTCACCTGGATCAGCGGCAGGCCGTCGACCTGGCGGAGCGAGATGCGAGGACCCGCGACGTCCGTCAGGCGGCTCGAGAGGACGAGCTCGGCGGCCGTGCCTTCGAGCTGCCAGCTGAGCTGCTTGACGAAGTCGGGGGACCCCTCGGGGCGGCTCGCCACGATGATGGTGTCCGCCCCGAGCTGTGCCGCCGCGGGGGCGACGGTGTCCAGATCGCCCACGACCGGGTAGATGCTCTCCCCGATCCTGAGCGCGCCGGCATTGCGATCCAGCAACGTCGTCCCCACGACGTGGTAGCCGTTCTCCCCGCCCTTCTGCAGGGAGTCGATCACATACTCGACGTCCTCGGTGGCGCCGACCACCAGTGTCCTCGACGCGAACCGTCCGGACAGGCGCTGCCGCTGCAGCCAGCGACGCCAGGCCCAGCGGGCGAAGAGGAGACCGAGCATGCCGACCGGGAGCGCGATGAAGAACAGCGGCTGCAGCCCTTCCCACTCCAGGAGCACGCCCGCAATGGCGGTGATGCCGAAGGCGAGACCCGCCGCGTGCGCGACGCGACGGTACTCCGTGGCCCCAGACCCGAAGATGGCGGCGGCTCGGCTGTTGAGCGCCGACAGCATCAGGTACCAGGCGAGACCCAGCAATGCGGCGTTGCGCACGGCCTCGATCACCGTGACGCCGGTGAGCAGCTGGACCGCCGCCGTCAGTGCGACGGCGATCAGGATGACAGCCGCATCCGTGATCCGCAGCCGCATCCGATAGCGACGCTCCCACTGCAGGCGTCGTTCGAGCGTCGCCGAGACACGCGGCGTGCTCGCCGCATGCGTCACCGACGCGGTCGCCCGCGGAGCCGTGATCGGCGTGAAACCCGTACGAGCGATGCTCAGAGCATCCTCGACGGAAGTCATGCCGAGGCCCCTTGAGCCGTGAATGTACGCAGATAACCCCAGTGCGCCATCGTTTCCCCAGTTTTCCCCAGACCATGAACCCCACGTTCACGGACACGTCTGCGTCCCGACCCCTCGGGTCCTGCTGAAGCTTCGCGATCCCACATCGAGAAGGTGTCCTCGTCGTCCCAAACCGACGAGGCGTGCAGCAGGCACTGCAGACGGTCATCACTGTAGCGGATTCGGCCGCCCGACGGAAGCGCTTCCCGGGGGTGAGCGAAAACCCGTTCCGGAATACCGCATGCGAGGGTGCACCCGGAGCTAGTCTGTCGCGGTGACCGCGCACCCGACATCGAGTCCTCGCTTCCGTCTGCAGCCCATGCGGCCGCGCGACCCCGGTCAGCCGCATCGGGCCGCGAGTCCGCTGGAGCTCTTCTTCGACCTCGTCTTCGTGGTGGCGGTGAGCATCGCCTCGGCGCAGCTGCATCACGCGCTGAGCCACGGCGACTTCCTCCACGGGATCACCTCCTACGCGATGCTCTTCTTCGCGATCTGGTGGGCGTGGATGAACTTCACCTGGTTCGCGACCTCGTTCGACACGGACGACTGGCCGTACCGGATCGCCACGTTCGTCCAGATGGCGGGCGTCCTCATCCTCGCCGCCGGGATCCCCGGGGCCTTCGAGGAGGGCGACTTCACGCTCCCCGTGGTGGGCTACGTCGTCATGCGGATCGCGATGGTGGCGCAGTGGCTGCGCGCCTCGCGGAACGAGGGCCCGCTCCGGCGCGTCGCTCTGCGGTACGCCCTCGGCGTCGCCGTCGTGCAGGTGCTGTGGCTTCTGTTCCTGCTGATCCCATCCGGCCCCGTGCAACTCGCAGCCTTCGTCGTCTTCGCGCTCATCGAGATCACGGTCCCGGTGTTCGCCGAGCGCCGGCACCAGACACCCTGGCATCCGCACCACATCACGGAGCGCTACGGTCTGTTCACTCTCATCGTGCTCGGCGAGAGCCTCCTCGCCTCCGCCAACGCGATCATCGACGCGCTGGACGAGGTGGAGGCCCTGGGTCCGCTCCTGGCCATCTCGGCCCTCGCCTTCGTCGTGACGGCGGCGTTGTGGTGGATCTACTTCTGGCCGCCCCACCACCGGGCCATCACCACTCTCGGCCGTTCGCTGCGCTACGGCTACACGCACTACTTCGTCTTCGCGGCGGCCGCGGCCTTCTCCGCCGGCATCGAGGTGGAGCTGGACGTGATGACGGGGGAGAGCCATCTCGCTCCCGTGGCGGCCACCTTCACGGTGTCCATCCCGATCGCGGTGTTCCTCATCGGGATCTGGTGGGTCGCCATCCGCGACAATGCCGACCGCGTCGTCAACACGGTCATCCCCGTGGGGGCGCTGCTCGTCCTGCTCGACCCGTTCGTGCCCGTGCCGGTGGCGCTGACGGCAGCGGTCATGGTGGGGATCGTGGCGGTGCTGGTGATGCGGCCGCCGATTCCCCGCGGCGCCGCGGCGACGGACGCCTGAGCGCCGCGGTCAGACGCTGGCGGCGAACAGGTCCAGGCATTCGACGCGCAGGCGCGCGATCGCCTCGGTGTCACCGCGGAGGTGACGGATGAGGGCGTGCTGCATCATGCCGTCCGTCAGCGCATACGCGAAGAGCGGCGTGAAGCGGCAGGGCCGACCGCGCAGCTCGGAGTAGCGCTCGACCACGCGCCAGATGGCCTCCTGCAGGTCCGCCTCGACCTCCGCGATCGTGTCGCCGAAGCCGGACTCGAACAGCGATTGATTGCGGAGGTCGTACCAGAGCCGGTGCAGGCGGGCGTCGTCGTGCACGCTCCTGGCGAGCTCCTCCGCGGCGCCGGCCGCCAGGTCCTCCGCGGTCTCCGCCTCCTCCATGACGGCGAGGTAGCGGTCACCGAGCCCGCCCTTGGAGATCCGCACGGCCTCCGCGATGAGGTCGTTCTTGTCGGTGAAGTAGTAGTGCAGGGCTCCGTGCGAGAGCTCCGAATGCTGGGCGATCTCGCGGAGTCCCGTCCTGGCGAACCCGCGCTCGGCGATCGCCTCCAGCGCCGCTTCGGCCAGCGCTCGCCGGCGGATCGCGAACTTGTCCACCCCTGCGCGTTCCGCCCGCTTGGTCGCCGTCGTCATGCTGTGCCCCCGGTCTCGTCCCCTTCGGGATCGGTGCGGGCAATGCTATGGCATTCTCGCGGATCTGGACAGACGTCCAGGAAAAACTTGACAGGTGCCAAGCCGCGTGTTGCACTGGATGCGCCACGGCCGCGCATGTCCCCTGCATGCCGGCCGTCTTCGTGGCCGCGCGAGCGATTCCCCCATCGCCCGGCCCTGCGTTGTCCGCCGAGTTCTTCGAGCGCCAGCGCTGCAGAGCGGAGCGATGTCCCCGCATCCTCCGCTCTGCTCCCGCTTCTAGGCTCCTCATCGGTCGCGCATAGCTCCCTGATTGTTCACTCGTCGAGCATCGGGGGCAACGCCGCCCACGCTCGAGAGGAGCACATCATGAGCCGGATCCCCGAACCGACGTCGACGCCGCAGGGGCCCATGTACGAAGGACGACCGCTGGATCGCGCGGACGAAGAGGTGGTCGACCAGGGCGTCGCCTTCGATCTCCGGACGCTGATGAGCCGCCGCGGGCTCCTGATCGGCGGCGGCCTCGGCCTCGGCGCCGTCGTCCTCGCCGCCTGCGCTCCGACAGCCACCGGCTCGTCGTCGACGACCGCCACGCCCACGCCCAGCGCCGGCGCCACCGCATCGGACTCCGCGATCACGGAGATCCCGGATGAGACCGCCGGCCCCTACCCGGGCGACGGCTCGAACGGTCCCGACGTCCTCGAGGAGGCGGGGATCATCCGCCAGGACATCCGCTCGTCCATCGACGGCGGTGCCACCGCGGACGGGGTCCCGCTCTCGTTCGAGTTGCAGATCCTCGACCTCGCGAACGGAGGGGTGCCGTTCGCGGGCGTCGCCGTGTACGCCTGGCACTGCAACGCCCAGGGGGAGTACTCGCTCTACTCGTCGGGGCTCGAGGACGTCTCCTATCTCCGCGGGGTGCAGGTCGCTGACGACGACGGCAGGGTCTCCTTCACGTCCGTGTTCCCCGGGTGCTATTCGGGGCGGTGGCCCCACATCCACTTCGAGGTCTACCCGGACGCGGCGTCGATCACCGAAGCATCGAACGCGATCGCGACATCCCAGCTCGCGCTGCCCGAAGACGCCTGCGGAGCGGTCTACGCGGAGACGGCATACGCCGGATCGGCGGACAACCTGGCACGGATCACGCTGACCTCCGACAACGTCTTCGGCGACGACGGCGGGGCATCGCAACTCGCGACGACGACGGGGAGCGTCGCCGGCGGCTACACGGCGACGCTCGTGATCGGCGTCGACACCACGACCGCCCCGAGCGCCGGTTCCGCACCGAGCGGGAGCGGGAGCGGACGCCCGCCGGGAAGTTGAGGTCGTCGGAGCGTGGTTCCGTGGATCTGCTAGACTGATCGTGCAACGTGTGCGTTTCGCCCCCTCTCGGCCGCCTCGTCGCCACTGATCAGGGCCATCCACGGACCACGCACATCGACGCGCGCGGAATCCGCCCTCGGTCTCTTCACGTGCGGAGCGCGACAGCGCGCCCGCCCCACAGCAATGAGCATGAGCATGAGCACCACCACCATCCCTCCGTCCACCCCTCTCACCTGGAAGCAGGCCGACGTCGACGTGCACGTCGCCACCCGGAACGGCGAATTCGCCGGATTCGTCGAGTTCGACGGATCCGCGCACCGACTGCGCGACGAGCGTGGCACCGATCTCGGATCCTTCCCCTCCCTCGACGACGCCTTCCGTGCGCTCGCCGAGGCGAACGAGCCGAAGCGCGCAGCGGCGTCGCCGTCTCGCCCGCGCCCCCGCCGTCGGCGCATGCGGCGGGCGCGAGCCTGACTCGTATGCCGGCTCGCGTATGCGGGCGCGGTTAGTGTGGCCACAGCGATCGGCATCCGCCCTTGGCTACCTCAGCTCAAGGGCTCCCGATCGGCAGGAGAGCATCATCTCCCTTTCACCCTCCCCGTCCGTCACCGCCACTCTGGGGCCCGTGCGTCAGACCTATGCCGGCAACGCGGACTTCCCGCCGCTCGCCCGGGCCTACCGGGACGTGCAGCAGGTCGTGAAGGAGACCGGCCTCCTGCAGCGGACGCCCGTGTTCTACTCGCTCGTCGGCGCCGCGCTGGTCGTCGCCTTCGCCGGTTGCGTCGCCGGATTCCTGCTCCTCGGTGACAGCTGGTTCCAGCTGCTCATCGCCGCCGCCCTGGGCATCGTCTTCACGCAGGTCGCGTTCCTCGCCCATGAGGCCGCGCACCGCCAGATCCTCTCCACAGGACCGGCGAACTTCCGCCTGGCCCGCGTGCTCGCCGGCATCATCGGCATGAGCTACCACTGGTGGGATTCCAAGCACACCCGCCACCACGGCAACCCGAACCAGGTCGGCAAGGACCCTGACATCCAGGTCGACACCATCTCCTTCCTGGAGGAGGATGCGGCACAGTCGCGTGGCATCGTCCGGCTCATCACGCGGAAGCAGGGCTGGCTCTTCTTCCCCCTTCTGACGCTGGAGGGGCTCAACCTGCACTTCCTGGGTCTGAAGCACCTGATGACGCGCAAGAACGTGAAGGGGCGCTGGATCGAGCTCGGACTCATCGTGCTGCGGTTCGCCGTCCTCCTCGTGCCGCTGTTCCTCCTGCTGCCCGTCGGCATGGCCTTCGCGTTCCTGGGTGTGCAGCTCGGGGTCTTCGGCGTCTACATGGGCGCATCCTTCGCCCCCAACCACAAGGGCATGCCGGTCATCGCGCCCGACGCCAAGCTCGACTTCTTCTCGAAGCAGGTGCGCACGTCGCGCAACATCCGCGGCGGGTGGTGGGTCACCGGGCTCATGGGAGGCCTCAATCACCAGGTGGAGCACCACCTCTTCCCGAACATGTCGCGGCTGCACCTGTCGAAGGCGCGCGGCATCGTGCGCGACTACTGCGCCGCCAACGGCATCCCGTACACGGAGACGAGTCTCGGGCGCTCGTACGCGATCGTCATCGCCTACCTGAACCGGGTGGGCCTGGCGGCGCGCGACCCGTTCGACTGCCCCGCGGCGGCACAGCTCCGTCGCGCCTGACGCACACGGATACGACGAAGGGGCGAGCAGACAGCTGCTCGCCCCTTCGTCGTATCCGCGCGGATCAGCGCTTCGAGTCGTCCGTCTCGACGACGTCGATCGTGATCTTCTCCAGCGGACGGTCGTCGTCGAGCTCGTCGTCGAGGACCTCGTCTCCGCGGAAGCTCTCGACGGACGCCTCGACGTCGTCCTCGTTCTCGTCGTCCTCGTCGATCGTGGCCTCGGTCACCGCGATCTCCGTGGGGAGGCTGTCGTCGCTGAAGATGCCGTCGGGCCGGATGAGCTCGCGCACCTCGGCCATGAAGCTGGTGAGCTGCTGCTGCTGCCACCGCAGCTGACGGGCTCGGTCCTCGGCGTCGCGGAGGACGGTGGAGGTGTGGCCGGTCACCGCATCGACGATCTTCTGCGACTTCACGCGGGCACGCTCGAGGATGTCCCGCGCACGGACCTGTGCGTCGGCCTCGATCGCCTGCGCCTGCGAGCGCATGAGCTTCTCGTAGCCGTCGGCCTTCGCGGAGATGCGCTGGGCGTGCTCCAGCGAGGCCGTCACCTGCTCGTTGGCGTCGGTCGTGATGCGCTCGGCGTGGGCGACGGCCTGGTTGTGGAGGACCAGGAACTCCTGCTGCGCGTCGTCCTGCCGGCGGGTGAGGGTCTCCTCGAACTCCAGCACGCGGGCGTTCATCTCGCGTACCTCGCGCTCGGCGTCGGCCCGCAGCTGGGTGGTCTCGCGCGTGACGAGGGAACGCAGCGCGGCGGCCCCCTTCTCGGCCTCGGTGCGGATCGCCGTGGCCTCCTGCGACGCCTGGCTGACCTTCTCCGCGGCGTGTGCGGCCTCGCGCTCGATGCGCGCCTCATGGGCCGTGTACTCGGTCTCCATCTTCAGTCGCACCTGGTCGGCGTCGCGCTGAGCCTGGGAGATGATGCGCTCGGCATCCGCCTCGGCCTCGGCGCGCTGCGCGGCGACTTCTTCGCGGGCAGAGGTCATCAGGCGGTCGGCCTGCACGGCGGCGTTCTGGATGAGGACGTTCGCCTGCTCCTCGGCCACCCGCAGGATCGCCTCGAACTGCTGGCGAGACGGCGCTTCCTCACCGTCGGCCTGCGGCATGTCGACGAGCTCGGAGGTGAGCGTCGCCACCTGCTGCTCCGCGTCCGAGGCCTTGGCGTTCGCCGCGGCGAGCTCGGCCTCGAGGGCCTCCCGTGCCTCTCGCTCCTCCGCCTTGACCGCGTCGACCGACTCGGCCTCGCGGGCCTTCGCCTCGGCCACCTCATCGGCCGCCTGCTGGAGCTGGGCCCGCATCGATGCGAGCGCGGCGTCGACCTCGCCCTTGTCGTAGCCACGGAATCCGATGGTGAATGCGGCCGAGGATGAGGACGACGTGTCGCGGGGATTCGTCTCGATCAGCTGATCGAAGAAGTCCGGCGACCGCTCGTCGTCGCGGGGAGTGCCCGAGGATTCGCTCATGGGTTCAAGCCTTTCTGGCGTGTCCGCGACACGAAGCGGACTTCGTTTCCGTGGACGGGATCGCAAGCACGGAGGAGGAGGCCTCCGGCATGCGCCACGACCGGGTCGTCATCCGAGTCCCTGCGGGGCGCGGCGCGCGTCTAGCCTAATTGCGTCGCCTGAGAATCGTGACCCCCATCTGCGGGGGCCGGTGAACGCTGATCAGGCCTGGCGGAACCAGCGCGCGTTGCGGTCGTCGAGCACAGGGCCCCGCTCGAACACGGAGACGGGTCCGTCGGCCACCTCGATCTGACGGGTAGCGGCCTCCGCGGCCACCAGGGCCCGCAGCTCCCGCCACAGCGGCGCGGTCTGCGGGAAGCCGAGGTACTCGCGGAAGGTCTCGACGCGCAACAGCGTTCCCTCGGGACCCGGAACCAGTCGCGCGACCGTGTCGTCCGGTTCCACGAAGCGGATGCCCAATGCGTCGTCGGGGAGCAGAGAGAAGCTCGTGCCGCGGTCCGCGATGACCGTGCGCACGATCTCGGCCGCGGCTGCGGGGAAGTCGCGGACGACCAGCGTGGCGCCGAGATCGGCGAGGATCTCCTCCGTGCGGGCGGCGGTGTACCGATCGCCCGCACGCTGTCCCGCGGACGACGCGCTGCGCCGCACCCACCCCCGCAGGAACGCCGCTCCGACGATGAGGCCGAGGATGATCACGAAGAGAGCCGGGATCACTGCGGTGTCCACGGGCAGCGCCCCTTCCGTACCGGACGTCGGAGCGCGTCAGCGCGGGTCGGTGAGGTGGTCCAGGTGAAGATCGCCGGAGGCGTTGAGAGCCTGCACGATCTGCTGGATGCGGTGCGGGTCCACCGTCGGCGGCTCCGCGTCGTCGAAGCCGAACTGCAGGGGGATGGCGGGGTGGATCCACACGCTCGCCCGCCGGTCGATGCCGCCCTCGAGAGGCCGCCACGTCATCATGAAGCTCTCCTGTCGGCGCAGCTTCGTGGCGATGACGATCTTCAGATGCGCGAGCGTCTCATCGTCGATGAGGATCGGATCCGAGTGCCCGTCGTACCGGAGTCTTCCCATGATGCTGACGGTACACCCCTCCGGGGTCTCACCCCGTCCGGGGCGCGAGAGCAGCGGAACGGGAGCGAAGGGGGTGGCGTTCGCGTCGCGGGACGCCCGCCCTTGGTACGGTGACCGCGGAGGACACCACGTCCCCTGGGGCCGCCGAGCAAGAGAGAACTTCGAGATGAAGCGCACGTCCCGCTTGCGTCTTGGTCGCATCGGGATCGTCGCCGTGCTCGCGATCGTGCTGGGATCCCTGGTGCCGGCCCTCACCACGACCGGCTCCGCGGTCGCCGCTTCCGACGGCTACATGGTCTATCCGGCCTCGGGCAACATCCAGTCGAAGGTCGGAGACGGCTGCCTCGGCAACTATCGCGCGCACGACGGCATCGACATCTCCCGGAACGGCGGGACACCGATCCTGGCGGCGTACGACGGTGTGATCAAGAGCCGCACGTCGAACGGCGGATACGGCAACTACGTCGATGTGCAGCACCCGGGCGGCTACGTCACCCGGTACGCCCACATGGCGGCATCCGGCTGGTACGCACCGGGCACGAAGGTCCTGCGCGGGCAGCAGATCGGCGTCGTCGGGAACACCGGCAACTCCGCCGCCTACCACCTGCACTTCGAGGTGTGGCTGAACGGCAAGGTCTACTCCCAGATCAACCAGGGTTTCACCTGCCTGTCGAACGTCACGCGAGGTGGGACGATCCCGCTGTTCTTCCCCGGTCTCGGAGCCAGCGATTCGGCGGGGATCGACACCGCTGACTTCACCGGTAACGGAAAGGCCGATCTTCTCGTCGTCGCAGGCAACGGGGACCTCCGGCTGCGGACGGGGAACGGGCGCAGCGGCCTCGCCGGCCCGACCACGCTGTTCGGAGGCGGGTGGGGGAACTCCCGACGGCACATCACCCACTCGGACTTCAACGGAGACGGCCATGCGGACATCCTCGTGGCGCGCTCCGACGGCGCCCTGGAGTTCTACGCCGGGAACGGTGCCGGCGGCTTCCGCGCAGCGACCACCCCGGGAGCCGGGTGGTACGGAATGCGTCACGTCACATCCGGTGCGGATTTCACCGGGGACGGACGGCAGGACGTCATCGGGGTGTCCCCGACCGGGACCCTCGTGATCTTCCCCGGCAACGGGACGGGCGGCTTCCGCACTCCGAACGTCACCGTGGGCAACGGCTGGGAGGGTTTCCACTACCTCGTCGCCGGAGACTTCGACGGCGACGGACGGGGTGACCTCATCGGGGTCGCCGGTGATGGCGTGCTGAGGCTCTACACCGGCGCGTCCGGCCTGCGTACCTGGCGTCAGGCCGGGACTGGGTGGCAGGAGATCACCGAGGTCACCGGCGGCGCGGACTACAACGGGGACGGCCGTGCAGACCTCGTCGCGCGCACGGCCGCAGGACAGCTCTATCTCTATCCGGGAAACGGCGCCGGAGGGTTCGGTACCAGGATCCTCATGGCCTCGGATGCGGCGGACTACCTCGCGATCGAATAGCCCCGTCGCGTGAACGTCCCCCGCCGACGCGTATCGTGGGCGCATGGCCGCTCCGACCCTCGATGACATCGCGGCGGCGCTCTACGCCGGGCCGCCCGAGGAGTTCACCGCCGCCCGGAATGCGCGGGCGAAAGACCTCGACGATCGTGCGCTCGCCGCGGAGGTGAAGGCGCTGCGCAAGCCGGCAGTGGCTGCTTGGGTCGTCAACGTCTTCGCGCAGGAGCGTGCCGCGCAGCTCGGGGAGGCCCTGGCGCTGGCGGCGGAGCTGCGCGAGGCGCAGGCGGATCTGGACGCTGCGGCGTTGGCGAAGCTTGGCCGGGAGCGGCGCGCGCTGACCCGGCGGCTCGCCGAGACCGCCGCGGACCTCGCGGGCTCCCGCGGAGAACGAGTGACGGCGGCGACGCGGGATGCGGTCGAGCAGACGATCTCCGCGGCGTTCTTCGACCCGGACGCGGCGGCCGCCGTGGCGTCCGGACGTCTCGTGCGGACGTTGGAACCTTCGGGCACGGCGGACGACATCCGCGACGCGGTGGCCGGAACGCTCCCCGCACTGCAGCCCCAACCCCCGCGTCCACCGGACGAACTGCAGGAGCGCCGGAAACGTCGGGACGCGGAACGTCGGGTGGCTGCTGCGGAGAAGGACCTCGCGGCGGCGGAGCGCGCCCTCGCGAAGGAGGACGAGGCGGTGCAGGCGCTGCACGACCGCGCCGAGGAGCTGGCCGACGGAATCGCCGAGCTGGAAGCGCAGCTGGAGCAGCTGCGTCAGGAGGCCGACCGCGTCGACCGCGACCGTCCCGCCGCGGAGAAGAGGCGCACCGTGGCCGTGGAGAAGAATGATACCGCTGCCAAGGCCGTGCAGGCGGCGCGCGAGGCCCTCGACGGCCTCTGAGCGTCAGCGTCGGGCGGCGGTCTTCTCCTCGTCGGAGTTCGGCGTCCATCCGAACCAGCCGTCGTCGGACGGGATGACGCTCCAGTCGCCGCAGACGAAGACGGTGCTCGCCTCGTACGCGGAGGGGGCATCGTCCAGAGTCCAGGTCGGGGCAGAGGTGCGCTCCGTCTCCACGCAGTCCTCCGGCAGTTTGGCCGTGCTCGCCAACAGGAGGACGGCGTCGTCGGCGTCCTCGATCGTCGACGTCCGGAGCGTGAGCGTGGTCGCGTCGTCCGGAACCCAGTCCGCGTCGACCGGCGTGTCCGCGCGGAAGGCGTCGGCGTCGTCGAAAGTCCGGGTCGACTGCTTGTGCACGAGACCCTCCACGGCGGCGCATCCGCCGAGCAGCAGGGTGCCGCCGAGGAGCAGAGCGGCAGCGGGGAGGAGGTGTCGTCGTGTCATACCTCCACTTTGCTGGCGTGGCTCGCGGGGGGCGTCAGTCGGGGGAGGTATCCCTCGTCACCCGGAGGAGTGATCTCTGCCGAAGGCGCCTCCGATAGCCTCGGGGGATGCGGGAGGAAGTCCTCGAGGGCGGCAATGCGAGCGGACCCGTCGTGCGGGTCGGGGACACCGTCCGCAAAGCGTGGACAGCCGCGACCCCGCACGTCATCGCCTATGTGCGGGCGCTGCGGGACGGCGGCGTCGATGCGCCGGAGCCGCTCGGCAGAGACCCGCAGGGGCGGCAGATCATCGAGTTCCTCCCCGGCACGCTCGCGATGGATGCCGCACCGCTCTCCGCCGCCGAGCTCGGCCGCGTGGGCGGGATGGTCCGGCGGATCCATGACGTCTCGGCGCGGTACGTCCCTGCTGCCGATGCGGTCTGGGAACCACCCCTCTCGCCGCCCGCGCAGGAGCTCATCTGCCACAACGACCTGGCGCCGTGGAATCTGATGCTCGGCGACCGTTGGATCTTCATCGACTGGGACGGCGCCTCCCCGAGCACCCGCTCGTGGGATCTCGCCTTCTCCGCGCAGACGTTCGCGCTTCCGGATCCGGCCCGAGACCCGCAGCGCTCCGCCGATGACCTCGCAGCCTTCGTCGACGGATACGGCGCCGACGAGGAGCTGCGCGCGGTGCTCCCGGACATGATGCGCCGACGCACGCAGGCGATGCTCGATCTGCTGCGCTCGTCCGCGGAGGTGGGACGCGAGCCGTGGGGGACCATGTACCGCACGGGTCACGGGGCGCACTGGGCGGCGGTGCTCGACTACGTCACCGCGCATCGGGGTGTGTGGCAGCGCGCGCTGGCGTGACGTTCCGCATGTCTGGTTCTCCTAGGGTGATCGACATGAGTGACGACGTCGGCCGCGCAGTGATCGCGGATCTGTGCCGGATCCCGAACCCGGAGTCGATCGACCGGACGGCGTACGTCGACCTCGGCGGTGTCTCCCAGTTCGTCTCGATCCGCGGTCGCAGCACACGGAACCCCGTGCTCGTCGTCTGTCACGGTGGCCCCGCCCTGCCCTCGCTGCCCTCGTCGTGGGTCTGGCAACGAGGCGTGGAGGACTACTTCACGGTCGTCAACTACGACCAGCGTGCGAGCGGCAGGTCCGCGGGCTCCGTGTTCGAGGACATGGACCTCAGCGTCGACCGGTACGTCGACGATCTCGTGGAGCTGATCGCCTGGCTCCAGGGCGAGCTGGGCGTGCAGAAGGTCGGGGTGCTCGGGCACAGCTGGGGGACGGTCCTCGGGCTCACCCTCGCCCGGCGGCGTCCCGACCTGCTGTGGGCGTACATCGGCGTCGGCCAGGTCATCTCCGGTCCCGAGAACGAGGAGGAGAGCTTCCGCCACGCGATGCGGAGTGCGGTCGCGGACCGGAACGAGCAGGCGATCTCCGAGTTGCAGGCGCTCGGGGAGTACCCCGGCGAGGAGCCGTTGACCGTCGAACGCATCGTGACCTGCCGGAGATGGGCGCAGTACTACGGCGGCCTCTCGGCGTATCGCTCCGACTTCGCCTACTTCACCGACTCGCAGGAGCTGTCCCCGTATTACACGGACGCCGACCTGAGCCTCATCGGTGTCGGGCAGCGCGCGACCATGCCCGAGGTGCTGCCGGCCCTGCTCGGCTTCGACGCCCGCGATCAGACGGCGTTCGAGGTGCCGATGCTCCAGTTCCTCGGACGACACGACTGGACGACGCCCACCGGACCGGTGGCCCGCTGGCTGGAGACCGTGACGGCGCCCGCGACGCACGTCGTCTGGTTCGAGAACTCCGCACACCTGTGCATGTTCGAGGAGCCGGGGAAATTCCTCGTGAGCCTCGTGACCCACGCGCTGCCGCACGCGGTCGCCGCGGGGGAAAGCAAAACCCCCGCCATGTAGAAGCTAGGCGAGGGTTTCTGGGCTGATTGTAATGATCAGCCGTGTGGCTCCGACCGGCATCGATCCGGTGACCTTTCGATTTTCAGTCGAACGCTCTACCAACTGAGCTACAGAGCCGCGCGGCGATGATGCTGCCGCGTCCTAGACGAAGAGCCCTCTCCGAAGAAAGAGCTCGTCGCACGGAGCGACCCTGACGGGACTTGAACCCGCGACCTCCGCCGTGACAGGGCGGCACGCTAACCAACTGCGCTACAGGGCCATACTGGTGTTTTCAATTGTATCGGATGGAGTGACCCCAACGGGATTCGAACCCGTGCTACCGCCGTGAAAGGGCGGCGTCCTAGGCCGCTAAACGATGGGGCCGAGTCAGTCCCGGGGGACTTCCTTGCCGACGCTCAAGCATAAGGGATCATCCGGGCAAATCGCGAATCGAGGCCCGAACCCGCTTCCCCCGGGCGTGTTCGAGCGGGACGATGGAGGGGCCGGGGATGCCGTTCGCGCCGTTCCAGGAGTCTGGTGCTGGTGTGAAAGTTGTTGTTACTGTGGCATCTGTGAAACCGGCGGAAGGGGCCGTGTGAACGAGAAGACCACGCAGGATGCGGCACTCGCGGCATCCGCGGACTGCGGGTGTGCGCCCACCCCGGCGGAGCGCCGTACCCTCTTCCGCGACGGGATCAGCCGCCGCGGCGCTCTCGGACTCGGCGCGCTCAGCGTCGTCGCCCTCAGCGCGTTCGGCATCTCGTCCGGTGTCACGGCCGCGCACGCCGCGTCGTATCCGAGCTGGGACGACGTGCAGAAGGCCAAGCAGAACGAGGCCTCCAAAGCCGCAGAGGTGAAGCGCATCGAGGGGCTGATCCAGTCGCTCACGCAGAAGGTCTCCGAGACGCAGGCCGCCGCCGAGGTCGCCTCGACCGAGTTCTACAACGCGCAGCAGGCCTACTTCGCCGCGATCGCCGAGGCCGACTCCCTGCAGGAGAAGGCGGACGCGCAGGCCGCCGTCGCCGACGAGTCCGCGCGCAAGGCCGGCCAGGTCGCCGCCCAGCTCTACCGCAACGGCGGTGACGACACCTCGCTGGAGCTGTTCTTCGCGGATTCCGCCGCCAACGCTGACGAACTCCTCGCCCGCCTCGGCTCCATGGACAAGCTCCTCGAATACAACAAGACCGTCTACAACGACGCGGTCGCCGCGCGGAACTCCGCGCAATCCCTCAGCGATCAGGCCGTCGTCGCGCGTGACGAGCGCGACCGCCTGCAGAAGATCGCCGAAGAGAAGATGGTCGCGGCGCAGCAGGCCGCCGACGCCGCGCAGGCCGCGCTCGACGAGCAGTCCTCGAACCTCGCCACCATGCAGGCGCAGCTCGCCGCGCTGAAGGACACCACCGCGACCACCGTCGCCGGGTACCAGAAAGGCGTCGAGGAGCGCGAGAAGGAGCGCAAGCGCCGAGAAGCCGCCGAGGCCGCCGCGAACGCCGGCGGCAACAGCGGCGGCGGCGGGACGCCGGGGAGCGGCGGCTGGGTGCGTCCGCACGGCGGCTACCGCAGCTCCGGCTACGGCCCCCGCTCGCAGCAGTGCAACGCCAACGGCTGCTCGTCGAGCTGGCACTACGGCGTCGACCTCGCCAACGGCTGCGGCGCGGCGATCTACGCGGCGCACTCCGGGACCGTCGACGCGGCCTTCTACAACGGCGGGTACGGCAACTACGTCCGCATCCAGCATGGCGGCGGCATCGCGACGGGCTACGCGCACATCAAGCCCGGCGGGTTCGCCGTCCGGAACGGCCAGTGGGTGCGGGCCGGCCAGGTCATCGCCTATGCGGGCAACACCGGCGGTTCCTTCGGCTGCCACCTGCACTTCGAGGTCTACATCAACGGCCGCTACACGAACCCCATCGACTTCATGGCGAGCAAGGGCATCTCCGTCTGACGGACGGCTGGACAGCGGAAGACCCCCGGATGCATGGCGTCCGGGGGTCTTCGCTTCGACAGGCTCAGCGACCCATAGCGGGTCAGTGACCCTGCTCGCCGAAGCGGACGATGGCCTCGTCGAGGATGCGCTGCGCCTCGGCGGCGTTGCCCCACTCGTCGACCTTGACCCACTTGTTGGGCTCGAGGTCCTTGTAGTGCTCGAAGAAGTGTGCGATCTCCTTCTTCGTGTACTCGGCGATGTCGTCGATGTCCTGGATGTGGGCCCAGCGCGGGTCCTTGGAGAGCACGGCGACGAGCTTGTCGTCGCCACCGGCCTCGTCGCTCATCTTGAGCACGGCGACGGGGCGGACCTCGACGACGACGCCCGGGTAGATCGCGTGGTCGAGGAGCACCAGCACGTCGAGCGGGTCGCCGTCCTCGCCGAGCGTGTTGTCGAAGTAGCCGTAGTCGGCCGGGTAGCCGAAGGTCGTGTAGAGCACGCGGTCGAGGTGCACTCGCCCGGTCTCGTGGTCGACCTCATACTTCACGCGGCTGCCGCGCGGGATCTCGATGACGGCGTCGTGTGCGCCCATGCGTGTGCTCCTCAGGAAGATCGGTTGGATGCCGCCGACCAGCCTACTCGGGGGCCGCGGATCCGACCGTGACGGCCGAGGCCGTGCCCTAGCGTGGAGGGATGCCCTCCCTCGCTCCTGCCGTCGCCGAGATCCGCCTCGCCGTGCGCACCGCGCTCGCCGATCTGCCCGAGGGCTCGACCGTCGTCGTCGCGCTGTCCGGCGGTGCCGACTCGCTCGCACTGGCGGCGGCCACCGCGTTCGAGGCTGCGAAGCGGGGGGTGCGTGCGACCACGGTGACAGTCGACCACGGTCTGCAGGAAGGGTCTGCCGAGGTCGCCGCCGAGACGGGACGCATCGCCGGACGACTCGGGCTCGAGGCGCTCGTCGTCCGTGTCGAGGTCGACGGCGACGGCGGTCCGGAGGCGGCCGCGCGGGACGCGCGGTACCGCGTGCTCCGGGACGCGGCGGGTGACATCGGCGCCAGGGCGGTCCTGCTCGGCCACACCCTCGACGATCAGGCGGAGACCGTCCTCCTCGGGCTCGCCCGCGGCTCCGGGGCGACGAGCCTGCAGGGCATGGCACCGGATCGGGAGGACGACGACGGCCTCCGCTGGCTGCGCCCTCTGCTCGGGGTGCGACGCGAGACCACCCGCGCCTTCTGTGCCGCGACGGAGCTGCAGCCGTGGGAAGACCCCCACAACACCGACGACCGCTATACGCGGGTGCGGGTGCGTCACCACGTGCTGCCGGTGCTGGAGACGCAGCTCGGCCCGGGCATCGCCGAGGCGCTGGCTCGCACCGCCGAGCAGCTCCGGGAGGACGCGGAGGCGTTCGACGAGATGATCCACGAGACGATCGAGGACATCGTCGAGCATGCCGAGGCCGGGATCTCCGTGAGCGTCGCCGCGCTCGCCGCCAACCCCGCCGCGTTGCGCAACCGCATCATCCGTCTCGTGGTCGACAGCGAGTTCGGGGCGAGCCTGAGCCGTGCGCAGACGATCGAGGTCGCCCGACTCGTGACCGACTGGTCGGGTCAAGGGCCGATCGACCTGCCGGGGTGCGCCGCCGTGCGTCAGGGCGGCCGAATCGTGTTCACCGCTGCGACCCGCTGAATCGCGGGCCGCAGCGGCGTCACGTCCTACTTCTTGCCGCCGAAGAGGCCGCCGAGGATGCCGCCGAGGTCGATGCCGCCGCCGGAGCCGCTCTTGCCGCCGCCGAGGAGGCCACTCAGCACGTCACCCAACCCGCCGCCGGAGCCCGAGTCGCCGCCGCCGAGGATGCCGCCGATGACATCGCCGATCCCGCCGGAGCCCTCCGCACCCGCGTCCGCCTTCGCCGTCTTGTCCTTGGTCGCGTTAGCGATGAGACCCATCACGATCGGCGCGAGGATGGGGAGGAGCTTCCCGAAGTCGATGCCCGGGGTCGCCTTCGACTCCGTCAGCCCCTTCGTGACCTCCTTCTCCTTCCCGCCGAGGATGTGGGAGACGATCTTCTCGCCGTCCTCCTGGTCGATGTCGTCGACCGTCGCCGGGCTCGACGCGCCGCGGTGCTTGCCGAGGGCCTTCTCGATGGCCGCCGATCCTTCCGAGCTCTCCGCGTTCTTCGCGAGTCCGCCGAGGAGCACGGCGCCGCCCTGCTCGACCGCGACCTTGGCCTCGTCACGCGACACTCCGAGCTTCTGCGCGATGTCGTCGAGGGGCACCTGGCTGAGGATGTCGTGAGTCGCCATGGGGATCTCCTTCCGTCGGGGCGTGCGCCCGCGTCACCGTCAGAGTAGTGCGGTGTCGTCGCGCAGGGGAGGGTATGCGCCTGCGACCGGAGCACACCGCCGCGTCGCCTAAAATCGATCCATGCGCGCCGCGGAGATCCAGGACGACCTTGCACAGATCCTCGTCACCGAGGAGGAGATCAACGCCAAGCTCGAAGAGCTCGCGGCGCAGGTCGCGAAGGACTACGAGGGCAAGGACCTCCTCCTCGTCGGTGTGCTGAAGGGCGCGGTCATGGTCATGGCCGACTTCGCACGCGCACTGCCGTTCCACGCGCCGATGGACTGGATGGCGGTGTCGAGCTACGGCGCCAGTACGAAGTCGAGCGGTGTCGTGCAGATCCGGAAGGACCTCGACACCGACCTGCACGGCAAGCACGTGCTCATCGTCGAGGACATCATCGACTCCGGCCTCACGCTGAGCTGGCTGCTGGAGAACTTCGGGTCCCGCGGTGCGGAGTCGATCGAGGTGCTCGCGCTGCTGCGCAAACCGGAGGCCGCGAAGGTCGAGATCGACTGCAAGTACGTCGGCTTCGACATCCCCGTGGAATTCGTCGTCGGCTACGGGCTCGACTACGCCGAGCGCTACCGCAACCTCCGCGACGTCGCCGTGCTGGCGCCCCACGTGTACAGCTGACGCTTCGACAGGCTCAGCGACCCACGCTTCGACAGGCTCAGCGACCCACGCTTCGGCAAGCTCAGCGACCCACGCTTCGACAGGCTCAGCGACTCACGCTTCGACAGCTGCGGGAGCGTTGCGCCGTGGGTGAACGCACAGCGGCCCCCTAGCACGGAGGCGATACGCTGATCCGACCATGGATGTGAAGAAGCTCACCCGCAATCCGCTGATCTACGTCGCTCTGATCGGCGTGCTGCTCTTCGGCGGATTCCTGCTGATCTCCAACCTCGGCGCGCCGAAGCAGATCACGACGCAGGAGGGGCTCGAGCTGCTCTCCGGCAAGACCGTGACCGAGGTCGTCACCACCGATGGCGATCAGCGCGTGGACATGACGCTGTCGAAGCCGTTCGAGGGCTCCGAGAACGTCCAGTTCTACTACGTCGAGGCCCGCGCCGACGAGGTGGTCTCCGCGATCGACGCGGCCGCTCCGAAGGACGGCTTCAACGACGCCGTGCCGCGCGCGACCTGGTTCGACGGCTTCCTCTCGCTGCTGCTTCCCCTCGTGCTGCTCGGCCTGCTGTTCTGGTGGCTCCTGTCGTCCATGCAGGGCGGCGGCGGCAAGGTCATGCAGTTCGGCAAGTCCAAGGCCAAGCTCGTCAACAAGGAGACCCCGACGGTCACCTTCGCGGACGTCGCCGGAGCAGACGAGGCGATCGAGGAACTCCACGAGATCAAGGAGTTCCTGCAGGACCCGGCGAAGTTCCAGGCCATCGGCGCCCGCATCCCGAAGGGCGTGCTGCTGTACGGCCCTCCCGGAACCGGAAAGACCCTCCTCGCCCGCGCCGTCGCCGGTGAGGCCGGCGCCCCGTTCTACTCGATCTCCGGTTCCGACTTCGTCGAGATGTTCGTCGGCGTCGGTGCCTCCCGCGTGCGCGACCTCTTCAGCCAGGCCAAGGAGAACGCTCCGGCCATCATCTTCATCGACGAGATCGACGCCGTCGGTCGCCACCGCGGCGCCGGCATGGGCGGCGGAAACGACGAGCGCGAGCAGACGCTGAACCAGATGCTCGTCGAGATGGACGGCTTCGACCCGAACGCGAACGTCATCGTGATCGCGGCCACCAACCGTCCCGACATCCTCGACCCCGCGCTCCTGCGCCCCGGACGTTTCGACCGCCAGATCGGCGTCGACGCCCCCGACCTCAAGGGTCGCCAGAAGATCCTCGAGGTGCACAGCAAGGGCAAGCCGCTGTCGAAGAACGTCGACCTCGAGGTCGTCGCCCGCAAGACCCCCGGCTTCACCGGCGCCGACCTGGCGAACGTGCTGAACGAGGCCGCGCTGCTTACGGCCCGCTCGAACGCGCAGCTCATCGACAACCGCGCTCTCGACGAGGCCATCGACCGTGTGATCGCGGGTCCGCAGCGCCGCACGCGCGTGATGAAGGACAAGGAGAAGCTCATCACGGCGTACCACGAGGGCGGACACGCACTCGCGGCGGCGGCGATGAACTACACGGATCCCGTGACGAAGATCACGATCCTGCCCCGCGGCAAGGCGCTCGGCTACACGATGGTGCTGCCGCTGGACGACAAGTACTCCGTGACCCGGAACGAGCTGCAGGATCAGCTCACCTACGCCATGGGCGGCCGCGTCGCCGAGGAGATCGTCTTCCACGACCCGACCACCGGTGCCTCGAACGACATCGAGAAGGCGACCTCGATCGCTCGCAAGATGGTCATCGAGTACGGCATGACGACGCAGGTCGGTCCGGTCAAGCTCGGCACCGAGGGCGGCGACATGTTCGTCGCACGCGACATGGGCCGCGGCCGCGAGTACTCGGAGAAGGTCGCCGAGCGCGTCGACGCCGAGGTGCGGGCGCTCATCGAGCAGGCGCACAACGAGGCGTACGCGGTGCTCAGCGAGAACCGCGACATCCTCGACCGTCTCGCTCTGGCCCTCCTCGAGGAGGAGACCCTGGACCACAACCGCATCGCCGAGATCTTCACCGAGGTGAAGAAGCTCCCGGAGCGTCCGCTGTGGCTGTCGAGTGAGGACCGCCCGGTCTCGGAGCGGCCGCCGATCGAGGTCCCGAAGAAGGACGTCTCGCTCGCCGCCTCCGTCGAGGCGCCGACGACCCCGCCGCGCCCGCAGCAGGGCTCCGCCGGAGCGGGCAGCCCTCGTCCCGCGACGGCGTGACGTGACCGTCGACAAGGGACGCGTCGAACGGCTCACCAGGGAACTCCTGGAGGCGATCGGCGAGGACCCCGATCGCCCGGGGATCAAGCAGACTCCCTCCCGGATGGCCGAGCTGTACGCGGAGTTCTTCGCCGGGGTGGGGGAGGATCCCGCCGAGCCGCTCGCGCACACGATCAGCGTGACCCGCGGGCCGGCGCCGGACACCCTGCCCTCCGGCGCGGTGCTCCTGCGCGACATCCGCTTCCGCTCGGTGTGCGAACACCACCTGCTGCCCTTCGCGGGGCATGCGCACATCGCCTACCTTCCGGGCGAGCAGGTCGTCGGTCTCGGTGCGCTCGTGCGCGTCGTCGAGATCCTCGCCGCGCGGCCGCAGGTGCAGGAGCGGCTGGGCGAGCAGATCGCCGACACGATCGCCGAGAACCTCGATGCCCGTGGCGTGCTCGTCGTGCTCGATGCCAGCCACGGCTGCGTGACGATGCGAGGTGGACGGCAGACCGAGGCCTCGACGCTGACCATCGCGGCGCGCGGGGTCTACACGGACCCCGTGGCACGTGCGGAACTGGTGACCCTGATCGGCATGACCGTGCCGGGGGGCGGGACGTCGCGCGCATGACCGGGATCTGGGGCATCGTCAACGTCACGCCCGACTCGTTCAGCGACGGCGGGCGCTACCTCGACGAGGACCGGGCGGTCGCCCACGGCCTTCGCCTGCGAGCCGAAGGGGCGTCCGTCCTCGATGTCGGGGGCGAGTCGACCCGGCCGGGGGCGGAGCGCGTCGGGGTGGAGGAGGAGCAGCGCCGCGTCCTTCCCGTCGTCGAGCAGCTCGCGGCGGCCGGCGTCGTCGTCAGCATCGACACCCTCAACGCGTCGACCGCGGCGGCGGCCGTCCGTGCGGGGGCGCGCATCGTCAACGACGTCTCCGGCGGGCTCGCCGACCCCGACATGCGCGCCGCGGTGGCGGAGTCGGGGGCCGACTTCGCGATCGGGCACTGGCGGGGCTTCTCCGCCGACATGTACGCGAACGCCGACTATCGCCGTGTCGCCCGGGAGGTGGCCGGCGAGCTGCGCGAGCGAATCGGGGAGGCGGCGGCCGCCGGCATCGCGCCGTCCCGCGTGATCGTCGACCCGGGTGTCGGGTTCGCCAAGGCGGGCGGCCAGAACTGGGATGTGCTGCGGGGCCTCGACGAGATCGTGGGCCTCGGCTTCCGCGTGCTGGTCGGGACGTCGCGCAAGCGCTTCCTCGCCGACGTGCTGCAGTCGGCGGCGCCGGGCAGTGACGGCGTCTCCGAGGAGCGCCGGGACCTCGCCACCGCGGTGACGAGTGCGCTCGCGATGCGCGCTGGCGCCTGGGCGGTGCGCGTGCACGACGTCGCGGGGACCCGCGACGCCCTTGCGATCACCCGCGCCTGGGAAGGCTGAGTGCGGAGTCGGAGCGTCACCGTACCCTAGAGGCATGGACTTCCTCGACGAGATCGTGCTGACAGGGCTGACCGTGTTCGGCCACCACGGCGTCTACCCGCACGAGCGGGAGAACGGGCAGGAGTTCACGGTCGACCTCCGGCTGCGGCTCTCCCTCGAACAGGCCGCCGCCTCCGACGACGTGGCCGACACGGTCCACTACGGCGAGCTCGCGGAGCGCGTGGCCGCGGTCGTGTCGGGTGAGCCGGTGAACCTCATCGAGACCCTGGCCGAGCGGATCGCGGACGTCGCCCTCGGCGACCGCCGCGTGCAGCAGGTGACCGTGACGGTGCACAAGCCGCAGGCGCCGATCGCGCTGACCTTCGGTGATGTGGCCGTGACGGTGCACCGGACGCGGGCGCCGGAGTCGCTGGAGGACATCACCACATGAGCCGCAACCTCACGCGCCCGCCGGAGGTGCCGGGCCCCCGGCCGCCACGCCCGGAGACGGTGGCGGTCGTGGCGCTCGGCGCCAACCTCGGCGATCGCGAGGACACGATCCGCGCTGCGGCGGCACGAATCGGGCGTCTTCCGCTCGTCTCCGACGTGCGCCTGTCGCGCCTGTTCGAGACGGTGGCGCTCCGCGTGGACGGCCCCGATCCCGACGCCCCCGGCTATGTGAACGCAGTGGCTCTGGTGACCACGCGCCTCGCTCCGGAGATCCTCCTCGGCATGCTGCACGCCATCGAGGACGAGAACGGTCGCGTCCGCGGCGAGCGGTGGGGTGACCGCACTCTGGACCTCGACCTCATCGCCTACGGCGACGTCGTCTCGGACGACCCCCGGATCCAGTTGCCCCATCCGCGGGCGGTGGAGCGGCTGTTCGTCCTGGAGCCCTGGCTCGACGTCGCCCCCGACGCCGAGCTCGCGGGGCGCCGCGTCGCTGATCTGGCGGCGGACCTCCGCGCGCGAGGCGAGGGATGAAGCGCACCTCTGCCGGGCTGCTCGCCGTCCTCGCGCTCGTCGGCGCCGGTGCGGGGTTCATCCTCGACCAGATGCTCACGGCGACCGGTCGAGCCACGTTCACGCCGTCCCTGTTCCTCCCGGTGCTGCTCGTCCTCATCGCCGGCGCATCGCTCGGGGTGGCCTGGCCGGTGCGGCGCAGCGTCCGGTCCGGGGTGCGCATCGACCCGTTCCGTGCCCTGCGTGCCGCGACCCTCGCGAGGGCGTCCAGCCTGCTGGGCGCGATCCTGGCCGGCTTCGGCGCCGGGCTGCTGGCCTTCCTCCTCACGCGCCCCATCGATCCCCCGATAGGGTCGACTGTGGCCATGGTGGCGCTGATCGCGAGTGCGGTCGTGCTCGTCGTCGCCGCTCTCGTCGCCGAACAGTTCTGCACCCTGCCGAAGGATCCTGATGACTCAGAACCCAGAGACCGCGCCCCTGAACCCGGCGGAGGGCACTGACCTCGACGCCCTCGACCAGGGCACGTACACGCGGCTGCGCACGGCACGCAACGAGGCCCGCCTCGAGCTCGACGGCACCTGGCACCAGATCTCGCCGCGCTACGTCGTGTCGCAGATCGTGCAGAACGTCATCTTCCTGGCCATCGTCGTGGCCGCCGCGATCGTGCTGAACATCGTGCTCGAGCAGGACTGGGTGTGGATCCCGGCCGGGGTCATCATCCTCATCACGCTCGTGACGCTGATCATCCTCCCGCGACAGGCGCGGGCGATCGGCTACATGCTGCGGGCGGACGACATCGTGTTCCGCAAGGGCATCCTGTGGCAGCGCATGATCGCGGTGCCGTACGGGCGCATGCAGCTCGTCGACATCACCCAGGGGCCGCTCGACCGGGCTTTCGGCATCTCCCAGCTCAAGATGGTCACCGCTGCGGCCACCACCGGTGTGCAGATCCCCGGCCTCACCCAGGCGGCGGCCGAGGCGCTGCGCGACACGCTGATCCAGGTCGCCGAGACCCGCCGGACCGGCCTGTGAGCGAGTCGCAGCTTCCCACCGCCGCGCCGGGGCAGACCTCCGCGGGCACGCCGTCGACGCACCTCGCGGACGGCGAATGGCACCGGATGCATCCGCTGACGCCGCTGTTCAAGGGCGGCCTGGCGCTCATCATCGTGGGCGGCATCGTGATCGCGAACATGCGCGACCGGGTCATCGCCTGGCTCGTCGGGCAGTTCGCGCCGGAGGAGGCGCACTACGACGAGTACACCGGGGGCGACCCGGTGGACTGGGTGCTCGCGAACAACTTCGCCCTGATCGCGCTGCTGGGTGTCCTGGCGCTCGTCGTGGTGCTCGTGGCGGTCTTCTGGTTCGTCTGGCGCTTCCAGCAGTTCCGCATCACCGGCGACCACGTCGAGGTGCGAAAGGGCATCATCTTCCGCTCCCATCGCCGCGCGCCCCTCGACCGCGTGCAGGGCGTGAACCTCACGCGGCCGTTCCCCGCACGCATCATCGGCCTCGCGAAGCTCGAGGTCGTGGGCGCGGGCACGGATGCGAACGTCGCGCTGGAGTACCTGGCGACGCCGCGGGCCGAGGGGGTGCGCGCCGAGATCCTCCGACTCGCCTCGGGCGCGCGCGCCGCACGGCACGCCGCCCTCGACCCTCAGGGCGCAGCGACGCCCGACGGGTCCGCTCCGACCTCCGCGCGCGCACAACTCGTCGGCTCGATGAACGAGGGCGTCAACGGCTTGCTCGCCGGAGTGGACCTGCAGGACGTCGTGCCCGAGAGCGTCGTCAAGATCCCCGCCGGCCGACTGATCGGCTCGCAGCTCATCTCCGGGCTGCTGTGGCTGGTGTTCTTCGGCGTGATCTTCGCCATCGCGATCGGCAGCACCCTGATCGGCGTCCTCATCGACGGGGATCCCGACGGCGGGATCGTCCTCCTCGGCATCGGTCTCGGCATGGGCGTCCCGATGCTCATCGCGGTCGTCGGTATCACCTGGGCGCAGATCTCGAAGTCGCTGCGGTACTCCATCGCGCCCACCCCCGACGGCGTGCGCATCACCTACGGACTGCTCACCACCGTCACCGAGACCCTCCCGCCCGGCCGTATCTTCGCGGTCGAGGTGTCGCAGTCCCTGCTCTGGCGGCCGTTCGGCTGGTGGACCATCAAGATCAACCGAATGAGCGGCAAGAGCGCCGCCCAGCAGTCGTCGAGCAGCGGTCAGCATTTCAACGTCGTGCTGCCCGTCGGCAAGCGCGCGGACGTCGAGCGCGTGCTGTCGCTCGTGCTGCCCGACGTCCCGGCGGAGAGCATCCCCGCGCTGTGGGATCAGGGCGTCGTCGGTCCGGCCGAGAACGACCCCTACCGGACGATGCCGCGCCGGGCGTGGTGGCGGCGGCCGGTCTCCTGGAAGCGCCACGGATACGCGCTGACGACGGACGGACTGCTGCTGCGCCGCGGCATCGTGTGGCGCAAGCTCGCGGTCTTCCCGCTCGCGCGTCTCCAGGGTGTGTCGCTCAGTCAGGGGCCGATCGACCGGGCTCAGGCGGTCTCCGGAGCCCAGGTGCACACCGTGCCCGGACCGATCACCGGCCTCCTGTCGGGTCTCGAGCGGGCCGATGCCCTCGCACTGCTCGACGAGGTCAGCATCGCCGCCGCCGAAGCGGCATCCCGCGACCACACCCACCGGTGGAGCGAGCACGCCGCGGCTCCCGTCGCGCCGCCCGCTCCGCCGCAGTTCGGCGGTCCTGCCGCTCCGATGCCTCCCGCGCCTCCCGTGTTCGGCGGCCCGGCATCAGCCCCGTCCGTGGCACCCGCGCCCCCGGTCGCGCCGCCCTCCGCATCCCCGGGGTCGGCGGCCCCACCTGCTCCGCCGGTGCGGACTCCTGCGGTGACGCCGCCGCCGGCGCCTCCGGTGACCGCGCCCCCGGTCGCACCGCCTCCGGCCCCTCCCGTCACGGCGCCCCCGGTCGCACCCCCACCTGCTCCGCCGGCGCCGCAGACGACCGCGCCTTCGGCCCCGCCGGCGCCGACCGCGCCGCCCGCGCCGCCGGCGCGAACCGACGCGCCGCGCGAGGAGTGAGCGTGGTGCGCGACGGCCGTCTCGGCGTCGGCATCATCGGCGCGGGGCGGGTCGGACCGGTCATCGGCGCGGCGCTGGCCGGGGCCGGGCACGCGATCGTCGGGATCACCAGCGGGTCGGACGACGAGCGTGCGTCGGCGGTGCTCCCCGGCGTCCCGGTGCTGGAGACGCAGGAGGTGGTGCGGCGGTCCGAACTGGTGATCCTCGCGGTCCCTTCCGCTGAGCTGTCGGCCCTGGTCTCGGGCATCGCCGAGCTCGGCGGGTGGCAGATCGGCCAGCTCGTCCTCCACACCGATCCGGCACAGGGCATCGAGGTCCTGCGCCCGGCGGCGGAGCGCGGCGCCATCCCGTTGGCGGTGCATCCGGCGATCACGTTCACCGGGACCTCGATCGATCTCCGGCAGTTGCAGGCAGGATTCGCGGCGGTCACCGCTCCCGCCGCCGTGCTTCCGATCGCCCAGGCGCTGGCCGTCGAGATGGGGTGCGAACCGGTCGTCATCGCGGAGGCCGACCGTGCCGCCTATGCCGACGCGATCGCCACGGCCACGGAGTTCTCCCGTTCGATCATCGGACAGTCCACCTCGCGGCTCCGGGAGATCGGGGTCGAGAATCCGGGCGGCTTCCTGTCGGCCTTGGTGCAGTCGACCGTCGAGCGGGCGTTGCGCGACGCCTCGGACCCGCCACCTCTCGTCTGATCACGCGCCCGCGCCGTGACCCCGGCTCAGCGTCCGCCGGAGAAGCCGCCGCCACCGCCGCCCCCGGAGAAGCCTCCGCCGAACGAGCCGCCGGTGCTGGACGACGTACCGGTGGACGGGGCCGAGTAGGTCGCGGCCGCCGTGGAGGAGCTCATGAACGCCACGAGCGACGTGCGGAGAGCGAAGGACGTGGGGTCGCCGATCCACGTCGGGCCGTACGCCTCCCGGCTGTACGCCGTCTCGAGCACCCGGCCCCACTCGTCCTCCATGCCGAACAGCATCGCGTAGGGGAGGAGGCGCTCGTACACATGGATGACGTCCGCGCCCTCCTCCGTGCGCCGTTCCGCGCCGGTGTAGGACTGCAGCATCCGCAACCGATCCTCCTCCGCGACGCGGATGAACTCGCGCACCCCCTGCAGGTGCTCGTACGCCTGCGCTCCCTCCGGAGTCAGGACCGTGTGCCGAGAGAAGGTGAAGAAGCTCGAAGCCGCGACGAGCAGCGTCCCGACGGAGATGGCCAGAAGCGCGGGTCCCGCAGACAGGCGACCGGATGCCACGGCGACGATGGCGACGACGAGACCCACCACGGCGACGGCGATGGCCACGGACTGCAGGATGACGGCAGCGCGGCTCCGCACCCTGGTCGTCAAGCCCCGGCGGGAGGCCTCCTCCTGGCCCTTCGTCGTCAGCGCGGTCATCCGCGTGGCGAAGGTCTCGCTCTCGGCCGGCAGGTCCACGACGCCGTCCGCATCCGCGTGGAGGAAGAGCGCGTCGAGCGCAGCCTGGTCGAGGGGACTCGGCGCGCTGCCCTGGGGCTGTCGTCGCAGCCGGGGCGCTTCGTCCGACGCCCCTTCCTCGATGCGCAGCGTGCCGCGGACGGCGAGGTGGACGATCTCCGCCGGGACGACGTTCTTCGCGCCGGGGATGAGCACCGCGGCGAGCAGGGGCGGCTGGTCATCGGGGACGTCGTACTGCGCCACGATGATCCCGGTGGCGCGGCGTCGACGTCGGTCGGCGGCCACGGTCGCCACCCAGCCGGCCGCCGCGAGACCGACGGCGCCGACGGCGGCGACCACCGGCCCGACATCGGCGACGGGGTCGGGGGTCCGCGCGGATGGCTGGACCACCGTGCCGGGGTCGAAGCCGACGGCCACCGTCACCCCGTCCGCCGCTGGCAGCGGTCCGGCCTCGACGCGGAAAGTCGTGGCGTTTCCGTCTGCGACCGGTCCCTCGAGGTCGCAGGGCTCCGTGGAACCGGAAGGACCGATGTAGCACTTCGTCGCCCCGGTGAGATGGCTGCTCAGGGCGGCATCGAATCGGATGTCGGCCCGGAACGCCTCGATCGGCTGCGTGCTGTCGAGGGGGAGGAGGTCCCAGTAGAACTCGTCCGCGGCGCGGGAACCGGACGCGTCGGGTGCGCTCCCGACGATGACGTCGCGCATCTCGTATTCGATGACATAGGTGGTGAGGCCATGGACGAAGTCGTCGTCCCCGGTGAGGACGAAGAGGGTCCCGTCGTCCTCCTCGGTCTCGTACGGGACCGCGGTCCCGTCCTCGTCGGTGACCGCGATGACCCGGGTGTCGATGCCGGCGCCCTTGTACGTCGTCGCCAGGCCCCGCACGATGCCGCGGTTCTGGTCGGCGTCGGGGAAGCGGGCGACCACCGTCTCCGTCACCTGCATGCGCGCCCGGCCATCGTCGTCGAGTCCGACGTCGTAGACCGCATCCCAGGATGCGTACGAGAAGTCGTCGACATCGGCGGCCGCAGCGACCGTCGTCGCCGGGCGTTCCACGGCCATGGCGACCGAGGGGGCGAGGACCGGGATGACGGCGAGGGCGAGGACGGCGCTGGCGCGGAGGATCCGGGTGGGGGCCATGGTTCGAGGCTACCGAGCCCCGCGCCGCGGGAAGAACGCCCGCCGTCGGTCTCCGCCCGACCGGCCGGAGTCCGCCGCGCCATCTCGGTAAACTGGGTACGACTTCCAAGGAGCCCCGCACATGACTGACGCGCCCGCCGCGCCCGAAACGGCCTCGGCCGCCTCTTCCGCCGAAGAGGACATCCACGAGCAGAAGGCCGTCCGCCTCGCCAAGCGCGAGCGCCTGATCGAGAAGCGCGCGGACGCGGGTGGCGGGGCGTTCCCGGTCGCCGTGCCGGTGACGCACAGCATCCCCGCCCTGCGGGCGGAGTACGGCGACCTCGAGCCCGGAGCCGAGACCGGTGTGATCGTCGGCGTCGCCGGCCGCGTGGTCTTCAGCCGCAACACCGGCAAGCTCTGCTTCGCCACCCTCCAGGCTGGGGACGGCACCCGGATCCAGGCGATGGTCTCGCTGGCCAACGTCGGCGAGGAGTCGCTCGCCGAGTGGAAGGAGTTCGTCGACCTCGGGGACCACGTCTTCGTGCACGGCGAGGTCATCTCCAGCCGCCGCGGTGAGCTGTCGATCATGGCGGATGATTGGGCCATCGCCTCGAAGGCGATCCTGCCGCTCCCCAACGCCTACGCCGAGCTCAGCGAAGAGGGCCGGGTGCGGAGCCGCTACCTCGACCTCATCGTGCGGGAACAGGCGCGGACGACCGTGCGCGCACGCGCCGCGGTGAACGCCAGCCTGAGGTCCACGTTCGCCGCGCACGGCTACCTCGAGGTGGAGACTCCCATGTTGCAGGTGCAGCATGGCGGCGCATCCGCCCGACCCTTCATCACCCACTCCAACGCCTTCGACACCGAGCTCTACCTCCGCATCGCGCCGGAGCTGTACCTGAAGCGCGCGGTCGTGGGCGGTATCGAGCGCGTGTTCGAGATCAACCGGAACTTCCGCAACGAGGGCGCCGACTCGACCCACAGCCCGGAATTCGCGATGCTCGAGGCCTACCAGGCCTACGGCGACTACAACCAGATGGCCGCGCTCACCCAGGAGCTCGTCCAGCAGGCGGCGGTCGCCGTCGCCGGGTCGACCACGGTGACCTGGGCGGACGGCACCGAGTACGACCTGGGCGGTGAGTGGGACCGCATCTCGATGTACGAGTCGCTGTCGGCCGCCTCCGGCCGCACCGTCACGCCGACGGACGCCGTCGAAGACCTGATCGCCTTCGCCGAGGCCAACGGCGTCGACGTGCCGCCCCAGGCCACGCACGGGAAGCTCGTCGAGGAGCTCTGGGAGCACTTCGTGAAGGGTGACCTCGTGCGGCCGACCTTCGTCATGGACTTCCCCGTCGACACGTCGCCTCTCGTGCGCGAGCACCGGTCCATCGAGGGCGTCGTGGAGAAGTGGGACCTCTACATCCGTGGCTTCGAGCTGGCGACCGGCTACTCCGAGCTCGTGGACCCGGTCATCCAGCGGGAACGGTTCGAGGAGCAGGCGAAGCTCGCCGCGCGCGGCGATGTCGAGGCCATGCCGATCGACCAGGAGTTTCTGCGGGCGCTGGAGCACGGCATGCCGCCGTCCGGGGGTATGGGCATGGGTATCGATCGCCTGCTGATGGCGATCACCGGCCTCGGCATCCGCGAGACGATCCTCTTCCCGCTGGTCAAGTAGCCGCGAGCCGCTCACTCTCCACGCCGCCCGCGGAAGGCCCACTCGGGCAGCACGGCACCGCGCATCATGGTGTCCAGGAGCAGGGCGAGGCTGTAGTCCGGATCGATCTCCCTGGCCATGTCGAGGTAGCGTCCCGCGTGCGTGGCGCGGCCGAGCGCCCACGAGAGCCAGGCGGCGACCGTGAGCGGTCCGGGACGCGCTTCTCGTGGCGCCAGGGCGGTGGCGTGTCGGACGGCGTGCAGCGCGGTGCGAAGGCGCTCGCCGTCCGGCGCCGGGCCGCGACCGAGGAACACCCGTCCGATGTCGTCGGGTACCGGAGCGCCGGAGGCTGCGAAAGCCAGCTGCGCCTCCATGGTGCGGATCCCGCGGCGGTGATCGGTGGCCCACTGGGCGATGGCCGCGTCGCGCACCGGCGGGCGCCCGAGGCACCACACGAGCGCTGCGGCGGCCAGAGGCTGCAGGGGTTCACGGGCGAGGGCGACGGCTTCGAGGAAGGCGGGGATGTCGTCGAGGAGGGCGTACGCCGCGATCACCTCCGCGTCCGCCGGATCGGGGGCCTCGGCAGGCCCGGACGAAAGCGCGCCGTCGAGTCCGCGCAGCACGCGCACGACCTGCTGCTCCTCTGCGGCGGGAACCGGCGGGAGTCCCGCGCCGGAGAACTGGTCGCCGGAGACGTCGCCGAGCGCGGAGGCGTCCGGCGGGGGAACGATGTCCGACAGCGGATGGAGCGCCGGCTCGGCGTCGTCGTAGCGGGCCCATCCCTCGGGCGTGACGCACAGGGCCTCGACGGCGCGCAGGCCCGCTCCCTCGGCGCAGCCCAGCAGTGTGTCGACCATCACGGCGTGCGGCAGGACCAGGCCGTCAGGCGTGCGCTGCGGGGGCTCGTCGGTGTACACCACGACGGCCACCGCGTCGGTGCCAGGGACACGGACGACGAGCTCGACCGCCGCTGCGGCGTAGTGCAGGACCGGGACGGCGGCGTCAGGGAGGTCGAGGCGCATCGCCCCGTCGCTGCGGGTGCCGTGGAACGGGAGGAGGGCGATGCTCTCGCGCGGCGTGAAGCCGGCGAGTGCGGGCACGATACTGAGGAACTGGGCGGAGTCGGAGGCGCGGAGCACGGTTGTCATGAGGAGAGGTTCGCGTGCCTTCGCGCCCGTCGGACCGGTGATGGACCCATGTGGATGAGAATCCTGAGAAGCGCCGCCTGTGCACGATCAGTCGCTCGCGTACGATGGAGGCATGGACAACTTCTGGCTCGCCGCGGCATGGTCGCTCCTGCCGACGGTCGGCGTCAGCATCGTCTTCTTCGTCGTGCTCCGCGGCATCCTGCGGTTCGACCGCACGGAACGGAAGGTCCATGCGCAGATCGAGGCCGAGGAACGCGCCGCGCGCGGGCTGCCTCCGCGGGCCTGAGTCCGACCCATCCGCTACTGTGAAGCGAGCGCGCCGGGTCCGGTGCGCCCCGGGGTGACGATCCCCGGTGTGGGTGAGGGGGCGTGATGACCGCGGAGTCCTGGGGCTGGTGGGTCGCCGCCGTGGTCCTGGTGCTCGACATCATCATCCGCGTCACCGCCGTCATCGTCATCCCGCGCAACCGCCGCCCCACCGCGGCGATGGCCTGGCTCCTCGCCGTGTTCTTCATCCCGGTGGTCGGCGTCTTCCTGTTCCTGCTGATCGGGAACCCCCGCCTGCCGCGCGCGCGGCGCCGGAAGCAGGAGCAGATCAACGAGTACATCGCCGAGACGAGCGAGCACCTGCACTTCGGGACGCTGCGGCCCAACGCCCCCGCATGGTTCGGTCCCATCGTGCAGATGAACCAGCGCCTCGGTGCCCTGCCGCTCTCCGGGGACAACGGCGCGCACCTCATCTCGGACTACCAGGAGTCGCTCGACGAGATGGCCGAGGCCATCCGCACCGCGCAGGATTACGTGCACGTGGAGTTCTACATCCTGCAGTCCGACGACTCGACGGACAACTTCTTCCGCGCCCTCGAGGAGGTCGCCGCGCGGGGCGTGGCGGTGCGCGTGCTCCTGGACCACTGGGCGAACCGCGGCAAGCCCCGCTACCGCCAGACCATCGCGCGTCTGAACGAGATGGGCGCCGAGTGGCACCTGATGCTGCCCGTGCAGCCGCTCAAGGGCAAGATGCAGCGGCCGGACCTGCGCAACCACCGCAAGCTCCTCGTCGTGGACGGCAACATCGCCTTCCTGGGCTCGCAGAACATCACGGACTCCACCTACAACCTGCCGAAGAACATCCGGCGCGGTCTGCACTGGGTCGACCTGATGGTCAGGCTCGACGGACCCGTCGTGCTGAGCGTCAACGCGATCTTCCTCAGCGACTGGTACAGCGAGACCGATGAGGTGCTCGAAGAGATCGACATCTCCCACGCCAACATCGGCTCCGGGGACCTGGACTGCCAGGTCGTGCCGTCCGGCCCCGGCTTCGAGGTCGAGAACAACCTGCGGCTGTTCCTCGCGCTCCTCTACGCGGCGAAGAAACAGATCATGATCGTCAGCCCGTACTTCGTGCCCGACGAGGCCCTGCTGCTGGCGGTCACCGCGGCCGTGGACCGCGGGGTCGAGGTGCAGCTGTTCGTCTCGGAGGAGGGCGATCAAGCGATGGTCTACCACGCGCAGCGCAGCTACTACGAAGCGCTGCTGCGGGCCGGCGTGCGGATCTGGATGTACCGGAAGCCGTACATCCTCCACACGAAGAGCCTCACCATCGACGACGAGGTCGCCGTCATCGGCTCGAGCAACATGGACATGCGCTCCTTCGGCCTGAACCTCGAGGTCTCGATGCTCGTGCGCGGCGAGGAGTTCGTCGCCGAGATGCGCGAGGTGGAGGACAAGTACCGGTCGCTGAGCAGGGAGCTGACCCTCGAGGAATGGATGCAGCAGCCCCTGCGCTCCACCGTGCTCGACAACCTCGCGCGGCTCACCTCCGCACTGCAGTGAGCGGGCATTCCGTCAACCCCCGTTTCGGGCGGAGGAACCCGCCGCTACCCTGAGGGCATGACTCCCCGCAGGCTCGTGATCGCCGTGTCCTCCGCGCTCGCCGCGGCCCTCGTCCTCGCCGGCTGCACGGTCGGCCCGGGCGGCACCGCACCGCACACCACGTCGGATCCCTCCAGCGGCCCCGGGAACGCCGGGAGCAGCGACGAGCAGGACGACATGGACGCGACGCTCCTCGACGACGGGCGGATGTTCGCCGTCGTGAGCTGGGGATCCTCGACGTGCCTGCCTCAGGTCGACGAGATCACCGCCGAGGGGCAGCGGGTCTCGGTCACCCTCGTCGAACCGGAAGGCGATGGCGCGACGGAGCAGGCGTGCACGGCGGACCTCGCGCCGCGGGCGAGCGTCGGTGCTCTGCCCGAGGGCGTGGACCCGACGAAGGACATCACTCTCGTGGTGACCTACGGCGACCTGCTCGACGAGATCGATGTCGATGCCGACCCCGAGGCCACGGCGACGCCGGGCTCGGCGACCGAGTACCAGCCGTCGGCCGGCTGGTTCGACGACGGCGGGCTCGTCCTGTTGACCTGGGGGTCCTCCAGTTGTGCTCCGGTCGTCGAATCCGCCGAGGCCGACGGATCCACGGGGACCGTGACCTTCGTCACCGACGAGAACCAGGTCTGCACCATGGACATGGCGCCGCGGGCCACGGTGGTCGAATTCCCCGAGGATGACGTCGACGACGACGGTCCGTTCCAGCTGACGCTCGTCGGCGGCGGCCTCGACGGCACGGTCGAGGTGCGCTGAGTCCGCAGCCCCTGGTCAGAGGATGTGCACCGGGTGCCCGGTGGGCAGCGCCAGCAGGAGCGCACCGGGGTCCGCCCGGCAGGTGACGTGCACGGCCTCCCCGAACTCGTCGCCGTCGAGCTCGATCGGCGTGGGGCCGGGTGCGGCGGCCTCGGCGCGGGCGCCGCGGAAGTAGTGGACGGACGCGTCCGTGCCGCGGCGATCGAGCACGAAGCGTCCGGCGCGGAAGCGGCGCAGCACGGAGTTGTCCCACCAGATCTTCCGCCAGACGCCCAGCCAGCCGAGCACGCCGGTGGGCTGGATGACCGCGACGTCGAGGGTGGCATCCGTGATGGAGGCGTCCGGGATGAGGGAGATGCCCGCGGGGAGGGTGCCGCAGTTCGCGAACAGGATGCTGTGCACCTTCGTGGAGTGCAGGCGTCCCGTGCCGATCTGGTACACGGCGCGGAAGGGCTTCGCGCGCGGAAGGGACCGGGCCGCGCCGTCGACGTACGCGATCCAGCCGACGGACTTCTTCAGGTCGGCTCGGGTGTTGGCGATCATGTCGGCGTCGAGACCGATGCCGGCGAGCACGACGAAGGCGTGCTCCTCCTCGCTGCCGTCCTCCCTGGTCATCCGTGCCCACCCGATGTCGATCGGATGGTGGAAGTCGCCCAGCGCGGCGCGGATCATCTCCGCAGGGTCGGTCAGCGGGAGGCCGAGGTTCCGCGCGAGGAGATTCCCGGTGCCGCTCGGGAGGATCGCGAGTGGGACACCCGTGCGGGCGATGGCTTCGGCGACCGCCCGCACCGTGCCGTCGCCGCCGGCCACGAGCACGACGTCCACCCCGCGTGCGAGCGCTTCCGCCGTCGCCCCCTGCCCCGCGTCCTCGATGGTCGTCGGATAGAAAGCGGGGTGATCCCACCCCGCTTCGCGGGAGAGGTCGCGGACCTGAGCGCGCAGGCGCTTCCCGTCCACTTTCACCGGGTTGTACACGAGCGCCGCCTGCTTCAGGACGGGGGGACTCGTGGTCATGGCGCTACTCTAGACCGCCCGCCCGGGCCCTCCCCTCGCACCTCGTAGACTTGCGGGATGATCGACCTCGCACTCCTCCGCGACAACCCGGAGATCGTCCGCCGTTCGCAGGCTGCCCGTGGCAACGACCAGAGCACCGTCGACGTCGCACTCGAGGCCGACCGATCGCGCCGCGCCGCGCTCGCCGCATTCGAGGAGCTGCGCGCCGAGCAGAACGCGTTCGGCAAGCAGGTCGCGAAGGCACCCAAGGAGGAGAAGGCCGCCCTGGTCGCGCAGGCCAAGGACCTCGCCGACCGGGTCAAGCAGGCGCAGCACGCGGCGAACGAGGCGGCCGAGGCCGCGGCCACGGCACTGGCGCGGATCGAGAACGTCGTCATCGACGGTGTCCCCGCCGGCGGTGAGGAGGACTTCGTCGAATTGCGCCGCGTGGGCGAGGTCCCCGCGTTCGACTTCGAGCCGCGCGACCACCTCGAGCTCGGTGAGATGCTCGGCGCCATCGACATGGAGCGCGGGGCCAAGGTCTCCGGAGCGCGCTTCTACTTCCTCCGCGGGATCGGCGCCCGGCTCGAGATCGCGCTCATGAACCTCGCTCTCGACAAGGCGCTGCAGAACGGCTTCGTCCCGCTCATCACGCCCACCCTCGTGCGCCCCGAGATCATGCAGGGCACCGGCTTCCTCGGCGAGCACGCCGATGAGGTCTACCACCTCGACAAGGACGACGACCTCTACCTGGTCGGCACGAGCGAGGTCGCCCTCGCCGGCTACCACAAGGACGAGATCGTCGATCTGGCACCTGGTGCGCTCCGTTACGCCGGATGGTCGACCTGCTACCGCCGTGAGGCCGGCTCGCACGGCAAGGACACCCGCGGGATCATCCGCGTGCACCAGTTCAACAAGCTGGAGATGTTCGTCTACACCACGGCCGAGGACGCGGAGGCCGAGCACCTGCGCCTCGTCGCTCTCCAGGAGGAGATGCTGACCTCGCTCGGTCTCGCGTACCGGGTGATCGATGTGGCGGCAGGTGACCTCGGGTCCAGCGCAGCCCGCAAGTACGACATCGAGGCATGGGTCCCCACCCAGGGAGCGTTCCGCGAGCTGACCTCCACGTCGAACTGCACGACCTTCCAGGCGCGTCGTCTCGACGTGCGATACCGCCCGACGGCGGAGGACGGTGGCACGGCGCCGAAGACCCAGCATGTCGCGACCCTCAACGGCACGCTCGCGACCACGCGCTGGATCGTCGCCCTGCTCGAGACGCATCAGCAGGCGGACGGCTCGGTTCGGGTCCCCGAGGTCCTGCGCCCCTACCTCGGCGGACTCGAGGTGATCCGCCCGCTCGCCGACGAGCAGAGCACCCGGTGACGGCGCCCTGGCTGGTCGGCCTCGACGTCGACGGGACCATCCTCCTCCAGGACGAGACGATGAGCCCCGGGGTGCCCGAGGCCATCACCCGTGTCCGCGAGGCGGGGCACGTGGTCACCATCGCCACCGGCCGCAGCTGGATGGCGACTCGCCGCTATGTGGAGGAGCTCGGCCTCACCGCCGACTACGTGGTGTGTTCCAACGGTGCCGTGACGATGCGCCGAGACGGGGACGACTGGGAGCGCTGGCACGTCGAGACCTTCGACCCGACACCCGTGCTGGCCCTGTTGCGGGATCGGCTTCCGGACGCCCGGTACATGGTCGAGCTCGGCTCCGGCCAGCGCCTGTTCACCGAGCAGCTCGACGACTGGACTCTCGACGGCGGACGCCAGGTCGACTTCGAGGAGCTCGGAGCCCTTCCCGTCTCCCGGATCGTCGTCGTCTCGCCCGGACACGACGAGGACGACTTCCATCGGCTCGTCGCCGACGCCGGCCTCAACGAGGTCTCCTATGCGATCGGGTGGACGGCCTGGCTGGACATCGCTCCGCAGGGCGTCGACAAGGGCACGGCCCTGGAGCGTGTGCGGGACGAACTCGGTCTCGACGCTGCGCGGGTGCTCGTCGCCGGGGACGGACGCAACGACATCGGCATGTTCGGCTGGGCCCGCAGCGGCGGCGGACGCGCGGTGGCCATGGGACAGGCGCCGGTCGAGGTGAAGGACGCCGCGGGGGAGATCACCGCCGACGTCGAGCGGGGAGGGCTCGCCGCCGCCCTGAACACGCTTCCAGCGCCCGCCCAGGTCGACGCCGGAGAATAGAACTCGGCTAGACTCGCGCCTGGTCGACAGAAGTTTCTGTCGGGAGGGTTGTCCGAGCGGCCGATGGAGCTGGTCTTGAAAACCAGTGGGCAGAGATGTCTCGTGGGTTCGAATCCCACACCCTCCGCTTCCTGAGCGCGGTACCCCCGCCGTCGCTGAATCCGAAAGGGCCCGAGTGAGCGAGAACACCCGACGCCGCCGCACCGTCGCGCGACATGGTCAGCTGCGCTCGCCCGGTCCCGTCAGCCAGCTCCTCCGGCTTCTCGCGATCAGCATGGCGGTGGTGCTCGTCAGCGGCATCGGCGTCGCGGCCTACTTCTACCTCGACTTCTCCAGCACCGTCTCCGCGAACGCCGTCGATCTCGACGGGCAGGAAGACCTGCCGCCGGACATCGGGGCCTACAAGGGTGGGTTCAACCTCGTCCTCGCCGGAGTCGACACCTGCGAGGACGACTACAAGCAGTACTTCGGCGACCGGTGCACCGGCGGCGACGCCGAGGGCACGCTCAACGACGTGAACCTGCTCGTGCACGTGTCCGAGGAGCCGCGGCGGATCACCGTCGTCAGCTTCCCGCGTGACCTCATGATCCCCATCCCGTCGTGCGAGGACGAGGACGGCAACGCCACGGCCGCGATGAGCAAGCAGCCGCTCAACGTCGCGTACACCGACGGCGGGCTGAACTGCGTCGTCCGTACGATCTCGGCGCTCACGGACCAGGAGGTGCAGTTCGCCGCCTCCGTGACGTTCGGTGGTGTCATCGAGATCACCAACGCGATCGGCGGGGTCGACGTCTGCCTCGCGAACCCGATCCGCGACCGCTACACGGGTCTGGACATGGCGGCCGGCACGCACACCGTCCAGGGCCTCGAGGCTCTGCAGTTCCTCCGCACCCGGCACGGCGTCGGCGACGGCAGCGACCTGGGCCGCATCGGCAACCAGCAGCAGTACATGTCCAGTCTCGCCCGCAAGCTCATCAGCGGCGAGGTGCTGGGCAACGTGCCGGTCATGCTGAAGCTCGCCAACACCGGCATCCAGAACCTGGAGACGAGCACGTCGCTCGCCGACCCGATGATGATCGTGCAGATCGCGCTGGCCGTGAAGTCGGTGCCGTTCGAGGACATCGTGTTCGTGCAGTATCCGACCCTGGAGGACTGGGACGACCCGAACAAGGTCGTGCCGAACGAGGAGGCCGCCGCCGCCCTCTGGGACGCGATCGAGGCCAACGCCCAGTTGCAGATCACGCACGAGAACACCAGCAACGATGGCGTCGTCGTGGAGGAACCGACGACTCCGACCGAGCCCACGGAGCCCACCACGCCGACACAGGGGGCGACGCCGACCCCCACGACGGCTCCGGACGTCGTGGCGCTTCCCGATTCCATCAAGGGCAACTCCGCCGCGCAGCAGACGTGCTCGAACGGCAACGTGCGCTGAGCGGGACTCAGGAGCTCCGCGGGCGATAGGCCGCCGGCGGATGCGTCGCGGCGACGAGGGCGCGAAGCTCCGAGAGCTCGGCCGGCGCCGCGCCCAGAGCCCGCGCCTGGACGAGGACGTTGCCGAGGGCTGTCGCCTCGACAGGCCCTGCCAGGACGGGAAGCCCGGTGCGGTCCGCCGTCGCCTGACACAGCAGCCGGTTGAGAGACCCGCCGCCGACGAGGTGGACGACGTCGAGAGACTGCCCGGAGAGCCGGCCCGCCGTGCGGACCGCGTCGGCGAACGCGGCGGCGATGCTCTCCACGACGAGCCGGACGAACGCCGGACGATCGGTGGGCGCGACGGCACCGTGTGCGTGCAGGAGGCCAGCGATACGCGTCGGCATGTCCCCGGGGGCCGACAGCGAGGGGTCGTTCGCGTCGAACACGGCGGAGGGCGGCGCTGTGGCGGCCGCCTGGTCGAGAAGCCCTGACAGGTCGATGGCCTTGCCGTCTTCGCTCTCCCACGCGCGCACGGTCTCGCTGAGGAGCCAGAGACCGGTCACGTTGTGGAGGACGCGGAACCGATCGTCCACACCGCGTTCGTTGGTGAAGTTCGCTTCCCTGGCCGCGTCCGTGAGGATCGGCTGAGCGTGCTCCACACCGACCAGCCCCCAGGTGCCGCAGGAGATGTACGCGGCGCGGGGCGACGTCATCGGAACGGCGGCCACCGCCGACGCGGTGTCGTGCGAACCGACCGCGATCACCGGCAGATCGGCGCCGATGCGCTCTGCCACCTCCGGGCGCAGCCGGCCGATGACCGTGCCGGGATCGACGAGGTCCGCCAGGAGGGAGGCGTCGATCCCGAGACGGGTCGCGAGCGCCACATCCCAGGTGCCGGACTCCACGTCCAGCAGGCCTGTCGTCGAGGCGTTGGTCCGTTCGGCGACGCGGGCACCGGTGAGGAGGAAGGCGAGGAGGTCCGGGATGAGGAGCGCGGTGTCGGCGTCGTGTCGGAGCTCGTCCGCCCGGAGCTGGTAGAGCGTGTTGAACGGGAGGAACTGCAGGCCGTTGCGGGCGTGGAGCTCCTCGAACGGGACCAGGGCGTGGACCTCGTCCACGCCGCCGGCGGTGCGGTCGTCGCGGTAGTGGAACGGCTCGGCGAGCAGCTCACCGGCACGCAGGAGGCCGTAGTCGACCGCCCACGAGTCGATGCCGATGGACTCGATGTGCGGTTCCCGGCGCACCGCTTCCGCGAGGCCGTCGAGGACATGGGCGACGAGGGCGTCGAAGTCCCAGTGCAGACCGTCGGCGCGGGTCACCGGTCCGTTCGGGAACCGCGACACGGGCTCGAGCTCCAGGACGCCCGGCCCCACTCGGCCGATCATCACCCGACCGCTCGTGGCGCCGAGATCCACCGCCGCGACCGCACGGACGTGCCGTACGGTCGCGGGCGAGCGGTCGTCGGTCATCGCAGGAATGCCGCGGCGACGCCGGAGTCGACGGGGATGTGCAGACCGGTGGTGCGGCTCAGCTCCGGGCCGGTCAGCACATAGACGGCGTCCGCGACGTTCTCCGGCACGACTTCGCGCTTGAGGATCGTGCGGTCGGCGTAGAACTGGCCGAGGTCCTCTTCCTTGACGCCGTACGTGGCCGCCCGGTTCGCTCCCCAGCCGGAGGCGAAGATCCCGGACCCGCGGACCACGCCGTCGGGGTTGATGCCGTTGACCCGGATGCCGTGCGCGCCGAGCTCCACGGCGAGCAGCCGCACCTGGTGCGCCTGGTCGGCCTTCGTCGCCGAGTACGCGATGTTGTTGGGGCCGGCGAAGACGGAGTTCTTGGAGGAGATGTAGATGATGTCGCCGCCGAGTCCCTGGTCGATGAGCACGCGCGCGGCGGTCTTCGAGACGAGGAACGAGCCCTTCGCCATCACGTCGTGCTGGAGATCCCAGTCCTTCTCGGTCGTCTCCAGCAGAGGCTTCGACAGCGACAGGCCGGCGTTGTTCACCACGAGGTCGATGCCGCCGAACGCGAGCACCGCCTGGTCGATCGCGGCCTGCACCGCATCGGCGTCGGCGACGTTCGCGGCCACGCCGATCGCCACGTCGTCGTTCCCGAGCTCGGCGGCCGCGGCCCTGGCCTTGTCCAGGTCCAGGTCGGCGACGACGACGCAGGCGCCCTCCGCCGCGAGACGGGTCGCGATCGCCTTGCCGATCCCGCTCGCGGCGCCGGTGACGAGGGCGACGCGGCCCTGGTGGGACTTCGGCTTCGGCATCCGCCGCAGCTTCGCCTCCTCCAGCGCCCAGTACTCGATGCGGAACTTCTCGGCGTCGGAGATGGGGGAGTACGTGGACAGCGCCTCGGCACCGCGCATGACGTTGATGGCGTTCACGTAGAACTCGCCGGCGACCCGAGCGGTCTGCTTGTTCGCCCCGTAGGAGAACATCCCGACGCCGGGCACGAGGACGATCAGCGGATCCGCGCCGCGGATCGCCGGCGACTCGGCCGTGGCGTGGGCGTCGTAGTAGGCCTGGTAGTCGGCGCGGTAGGCGGCGTGGAGCTCCCGCAGCCGTGCTGTCTGCTCCTCCACGGTCGCCGTGACAGGGAGGTCGAGGAGGAGCGGCTTGACCTTGGTGCGCAGGAAGTGATCGGGGCAGCTCGTGCCGAGGGCGGCGAGGGCCGGGGCCTTCTCGGAGGCGAGGAAGTCGAGGACCACGTCGCTGTCGGTGAAGTGACCGACCATCGGCTTGTCCGTCGACGCGAGCCCGCGGATGGTTCCGGCGAGGGCGGCCGCCCGCGCGCGGCGCTCCGGCTCCGGCAGGGCTTCGAAGCCCGAGCGCGTGCCGCCGAACGGTTCGGGGGACCCGTGCTCCGCGATGTAGGCGGCGGCGGTGTCGATGATCCAGAGGGAGTTCGCCTCCGCCTCCTCGGAGGAATCGCCCCAGGCGGTGATGCCGTGTCCGCCGAGGATCGTGCCGATGGCCTGCGGGTTCGCCGCCTTGATCTCCGCGATGTCCAGCCCCAGCTGGAAGCCCGGGCGGCGCCACGGCACCCAGACGACCCGGTCGCCGAAGATCGCTCTCGTGAGCTCCTCGCCGTCGGCGGCGGTGGCGATCGCGATGCCCGAGTCGGGATGGAGGTGGTCCACGTGCGGGGCGTCGACCAGGCCGTGCATCGCGGTGTCGATCGAGGGGGCGGCGCCGCCCTTGCCGTGGAGGCAGTAGTCGAAGGCGGCGACCATCTCGTCCTCCCGGTCGACGCCCGGATAGACGTCGACGAGCGCGCGCATGCGATCGAGGCGGAGGACGGCGAGGCCGTTCTCGGTCAGCGTGCCGAGGTCCCCGCCCGACCCCTTGACCCAGAGGAGCTCGACCGGCTGCCCGGTCACGGGGTCGATCTCGGTGCCCTTGGCGGACGTGTTGCCGCCGGCGTAGTTCGTGTTCTTGGGGTCGGCGCCCAGGCGGTTGCTCCGCGCGAGTAGTTCGGCGGCGGTGGGGTTCGTCATGCGAGTCCTCGGTTCGTAAGTGAAAATACCCGGTCGGCGCCGGAGAGTCAGGGGAGTTGCAGGATCCGAGCCGCGAACCGATCGATCGTCGAGGCGAACGCGGATTCCTCGGGGCGATTGAGATGGCCGTGGGTGGTGCCCGGCTCGACAGCGACGGCGACCTCGACGCCGGCGGCGGTGAGGGCTCGGGCGAATGTCTCGCCGGACACGCGGAGCTCGTCGGTCTCGTCGTTGACCATGATGGTGGGCGGGAAGGAGACGAGCGCCGCGGATGCTGCGGTGCCGGGGATGGCATAGACGTCCGCCGTCTCGGGGTCGCCGCCGAGGTAGTTCTCATACATGCCACGCACGAAGTCGGGGGTGAACACGTCGGCGGAAGGATCTCCGTCGAGCAGGGCGCGCAGCTTTGGGCCGGGCGCCGCCTGCACCGCTTGCAACGTCGGGTAGGCGAGGACGGCGAGAGCGGGCACGATGCCGCCCTCGTGGGAGAGGCGGAGCGCCGCGCCGGTCGCAAGGTTGCCACCTGCGCTGGCTCCGCCGATCGCCCATCCTCGCGTGGCGACGTCCGACGTGGCGGCCCAGCGGAACGCGAAGACCATCTCGTCGTGCGGGACGGGGTAGTGCACGCCGCCGCGTTCGGGCGCGCCGAGGCGCGCGGTCCACTCGGGGGTGATCGGGGCGAGAGCGTAGTCCACGCTCACGACCGCGATTCCCCGATCTACGAACGCTCGTGCGACGGCGTCGGCTTCCGGCATGTCAATGTCGCCGCCCGCGAATCCGCCGCCGTGCGCCCAGACCAGGCCGTGGCCGCTCGGCGACTTCGAGGAGTAGACGCGCACACGCAGCGGACCGTGCGGGCCGTCGAGGACGTGGTCGCGGATGTCGTGCGCGGTCATCGGCTCAGGCCCCCCAGCCGGCCTGCACGCCGCCCACGCGCTCCTCCGCGATCCGCTGCCCGTACCCGGAGGCCGCGTAGGCCGCCATCGGGTCGGCGGGGAGACCCCGTCCCTCTCGCCATTCGGCCAGCGCCGGACGGACGTCGGTGGAGAAGGCGTCCATGAAGACGGCGTTCGCCGTCAGCACGTCCCCGCTGCGCTGAGCGGTCGTCAGGGCTTCGCGGTCGACGAGCAGCGCACGCGCTGTCATCTCCTGCACGTTCAGCACGGAGCGGATCTGTCCGGGGATCTTGTCCTCGATGTTGTGGCACTGGTCCAGCATGAACGCGACGTCGGGGTTGTTCAGCCCTCCGCCCCGGATCACCTCGAACAGGATCCGGAACAGCTGGAACGGGTCGGCGGCACCCACGATGAGGTCGTCGTCCGCGTAGAAGCGGGAGTTGAAGTCGAACGAGCCGAGCTTCCCGAGGCGCAGCAGCTGCATGACGATGAACTCGATGTTGGTGCCCGGCGCGTGGTGACCGGTGTCGAGGCAGACCATCGCCTTGTCACCGAGGGCGGTCACCTGCACGTAGGACGTCCCCCAGTCCGGCACGTCGGTGTGGTAGAACGCGGGCTCGAAGAACTTGTACTCGAGCACGAGGCGCTGGTGGTCGCCGAGGCGCGCGTAGATCTGCTGCAGAGAATCGTGCAGCCGATCCTGCCGCCTGCGCAGATCCGCTTGCCCGGGATAGTTCGAGCCCTCCGCGAGCCAGATCTTCAGGTCGCGGCTGCCGGTCGCGTCCATGACGTCGATGCAGGCCAGGTGGTGATCGATGGCCTTGCGGCGGACGGCCGCATCCTCGTGGGTGAGGGCGCCGAACTTGTAGTCGTCGTCCTGGAAGGTGTTGGAGTTCACCGTGCCGAGGGAGACGCCCTGGTCCTCGGCGTGACGTCGCAGGTCGTCGAACGAGTCGACGAGGTCCCACGGGATGTGCAGCGCCACGGTCGGGGCGAGCCCGGTGTGGGCGTGGACCTGCGCGGCGTCCGCGATCTTCTCGTACGGGTCGCGGGGCGTGCCGGGAGTGCTGAACACCTTGAACCGGGTCCCGGAGTTGCCGAACGCCCAGCTGGGCAGCTCGATGCTCTGCTTCTCGAGCGCGGCGAGGATGTCGGGGGTGAGGATGCTCACGATGCACGGCCTTCGTTGTCGGTGGCGGGTGTGGCGCTCTCGCCGGCGGCGGCGAGCTGGTCTTCGAGGTGGAACACCTCGGTGAGAGGGGTGGCGGCCTGATCGGGACGGCCGTCGAGGTCGAGGAAGAAGGGGGCCATCTCGGCTTCCCAGCGTGCGGCGACGGGGGAGGCGGCGAGGTAGGCCTGCGCGGCCGCATCGTCATCGGTCTCGTAGTAGCCGAAGAGCACGCCGCCGGCACCGAGGAAGAGACTGTAGTCGCGCCGGCCGGCGGCCGCGATCTCGCGGAGCATCTCGGGACGCACCGGCGTGTGGCGGGCGAGGTACTCGGACAGCAGCTCGGGCTTCACCTGGAGCTGGAAGGCGACGCGGGTCATGCGATTCCTCTCGGAGGTCCGGCCGGCGCCCGCGGGGAGCGCCGGCCGGAGGGCGACTCAGAAGTCGAAGTCGCCGATGTTGTCGGCGTCGAACACGAACGGGTCGCCCAGCAGGACGACGCCGTCGGCGCCGACGGTGTACTCGCCGAGGTCGCCGGCCTCGAAGGTGTCGCCTTCCTCACCGGTGATGTCACCCGCGATCAGGGCCTGCGCGGCGTAGGCGGCCAGGTAGCCGAGGTCGGCCGGGTTCCACAGCGCGAAGGCGGTGACGGTGCCGTCCTCCACGTACTCGCGCATCTGGTTGGGCGTGCCGAGGCCGGTCAGCGCGACCTGGCCCTTGAAGTCGGACGTCGACAGGTAGCGCGCCGCGGCGGCGATGCCGACCGTGGTGGGCGAGACGATGCCCTTGAGGTCGGGGTGGGTCTGCAGCAGCGCGGCCGTCTTGTCGAACGACGTCTGGTCGTCATCGTCGCCGTAGACCGTCTCCACGATCGTGATGTCGGGGTACTCGCTGGCGACGTACTCCTCCATCAGCTCGATCCAGGCGTTCTGGTTCGTGGCGTTGGCCGAGGCGGAGAGGATGGCGATCTCCCCGGCGCCGCCGATCTGCTCGGCGATGAGGTCGATCTGCACCTTCGCGATGCCTTCGGAGTCGGCCTGGTTGATGAACAGGTCGCGGCAGTCGGTGTTGGTGTCGGAGTCGAAGGTGACGACCTTGACGCCGGCGTCCCTGGCCTCGTTCAACGCGTCGCAGATGGCCTGCGGGTCGTTGGCCGAGACGACGAGGGCGCCGACTCCCTGCTGCGTGGCCGTGTTGATGTAGCTGACCTGGGCGTCGGGCGTGGCCTCGGCCGGGCCGACCTCGGAGAACGTGCCGCCGAACTCCTCGACGGCTTTCTTGCCGCCCTCGCTGGACGTGTCGAAGTACGGGTTGCCGAGGTTCTTGGGCAGGAAGGTGATCGAGGCGTCCGACCCGTCGCCGCCGCCGTCTCCTCCGCCGTCGGTGGAGCCGGCGCAGCCGGTGAGTGCGACCGCCGCCGCCACCGCGAGGGCGGCGAAGGCGGTGACACGCTTGCGTGCAAACGTCATTGTTCGTTCCTTTCGTCGGGAGATGCCGCGGATGCGGCGTCCATCGGTGCCTTCGTCGCTGTGGCGGCACCGGCGGGGGGTCTGCCCGGTCGGCGGCGTGCCTTCTGCAGCCAGGCCAGGAAGCTTGCGGCCACCACCGAGATCACGAGGAGCGTGCCGGTGATGATGTTGATGACGTCGGAGGTGACGTTCACCAGGCGGAGTGCACTCGCGAGCGCTCCGATGAGGAAGGCGGCGGCGATGACGCCGTAGATCTTGCCGCGACCGCCGAACACCGACACGCCGCCGAGCACGACGGCCGCGATGACCTGGAGCTCGAGGCCGGTGGCGTTGTCGCCGCGGGCGCTGCCGTAGCGGAGCGTGTAGAAGATGCCGGCGAACGCGGCGACCGCCCCGGACAGCACGAACAGAATGAGCTTCGTGCGCTCGACGTGCACACCGGAGAAGTGCGCCGCGTCCTTCGACAGACCGATCGCGTACACCCCGCGGCCGAACGGCGTGAAGTGCAGCAGGACCGAGAAGACCGCGACGAGCACGAGGAACGGGATCGTGATGACGGGGATCGGGGTCCCCGTGATCTTCGCCTTGGCGAGAGCCGTCCAGAACTCCGGGAAGTCGGTGACGGCCGCCGTGCCGAGCAGCCCGACGGCGAGGCCGCGGAAGAGCGCGAGCGTGCCGATCGTGACGGCGAGCGAGGGCAGGCCGACGACTGTCACGAGGAAGCCGTTGAACGCTCCGCCGACCACGCCCACGACGAGGGCGGCGAGGGCCGCGAGCTCGAAAGGGATCCCCGCCTGCACCAGCGCGCCGGTGACGACGCTGGACAGTCCGACCATGCTGCCCACCGAGAGGTCGATCTCACCGGTGATCATGATGAGGGTCATCGGCAGGGCGATCAGCAGGATCGGGGCGATGTCGAGCAGCAGGTAGGTCAGCGTGATGGGCTGTCCGAACCCGCGGATGCTGGACGCCGAGACGATCGCGACGAGCAGGAGCAGACCCACGATCGCGGCCTCGCGGGTGAGCAGGAGGCGACGCCACAGGGGCTTGTCGTAGTCGCGGATGACGCGGGTGGTCGCGGTGACGGTCGCGGTGGTCATGATTCGTCCCTCGCCTCGATGAGACGCCGTCTCTGCCGTACCGCGAGCACGCGGTCGAGCACGATGGCGCCGATGATGAGCAGGCCGACGACGGCACGCTGCCAGAAGTCGGGGATGCCGAGGATCGGCAGCGCCCGGTTGATGGTCAGCAGGAGGACGGCGCCGATCGCCGCACCCCAGACCGAGCCGATGCCGCCGGTGATCGCGACGCCGCCGATGACGGCCGCGCCCACCGCGTCCAGCTCCCATCCCGCTCCCGCCTGGGAGTTGATGGTGCCGTAGCGGGCCGCGTAGAAGACGCCGGCGAGTCCGGCGAGGGCCCCCGACAGGACGAAAGCGGTGAGCACGCGGCGGGTGACACGCAGGCCGTACAGCTCGGCCGCCGCCGGGTCGGAGCCGATCGCGTAGAACTCCCGGCCGCCACGGGTGTTCTTCATGTACCAGGCGGCGACGGCGAGCACGAGGACCGCGACGATCGCGAGGATCGGGATGCCGAGGAGCTGGCCCGTGCCCAGGGCCAGGAAGTCGCGCGGCATGTCGGACGCGTTCACGCGGTCGCTGCCGGTCCACAGCACGTTGATGCCGCGGTAGGCGTAGAGGGTGCCGAGGGTGATGACCATCGCCGGCACCTTGGCGTACGCGACGAGGGCGCCGTTGATGAGGCCGAGGAGGGCGCCGAGCACCACGGCGGCGACCACGACCAGCACGATCGGGATGCCCGGGATGTCGATGAAGAGTCGTCCGGTCAGGTAGGCGGTCAGACCCATCACGGACCCCACGGACAGGTCGACGTTGCGCGTGATGAGGACGATGGCCTGTCCCACCGCGACGAGCACGAGGATCGAGGGCGTCAGCAGCAGGTCGCGCCAGCCGTCGGCGCTGAACAAGAACTTGGGGTTGTTGAGGGTCGCGGCGGTCACCACGAGCACGAGGGCCAGGAGGATGCCGAACTCGCGGGCTCTGCCGAGACCGGAGATGCGCTTGGTGAGCGCGGAGACGGGGATGGCGGTGGTCACGAGCTGAGCTCCGATGCGTGCGTCGCGGCGAACATGACGTTCTCGGAGGTGGCCTCCGAGCGGGGGATCTCGGCCGTGATGCGACCCTCGCGCATCACGAGCACGCGGTCGGCCATGCCGAGGACCTCGGGCAGCTCGGACGAGATCATCAGGATCCCCATGCCCTGACCGGCGAGCTGGGACAGCAGACGGTGCACCTCGGACTTGGTGCCGACGTCGATGCCGCGGGTGGGCTCGTCGATGAGGAGCACCTGCGGCTGCGTCGCGAGCCACTTCGCGAGCACGACCTTCTGCTGGTTGCCGCCGGAGAGCGTGGCGGCGACGGTGTCGAGCGCGTGCGTCTTCACCTCCAACCGTGAGGCCCACTCCCGGGCGGCACGGTTCTCCATCGCCGTGGTGAGCAGGCCGAGGCGGGCGAGGCGCCGACGGATCGCGAGGGTGATGTTCCCACCGACGCCGGCTTCGATGACGAGGCCCTGCTTGCGGCGATCCTCGGGGACGAGGGCGAGCCCGGCGCGCATGGCGTCCACCGGGCGCCGGGCGCGGATACGGCGCCCCTTCATGTGCACGCTGCCCTCGCGGTACCCGTCCACGCCGAAGACGGCGCGGGCGACCTCGCTGCGTCCGGCGCCGACGAGGCCGGCCAGTCCGACGATCTCGCCGGCGCGGACGGAGAAGGAGATGTCGTGGAAGAGGCCGGGGCTGGTCAGCCCCTCGACCTCGAGCAACGGTTCGCCGATCGTCGCCTCCTGCTTCGGGAACAGCTCGGACACCTCGCGACCCACCATCTGATGGACGAGCTCGTCCACGGTGGTCTCGGCGATGGCGGAGGTCGCGATGTACGCGCCGTCCCGCATGACCGTCACGGTGTCGCAGAGCGCGAACACCTCGTCGAACCGATGCGAGATGAAGATGAGGCCGCGGCCCTCGTCGCGCAGGCTCCGGGCGATCGCGAACAGACGCTCCACCTCGACGCCGGACAGTGCCGCGGTGGGCTCGTCCATGATGAGCAGCGTGGCGTCGAGGGAGACGGCCTTGGCGATCTCGATGACCTGCTGGTCCGCGATCGACAGGCCCTCGGCGGGACGGTCGGGGTCGATCGTGACGCCGAGGCGGGTGAAGAGGCGCTCGACCTCGTGGCGCATGGCCTTGCGATCGATCCGTCCGAACCGCCCGACCGGCTGGCGGCCCATGAAGATGTTCTCGGTGACGGAGAGGTCGGGGAAGAGTGTCGGCTCCTGGTAGATCACCGCGACGCCGGCGGCCTTCGACTGCGCGGTCGAGGTGAAGTCGACGTCCTCGCCGCGGAGGCGGAAGACTCCGCCGTCGCGCTGGTAGAGACCGGCGACGATCTTCACGAGGGTCGACTTGCCGGCACCGTTCTCGCCGACGAGCGCATGGATGGAACCGGGGTGGACGGCGATGGTGCCGGAGCGCAGGGCGATCACCGACCCGAAGGCCTTCTGGACGTCGGCGAGCTCGAGCACGGGCGCCGTCGTGGGTGAGGACATCATTTCTCTCTCCATTGAGGGAATGAATCGTTTCAAACCCTGATGGAGTTGAGACTAGGGGCTGTGTTGACGCGTGTCAATACGGCGTGAGAGTCTGAGGCGATCCCCGCGGATGAGTCGTTTCAGCGGCGGGAACCGGAGGGAGGGCGCGATGGCCGTCAGTGTGCGGGAGGTCGCCGAGGACGCGGGTGTCTCCGTCGGGACCGTGTCGAACGTGCTCAATCGGCCGGAGAAGGTGGCCGCGGAGACCGTCGCTCGCGTACAGGCGTCCATCGACCGTCTCGGGTTCGTGCGCAACGACGCGGCGCGGCAGCTCCGTGCCGGGCGCAGCCGCACGATCGGGCTCGTCGTGCTCGACATCCGGAACCCGTTCTTCGCCGAGGTGATCCGCGGGGCCGAGGAGCGCGCCGACCAGCACGGACTCTCCGTCCTCGTCGCGAACAGCGACGAGAAGCAGGAGCGCGAGGCGATGCACCTGGACCTCTTCGAGGAGCAGCGGGTGACGGGTGTGCTCGTCACCCCGGTGGCGGAGTCACTGCCGCGGCTGGTGCGGATGCATGAGCGCGGTACGCACGCCGTCCTCGTCGACCGGGAATCGCAGGATGAGCGGTTCGCCTCCGTCGCCGTCGACGACGTGGAGGGCGGGCGCATCGCGACGGAGCACCTGCTCGCGGTCGGCCGTCGCCGGATCGCCTTCGTCGGCGGCCCGGTCGCGCTGCGCCAGGTCTCCGATCGCCTGAGCGGCGCGCAGGCCGCGGCGGCTGCGGCAGGGGTCGGGCTGGAGTTCATCGCGACCTCCGCGCTCACCGTCGAGGAGGGGCGGCGCGCCGGTGCGCAGATTCTCGACCGTGCCGCGGGGGACCGGCCGGACGCCGTCTTCGCGGCGAACGATCTCCTGGCCCTCGGCCTCCTGCAGAGCCTGGTGATGACCGGCGATGCCCGGGTCCCCGAGGACATCGCGCTCGTCGGCTACGACGACATCGACTTCGCCGCGGCCGCCGTGATCCCGCTCAGCTCGGTGCGGCAGCCGGCCGCGCTGATCGGCTCCACCGCGGTCGACCTGCTGCTGCGGGGCCAGGACGACGTGGCGCCCGCGCCGGAGCACGTGCTGTTCCGGCCGGAGCTCGTCGCCCGCCGCTCGACCACCGGGGAGTGACCGCGGTCAGGCCGGCGTCGGCGTGGAGCGCTGGGCGCTGGCGCCCCGCATGATGCGCGCCACGGCGGTGATGAGGAAGAGCTGCCCGGTGATCCCCTCGGCGATGGCCACCGCCTGCACGCCCGATCCGACGGGGACGAGGTTGCCGTAGCCCGTCGTCGTCAGGGCGGTGAACGAGAAGAAGAGCTGATTGCCGAGCGAATCGCTCGCCGCATCGCCGAACAGCGGGGTCGGCAGCAGCAGGGACAGCAGGTTGTAGACGAAGGCGAAGAACATGCCCACGAGGATGTAGGCCGTCACGGCGGCCAGGAGGGCCTCGACGTCGAGGCCTCGGCGGGTGACCTGGTGCGCGATGATGGCCCACGGCGCGACCAGCAGCGCGATCATGGAGGCGGCGGAGAGGGCGACGGCGAGGGCCGGACTGTCCGTGGCGAAGAACGCCGCGAGGAGGGCAGCGAGCCCGGCGGCCGAGAGCACGACCCACGACACCCGCTGCACGAGGGCGCGGGCCCTGGTCACGCGGAACACGATCGCGACCGTGACCAGCATCGCCAGGAACGCCCAGGGGCTGGGAACCGTGCCGGGCTGGGCCGCGCACAGTCCGTACGAGACGATGAGGAGGGCGAGCACCGTGGCATAGCCGAGGGCGCCGCGCCTCGGGTCGGCCGGGGCGGCGAACCCCGCGCGGACGTGCGCTCCCGATGGCTCGGACATGGCGTCTCCTCTCGCGTCCGCGGGGGCGGGCCCTCGCAACGTGCGGCCAGTATCGCAGGGCGGCCGGCCCGCGCCGGGGAGCGTCCGAGACCGGCGGTTCGTGACCACGCGTCGGACCCGTTATGATGGTGGGGTGCATCCGTGCTCTCGAGCCGGATGCCTGGAGACGTCGCATAGTCCGGCCTAGTGCACCACCCTGCTAAGGTGGAGTCCCCTCACGGGGACCAGGGGTTCAAATCCCCTCGTCTCCGCACGGAGAAGCCCCGACGAGTCCGCTCGCCGGGGCTTTCGTGTTCGCGGCTGCGGGGGCTGTCCTCCTCACGCCTGCGTCCCGGGCATCCAGGTCGGATCGGGGGAGAGTGCGGCGGAGATCTTCCGGCTGGCCGCACCGAGCTGCCGCGCCTGCGCCGGTGTGAGGGCATCGAAGACGACGCGGCGGATGAGGGCCTGGTGGGCGGGAGTCGACTCCTCGACCTTCCGATGGCCGGCGTCGGTGAGGATGCCGAGGGTGAAGCGCCCGTCCTCCGCGTCGACTTCGCGTCGGACCCAGCCTTTCGCCTCCAGGCGAGTGATGGCGCGGGAGAGCCGGGACAGCGTGCTGTTCGCGTAGCCGGCGAGGACGCTGAGGCGGAGGGTGCGCTCCGGCGCCGAATCGAGGGCGAAGAGGATCCCGTGCTCGAAGTGGGTGAGTCCGCTGTCCCGCTGCAACTGCGCGTCGAGGGCCGCCGGGAGCCGTTCGAGGAGCGTCGCGAGTGCCGACCAGACGTCCATCTCTTCGGCGTTCAAGGGGGCGGGGGAGAGCGGCGACATTCCTCCACCGTAGCGGTTGAGCCATGCTCTTCGCTTGCTTAGGAAAGTGAACAGTGGCTAGTATGACTTGCGCAGGCAAGTCATGCGGGAGGTCCGCTGAAGCGAGAGGGAGACGGATGGAACTGGGGCTGCGCGGCAAGAGGGCGTTCATCAGCGGGTCGAGCCAGGGGATCGGCTATGCGGTCGCGTCCGCTCTCGCTGCCGAGGGGGTCGATGTCGTGATCAACGGTCGTGACGAGGGACGCGTCGACGCGGCGGTCGCCGCCGTGGCCCTCGCGCATCCCGGTGCGGCCGTCTCCGGGATCGCCGCGGACTTCACCGATCCCGACCAGGTGGCCGCATTGACGGAGAAGCTCGGTCAGGTGGACATCCTCGTCAACAACGTCGGTCTCTTCGGACTCGCCGACTTCGCGGACATCACCGATGAGGACTGGGCGCGCTACTTCGAGGTGAACGTGATGAGCGGAGTGCGCCTCTCCCGGGCTCTCCTGCCGGGGATGCGGGAACGGGGCTGGGGACGCATCGTCTTGGTCAGCAGCGAGTCCGGCGTGAACGTCCCGGCCGACATGGTGCACTACGGCGTGACGAAGGCGGCGATGATCGCCCTCGGCAACGGGTTGGCCAAGCTCACCCGCGGCACCGGCGTGACGGTCAACACCGTCCTGGGTGGCCCGACCTACTCGGAGGGCGTCGCGGCGAGCGTCGCCGCCGTCGCAGCAGCCCAGTCCGTCTCCGTGGACGTGATGAAAGAGGCGATCATCGGACAGAACACGACCACACTCCTGGAGCGCTTCCTCGATCCGACCGAGGTCGCGGACCTCGTCGTCTACCTCTCCAGCGTCCGGGCCTCCGCGACGAACGGCGCCGCGCTGCGGGCGGATGGGGGCGTGCTGACGGCGATGCTCTGACCCGAGCGCGTCACTCGCCGGGGCCCATGGCTTCCGGTATCCTCGCGGGCATGCCTAGACCCACCCAGACGCCGCAGCGCGAGGCCTTCGGCTCGCGGAACGTGTTCATCCTCTCGGCGATCGGCTCGGCCGTGGGTCTCGGGAACATCTGGCGCTTCCCGTACGTCGCCTACGAGGGCGGCGGCGGTGCGTTCCTCATCCCGTATCTGTGCGCGCTGCTGACGGCCGGCATCCCGCTGCTGTTCCTGGACTACGCGATCGGCCACCGGTTCCGGGGCTCCGCGCCGCTCGCGTTCCGACGCCTGCACCGGGCCGCCGAACCGCTGGGGTGGTGGCAGGTGCTGATCTGCGTCGTCATCGCGGTGTACTACGCCGTGATCGTCGCCTGGGCCGGCATGTACACCTGGTTCTCGGCCCAGCTCACCTGGGGAGCGGGCAACGAGAACGACTTCTTCTTCGTCGACTTCCTGCAGTCGGCCGATGTCGCGGAGGTCGGTCTGTCCGGGGAGTTCGTGCCGCAGGTGGGCCTGCCGCTGATCGCGGTGTGGCTGATCGTCATCGTCATCATGGCCCTCGGCGTCAAGCGCGGCATCGGGCGCGCCAACATGATCCTGATGCCGCTGCTCACCCTCATGTTCGCCGTGCTCGTGGTGCAGGCCCTCTTCCTTCCCGGCGCCCTGGACGGTCTCAACGCCTTCTTCACGCCGAACTGGGAGGCACTCGCCGACCCGGCCGTGTGGGCCTCCGCCTACGGGCACATCTTCTTCTCGCTGTCCGTCGCTTTCGGCATCATGGTGACCTACGCCTCGTACCTGAAGCGCAAGACCGACCTCACCGGCTCGGGCCTCGTGGTCGCGTTCGCCAACTCCGGCTTCGAGATCCTCGCCGGCATCGGCGTGTTCGCGGCCCTCGGGTTCATGGCACAGGCGCAGGGCACGGATGTCTCCGGCGTCGCGACCTCGGGCATCGGCCTCGCCTTCGTCGCGTTCCCGACGATCGTGTCCCAGGCGACCGGCGGGTCGATCATCGGCGTGCTGTTCTTCGGCGCCCTCGTCTTCGCGGGGATCACCTCGATGATCTCGATCCTGGAGGTGATCGTCGCGGCGCTGCAAGACAAGCTCGGCTGGGCGCGGGTGCGCACCACCCTCGTCGTCTCGATCCCGCTGGCGATCATCTCCGCCGCGCTGTTCTCCACCACCACCGCGCTGTCGGTGCTCGACACCACCGATGCGTTCGTCAACGCCTTCGGCATCATGGCGGTCGCCCTCGTCGCGGTGATCGTCGTGGCCTGGGTGCTGCACAAGCTGCCGCAGCTGCAGGAGCACCTGAACCGCCGTTCGAGCTTCCGCGTCGGCCTCCTCTGGCGCCTGCTCGTGGGCGTGCTGGCCCCGCTCGTGCTCGGGTACCTGCTGATCACCGAACTCCTGACGAAGATCGCCGAGCCGTACAGCGGCTACCCCGGCTGGTTCCTCGGCGTGTTCGGCTGGGGCATGGTCATCGCGTTGGTGGTCGGCGGAGTACTGCTGTCGCTGGTGCCGTGGAGCAGGCGCTCCCGCGCCAAGGACGACGTCGGCTACGACGACTTCCTGGACCAGGAGGAGTACGCCGCCGATCCGGAGACGACGAGCATCGCCGTCCCGGCTGCGCAGACGAAGGGAGCGGGGGCATGACCACCACTGCGATCGTCATGATGATCATCGCCATGGTCACGGTGTGGGGCGGCCTCATCGCCGCCGTCGTGAACCTCGCTCGGCACCCCGAGGTGGAGGACGCCGAGCCGGCGGTGCCGACCGAGCTCTGAGCTCCGACCCGATCGCATCGGACCGGGACGATCGGGTGCCGGGAGGGCTGCGGCGACACGATGGTGGGGAAGGAGGACCCCCGTGATCGGCACGCTCAACGCCCTGGTCGACCTCGTCGACGCGGACAGCGGTCAGGAGATCGACGTCGCCGCGTTCGCCCGCGCGCACGGCACCACCGAGTACCACCTGCGCCGGATGTTCTCGGCGCTCGCCGGGGTGCCGTTGACCGAATACGTGCGGCGTCGTCGGATGACGCTCGCGGGTGCGGAGCTCGCCGCCGGTGCACCGAGTCTGCTCGATGTCGCCGTTCGGCACGGCTACGGCTCGACCGAGGCGTTCGCCCGGGCGTTCCGCGCCGTGCACGGCATCGGGCCGGCGGACGCGCGTCGGCACGGGGGTCCTCTCCACACACAACCTACGCTCCGGTTCCGCCTGAGCGTCGAAGGGAGCACCCCGATGGATGTCACCATCACCCACCGCCCCGCGTTCGCCCTCGTCGGTCATGCCGCGGAGGTCCCGCTCATCCACGTCGGCGTCAATCCGCACATCCAGGCGCACATCGCCGCCATCCCGCCGGAGGAGCACGCCCGCCTCAAGGCGCTCGGCAACGAGGAGCCCGCGGGCATCCTCGCCGTGACCGCCGACATCGATCCGGATGCCCCGGAGGGGACGCCGCTGACCTACCTGCACGGGGTGGCCGTGCGCGACGACACCGCGGTTCCGGACGAGCTCGACACCCTGCGCGTGGCGGAGGGCACGTGGGCCGTGTTCGGCGCGAGCGGCCCCTTCCCGGAGACTCTGCAGAATCTGTGGGCGGCGACGGCGACCGAGTGGTTCCCGTCGAACCCGTGGCGGCTGCGACCCGGGCCCTCGATCGTCCGCTACCGGGAGTTCACCGGCGACACGGCCTCCTGTGAGCTCTGGCTCCCCGTCGAGCAGAGCTGACCGTGGATCGGGTCGGGCCCGTGGGGCTCGACCCGATGTCGGTGCCCTGGGGCACACTGACCGCACGACGACGAAGCGGGGCAGGCCATGACGGCGACCGATCCAAAGAAGACGCTCGATGCGTACCAGGCGAAACGGGGGACCTTCCGGATCCTCGAGGTGCCGCCACTGACCTATCTGATGGTCGACGGCGCCGGCGATCCGAACACCGCGCCGGCGTTCTTCGACGCGGTCGCGGCCCTCTACCCGCTGGCGTACACGCTCAAGTTCGCCAGCCGTGCCGAGCTCGGCGTCGATCAGGTCGTGATGCCCCTGGAAGGCCTGTGGCACGCGCCGGACATGGCGTCCTTCACCACCCGACGCGACAAGTCGACCTGGCTCTGGACGCTGATGATCATGGTCGGCGACCACGTCACTCCCGTCCTCTTCGACCGTGCCGTCGAGACGGTCGCGGCGAAGAGCGCGAAGAAGGGGGAGGAGCTCCCGGCGCTGGCCGCGGTCCGGCGGGGGGTGCTAGCCGAGGGGCTGTGCGTGCAGACGCTGCACGTCGGACCGTTCGACGATGAGGGCCCCGTGCTGGAGGAGCTGCACGAGCGGTTCGTCCCGGAGAACGGGTTGCGGATGCGCGGTCGGCACCACGAGATCTATCTCAGTGACCGTCGCCGGACGGCCCCGGAGAAGCTGCGTACCATCCTGCGGCAGCCGGTGGAGCGGATCACCTGAGCGCTTCCGCACCGCGCGTCCGGAAAGCAACCCCCTGATTCCGACCGCCCGCGGCGGATACTCTTCGAGCATGAGCACCGTCAAGCATGCGGCGCGTGTGGCGAAGGACTCCACCGCGTTCCGGCGGACCGCCCGCGCGGGTTTCGTCGTCCTCGGCGTCATCCACATCATCATCGGCGCGATCGCCATCACGATCGCCGCGGGCGGGTCGGGTGACGCCGACCAGGACGGCGCGATGGAGCAGGTGCGCAACAACCCGGTCGGGGGACTGCTGCTGCTCGCGATCGCCGTGGGCCTCCTCGCGCTCGCCGTGTGGCAGGTGGCGAGCGGGTTCCTCGCCGCCGACCCCGCCGAGACGAAGAAGTGGGGCAAGCGTCTCAAGCTCTTCGGCATCTCCGGCACGTACCTCGTGATCGCCGGACTGGCGCTCATCTACGCCGTGGGCGGCCGGGCGGAGTCCTCCGACGCCTCGAAGACCCTGAGCCAGGTGGTCCTGTCCGCGCCCGGCGGGGTGGCGCTGCTCGTGGTGATCGGTCTCAGCGTCATCGGTGTCGGCATCGGCTTCATCGTCGGCGGGGTCATGCGCTCGTTCCGCAAGCTCATCGACGTGCCGACCGGAGCCGCCCGAGCCGGAGTGATGGCCCTCGGCATCGTGGGCTACGTCGGCAAGGGCATCGCGGTGGGAGTCACCGGCGTGCTGTTCGTGGTGGCCGCTGTGACGCAGGATCCGGAGCGCGCCGCGGGGCTCGACGCCGCCCTGCACAGTCTCCTCACCCTGCCGTTCGGCCGCCTCATCCTCGGGGCGGTCGGCGTCGGCTTCGCGCTGTACGGCGCCTTCTGCATCGTGCGGGCCCGTCTCGCCCGCATGTCGTAGTCCTTCCGCCCGGGCCACGCGGAAGATGGGAGACTGGAACGATGAGCGCTTCTCCCGGAGTCGACGTGATCACCCCGCTGACCGAGACCGAGGTGCAGCGGATCCGCGAGGACTTCCCGATCCTGCACACCCGCGTGCACGGCCACCCCCTGGCGTACCTCGACTCGGGCGCGACGTCGCAGCGTCCGGAGTCCGTGCTCGACGCCGAACGACGCTTCGCCACCACCATGAACGCGGCCGTCCACCGCGGCGCCCACACGCTCGCGGCAGAGGCGACCGAGCTGTTCGAGGATGCCCGCAGCACGCTCGCTCGTTTCGTGGGCGCCGACGACGACGAGATCGTCTGGACCTCGAACGCCACCGAGGCCGTCAATCTCGTCGCCTACTCCCTCTCCAATGCCTCGCTCGGCCGGGGCGGTGCCGCCGCTGCAGGCCTCCGGCTCCGCGAGGGGGACGAGATCGTCACCACCGAGATGGAGCACCACGCCAACCTCATCCCCTGGCAGGAGCTCGCTGCGCGCACCGGGGCCACGCTCCGGGTCATCCCGCTCGACGACGACGGGGCCCTCCGTCTGGATGCGGCCGCGGAGCTCATCTCGGAGCGCACGAAGCTCGTGGCCTTCACCCACGTATCGAACGTGTTGGGCGTGATCAACCCCGTCGAGACCCTCGTCGCGCTGGCCAGGGAGGTCGGCGCCCTCACGCTGCTCGATGCCTGCCAGTCGGCTCCGCACCTGCCGCTGGACCTCCACGCGCTCGGGGTCGATCTCGCCGTCCTCTCCGGCCACAAGATGCTCGGCCCCACCGGCATCGGGGCGCTCTACGGCCGTCGCGAGGTCCTCACCGCGATGCCCCCGTTCCTCACGGGCGGTTCCATGATCACGACCGTCACCACGACCGAGGCCGAATACCTGCCACCGCCGCAGCGCTTCGAAGCGGGCACGCAGCGGGTGTCCCAGGCGATCGCGCTCGCCGCCGCGGTCGACTACCTCTCCGCGGTGGGGATGGATCGCATCGCCGCGCACGAGGCCGCGTTCGGGCAGCGACTCGTCGACGGGCTCGGGGCGATCGACGGCGTGCGGGTCCTGGGCGCGGGCATCGACCTGCCGCGCGTGGGGCTCGCGAGCTTCGACGTCTCCGGGATCCACTCGCACGACGTCGGGCAGTTCCTCGACGACCAGGGCATCGCCGTGCGCGTCGGGCACCACTGCGCGCAGCCGCTGCACCGCCGGCTCGGTGTGACCTCGTCGACGAGGGCGAGCACCTATCTGTACACGACAGCGTCCGAGGTGGATGCCGTCATCGAGGCGGTCGCCGGGGCGATCGCGTTCTTCGGGAGGGGCGCATGAGCGACCTGCAGAGCCTGTACCAGGAGCTGATCCTCGACCACTCGCGCACGCCGCACGGCTTCGGGCTGCGCGAGGAGATCGCGGCGCAGTCGCATCAGCTCAACCCGACCTGCGGCGACGAGATCACCCTGCAGGTGCATCGCGGCGCCGACGGCGACGTGGAGGCGATCGCGTGGGAGGGGCACGGGTGCGCCATCTCCCAGGCATCCGCCTCCCTGCTCGCCGAGCTCGCCGAAGGCCTCACCGTGGACGAGCTCGAGGTGCGCATCGCGGCCTTCCGCGAAGCGATGCGCTCCCGGGGCACGATCGAGCCGGACGAGGAGCTGCTCGGCGACGCCGCGGCCCTCGGCGGGGTCTCCCGGTATGTGGCTCGCGTGAAGTGCGCCATGCTCGCCTGGGTGGCGGCCGAGGACGCGCTCACGCGCCTCTGACCTCGTCCGCTCCTGTCTCGGACCGGGAATAGCATCGGGCGGCAGGCGTTGGCCCGAGCATGACAACTCTCGGAATCATCGGAGCAGGCAACATCGGCAGCCAGGTCGCCCGAGTGGCGGTGGCCAACGGCTATGACGTCGTGATCGCGAACTCGCGAGGGCCGGAGACCTTGGCCGACCTCGTCGCAGAGCTCGGGCCGCACGCGAAGGCGGCGACGGCGGAGGAAGCGGCCGCCGCGGCGGACGTGGCCGTGGTGACGGTGCCGCTGCACGCGATCGATCAGCTTCCCGCCGCACAGTTCGCCGGGAAGATCGTGCTCGACACGAACAACTACTACTTCGAGCGCGACGGGCACATCGAGTCCCTCGACAAGGGCGAGACCACCACGTCCGAGCTCGTGCAGGCGCAGCTCCCGGAATCGAGGATCGCCAAGGCGTTCAACCACATCTACGCCGCGGACATCACGACCGACGGGACTCCGGCCGGTACGCCGAACCGGCGGGCGCTGGCCACCGCGGGTGATGACGCCGAGGCTGTGGCCTTCGTGACCCGCTTCTACGACGAGGCCGGCTTCGACACGGTCAACGTCGGCCCGCTCAGCGAGTCGTGGCGGGTCGAGCGCGACCGTCCGGCGTACGTCGTCCGGCAGAACGCGGAAGAGCTGACCGCGAACGTCGCGCGGGCGAACCGTCTGCCCTGAGTCGGCTCGCGCCTCCGGTCTGGGATACCAAACTTGGCCAATCCCGGGCCGGGGTGCGAGAATGCCCGGATGGCGGGGGCTGTGGGGGTAGGCGGGGAACTCGAGTCGGTCAGGGTCACGAGGATCCTCCGAGACGACATCGTGCTCGGGCGACGCCCACCGGGATCGCGTCTCGTGGAACGGGACATCGCGGCCGAGCTGCAGGTGTCGCGTCTCCCGGTGCGGGAGGCGATCAGGACCCTGGTCGCGGAGGGCGTGGTGGTCGCACGACCGCGGACGTGGGCGGTCGTGCGGGAGTTCACCCATGACGACATCCGCAACTTCGCCGAGGTGCGGGAGGCGATCGAGACCCTCATCTTCGTCTTCGCGGCCGAGCGGCATGACGCCGCCGGGCTCGCACGCCTGCGGGATGCCTATGAGCGCGAGGCTGCGGCGGCGCGGGCAGGAGACGCCGAGACCGCGCGCACAGCGGCGGCGGAGTTCCACGAGATCGCCGTCGATCTGGCGGGCAACGAGATGCTGGGCGAGCTCATCGCGGTGTTCCTGACCCGCCTGCGGTGGCTGTTCGGACAACACGACGATCTGGCGGCGATGGCGGACGAGCACCGCGTCATCCTCGAGGCCGTCGCCGCGCGGGACGTCGAGGCGGTGCGCCGGATGGTCCCCGCTCACCTGGCCAGCGGACATTCGGCAGCCGAACGACGGCTGGCGCAGACCGTGACCGGCTGAGCGCGTCCGTCTGCGATGACACCCCCACCGCGCGGAAGGCCGGTTGTATCCTTGTCCGGTCGGAGTCGGTCCGGTCTGTTCGCGCTGTCCTGGGGAGCGAGATGCGAAATCTTGCTGTCGTCGTCGGGGGAATCCTCCTGCTCGGCGGTGCTGCGCTCCTCGTCGTGGCCGACCAGGAGCGTGCCGCGGACGTCGCCGCTGTGAAGGCCGAGATCGCTCGGATCGAGGACGTGCTCGACGAGTCGCAGACGGAGAACCTCGCCCTCGCGGAGCGTCTCACCGAACTCCGGTCCCGTATCGCTGAGCAGGACGCCGATCTCTCGGACACGACGGGCTTCCTGCCGTGATGCGCCGGAAACTGGCGGTGACGGTGTCGGTGGCCGTGCTCCTCGCGGCGGCCGTCGTCGCCCGGGCCGACGCGCTGGACCACGAGCGGGCGGAGGCGTTGGCGCAGCTCTCCGTTCTGGCCGACCGATCGCACGACGCCGCGCAGCGCACCGACCACCTGTCCGGCGCCGTCGCGCAGGCCGAGCAGGACACCGCGGATCGGGCCGCCGTGCTGGCCGTGCGTCCCGCGTTCCTCGAAGAGCTCTCGACGCTCGCGGCCGTCCTCCGTGGTGCGGACGGCAAGGTCGACACCGCGGCGCATCTCGCGTCCGCCCGGTCGGCTCAGGAGACGGTGCGCGCCGAGCGCCACGATCCCGACACCGTGGTCGCGGCGACCGCGACGGTCGAGGCGCTCACGCAGAAGGTCGGCACCGAGGTCGCAGGGTGGCAGGCATCGCAGAGCGCCGGTCCCGGCGGGCCCGTGTGGACGTCGAGCGGGCCGGACGGCTATGCGCGGGTGCGCGCGGCCCTCGACCGGGTGGGCGGCGGGGGCGTCGGGCTGTACGAGTCGTCGTCGTGTGCGGGCGGCACATCGCCGGCCTGCGCCAACAGCAACGGCTACATCAAGTACCGTGCCGACATCACCGGGTGGAGCGACGGACGCCTGAACTGGGCGATGGCGCACGAGCTCGCCCACATCCATCAGTTCCGGGTCTGGGGTGCCCTCACCTCGTCCGGCGCCTACGCGACGATGTTCGGCGGCGATCCGGAGTTCCTGGCCAACTGCATGGCCGTCGTCCGCGGCTTCCCGGGTTCGGTCGGGTGCTCCGGCGAGCAGCAGACCTGGGCCTCCGGTATCTGGGTCGGGGTCGTCCGCTAGCCCCGGCCCGACACGGGCTTCGATGTCGGAGGTGTGCGGCATGCTGATCCAGAGCCAATCCGGCCGAGACTGCGCGGCATCGGTACCGGTACGCTCGAGAGAAGGAGGTGCCGGTGGGACGGACTGCGGATGCCATCGCCGAAGGCGTCGCGATCGCGACGGCCGCTGCGCGCCTCGCCGTGAAGAATCACATCCTCATCGGCACCATCGCCGAGGACGGCGTCTTCGACCTCGACAAGTACGTCGAGGATGCGAGGGCTGCGCTCGGGGCGATGGCCGAGGAGTCCGAGGAGGCCGCGGCCACGGTCACGGCCTTGCGCAAGCGCGCCCGCGGTCGGCATTCCGATCCGGTCGGCACGCACGACTACCGCGACCGCGATGTGCGCAATCTCCGGAGGCGGGCGAAGCAGTCGCTCGGCGTCGCGCAGCGTCTGCGCGAGATGATGGATGACCGTGCCCAGCTGGAGAGCATCGTCGAGGAGGCGCGCGCGGCGGCCTGGGCCGACGTGCGGCACAACCTCGACCGTCGACTGCGCGTCGAGGGCATGCGACCCGATCAGGATCCCGACTACGCACGTATGCGTGAGGCGCGGATGCAGGCACTGCGGCTCGTCGACCTGCAGGCGCTCTCCTCGCAGCAGCGGGCCAGGGAGAAGCGGCGGAAGAAGCAGGAGAAGGTGGCCGCGAAGGGGGAGTGAGCCCTCGTTTCGCTTTCCGGTCTCGTCTGTTGTAGGCTGGTCGTCGGCCCGCTGAGCGGTAAAGCACCGCGGGTCCTGCGCCTCTAGCTCAATGGATAGAGCATCTGACTACGGATCAGAAGGTTGGGGGTTCGAGTCCCTCGAGGCGCACACTGTGTTGAGACAGTACGGAAACCCCCGTCGCGGAAGCGGCGGGGGTTTTCGCTGTCCGGGGGCAGGTGCCGCGGTCAGAGCAGGCTGGTGATAGCGGGATCGCGTTCCGCGAGGTCGGCCGCCGTCGCCATGATCGCCGACCGCATCGCGGCGACCGCGACGGCGGGCGTCACGTCGGAGCGGTGGGCGAGGCTGATCGTCCGGGACATCGCGGGGTGGGCGAGACGCGCGGATCGCAGTGCGGGGCGTTCGTACAGCACCATCGCCGGGACCACCGCGACGCCGACGCCGCGCTCGACGAAGCGCAGCACCGCATCCATCTCCGCGCCCTCCAGCGCGAGGGTCGGGGTGAGATCGGCGGCCCGGAAGACGGCGTCCATCGCGGCGCGCAGTTCGTAGCTCTCGTCGAACTGGATGAGCGGGAGCGTGGCGAGGTGCGCCAGGCTCACGGACGAGCCGTGGGTCACCGGAGGGGCCGCCGCCGACGAGATCACCACGAGCTCCTCGGCGAGCAGCGGGACGTGCGTGAGGCTGACCCCTGCCGGCACCGGACCCTCGGACTGGGTCACGAGGGCGATGTCGACCGCGCCGACCGCGAGCTGCTCGACGAGCAGGCGAGAGCCGCCCTCCGTGAGGTGCAGATCGATGCCGGGGTGGGTGGCATGGAACGAGCTGAGAGCTTCCGCCACGAGGCTGATGCACAGGGTGGGCGGGGCGCCGAGTCGCACCCGTCCACGGCGGAGCCCGGCGAGCTCGGCCACCTCGTCGCGGATGGCGTCGGCTTCGGCGAGCATGCGCTGCGCGCGAGGGAGGACCGTCTCCCCGGCCGCCGTCAGGGCGATGTGGCCGCGCGCGCGATGGAACAGCTCGGCGCCGAGCTCGCGTTCGAGGGTCGAGATCTGACGGCTCAGCGACGGCTGGGCGAGGTGGAGGTGCTCGGAGGCGCGGGTGAAGTGGCCGAGGCGGGCGACTTCGACGAACCCGCGGAGCTGCTCGAGGTTCATATCCATAGCGTACCCGCATGGTTTCCAGACAAACTATGCATTGGAGTTATTAGGATCGCCTAACTAGCGTCGAGAGCATGAATGCACCCGAACGTCAGATCTCCACCACGGTCCTCGTGATCGGCACCGGAGGCTCCGGGCTCCGCGCCGCGATCGAGGTCGCCGAGCACGGCGTCGACGTGCTCGCCGTCGGCAAACGCCCGCGGCAGGACGCCCACACGTCGCTCGCGGCCGGCGGCATCAACGCCGCTCTCGGCACGATGGACGCCGAAGACAGCTGGCAGCAGCACGCGGCGGACACGATCAAGGAAAGCTACCTCCTCGCCAACCCCCATACCGTCCAGATCGTCACCCAGGGCGCCGAGCGCGGCATCCGCGACCTCGAGCGCTGGGGCATGGACTTCGCCCGCGAGGGCGACGGCCGCATCTCGCAGCGCTTCTTCGGTGCGCACACCTACCGCCGCACCGCCTTCGCCGGCGATTACACCGGCCTCGAGATCCAGCGGACGCTGGTCGCCCGCGCCGAGCAGCTCGACGTCCCCATCCTCGACAACGTCTACATCACCCGTCTGCTCGTGCGCGACAACGTCATCTTCGGCGCGTACGGCTTCGATCAGGCGGACGGCACGCGCTACCTCATCCATGCGGACGCGGTGATCCTCGCCGCGGGCGGGCACAACCGCATCTGGCGCCGGACGTCGTCGAGGCGTGACGAGAACACCGGAGACTCCTTCCGGCTCGCGGTCGAGGCGGGGGCGCGACTCCGCGACCCCGAGCTGGTGCAGTTCCATCCGTCCGGCATCATCGAGCCCGAGAACGCCGCCGGCACCCTCATCTCCGAGGCCGCGCGCGGGGAGGGCGGCATCCTCCGCAATGCCCGGGGCGAGCGGTTCATGGAGAAGTACGACCCCGAGCGGATGGAGCTGTCGACGCGCGACCGTGTCGCGCTCGCCGCCTACACGGAGATCCAGGAGGGCCGCGGTACGGAGAACGGCGGCGTCTGGCTCGACGTGTCGCACCTGCCCCGCGAGACCATCATGACCCGGCTTCCGCGCGTCTATCAGACGATGATGGAGCTGCAGATGCTCGACATCACCGCGGACCCGATCGAGATCGCGCCGACCGCGCACTACTCGATGGGCGGCGTGTGGGTGCGGCCGGACGACCACCAGACCGACGTCGACGGGCTGTACGCGATCGGGGAGGCGTCGAGCGGACTCCACGGCGCGAACCGTCTCGGCGGGAACTCGCTCATCGAGTTGCTCGTCTACGGCCGGATCGTCGGTCAGGCCGCCATGGCCCACGCCGCGGGGCTCGACGCCCAGCGCCGGTCGGCCGATGCGGTCGCCGCCGCTCGTGCCGAGATCGACGACCTCCTCGCCGCGGAGGGGCGCGAGAACGTGCGGGCTCTGCAGCGCGCGATCCGCAACCTCATGACTGAGTACGCCGGCGTGGTGCGGTCGGAGGACGGGCTGAAGGCGGGCCTCGCCGACCTCGACATGATCGAGGGGCGCATGGAGGACATCGGCATCCACCCGGACATCGCCGGATTCCAGGACCTCGCGCACGCGTTCGACCTCAAGGCCTCCGCGCTCGCTGCCCGGGCCACGCTGGAGGCGGCGCGGGAGCGTCGGGAGACTCGCGGATGCCACAACCGCAGCGACTTCCCGGACACCGATCCCACGCTGCAGGTGAACCTCGTGTGGTCCCCGTCCGCCGGCGTGACCCGCGAGGAGATCCCCGCGATCCCCGAGGAGATCGCCGAGCTCATGCGCGACGTCGACACGACCGGCAAGCTCGTCGAGTAGACCCCCGAGACCCCGCTCTCGCGTCGAGACCCCGCCCTGCAGACGTCTGCAGGGCGGGGTCTCGGCGGTAGTCCGGGGTTTCGGGCCGGGTCAGTCGACGCCGAGGCCGACGGCCTCGTGATCCGGTTCCGGGTCGTCGCGCTTCGGGGCCTTCGGCTCCTCGCCGGGGGACTTCTCGGTGCTGGGCTCCTCCAGCTCCTCGGTGCTCGGGACCTCGGCCGGGTCCGCGTCCTCCGGGGAGTCCGCCTGCTCCGGCGTCGTCGCCTCGCCCTCCGAGGTGTCGGACGCGGGGGTCGGCGTGGGGGTCTGCGCCTCGGGCGAGAGCTCGTCGTTCGCGGTCGGTTCGGGAGTGTTGTCGGTCATGATCGTCCCTTTCTGCGATGTCGTGCTCTCAGCCTGCCTCCGCCTCGACGCGAGATGAAGGGCCTTGACGCGGACCCGTCGGCGACGCGGTTAATCGCGGTGAACCGGATCCGCGAAGTCGGCGTAGCCTGGAGGGGTGACTGCGTACGTCTCGGCCTTCGACCTCTTCTCCATCGGCGTCGGCCCGTCCAGCTCGCACACCGTCGGACCGATGCGGGCGGCACTCGACTTCGCGCGCCGGCTCTCCGGCTCCGGCGAGCTCGACCGCATCGCCCTGGTCGAATGCACGCTGTACGGTTCGCTCGGCGCCACCGGTATCGGCCATGGCACCCCGGACGCGGTGGTCGCGGGGCTGCGCGGTCTGGCACCCGAGACCTGTGACCCGGCGGCGGTGCGCGCGGCCTGGTCCGCCTACCCCGAGGGGGAGCCGCTGCGGATCGACGGCGCCCACGCGGTGCCGTTCCGGAAGGACGACATCGTGTTCGCGCCGCGGACCCGCCTCCCCGGCCATCCGAACGCCATGACGCTCATCGCCCGTGACCGGGACGGAACCATCCTGTTCGAGCAGACGTACTACTCGATCGGCGGCGGGTTCATCCGGCGCGAGGGGGAGGAAGCGCAGCTCTCCACCGGCGCCTTCCCGCACCCGTATGCCGATGCCGCCTCGCTGCTCGCCCTGTGCGACGAGCTGGGACTGTCCATCGCCGAGGTCGCCCGCCGCAACGAGACGGCGCTGCGGAGCGAGGAGGAGGTCGCCGCCGGCCTCGACGCGATCTGGGATGCGATGTCGGGCTGCGTGGACGCGGGGCTCCACGCCGACGGGGTGCTTCCGGGCATGCTGCAGGTGAAGCGCCGCGCCGGCACGATCCGCGCACAGCTCGAGGCGGTCGAAGCCGAGGGGCACCGAGAGCTGCCCGGCGAGTGGCTCGGCGCGTTCGCGCTGGCCGTGAACGAGGAGAACGCGGCGGGTGGGCGCGTTGTGACCGCTCCGACCAACGGCGCGGCGGGCATTCTCCCCGCGGTGGCGATGTACTGGTGGCGCTTCCTCGCCGACTCGGGGCTCGGCGCCGGGAACGCGGTGACGCCGTACGGGGAGCTCGTCGCCAGCGCGCTGCTCGGGTTCGACGGGGCCCCGCCGCCCGCTCCCGCACTCGACGGGGAGGACGCGGAGATCGCGGAGGCCAATCGCCGCCGGGGCATCCGCCGGTTCCTGCTGACGGCTACCGCCCTCGGGTCGCTGTTCAAGGCCAACGCCTCGATCTCCGGCGCCGAAGGCGGGTGTCAGGCCGAGGTCGGCTCCGCGTGCGCGATGGCCGCGGGTGGGCTCACCGCGGTGATGGGCGGCACGAACCGGCAGATCGAGAACGCCGCGGAGATCGCGATGGAGCATCACCTCGGCCTCACATGCGACCCGATCGGCGGACTCGTGCAGATCCCGTGCATCGAGCGCAACGCGATCGCCGCCTCCACCGCGGTCACCGCCGCACGTCTCGCGCTCCGCGGCGACGGGAGCCACTATGTCTCGCTGGATGCCGTCGTCGAGACGATGCGCCAGACCGGTCTCGACATGTCGACCAAGTACAAGGAGACCAGCGAGGGCGGTCTGGCGGTGAACGTCATCGAGTGCTGACCTCGCCGACCCACCCCCTCTCGTGCGTTCCGGCCCGTTGCGTGCGCATGAAGAGGGGTGGCAGGCACACAGAGGGGTGGGTCGACGGAGGAGGGAAGGGAGAGGCATATGCGGCAGCAGCCGGTCGTCGCGGTGCGGGCGAACGACGAGGCGCCGACCCCGGACGGGACGTGGCCGACGAACATCCCCGCGGTGGCACAGGTGCTGCGCGAGGGACTGGATCTGGGACCGGGAGTGACCTTCCTCGTCGGCGAGAACGGCAGCGGGAAGTCCACCCTCGTCGAGGGCATCGCGATCGCGTACGGTCTCTCCCCGGAAGGCGGATCCCGGCAGGCGCAGCACCGGACACGTCCGACCGAGTCGCCGCTGTCGGACTGGCTGCGCCTCCAACGGGGCGTCGGCGCGCACCGCTGGGGATTCTTCCTGCGGGCCGAGACGATGCACTCGTTCTACACGTACCTCGAGGAGAACCCCTCCCTGCGCGGCGACGTGCCCTTCCACGAGATGAGCCACGGGGAGTCGTTCCTCGCCCTGCTCGACAGCCGCTTCGATGATCCGGGGTTCTACTGCCTGGACGAGCCGGAGGCCGCCCTGTCGTTCCATTCGACTCTCACGCTGATCGCCGTGCTGCAGCGCATCGCCGACGAGGGCGGCCAGGTGCTGTGCGCCACGCACTCCCCGGTGCTCGCGGCGCTCCCGGGCGCCACCATCCTGGAGGTCGGGGAGTGGGGGCTCCGCCCTGCCGCCTGGGAGGACCTCGAGATCGTGAACCACTGGCGCTCGTTCCTCGGGCAGCCGCAGCGGTATCTCCGGCATCTGCTCGACGAGCGAGGCTCCGCGGAGCCGTAGGCTGACGGGCATGACCGAGCAGAGGGCGCCGAGACGACGCGGGCGCCCGCGCGGCGGCACCGACTCCCGCGAGCGCATCGTGTCCGCGGCCGTCGACGAGTTCGGCGCGCAGGGGTACGACGGCGCCACGGTGCGGTCGATCGCCGCCCGCGCCGGCGTCGACTCCGCGCTCGTCCACCACTACTTCGGCACCAAGGCCGACCTGTTCGCAGAGGCCGCCGGGATCCCGTTGCGCCCCGACCTCGACGTCCCGGAGATCCTCGCGGGGCCGAAGGACGAAGCGGGGGCCCGGCTCGTCCGCTATGTGCTCGACGCGTTCGAGAAGCCCGACGTGCGCCGCCGCGGGATGCTGCTCCTGCGCACGGCGATCGGGAGCAGGCTGACGACCCCCCTGCTCGCCGGCTTCCTCTCCCGCGAACTGCTCTCCCGCGTGGCACGACGCCTCGACGTGGAGGACGCTGACCTCCGCGCCGCCCTCGTCGCCTCGCAGATCGCCGGCATGCTCATCGGTCGCTACGTGCTGCAGCTCCCCGCGCTCGCCGGAGCCTCCGTCGACGAGCTCGTCCGCCGCGTCGGCCCCACCGTCCAGCGCTACCTCTTCGACTGACGCCCGCGTCCCCGGGCACGGCTGCGGAGATCTCGGCCGCCGCGCCGGACGGCACGGGCCGGCGACGGCGTGTCGATCCGGCGCTCCGCAGCTGTGCCCACCGAGCCGTTGACGCCCGACGAGGCGAGGCGCATAATTCATCGCATGATGAATAACGCGGCGGTCGAGATCACGCAGCTCCGCGTGCGGCGTGGGGCCGTATCCGTGTTCGACGGCATCGACCTCGCCGTCCCGCGCGGGCAGATCACGGGTCTCCTCGGCCCCTCGGGGTGCGGCAAGACCACGCTCATGCGGTCGATCGTCGGTGTGCAGCGGATCGCCTCCGGCGACGTGACCGTTCTGGGTGAGCCGGGCGGTTCGCGTCGGCTCCGGCACCGCGTGGCCTACGGTACGCAGGGCGCCTCGGTCTACGGCGACCTCAGCGTGCGGCAGAACCTCTCGTACTTCGCGTCGCTCCTGAAGGCGCCGAAGGGTGATGTCGACCGGGTCATCCAGGAGGTCGGCCTCGGCGCACAGGCCACGCAGCTCGTCGATGCGCTGAGCGGCGGCCAGGGGACGCGGGTGTCGCTCGCGGTGGCTTTGATCGGCTCGCCGGAACTGATCGTGCTGGACGAGCCGACCGTCGGACTCGACCCCGTGTTGCGGGCGGAGCTCTGGACCCTGTTCCGCCGGCTGGCCGACCGGGGCGTCACGCTCATCGTGTCCAGTCACGTGATGGACGAGGCGGTGCGCTGCGACCGGCTGCTGCTGATGCGGGAGGGGAGGATCATCGCCGACACCACGCCGTCGTCCCTGCTCGCCGACACCGGCACGACCGACGCCGAGGCCGCGTTCCTGGCGCTGATCGAACGTGACAGGGCCGCCGGCGCCGCGACCACCCGGCGGGCGCGGCGAGAAGCGCACGAGCGCCAGGAGGAGGACGCGACATGAACGGCCGCCGGCTGTTCGCGACCGCCGGCCGTGTGCTCACGCAGCTCCGACACGACCCGCGGTCCATCGCCCTGATGCTCATCGCCCCGAGCCTGCTCGTCGGTCTCTTCGCCTGGCTGTTCAGCGAGCAGGACGGTGTGTTCGATCAGTTCGGGGGTGCCATCCTGGCGCTGTTCCCGTTCATCGTGATGTTCCTCATCACGTCGATCACCACCTTGCGCGAACGCCGTTCCGGCACGCTCGAACGGCTGATGACCACGCCGCTCGAGAAGGCCGACTTCATCCTCGGGTACGCGCTCGCCTTCGGGCTGATGGCCGTGCTGCAGGCGGTGATCACGGTGTCGTTCGCGGTCGGGGTGTGCGGGCTCGACGTCGACGGACCGCTGTGGCAGCTGGGCCTCGTCGCGGTGGTCGACGCACTGCTCGGCACAGCCCTCGGCCTGCTGGCGAGCGCGTTCGCCCAGACCGAGTTCCAGGCCGTGCAGTTCATGCCGTTGCTGGTGTTCCCGCAGATCATCCTCGGCGGGTTGTTCATGCCGCGCGACCAGATGCCCGACGTGCTGTACGCCATCTCCGACTGGCTGCCGCTCAGCTACGCGATCGACACGATCAACGCCGTCACGGCGGGGGACGAAGAGTGGGACGTGTTCGGTCCGCTGCTCATCGTCGTGGCCTTCGCGGTCGGCGCTCTGGTGCTCGCCGCCCTCACACTGCGGCGGCGTACACGCTGAGCCGGAGTCCTGGCCTGGGTCAGCGCGCGGCGCGGTTCTTGGTGTGCTTCGTCGGCACGGCGGCCCAGGGGTCCTCGGGCCAGGGGTGCCGGGGGTAGCGGCCGCGCATCTCGGCGCGCACCTGGGCATAGGGGCCGGACCAGAACGAGGCGAGGTCGTCGGTGACGGCGAGCGGGCGGCCTGCGGGCGACAGCAGATGGAAGAGGACGGGAACACGACCGTCGACCAGCCGGGGAGTCGCCGCCCACCCGAAGCACTCCTGCAGCTTCACCGCGACGACGGGGCGTGCGGTCGGATCCCCGTCGGGTTCCGGGTAGGTGATGCGGACGCGGGAGCCGCTGGGGACCTCGAGCCGCTCCGGTACGAGGGCCTCGAGGTGCACGGCCTCGGGCCAGGGCAGCAGACGGCGCAGCGCCGAGGACAGATCCAGCCGACTCGCGGGGGTGCCGGATGCGAGAGCCTCGAGCTCCGGCGCCATCCAGGCATCGAGGGCGTCGATCAACCCCGCGTCCGACACATCGGGCCATGGCTCTCCGAGCTCACGTCGGAGCAGCGCGAGTCTGCGGCGGAGGGCCTCCGCCCCGTCGGACCAGGTGAACATACCGAGGCGCTCGCGTCGGACCGCCCGGGCCACGGCATCCCGCCCTGTCGATGCCGCCGCTCGCACCGGCACCGAGGAACGCAGGATCGCACCGATCCGGCGCTCGCGGCGGGCCTGCACACGACCTCCGACGAACTCGGCCTCCACGCGGTCGCTCATCAGGGGGCCCGCCGCGCGCTCCGCCTGCTCCTCGGTGAGGGTCGCCGCCGTGCGGATGACCGCACCGGAACCGGCGGCCGCCCGGGACGAAGCGCGGGCGACATCGGCCACGGCGAGCCATTCCGAGGACGCGAGGGAACCGCTCACTCCGGCCCGCGTGCCGGAGGCCAGCAGGAACGTGGCTCCCGATCCCGTGTGCTCGACGCGGTGGGCGACACGTTCGGGGAAGGCCAGCGCGATCACGAGACCGACGCCGTCGAGACCCGCGCGGGTGTCCGGCGTCGGATCGGCGAGGCGTTCCAGACGACGCGCGTCCTCGCGCCAGCGACGGGCCTCCGCAGTCCCGCCGCCCCGCAACGCGACAAGAGCGTGGGCGACGTCGGCATCCGGGACGCGCTGATCACCGCCCAGAAGCGCGACGACCTCGGCGGCGAGCCGGCTCCCCACCACGGGGCTGCCGTCCCGCAGCGCCCTGGCCAGCCGGGGGTCGGTCGGGATGCGGGCCAGCACGCGGCCCTCGGCCGTGGCGCGCCCGTCGTCGTCGATCGCTCCGAGACCGCGAAGCACCGCGACGGCGTCGGCGAGACTGTCGGCTCGCAGCGGTTCGATCAACCGCAGGCCTGCTCCGCCCGGGGCACCCCAGCACGCGAGGAGGAGGGCGGCGCCGGTGAGGTCGGCCGTCGCGATCTCCGGGGACGGACGCGCGGGAGCCGCCGCGTAGGCGCGCTCGTCCACACACCGGACGACGATGCCGGGGCCCTGACGCGTCGCGCGTCCGGCACGCTGCACGCACGAGGAACGGGAGGCGGCGGTGGTGACCAGACCCGTCATGCCGCGGGCGGCGTCGCGCTGCGGCTGCCGGAACAGACAGCTGTCCACGACCATCCGCACACCCGGCACCGTGATCGACGACTCGGCGAGCGAGGTGGCGACGATGATGCGGGGCACGCCCCCCGGTGCACGACCGCGGATCACGGCATCCTGTTCCGCCGGCGGGGTCTGGCCGTGCAGCTCCCGCACGTCGAAGGCGCCGTTCAGAGTGCGGACGCGTCGGGCGATCTCCGACACCTCGCGAGCGCCCGGGGCGAACACGAGCACGTCGGCTTCGGGGTCTTCGCGGACCAGCTCGGTGGCGGCGGAGGCGGAGACACTCGCGATGTGGTCGAGGAAGCCGCGGGTGACTCCCCGTTCGTCGAGGCGGGGCGTGGGACTCGGAGCCCAGCGCTCGGTGAGGGGGAAGGCTGCGACGTCATGGTCGACGATCGGCGCGGGGGACTCGGCGGTGCCGATGACGGCGGCGAGCCGGGCAGCGTCGAGGGTGGCGGACATCGCGACGACGACGAGGTCATCCCGCAGCTCCCGCACCTCCGAGAGCAGGCCGACGAGGAGGTCGGTCTCGAGGGCACGCTCGTGCACCTCATCGATGATGACCGCACTCACGCCGTCGAGTCCCGGGTCGTCCAGCAACCGTCGCAGGAGCACGCCGGCGGTGACGAACTCGACCCTCGTATCCGGCCCGGCTGTGCGCTCGCCGCGGACGGTGAAGCCCACCCGGGATCCGAGCGGGGAGCCATCGAGGTGTGCGAGTCGGCGGGCGGCGGCACGCGCGGCGACCCGGCGGGGTTGGGTGACGATCACGCGGTCGGTGGTTCGTGAGGCGACGAGCGGCGGTACGAGGGTGGTCTTGCCCGTGCCCGGCGGCGCGGTCACCACCACGGAGCCGCTCGTGTCGAGGGCAGCGGAGAGCTCCTCGAGGGCGCCCGCGAACGACAGGCCTGCACCGATGGCGGCGAGGTCGAAGGCAGCGCGGGTCACCCGTCCAGTCTGCCCGGTTGATCGACGCCCGGAGCCGTTCGCAACTCAGGAGATCCGGGGGGATTCGGAGCAGCGGGACGGATCGCCGCGTCCGTGCCTGCCGATCTCCTGAGTTGTGAACCGGCGGAAGCGGTGCTCCGACGACAGACAGCGGATGCCGCGACCGAGTCGGTCGCGGCATCCGCTGTCCTGTGCTGCTTACTCCGCGTCGCGAGCCGGAGGAGCGGGGGGCGGCGGGGTGGTCGGTGCGGGCGTGCGCGGCGCCGGGGTCGGTGCGGACGCTTCGGCGACTCCGGCTCCGAAGCCGCGACCGACGGCCTGCCCCTGGATGATTCCGGCCAGGTCGAGGCCTGTGGCGGAGTGCACGCTGTCGAACACCGAGCGCATGGCCTTCGCGCTGTCGGCGCCGACGACGTTCGACGCGCCGTCCTCGGCGGATCCGCCGACGATCGAGACGCTGCCGATGGCGGCGTAGCCCTTCGCGAACTCCGACATGATCGACGGCAGCACTTCCAGCACGCGCTGCGAGAGGAAGGCATCCTGGTTGGAGGCGATGGCCTTGGCCTCGGCCTCGACAGCGGCTGCACGGGCCTCACCCTCGGCGCGGATCGCCTCGGCCTCGGCGTTGGCGCGGAGGCGACGGGCCTCGGCTTCGGCCTCCGCCTGGGCGCGCAGAGCATCCGCGTCACCGGTCGCCTTCGCGATCGCGGCGGCAGCCTCACCGTCGGCGCGCGCCTTGTCGGCCTGCGCCTGCTGCTCGGCGATGCGGGTGCGCGCCTCGGCCTGCTTGACCTGCTCGATCGCCGCCGCCTCGGCCGCCCGCTCACGCGTGTAGAGCTCGGCCTGCGCGCGGGTCTCCGCCTCGTACCGCTGGGCGTCCGCGACGCGCTTGACGTCGGCGTCGAGCTGCGCCTGCTTGTTCTCGGCCTGCTGCTGCAGCACGGCCTGCTCGGCCTGGGCGCGGGCGAGCTGCTCGGCCTGCTCCGCCTCGGCGCGGGCCCGGCCGATGCCGGCGTTGGCGTTGGCGGTGTTGGTGTCGAGAGCGGTCTGCTCGACGAGGTTCGCCTCCTGGTTGGCGATGTTCTTCTGGTTGATCGCGCGGTCGGCGTTGGTCTGCGAGATCTCCGCGGCCTGACGCTTCGCCTGGATCTCCGGCGCACCGAGGGACTGGATGTAGCCGACCTTGTCGGTGATGCCCTTGATCTGGAAGGAGTCGAGGATGAGGCCCTGTTCGGCGAGCTCCTGGGAGACGTCGGCGGCGATCTGGTCGGAGAACTTCTTGCGCTCCCGCATGAGCTCCACGACGGAGAGCGTCGCGACGATGCCGCGCAGGGCGCCCTCGAGCTGCTCGGTGGTGAACTGCTCGATGGCCTTGTCCTGGGAGGCGAAGCGCTCGGCGGCCCGGCGCACCAGCAGCGGGTCGGAGCCGATCTTGACGATGGCGACGCCGTCGACGTTGAGCGTCACGTTGTCGAGCGACTGTGCCTCGGCGTTGAGCGACACCTGCCGTGAGCGGAGGGAGATGATCTCGTGGCGCTGGGTGATCGGGTTGACGAGCGACTTCCCGTTCACGATGACCGTGACGGGCGATTCCGTCATCTCCGAGCTGCTGGTGCCGTCGGCGCCGATGACGGCACGCTGCACCTTCTGCTTGCGTCCGGAGATGACGAGCGCTTCGTCGGCGCGAGCCACCTTGATCCAGCTGCGGGCGAACAGCAGCAGGATCAGCAGGACGACGATCGCGGCGACGACCGCGATCCCGACGATGGTGAGGATGCCGATGATTCCGGCGATCTCCATGGATGACCTCCCTGGTTCCCCCCGAGGGGGCGGTCCGATATGCCCACGGTCGATGTGGGCGTGCGCAACCCACCCTGCCAGAAAAGAGACGCCCGCCACCGCGTCGGGCGCCATCATGCCGGTATCGGTGGGCGTTCCTCCCGCCGCCCTGCCTGTGGAGGAGGGGAGCGGTCAGCGGGTGCGGAGTTTCTCCGCGAGGTCGCGCAGCAGGCGCAGCTCCTCGTCGTCGAGGCGTGACATCCGGTCGGCGATCGACCGGCCGTGCACGGTCGCGAGCGCTCGGAAGGCCCGGGCGCCCTCGTCCGTCGCGCGGATCAGGGCGCCGCGGCCGTCGTCCGGGTCGGCGCACTTCGCGACCAGTCCCCGCGTCACCATCCGGTCGACGAGGCGGGAGACGCTCGGCTGGCTGATGAGCATGTTGGCGGTGATGTCGCGCAGGCGGGCGGTCATCTCCGGCGAGCGCGTGACGGTGAGCAGCACGTCGTACTCGGCCTGCGTGATGTCGCCGGTGTCGAAGTCCGCCGCCATCTCGGTGAACAGTTCGTGCTGCGCGCGGAACAGGCTTTCCCAGGCCTCCAGCGCGAGCTTCCGATCGGTCATCCTCACAGAGTACCGGGCGCAGTAAAGGGCCGGTCGGAGAGGCTCCCGACCGGCCCTTGTCCCTTGCACCAAGAGTGTCCTGCAATCACATGCGGTGGATGCCACAGCAAACATTCACCGTGCGATCACTGTATAACGGCGAGGTAACGAATGCAACGGTTTGATCACAAATGGCAGACCCCCCGCGACGATTGTCCGATCTCACCAAAAGTGTCGGAGTCTCACGAAAGGTGTCAGAGCGTCTCACGAAGCTGTCGGAATCTCACGAGACGTGTCGGAAGCGCGGCGTGTCGACGAGACCCGTCGAGCAGCGGACATAGTCTGCCCGTGAGCAGATCCCCAGTCGGGCATCTTTGTCAGGGCTCAGAACATAGGCCAGTACCGCTCCCCAGGAGAGAGGCTGACTGCCAAATAGGAAGCATCCGTCGACGTCGATTGGATCCCTATGGACCTGACTCAGCAGTGGCCTGTCCCTCCGTCGCCTGAAATGGGCAGGAGGCGAGCTCGCGTTGAGTATCGTCTCGATGGCGTGCAATTGGAGCTTGACGCCGTCGACTGCGACGACGTCCCCTTCGAACGAGGCGACCCTGCTCGGAGCTTTCCCAGTTGGCGCCTCAAACGGCACTACGACGGCTACCACTGGATGGGAACGCTTGGTGCGTCGATCGGATTCGAGTCGCTGACCGAGCGGGGCTGCCTCATCGAGTTGGACCGCACCCCCGGCGTAGTTGCGGTCGCCAGCCAGCCGATGTGGATTCGGTGGACCGCGTCCGACGGCCCGCGCGAGCACTACCCGGACTACTTCGTGCGTCTGGACGACGGGCACGCCGTGCTGATGGATGTCAAGCCGGCGGCTCAGATCAAAGACAACGTCAGAAGACAGTTCGACATGACGGCGGTGTTCGCCGCTGAGCGCGGCTGGCGGTATGTCGTCTATGACGCGGAATCGCCAATCCGCGAAGCCAACCTCCGATTCCTGGGCCCGTTCCGAGACTGGGCGACCAGCAAGGAACTGCCGATGCTCCCAGAAGATGGGCTGCCGCTGGCTGAGGTAGCTGCGCTATTCGGCGTCGGATCCGAGGGCTTCGCGCACTGCTACGCGCACCTCTGGTCAGGGGCGCTCGAGGCAGATCTCGATCAGCCCCTCAGCATCAGAACGATCGTGTGGGAAAGGAGCGCGTGATGCGCGTTGTGGTTGGCGGGTCGCTTGTGTGGCGTCAACGCAGATTCGCCGTTTTGTTCATTGAGAACGACTCGGCGATGCTCCGAGATGAGGACGGAAGTGAGGTCGAAGTCGCTCTCGACGAGCTTGGACATGATGCAACACCGGTGCCTAGCGACACTTCGGGTCTGCTGAACCTCTCTCTGCAGGTGCAGGACATCGAGCCCGACATGGATCCCTGGCTGCAGTCGTGCATACGCATTGAGGCGACCCGAGAAGAAATCGGGGTCGGGAAGGCTGTCGAAACGGAGCGCGAGTGGCTGGAGACGCGCCTAAGTAAAACCGTCTCCACGCGCGCTGTGGAGCGTCGGCTCAAAGCGTTCCGAGAGCAGGGGACGACCACTGCAGGGAAGTGCTCCCCACGCAAGAGCACCTGGGATCCGCGCCTCGTCGAGGCCATCAACCACGTACTCGGAGGAAAGAGCCGCGCCTCGACTGTCAGCCGAACTACAGCGATCGAACAGATCACGAGGCGCGTCGAACGTCTCCATGGCGATGCGGTGAAGCTGCCGAGCCGAGCAACGTTCTTCCGACTTCTCGAAGCAGACGAGCACGGGCAATTCACCTTCGGTTCGGCCAAGACTCGTGAGTCGCTTGCGCTGCAACCCGACGGCAAATTCGGCACCCGCACCGCACTGCGTCCCGGCGAATTGGTCGAGATGGACTCCACGCGGATCGATGTCATGTTGCGGATCGATGAGGAAACGGTCGGTCGGCCCGAGCTGACCATTCTCCTAGACGTCGCGACGCGCTCGATCCTGGCGGCGATGCTGCGCCCGGAGGGGACCAAGAGCGTCGATCTGGTGGCTGTGCTCGCACGGGCCCTGGTGCCCTATGGGCGGCGTATGGAAGGCGTTCGCGAGACTCGACAGCTGATCTCGACGGCATGGGCTGATGATCAACTGATCGATCAGGAGCGATTTGAGCGATTGCGTCTCGCGCAGCCGTACGTGTTTCCCGACACGATCACCACCGACCGCGGACGAAACTACTTGTCGCGGCATTTCCGGGCTGCGTGCGAAACCTTGAATATTTCACTGATCACCTCGGCGCCGCACACGCCAACGGACAAACCGCACGTAGAGCGAGCGTTCGGGGCCATCAACTCGATGCTGCTGCAACATGTGAAGGGATATGTAGGACGCAGCGTCGAACATCGCGGTCGCGACACAGACGTGGAATCCGACGAACTACTGACGATTGCGCAGGCCCAGGAGCTCCTCGAGGACTGGATCGCGGTGGAGTGGCAGAGCCGTCCGCATGACGGACTGCGCGACCCGTTGCATCCGCGTATCAAGTTGTCGCCGAACGAGATGTGTCGAGCGTTCCGTGCTTACGTGCCGGAGCTTCACGTACCGCTGACGCGAGACGACTACACTGCGCTGCTGCCCGTCCAGTATCGAGTGCTCAATCGCTACGGCGTGCGCATCGACCATCGCATTTACAACTCAGAGCGGCTCAAAGGCCTGTGGCGACGTAAGTCTGACGACAAGGCGAGAAACGGACGATGGCCGATCCGTGTGGACCCCTACAACCTGCACGTCGTTTGGCTTGAACATGATGGCGAGTTCATCCCGCTCCGATGGTCGAATCAGGTTCATGAACTCCCGATGCTGGGTGATGTGTGGCGGTACGCCCGTGCTGAGCACGCCCTCCGTGACGTTGAGCTCGACACGGAACGTCGTGAGCTAACGATCGCGATCAAGGCGTTCGCCGGGCAAGGAAATCGCGGGGCCAAGGATGTGAAGCCGGCTCGAAACGCGCGGCAGCGTGCGCGAGTGGCGGCGATCGCCGACGATCCAATGAACTTCACGAGCCTCAAGAGCATCGAGCTGGAGGAAACACCCGCCGATGAGGGCGAATTGTTGACCGATGGCACATCAGTCGACGAGTGGCCGAACACGGGCGGCTTCCCGTTCATCGGGGACGCACTCGATGAGGCGCGACGGAGGATCGACGAATGATCGAGATCGCAACCAAAGCCGGTTGGCGTGAGTACGTGGAAGCCACCTACGATCGACCCGCGCCGATCACTTCACAGGAACTTCGAGCGCTTAGCTTCGGCGACCGTGCTTTGTACAATCAGGGTCGCGCACAGTACGCGCAAGCAGGAGCATTCGTGCAGACTCCGCGGTTCAAGGCGTTTCAGCACGCTGTGCGAGACCGCGTAATGCTCAATACCTACCGACGAGTTGGAAAACTGGGCTTGATCTTGTCCGGGGAACCGGGTCATGGAAAAACGACTTCGCTGGTCGAGGTGGGTAGGTCACACGAACTCCGTCGGCGAGAGATCGGCCATCCTGCGGCAGGGCCGGGAAAGCTCCCTGTCGTTTACGTCGCGGTGCCGGCGCAGTGCTCTGCCAAGGCTTTGATGCATGAGTTTGCTAGGTTCTTGGGCCTGCCCCTCGTCGGACGAAAGACATACGGGGACCTGCTCGACATGGTGGCCAACGCACTTCGAGGATGCTCCACCGAACTCATATTGATCGACGACGTTCACCATCTCGACCTCAAGTACCGGCAGAACATCGAGGCTTCCGACATGCTCAAGCAACTGTCAGAGAGATGCGGGGGAACCTTCGTCTACGCAGGAATCGCGGTCGAAGGCACTGGACTGCTCGACGGTGAGCGCGGTGGGCAGATAGGGAAGCGGTTCGAAGTTCATGTCGCCGCACCGTTCAGCCTGGGCTCGAAAGCCGACGACTCCTGCTGGGGCGACCTGCTCCTGGCTATGGAGAACTCGTTGTGCCTCACGGAGCAAAAACTGGGGTCCATACTGTCCGTGGCAGAGGTTCTTCACGCGCTGACTGGTGGCGAGATCGGCTTGCTCAAAGATCTACTGCAGTTCGCTTCGCTCAAAGCCATGGACGACGGAACCGAAAAGCTCGACCTAGCGGCGTTTGATCACGACTTACAGCGGAGGCAGGAAGTCGCCAAGCTCCTCAATCCGAAGCCACCTCGCTCTCGAGTTGCGGCGCATTCGAGATGAGAAGCGTTACAGCTCTCCCTATTGCGGTTCAGCCCTTTCGCGACGAGACAGCAACGAGCTACTGGGTACGCCTGTGCCGCGCCAATGCCATCGCTCAGGCCGATCTCTGGCTCGCGTTAAGGCACCTCGATCGCGCGCTCCCAATCGGCGTCACGCCTAGGAACGCGATCAGGCATATCGAACTCCTGGGCGGACTCACCGAAGGGCTCTTGCAGCACCCAATGCGCAGAATCTCCTGCAAACACGGTGGATCCACGCGGCGGGTGGACTGTGCAGTTTGTCGGATGCTCCCCGCCGCGATCAGCCTGTGCAGGCGGTGCACTCGAGGCGAACTGGTGACCGCAGCACGTCGGAGTGGGCCGATCTGTGTGCGCCACCGCCGGTGGCACCTTGACAACCGTGACCTCGATGTCGGAGGCAAAACGAGGCACTTGAGAGCGCAGCGTCTGCTCAACGGGACGATGGCATTGCGCGGAGTGTCGTACATGTCGAGCGAAGTCGAGGCGGCGACCTTGCTGCTACAGCTGCGAGCGGGCGAGAACGATCCTGAGCCGCGCGACCGGGAGCATAACCAAGTCTCCTTGTTTCCACTGCACATCAACATCGCCCTGGTGCTTACGGATGACCGGATGGCGGGCGTGCTAATGTCCCGTCGGATCGGGCCTCACGCGACCGCAGTGGCGATCGATTGGGTCCTCAGTGCTCATTTCATTGGTCGCCGCGTCGGGAATGACGCGCTCAACGAAATCAGGATCGAAGGGCGCGAGCTCTGGCTTGGTAGAACCGCCGTCCGGCTTCAGGGCGGATGTGCTCTCACGTCATCCGCGCTGCGGCTCCTCCCGCACGTGAGAACGCTGAGGGTGCAACTCCTTCAGCATCGTTCCAAACTAGTCGGCGACCACTCATGATTCCCCTCCCTTGCCGAGTTCGACCGTTGACGGGGGAGACGCCAGACGGGTTCCTGGGACGACTCGCGGCGACGAACGCCATCGGTATCACGAGTCTCCAGCGCTATATCTGGCAGGAGCTGGGTCTGACGACAGCGAACTCAACCAACGCTCGCTATGTCGCGGCAATTGAGCAGGCCGGGGGATTGGAGCCAGGGCACTTCGCCGGTCAACACGCTAGGTCTGGTCTGTTCCGCCGCTGCCATCACCACCACTGGCTTCTCACGCCCTGCCGCAAGTGTGGTGTGTTGGACCGCCCACGCGCGGCATGTTCAGTCTGCAGCGACGGGATCCTGACCGAGGTTGTCAGTCGAGGTGGGGGATTCTGCGTCCGGCACCGACGATGGCACATGTTCGGGCAGGACGAGTTGATTCGTCCCCCCGACGTCAACCGTCACGCCGAGCAGGTGCTGTCGGGACGGCTCTGGAACCGCGGCGTGACGATGCACACCGGCGAGATCGCGCTCGCGATCACCCTGATTCAAGACAGCCGAAGTGAGACATCCTGCAGCAGCGATGCCGCGCTCTCGCTTGTATATGGGCCTGCCGTTGAGCTGGCATTGACACTGACCGATGCCAGTGTGGCTCTCAGTTTGAGTGCTCTCTCAGAAGGCGAAGCACGCCAAGTCGAGGGACTCATCGGGCTGACGATCGGAGCAGGCCGAGGCTCTCGAACACCGGAGCTGGAGAGGACTGCGGCTCTGGTTGTCGCCGCGCATCGCACCGCGTTGGACGAGGCGGTACATATGCCGAACTCGCCCGCTACACGCGTGCGGATCGTGAGGTTTGAGAAAGGAATCGCCGAGGCGTCCTTTCGGAGCAAGGCCGTCCTGCTGCGACACGTCACACGCCCTGGGCGTCGAGTGAACGGCGCGAAGCTCCTGGTGCGAGGTGCTCCCAGTTCGCGGGTGGTTTCTCGCCGTATCGTTCCGGGGTGGGCTGATGACGCGCCGTGGATCCGAGATGTCGTCGTTCCGTCAACGGCTTCGAAGGTCGGGGACGTCGTCCGGAATCAAGTCGTGCAGTGAGATCCCCAGCACCTGCACCAGCGCGAGAACGGTGCGAATGGTCGGGTTGGCTGGATGGCCCGGACGGGACTCCCCTTTTTCGTACTTCTGGTACGTGTAACGCGTCAGGCCCGAGCGGTACGCGACGTCCTCTTGCGTCAGCCCCGCGCGCTCGCGCGCGGAACGAAGCGAGGTCGCGAGGCGGCGCGCATACGCGTTCCATTCCGCGTCGATGTCATCGTTCCGTCGGGGCACCTACCAAGCGTCGCGACGGGCAACTCCTCGTATGGCCTAATCGGTATGGCATAATTTCGAAGGCCATACGAAACAATCTCGTCCTCGTCGGATCGCTCCGCTCTTCCCTGCACGTGTGCTGCCCATCCCGATGACAGGCGGTCGCGTCGCGGGAAGGCCCGTGCGAGCGACCGCGATTGTGATGGTTGAGATGCCCGAGTCGTACCCGATCTGGTGGCAGGAAATCGACTCGCCGCCGCCAGCTGAGTGGGTGTTCATGTTCGAGGACTTCACCGGTGAAGACACCGCCGAGCAATGGGCGCTGGCCGCGGCGATCTTCATCGCCCAAACTCGCCGCCGCACGGCAGCCGGCCCCACCTTCGCTGAACTGTTCACCTACCTGCTGCCGGACACCGACGGACTCCCTGGCCCCCTGCCGCGGAACCTGGACTTCATCCAGCGGCGCCGCGCCGTCGCAGGTTTCCGCGGCCACGCGGCAATCGAGTGGCGCCGTCGGGGAATGATCAGCTTCGACATCGGCGTCATGCGCAGCCTTCGAGTTGGACGTGACTTCCGCGAGCGGTCGCGGCGTCGCCAACAGGCCCGAGAAGCGACACGCCATCAGCGCGGAATCGAACGCGAACCAAGATTGGAACTCACGGACATTGCCGCCACCACGGAACGAGAGAGTTGACATGACCGAGGAATATCCGCCGGAACTCCGCGGCCTACTCAAGCGGATCGCTCCAGGCTGGCCAGAACTGCTGGAAGTCGGTGCCGGCTGGTACCCGCTGCTGGCGAGACTCGATGCAACGCTGTCCGTCATCGCCCCGAGCTACGTCGTGCAGCAGGTGAAGTCGAAGTTTGGTGCCCTGAGCTTCTATGCCGACCCGTCCGATGACCCGTCGAACTTCGATCAGGCGTTCGCGGACGCGGTGCGTGCGGCTGAGTGGGAAAGTACCGAGACGTGCGAGGTATGCGGGGCTCCGGCGAAGCAGTACGTGATCAGAATGTGGGTATCGACACTCTGCCAACGTCACGCCGCCGAGGCGGGAGGTGACGTGCTCGACCCAGATCCGCCGCCTTCGGCAGCCTGACTCGACGTCGCTGGCCGACACAGATTCGCACTCCTGCCGAGCCGTAGACTCGACTGCATGTCCTCTCAACCCGGAGCCAAGCCGCGCGTCGGCGCTGCTCTGGATCGGGGGGCCGCCGAGGAACTGGCGCGCACGCTGAGAGCGGTCGCTGACCCCACACGTCTGCAGATCCTCAGCATCATTCTGGGATCGGTCGACGAGCGCGCGACCGTCGGTCAGCTTGCAGATGTGCTGGGATTGCGGCAGCCGACAGTCACCCACCACGTCCGAATCCTGCTCGACGACGAATTCCTCACGCGGCAGCAGGACGGAAAGCTGGGCTGGCTGTCCGTCAGCCCCTCACGACGCAGCGCAGTTGAGGACTTCCTCCGGTGAACGATCGCTCGGCACACCGCGTCGGTCGGCCACTCGACGTGCAGTCAGCGCGAGATCGCGCGGCGCAGGTCTCGGTGCTGGGCAACCCCGACACCCTGCGAGTGCTCAGCGCACTCGCTTCCGACGTGCCGATCGGTGATATCCCTGCCGAACTGGCGCTCGATGCTGGAGTAGTCGAGGCGGCGCTCAAGTCGCTGCGGATGACAGGGCTGATTCGTGACTCTGCCGGGGCTGTGGCGCCGACGGTCGATGCCTGGGTGAGATTTGGGCGTCTGTTGGCGAGCGAGTCGATACAGCCCGCCGCGGCGGCGCCTGCAGCCACCGCGCTCCCACCGGGCGTAGCCACGATCGTCTCTGATCTCGCTTATCGGTTCAACTCGACGTTCAGTCGTGAGACGGTCGCCAGCTATGTCGCACAGAGCTATCTGCTTCTGAGCCAGCGGGCTCGTGTGCGCGAACATTTGCTGACGATGACGGCGCGGTATGCGGCTGATCGCCTCGACGCTCTCGCGACTGCACAGGGATTGATCCTGAGGGATACTCCGGAAGTGCTGTTCGTCTGTGTGCAGAATGCGGGGCGATCGCAGATGGCCGGGGCGTTCCTGCGGCATCTATCGGGCGGGAAGGTGCACGTGCGAACGGCAGGTTCGTCGCCTGCGGAGACCTCTCATCCGCGGGTGGAGGCGGCACTGGCCGAGGTGGGTGTCGAGCTCTGGGGTGAGTTCCCTAAGCCGCTCACGGAGGACGTGGTGCGCGCCGCTGACTACGTCATCACGATGGGTTGCGGGGATGCATGCCCGGTTTTCCCGGGCCGCCGATACATGGAGTGGGACCTCGCAGACCCGCTCGAACTCGATGACCAAGGGCTTCGCGTCGTGCGCGACGATATCCGCAGGCGCGTACTGGGGCTTCTCGTTGAGCTGGGTATTGAGCCTCAGGACGCGAGCCGGTAGCCGGCGACGCGGACCGTCTCGATGAGCGCCTGTGCAGGAGCGAAGTTTGCCAGACGCGCGCGCAGTTTCGTCATCGCAACCCGGACTGAGGCGTGAGGGTCCTCCAGATCCGATCCGAAGGCGAGAGCAAGCGTGTCGATGCTCACGCTCTCCGGATAGGCGCGGACGATCTGATGCAGCAGCTCGAACTCCCGCGGCGGAAGCAGGAGCGCATGGTCCCGCCAGCGGAGACTCCGGTGCGGGACATCGAGGGTCAGTTCTCCGAAGCGGAGCGAGCGATCCTGGGGCCCCGTTCTCGGGTGCAGGCGAGCTACTTCCCGCAGGCGATCGGGCGTGATGGGAAGGCGGATAGTGCCGCGCAATCCGGCCCGCATCGCGGCTTCGATCGTGGCGGTCTCGGTGTCGTCGGAGACTCCGAGGAAGATCGATCCACCACACACCGGTTCCGCGATCTGCATGATGGCTGCAAGCCTCTCGAACGACTCGCCACCGGCGAGGATGAGAGACGACTCGTAGTCGTGGGCCAAATCGGCCAGCGCGTCGACGATCTCGGCGTGAACCGTGATGGGGACTCCGGCATGGCGGAACTCAGCGAAGCTCCCGCGGAAGATCTCCGAACTTCGCCCGTGTAGGACGAACCGAGGATCGCCGCCAGACGGGGAACTCATCCGAACCGTCCGCTGATGTAGTCCTCCGTGCGCTGGTCCTGCGGCTGCTCAAAGATGTTCTTGGTGAGGTCGTATTCCACCAGAACTCCGGTGCGGTCCCCCGTCGTCTCGTCAGCCAGGGCGGTGAAGAATGCGGTCCGGTCAGCGACTCGAGCTGCCTGCTGCATGTTGTGGGTGACGATGATGATTGTGTAGTCCTTGCGCAGTTCGTGCATGAGGTCTTCGATCCGCGAGGTGGCGATGGGGTCGAGGGCCGAGCACGGCTCGTCCATGAGGATCACATCGGGCTGCACGGCGATGGTGCGCGCGATGCACAGACGCTGCTGCTGGCCGCCGGAGAGCCCGAACGCGGACTGCTTGAGCTTGTCCTTCACCTCGCCCCAGAGCGCTGAGCGTGTCAGTGCTTCCTCGACGAGGTCGTCCATGTTGTCGACCTTCATCCCGGTTACGCGAGGGCCGTAGGCGATGTTGTCGTAGATCGACTTCGGGAACGGGTTGGGCTTCTGAAACACCATGCCGATGCGTCGTCGAACCTCGATGGGGTCGACGCCCTTCGCGTAGATGTCCTCTTCCTGGAAGATGACGTTTCCTTCGACGCGGGCACCGTCGACGAGGTCGTTCATGCGGTTCAGAGAGCGCAGGAGCGTGGATTTGCCGCAGCCGGAGGGGCCGATGAGTGCGGTGATCTCGTTGCGTCCGAACTCGAGGTTCACGCCGGTGACTGCGCGGAAGTCCCCGTAGTAGACGTTGACGTCTTCGCAGCGGATGAGTCCGCTGGGGGTTTCAGCAACGTGACGCGATTCTGCGGCCTGGAAGTGGGTGTGCGCCGCCGGTGCGGAGCTGTCCTTCGAGGTGCTCGTGGAGGTGCTCATGGGTTTACCACCGTTTCTGGAACTTGTTGCGGATGAAGATGGCGAGGGCGTTCATCAGGATGAGGACGGCGAGCAGGAGGAGGCTTGTGGCTCCGGCGAGCTCGTGGAATCCCTCCTGCGGGCGTCCGGTCCAGTTGAAGATCTGGATGGGGAGCGTGGTGTAGCCGCTGAGCAGACCGTTCGGATCGAATGTGATGTATACGAGCGCACCGAGGACGAGCAATGGGGCTGCTTCGCCGAGAGCTCGTGACAGCGCGAGGATCGAGCCGGTCGCGATACCTGGGACCGATGCGGGAAGCACCTGCCTCCACGTTGTCTGCCATTGTGTGGCCCCCAACGCCAGCGAGCCGTCGCGGATCTCCCGGGGCACGGCGCGCAACGCCTCCCTGGTGGCGATGATGATGACCGGGAGGATGAGGAGCGTCAGCGCGAATGCTCCACCGATGACGATGTTCTTATTGGTGACTCCGAGCATCGACAGGAAGGCGAGGGCGAGGAGACCGTAGACGATTGAGGGGACAGCGGCGAGGTTTTGGACGTTGAGTTCGACGAACCGGTTGAACCAGCGTTTCCGGTCGGCGAACTCCTCGAGGTGCACGGCGGCGGCGATGCCCAGGGGGAGCGTCATCACCGCGGTGGCACCAATCGCCCAGACTGATCCGAGGATGGCCGGACGAGCGCCGGCCTCCTCCGGGTCAGCGGAGGGGAAGTTCGTCACGAGGTTCCAGCTGAGCTTGTTCTGCCCGGTGATGAAGATGGTGATGAGCAGTGTGACGAGCACGGCGAACGCGACGAAGAGTGACAGCCAAAGGAGCAGGAGGAAGATCAGCGCGGTGGGACGCAGTTCGCCGTTTCGGCCGGTATTCAGCGGCCGGGTCGCGTTAAGGACGCGGGACTCGGGAGTCGTGGGCGCGGACATCAGTAAGCCTCCCGGAATCGGCGAACGAATCGGATGCTGATGAAGTTGATGAGCAGGGTGATGAGGAACAACAGCAGTCCGACAGCGAAGAGGGTGTTGTACTCGAGGCTTCCGACGCGGGAGTCGCCGAGGGCGGCGTTCGCGATGAAGCCGGTCATCGTCTGCCCTTGCTCCAGCGGATTACTCACGAGCTGCGCCTGACTACCCGCAGCGATTGCGACAATCATCGTTTCTCCGACGGCTCGGGAGATTCCGAGAACCACGGCGGCGACGATGCCAGACAGCGCGGCCGGGAAGACCACGCGGAGAGTGGTCTGCATGCGGTTGGCGCCAAGAGCGGCACTTCCCTGACGGAGCGCGCTGGGGACAGCAGACATCGCGTCCTCTGCGATGGATGCGATGGTGGGGATGATCATGACTCCCATGACGAGGCCGGCGGCGAGGACGCTGAACGCCCCGGTGGGGAGCTGCAACCAGTCGCGGAGGACGGTGCCCTGCACGAACTGGAGAGCGAAGAACCCGTAGACCACGGTCGGGATACCCGCGAGGATCTCCAGCAGGGGCTTGAGCACCTTGCGCACTCGCGGTTTCGCGTACTCCGCGAGAAGGATCGCCGCACCGAGGCCGAAAGGAACGGCGACGAGGAGCGCGATGACGGTGGTCCACAGGGTTGCGGTGACCAGGGGGAGGACGCCGAAGGAGGCGTCCGCGAATCGGGGGGCCCAGCGCGTACCGAAGAGGAACTCGAACGGTGAGACCTCCGCGAAGAAGCTCAGGGACGGAACCAGGAGCGCGATGACGATGCCCACGGTCGTGATGACCGTGATGGCTGCAGCAAGGCGCAGACAGAGTTTGATGAGGAACTCACCGGGCCGGCGGCGGCCGGCGAAAGACGAGGAGGGGGCGGGGGCCCGGCCGGTAGCCGGGCCCCCGGGCCGCTCAGTGACGGTGGTCATGGGTAGCGTCCTGAGCGGTCGGGTCAGCCGAGCGAGGCGAGCTCGTCAGCAGCCGTGGTGACCTGCTCCTCGGTGAGGGGCACGAAGAGTGCGCGCTCTGCGATGTCGAGCGAGTTCGCGACGTAGAAGTCGATGAACGCCTTCACCGGCTCCTTGTCGACGTACGACGCGTTGTTGACGTAGACGAACAGCGGGCGGCCGAGCGGCGTGTACGTGCCGTCCTGAACGGTCTCGGTGCTCGGCATCACGCCGTCGACCGCGACAGCCTTGATGACGCCCTCGTTCTCTTCGACGTAGCTGAGTCCGAGGAACCCGATGGCGCCGACGTCACCTGCGACACCCTGGATGGTGATGTTGTCGTCTTCCGAGGGGCTGTAGTCGGTGCGGATCGCGCCCTCTTCGCCGTTGATGGCGTCGGTGAAGTAGTCGAACGTGCCCGAGTCAGTGCCTGCACCGAAGAGCGTGATTGCCTGGTCGGGGAAGCTCGAGTCGACCTGGTTCCAGTTGGTGATCTCGCCCTCGGCCTCGGGGCCCCAGATCTTGTTCAGCTGCTCGACGGTGAGGTCTTCAGCCCAGTCGTTCTCGGGGTTGACGACGACGGACAGGCCGTCGTTGGCCGCGATGATCTCGGTGTACTTGATGCCGGCGGCCTCGCACTCAGCGGCTTCTTCGTCCTTGATGGCGCGGGAGGCGTTGGAGATGTCTGTCTCGCCGGCGCAGAAGGTCTTGAAGCCTCCACCGGTGCCCGAGGTGGCGACGGAGACGTTCACTCCGGCTTCCTCGTCGCGGAACAGGTCAGCTGCGGCCTCCGTGAGAGGGGCGACTGTCGACGACCCATCGGTGTTCACGGAACCGGTCAATCCGCCCGATCCTTCACCGGAGCCGGCGGATTCGCCTGCGCTCGGCTGCCCGCCACAGGCGCTCAGCGCAAGAACGCCGATGACCAATGCTGTGGAGGCGAAGATCTTTGCTGTGGTCTTTCGCACGATTGCTTCCTTCATCTCAGACTCGTGACAGGCGGCCGATAGACCGCCTCGAATAGATGGTGATCTATTCGACGTATTGATAGAAGGTCATCTATGTGAACGTGAGGTTAACGGACTTGGAAGAGCGCCCGCGGATCGCAGGCAGTCGCTCGGCGGACCGTCTAGGAGAACCGGGCGAAGGCGAGTGAGATCGCCGCGAGCCCGACGGCGATGAGAGCCATGGCGGAGTAGGAACCGGTGGCTACTGCGAGAAGCGGACCGAGTGCGGGGCCGAATGCTCCGATGAGCGTTATCGGGGCAGCGAAGATCCCGTTGATGGCGCCGTAGTTGTGGGTGCCCCAGCGGTCCGCGATGGCGGAACCCTGGACAAGCGTCTGAGCGCCTCGCACGGCTCCGGCCACGATTCCGATGAAGACCAGTAACCACGGTGGCCCAGGAACCAACGCCAGGAGCGCGAGGGACCCAACGCTGAGGCCAGCCGTGACAGTCAAGGGGACCCATGGCGCGGCAGTGTGCGGGACGGCCACATAGAGCAGGCGGCCGACTACCTGCCCTGCGCCCAGGAGCCCGAGGGCCCAGGCTGCGAGCTCGTAGCTCATGCCCTTCTCAGCGAACAGAGGAATGAGAGCGAGTGTGACGCTGAAGAGCGCGGCTGCGAGAGCAAGCGTCGACAGCTCGAGCATCCAGAAGCGCCGGGTGCGCACGACCGTGCTCACCGTGTGAACCTCTGTGGCATCGTCATATCGAACGGGAGACCAGGTGCGCTCGAGGCTGAACCAGTGCAGAGGCACGGTGGTGAGGAGCAGAAAGCCAGCAAGTATCAGGAACATCGTGCGCCAGTCGATGACACCCAGGAGGCCGGCGACGACGGGAGCAAAGATCGTGGACGCGAGCCCGCCGGCCAACGTCAGAATCGTCATCGCGCTACGGCGTCGCGCCCCGTATCGCCGAGCGATGACAGTGAACGCGGCCTGATAGAGCACCGCCGATTGCGCAACACCCGCCACAACCCACCCAGCCGTGAAGATTACGAGATCCGGTGCGAGGGCGACGACCACGAGGCCGAGTGGACCGAGGATGCTCCCGGCGGTCATGATGAGGCGCGGGCCCCGCTCGTCGAGCCATTTGCCCACGAACACGCCGGCGGCCGCGGATGCGACAAGGCCAGAAGAGAATGACAGGGTTACCAGGGCCACGGGCCAGCCCGTGTCATCCGCGATTGCCGGAGACGCGACAATCAGCGCATAGAACAGGATCCCCCAACTGATGACCTGCCCCACCGAGAGCGCAGCCAACCGTCCGCCCAGGCGAGGCGGAGCACTAACTGCGCTCACACTGTGCGGAGAGCGTCGGCAGCAGCATCCATCGCGTCGCCGTTGAGAGCGAAGTACGCCCACTTGCCGCGCTGCTCCCGTGTGACCAGTCCAGCATCCGCAAGGAGCTTCATGTGGTGAGAGACGGTGCCCTGCGAGAGGCCGACTGGCTCGGTCAAGTCGCAGATGCACGCCTCCCCACCCGCGCCAGCAGCGATGAGGGACAGTAACCGGACCCGCGTCGGATCGCCGAGTGCTTTGAACACCCTCGCGACGCGCTCGGCTTCCTCGGCAGTCAGCGAGGATGTGATTCGCGGGACGCAACAGGTCGTCGCTTCGATTGTCGTTGGCAAGCTCACGGATCTAGTCTGACACGTATTGACAATCTTCGATAGATGGACGACAGTCGTTACATTGAAGAATTTCGATTTGAGGAGATGTGATGTCTGAGCTTCCTGTCGTCGTCATCGGTGCAGGGCCGCAGGGTCTCGCTGCAGCGGCGCATTTGGTCGAACGCGACGAGAACGTCCTCGTCGTTGAGCGCGGGCACGGCCCTGCCACTGCAGTCGCCGAGTGGGGGCATGTGCGGTTGTTCTCGGCATGGCCGGAGCTCACGGACGCAGCTGCGCGACGCCTGCTCGAGCCCACAGGATGGAGCGCACCCGCCTCCGGGTATCCGACCGGGGCGGAGTGGGTGAGCGGGTACCTGGCGCCGCTCGCAGGCGCCTTGGGCGAGCGAATCCGCTACGCGACGACCGTCACCGGGGTCGCCCGCCAGGGCCGCGACAAGGTCGTCGACGCAGGGCGCCGGAGCCAGCCGTTCGTCGTGCACACCGTCGACGCCGCGGGTAACGAGTCCCGCCTCCTCGCCCGCGCCGTCATCGACGCCAGCGGCACATGGGGTCTCCCGAATCCCGCTGGGGCGGATGGATTCCCCGCCCTCGGCGAAACCGCAGCGTCCGACCTGATCTCGTACCGCATCCCCTCCGACGTGTCAGAACTTGCCGGTTCGCATGTCGTCGTCGTGGGAGCGGGACACTCGGCCACGCATGCCGTGCTGCGCCTGAGCGAGTTGGCCCGCCGGTCGCCGGGAACGCGTGTGACCTGGCTGCTGCGCAGAGGGAGTGCCGCAAACGTCTTTGGTGGCGGAATCGGGGACGAGCTGCCAGAGCGCGCCGCGCTCGGCTCCCGCGCGCGCAAGGTAATCGACGACGGGGTCATCGACCTGGTGACAGGGTTCCGCGTCGCCGAGTTCCAGCGAGGCGTCGACGGTCTGACAGTCGTCGCCGAAGATGGGCGCGAGGTGACGAATGTCGGGCGAGTAATCGCGCTCACGGGCTTCCGCCCTGACACCGGGATGCTGCGGGAGCTCAGGATCGACCTCGACCCCACGCTCGAGGCGGTCGCAGGCATCGCTTCCGAGATCGACCCGAACATCCACTCCTGCGGATCGGTGTCGGCAACCGGAGCGAGAGAGCTGGCGCAGCCGGAGCAAGGGTTCTTCATCGTCGGAGTGAAGTCCTACGGGCGAGCCCCGACCTTCCTCGCATTGACTGGGTTCGAGCAGGTCCGGAGCGTCGCAGCGCACCTCGTGGGCGACCACGAGGCAGCCGCCCGTAACGAACTCGCTCTCCCTGACACCGGTGTGTGCGGTGGATCCGGTACCTTCGACGACAACGCGGGTAGCTGCTGCGCAGCCCCCCAGACCCTGCAGATCGGCGCGCGGCCTGTCACCGTCGGCTGATTGCAACTCATGAGGGGTGGGGCTCCCGAACCGAGCCCCACCCCTCAGTACTTAGCTGACGAGCCGAGCCGCCAAACCACGCACCTTCGCGTCGATGGCGTCGCGGAGTTCTCGCACGCCGTCGGCCTCCCAGTTCGACGGATCCGGGAATGACCACTCGACCAGCTCTCCACGCACCTCACCCGGGAGCGGGAGGCCCGGCTTCATCAGGACCACGACATCGGCCGCATCGAGATCTTCCACTGTCACCGCCCGCGGCGTGGCCGCTGACGTGTCAATTCCGAGCTCGTGCAGTGATTCCGCGATGGCAGGGTTGATCTTTTCCGCTGGGCTGATTCCCGCACTCCTCGCCACCAGTCGCTCATCGCCGACGTGCCCGAGAAGATGAGCGCCCAGTTGTGAGCGCCCCGCATTGTGCTTGCAAATGAACAGAACCGTCTTGGGCTGGGTCATTCGTCGTCCTCTGATTCGCTGGGTATCTTGATTGCTTCAACCGCATGATCCGTCCGGCAGGTGACGAACAGGTGAACTCCGCCAGGAGCAGTTGCAATCGGTATCGATGGATGTCAATATAGACACATGTCGATTCAAGAGGTTGAGCTGGTCATCATCGGGTCTGGCCCTGCGGGATACACCGCGGCCGTCTACGCCGCGCGTGCAGGTCTCGCTCCCGCAGTCCTCGCCGGTTCCGTGACGGCGGGCGGCGCGCTGATGACCACCACCGAGGTCGAGAACTTTCCCGGCTTCGTCAACGGCGTGCAGGGACCCGAACTGATGGAGTCGATGCGCGCTCAGGCCGAGCGCTTCGGTGCCCGCATCCTCCTCGACGACGCCATCCGGGTCGACCTCGACGGGCCTATCAAGACGGTCGAGACCGGCGCTGGAGAGACCTTCCTCGCCCGCGCCATCATCCTCACCATGGGCTCCGCTTATCGCAAGCTCGGGCTGCCGGATGAGGATCGACTCACCGGCCACGGCGTCTCCTGGTGCGCCACATGTGACGGCTTCTTCTTCCGTGATCAGGAGATCATCGTCGTCGGCGGCGGAGACTCCGCGATGGAGGAGGCACTGTTCCTCACCCGCTTCGCCTCGAAGGTGACCGTCGTGCACCGCCGGGAAGAGTTCCGCGCGTCGAAGATCATGGCACAACGCGTGCTCGACCACCCGAAGATCGAGGTCGCCTGGAACAGCGAGGTAGCCGGCCTCGTCGGCGCTGAGAAGGTCGAAGCCGTCACACTACGCGATACCGTCACCGGCGCCGAGCGGAAGTTGTCAGCCACCGGAGTGTTTGTCGCCATCGGCCATGACCCGCGGTCCGAGATCGTCACCGGCCTCGTCGACACGGATGCCGACGGCTACGTGCTCGTGGAGCACCCCTCCACCCGCACGAACCTTGCGGGAGTCTTCGCCGCCGGCGATCTCGTCGACCACACCTACCGCCAGGCCATCACCGCCGCAGGCACCGGATGCGCCGCAGCACAAGACGCGCAGCACTACCTCGCTGCCCTTGACGAGTCCGCACCAGTACCGACCGAGACCGAGGAGGTCTTCGCATGAGCGTGCCCATCACTGTCACCGATGCCACCTTCCAGGCCGAGGTCATCGACTCCGATATCCCCGTCGTCGTTGACATCTGGGCCACCTGGTGCGGGCCGTGCAAGCAGGTCGCGCCCCTCTTGGATCAGCTCGCCGCCGAGTATGACGGCCGAGTGAAGATCGTCAAGCTCGATGCCGACCAGAACCCCGAGACGGTGACCGCTGTCGGTGTCACATCCATTCCTACCCTCGGCTTCTACACGGCAGGCGCGCGCGTCGACATGCTCATCGGCGCCCACCCGAAGCCCATCATCGCCGAGAAGATGGAGGCGCTCCTCGCATGAGCACCACAACCGCCGACATCCCCACCATCGCCGCCCCGGCGACGCGCCGCCTGTCGAACCTCGACCGGTGGTTGCCGCTCTGGATCGGCCTGGCCATGGTCGGCGGCATCGTCATCGGTCGCTTCATCCCAGGAGTGTCCGGCCTCCTGGCCAGCCTCGAGGTCGGTGGAATCTCGATCCCCATCGCCCTCGGCCTCCTGGTGATGATGTATCCGGTTCTCGCGAAGGTCCGCTACGACAAGGTCGCCGCGGTCACCGGAGACAAGAAGCTCCTCATCTCCTCCCTGGTGCTCAACTGGGTCATCGGCCCGGCGCTCATGTTCGTTCTCGCCTGGGCGCTCCTCCCGGACCTGCCCGAGTATCGCACCGGGCTCATTATCGTCGGCCTCGCCCGCTGCATCGCCATGGTCGTGATCTGGAACGACCTCGCCTGTGGCGACCGAGAAGCCGCGGCAGTGCTCGTCGCCATCAACTCGGTCTTCCAGGTCTTCGCCTTCTCGCTGCTCGGCTGGTTCTACCTGACGGTTCTGCCCGGTTGGCTCGGGCTCGACTCGCAGGGCCTGGAGATCTCGGTCTGGCAGATCGCGCTGAACGTGCTGATCTTCCTCGGCATACCCCTCGTCGCCGGATTCGCCTCCCGCTTCATCGGGGAGCGCACGAAGGGACGCGACTGGTACGAAGACCGCTTCCTCCCGAAGATCGGCCCCTGGGCCCTCTACGGTCTCCTCTTCACCATCGTGCTGTTGTTCGCTCTTCAGGGCGAACAGGTCACCAGCCGCCCCTGGGACGTCGCTCGGATCGCGCTCCCATTGCTGGCGTACTTCGGGATCATGTGGTTCATCGGCCTCTTCACCGGCAAGGTGCTGGGGCTCGGATACGCCCGCTCGTCGACACTTGCGTTCACGGCGGCCGGCAACAACTTCGAACTCGCCATCGCCGTCGCCATCGGCACCTTCGGCGCGACCTCCGGCCAGGCCCTCGCCGGGGTCGTCGGCCCGCTCATCGAAGTCCCTGTTCTCGTCGGACTCGTCTATGTCTCTCTCTGGGCGGCCCGACGCTGGTTCCACACCGATCCATTCACCGCTGAAAGGATGTAGACATGAACGCCGTGCTGACCACCCAGGGCGACACCTGCAGTCCCGTCGCCAGCCACGCCATAGGCGTCGATGCGGCCACCTCGGTCGCCTCGACTCTGAAGGCGCTGTCGGATCCGCTCCGACTTCGAATGCTGTCCGCCATCGCGTCCGACCCTCGCGGGGAGTCGTGCGTCTGCGACCTCGCAGAGCTCGCCGACGTCGCCCAGCCGACGGTCTCTCACCATCTGAAGGTGCTGAAGGACGTCGATGTCCTCACCTCCGAGCGGCGTGGAACCTGGGTCTGGTACCGGATCAACCCGAACCGGCGCAGCGCCGTTACGGCCCTGCTGGAATCCTTCGCGCCCGCGACGCTCGCGCCGTGGAGTGTTCCCGACGGCCACGATGAGCCACGGCCCGACTTCGATGCGCGGGTGACCCATCTCGCAGATGAGCTCGCAGCGGAAGTCCCCGAGCTCGACCCCAACGTCGTGCTCACCATCGTTCGCGAGTCCTACACGGCCCTCGCCCGCACCGCACGAGTCACCTCAGCACTCGTGCCACTGACCGAGCGCTTCGCACGTCAGCGACTCGCCGACCTCACACGCGACCGCGACTCCGCTGTGCCCCAGGTGCTCTTCGTCTGCGTGGCCAACGCTGGGCGTTCGCAGCTCGCCGCCGCGCTCGTCAACAAGCTGGCGGCCGGCAAGGTCGTGGCTCGCTCGGCAGGATCGGCCCCCGCCGACGTCATCCACCCGCACGTCCGGTCGATTCTCGCCGAGATCGAAGGAGACGCTGCCGCCGAGCGCTTCCCGAAACCTCTCACCGATGATGCCGTCCGCGCAGCAGATGTCGTCATCACGATGGGCTGCGGAGATGTCTGCCCGATCATCCCGGGCGTCCGCTACGACGACTGGGCAGTCGGCGACCCTGCCCTCGCGTCGCGCGATGGTGTCGAAGCCATCCGTGACGACATCGCCGGACGCGTGCGCGCGCTCGTCGACGACCTTCTTTCTTGACCAACCCCTCGCACCAGGAGCAACCATGACTGACACGACCACCAAGCCCTCCGTCCTCTTCGTCTGCGTGCACAACGCCGGCCGCTCACAGATGGCCGCAGGCTTCCTCCGCGACATCGCCGGCGACCGCATCGAAGTACGCTCCGCTGGCTCCATGCCCGCCGACCAGATCAACCCGACTGCCGTCGAAGCGATGAATGAGCTCGGGATCGACATCACCGCCGAGCAGCCCAAGATCCTGACGACCGAGGCCGTGCAGGCATCCGACGTCGTCATCACGATGGGTTGCGGCGACGCCTGCCCGTTCTTCCCTGGCAAGCGCTACGAGGACTGGAAGCTCGACGACCCGGCCGGCCAGGGCATCGATGCCGTGCGTCCGATCCGGGACGACATCCGTGCGCGCATCGAGCAGTTGGTGAGCGAGCTGGTCTAAAGACCAGTCAGAACCAGCTGAAGCTTCAGCGGTTCTGATCTGTGCGCTCGAGGACGGCGGCGATTCTGACGACGTCTTCGAGCGTGAGACCCACATGCTTGTTCGGCCGCACGACGAACGAGGGAACCTCGGTCATTGCCGTGAGCCGTCGTGCGGCATCTTCTGGCGCACGGTCGTCCGCCCAGGCGACGGCGGAGGGCTTCACGTCGCGCACGTAGGAGATCAGGCTTTGCAGTCGCCAGCCCTGTTTCGGCCAGTTCTGCCAGGGCACGTAGGGGCCTGAAAGCTTGCCGCGAAGAGGCCCCTGGATGAGCCAAGCGACTTGATCGTGAGGCCACGTTGTCAGCCATGCCACGTCAATCTGAGAACCCTCGACGAGTTTGTGGAGTGCATCGACTACGTCATCATCAACGCTCATCCACGAACGCCATTGCGGCTGGTCTTCATGCAGAACGCGCTCTTCGTTTCGGTAGATCCGAGAAATGGTCCCGTCGACGTCGAGCACGAGAAGCTTGCGTTGGGGTTGCCGAGCTGACGGTGGCACTCTGTCGGCTCCTTGTGGTCATCGTGCGGCGAGTTGGACGCTTAGAGCGGAGCATCCCAGGTCGTGATCGCGAGCTCGACGCGCTCTTCCTCGAATGTGTTCACTGTAATGCGGGCATAGTTCCCGGACTGCAGGCGGATGCAGACGCGTCCATCCAGGCGATGAGGCTCGATCGTTTTCGTGGGGGCATACCCGGTGGCGACGGCGCAAGTCTCATAGGCGGCTTTTCCTTCGGGAAGTAGGAGCACATCGATATCCCACAGTGAGGTCAGAACTCCGTCCCGGGACTGGAGGGTGTCCTTCTGGATCCGATCAGCACCGTTCCCGAAGTTGGGGAGCGTGGAGTTCAGATCTATCGAATCGCCGCCGTCGGCCAAAGTTACGGTGCCGATGTTTCGTGCAGCAGGCACTTGCTCCGGCGGGATGCTCGGCGGGAGCGCAGCCAGGAGTTCCCGGTTCTCTGCGCGGAGGTCCTCGATGATCTCCTCGCGATCAGTGAGCAACGCCTCGGCGGACGCCACATCTTGGTGAAGCCCGTTGATCGTGGCGTTGAGATGAGCGACATCGGAGTTCAGGTTGGTCACCCATACGCCGAGCGCGATGCTCACGATAGGAGCAACGACGGCGAGCGAGTTCGCGATCACGCCGAGGACGCTAGAGTGTCGACCCAATCGAAGATTGCCGCGCTCGACGCGCGAAGAATTGAAGGACGTCTGAGGCATGAAATCGCATACTGGGGCGTGCCATCGACATCGTCGCACCACTGACCGCTTACGTATGAATCAGCTCACGGACACCGCAATCCGATTCGAATCGTTGCTCAGACAACCTCCCGCGCGCACCCGGATGGCGCAAGATGTAAGCGGGAGGCGATGCCCATGAATCTCTACCTCGTGAGGAACCCTGACGGCGTGCCTGTCTGGGTTGCGTTCGAGAGTGACCAGGAGCGCCTGTACACGTACGTGCAAAACTCCGGAAGATTCCATCTGAACCCGGGAATCTACAATGACTTCTACTTCGAACACAAGATGACGTACGAACCATTGGACGAGGCGGCCGCGGAGGAAGCGATCCTGAGCGGTCTCGGCCTCCTGGACGAACGCACGGTATCCCACATCATCGGGCGCTACCACCGGGATCCGGACGCCATCTCACCCGAAACGGTGTTCGTCCATGCCCTCGAATCATCGGGCACCACAGCCCAAGTCAGAAGCGAGGCGAAAATCCAAGACCCCTAGCGTCGAGCTTTCGCGCTAAGCGCCAATCTGGCGCGACCGCCCGCGATCGCGGAGTTCGGGTACGAACGTCTAGGCCCACGGACCGGGACGTGACGGGTCGAGACATGGCGCAGGATGCAAGAACCCGAACGGTGATGGACGAGCTCACGCGCCTGGCAGCGGCGGGATTCCTGTTTCCATCAGCGAGAGCGCATCAAGGATGAGATCCGCTGTCCGTTCCGTGATGAACTCAGTCCAGTCGTCCGTGAACAGCTGTTCTGGTATCAGTTGTGAATGAAGGATCGGGCCGATGTTCTTGCCCATCAAGCCTCGGTAAGAGGACGGAGCCTTATCGGAAATCTCACGGTTCTCGGATCTGCTTAGGAACGCGAAGTTTGCGAGGCAATCGATGCGAGCGCCCTTGAGATCGACGCCCTGCCTAACCAGGTATGCCTTTGGGAAGCAGTGATGATACTCACGGCGGTTTGGCTCGGCGAGCACCTTATCGAGGGCGATTTGGTTACCGCTCAATAGCGATCGGGGATGATGAGCGGCAAGCTGCAGGATGAACGCCTTCGTTGCAACCGTTCCCGTGTTGAAGCCGCGCGACGTGTAGAACGAGGGATCGATGCTCGAGGTGACGTCGTCCAGGGTGTGTGGCTGGTCTAGGCGGAGCTTGACGGCCTGCTGAACATCCGATTTCACGTTCCGCGACGGGTTGCCGCTGTACCGATGTGTAAACGACGTGCGCCAAAACCAACGTACGAGGGCGTCGCGGTGGTGGGCCGGAACCGATTTGCCTTGCCGCTGAGAGAAATATGCAGCAAGCGGGATCAGCAACGCCGAGTACGGCAAGAACTTCAGGTGCCGAACTTGGAGGTTGCTTCGTAGAAAGTCAATGGCCGCGTCCAGCGCCTTCGACACCGAGTCGAACTTGTCGCGCACCTCAGCACCGTTGACGTCAATGAGCGCCGTGGGAGAAGGGTCACCTCGAAGCACGGCAGCCGCGCACCGAAGCATCAGGTCGTTATCGGTGCCGACATCTTGAAAGCCGAACTCTTCAAATCGCTCCGCGAGTGCCTCGAACTTTGCCTGTAGATCGAAGTCTTCACTCCAGGTCCAAGCTGTCAGCAGTTGGAAGGTGTCGAGCTTGATCCCGAGCCTGTTCACACGTTCAAAGACGATAGCCACGCTGGCTCTGTTCTCTTCAACGAACGTCTCGACGGGGATAAGAGTGCCCGCGAACCGAGACTGGGCGTTGACAATTTCTGTCAATCGATCGTCATCCAGGCGCCGCTGTTCGAGAGCAAACTTCACCGGGTCGAAGAAAGTGCGCAGTGCGAAGTGGCGCTCTGGGTCAACTGCGGCGGAAGGGAGAGCGACAAACTTCGAGTCTTGGGCATCGGCCTGCGCTTCGAAGTCGTAGTAGATCGGAAGCCAGACCGCGGGGTCCTCCGCCTTTGCGGGCAGAGCGGTCTGGAAAGTTGCAAAGATGCTGGTTATTCGCTGCTGCCCATCGAGGACGTAGTCCAGCGGATAGTCCGCCTCAGGGTTTGGTAAGGCAAAGCCTCCAAGCTCCTTTTCGGTGCGTAGCTCCGTGCGAGTTCGCCAGAGCAACACGGATCCGAACGGATATTGCTTGTAGATCGAGTCCATCAAGAGTGCGGCGCGCTCGGGATCCCACACGAAGTTCCGCTGGAACCCCGGAACGCGTATTTCGCCGTGCATCACACGTTCGATCAGTCGTTGGATCTGCATGGGTTCACCCATTTCTTACCTCATCCGTTAGGGGGTACCGCGCCGTTTCAACCTGATGTTCTTCACCACTCGTAGACCGCTGCTCCGCCGATCGTGCGTGTGGGCCGCTTCACCGTTCCGCCGAGCAGATCGACAACGTCCCCGCCGTCGATGTGCTCCGAGCCGCCTCGCGTACCCATGTTCTCGATGACACCCGAGACGTGAAGGGACCCCGCCAGCCGTCCGCCACGTTTGACGATGACTCGTCCTCCCTTCGCAACGTGAACGCTTCCACTTTGCTTGCCCCGAACTGTGACCGTTGCCTCGCCTGCAACATGGAGCGAGCCGGTGTGGGAACCGCTGATGATGACCTGGGCGCCAGGCTCGACCTGCAGTGAACCACTGTGTGAAGCACTCGGACCGATCGTGAAGACGCCGGAGTGGACACATATGCCACCGCTGTGAGAGCTCCGGAGCGTCTCATCCGTCTCGACGATCGTCCGAGGAACCGTCGTCTGCGAGCCGTCAGGGCCGATACGGATGTCGTCGTCGTGTGAGTGCATCTGCTTCCTTGCAGTTCGAGGTGTGAATTTCCAGAATAGGGCGGTCGGTGCCGGCGCAGGGGCCATGAAACTCACATGACTAAGTGCCCGCACCAGCTCGGCGACTGCGCCCTGTGACTTCCGCCAACGTCGCCGACGTCATTTCTGGGGCTCTAATGGATTGAGGATGAGCTATCCGGAGAGATCCGCTCGTGATGTCGGTGGTCGCCGCTAGCATTCACATGCGGCGGGCTGCCGTCGGAGGCTGGGGGAAAGATGCGACAACGAACGGCAGAACCGTCAGTGGCGAATCGTTTGTTGCTTCTCAACCAGGTGAGGGAGCTGTACGGGCGGATCGCATACACCCAGAAGACGCATGAGAAGCAAGCTGACATCTGCGCGATGTCCTCGCGGAGGCAACGAGGGTGGAAGGTCGTCCTTACAGCGGTTGGGTCAGGGACGTTCCTTGCCTCCCTCTTCGGGGTGCTTCTGGAACCGCAGTGGGCATCGCTTGCTACTTCATTCATCGCTGTGCTGGTTACGGCGGCGAGCCTGGGCGACCGGACATTCCGGCACGGCGAGGAGATGCAGCAGCACCGCGATACAGCGGCCCAGCTTTGGGATTTGCGGGAGTCCTATCTGTCGCTGATTGTGGATCTGAAGTCGGAAACGGTGTCGCTCGGCCAAGCGCTGCACAGAAGAGACGAGCTACAGAAGGCCGCTCAAGCAGTGCTCAGGGATGCCCCGCGCACGACGCCACGGGCGTACACCATGGCTCAATCCGGTCTGAAGGACAACGAGGATCTCACCTTCAGCACGGAGGAGATCGATGTGATGCTGCCGCAGGCGCTCCGAGAGAATGGGGCGCAGTGATATCACAAACCGGCGATATCTTCGATGGTCTCCTAACCAATCTGAAGGTCAACACAGCTGAGAGCATCGCAGACCGGCGGGACGAAATCACGAAAGCGCTGAACAGCGAGTTCCGAGGTTTGACCGGCTCCACGGCGAACAAGCTGATGGTCGGTTCCTACGGTCGTTGGACAGCGATCAAAGGCATATCCGACCTCGATCTCCTGTATGTTCTGCCGGCGAGTCTGCGCGACACCTACGAGCAGGAAGGCGGGCCACTCAAAGCGCTGCAGCGCACGCGAGCCGCGATCCAGAAGCGGTACCCGACCACCACGGTCGGAGTCGACAGGCTCGTCGTCGTGGTGGAGTTCTCGAACTTCACGTTCGAGGTGCAGCCCGTGTTCGAAAATGACGACGGGTCGTTCGACTACCCAGACACTTACAGCGATTCATGGAAGCTGACAAAGCCCCGCGATGAGATTTCGGCGATCAGCGAAGAAGACACGTCGACTAGCGGCAACTTGCGAAGCCTGTGCAAACTCGCTCGAGCGTGGCGGAACAAGCACGGAGTCGTGATGGGTGGACTGCTGGTAGACACCCTCGCCTACAATTTCCTGACATCTACGACGGAACATCGCTCGGGCGCATCCGAAACCTACGGCGAGATGATGCGCGACTTCCTTCTGTACCTCGCGGACCAGGTGGACCACGATTTCTATCTGGCGCTCGGAAGCCGCCAGCGCGTTCGAGTCAAGAAGCACTTCCAGAAGAAGGCTGCGTCCGGCGCTGAGCTTTGCACTGAGGCCGTCAACGCTGCTGGTCAGAAGAACGAATACAAGAAGTGGAGAGCGGTATTCGGGAAGTCCGTCCCAGCAGTAGTGAGTGGAGGAGAGACGGCTCTTGCAGCCCGATCGTTCAACGACACAGAAGAGTTCATTGAGGACACTCATCCCGTAGACATCCGTTTCTCTGTCGAGATCAGCTGCACCGTGACCCAGGACGGATTCCGTCCTACCTCGCTGACCGCATTTCTCAACCTGTTCTCGCGACTGCCAGCAAAGAAGCAACTTGCCTTCGCGATCGACAACACCGACGTGCCGGGCTCGTACGAGGTGCGGTGGAAGGTGCTGAACCGAGGAGCCGAGGCTGAGCGGCGGGATCACATACGCGGTGAAATTATTCGTCCAACACACGGCACCGAGCGCCGCGAAGTGACTTCCTTCCGAGGGAACCACTACGTGGAGTGCTACGTCATCAAGCGCAACGTTGTCGTCGCTCGGGGGCACATCGACATTCCGATCGCAGCAGAGGCGGCTTCCTAGGCCGCCGCGCTCCGAGGGCGGCGGATGCGCATGCTCCGCCGCCTGCGGGCCGATCCATACTGCCAGGGTGGCTGGTTCTCACGCCTCTTGAGCGAGTAAAAGTGGCCGATCATGCTGATTCGCGCGGCGCTTCCGGCGAAAGGCGAGGCCGATGAAGATGTCCGTCGTCGAAATTCTGACAAGTGTCATGAGACAAAATCGCTCTATGTGCCAGCTGCAGCTGTCCCGGAAATTCGCGGGATCTGTGTCTCATCTCATGACAACTCCCGTGAGATCGGACATTTCGACATGTCGTTTCTCATGAAACCTGTCGCATTCTCACGAAACCTGTCGCATTCTCACGAAACCTGTCGCTGTTCTCCTGAAAGGTGGCGGATTCTCGCGGATGTTGTCACACGGTCGTCCGGGATTGACGCCGTGTGTCAGCCACGCCGAGGTCGCCTACGCATCAACTTGCTCTGACGAACATCGAAAGTGGCAAGCGATCTCGTGGGGCGGTGGCACGGTTCGGCGGACGCATAGGGGATCTGCGTAAGGTGCGAATGTGCCTCGAGACCCACGTTTTAGTACCGTTCGCGGTGCGGCGGGAGTCATGCTCGCCGCAGTGTTCGCCATCGGTCTGAGCGGGTGTGCGCCGGATCCGGTCAGCGATTCCTACCTCAAGGGTGAGAACACCGGGTATGTGGCCGGCAACGGCGCTATTGTCGAGGTCCCGGTGGCCGAGCGGAGCGAGCCCGTGGTCTTCAGTGGCGTTACTGAAACTGGTGATGATTTCGACAGTGCGGACAACGCCGGCAAGGTCACGGTGGTGAACTTCTGGTACGCCGGGTGCGCGCCGTGCCGCATCGAGGCGAAGGATCTTGAAAGCGTCTGGCAGGAATACGGCGGCGAGGATGTGGCTTTCATCGGCATCAATACCCGCGACCAGGCTGACACTGCCCAGGCTTTCTCTGACGAGTTCGGCATCACCTACCCGAGCCTGATCGACGTGAACACGGCCGAGGCGAAACTCGCTTTCTCCGAGGCTGTGCCGATCCAGGCGACACCGACCACTCTCGTGCTCGACAGACAGGGCCGTGTCGCCGCCCGCATCATCGGGCCCATCGACGGCACCTCGATCCTCTCGACCCTCGTCAAAGACGCCCTAGCGGAGACGCCGTGAACGCAGACACCATCATCGGGTCCGGTGCGCTCTGGCTCGCAGTCCCCGTCGCGATGCTCGCCGGCCTCGTGTCGTTCCTGTCGCCCTGCGTGCTCCCGCTGGTCCCCGGCTTCCTCGGCTTCCTCGGCGGAGCGGTCGCGCCGCGCTCGAAGGGTGACGCGACGAACGCAGTCGCGCCTGAGCGCCGTCAGCTCGTTGTCGGCGTGCTTCTGTTCATCCTCGGCTTCAGTGTCGTCTTTGTTCTCATCACTGCGCTGAGCGGGACGGCCGGCGTGTTCTTCCTACGCTGGGGTGACCTGGTCACGCGCATCCTCGGAGTCGTCGTCATCCTGATGGGGCTCGTCTTCCTCGGGTTGTTCAGTTTCGCCCAGCGGGAGGTCCGCTTTCACGTTGGCTCCCGGGCCGGTGTCGTCGGGGCGCCGCTACTCGGAGTGGCACTCGGTATCGGCTGGGCGCCGTGTATGGGGCCGACGCTTGCCGCGATCATCGCGCTTTCGTTCAACGCCGGCGACCCTGTCCGGGCTGGCTTCCTTGGTCTCGCGTATTCGCTTGGCCTCGGCATCCCGTTCCTGCTGGTCGCACTGGGGTTCGGTTGGGCGGCGAAGACGGTCGAGTTTCTCCGTCGTCACATCCGGGTGCTGAATGTCTGCGGCGGTATCCTCCTGATCGTCCTCGGCCTCCTGATGGTGACAGGGCTGTGGACCGACATCATGTCGCGGCTGACGGCGGTGATGGGCAGCGTCATCCTCCCGCTCTGAGATCCCTAGCAAGGATGTCGGGAGTGACGACTGGAGCAGCCTTCTCTACCCAACTGTTCATGTCGACGGCGCCACTTCGTGATCCGGCGTCGGAACCTTAGATATAGACGCCACGGTCTTCCATGAACCGGACGGGGTTGGTGTAGCCACCGTTGATGTAGACCTCGAAATGCAGATGGCACCCGAAGGAGCGTCCGGTGTCACCCGCGTATGCGATGACCTGGCCGGAATTGACCCATTGCCCCCGGCTGACGGCGATGCCACCGGGTTTGATGTGGGCGTACCCGGTGCTGACGCCCCCGCCGTGTTGGATGCGGACGTAATTGCCGTAGTTGCCGTTGGCGGCGGCGTAGTCCACGGTTCCGGAGTTGGCGGCGTAGATCGCCGCTCCGCAGCCGTTGGCCAGGTCGGCGCCGTAGTGGTAGCTCGAGGAGCAGCCCTGCGAACCACAGATGGGGGTCCGCGGGCCGTAGCTTGAACTTCGGCCGCCCCCGTGGGGCCGAACCCAACCGCCGCTCCCGGCGGAGCCTCCGCCGCCACCGTTGCCGCCTCCGTTGGCTGCCGCTTCGGCGGCTTCGCGTTCGCGACGGGCGCGCTCTTCGGCCTCGCGCGCGGCTACACCCGCCTGGTAGCGGCTTCCGTGATCGCAGCGAAGTATTCCTGTTGTGCTGCGTAGAACTCGTCGGAGGCTGTATCGGCGGCAGCCTGGGTCTCGGCGACTTTCTGCGTCAAGGACTGGATCAGCCCTTCGATTCGGGTGATCTCGGCGGCCTTGGCAGCTTCGTTGTTCTTGGCGCGTTGGACATCGTCCCAGCTCGGGTAGGACGCAGCGTACGCCGCTGAGACGCCGGAGCCGATACCGAATGCAGCGAATGCAGCGACGCCGAGGGCGCCGAGTCCGAAAGCGCCACGTCGAGTCACACTCAGCTTCCAGAATGAGTCGCGTTCGGCGGGCGTGGGTGCACACCCGCATTCTTCAGCCGCCTCCGTAGCAGCCGCGGAGACGCGTCGTTCGTTCACTGTGCCCTCTCCTCGAGTTCGGCTTCGTGGATTCTGCTGCCATGGGCGCGCCGATTGGCCATGCTCGCGTTGCCCGCTGTCTGGTCTATCGTCCGTTCGTGGGGGCCGAAGTCGCGCCGACTCGCCCGTGATCTCTGATCTGTGGCCCATATTTGACGCATCGAACTTGAGTTCGACTGTCCTGGCACGAGGCTCACTCTTTCGGGTCCGTGTGGACGTCGGCGCTCGACCGGTTGTGTTTTTTCTTCTTCACTTGCCGTACGACAACGGTGGCGGTGATCACCGCGGCACCGATGACAGCAACGGCGATGATGAGCGGGATCGCGATTGAAGCCACCTCGTTCTCGCCTGCAGATACCACCGGGGCAGGGGTGTCCGCTGCTGGCGGTTCGGTGGTTGGCGCGGTGGAGGGCGACGCCTTTGCCGGTTGGATCCGTGATTGTTCGTTCCCGCATGCTGGTTTGTCCCATCCCAGCCCTGGCTCGCTGCTGGTGGGAGCGTACGTGAACGTGAAGCTCTCGGAGATGGGGTGACCGTCGCTGGAGACGGCGTTCCACAGCACGGTGTAGACGCCCGGTTCTCCGAGTGCGACCGGGGTGGTGAGGATGTTGCGGTCGATGGTGGAGCAGCTGGATTCGTAGAAGAGGCCGTCGGGTCCTTGCACTTGGGCGAAGCTGGCCTGGCTGAAGTCAATGAGTTCCCCGCTGAACGTGAGAGCGACGTCGTCAAGTTGGGTGACGGTTTCGTCTGCCCCGGGCACGGTGTCCAGGAGGTTGTCGTGCGCGAGAGCTGCGGGGGCCGGTGCGGCCACGATTCCCAGTGTGATGAGAGCTAGAAGTGTGCTGGCGAGCCAGCGGGTGCGGTGGGTGGAGGTCACAGGTGCGGGTCCTTTCGTACGGCGGGCACGGGGGTGCTGTCGGTAGGTCGGTTGTTGCGTTTCGTGTGGAGGACGGAGAAGCCGGTGAGGATTGCGAGCATTCCCGCGATCACCAAGGTGGCGGCTCCGGCGAGGGCCTGGTCCTGGAGGGGGGTGGGTCCCCATGTCCGCCCCATGGCGCCAAACCATTCCGCGACGATGAGGTCGGAGCGAGTGATCGTGGCGATGCCGAAGAACGCTGCCACGCCTGTGAGCGCAGTGAGTGAGGCCACACGCCACCGCCCCTCGGGGGTTGTGGACGCGTTCAGGGAAAGCGATCGTATGAAAAGGCACCCGGTGACGAGGAGCTGGCTGATCATCCATTCCGCTCCGAGCTGGTCGTAGAGCGACCAGCGGAACAGGTCGGAGTAGTGGAACAACCACAGCGACGTGGCGAAAAGAGCCGCGGCGACGACGGGGCGCAGAGTAAATCTGGCCAGCGGGCTGTGGGCGGCCCAGAGAAGCCATTCCCGCGGTCCTCGGCTTCCATCGTCCCGTGGATGGATGACCAAGGCTGCGAGGGTGATCGGCGCCGCGAAGACAAGGAGCAAGGGGATCGCGAGGCTGAGGAGAGCGAAGGAGAGGAATCGCATACTGATGAGCGAGTCGTCGTAGGCGGCGAGCGGGCCACTGGTTGTCCACAGAAGCGCACCCATCCCCGCAATCCAGCTGACCGTCCGCCTGGCTGGCCACGGATACCCGCGGCGCCGTGCGCGTTGGACGCCGACGAGGTAGAAGACGATTCCGAAACCCGCGACGAGCACCCAGAGGAGGTCGGGGCTCCACGCCGTGAACCATCTCTGCAGGGTGAGTGCGATCGGGACGGGTGCGTCGGTGAGGATCTCCGCGGCGGTGTTCTGCGGCAGTGTGATCGTATCGGCGGGGGCGGCGGTGCGGGCGAGGGCGGCGGCCGCACCGCTCGCGATACCCATGAAACCGAGTTCGACGCTCACGATCATCCAGAAGGCGCCACGGCCCTCGCTGGCATTTGCGAGGAGTCGACGGCGGTAGGCGGCACCCAGGACGCCCATGACCAGAAGAGCGCCGATCTTTGTGAGAAGGATGAGGCCGTACGGTGAGGCCAAATCCTCCCACCGGCCGAGGGCAGTGAGCGCCCGCGCGTATCCCGAGACGGCGACACCGATGAACGCGATGAGCGCCACCGTCGAGTACCGGCGAAGCACGTTGTCGAGTTCGTGCGGAGAGCTGATCGGTCGCACGACGACGAGCAGGATGAGACCTCCGAGCCATATCGCTGCTGAAATGACGTGCAGGACGAGGGACATGACCGCGGGATCGTGGTTGGCGAGCTCACCCGAATGACCTTGGGTGGCCATGGGTATCAGGCTGATGATCGCAAGCATGGTTGTGATCAGCACCGCACCATAGCTGCGCACAGCGAATGCGAGGACTGTCACGACCGAGGCGAGGATCGCGGTGATAAGCCATGATCGTCCCAGTTCGGTGTCGAGGAGGAAGCGGCCCAGCTGCGCGCCGAACTCAGCGCTCAGGTTCACTTGCGGATTGAATGAGGACAGGAAGGTGAGGTAAGCCACCACCCCGCTTGTGATGGTGAGGGTCGCGGCGCCGGCGGAGGCTATATCGAGCGCGACGGTGAAGGGCTTCCCTGCCGAGGGGAGAGCGAACACCGCCAGTACCAGGGGCCCGAGCATCGCCGCACCGGAGAGATTGACGAACAGTTTCGCGGCCGGGAGTCCCCATCGCACGAGCGCTCCAGGGTCACTGGTGAGTCTTGGTGCAGCTCCTCCACCGATCGCGAGCCCGACGACCACAGCGATGAGTGCGGCGGCAACGAGGAGCGTCGGTCCAGCGATCCGGAGAACAACGGCATTCATGGAGTGGTATCCCCTGTCTCAGTGCCAGGAGCGTCCGGGTCTTCTGTCACAGGCGCCGTGCATTCACCGGTCTTGGTGAGCTGCTGGATCGCCCCGGCAAGAGATTCGAGAACCGCGTCCGCCGACAGGGTGGTGGTGTCCACGTACACCTGGGCAGCTGGCTCTCGGCCGTAGGTTGTGAGCCGCAGATTCGGGGTCTCCTCCTCGTCGACGATCCAATCGACGCCACCCAAGCTGACACATTGCAGGGTGGTGGGGGCCGGGGGCTCCAACCCGCAGGTGAGGAGCACGCTGCTGGGGGTACCCCATGCTGCGGTGGCCTGAGCGTCCGTCCAGACGCGAGCCTGGTCGCCAATTGAGTCCGGTAGTCGTACGGTGACCTCTGCGCACAGCGGGTCGTTCGCGTTTGCTGCGGGCTCGAGGTGGATGGTGGGTGCGCAGCTGGTGAGCACAAGCAGTGCGCACAGCGCCGCGACAGAGGTCAGAATCTTGAGCTTCACAACGTCATCCATCCGTCTTCCTGGGAGTCAGCACGAGTCCGTCGCGGTCGGATCGACATGACGAGCAGCGCTAGTACCGTTCCGATACTGAGCATCCAGTCGAGCCACGGCATCAGCACGACAGCGAGAGTCGTGCCGGTGCGGAGGGGGACCTCGGTGATCTTCGCCGCGGTCGTGTCCACCGCAACCTGCGCCAGCACCTTTCCATCGCGGCCGATGACTTGACTGGTCCCGGTGGTGGAGACGTTCACCGCAGTTCTCCCTGTTTCGAGCGCGCGCATGCGGGCGATGGCCAGCTGTTGGAGGTTCTCGTCGGTGCCTCTGAAGTCCGCGTTGTTGGTTTGAAACACGAACATTTGCGCGCCAGAGGCAGCGCTTTGGTGGATGACGTCGTCGTAGATGACGTCGAAACAGATCGCCAGACCGATGGGCACATCGTCAACGTTCATGAGGGGTGTGTTGGAGCCGGGCGTGTACTCGCGTTGTATCAATCCGATGAGGTCGGGGGCGATGGCTTCGTAGAACCAACGGTCCGGGACGTATTCGCCGAAAGGGACGGGGTTGACCTTGTCGTGGAGCTGCTGCGGCCCGGCGCTGGTCCACAGCATGGAGGTGTTGAACGTGTCGGCTCCGCGGGTGGTTGCCGCATTCACCAGTGCCGGAGTGCCGGCACTCTGCACGAGTCGATCAAGGCGGTCTGCGACGGCGGCATCGCGCAGGGGATCGGCGTCGACGGCCCCTTCTGGCCAGACGAGAAGGTCCATTTCACGCCCCAGGAGAGGAGATGTCGCTTCTTCCTGTGCGCGCAGGATGTCGCCTGGTGTCCTGGTGTCGAAGTAGCCGCTGGGTCCGTTGCCCTGTACCCATCCGACGCGCATCATTCCCGCTTGCTCGGTGGGGAACAGAGGGATGGCTATCGCGGCAACGACGATGACCACGGCCGTTGCTGCTGGCTCCCATCGGCGGAGGATGAGGGCTTCCACGACGCTCGCGCAGACGAGAACGGTCAGGAAGGACAGCCCCGTGGTTCCCACCCATGAAGCGGCTTCCGCGAGCGGGCTCTCGGCGAGGCTGAAACCGACGCGCGCCCATGGGAACCCGGTGTACGGCGTACTCCCCATCAGTGTTTCTCGCAGCATCCATACCCCGGCGACGAGCATGGGAGTGATCGCACGATACGCGTATCCCGCGCGGGTGGTGGTGACCCGATAGGCGAGTGCGATCAGCGCACCGCCGGCACCGAACAGCAGGGATTCCAAGCCAGCCAGCGCGACCCATGGGATGGGTCCCAGAAACCGGGTCACCCATACCAGGTGGGTGAAGTAGAAGGTCGCGCCGTAGACGAGGGAGATCAGGAACGCCCCGGGTAGAGAGCGTCCGCGGAGCGTCCACAGCCCGATGGTTACGCTCACGAACGTTGCGGGCCACCACCCGTTTGCGGGGTAGGCGAGATCCAGCATGCCTCCTGCGATGGCGGACGCGACGATCGCTACGGGAAACGGCACCCCAGCTGGTAGGCGCGCATCGTGCGCTCGGGGGTTCCCGCGCCGTGGTCGAACGGAGAGGGCGTGTCTCACCAATGGGTCAGCGGTCACGGTCATGAGAGCTCAGTTTTTTGAGGTAGGCGTTGTACATGTCGAGGTCGGTGTTCCCGTGCACGTCGGCGTACCGGTCGGCCGCGGCAGCCCGGGCGGTGTCGCTGCGGAACCAGCGATGCATCACGTAGATCAACATCAGCACGGTCGGGGCTTCACCGTAGGACCATGCCAGAGCGCCGGCTAGCTGCTGATCGGCGAGGGGATCGATGCCCAGTGCTTTGGTGGGGGCGACGAATGAGCCGACCAGGATCGTGCTGGCCATCATGAGGAACACCCCGAAGAACGCGTGGAGCGCGGCTTCAGCAAACACGTCCAGTGCACGGGCACCATGACCCAACCTGACCGGCAGCGGATCGGAGGACAGGATGGGGATGGTGAAGAGCATGCCGGCGAGGAGGAATCCGACCTCGAGTGCGACGTGGCCCCCGGGGAGAGCGAGGATGGCATCGGCAGCACCCGCAAGGTAGATGCCGTAGAACGCGAACAGGTACAGCGGGACAGTGGCCCACGGGCTGAGTATCCATTTCGCGGCCGGGCTTCGAAGAGCACTGTGGGCCGCTGTGAGGACTACCCGTCCCGCCCCATGGTGCGGTGTTGATCGCAGAAGAAGGGTTCCGGGTGAGCCGAGGACCAGTAGCGGCGGCACCATCATCATCAGAGTGAGCTGCTGGAACATGAAAACGGACACCAGCGCCTGGCCGTAGGTTTCAACACCCAGACCGGTGACCGCCGCGAGGAGAACGCACCCGAGCAGGAAGCTGACCGTGCGCCACACGGGCCAACGACGCCCGTGCGTCCACAACCGGATCGCGCCGACGAGATACAGCGCAGCGAGGATCCCCGCAACGATCGGTAGCACTGGAAGCGGAATGTCGGCCGGTGCGAGGAACGCCTGCAGAGATGGGGGGCTGTCGGGGATCTCGCCGCTCATACGCATGGTCGTGACAAGAAGATCGCGCAGTTCACTTCCGGATCACCTTGATCGTCGCCCCCGCTGCCAGGAACACCACGGCCGCGATGGGTTGTGCTGTGGTCCACACGACACCGGAGAAGGGGAAGGGCATCACCGGATTCCAGAGCACGGCAATGGCGAGGAAGACCGGGATCCACCACCAGTGGCGTGCCTGGAGCGCAAACCACGCGACGATCAGCCCGAAAATTGAGGCAATGAAGAGGACGAGCGGCGCCCAATTCGCCTGGAAGAGCGCCGGGGCCAGAAACAGGATCGCGGCGGCGACGAGGCTGGGGGCCAGGGCGTTCCGCTGGTAAGTGGAGGGGACGCGTTCTTTGGGACTCATGGGTGAACCGTTTCTTCGGCGGGTACAGGGTCGTCGGGGCGGGACGTGGGGTCTGGCCGGCGACGGCTCGTGCGCAGACCCGCGACGATGAGGAACACGGCACCGATGCCGAGAGCGATATCGGCGAGGTTGCCGATGAACAGGTTCCCGTAGGCGAGGAAATCGGTGACGTGCCCGATCCCGAACGCGGGCGGCGAGAATAAGCGATCGATGAGGTTCCCGATCGCACCGCCCACGATGAAACCGAAACCAACCGCCGACCACACGTTCCGGGCTCGGGTGGCGGCAACGATGAGGACCGCGGTGACAGCGACCCCGATGACGGTGATGACCCATGTGGAGCCTTCCCCGAGCGAGAAGATCGCCCCGGGGTTGAAGGCCAGTTGAAGACCGAGCCAGTCACCGATCAGCGGTATACGCGCATCCTGCCGCAACGTGTTCAGAGCAAGAGTCTTGGTGCCTTGATCGATCAGGATGACGATGGCGGCGACGATGAGCATCACGGCCGACCGGCGGACTCGATCACGCATCGGCGTCTTTCTCCTTAGCTGCAGCATCCTTGGCGGCCTGTGCGCGGTCGCGCTGGTGACGCTGGCGCCCGGCCATAACCACTCCCACAACGCCGATCCCCAGAATCAGTGCCAGACCCGAGAGGAAGAACAGGGGGAGCAGTTCGAAAGCACCGCCACCGGATGCCGTGCCACCGTATGTTTGCGCGGGTCGGGCCGGTTCCGGCTCCTCCGTTGGGGAGGTTTCAGGGGTGGGGCTTGTGGTCGGAGTGCTGGGTTCCGTGTCCGTCGCGGGCGTGACGGTGTACACATACTCCCCGTTGATCGGGTGTCCGTCGGCGGAGACGGTCTTCCAGCGGACGGTGAAGATGCCGGTTGCGGCGTCGGGGGAGAGGTGTTGAGTGATCGAGTCACCGCTCACCGTTGGCGGGTCGACGGCGACGTTTGCTCCGCTTTCATCGATAACCTCGACGACCGTTGCATCGTCACCACCGGTGAGGGCCCCGGTGAACATCAAAGAGATCTCGTCGGGGGAGCCGTTGATGGTCGAGTCGGCGGTGGGGTACGACGAAACGAAGTCGTCGTGAGCGGCCGCCGGAGATGCAGTCCCAAGGACGACGGATGCCGACAACAACAGGGTGGTGAGGACGGCAGCGGTGCGTGCCGAGAGGCGTTTATGCATGGGTGTCGTGCTCTCCGGGGTGGGATTCGGGTTCGATCTGAAAGGTGGAGTGTTCGATGCTCACGGCGAAATGTTCGCTGACGCATTGCTGAAGTGATGTCAGCAGTGCGGCGGAAGCTTCCATCGTGACGGTGTCATCGACCACGACATGGGCGGTGAGCGTGGGGAGGTCGGTCGAGACCTGGGTCGCGTGGAGGTCGTGCACAGCGACCACGTGCGGCAGGGCAAGGATGTGGCGGCGGACATCCTCGAGATCGAGGCCGGCAGGTGTGGACTCCATCAATACCCGGCCGGATGCTCGCAACAGGATGAGGGTGCGGGGGATGATGAGGAGCGCGATCAAGACGCCCGCGACGGCGTCCGCCTGATACCAACCGAAAACGGCGATGAGGATGGCGCTGGCGATGACGCCGACGGAACCGAGGGCATCGTTGACGACCTCGAGGAACGCGGCGCGCATGTTGAGGTTGCGTCCGCGGCCGCTGAACAATACGAGCATGGAGGCGATGTTGGCGACGAGACCGACGATGCCGAAGAACAGCAGACTTCCCGATGCGATCTCAGGGGGCTCGAACAGCCGCCGTACGCCTTCCACGAGCGCGAAGATACCCACCCCGAGCAGCAGAGCTGCTTGAGCGAGCGCACCGAGCACCTCCGTGCGTTGAAGACCGAAGGTGTACCTGGGAGTCGGGGGACGATTCATCAGATGCGCGGCGGTGACGGCCATCGCCAACCCGACGACATCGGTGAGCATGTGCGCCGCATCAACGAGCAGTGCGAGGCTGCCTGTGATAATCGCCCCGATCACTTCGACGATGAAGACCGAAGAGGTGATCGCGAACGCGATGACCAGGCGATTGCGAGGAGTGGCGTCACCAATACCGTGACTGTGCCCTGCTTCTGTCATGGTGCTCCTTACGGCCGTCCAACGATGAGTCGGGCGACGGTCGCCGCATCACGACCCGCCCCAACGAGGGTGTCCGCATCCGCCCGGGAGTAACGGGGCATGCCAACAGTGAACAGTCCCGGGATGCGTGCACTGACGTGCAAAGGCTGACCGGGCGGCTCCGAATCGGGCAGCCATGCGTCTGCCGGCCTGTACCCGGTCGCAAGGATCACGGAATGCGGCTTCACGGACGCCCCATCGGCGAACATCACGGTGTCTCCGTGAACCTCCGTCACGGCGACGGCATGAGTGACGTCTGTCGAAGCTACGCGGGGGCGTGCCTCGGAGAGCGCACCCTTACGTCGCAGCCTCGACCAGATAGGCCGCTCCGACACCCCTGAGGGTTCCGCTCGAGTGGAGAGGGTGACGTCGTGGGAGGACGCGAGCTCCTCAGCAATCTCCACTCCGCTGAATCCGCCGCCAACGATCAACACGTGGCCGGGAGGTATCTGGGCGGGGTAGAGGTACTGGCTGGAATGCAGCACAACACCGGGTACGGCCAATCCCGGGCGCCAGCCCGGTATGCGCGGCACCGCGGCAGCTCCCGTTGCACAGACCACATTTCGGGTTTGCACTTCCCCGGCGGAGGTCGACAGATGCAGCGTGGATCCGTCGCCCAACCGGTTGATTCCAAGAGCACGAGTGCCCCACACGGTCTTCACACCGAGGGCTTTCTCCACCGAAGACAGGTAATCGGACATCTCATCCACACTCGGATGACGGTCTCCATCGCCCGGGAAAGGGAACCCGCGGACGACACTGTGGCGTGCCGCGCTGCGCAGTTTCATCGACTGCCACCGTGTGGCCCAGCTTCGTCGACCGGGGGGTGCAGAATCGATGATCACGAAGTCTTTCTGTGGCTCAAGCCCAGAGGACCTGAGCGCGGCGGCTGTCGCCAATCCGGAGTGCCCGGCACCGACGATGATGACTCGACGGTGCGATAGCGAACGCGCCATCATTCAGCACCGTTCACGGCGGCTTCAATGCTGTCCTCCAGATCGGTCCACGTTTCCAGCACGACAGGCTCCCCATCGATGAAGAACGAGGGGGTACTGCTGACACCGAGCTGCTCACCCTCGTCGAGATCGAATTGAACCCGTTCCGCTGTCGCCGGATCAGCGACCGCATCATCGAACGCGGCCATGTCCAATCCGAGTTCCTCCGCAAACCCCCGGAACAGGTCCGCACGAGACTCTTGAGCCTCACCCCATTGAGACTGCGTCTCGAACAGGCGGTGATACATGTCTTCGAGCCGTCCCTGCTGCGCTGCGGCTTCGGCAGCGATTGCGGCGTTCTTTGAGTTGAGGTGACCAGGCAGCGGGAAGTAGCGGATCACGTAGGTGATCTCGCCATCGAACTTGCCGCGGAGATCCTCGACGAGGGGATAGAAAGCACCGCAGGCCTCGCACTCGAAATCGAGGAACTCGACCACCGTCACCGCCCCTTCTCCTCCGTCATCGAGGACGTGCGAGTTCTCACGGACGACTTGTGGACCGTCAGCGGTCCCCGTCTCGGGTGCGGCAGCTTGATTCTGATTAATCAGGACGAAGACCAGTGCGACGACCAGCAACACCACGGCGAGAGACACGGTGACAAGTACCGCTTTCACGGAAGATTTCATAACACTCCAGACACACACAACGAACGGGGACGACCAGTGGAGCGCCATCGAAGAGATGGCGCCGCCGGAGTCAGGTCCGCGACAGAGAAAGCTGTGTGAGAGAAGGAGGCAATGCGAACAGGCGCCCCGTCATAGCTGCCAGTGATGGTGCGCGCGGCAAACGTTCGCGAATGTGAGAAGAGGGGACGTGACGGCGGAAGTTCCGCGTGACGATGAGCACCAAGAAGCAGCAGATGATACCCAAGAGGCACCCGGCAACGCCGATCACGATGTCGTTCGCGCTATCCCCGGCCAGGAATTGTTCCGCGGTCGCGCCGACAACGCTTTCACCCGAACCCGCCGAAAAATGACCAGCAGAAGGCGTCCCTAGTGACGACGAGGATGTGGTGCTCAGATACGGAGTCGCATCTGTCGCATCACGATGGCCGCCCGGCCACGCTCCAACAACGAGAAGAAGCGCCAGCCCGAGGGCTGTAATGATCTTCGTTATCAGGAACTCGTCGGCTCGGCTAACGCATTTGTGAGCGCGACCGTGGACGACCATGACCTCAGGATGGTACCAGCCCGACCAATCAAGTCTTCTTGCGAGCCCCAGAGCCACGCACCCGCTCTACCGGCGAAGCGAGGAAGACTTGGGACGTCCGCTGAGCCAGCCCATCACCCATTCAACTGGGCCAGTTCCAACGAACCGCCACCACAACCAACCCACCACGATCATGCCCGGAACGATCACCAGCCAGCCCAAGTAGAAGTTCTCGGCAGGGCGGCCATACGCGTTACTCCAAAATGCGATGAGACTGCCGTGCAGCAAGTACAGAGACAACGCCACCTGACCGCAGGCGCACAAGGGAACAAAGACAGCACCCCAAAAACGTTCTGCGTGCTCCCGCCGCACCGTAGCCCCCAGCACAACGCAGACGTAGACGGCGAACACCAAGCCAATATCCCTCAGAGAGTCCAGGTAGTCCCCCGATAACACCGTGCCGAAGCGCTGCCCGAAACCCCAGGCAAGATACGCCAACAGCGCCACAGCCGCCATGATCCACAACAAGCGATCGCGTTTCAAGCCGTGACGGATCAACAGGGCACCGATGAGGAACACCGGCAACAGGTTGACCACCCGATACTGAGGGCCCAGGAACATCCAGGTCGTGACCTCACGCACGGGCGGCGGCGCGGTGTAGACCCAAATCCAGGTGCGTGCGACGCTCAGCAATGGCTGACTGGCCAGGACAAGGACCGCTGTCGCGGCAATCACGACCGAGCTGCGCAGGAGTAGAAGGGGCGCGCCGATGATGATCAGCAGCCCGAGATAGCTCAGGATGACCGCCAGCCAGGAGCCCCACGTGGCCATCCAAACACCCAGGACGATGAGGAACAGGCCACGCAGAGTCTGTTGCAGCAACGTCACCCCCACAGCGCCGCCGCGTCTCCACACAAGCTCCGCCGACATGCCCATGACAAGAGCGAAGAGCGGCGACGCGACACTACTGAAGTTCGCCGTGACGAATTGCACCGCCCACGGTGCGTTCGGCACGAAAGGAGCCGCGTGCGCGATGAGCATCGCGACAATCGCGAACCCGCGGAGCGCGTCCGGAACCAGAAGACGGCTCATGTCAGAGACGCGTCGAGCTCGCCTGTGCATTCTGGGCGGCAGCGTTCTTTCGGGCTCGAAGACCATGCCCTGAGGGCATTGGTTTGACCGCATAGGAAATAGGTCAGCGGAGACTGTATAGTTCAGCTTATGCTGACCATTGCTTCTCGTCTCGACGTCATGAACCGGCTCGGCCGCGCCATGGCTGATCCTACGCGTTCTCGGATTCTCATGACTCTGCTCGGTGGCCCGAGCTACCCCGCAGTCCTGTCCCGTGAGCTAGAGCTGACGCGCTCCAACGTGTCGAACCATCTCACCTGCCTGCGTGACTGCGGGATCGTTGTCGCCGAGCCTGAGGGCCGCCAAACCCGCTACGAGATCGCCGACCCGCATCTTGCGGCTGCGCTCGTCGCGCTCGTGGACGTGACACTGGCGGTCGATGAGCACGCGCCCTGCGTGGACTCAGCGTGCATGGTGGCTGGCTGCTGTGGGACGGGGGCTGACGCGTGAGCGAGGCGTGTGGCTGCGAGCACGAGCCTGCCGCGACGGCAGGCGAAGAGATCGAAGAGGCCGAGCGGCCCTGGTGGAGAGACCGCGGGGTCATGGTGCCGGTGTTCTCCGGCGTTGCGTTCCTGGCCGGTCTGATCTTCGAGTGGTCCGGGCTCGAGATCCCGGCACTGGTGCTGTTCTGGGTCGGACTGCTGCTGGGCGCATCGACGTTCACGCCCGGCGCGATCCGGAAACTGTTCAAGGGCAAGCTCGGCATCGGGCTGCTGATGACGATCAGCGCGATCGGTGCCGTCATCCTCGGGTACGTGGAGGAGGCTGCAGCTCTGGCGTTCTTGTACTCGATCGCGGAGGCGCTTGAGGACAAGGCGATGGACCGCGCCCGCGGCGGACTGAGGGCACTACTGAAGCTCGTGCCGGAAACAGCGACCGTGCTTCAGAGCGGTGTCTCCGCGCAGGTGCCGGCGAAAGAGTTGACGGTCGGCCAGGTCATGGTGGTCCGCCCGGGTGAGCGGATCGCGACTGATGGGGTCGTGCGTTCTGGTCGCTCCAGCCTGGATACCTCGGCGATCACCGGGGAGTCGATCCCGGTCGAAGTTGAGCCCGGGAATGCGGTGTCGGCCGGTGCGATCAACAGCGCCGGTGTCCTGGAAGTCGAGGCGACCGCTGCGGGCACCGATAACTCGCTCACGACGATCGTGGAGCTGGTAGAGAAAGCGCAGACCGAGAAGGGCGAGCGTGCCCGTCTGGCGGACAGGATCGCCCGCCCGCTCGTACCCGGAGTACTGATCCTCGCTGCGCTCGTCGCGATCATCGGGTCGCTGCTGGGCGACCCGGAGGTGTGGATCACTCGCGCACTCGTCGTGCTGGTCGCCGCTTCTCCGTGTGCGCTGGCAATCTCGGTTCCGCTGACGGTCGTCGCGGCGATCGGTGCGGCGAGCAAGTTCGGCGTGATCATCAAGTCCGGCGCCGTTTTCGAGCGCTTCGGCACGGTCCGCCACGTTGCCGTCGACAAGACCGGCACCCTCACCCGCAACGAACCGGCGGTCACCGCCGTGCTCACCACAGATGGCGTTACGGAGGCTCAGGCGCTGGCGTGGGCGGCCGCGTTGGAGCAGCACAGCACCCATCCTCTCGCCTCAGCGATCACTGCCGCAGCCCCGGGGACACCGGGAGCTGCAGATGTGACCGAGCAGGCCGGGCACGGCATCGACGGCACCGTCGACGGATCGAGAATCACCGTCGGCAGTCCCCGCTGGCTGAACGCCGGCGACCTCGCGGAGCGGGTCGGCGAGTTGGAAGAGCAGGGCATGACCGTCGTGATCGTCCACCGCGACGGGTCACCGGTCGCCGCGATCGGCGTTCGGGACGAGCTGCGCCCGGAAGTCCCCGAGGTCGTCCGGACACTCACCGGCCAGGGCGTCGGGGTGACGATGCTCACCGGCGACAACGCCCGGACCGCTCGTGCACTGGCGGCACAGGCAGGGATCAGCGACGTGCGCGCGGAGCTGCGCCCGGAGGACAAGGCGACCGCGATCGGGGAACTGTCGACGGCGGGACCGGTCGCGATGATCGGCGACGGCATTAACGATGCCCCGGCCCTCGCTGGCGCGGACATCGGTATCGCGATGGGCGCGACCGGCTCCGACGCAGCGATCGAATCCGCCGACGTGGCCTTCACCGGCCATGATCTGCGCCTCATCCCGCGGGCGTTCGACCACGCCCGGCGCGGTCGACGGATCATCAACCAGAACATCGTCCTGTCGCTGCTGATTATCACCGCACTGCTCCCGCTCGCGCTCTTTGGCGTGCTGGGGCTCGCCGCGGTCGTCCTGGTCCACGAGGTTGCGGAGGTCATCGTGATCCTCAATGGTCTGCGTGCCGCCCGCACCCGCACGCCACGGTTGGGAAGCTGATGCTCGCCACCATCGGTTCAGCGATCGGCCTGTTCGCGGCGACCAACATCGACGACATCGTCGTGCTTACCGTGCTGTTCCTCGCTTCCAGTCGAGGGAAGCCCCGGCCGTGGCAGATCGTCGCGGGCCAGTATCTCGGGTTCATCACCCTCGTCGTGATCAGCGTGATCGCCGCTCTCGGTCTCACCATCGTTCCGGACGAATGGGTCGGTTTCCTGGGTCTGATCCCGCTCGGCATCGGCATCTGGACGCTCATTCGCGGCCTGCGCCGTAACGGCGATGACGATGATGACGACTCCAAGATCACCGCGGTCGGACTATGGGGTGTCGCGGGTATCACGATCGCCAACGGGGCCGACAACATCTCCCTCTACACGCCGATCTTCCGCACCAGCGCCCCCAGCGACGTCGCGATCATGATCGTCGTGTTCCTGGTCCTCGTCGCGGTCTGGTGCGCGGCCGGCCGGCTGATCGGCACCAACAAGGCTGTCACCGAGGGGCTGGAGCGCGTCGAGCACTGGCTCGTACCGGCCGTGTTCATCGGCCTGGGCCTGTTCATCCTGATCGAATCTGGGGTCATCGTCCGTCTGATCGAGGTGCTCGCATGACCTCCTCCCAGGCAGAGGCTCATCCGCCCGCTGCGAGCAAGCTGTCGTCGACCCGGCGGCGGCAGCTCACTGGTGGAGCGCTCTTGATCGCCGTGGTCGTCGTGCTGATCGATCAGGGAACCAAGGTGTGGGCCGAAGCGACCCTCACCGAGCGTGAGCGCATCCCGCTGATCGGTGACCTGCTGGGTTTGCAGCTCGCCTATAACCCCGGAGCGGCATTCTCCTTCGGGGAAGGCTTCACCTGGGTGTTCGCACTGCTCGCTGTCGCAGCCACCATCACAGCGATCGTGTTCGCGTTCCGAGTGCAACGCGTGGGATGGGCGATCGTCATCGGCGCGCTCGGCGGCGCTGCCGCCTCACACGCAGGCGACCGCCTCTTCCGCGACCCCGGATTCGCCCGGGGGCACGTCGTAGACTTCCTCGCCTACGGCAACTGGTTCATCGGGAACATCGCCGACATCGTGATCTTCGCCGCAGCGATCACCGGAGCAGTTTTCATGATCCGCACAGGCGATGAGACCACCGAGTGAGATCCGTTGTGCGGTGGTGGGATATCCGTCAACTGGCTCTCTACATCGGCGCGATCGCCGTGGGGGCGGCCGTCGGGCTGATAACGCCGCAACTTGCTCCGAGCCTCGAGCATTCGATTGAACCGGCACTGATGCTGCTGTTGTTCGCGACGTTTCTCGGCGTCCCGCTCATCGAGGTGAAACGCGCGTTCCGCGATATCAGGTTTCTAGGCACGGTGCTGGTGGCGAACTTCGTCATCGTGCCGATGCTCGCCTGGGGCCTCTCGCGCTTCGTGGTCGATGACCGGGGACTGTTGCTCGGGGTGTTGTTCGTCCTGCTGACCCCGTGCATCGATTACGTCATCGTGTTCGCCGGTCTCGCAGGTGGCGCTGGCGCACGACTGCTCGCAGCCGCGCCACTGCTGATGTTGGTCCAGATCCTGCTTCTGCCGGTGTTCCTGTTCCTCTTCGCGGGCGGCGCTGCGCTCGATGTGGTCGACATCGGCCCATTCATCCGGGCATTCCTGTTGCTGATCGTGGTCCCCCTCTCCGCAGCAACGGTGGTGCAGGCTGTTGCGCGTCGTCACCGGGGAGGCCGCTTCATAGAGAAGATCATGGCGGGCGCGATGGTGCCGCTGATGATGGTGACCCTCGCTGTGGTCATCGGCTCCCAGATCGCCGCTGTTGGATCGCAGATCACCGCCCTCCTGCGCGTCGTACCGCTCTACATCGCCTTCGTCATCCTCGCCGTCGCGATCGGGAAGCTCGCCGGCCGGGTCGCACGACTAGAGGTCCCCGCCACCCGCGCGGTGATGTTCTCCGCCGCGACGCGCAACTCGATCGTCGTCCTACCGCTCGCTCTCGCTCTCCCTGCCTCGATGAGCATCGCCCCGCTCGCGGTAGTCACACAAACCCTTGTCGAACTGGTCGCGATGATCATCCTCGTCCGTGTCGTCTCCCTCCGCGGGCGCGAACCGCGGCCCAGCCTCCCGGGAAACAGCTAGGGGCCAAGAAGCGACAAGAGAATCCGAAAGTGATCGGGTCGGGCATCGTGTGAACGTGAACTATCACCCCCGCTACAGCAACCGTCAACATGCGCTGACTGTACAGCTGGTAGTGTCTAATCGTCGGCTACCCTGATTCCACTTCGAACGTAGGACCGTCCAATGATCCGCCCCGCCCTCACTGAGCGCGCTACCGCTGCGCGCACGAGTGGGCTAGCGGCGAGGCTGCTGATCGGCCTGGGGCTAGCATTGACGCTCCTGGTCGGATCGTGGGTGGCGACGCACGCGGGGACCGAGGACCTGCAGGTAGCGCCTATCGCGGAGCTGATCGCCACGAACGACTTGGGTGTCGTGCCCGGCGTGATGGCAGACGGTCATGCTGGCGAGGCTGAAGACCTTGGTGCCGCCCTATGTCTTTTGGGAGTGGCGTGCGTGCTGGCGCTCGTCATCTCTGCCTGGCGAGCACCGTCTCGCACATGCAGCACTGGACGTGTGACGCGGAGGGTGCGAGAGACAGTCGCGCGCCAGCCGTCCCAATCACCGATGCTCACACTCACGCAACTGCGCGTTTCCCGAACCTGAATCACGATCAACTCCCTCTCATCCGTGAAAGCACGCGGATTCTCGCGCTATCAAGCGCGTTTACTGAGTTCCCAATTTGGAGTAGTCGTGACCAACCCGTTCGGGGTGGCTTCCACCACCCGCGCCACACCATCTGATCCCCAGCGAAAGTTTGAACACACGTTTCGTGCCGTCGCCGCGATGGTCGCCGTCGCCACCGTGCTTACAGTCACGGGCTGCACGTCCCAAAGTGACCTCGCTGATGCGATGAACAACGGCACCGGTTCCACCAGCGTCGACGAGCGCGTCGTCGAGATACCTGCGGACGAGCGCGGCGAGACGGTGGTATTTGCCGGCGTCGACGAGCGCGACAACCCGATCAGTAGCGGCGAATTCGCTGGCGAGGTCTACGTCGTGAACTTCTGGTATGCGGCGTGCGGGCCGTGCCGGGTCGAGGCGCCGCTGCTGGAGGAGGTGTGGCAGAGCTATCAGACCGAGGGGGTGGGTTTCATCGGGGTGAATATCTACGACCAGCCTGCCACCGCGTTGTCCTTCACGGAGGACTACGGGATCACGTACCGCAGCGTGATCGACATCGTCGACGGGAAGACGAAGCTCGCGTTTGCGGCGGTCACCCCCATTCAGGCGACGCCGACGACTCTTGTTATGGACCGCGAGGGTAGGGTCGCCGCGCGAATCATCGGTCAGCTACCGGCCGCGTCTATCCTGTCCACCCTGATCGCAGACGCGCTGGCGGAAAGCGAATGAATGCCGAGGGGCTCATTTTCGACGGTGCGCTGTGGGTGGCTGTGCTCATCGCCATGCTGGCGGGGCTGATCTCCTTCGTCTCCCCGTGTGTGCTCCCGTTGGTGCCCGGCTACTTCGGCTACCTCGGCTCTTCCCTCTCCAGCTCGCCGACACGGACTCCCGCTTCTGGTCGTGGACGACTGTTCGGTGGGGTGGCATTGTTTGTGGCAGGGTTCACGCTCGTGTTCATGACCGTCACGGTGCTCGGTGGGGTCGCGGGGATGTTTTTCCTCGAGTACGCCAACATCCTCACTCGGGTGCTCGGAGTGGTCGTCGTCGTTCTGGGTCTGGTCTTCATCGGGGCATTCCCCCGCACGCAACGCACCCTCCGACCCCGTTTCCGCGGCAACCTAGGCCTGCTCAGCGCGCCGCTGCTGGGAATAGCGCTCGGGATCGGGTGGACGCCCTGCATCGGACCGACGCTCGCGGCGATTATGTCGGTGTCGTGGAATCTCGGGGACCCCGGCCGTGCTGCGCTGCTGGGGCTGGCGTACTCACTCGGCCTGGGCATTCCGTTTTTCCTACTCGCGCTCGGACTGGGCTGGGCCACCCGATCGGTTGCTTTCCTCCGCCGTCATATCCGGGTAGTCAACATCATTGGCGGCAGCATGCTGATCGCGCTGGGTGTGCTGATGGTCACGGGCATCTGGGGCATGCTGATGTCAGTTCTGCAGGGGGTGATGCTCAGTGTCACGCTCCCTCTCTGACCAGCTTCCTGCCGACCCCTCTCGACCCGCCGATCACATCGATCAGGAAGAGCCGGACACCGTCACGTCCCCGACGCTGGGAGCCGTCGGGTGGCTGCGGTGGGGGTGGCGGCAGCTGACCAGCATGCGCACCGCCATCCTGCTGCTGCTCCTGTTGGCCATCGCATCAGTTCCCGGGTCCATTTTCCCTCAGCGCACTGCGGACCCCAACGGGGTCGTCCAATACTTCCGGGACAACCCGGACCTGGCGTCTTTCCTCGACGGCATCCAGGTGTTCGATCTGTACAACTCTGCCTGGTTCTCAGGTATCTACCTGTTGCTTTTCATCTCCTTGATCGGCTGCATCATTCCTCGCACCCGACACCATTGGAAGGCGCTCCGCTCCCGTCCACCACGCACCCCGGCGCGGCTCAGTCGGCTGGGCACCCACCTCCACGTTGACGTCCCGCCGAAAGCTGAGGACATAGGCGCGGACGCGGACGCGGCGATCACCGCCGCGACAACAGATCTGCGTCGACGCGGATACCGTGTTCAGCGGTATGACACCGCCCGCTCGTGGTCGGTGTCGGCCGAACGCGGGTACCTTCGAGAAACCGGCAACCTTCTCTTTCACGCATCTCTCGTTGGGGTGCTGGTCGCTGTGCTCGCCTCCAGCGGGTTTTCCTACACCGGGCAAAGGGTCATCGTTGAGGGGACCACCTTCGTCAACACCCTCAACGACTACTCCTCGTTCAGCCCCGGCAGGTTCGTGAACGGTACACAGCTGGACCCATACTCGCTGACCCTCGACAGCTTCGAGGTCAACTACGTGCCCTTGGGGTCTGCCGGGGCCGGCCAAGCAGGCGACTTCGCCGCCAACCTCACTATCCGTGATGCCCGCGCCGGGACAGAGGGCACGGAGAAGGTGCGCGTGAACCACCCCATCACTGTCGGCAGTGAACGGGTTTACCTGCTTGGAAATGGCTACGCACCCACCATCACCGTCAGAGATCCTGAGGGGACGATCGTGTACAGCGAGTCGCAGCCCTTCCTCCCGCAGGACTCCATGATGACCTCGCTCGGCGTCATTAAGGTGCCGGATGGGCTTGCCGAACAGATCGGGCTCATCGGGTTCTTCTACCCAACCCAAGGTGTTCTTGACTCCGGGGCGTTCACCTCGGTGTATCCCGACCTGCTGAATCCGGTCGTCACGTTTAACGTGTTCTCCGGCAGCCTCGGCATCGACGACGGCGTACCCCGGTCGGTGTACACCCTCGACACCACCGACATGACCCAGCTCACGGGCGGCGGTAGCGGCACGGAGTCGATCGAGCTCACGCCCGGGCAGACCGCAGACCTTCCCAACGGGTGGGGAACTGTCACCTTCGAGGATGCGTCCGACGGCTCGGATCCGCTGGCAGCAGTGAAGAGGTTCGCGTCGTTGGATATCAAACGTGACACGGGTGGAACATGGGTGCTCGCCTTCGCCACCCTCGCCACCCTGGGCCTAATCATCGGCCTTCTCGTTCCCCGACGGCGGGTGTTCGTCAAGGCATCCGTCGTCGGCTCCCCGGTAGCACCCTCCCTGCACCTGGAATTCGCCGGCCTCGCGCGAGGAGAGGACCCGCAGCTTCCGGACGAAATAGCCCACCTCCGCGACAACCACATGGCCCGCCGCGGAGGCTCAAGCCCACAGATGCCCCGCCGAAGGAAGCCATGATGAAGTCCTCCCGGAAAGTCACCCTCATCACAATCGCTACCGTGATCGCGCTGTCACCGGCGCGATTATCTACACGATCGCCACCCGTCCAAAAGCGTCCACAGACGACAATGCCGCCGCACTTATTGGTGCTCGCGCCAACTCGCACGTGTTGGACAGCGCTGGACCCGATCCCCCGACACTGGTGGAGTTTCTCGACTTCGAATGCGAGGCCTGCGGGGCGTTCTACCCGTTCACCACGGTGATCGCACTTGGTGCGATCACCGGTTTCGCGATGGCTGGAATCAGCCATCGGCACTTCCACTCCAGCCCCCGTTCCGCCCGAGGAGAAACTGATGCCTGAACCCGAATCCCTGACCATGGACGGCATCGCTCTGCTGTTGGTGTGGACCGCAATTGCCGTATATCTGCTCGCGTTCGTCGCCTACGCAATCGACCTTGCCCAACGCTCAGTGCGCCGCGATGAGGTCCAACGGGTACCCGCGCTCGTGGCCGCCAACGGCGAAGCAAAGGCGCACGATACCGACGACGAACGCCCAACACTGAACGAAGTCCGTACCCGGCCAGGCCAGCGGCAACGTCTGCTCTGGGCGCGCATCGGCACTGTCCTGACCGGGTTCGCGTTTATCTTTCACCTCGCTGGCACTTTAGGGCGAGGGATCGCCGCAGACCGGGTCCCGTGGGCGAACATGTACGAGTTCGCCCTCACCGGTACCCTGCTGGTCGTCGCGGTCTACATGGTCGTACTCCGCCGGTACGACCTACGCTTCCTAGGCTCGTTCCTCATCGGCATGGTCGCGCTACTGCTCGGGGGAGCGACCCTTGCCTTCTACGTCGAGATAACCCCTCTGATGGATCCACTCAAGAGCGTATGGCTCGTCATCCACGTCTTCGTCGCCTCCCTCGGCACCGCCCTCTTCGCCATCTCCTGCGGACTATCAGCCACACAACTCATGCAGGCCCGACGCGAGCGACGGATCGCGGCGAAAGGCGAGGCGGCGAAGATGGCCGGGGCGGGATATCTGCGCACGCTCCCGACCGCCGAAACGCTGGAGTCCCTCGCCTATAGGTTCGCGATCGTCGGGTTCATCTTCTGGACGTTCACCTTGGTCGCCGGATCAATCTGGGCCAACGATTCCTGGGGACGATACTGGGGATTCGACACCAAGGAAGTTTGGACGTTCGTGATCTGGGTGCTGTACGCAGGCTACATCCACGCGCGGGCGACCCGCGGCTGGCGGGGCAACCCGTCGGCATGGCTGTCGATCGTCGGCTTCACCGCAGTGCTGTTCAACTTCACGATCGTGAACGTGTTCTTCAAGGGCCTGCATGCATACTCCGGCCTCAACTGACGATCAACGCCGCTTCACTAACAAAGGACGCACCGCTCCGTGTTCACAGCACTGCTAGATCCCGGCCGGCCTCCACGGTCGCAGGCGGGTACGGGTACCCTCCACCGTCGCAATAACTTCTACGTGTGGGACCCACGTTGAGGGGCGATCGTAGTCGAAGATTGGTAACCGCGTGCCTGGTTGCACTCTCGATGGCTGTCATCGACCAGGGCACGAAGGCCCTGGCGCTTGCGCAACTGAGCGAGCAAGAGCGCACTCCGCTAGTCGGTGATCTGTTCGGCATGCAGCTCGCTTTCAACCCCGGCACCATTATGTCTTTCGGCTCAAGCAGCACCTTTGTGTTCACGGTGATCGGAACCGTAGCCGTAATTGCGTTGTTCTACGCCGCATGGCGGGCGACATCCACAACGTGGGCAGTCGCCATCGGATTTGTTTGGGGTGGAGCGGCCGGGAACCTCATCGACCGCCTCTTCGCCCCTCCCGGGTTCGCCCGCGGTCACGTCACCGATTTCCTCGCCTATGGCAACCTCTTCATCGGAAATATCGCCGACGTCGCCCTCGGAATCGGTGTCGGACTCGGCATCCTCCAGATGCTCCGCAGCCGCCAACCGCAACCGTCCAGTGAACATGCAACGGAGATCTCCGCCGACGAGAAGTAACCTCGGTTTATCAAGGTGAAACGCGCATTCCGTGACATCTACGCTTATGGCACGACGTGAGGAGGAGATATGGCGGCTGTGCGCCTGATCTACAAGCGGCCCGATGGTAAGTGGGCATGGAAGCTCACATCCCAGGGCCACGTCATCGCCACCGACGGGGGACGAGGCTATAGAAACGAAGCGGATTGCCGGCGGATTGCCGACGCCGTCATCGGGGGAGCCTTTTCCGACGCTGAGACGAGAGTTCTCCGCTAGCTCACATCAGGCAGACATCCTTAGTAGCACTCAACGAGGGGTGTTCATGTTCAGTCTCGGCAGTGGCAGCGTTGATGAGGCACTCGCGGTCGGCGATCCGCTCCGATATGAATTCTTTGACGCGGCGACCACGCCGGAAACGATCGTTTCCGGCGAACTCGCGTTACACGTCACCGGACGCTCGCCGCTAACGCCCGCCGGTATCTGCTTTCGGCAGGCGTTTCCGGCGTTCAGGTAGCTGATCTGGCTGCCCTCGCTCGTCGTCTGTCGATGCGAGTTGGCGTGGTTGGTTTCGTTCCGCGCGGAGTTGTTGCTCGATCTTGGCGTGTGCTTATCGCTCGCTGCGGTCGGCTCTGACGATGGACCGCAGGACGAACCAGAATGCCGCGACGACGGCGATCGTGGGGATGACGGACCAAAAGGCGTTGGTCCAGTAGTCATTGAGATTCATCCGCGCCTCCCGGGGGGTTCACGCAGCACGAGCGCCAGTCCGACGATCGCGAGGATGAACGCTGTTTCGTAGCTTCCAAGCGTGTATGCCCAGAATGACCATTGGTCTGGGACGGTTGTGTCGATGAGGAGATGAGCTGCGATCAGTGCGACGGCGACCAGGAGGAGGATGGCCCCGCCACGTACGAGACGATCGTGACGCAGCCGCGGGGACAGGCGGCTGGTGGGCGTGACTGGTTGAGCAGGAACGTCTCGTTGTGGTCTGAGAGGAGCAGGGTACGGGTGGCGGGTCATCTGAATATGGCTCCGATGAGGTAGAAGCTCGCAAGGGCGAGAAGTAGGGCGAGGACTGTGGCGCACGCGACGAAGACGGATATGCGTCGGAAGGGATTGCGGCGGGGGACCATGGGTGGCCGTTCTGGTGGTGGCTTTCTCTACCGGGCGGGGGCGAGGATGGTTGTGTCGTCTGCTGTGATCTGGACGATGCCGCGGTCGTCGACAACGATGAAGCGTTCGTCATCGATCGCGGTGAAGGCCTGAGCGGCCCCTTGAAGCGCGTCGAGGCGTTGCCATGTTCCTTCGGTATTCTGTGACCAGAGGGCACCGTCGGTTCCGACTCCTGCGAGCGAGCCATTGGGTTTGGCGTCGAGTGTGTAGAGCAGGGGGGCGTCGGCGATGGGGGTGAAGGTGGCGCCGTTGTCGGTGCTGAGGAGCAGTCCTTCTTCTGAGGCCGCGTAGAGACCGTCGCCGTTGGCGGCGAGGTCTGCCGCGGCAAGCGTTGCGCCGCGGGTCCATTCGAGACCGTCGTCAGTGCTGATGAGCAGATCGACGCCATCGGACGCGATCCCGTAGAGAGTGCCGTCCGGTCCGGCGGTGAGGACATGGAAGTCCGTGCTGCCAGTGAGCGCGATCGGTGACCACGACTCGCCGAAGTCGTCACTGCGAATGACACCTAGGTTCGGGGAGCCGAGCTCTGCGGGTGTCTGTGTGCCCGGGTGTCCGGATGCGAAGAGGGCGTCGTCGAGGACGGTAAAGCCCATCGCATCGAAATCGTGGCCTCCGATGGGACCGGCGATCGCACCTTCGGGTGTGAGGGTGAAGAGCCCTCCGTGGGTGGCTACGAAGAGGTCCTCACCGCGGGGGTCAGCGGCAACACCGTGAATGTGTTGGATGACGGGGGGGACCGCGTTGGTGCCGGAGGCCTGCGGCACGGCGCAGCCGGTGAGGGCGACGGCTACGAGAGCGATCGCGAAAGCGGGTAGGGGCGAGTGGCGGTTCATGAGACTCCGACTTGAAGAAATGCATGCGGGTGCGCGAGCGGTACGCGAATGAGAGTCGCGACAGGGCACCAGCGCGGTGGCGTGGGTTACTGCGAGATGGCCAGTTCGGGGGTGCGGGCGAGCGCCGCACCCCCGAAGGTAGATCAGAGTGTGGCGAGGAGATCTTTCATCGTGGCGATCTCCGTGGTCTGCGCCTCGATGATCGTCTCGGCCAGAGCGACCGCGTCGCTGTTCTGGCCGTTGTCGACCTCTTCTTGGGCCATCTCGACGGCACCCTCGTGGTGCTGAATCATCTGCTCGAGGAACAGGCGGCTGGCGTCCGCACCGGTGGCATCCTCGAGAGCCTGCATGTCATCCTCCGACATCATGCCACCGCCGTGATCCATGCCCTCCATGTCGGAGGTATCAGCGCCCCACTCTTCGAGCCACTGGTCCATTTTCTGGATCTCGGGCTCCTGCGCGGCCTTGATCTCTTCCGCAAGAGCGACGACACGTTCGTCGACACCCTCCTTGCTAAGGAGCATGTCGGACATGTCGATGGCCTGGGCGTGGTGCTCTTTCATCATGCTGGCGAACATGATGTCGGCGTCGTTGGCGTCCGCGGACGCCGGGGCCGAGGTGCTGCTTTCGTGGTTCATGCCGGGCATGTCGCCGCCGGAGGTGGTACCGGCGCAGCCGGCGAGTCCAAGCACTGCGGCGAGGGTGAGTGCGGCTGTCGCCGCAAACCGGGTCTTCATGATGGGGTTCTCCAAGAGTCGATGATGGTGCCCAGCGAGAGAGGCTGGGCGAGGGCGTTACCCGCGGAAAGCGGGCGCGCCTGCCATCACGTGCGACTGATGCAGAGAACGGTGAGAGACGGAGGCCGCAGCGGATGCAGCGCATCCCGGAGATGTAGGCGGGACACGGGCGTTCCCGGGGAATGTGCGACGGTTCGCCACCAGGCGGACGGCCGGGCGAGCAGCACGACAGCGATGAGGAGCGCGAGAACGCAGGCCATCCACGCCATGCCGTGATCGTCAGAACACGTGGCGCACCCCGCCTCGTCCACCGCTGCGGCGTCGCCAGAGGCGTGTGCGGGGTGAGCATCGGCATGCGCGGGTGCGACGGCGATGGTCTCACTGTGCCCGGAGGGCATGGTGTGCGTGTTCATCGAGTGCATCGCCAGAAGCCCGAAGATCACGGAAAAGGCGACGGCGACGACGGTCAGGAGGGTGCGGGTGAGGGTGCGCTGGTCATGCACGCGCCGTGCGATCGTCATCAACACTGTCCCACCTCCCTTTCTTCCAGGGTACGTCGCCGCCGCCCATGCGCCTACTTGTCGACGACGGCGTCCGGGCTGAGGTTCAGCCGTCGCAGCAACTGCGCATTCAGCGCGACAACGATCGTGGATAGTGACATCAACACCGCACCGACCGACATCGGCAACACGAACCCGACGGGGGCGAGCACACCGGCAGCCAACGGCACCGAGAGAAGGTTGTACCCGGCGGCCCACCAGAGGTTCTGTTTCATCTTCCGGTAACTGGCCCGCGACAGCTCAATCACGGAGATCACCGATCGGGGGTCGTCGCTGGCGAGGATGACACCTGCGGAGGCGATCGCAACGTCCGTTCCTGCACCGATCGCAATCCCTACGTCTGCCTGGGCGAGGGCGGGGGCGTCGTTCACGCCGTCACCGACCATCGCGACCTTGCGGCCTTCGTTTTGCAGTTCTTTCACCTTGGAGGCTTTGTCCTCCGGACGGACCCCGGCGAAGTACCGGTCGATACCCAGCTCGCCGGCGACGGACGCGGCGACCGCATCGGCGTCACCGGTGATCATCACCACCTGCACGCCCCGTTCGTGGAGCGCATCGACCGCGTTACGCGACTCGGACCGGATCTCATCCGCCAGGCGCAGCGCGCCCGTCACCTGACCGTCAACGAGCACGTGGAGGATGATCGCACCCTCACCGCGCCACTCGTCGGCCACCGGCAGCTCGGTGGCGTGTTCTTGCTCGAGCATGTACGGGCCGCCGACCTGCACGACGTGTCCGTCGACACGGGCACGCACCCCCACGGCGGGGGAGGATTCAAAATCGGTCGATCGCGGAACGGTGAGGTTCTTCTCTTTCGCTGCGTTGACGATCGCACGGGCGAGGGGGTGCTCGGAGTCCGCTTCCGCGGCCGCCGCCCACGCGAGCAGCTGATCGGCGTCGGCCCCTGTGACGGGATCGATCGCGGTCACGGCGGGGGTGCCCTTGGTGAGCGTGCCGGTCTTGTCGAACAGGATCGTGTCGACGGTGCGCATGCTCTCCAGGGCGAGACGATCCTTGATCAGCACACCTCCACGGGCGGCGCGTTCGGTCGCTATCGACACGACCAGTGGGATCGCGAGACCCAGCGCGTGCGGGCAGGCGATGACCAGCACGGTGATGGTGCGGATCACGGCTGCCTCGGGCTGGCCGACGAGAGTCCACACAATCGCGGTGATCGCGGCAGCGCCGAGCGCGAACCAGAACAGCCACCCCGCTGCCTTATCCGCGAGTCGTTGCGCCCGCGACGATGAACTCTGCGCCTCCGTGACCAGTTTCTGGATGCCCGCGAGTGCGGTGTCTTCACCAATGGCGGTGATCTCTACCCGCACCCCGGAATCGGTGGCTACGGTTCCAGCGATTACCGGGTCACCATCGCTGCGGCGCACCGGCCGAGACTCTCCTGTGATCATCGACTCGTCCATGCTGGCCGAACCCTGCACGATCCGCCCATCCGCGGGGACCCGCCCGCCCGGACGCACCACCACCACGTCTCCGACCTGCAGATCAGCCGGTGCGACGGTGACAGTGGTGTCTCCGTCGACCTTCTCCGCCTCGTCGGGCAGCAATGCGGCGAGGGAATCCAACGCCGACGTCGTCTGGGCGAGGGAACGCATCTCGATCCAGTGGCCGAGCAGCATGATCACGATCAGCAGCGCCAGCTCCCACCAGAAATCCAGCTCGTGGTGCAGCAGCCCGATGCTCGCCCCCCAGGAGGCGAGGAACGCCACGGTGATCGCGAGGGCGATCAGCAGCATCATCCCCGGTTTGCGGGCACGAAGTTCACCGACCGCACCGGTCAGGAACGGGGCACCGCCCCACACGTACATCACCGTTCCGAGAGCCGGTGACACCCACGCGACCCACGCCGCGTCCGGCAGCGGGTACCCCAGGATCATCGAGAACATCGTCGAGAATCCGACCACCGGCACGGCGAGGAGCAGCATGATCCAGAACAGGCGCCGGAACTGCCCCACATGATCCCCGTGGCCGCCATGCCCGCCGTGACCGGCGTGATCTTCGTGGCCGCCGTGCCCGGTGTCTTCGTGCGGTGCAGCGTGATCGTGGCTCATCGCCCCATGGTCGTGCTCCGTCGTTGCCGCCGCCGTGTGGTTGCGGTGCGCGGTGTGATCGGTGTGTTCGTCGTGCTGGCTCATCGGAGACTCCTTGCTCAGGTGCGCCCGGGGTAAGCCGGACGCCGACAGATGCAACTCAGGGCTGGCTGGTCGCGAGAGCGTAGCCGGCCTCCTCCACCGCAGCCTTCACAGCGGCGGGGTCAACCGGGGCGGTGCTGCGGATGGTCACCCGGGAGGTGCCACCCGCGTTGAGATCCACGGTGACGGACTCGACACCGTCGACAGCGCCCAGCTCCTCACTGACGCTCGATGCGCAATGCGAGCATGTCATCCCGTCGACGAGCACCTCCGATGTGACCGCAGAATCGTCGTGGACGGCTGTCTCTGTGTTCGATGGGGCAGCGCAGCATGCGCAACCAGCGTTCGCATCCGTCAGTCCCAGCTCGATGCGATCAGTCATGGTGTTCTCCTTTACTAAACAGACGTGTGGTCATGAACGAACCAGGCGGGCGATGGCTTCGTTGGCCTCACGAACCTTCTCCGCTGCGAAGTCGCCACCCTCAGCACTTGCCTGAGCGACGCAGTGACTCAGATGATCGCTCAGCAACGACAACGCCACCGTCTCCAGGGCCTTCGTCGCCGCAGAGACCTGCGTAAGGATGTCGATGCAGTACTTGTCCTCATCAACCATCCGGGAGATCCCCCGCACCTGGCCTTCGACGCGATTCAACCGCTTGCGCAGGTCGTCCTTGCTTCCGTCGTACCCGTTCATGCCTCGAGCATACCCCCTGGGGGTATCTAACTCAATGTTTTCGCTTCTATTCCCGCTAGGCGAACGTGGTCGCCGACTCTGTTCAGCTCACAGGCTGATCTGCGCAGCGCGGCGGCTTATCAATACCGGGTTACCAGACCCCAGCGGGGTATTCAAGGGCCTCAGTGCGCGGGCGATGCGAGCGTACTTTCGTGGCTCACGAAAGGAGTTCTCTCATGACCGTCACCGAAGAAATGCTCAGCACGTATCCGAAAGATCTGGGCGGAATTGATCAGAAGAAGCTCGTCGACTGCATCGACGCGTGTCTCGCGTGCGCGCAAGCCTGCACCGCATGTGCCGACGCTTGCCTCAGCGAGGACATGGTTGCTGACCTAATCAAGTGCATTCGCGCGAACCAGGACTGTGCAGACCTTTGCGTAACCACCACCCGGATCCTCTCCCGTCGCACCGGGCACGACGCCAGCGTCACCCGTGCCGCGCTCGAAGCTTGCCGAGCGGCGTGCCTGAGCTGTGCTAACGAGTGTGAACAGCACACCATGCACGAACACTGCACGATCTGCGCTGAGGCATACCGACGCTGCGAACAGGCGTGCGTTGCACTGCTGGAGTCGCTATGACAAGCCAGCACGCCGACAACGGTTCACGCCCGCCGGCCGGCCACTCCCAGGGGAAGAATCAGGGCGGGATGTCGAGCTACCTTAAGCTCGCCGTCTCGCTATCGCTCAGCTTCGTTGTGATGTACTTCCTCACGTTTGCGATGATCAACGTCCTGGACGATCTCTTCCTCAACATCAGCAACCTCTACATGGCACTGATGATGGTCTTCCCCATGGGCATCATCATGGTCATCGTCATGTGGAAGATGTTCCCGAACAAGGCCGCGAACATCAGCTTGCTCGTAGGTTTCGCCGCGCTTTTCCTTGTCGCCTTCTTCATGGGACGCTCGGAAGCGTTCGTCGGTAACGACCAGTTCCTCCGTTCCATGATCCCGCATCACTCTCGAGCGATTCTGGTGTGTGAGCAATCAGACATCAGCGACCCGGAGATCCAAGATCTCTGTGAGCAGATCATCTCGTCACAGCAGGAAGAGATCGACCAGATGAATGAGATTCTCGACCGTCTCGACGATTAGTGGGGCGTCGGCACCACCCTTGCGACGAGTGGACCGGCTACCGCGCTCATGACGAGCGGACCGGATCACCGCCGTCGACAGGGTCCGGGTCGACCAGGCAACCTTACGCCTCAGCCTTACGCGAGAGCTGCCGAAAACGATCGTTTACGGCGTGATTTCGTATTCTGCTCTGCGAGGGGTGCCGCAAACGTGCACCGGAAGCCGGTTTCGGCAGACTGTTTCGGCGCGCTGGAGGGCCGAGCCTCGCGCTCGATGCCGAGCTTGAGGGTCGAGGAGCGGCGGCGTCGGTGGATGACGAAGAAGGGGCGACCCGAGGCCGCCCCTTCTTCTTGCGTGAATCGTGACTCAGTGCCCGGCGCCGAGGTTTCCGGTGAGGCGGCCGTGGAACGCTGCTGCGGTGTCGTTCAGGCCTTGGATGGTGACGGTCTTCCCGTGGTTTTCGTACTTGGTGACGATGGCGTCGAGGGCGGCCACGGTGGAAGCGTCCCAGACGTGGGAGTGACTCATGTCGATGACTACCGTGTCGGGGTCGTCGCCGTACTCGAACTGGGTGGTGAGGTCGTTGCTGGAGGCGAAGAAGAGTTCTCCATCGACGGCGTAATGCGCTGTGTCGCCGTCGTCACTGAGGGTGCGGGTGACGCTGACGAAGTGTGCGACGCGTCGGGCGAACATGATCATCGCGGCCACGACTCCGAGGATGACGCCAACGGCGAGGTTGTGGGTCCAGACGGTGGCGATGACGGTGATGAGCATGACGGCGGTCTCGCTCTTCGGCATGCGCTTGAGCGTGCTCAGGCGGATGCTGTGCCAGTCGAAAGTCGCAATCGAGACGAGGATCATGACGGCGACGAGCGCTGCCATGGGAATGATCGCCACCACGTCGCCGAGCGCGAGCACGAGGACCAGCAGGAAGACGCCGGCGAGGAAGGTCGAGATCCGGGTGCGTGCGCCGGAGGCTTTGACGTTGATCATGGTCTGGCCGATCATCGCGCAGCCACCCATGCCGCCGAACGCGCCGGAGAGAACGTTCGCGGCGCCCTGTCCAAGTGCCTCGCGGGTCTTGCGGGAGTGGGTGTCGGTGATGTCGTCAACGAGCTTCGCGGTCATGAGCGACTCGAGCAGGCCGACCACGGCCATAGCCAGCGCGTAGGGAGCGATGATCTGCAGCGTCTCGAAGGTGAGCGGCACATTCGGAATGAACAGCGCCGGCAAGCTCTCGGGAAGTTCTCCCTGATCGCCCACGTTCGGCACGTTCCACGCGAAGACCACGACTGCCGCGGTGAGCAGCACGATCGCGACGAGTGGCGCCGGGATCACCTTCGTGATCCGCGGCATGAGATACATCACCAGCAGGCCGACCGCGACGAGCGGGTAGACCAGCCAGGGAACGCCGATGAGCTGCGGAAACTGCGAAGTGAAGATCAAGATCGCCAGAGCGTTCACGAACCCGACCATCACCGAGCGCGGGATGAACCGCATCAGCTTGGCGACCCCGAGCAACGCGAGGACGATCTGGATGAGTCCACCGAGCAGGACCGTGGCGATGAAGTAGTCCATGCCGTACTCACGAGCGACGGGCGCGATGACGAGCGCGATTGCTCCGGTGGCCGCGGTGATCATGGCAGGGCGTCCGCCGAGGAACGCGATCGCGACGGCCATGATGAAGGACGAGAACAGGCCGACTCGGGGGTCGACGCCCGCGATGATCGAGAACGCGATCGCCTCCGGGATCAGGGCAAGGGCGACGACGAGGCCCGCGAGGACTTCACGGGTCAAAAGGCGCGGGCTGCGCAGCGCCTGCATGACGGTGGGTTCGATGCGGTAACGCGACGCGGAGTCGCGGGTGGGGGTGACGGCAGTCATGTGCCCTCCGGGTGCTGGGCTCTCTCGTGAGAGCGCGGGAAACGAATGGGAGCGCAGCGGTGCGCAGGCGTCGGTCAGGCCGACACGGAAAGATAAGGGGAGCGGGCGCGAGAGCCGCGCCGATCTAGACTCTAACGTAACGTGAGTGTTGTGGGGAAATCAGTGGAAGACGAACACAGGACCGTCGAGACGATGCGGATCGGCGAAGTGGCCGAGCGCACGGCGCTCTCGTTCCGCTCGCTTCGACACTGGGACGACGTGGGGCTCGTGCAGCCGTCCGCGCGCACGGAGGGCGGGTTCCGGCTTTACACCGAGAAAGATGTCGATCGCATCCTCATCATCCGCAGAATGAAACCGTTGGGATACACCCTCGACGAGATGCGCGAACTCCTCGACGTCGTCGACGCCCTCACCGTCGACCCGAGCGACGTGGCGTTGCGCGCCCGGATCGATGACATCCGCGACGGCGCCGACCAGCGTCGCCAGAAACTCACGGAGCAGCTCGCCATGGCCGACGAGTTCGTGCAACTGCTCGGTCAGCTCTAAAGAGAGACGGATGCACCGCGTTGGAGGCCTCGGCCCATAGTCGATCGGTCTGCCGAAAACGATCGTTTCCGGCAGCCCCCTCCCAGGCCGCCGGCCGACCACACGACACGCCGGCCGTGCGCCGACCGAAACCCCCTGCCGGAACCTGCCGCGCCGAAACCGTCCGCTCGACGTTTTAGGCAGGACGGGTTGAGACGCGATTACCGACAAGTTTCGTGAGACAACGGGCGCTTTCGGCGCCGCATCAGCCACCCGTCTTTCCGGGGCTGCTCTGTCTCACCAGCCGACAACTTTCGTGAGATCGGACAACGATGGTCCGCGCATCGCCTCAGCCGATCACATCGCGGCGTCGCAGCGCCCAGGCGCTTCCGGCGACGAATGCGACGTTCACCGCCCAGAGCGCCACGGTGCCGCGGGGATCGAACCCCTCCGCGAGCGGAGCCTGGTGGAACGCCCAGGAGTACGGTGAGATCGCCCGGAGCCACTCGGCGTTCTCCACCTGGTTCGCGATCGCGTTGAAGGCGTACCCGGCGACGGCGATTCCCGCGCCCCCTGCGACAGCCCAGGAAGTGCGACCGAAGAGAGCGCCCAGCAGGAGCGCGGCGCTCCCCGAGAGCATCGTGAGGCCGACGAAGACGACGGTGGTGTCGATGATGCGGATCGGATCGATGTCGAGCTGTGCCGAGTCGTTGAGCAGGGCGACGACAGCGCCCGCGAACACGCCCAGCCACGCGAGCCGGGCGAGGATGGCGAAGGCGGACGCGATCGCGTATCCGACCCGTCCCACACCGTGAGCCAGGTCGAGTTCGAGGCGCCCTGACGCCTCCGCGCCGGCGATGGCGCCCGCTCCCCAGGACGTGCCTGCGATGGTCAGGAGGAGGAAGCCGATGAGGCCGTAGAAGGTGCCCTGGGCGTAGCCCGCCCCGGTGCCGATCTGGTCGTAGCCGAGTGCTCCCACGAGCTCCGGGGGCAGGCTGTCGATGATCTGCTGCATCTGCCCGTTGCCGCCGATGCTCGGGAACAGCGGCAGGTACAGGAACAGCACCGCCGCGACGCCGATGGTCCAGCCCACCGTTCCGCGCCAGCTTTCGCGGAGAGCGCGCCGGAAGATGGGAAGCGCGTCACGCATTGCCCTGACCTGCCTCGAGACGCGAGGAGTCACCGTAGAGCCGCAGGACCGATTCCTCCAGGTCTGGTTCCTCGATCGCGAGGTCGAGGACGTGGTGCTGCGCCAGCACCTTCACCAGCGGGTCGATGGCACCTTCGACGGTGGCATTCACCTGCACGATGTCCGTCTCGCCGCGGACGTCGAGCTCGGAGATCTGCGGCAGTGCACCGAGTTGCTCCCGGATCAGGGCCGCTGCCGTCGTATCGAGACCGACGCGTACGCGCCGGATCGCGCCGAGTCTGAGTGAGGCCACATCACCCTCCGCCACGACCCTTCCTCGACTGAGGACGGCGACGATGTCGGCCGTCTGCTGGATCTCACTCAGCACATGGGAGCTCAGCAGCACGGTCTGGCCGCGATCTCTGGCTTCGCTGACGAGGTGGAGGAACTCTCTCTGGACGAGCGGGTCGAGCCCGCTGGTCGGCTCGTCCAGCACGAGCAACGGCGGTTCGTGCATGAAGGCTTGGACGATCCCGAGCTTCTGCTTGTTGCCCTTCGAGAGCGCGCGCACCGGTCGACTCAGATCGAGGTCGAGTCGGTCCGCGAGGCGGTCGATCGTGCCGGGGTTCACCGGGCCGGACACCTCGGTGTAGAAGTCGAGCATGCGGCGTCCCGTCGTGCGGTCGTCGAGTCGGAGCTCGCCGGGGATGAAGCCGATGCGTCGTCGGAGGGCCGGGCCGCCGCGACGCGGGTCTTCGCCCAGGACCCGGATAGCGCCCGACGTGGGGCGGATGATGTCGAGGATCATGCGCAGCGTGGTGGTCTTTCCTGCGCCGTTAGGGCCGATGAGCCCGAACACGGTGCCGGGATCGACGCGGAGATCGATGGAGTCGACCGCTGTGTGCCGACCGTACTGTTTGCGAAGGTGAGTGAGTTCGATGGCAGGGGTCATGGCCCTGCTCCTTTCGGAGGGTAAGGGGGACCAGGTTCGGAGATCTCGTCAGCGGGGAGGATCCGGGTCCTGATTCGGGTCGTTCTCCCCCTTGTCCGAGGAGGGCCCGCTGCTTCTGGCGAGCGCTTCCTTCGCGGCGACGAGCAGATGGTCGTCGGCGTAGAGCCCGTGCGTGTAGAGCTCCAGCACGGGAACGGTCGACCGTTCCAGCAGCGATGTCGTCAGCGTGCTCTCTCCGAAGGCGCGCGCGAGGTGCCGCCGCAGGATGACGGGACCGAGGCCGTAGAGGGTCATATACACGGCAGTGGCTTCCAGGTCGGACTGCTCGCGCATCGTGCCCGCGGCGATCTGTTCGCGCAGCATGTCTCTGGTGCTGGCGAGGAACATGTCGAAGAGATGGTCGGACGCGGCGGAGTCGTCGAGAAGCATCCGGGCGAGGTAGTCCAGTGCGATATTGCGACCCTCTAACGAGTCCAATGCCTCCCGCATCAGGCGCGCGGCGTCGGCACCCGTCATGCCGTCTCGCTCGGCGAGGAAAGTGCTCACGACGTGCGCGTCGCACACGTCGCGCAGTCCTTCCTTGCTTCCGAAGTGGTGCAGGATCAGCGCCGGGCTCACGCCCGCATCCTGCGCGATCTGCCGCAGACTCGTGCCGTCGAATCCGCGCTCGCTGAACCGGACGATCGCGGCGTCGCGAATGCGCGCCCTGGTGGTGAGGTCGTCGGCTCCTGAACGCATAGTCAGCATGCTAAACGAGCGTTCAGTCCGGGACAAGGGTCAGGGTCATCTCCGTTCCGTCGGTCTCGCAGACTGAGCGTCTGAGGCGGCGATGGATGTGGTCATCGCCGACGCGACGCGGGGAGATCGATCGGTCCCGTGACCGACAACTCGTCCTCCCAGACCTCGATCCCGCTGACCTCCGGAAGACGTGCCCTCGTGAAGACCGGGTCCAGCCCTTCTCGTCGTTGCTGGGTGTAGTCCTTCAGCAGCTTGAAGGCGATTCCGGACAGCAGCGCGATCGCGACGAGGTTGACGAGGGCCATGAATCCCATCGCGCCGTCGGCGAAGTTCCACACGACATCGGCGGAGACGAGGGCCCCAGCGAACACTGCGGCGATCGCGAAGAGACGATAGCCGAGCAGGACTCCGGTGCGGGAGGTGATGAACTCCACGTTGGTCTGCCCGTAGTAGTAGTTGCCGAGGATCGAGCTGAACGCGAGCAGGAAGATGATGACGATCAGGAGGATGTTCGACCAGGTGCCCAGCGCGCTGACGACCGCGCCCTGCGTCAGCCCGATGCCGCGTTCGGCGCCGGCCAGGTCTGGAACCGAGACCAGGATGATGAACGCGGTGATCGAGCAGACGAGGAAGGTGTCGAAGTACACGCCCAGCGTCTGCACGAGACCTTGTTTGACCGGGTGCGTCACCGCCGCGCTCGCTCCTGCGTTGGGGGCCGACCCCAGTCCGGCTTCGTTGGAGAACATCCCCCTCTTGACGCCGGTGAGGATGATGTAGCCGAGCGCTGCGCCGACGACCTCGTTCGGGCCGAAGGCTTCGAGGAAGATCGTGGCGAAGACTCCGGGAAGGCGCTCGATGTGCATCGCGACGATCACCACGCCGAGAAGCAGATACAGCAGTGCCATGATCGGGACCAGCGTCTGGGTGACGGAGGCGATGCGGCGCACGCCCCCGAAGATGACGAGCCCCATGAGCAGTGCGAGTGCGCCGCCGGTGACCCACGGCAGCCAGGCAGCAGACTCTCCGCCGAGGCTGCCCGCGATCGTCGCCTGGATGGTGTTCGCCTGCAACGAGCTGAAAGCGATGGGGAAGCAGATGATGAGGATGACGGCGAAAAGCACGCCCATCCATCGCGCTCCGAGTCCGCGTTGCATGTAGTAGGCGGGGCCGCCGATGAACCCGTCCCTATCGCGCCTCTTGTACAGCTGTGCCAGCGAGGACTCGATGAACGCGGACGCTCCACCGATGAATGCCATCAGCCACATCCAGAAGACCGCGCCGGGACCGCCGATCGCGATCGCGGTTCCCACTCCCGCGATGTTGCCGACGCCCACTCGTGAAGCGGCGGAGATGGTGAATGCCTGAAAGGAGGAGACCGATTGAGGCTCGCCGGTCTCCGTGCGGGGCGTTCGATCCTTCAGAGTGCGGAACATCTCCGGAATCGAACGGAACTGCACGACGCCCGAGCGAATCGTGAAGTAGAGCCCGAGGAGGACGACGATCGGAAGGACGATCCATGTCCACAGGTTGTCGCCCCAGGTCAGCAGCCACTCGTTAACAGCATCCATCCGCACAGTATGGCGACGTCGACGCCGGCTCACCAGGCTGAGAAAAATCCAGGAGCTGAGAAGCTGCCGGGGCCGCCGGTGTCTGCCCGCCCTGCGGAAGACGAGGAAGGCCCCGATCGGGCGGATACTGGAAGGGACGGTATCGAGAGCCCCCGCCTCCGCACCGCGCGGCAGACCTCTCGACGCCAGGAAGAAGATGCTCATGAAAGCTCTCCGCTACGTCGAGATCGGCAAGCCCCCGGTGGTGGTCGACATCCCGATTCCGAAGCCCGGCCCCGGCCAGGTCCTGCTCAAGATCACCGCGGGTGGTGTCTGCCACTCCGACGACTACGTCATGGGGCTCCCCGAGAAGGACTACCACGAGCAGGGTTACCCGCTGCCGCTGACGCTCGGGCACGAAGGCGCTGGCATCGTGCACGAGATCGGCGAGGGCGTCGACTCGACGCTCAAGGTCGGGGATGCCGTGGCCGTCTACGGTCCGTGGGGCTGTGGTCGCTGCCACAACTGCTCGATGGGCAAGGAGAACTACTGCACGAACGCCGCCGCCGAGGGCATCCGTCCTCCGGGGCTGGGCAGCCAGGGCTCGATGGCCGAGTACATGATCGTCGACGACGCGCGCCACCTCGTGCCGCTCGGTGACCTCGACCCCGTGCAGAACGTCTCGCTGACCGACGCGGGTCTCACCCCGTACCACGCGATCAAGAACTCGCTTCCGAAGCTCGGCGCCGGCACGTTCGCCGTCGTGATCGGCACCGGCGGTCTCGGCCACGTCGGCATCCAGATCCTCAAGGCCATCTCGGGGGCCACGGTCATCGCCCTCGACGTGAACGACGAGAAGCTGAAGCTCGCCACCGAGGTGGGCGCCGATCACGTGCTGATCAGCGATGCATCGGCCGCCGAGAAGATCCGCGAGCTCACCGGCGGTCTCGGCGCGAACGCGGTGTTCGACTTCGTGGGCGCGAACCCGACGATCGCCCTGGCCCAGAGCGTGGCCGCGCTCGAAGCCGACATCACCATCGTGGGCATCGGCGGGGGCAGCATGACGCTCGGGTTCGGCTCGATCGCCTACGACGCCGCCGTGCGCATTCCCTACTGGGGCTCACGCGCCGAACTGATCGAGGTGCTGGACCTCGCCCGCGCCGGGAAGATCCACGTCCAGACCGAGAGCTACACGCTCGACGACGGCCCGAAGGCGTACGAGGACCTCGCGTCGAACAGCATCCGCGGACGCGCCGTCATCGTCCCCTGACGCCGGCCTCGAACGCCTGGGAGGGATCGCCCTCCCAGGCGTTCTCCGTTTCCGTGCGGCCTCAGGCGCGGCGTCGCCGGTCGGCGAGGAGTGCGAGCGCCGCATCGATCGCACTCGCCGCGGCGTCGGGGGCGACGCGGACGAGGGCGAATGCGGAGACCACCAGACCCGTAGAGGCGTCCGCCAGGGTCGCGACTTCCGTTCCCGCGAGCTCGGGGAGGGCGGCCCGGACGCCGCGGGCGAACGCCGCACGGAGCTCCGCGCGATAGGAGGCGACGACCCGGGCGACCGCGTCGTCGGTGCCGATGGGGGCGGCGGCGGTGTTGACCAGCAGGCAGCCGCTCGTCGCCGGGAGGCTGCCTGCTGTCAGCAGTGCCGTACGCAGTCCGCCGAGGTAGGTCTCCAGAGCCTCCGGCGCCACGCTCTCACCCGTCAACGGGGCGAGGCGCGGGCGGATCACCTCGTCCAGATAGCTCTCGACGGCGGCGTCGAAGAGTCCGCGCTTGGAACCGAAGGCGTGATAGATGCTGGAACGACTGAGGCCGGTCGCGCGCTCGAGCTCCGGCAAGGGAGCGCTCTCGAAGCCGCGCTCCCAGAACACGCCGCGTGCCGCGCGGACCGCTTCCGCGGTGTCGAAGGTCTGTGTGCGCCCCATTCGCCGTGCTCCTGCCCCTTTTGTGAATCGCTCGATCCAGTATATATTGGAACGACCGATACAGAATGCGCGGCCTCGCCGCGTCGAAGGGGGACTGTCATGGTCATCGCCGGACTCGTGCTCGCAGGCATCGCAGCACTCGTGCACGTCTACATCTTCTGGCTCGAGTCGTTCGCCTGGACGAGCGCGCGCGCTCGCCGCACGTTCGGCACGGGCACGGCGGAGGAGGCCGCGCGACAAAAGGAGCTCGCGTTCAACCAGGGCTTCTACAACCTGTTCCTCGCGGTCGCCGTCCTCCTCGGCATCGTCCTCTTCGCCACGGGAGCGACGGCCGTCGGCGCGACTCTCGTCTTCACCGGCGCCGGATCGATGGTCGCCGCGAGCCTCGTGCTGCTGCTGTCGAGCCTCGACAAGGCGTCCGCCGCCCTGAAGCAGGGCGTCATCCCGGCGCTCGGCGTCATCGCGCTCGCCATCGGCCTCCTCGTCTGAGTCCGGCCGCAGCACCCCTAGATCCTCACGAAGGAGAGAAATGTCCCACGCCATCAGCACGCAGATCCAGCTCGCCCGCCGCCCCGAGGGGTGGCCGACCCACGACGACTTCCGCACCGTCGAGGTGGAGCTGAGCGATCCGGCGCCGGGGGAGGTGCGCGTGGCGAACGAGTTCGTCTCCGTCGACCCCTATATGCGCGGGCGGATGAACGACGTCCGCAGCTACGTCGCCCCCTACGCCCTCGACGAAGTCATCGCCGGTGGCGCCATCGGCCGGGTCGTCGCCTCTGCGGCGGACGACCTCCCCGTCGGCACCGTTGTGCTGCACCAGCACGGCTGGAGCGATGTCGTGCAGGCGGACGCGTCGACCTTCCGGGCCGTGCCCGAGGTGCCCGGCATGCCGCTGTCGCTGCGCCTGCACATCCTCGGCATGACCGGCCTCACCGCGTACGTCGGGCTCACCGCGATCGCCGGACTCGCCCCGGGCGACACCGTCTTCGTCTCCGGCGCCGCCGGTGCCGTCGGCACGGCTGTCGGTCAGATCGCCAAGCTCCTCGGCGCGGGCCGCGTGATCGGCTCGGCGGGCTCGCCCGAGAAGGTCGCCCTGCTGACCGAGAAGTACGGCTACGACGCGGCGTTCAACTACAAGGACGGCCCGGTGCGCGAGCAGCTCGCCGCCCTCGCGCCCGAGGGCGTGGACGTGTTCTTCGACAACGTCGGCGGCGACCACCTCGAAGCCGCGCTCGACGTGATGAACGACGGCGGTCGGATCGCGCTGTGCGGCGCCATCACGAGCTACAACACCACCGAGCCGGTGCCCGGCCCCGACAACATGGCGAACATCATCACGCGCGGTCTCCGTCTCCAGGGATTCACCCTCGCGAACTACCTGCACCTGTCGCCGGAGTTCAGCGAGAAGATGACCCGCTGGTTCGCAGAAGGGCGGATCGCGTACGACGAGACCATCGTCGACGGCATCGAGAACACGGTCGACGCGTTCCTCGACATGATGCGCGGAGCCAACACGGGGAAGATGCTCGTGCGGGTCGCACCCTCCGCCTGACGTCGGAGCGGGCCGCCCGCGCATTTGAGATATATTGCTTGAGACGTAGAACTTCACTCTCCATGACCCCCACTGGAGGCAGTGTGACACTCTCTGGCGGCCCCCTCGAACGCCGGTCGATGAGCGACGAGGCTTTCGTGCGCCTGCAGGATGCGATCATCAGCGGCGAACTCCAGCCCGGCGAGCGCCTGCGCGATTACGAGCTCGCCGAACGCCTCGGCACCTCGAAGACGCCGATCCGTCACGCCCTCGACCGCCTGGCCGACAACGGCCTCGTCGAGATGCAGCGGAACCGGTACACCCGCGTGGCCCCGATCGATCTGGAGCGCGTGCGGAACGCGGTCGACCTGTTCGGCGACATCTGGATCGGCTCGGTCCGTCACGTCATGCCGGTCATCCAGGACGACGATGTGGCCTACCTCGTCGAGCTGGCCGACGACATGGCGGCGTCGGTGCAGGAGCGGGACATCATCGCGTTCGGGGCGGCGCTCCGCAGCGCGGCGACGGGCTTCGCCCGGATCGAGGGCAACGCCACGCGCGCCAACTCCATCGAGCGCCTCGGGCCGCAGATCCGTCGCTTCACCCAGCATGCGAAGGACGCCGTGGACTGGTCCGCCGTCGAGGAGTTCGTCGGCGCGATCCGCGAGGCGACGTCCGAACGGGACGCAGTCAAGACCCGGGCCGTGCTGGTGAGCTTCTTCGACGAGACGCTCCCCGCGATCATCGATCGGGCCGAGCAATCGGGGCTGGCCGAGATCACGGACTGATCCGCCGCTGACGAACGAGGGCGACCGCACACCGCGGTCGCCCTCGTCGCGTCCCGGGGCTACGGCGTGAGGCGATGGACGTCGCGCGGGAACAGCGTCACCTCACGCACGTTGGTCGCCTCGACCAGTCGGCCGACCCAGCGCTCCAGTCCGATCGCGAAGCCGCCGTGCGGAGGCATCCCGTGCGCGAACGCCTCGAGGTAGCCGGCGTACGCCGAGGGCGACTCGCCCCGAGCTTCGATCGCCGCGATGACCTCGCTGTGCCGATGCAGCCGCTGTCCGCCGGTCACGAGCTCCAGACCGCGGAACAGGAGGTCGAAGCTGTTGCTCCCCTCCGTGTCGTCGGGCTGCGGATGCGTGTAGAACGGGCGCTTGCGCATCGGGTATCCCTCGACGGCCAGCACGTCGCTGCCGAACTCCTCCTTCGCCCACGCCCCGAGCGTCCGCTCGTGTGCGGGGGAGAGGTCGGGCTCGTCGGCCGGAGCACCGACCCGGCGCAGCGCATCCCGGAAGTGCACGACGGGGATGTCCTCGGGGATGACGGGGAGCGTCACGTCGAGCAGCGCGAGTTCCTCCGCGGCGTCGGTACGGATGCCGTCGAGCATGCCGCGCAGCACGTGGCCGAGGAGGCGCAGGACGTCGCGGTGGTCGCGGATGAACCCGAACTCGACGTCCAGCGACACGTACTCCGAGAGGTGCCGCACGGTGTCGTGCGGCTCGGCGCGGAAGACGGGACCCACCTCATAGACGCGCTCGAACACCCCCACCAGCTGCTGCTTGTAGAACTGCGGACTCTGCGCGAGATATCCGGTCCTGCCGAAGTAGTCGACCGGGAACACGTTCGCTCCCGACTCCGTCACGGTGTCGACGATCTTCGGGGTCTGCACCTCGGTGAAGTCCGCGGCGTCGAGCACCCGGCGGAACGCGCGCACGCTCGCCGCGGCGATCTGCCAGGTCGCGCGGCGTGCCGGATGGCGCCAGGTCACCGCGGCGTGGTCGAGCAGCGTCGGCAGACTCGTTTCGAGTGTCGGACGCCACAGTTCCACGGCCGGCGGTGCGGCCGGCTCCGACAGGCTCTCGATCTGCGGGTCGACGATCTCGACGCCGCCCGGGGCCTGCGGGTTCGCGGCGACGGTCCCCGTCACGCGGACGACCGTCTCCTCCGGAGGGAGCCCGCCGGCCGGAGCCTGCGCGGGGCGGACGACGACCTGTGCGAGTCCGGAACGGTCGCGGATGATCAGGAACGCGACGGTGGCGAGCTCCCTCCGGCGGTGGACATGGCCGAGCAGCGTGACGCGGTGGTCGGGGACGGCCTCGGCGAGCTCCGCGGCGAGCGTGCGGGCGGGGTCGGGTGATCTCATTTCTCCTCCAGGTTGTGGGAGCCCTGGAGGTGTGGGCGGGGGCCAGATCGCGGTGCCACCACACCTTCGCCGGTGAGAAGCCGGCCTCTCGTCGGTACGCCGGACGCGCGGGGACCGCCTGCCCGGAGGCCGGAGGTCGTCACGCTCCGGCGGTCGCCGCGTCCAGTCTAGGGGCGCTCTCGGCAGATCCACAGAATCCCGCGGGCACCGTCTCGTACCCTGGATTATCCAAGGGGAGTACTCCGACACGGTCGGGTCGTCATTACGGATGCGTCTGCATCCCGGCCCACCGGTCCCGCTCGGCGGGATGGGGAAGACTTTGGCGCTGTTCCGTCACGCCCGAGTCTGGAGTACCCGTTGGAAATCACCCCCTTGATCTGGGTCATCACGATCGCGGTCACCATCGCGTTCTTCGTGTACGAGTTCTTCGCGCACGTCCGCAAGCCGCACGAGCCGAGCATCGGCGAGTCCGCACGCTGGTCGATCTTCTACATCAGCCTCGCGCTGCTCTTCGGCGTGGGCATCGGCATGGTGTCCGGCTGGACGTACGGCGGCGAGTACTTCGCCGGCTACCTCACCGAGAAGGCGCTGTCGATCGACAACCTCTTCGTGTTCCTCATCGTGATGACGGGCTTCGCGGTGCCGAAGATCTATCAGCAGAAGGTGCTGATGATCGGCATCGTGATCGCGCTGATCCTCCGCGGCATCTTCATCGCGGTCGGCGCTACCCTCATCGAGAACTTCTCCTGGATCTTCTACGTCTTCGGCGCGCTGCTGCTCTTCCTCGCGTACCGCCAGGCCTTCAGCAGCCACGAGAGCAACCCTGCGAACGGTCGCTTCATGACCTTCGTCCGCCGCCACCTCCCCGTCAGCGAGGAGTACAACGGCGACAAGCTCACGGTCGTCCAGAAGGGCAAGCGCTACGTCACGCCGATGCTGCTGACGATCATCGCGATCGGTTTCATCGACCTCGTCTTCGCCGTCGACTCGATCCCCGCCATCTACGGCCTCACCGATGAGGCGTACATCGTGTTCACCGCGAACGCGTTCGCTCTGATGGGCCTGCGTCAGCTGTACTTCCTCATCGGCGGCCTGCTCGAGCGCCTGGTCTACCTGGCTCAGGGCCTCGCCGTCATCCTCGCGTTCATCGGTGTGAAGCTCGTGCTGCATGCCCTGCACGTCAACGAGGTGCCGTTCATCAACGGCGGCGAGCCGATGCTGTGGGCGCCCGAGATCCCGATCTGGTTCTCGCTGCTGTTCATCGCCGCCACGATCGCGGTCGCCACCGTCGCGAGCCTGATGAAGACGCGCCGGCACCACAACACCCTCTCTTCCCCGACCGATTCCACCCCCACCATCGACAAGGAGCACTCTTGAGCGCGCAGCGCTGTTCTGACTCTTCGGACTCTGACAGTACGAGCACCCGGTTCATCCCGGGTGCTCACCCCGCCACCGAGGAGGTCGCCGGCTGATGGGCGATCTGCTCTGGAACATCGCCCTCGTCCTGCTCTTCGTGCTGATCGGTGGTGTCTTCGCTGCGACGGAGATGGCGCTGGTCACGCTCCGTGAGAGCCAGCTCAACGCGATCGCCGCTCGTGGCCGTCGCGGGGCGAAGGTCGCCGCTTTGGCCCGCAACCCCAACACCTTCCTCTCGGCGGTGCAGATCGGCGTGACCGTGGCGGGCTTCGCGTCCGCCGCCTATGGGGCGACCTCGATCGCGCCGTCCGTCGCGCCGCTGCTGGAGGGCTGGGGCGTCGCACCTCCGCTCGCGATGACCCTCGCCACGATCGTGCTGACGCTCATCATCGCGTACCTGTCGCTCGTGCTCGGCGAGCTCGTGCCGAAGCGGCTCGCGATCCAGCGCAACGCGCAGTTCGCGTATGCGGTGGCGCCGGCGCTGAACGGCTTCGCGACCGTCATGCGTCCGGTGATCTGGCTGCTGTCGGTCTCGACGAACGCCCTCGTCCGCGTGCTCGGCGGCGACCCGCACAAGACGAGCGACGAGCTCACCGATGAGGAGGTGCGCGATATCGTGGCGACCCACCAGGGCCTCCCCGACGACGAGCGCCGCATCCTCGACGACGTGCTCTCGCTGCGTGGGCGCCAGGTCAGCGAGGTCATGCGCCCGCGACCGGAGGTCGTGGCGCTGGACGAGGCTGCCACGGTCGGGGCGGCGGTGGAGCAGGTGCGCGAGCTGCCCTACTCCCGGTACCCGGTGTCGCAGACGTCGATCGACGACATCACCGGCTTCGTGCACGTACGTGACCTCTTCGAGGCTGCGGCGGACGACCCGGAGCGCCCGCTGCAGGGGCTCGTCCGCGACATCCCCTACATCCCGTCCACGGCGGGCGTGCTGCCGACTCTGACCCGCATGCGGGCGGAGGGACACCACATCGCGGTCGTCGTGGACGAGTACGGTGGCACCGACGGTCTGGTCACGCTGGAGGACCTCGTGGAGGAGGTCGTCGGTGAGATCTTCGACGAGTACGACGCCGAGGTGTTCCTCTCCGCCGACGACGGGCTGGACGGACGCCTCAACCTGCAGGACTTCGAGGAGGCGACGGGGCTCGCGATGCCCCGTGGCTCCTCCGACACCATCGCCGGATTCGTCACGGAGCAGCTCGGACGGCTCGCCGTGGTCGGCGACACCGTCGAGGTCCCGGGTGCGACGATCCAGGTGGTCGAGATCGATCGCCGCCGCATCGCGCGGGTGCGGGTCTCGATGCAGACCGATCCGGCAGCGGGACGAGGCGCCGAGGACTGATGCGCGACCGGGTGGCGGGGTGCGTCAGTCGCGCGCCCCGCTGCCCAGCTCGCGCAGTCCGTCGTGGAAGACCTCGGTGAGGAGCCGCGCGTAGCGGCCATCCGGATCGAGGTCGGGATCGAACACGGTGATGCTCGCTCCGATCGCCCGCGGGGCGAGGGCGCGCAGGAGAGCGGTGAGCTCCGCCGCGTCGAGACCGCCGGGGTCAGGGCTGTCGACAGCAGGCATCACCGACGGGTCCAGCACATCGACGTCGAGTTGCAGCCAGTAGCGCCCGCCCGCGGACGCCGCCGTCTCGGCGGCGACCGCATCCGCTCCTCGCGCCAGCACATCGGCCGCAGGTGTGACGCGTGCGAGGAGGCTGCGGACCTCCGCCTGCTCCTCGTCATCATCACGGTGCCCGATGTGGGCGGTGCCTGCGGGGGAGAAGTACGGCGCGAGCCCCTCGATGTCGGCGATGGACGGCCAGTGCGCGCCGACGGCGGCCGCCAGCGCTTCGCCCGCCACGCTCGCGCACTCGTCGCTGTTGCCCGGGTGGCGGAAGTCGGTGTGTCCGTCGATGTGCACCAGGCCGGCCCCGCCGCGGCGCTTCACCGCGATCCCGGCGGCGACGAGTATGCCGCAGTCGCCGCCGATCACGAGCGGGGCGCGGCCCTCATCGAGGGCCTCGCCGATACGTGACGCCAGGCGGAGGGAGTGGTCGACGAAAGCGGCCTCGTTGCGCACCCGGTCGGCGGGCCGGGTCGCGTCGTCGTCCACGTAGCGCCCGGCCAGCACGATGCCGCCGTCAGTCGCTCCCCGGTCGGTGAAGCGCCGGAACAGCCCCGCTTCGCGGAACGCTTCCGGCGCCTTCGCGGAGCCGGGCACGCTGCCGGGCTCCGGTGGGCGCAGGCCGAGATTGCTGGGGGCCGACAGCAGTGTGATCATGCGCTCATCCTGCACCGGGCGTCCGACATCTCGACGCTCAGCGGATGGCGTAGACGGCGCTGCCGACGATCACCGCGATGACGGTCGTCCAGCCGATGATCGCGACGGCCTGCCACACGAGGATGCGCCCCTTGCCGATGCCGGACGCGGCCAACATGGTGGCGGTGAAGTGGGTCGGCAGCAGCAGCGGTCCCAGCAGGCTCACCCCGGGGACGCCGTAGCGCTCGAAAGCGCGCTGGAACTTCTCGCGGCGGGCGGACCCGCGTCCGGTCTCCGCCGGGACGCCGTCGGCCTCCAGGCTCGTGCCGCCCACCGTCACCGGCTGCTTCGCCCGCGAGCGGTCCACGATGGCCCGGCGGGCGCCCGCGCTGGCGAGCACCAGGATCGCGACGCAGAGGAAGTTGCCGACCATCGCGGCGATGGCGGCGACCACGGGCGGGATGCCTCCGAGGATGCCGATGCTCGCGGCGCCCTCGCCCTCGACGAAGGGGACCGCCCCGGCGAGGGCGACGATGAGCGGCTGGACGAGGTCGGGGACCTGGGCGACGAGGTTCTGGAAGGTCTCGATGAGGTTCATGGGGGAAGCTCCGGGTGTCGGTGCGGACGGTCTCTCCGTCGCGATGACCCCAGTCCAGTCGAAGCGGCCCCGGCGCGGCAGTGCCGCCGCGTCACCGCTCTCCATGCGGTTCGCACCGGATCCCGTGACATGTGTCACGCCTCTATCGTGGGGAGCGTGAGCAGTCCTTCCCCCGCCCTCTCCGATCCCGGCCCCGGTGCCCGCCAGCTCGCGCGGGGAATCACCGCCACCTGGTGGTACACGGTGGGCGGGGTGATCTTCATCGAGCTCATGCTGGTGGCGGCCTGGCTCGGCATCGCCGTGGCGCTGGATCGCTCGGGCGTCGCGCTGCTCGTCGTGGGAGTCGGGGGCGTGCTCTGGGCGGCGTCGACCGTCCTGCTGCTGGTCGACTACCGCCATCGCGTCGAATCCGGCCCCGGGGTGGGCTGGGCTCGCCTGGCCGTGCCGACCCTCGTCGCCCTGATCTACGGCGGCGCGGCGGGGGCTCTCGTCGGCAGTTGGCAGCTCGCCGCGATGCCGGTGGTGCAGGTCTTCGTGCTGGTGAGCTGGCCCCGCGGGATCCGGGTGCGGGTGGCCGTGGCGGCGACGGTCGTGCTCGTCGCTCTCGCGCTGCTCGACTCGACCACGACCTTCGGCTCCGGCGTCCCGGTGTGGGTGCCGGTGCTCTACGGAGTCATGCTCCCCGGGATGACCGTGAGCTCGCTGTGGTGGTGGGACGTGCTCATGGCCCTCGATCGGGCGCGGGCCTCGGAGGCGCGACTGGCGGCGACGCAGGAGCGCCTGCGCGTGGCGACCGACGTGCACGACCTCCAGGGGCATCATCTCCAGGTGATCGCCCTGCAGCTCGAACTGGCGGAGCGTCTGCTGCCCACCGATCCGCAGGCGGGGATGGAGCAGCTCCGTGCGGCCCGGGCGAGCGTGGACGACGCGCGGCAGGGCACCAGAGACCTCGCCACGCGGTTCCGCTCGGTACCGCTCGGCGATGAGCTGGCGAACGCCAGGGACCTGCTCACGGCCGCTGGGCTCATCGTGGATGCGCGGATCCACCCGGATGCGGACGCGGCGCCCGCGGCCGACCTCGGCCCCGTGATCCGGGAGACGACCACGAACGTCCTGCGGCACGGAGGCGGTGGTCACGCGCGCCTGATCCTCGAACGGACGAGGGATGCCTGGCGGTACGAGGTCGCCAACGACGCGGACCCCGCGTCCGAGGACGGGGCGGGCGGCTCCGGGCTCGACGGTGTCCGCCGGCGGATCGGCGAGGCGGGCGGCACGTACGAGCAGCGGAGGGACGCCGACGAGTTCGTCGTGACGGTCACCGTGCCAGCGCAGGCGGAGATCGTCCGATGATCCGGGTGCTGCTCGCCGACGACGAGGGGATGATCCGCTCCGCGCTCGCCGCTCTGCTGCGCCTCGAGGATGACATCGACGTCGTCGCGGAGTGCGCGGACGGCGAGGAGGCCGTCGCCGCCGCCACCCGGCTCGAACCCGACGTGTGCCTGCTCGATCTGGAGATGCCGGGGCTCGACGGCGTGCAGGTCGCCGAGAGACTCAACCGCACGATCCCCACCCGCTGCATCGTCGTCACCCGGCACGCGCGTCCAGGGGTGCTCCGGCGGGCGCTCGCCTCCGGCGTCTCGGGTTTCGTGCCCAAGTCGCGGGGCGCGGACGAGCTCGCCGCGATCATCCGCCGCGTCGCGGCCGGCGCCCGGTACGTCGATCCGGAGATCGCCGCGGATGCGCTGAGCGACGAGCGCTCGCCGCTCACGGACCGCGAACTGGACGTGCTCCGCGCCGGGCGCCGAGGGGAGACCACGGGACAGATCGCGCGGGCGCTGGCGCTGGCGCCGGGGACGGTGCGCAACCACATCTCCGTCATCCTCGGGAAGCTCTCGGTGAGCACCCGTCAGCAGGCCGTGCTCGTCGCCGAGGAGCGCGGCTGGATCTGACCGTCGTCACGCGTCCGTTTCGGTGGCCACGGCCTGCGAGAATGGAGGCGCCGAGTCCCGAGCCGAGGAGCACACGTGCCGTTCATCTCCACCCGCGGCGGCATGCAGCCGCAGTCGTTCAGCGAGACGCTGCTGGAGGGCCTGGCGCCCGACGGCGGTCTGGCCGTTCCCGATGTCATGCCGGAGGTCGACGGCGAGACGCTCGAGCGCTGGCGGGCGCTGACCTATCCGCAGCTCGCGACCGAGGTCCTCGGCCTCTTCGCGACCGACATCCCGCGAGAGGACCTCGCGCGGATGACGGCGGCGGCGTACGCGGACTTCCCGGACGGCGTGGTCCCGCTTCGTCGCGTGGACGACGACCTCACGCTGGTCGGCCTCTCCGAAGGCCCGACGCTGGCGTTCAAGGACATGGCCATGCAGTTCCTCGGGCAGGTGCTGGAGTACACGCTCGAGCGCCAGGGCGCAGTCCTCAACATCCTCGGCGCGACCTCGGGCGACACCGGCTCGGCTGCGGAGCACGCGCTGCGCGGCAAGGAGCGCGTCGCGGTGTTCATGCTCTCGCCGCAGGGCCGGATGAGCGCGTTCCAGCGGGCGCAGATGTTCTCGCTCGACGACGCGAACGTGCACAACATCGCGGTGGAGGGCGTCTTCGACGACTGCCAAAACCTCGTGAAGAAGCTCGCCGGCGACCTCGACTTCAAGCGCGCCCAGCACCTGGGGGCCGTGAACTCGATCAACCTCGCCCGCATCACCGCGCAGACCGTCTACTACTTCTGGGCATGGCTGCGCGCGACCGACGCCGGCGGCTGGACCGAGGTGTCGTTCACCGTCCCCTCGGGGAACTTCGGCAACATCCTCTCCGGGTTCTTCGCGAAGCAGATGGGACTGCCGATCCGGCGGCTCGTCCTGGCCGCGAACGAGAACAACGTGCTCGACGAGTTCTTCCGCACGGGGGTGTACCGCCCGCGTAGCGCCGCGCAGACACTGGCGACCTCGAGCCCGTCGATGGACATCTCGAAGGCGTCGAACCTCGAGCGGTTCATCTTCGAGCTCGTGGACCGCGACCCCGCGCGCGTCGTCGGCGCCTGGGACGACCTGGAGGCGCAGGGCTTCTTCGACTTCTCGGCCGAGCAGGCGCGCTTCACCGAGGAGTTCGGCATCGTGAGCGGCACCTCGACGCACGAGGACCGGCTCGCGACGATCCGGGACGTCTACGAGACCTCCGGCGAGGTGATCGACCCGCACACCGCCGACGGGGTGAAGGTCGCGCGGGAGTATGTGGAGCCCGGAGTGCCGATGCTCGTGCTGGAGACGGCCAAGCCGGAGAAGTTCGCCGAGACCATCCACGAGGCCATCGGGGTCGAGCTGGCGTACGCCCCCGAGCTCCGCGCCATGCTCGACGCCGCTCAGCACGTGACCGAGATGCCCGACGACGAGGACTCTCTCCGCGCCTTCATCGAGGCGAACGCTCTGCACTGATCCGCGAGACCCCGCTTTCGCGCCGAAACCCCCTGTCCCCGACGCCGGAGACAGGGGGTTTCGACGTGAAGCCGGGGTCTCGGCGAAAAGAGAGGGGGTGGGCAGTATGCACAGGAGGAAGGGAGATCAGGGCGGAGTGCACATGTCGGGAAGGTGGCGGCGTGAGTACCGTGGCGGACAACCCGTTCCCTCCTCCCGAAGGACTCCCATGGTACGCACGGCGCACGCAGACGACTTCGCGCTCTCCCGAGTGACTCCCGAGGCCCGCAGACCCTGGTTCGGAATCGCCGTTCAGCGATTCGGGCAGGTCTCGGCCCTCTCGCAGTTCCTCCTCGGCGCGACCCTCGGTTACAGCATGACCTTCGGCGAGGCCGTCCTCGCCTTCCTCTTCGGCTCACTCATCCTCGAAGTGATCATGTGCGTCGTCGGCTTCATCGGCCAGCGCGAGGGTTTGAACACGGCGCTCCTCGCCCGCTGGACCGGCTTCGGCGAGATCGGCGCCTCGCTCGTCGGCCTCGCGATCGGCATCAGCCTCATCGGCTGGTTCGGCATCCAGTCCGCGATCTCCGCGCAGTCGCTCGACGCGCTGATGCCCGGCGCGCTGCCCGTCTGGGCCTGGAGCCTCATCTTCGGCCTCGCCGTCACCGCGATCGTCGCCTTCGGCTTCGTCGGCATGCAGTGGCTCGCCAACATCACGGTGCCGCTGTTCCTGATCCTCGTGGGCTGGTCCGTCATCTCCGAGCTCACGCGGCACGACATCGGCGAACTGCTCACGGGCCCGGCGCCCGGCCCGACCATGAGCGTCTGGGCGGGAACCGGCATCGTCGCCGGGGGCCTCATCGTCGGCGCCATCATCACCGGCGACATGACCCGGTTCAACCGCTCGCGGGCCGACGTCGTCAAGCAGACGGTGCTCGGCGTCTCCCTCGGCGAATTCGTGATCGGACTCGCGGGCGTCCTCCTCGCCCACGCGGCGGCGACCGGTGACATCGTCGCGATCGTGACCTCGTCCGTCGGCTTCATCGGTCTGTTCATCGTCCTCACCGGCACGCTGAAGATCAACGACTGGAACCTGTACTCCTCCACGCTCGGCCTGGTGAACTTCATCTCCACCGCCTTCGGGAAGAACCTGCACCGCGTCACGACCACGATCGTCCTCGGCGTCGTCGGCTCGGTGCTGGCGGCCGTCGGCATCCTCGGTCAGTTCACCGAGTTCCTCGTCGTGCTCAGCGTCGCCTTCCCGCCGATCGCCGGGATCATGGTCGCGGAGTACTACGTGGTGCGCCGTTGGCGTCCCGAGCTCGACGCGACCCGTGCCGCGGGGACCCTGCCCGCCACCGCCCCGAGGATCGTCCCGGCCACGATCGTCGTCTGGCTGGTCTCCTCGCTGGTCGGCTACTTCGTGACCTGGGGCATCCCGTCGCTGCTCAGCCTCTTCCTGTCGATGGTGCTCTACATCGTCGCGGGCAAGCTCGGCTGGGTGCGCGGCGTCGGCGTCGCCACGACCCGGCAGGCCAGCCCCGTCGACAGCACCCCCGCCGCGGTCTGAGCAGACGCGCCGGAATAGAACCATCTCCACGAAAGCGAGCACCATGCACATCGGCATCGACGTCGGCGGCACCAACACCGACGCCGTCCTCATGGACGGCACCCGCACCCTGGCCGGGGTGAAGCACTCCACGACCCCGGACGTGACGAGCGGGATCGTCCAGGCCATCGAAGACCTCCGTGCGGGGCACTCCTTCGAGGGGGCCGACATCGACGCGGTGATGATCGGCACGACGCACTTCATCAATGCGCTCGTGCAGGCGAGCCGACTCGCCCCGGTCGCGGCCCTCCGGCTCGGCCTGCCCGCGACGCGGGCCCTGCCCCCGTTGATCGACTGGCCGGAGGTGCTCGTCGCCGCCACCCGGGCGCGCAGCTACCTGGCGCACGGCGGCTACGAGTTCGACGGCCGTCCGATCTCGCCGCTCGACCCCGATGAGATCCGCGCGCACGCCGAGGACATGAAGGCGCACGGCATCCGGTCCGTCGCCATCTCGTCGGTGTTCAGCCCGGTCAACCACGACCTCGAAGTGCAGGCGGCCGAGATCGTCGCCACGGTGCTGGGGGAGGACGCCGCCATCTCGTTGTCGCACGAGATCGGCCGCATCGGACTGCTGGAGCGCGAGAACGCGACGATCATCAACGCCGCCCTCCGGGAGCTCGCGTCGGAGATCGTCGACGGGCTCACCTCGGCGGTCCGCGCGCAGGGCATCGAGGCGCCGATCTTCCTCAGCCAGAACGACGGCACGCTGATGGACGAGGACTACGTGCGCCGGTACCCGGTCGCCACGTTCGCGTCCGGACCGACGAACTCGATGCGTGGAGCCGCGGCCACGAGCGGACTCGTCGACTGCGCCGTCATCGACGTGGGCGGCACCACCGCCGACATCGGCCTGCTCATCAACGGCTTCCCGCGGGAGACGGCGAACGAGGTGAAGGTCGCCGGCATCCGCACGAACTTCCGGATGCCGGACGTGCTCTCCCTCGGCATCGGTGGCGGCAGCATCGTCGACGAGGAGACCGCCGAAGTCGGCCCGGCCTCGGTCGGCTACACGCTGACGACGGAGGCGCTGGTCTTCGGCGGCTCGACCCTCACGGCCACCGACATCGCGGTCGCCGCCGGTCGCGCGCTGGTGGGGGACCCCGCCAAGGTCGCGCACCTGGACCCCGCTTTCGTGGAGCGGGTGCTCGCCCGGATCGCGGAGCGGGTGGCGGAGGCGGTGGACCGCATGCGCACGTCGCCCGAGCCCATCGCGGTCGTGGCGGTCGGTGGCGGGTCCATCCTGCTGCCCGACGAGCTGCCCCTGTTCGGCACCGTGCATCGGCCGGAGAACTATGCGGTCGCCAACGCCATCGGCGCCTCGATCGCGCAGGTGGGTGGCGAGATCGACAAGGTCTACGCGATCGAGCCCGGCCGTCGCGATGAGACCATCGCCGAGGTGCGCGCGGAGGCCGTCGACAAGGCCATCGCGGCCGGTGCCAAGCCCGCGACCGTGACGATCATCGACTTCGACGAGGTCCCCATCCCGTATCTTCCCGGCAACGCCACGCGCATCCGCGTGAAGGCGGTCGGCGACCTCGACATGGGGGCCTGACATGAGCACCACGATCACCGCGGCCGACATCGACGGCCTCGCCCGCGGCGCGGCCGTGCTCGGCACCGGCGGGGGTGGCGACCCGTACATCGGCGCCCTCCTCGCCCGCCAGGCCCTCGCCTCCGGAGACGTCACGGTCGTGGCGCTCGACGAGGTGCCGGACGACGCCCTGGTGCTGTTCGTCGCGATGATGGGCGCGCCCACCGTCATGGTCGAGAAGCTGCCGAGCCTCGCGGAGGTCATCGAGCCGGTCAAGGCGCTCGGCATCCACCTCGGCCGCCCGGTCACGCACATCGCCTGTGCCGAGGTGGGCGGGGTGAACTCGACGATCCCGATCGCCGCCGCCGCCGCGCTCGGGCTTCCGCTCGTCGATGCGGACGGCATGGGGCGCGCGTTCCCCGAACTGCAGATGGTGCTCCCGACGCTCTACGGCGTGACGGCCTCGCCGCTCGCCTTCAGCGACGAGAAGGGGAACACGGGCGTGCTGCAGACCGCCGACAACTCCTGGACCGAGCGCATCGCCCGTGTCGCGTGCGTCGAGATGGGCTGCTCCGTCATGATCTCCGGCTTCTCGATGTCGGGTGCCGCCGCACGTCAGTCGCTGGTGGCGGGATCGCTGTCCCGGTGCATCGACATCGGTCAGCGGATCGCGGAGGCCCGCGAGGCGAAGACCGACCCGGTCGCCGCTGTCGTGGAGCTCCTCGGCGGTCGCGAGCTGTTCGGCGGCAAGGTGGCCGACGTGAACCGGGCCACGACCACCGGCTTCGCGCGCGGCAGGGCACGGATCGATGGAGACGGCGGCACCTCGCTGACGCTGCAGTTCCAGAACGAGCACCTCGTCGCCGAAGCGGACGGACGGGTGCTGGCGACCACTCCGGACCTCATCATGGTCCTCGACGGCGAGTCGGGGGAGCCCGTCACGACCGAGGGGCTGCGCTACGGACAGCGCGTCCGCGTGATCGCCGCTCCGGCCGACGAGCGCTGGCACTCGGATGCGGCTCTCGCGATGGTCGGCCCGGGATATTTCGGCTACGACATCCCGGCGCATCGCTTCGACGGCACGGTCTCCGCCGGAGACGCCGCGGCAGGGGCCGCCGCATGAGCTGGGAGCTGACGGCGGCGGACCTGCCCGACCTCGCCCGCGGTGCGACGCTGCTCGGCACCGGCGGCGGGGGCGACCCCTACATCGGCAAGATGCTGGTGGAGCGGGTGCTCGGCGACGGGACCATCACGATCCTCGATCCGGACGACCTCGCCGATGACCTCTTCGTGATCCCGACCGCGCAGATGGGGGCGCCGACCGTGATGGTCGAGAAGATCCCCGCCGGCACCGAGCCCACCCTCGCGCTGCGCACCCTGGAGGACCACCTCGGACGTCGGGCCGATGCGACCATGCCCATCGAATGCGGCGGGATCAACTCGATGATCCCGCTCATCGTCGCCGCGGAGACCGGACTGCCGGTCGTCGACGCGGACGGCATGGGACGCGCCTTCCCCGAGCTGTCCATGGAGACCTTCGCGGTGTACGGCGTCCACGGCTCGCCGCTCGCCCTCGCCGGAGAGCGCGGGGAGCGGGTCGTCATCGACACTGGGGACGACGACCGCCAGATGGAGTGGCTCGCCCGGGGCATCACCATCCGGCTGGGTGGCGTCGGTCACATCGCCGAGTACGCCATGAGCGGCGCCGACGTGCGACGCACAGCGGTGCCGCGGACCATCTCGATGGCCCTCGCGCTGGGTCGGGCGATCCGCCTCGCCCGGGAGGAGCACCGCTCGCCGTTCGAGGCCATCGCCGCGACGCTCGCGACCACGCTCTACCCGCATGTGCGCGAGCTCTGCGTCGGGAAGGTGATGGACGTCGAACGACGGACCACCGAGGGTTTCGCGAAGGGGCGGGCGGTCATCGCTCCGCTCGGTGCCGCGGAGGACGACACGTTCGAGATCGCGTTCCAGAACGAGAACCTCACCGCGCGGCGGGCTGGACGGCTCGTCGCGATCGTCCCCGATCTCATCTGCGTCGTCGACCACGAGACGGCCGAGCCCATCACCACGGAGGGCCTCCGGTACGGTCAGCGCGTCCGGGTGCTCGGCATCTCGACGCCGGCGATGATGCGCACCCCCGAGGCGCTGGCCGCCTTCGGGCCGTCGGCCTTCGGCCTGACCGAGGAGTTCGCTCCCGTCGAGGGGATGGCCGCGTCCTAGGCTGGATCCCATGAGGCTGGAGCGGGACGACCTGGAGGCGCTCGCCCGCGGGTATGCCCTGCTCGGCTCCGGCGGCGGCGGTTCCACGACGATGCTCGAACTCATCCTCGACACCACCGCGGGATGGCCCCTCGAGGTCTCGCCCGTGGATGCGCTCGATCCCGGCACGCCCTGTCTCGGCGTGGCCTTCGTCGGGTCGACGATGCTGCTCGGCGAGCGGATGCCCGGCGCCGCGCCCTTCGCCCCTCTGCTGCGGGCGGTGGAGCGGTGGCTCGGGCACCCCGTCCCGGCCGTGTGCTCCCTCGAGGGCGGCGGCATGAACGGCCTCGCGCCGCTCACCCTGGCCGGATCGCACACCGTGGTGGACGCCGACTGCACGGGGCGTGCGGTGCCGGGACTCGATCAGATGTCCCTGTTCGTCGACCGCGTGCCGGGACTGGTCTTCGCGTGCGAGACCGGCGCCGACGGGGTGGCGCTGGTAGAGGCGACGAGGGCCATCGATGCGGAGCGTGTCGTGCGATCGGCCATCATCCAGGCCGGGGGTGTCGGCTGCGCCGTGCTCGCCGGCTTCACGGTCGGCGACCTGCGGGAGCACGCCATCGCCGACCACCTCGCCCGCGCGCTCGCCCTCGGTCGCAGCTTCCTGGCGCACCGGTCGGCGCCGCTGCCGGTCCTGGCCGACGTGCTCGGCGGGACGCTGCTCGCCGAGGGTCGCATCGTGGCCGGTGCGTCCTCCGGCACCGATCCGCACGTGAACGCGGTCGAGATCGCCGGACTCGGCGGAGCGGTGCATCGGATCGTCACCCGTTCCGAGACGCTGGCGGTGCTCACCGACGGCCTGCTCGTCGCCGCGGCCCCCGAGATCATCGTGCTCCTGGATGCCGTGTCCCGGGAAATCCTCGAGGTCACCGAACTCGCCCCCGGGCGCACGGTGGCGGCCGTCGCCCTTCCCGCGCCGGAGTGGTGGAACGCCCGCCCTGAGCGGCGGGCCCGGGTCGTGCCTTCCGCCTACGGGCTCGTCGATCTGGACGCCGCGTGAACGGCGCGCTCGCCCTGGGGGCCCTTCTGGCGCAGGAGGAGAACGGCGTCCTCCGCCATGTCGCCGGCCCGCGCGACGTCGGGTGGGACGCGGTCGTGGTGGAGGCTGCGGAGTCCGACCTGCCGGACGAAGGGACCGCCCGGCTCGCCATCCTCACGGCGGGGGCACCGCTCGCCACCTGGCAGCAGGACGCGATGCTGCGCCGGGTCCGTGACCGCGGGTTCACCGGACTCGCGCTCCCCGGCGCCGCCGGTGTCGATCCCGGGGCGCTCCGCCTCGCGGACCGGATCGGTCTCGCCCTGCTCGACGTGGAGAGACCGGTGCAGCTCGCCCGCGCCTGTTGGATGCTCATCGAGGCGAGAGACGCCCTCACGCTCACACGGGTGCGCAAGGTCGCGCAGTCCTTCGAATACGCGGCCGACGACCTCGGCGACCTGCTCGGACACCTCGCGGCGAACCTCGGGCTCGGCGTCGCCCTCGTCGACGCCGCGGGAGTGCTGCGTCAGGCCGGAGGACATCTGGGTGCCGACCTGCACGCGGCGATCCGCTTCGACTCGTGGAGCGATGGCGCCAGGGCGGGGGAGGGCGCGGCCGCCTCGGTGCGCGTGGACAGCCCCGGCCGGTCCGGTCTGCGCCTGGTCCTGTTCGGCGACGGCTTCGGAGAGGCGCAGCTGCAGTCGCTCCTGGTGGCCGCGGAGGTCGCAATGCCCGCGGTGGCCGCCCGCATCCTCATCGACGAGATCGCGGCCGTCAACGACGTCGCCGCGTCGTCCGGGCTGCTGCGGGACTTCGTCGAGCTCCGCGGAGCCGCCGATGCCGATGTCGAACGGCGCATGGCGGAGCGGGGGTGGCGCACCGGTGGGCATCACCTCGGGTTCCGCATGGTGGCGCGCAGCCGGGTGGAGCCGCTCGCGCTCCTTCGTGCGATCAGGCCGGGGCTCAGCGCGATCGACGCCGAGGCGCACGCGACCACCGCCGGTCGAGGCCTCAGCGGTTGGCTCTCCTTCGCCGAAGCCCCCGGTCCCGACCGCATCGAGCGGGCCGTGGCGGCGCTGCGCGACCTCCACCTCGCGGCCCTGCGCGACTTCGCGGTGGCGACCGGGGTGGGCTCGGCGCAGACCGGGCCGGAAGGACTGGCGGCGACCCTCGACGAGGCCGGCGACGCCGCACGGATCGCCGCCGCCCGGTCGGCGACCGGATGGTTCGTCCGCGTCGACAGCCTCGGGCTCGAACAGCTCCTGCTCGCCTGGACCGGGAATGACACCTTCGTCCCGGCCGCGCAGTCGCTGCTGGCACCCCTGGGGGAGGGGAACGGCGAGTTGCTCACGACGCTGTCGGCGTACCTCGACCATGAGTCAGGCATCGCGGCCACGGCGGCCGCTCTCGGGCTGCATCGCAACACGGTCGCCGTGCGGATCCGGCGGGTGCAGGAGCTCCTCGGGATCGACATGAGCGACCCCGAGGCGCGGCTGGCGTTGCACCTCGCGTGTCGCGCCGTGCTGCCGCGCTGAGCCCGGCGGTCACTCCGGGTCGCCGTGCAGCATCCAGGCGATCCCGAAGCGGTCGACGAGCATGCCGAACGTCCCACCCCACGGCGGCACGTCGAGCGGCATCGTGATCGTGGCGCCCTCGGAGAGCCGGTCCCACACCTGTCGGGTGACCTCCTGTGTATTGCCGCTCAGCGAGACGGAGATGCCCTGCGGTCTCTCGTAGGTCATGCCCTCCGGAGTATCCGAGGCCATGAGCACGAGACCGTCGGGGGTCGTGAGCTGCGCATGCATCACGAGATCCTTCTGGCTCGGATCCTGCACCATGTCGGGGAAGTCGCCGAAGACCGTGATGTCGAGGTCTCCGCCGAGGACTCCCCGGTAGAACTCCATGGCCTCGCGGGCCTCGGTGCGGAAGGACAGGTAGGGATTGAGGTTCGCCATGCGTGCTGCTCCTGGTCGCTCGACTGCTGGAAAGACCCCCGCCCCTCCTCAGTCTGCGCGCGCCGGGACCGCTTCGGCAAGCCATTCCGCGAACGTCTGCGTCCCGCGAATCGCGTCTGGTCCCGGCAGCGCCTTCCCCGCGCGCATCCCCGCCATCTGCGGACCTGGCACGTTCAGCGCCGGGATCCAGCCGCGGTACCCGATACGTCGCGCGTACGCCCGCACCATGTCGGCGAGCTGCTCTTCGCGGGGGCCGGCGAGGTCGGGCACTCGGCCCCGCGCGTTCCCGGTCGCGAGCGCGACGAGCCGTTCCGCGACCTCTCGGGCCGCCACCGGCTGCGTGCGCGCACGCGGGGCGAGATGCAGCGGACCCGCCTTCGCGCGCGCGAACATCTGCGCGGCGAACTCGTGGAACTGCGTGGCTCGGAGGATCGTCGAGGGGACGGCGGACGCGGAGACCAGCTTCTCCTGGGCCACCTTGCCCGCGTAGTAGTCGTAGGGGATCCGGTCGATGCCGACGATGGAGAGCAGGACGACGTGTCCCACGCGGGCGTCCGCGGCGGCGGCGAGGAGGTTCCCGGTGGCGGCCGTGAAGAACTCGATCGCCGTGCTCGCCTTCAGCGTCTCGACGCTCACGACGTCGATCACGGCGTCGGCCCCGGTCAGCGCCGCCTCCAGCCCGCGCCCGCTGACCAGGTCGACGCCGTGCGAACGACTGAGCACGACGGCCTCATGACCCGCGCTCCGGACGGCCGCCACCGTGGGCGTGCCGACGACGCCGGTTCCTCCTGCGACGACGATCCTCATGCGTCGATCCTCACTCCCGATCCAGTCCGAAGGTGCGCTTCACGAGCGCCTGCACATCACGATCGAGTCCGTCGATACGGGCGTTGACGCCGTCGATGCGGGTGCCGACCGCGTCGAACCGGGTGTTGACCGCGTCGAAGCGCGCGGTCATCTCGTTGCGCAGGCTGCCGATCTCGCTGCGCAGGACGCGGATGAACAGCGTCGAGACGACCGTGAGCATGCCCATCATCAGCGCCGTGAACGCGCCGATCATGGTCCAGACCTGTGCACCGTCCATGGTTTCCATCCCCTCATCGTGGCACCGGATCCTTCAGCCTGCCAGCATCCTGGCGGACGCCACGCTCGGCGACCCGCGCTCTGTGGAGACACCGGGAATCGCGCGGATTGGGGAGGAAGGGCCGGGCGAGGATCCCTCTCACCCGGCCCTCGGTCAGTCGCCCTTCACGTTGACGAGCTGCCGCAGCGTGTGCCGGATCCGCACCAGGCTCGCCGCATCCGCCATCACGCGATCGATGGGCTTGTACGCCTGCGGGATCTCGTCGATGAAGGCGTCGGTGTCGCGGAACTCGATGCCGGCCATCGCCTCGCGCAGCTGCGCATGCGTGAACGTCTTCCGGGCCGCGGACCGCGAGTACTCGCGCCCGGCGCCGTGCGGTGACGAGTTCAGCGACAGCGGGTCGCCGAGCCCTTCCACCACGTAGGACGCCGTGCCCATCGACCCGGGGATGAGTCCGGGCCGACCCGCATCCGCCTGGATCGCGCCCTTCCGGGACACCCAGACGCGCTTCCCGAAGTGCATCTCCGACTCCGTGAAGTTGTGGTGGCAGTTGATCCGCTCCTCCTCCTCGACCGGGGTGCCGAGGAACTCGGAGAGCTGCCGGATGACGCGGTCCATCATCTCCTCGCGGTTCAGCAGCGCGAAGTGCTGCGCCCACCTGAGCTCCCGGATGTAGCGGGTGAACTCCGGCGCGCCCTCGACGAGGTAGGCCAGGTCGGGGTCGGGGAGGTCGATCCACCATTGCTTCGCCAGACGCTGTGCGACGGCGATGTGGTGCCCGGCGATCCTGTTGCCCACGCCGCGGGAACCGGAATGCAGGAACAGCCAGACCCGGTCGAGTTCATCCGCCGACACCTCGATGAAGTGGTTTCCCGACCCGAGGGTGCCGAGCTGGAGCCGCCAGTTCTTCGCGTAGCCCTCGGGGTCGAACTCGGCCGCGGTGGCCCGCTCCTCCAGCTCGACCACGCGAGGAGCGGCCGTCCCCACGACCTTGTTGTTGTAGCGCCCGGCGGACAGCGGGACCGCGCGCTCGATCTGCTCCCGGAGCGCGGCGAGGTCGCGCCCGTCGAGGTCGTCCTTCGTGAACGGCGTGCGGACGGCGATCATGCCGCAGCCGATGTCGACGCCGACGGCGGCGGGGATGATCGCGCCGAGCGTCGGGATGACCGACCCGACGGTCGCCCCCTTGCCGAGGTGCGCATCCGGCATCAGCGCCAGGTGCGGGTGGATGAACGGCATGCGTGAGGTGGTGCGCGCCTGATCGAGGGTCTTCTCATCGATCAGGGACGCCCACGACAGCAGCCGTGCGGAGAGCCTCTCCATGATTCCTTTCCTTGTGGTGATGTCCAGCCCACAGGTCAGGGGAGTCTTCCGACGGAAAACGCCCCGGACCTGACGGTGCGGGGCGTTGCGAGAGCGGATGCTGTCACACGGCGCGCGCCGGAGGGTACGACTCGTCGCGGTCATTGCGCTTCTGCGGAAGCGGCAATGCCGTGATCGGGTGGAGATTCCGCGGGGCGGTCATCCGTCGTCTCCTCGGCTGGTGTGCGGCGCCGGTCGGCACAGCCTTGCCACCCTAGGCGGCGACACGCCCGGGCGTCAAGCGTCCCTCGGCGGGTTGTACATGAACTCGAGCCGGATGCCGTCGGCGTCCTCGACGAAGGAGGCGTAGTACCGCTCGCTGTACCGCGGATATTCCTTCGGGTCCCGCACGGCGGTCCAGCCGGATTCGAGCGCGAGATCGTGGAGCCTGTCGACCTCGGCGCGCGACGGCACCGCGAAAGCCATGTGCTGCCAGCCGACGCGGCCGTGCCGGTGGGGCGTGGAGTCGTCGTCCCAGGTGTAGAGGATGATCTCGGTCTCGTCGCCGGTGTGCCAGGAGATCGAGTGATCGTCCTCGCCGCCGAGTTCGTAGCCGAGAGCGGTGAGCACGGGATGGAACTGCGCCCGTCCGCGTTCGAGGTCGGCGACGGTGATGCCCAGGTGATCGAGGAGAGCCATGCGCCCAGTCTGTCAGCGCATCGACCCGGTGTCAGTGGGGAGCGTGGTATTCGGCCTCGCCGCGCTTCCAGTAGCCCTTCACGACGGCGTTCGCGTTGTCCACGCCCCAGCGTGCCAGCAGGGCCCGACCGGGCTTCACGATGGACTGCTCGGCGGCGATGAAGACGAACGGGTCGGGTCCGACGACCTCGTCCTCGGTGAGCGCGTCGAGGAAGGAGATCAGCGCAGAGCCGGCGGGAGCGGCGCCGCGGTGCAGCCACTCGACAGCCACCGGAGCTTCGAGAGCGACCTCGCCGGCTGCCGACGTGGTCTCGATGACGATGCGTGCCGGCGTGCCCTCGGGGACGAGGGCGGCGAAACGGCGGATCGCGGGGATGGCCGTCTCGTCACCGACGAGGAGCCACGATCCCGGCTCTCCGGTGAGGACGGCGGCGCCGCGCGGCCCGCCGACGCCGATGGTCGCCCCCAGCGGGGCGTTCGCGGCCCACGGTGCGGCCACGCCCTGATCGCCGTGCACGGCGAACTCGACATCGAGCCAGTCGTCACCCCACGCGAGGGGCGTGTACTCGCGGCTCGGGGCGGCGCGCAGCTCCTCCACCGAGCCCACGGGGCCGCTCGGGAAGAAGAGCCGCATGTGGTCGTCTGAGCCCGGGGAGTCGAAGCCGGCGAGGTCGGGGCCGGACAGCCGGATGCGCACGAAATCCGGAGCGAGCCATTCGCGGGCGCTCAGCGTGACGTTGCGGAAGCGCAGCTCGAGGCCGCGACGCTCGATCGAGAAACCGGATTTCGTATCGCTCATAAAGTAAGGCTAACCTAAAAACCGACGCGGTCGGCTCGCCCGCCCGTCGGACCGGCGCCCCACGAGGGTGCACACATCCCCGCAGAACAGGAGTCTCTCCATGTCCGTGCCCAGAACCCTCACCGCCACGAGCGTCGCTCTCGTCGGCCTGCTCGCCCTCTCCGGCTGCGCGTCCGGCGGCGAAGCCGAACCCGAAGCGACGACCGCGGGATCGGGGACCGTGACCATCGAGGACAACACCGGCACGCATGAGATCACCACGCCGCCGACCTCGGTCGTCGCTCTGGACAACCGGACCTTCCAGACCCTGTCCGACTGGGGTGTCGAGCTCTCCGCCGGTGCGGTCTCCCTGATGCCGGAGACCGTCTCGTACGCGAAGGACGAGGACATCGTCGACATCGGCCTGCACACCGAGCCCGACCTCGAGGCCATCGTCGCCGCCGACCCCGACCTCATCATCAGCGGTCAGCGCTTCACGCAGCACAACGAGGCCATCGCGGAGCTGGTCCCGGACGCGACGATCATCGACCTGGAGCCCCGAGACGGCGAGCCCTTCGATGAGGAGCTCAAGCGGCAGACGACCGTCCTGGGCGAGATCTTCGGCACGCAGGACGAGGCCCAGAAGCTCGTCGAGGAGTTCGACGCCGCGGTGGACCGCGCGAAGGCGGCCTACGACGACGCCGACACCGTCATGGCCGTCAACACCTCGGGCGGCCAGATCGGCTACCTCGCTCCGACGGTCGGCCGTTCCCTGGGTCCGATCTACGACATGCTCGGCCTCACGCCGGCACTGCAGGTCGACGACGCGAGCGACGACCACCAGGGCGACGAGATCTCGGTCGAGGCCATCGCCGCCTCGAACCCCGACTGGATCCTCGTGCTCGACCGCGACGCCGTGTTCGCGGCGGAGACGCCGGACTACGTGCAGGCGGCGGAGATCATCGAGAACTCCGAGGCGCTCACCGGCGTCACCGCGGTGAAGGACGACCAGATCGTCTACATGCCCACGGACACCTACCTCAACGAGAGCATCCAGACGTACACGACGTTCCTCAACGACCTCGCCGACGCGCTCGAGAAGAGCGCCGACAAGTAAGGGCTGGGCGGCGGCGTCCCGACCGGGGCGCCGCCGCCGGCATCCCCCCATGACCTCTCCTCTCCTCACCTCGACACCGCGATCGTCCGCACGGCTTTTCGATCCGAAGCTGCTCATCGGCGTCCTCGTCGTGGCGGCGCTTCTGGTGATCTCGCTCTTCACCGGTGTGTACGACATCGCCGGCGCGGACGACGGCGCGCAGATGTTCCAGATCACCCGCGTCCCCCGGACGATCGCGCTCGTGCTCGCGGGCGCGGCGATGGCGATGGCCGGTCTCGTGATGCAGCTGCTCACGCAGAACCGCTTCGTCGAGCCGACCACCACCGGGACCACGGAGTGGGCGGGACTCGGGCTCCTCACCGTGATGGTGCTCGTGCCGCAGCCCTCCCTTCCGCTGCGCATGGCCGGGGCCGTGCTCGCCGCGTTCGTCGGCACGATGGTGTTCTTCGCGTTCCTCCGCCGGGTGGCGTTGAAGTCGTCGCTCATCGTGCCCAGCGTCGGCATCATGCTGGGCGCGGTGGTCGGCGCGATCACGACCTACTTCGCCCTCGTCACGAACTCCCTGCAGATCATCGGTGTCTGGTTCGCGGGCAGCTTCACCTCGGTCATGCGCGGACAGTACGAGATGCTGTGGATCGTCGCCATCATCGGCGTCATCGTCTTCCTCGTGGCCGACCGACTGACCATCGCCGGGCTGGGGGAGGAGATCGCCACCAACGTCGGGGTGAACTACAACCGGATGATCCTGCTCGGCACCGCGCTGATCGCGGTGACGACCGGTGTGGTCACCGTGGTCGTCGGCAACCTGCCCTTCCTGGGGCTGATCGTTCCGAACATCGTCTCGATGGTCCGTGGCGACGACCTGCGCAGCAACCTGCCGTGGGTGTGCCTGCTCGGCATCGCGATCGTCACCGTCTGCGACATCATCGGCCGGACGATCATCATGCCGTTCGAGGTGCCGGTGTCGCTGATCCTCGGTGTCGTCGGCGCCGTCGTGTTCGTGCTTCTCCTCCTGCGGCAGCGTCGTCGTGGCTGAGGCGACGATGACGGCGACGACGGCCCCGCGGACGACGCGGTCGGCCGGGGCGTTCACGACCGTGCGGGCGCGTCGCCGCTACATCGTCGTGCTCGTGGTGCTCGGTGTGCTCGCCCTCGGTTCCGCGTTCGGTCTCCTCGCCTGGGACAACCCGCTGCCCGTCGGCACGCCCGGGTTCTGGCGCATCGCCCAGCACCGTGCGACCGCCGTGGTCGTGATGGCGCTCGTCGCCGTCGCCCAGGCCGTCGCCACGGTCAGCTTCCAGACGGTCACGAACAACCGGATCATCACTCCCTCGATCATGGGCTTCGAGTCGCTGTACCGTGTCGTCCAGACCACGACCGTGTACCTCTTCGGCGTCGCCGGGCTGGTGGCGATCCAGGGCGTCGGCCAGTTCGCCCTCCAGGTGCTCATCATGGTCGCGCTCGCCGTCCTCCTCTACGGGTGGCTCCTGTCCGGGCGCTACGGCAACCTCCAGATCATGCTGCTCGTGGGCATCGTGATCGGGGGCGGCCTCGGGGCGATCGCCACATTCATGCAGCGGCTGCTCACCCCCAGCGAGTTCGATGTGCTCGCCGCCCGGCTGTTCGGCAACGTCTCCAACGCCGATCCCTCGTATCTCCCGCTCGCGATCCCGCTCGTGATCGCGGCCTCGACCCTCCTGTGGCTGCGGTCCCGGCGTCTGAACGTGCTCGCGCTCGGCCCCGATGCCGCACGATCGCTCGGCCTCGACCACCGGCGGGAGCAGTTCCTCGTCCTGACCCTCGTCGCCGTGCTGATGGCCACCTCCACAGCCCTCGTGGGTCCGATGACCTTCCTCGGCTTCCTCGTGGCGACGCTCGCGTACCAGTTCGCCGACACGCACGACCATCGGCTGATCTTCCCGGTCGCCGTCCTCACCGCGTTCTCGATCCTGGCGGGGGCGTACTTCGTCATGAAGAACGTCTTCTACGCGCAGGGCATGGTCTCGATCCTCATCGAGATCGTGGGCGGCACCGTGTTCCTCATCGTCATCCTCCGAAAGGGCAGACTGTGATCGCACTCGACGGCGTCCGCCGTGACTACAGCAGCGAGGTCGCGATCGGCCCCGTCGACCTCCGCATCCCCACCGGCGGGATCACCGCCCTCATCGGGCCGAACGGTGCGGGCAAGTCGACGCTCCTGACCATGATCGGCCGGCTGAACGGGATGGACGCCGGGGCCATCGAGATCGCGGGCCTCGACGTCGCCTCCACGAAGTCGAAGGACCTGGCCAAGGTGGTCTCGATCCTCCGCCAGGAGAACCACTTCGTGACCAGGCTCACCGTGCGGCAGCTCGTGGGTTTCGGCCGCTTCCCGCACTCCCAGGGCCGGTTGACGAGAGCCGACGAGGAGGTCATCAGCCAGGCGATCGACTTCCTCGATCTGGGGGCGCTCGAGGGGCGCTACCTCGACGAGCTCTCCGGCGGGCAGCGGCAGCGGGCTTACGTGGCCATGGTGCTCGCGCAGGACACGGAGTTCGTGCTGCTCGACGAGCCCCTCAACAACCTCGACATGCGGCACGCCGTGCAGATGATGAAGCACCTGCGGCGCGCGGCGGAGGAGCTCGGGCGGACGATCGTCATCGTGCTGCACGACATCAACTTCGCCGGACACTACGCCGACCACATCTGCGCCATGAAGGACGGTCGGGTGGTGGAGTTCGGCCCGCCGGCGGCGATCATGACGGACGACGTGCTGAGCCGCGTGTTCGACACCCCCGTGCAGGTCGTGGACGGACCCTCGGGCCCCCTCGCCGTCTATTACTGACGCGGGCCGGCGATCCGAGGGGCCCGGAGGTCGTCGTTCTCCACGATCACCGCGGCGTGCCGCTCCGGGTCGTCCTCTCGCAGGTACATCCGCTGACCCTCGACGTAGCGTCGGTTGCTCGCCGCCTCCGGGGCCACCGTGGGGTGCCGCGGCGCGAGGAGTTCGGCGATCTCGTCGGCGAACACCGTCTTCCCCGAGCCGTCCACGCCGTCGATGCCGACGAACACGTTGCGGCGGAGATCCTCCGGCCGCGGAATCACCGACACCACGGCCGTGAGCACGGCCCGACGGCCGGCGCTGGACTGCCGCTCCATGGCGTCAGAGCTCGACGCCGTGGTCCTCGTCGTTCACGCCCGCGTTGTGACCGCGGCGGGACTCGTAGCCGAGGAACCAGCCGAACCACACGATCGCGGCGAGCAGCACGCCCAGCCACACGTTCTGGAAGATGAGGCCGAGGACGACACCGGCGATCAGCAGGCCGACCGTGACGAAGATGCGCAGGGCGGTACGGGACATGCGCTCAGCATACGTCGGCCGCTCCGGGAACGGGCCGGTCAGCGTCGGCGGTGGTCTTCCGGGGCGAGCCGGGGTCCGCGCCGCGCCTCGGCGACGCCGCTCGCGAAGATGAGCCGGATGACGCGCTGCCGGTGACCGGCCCAGGGAGCGAGCAGCTCGACCATGCCGGCGTCATCCGTGCGGTGCCCCGTCAGGGCATGTCCGACCTCGTGCGCCAGATGGTAGTCGCCCACGCTGACGGCATCGGGGTCGCCCAGCGCACGGATGCGCGTCTCCGCAGCGGTCCAGACGCCGACTCCGGGCAGGCTCGTGAGGACGCGGTCACGGTCAGGGCCGGTCGTGGCCGCTCGGACGGCATCGGCGATGCGGTCGCCGCGCTCCGCCGCCCGCACGATGGTCTTCGACTGCGGCGGCTCCACTCCGGCGCGGTGCCACGCCCAGGAAGGGATGCGTCGCCACTGCGCCGCCGTGGGAGCGACGGCCATCGGTCGCGGCGTCGGCCCCGGCGCCGGGTCGCCGAAGCGCGACACGAGGTATCGCCAGGCGCCGAAGGCCTGCATGGAGGTGACCTTCTGCTCCAGGATGCCGCAGGCGAGAGCATCGAAGACCTCATCCGTGCGCGCGAGCCGGATGCCGGGGTGTCGCCGGGCCGCCTCGGCGATGAGGGGGTGCAGGGAGGGATCGAAGCCGGTCGGGTCGTCGCCGGCACCGCACAGTGCCGGCACGAGGGCGAGTGCGTGCTCGGCGCCCGGACCCCAGGCGGTCGCCGTGACGTCGTTCCCCGACATCCGCAGGGCCAACGTCGACGGACCCTGTGGCGTGCGGACCGCGCGCCAGATGACGGGGCCGTCGAAGACCGTCGTCGGATCGGTGCCGCCGCGGCGCAGCATGCCGACGGTTCGCCGGAGATCGAGCGGGTGCGGCGGGCGGTACGTCGTCTCCCGCGGAGCATCCGCGCGGACGGCGCCCGCCGTCGCGGGGGCGGCGGCGAGGGTCATGCGCCCACCCTACGCGCGGCTCCTGACACCGGCCTCCGGGCTGAGCAGGAGCGGGTCAGAAGCGGTCGGGCGACGGGGTTCCGTGGCCGTAACGGATGACGACGTCGGCGTGACGGTCGAAGCGGTAGCCGATGCCGCGCACGGTACGGACGATGTCCTCGTAGCGCCCGAGCTTCGCCCGCAGCCGGCGCACATGCACGTCGATCGTGCGCTCGCCAGGGGTCTCGTCGTCCTGGGCCTGCCAGAGGGCGGCGACGAGCTCGCTGCGCTCGATCGTGCGGCCCTCGCGGAGGACGAGGTACTGCAGCAGCTCGAACTCCTTGTAGGTGAAGGCGGCCGACTCGCCGTCGATGAGCACGCGCTTGCGGGAGATGTCGACGGTGACGCCGGACTCCTCCGGCGTGGTCTCCTCCTCGGCGGCGGCCTTGGTGCGGGCGATCGCGCCGGGCTCCTGCAGGGCGAGACGCACGACGTCGAGGTCGCGGCCGCCGGAGCCGTGCGGGGCGAGGGCGACGGTGGCGTGGGTCTCGGCGCCGGGCGCGAGCTCGGCAAGCGTGCGGCGGAGGGCGTCGACGAGCAGCGGAAGGCTCACACCGGCTTCGGCGGCCTTGATCTCGTCCAGGCCGACGTAGAGCGCGAAGCCGCGGGGCGAGCGGACGGCGGGGAGGTCGGCGCCGGCCGGGGCCAGCGGAGCCGACGACTCGGCGGGTCGGACGGTGCGGTTCGGGGCGGTGACGGCGGGACGCTCGAGAAGGGCGGAGTTCGACATGATGATGGGTCCTCAGGACGTGAGCCCGACGGGAGGGGGCTCGGATGCGTTGCACGAATGACCGGCGGAGCCGGGGAAGCGAGCACGGGTGTGTGCTCGGGACACTGCTCTCGCAGATGGCGAGGAGTCAGGCCAGACGAGGTGGCTGTTCGTTCAGCGACACATTCGGCAACACATGTCAACGCGACCGGGCATCATCATCCCGGCAGTCCCGTTCGCCTCCTGGGCGGACAAAGGGCGTGCGTTGATGGTCATGGGGGGATTATGTCCGATCGTGACGGGACATGTCAAAACGCCCGGGCGCGTCGCAAGAGGCGTAACGTGACACGGATGACGATCTCGCACACCGTCGGCGGCTTCATCCTGACCGACGAGAAGGACGCATCGCGGTACACCCTCACGCGCGACGGGAAGCTCGTCAGCGTGCTCGACTACCGGGACGACGGCCACACCGTCGCGCTCACCCGGGCCTACACGGTCCCGGCATTCCGCGGAAACGGATACGCCGGAAAGGTGGTCGAGGGGGCCGTGGCCGACATCGCGGAGCGCGGCGACCGCAAGGTCGACGCGGTCTGCTGGTACGTGGCGGAGTGGTTCACCGCCCACCCCGAGCAGTCCGGACTCCTCCGCTCACGCTGACGCTCCGGCTGTATGACGAACTGTTACGGCCGCCGCCTGCGAGGATGAGGGCATGAGACTCGCCGAAGCCCTGGCCGCCCGCGCCGACCTGCAGCGCCGCATCGAGCAGCTGCGGGCGCGCATCGTCGCGAACGCCCGGTACCAGGAGGGTGAGGAGCCTGCGGAGGACGCGGCGGCGTTGATCGAGGAGGCCGATGACGCACTGACTCGGCTGCAGAGCCTCATCCGCCGCATCAACGTCACGAACTCCCGCCTCGACCTCGGCGCGGACGGCACGATGACCGACGCGCTCGCCGCGCGGGACGTGCTGCGCCTGCGCCACTCGGTGCTCGCCGACGCGGCGGCCGCCGCGTCCGGGGCGAGCGAGCAGTACCTGCGTCAGATGCGCTCGGAGCTGAGGCAGGTGTCGGCGCTGCCGGTCGCCGCGCTCCGGGCCCGGGCGGACGCCGTCGCCCAGGAGCTCCGTGCGCTCGACAACCGGATCCAGCAGGCGAACTGGTCGCACGACCTCGAGGAGGAGAGCGGAAGTCGGTAGTCGCGACGGAGCGGGCACAACCCTCAGCCGGCGGGGCAAGCCGGCACCTGTGGGCGGAGGGCAGCCCTGATCTCGCATCGCGCAGCCCCGCACGTCGCACAGGTGAAGATGCACGGTGCATCTCGCATCACCACGTGCCGGTCGTCGCGACGAGGGTGGGTCAGGGGACCTTCCGCCTTCTCCTCGGCCGTCGGGAGACGGCGGTCCCGGCACGCCTCGGACGGAATGTCCGAGGGGCTTCGTACCGTGGGGGTATGCGGATCCTGCACACCTCGGACTGGCACATCGGCCGGACGTTCCATGGCAACTCGACCATGGACGCGCTGGCCGAGGTGCTCACCGCCCTGACCGCGCAGGTCAGGGAGCACGAGGTCGACGTCGTGATCGTCGCGGGCGACGTGTTCGACTCCGCCACGCCCTCGGCCGCCGCCTATACGCTGCTCGGAGACGCCCTCGTCGATCTGCATGAGACGGGTGCACGGGTGGTCGTCACCAGCGGGAACCACGATTCCGCCGCGCGGCTGGGGTTCCAGGCCCGGCTGCTGCGCGACGGCATCCACGTGCTCACCGACCCCCTCGCGGTCGGTACCCCCGTCACGATCGACGACGCTCACGGTCCGGTGCATTTCTTCGGGATCCCGTATCTGGAGCCCGCGATCGTCCGCCAGCACTGGCCGGAGGGCGACGCCGAGGGACGGCAGCTGCGCACGCAGGCGCAGACCATGACGCACGCGATGACCCTCGTCCGCGCGGGCATGCAGGAGCACGCGGGTCGGTCGATCGCGATCGCCCACTGCTTCGCCGCGGGGGTGGAGCCGACGGAGGGTCTGGAGCGCGAGGTGCGACAGGGCGGCCTCGACGTCGTGCCGCTCCGGGCGTTCGACGGCCCCGACTACGTCGCACTGGGTCATATCCACGGTCGTCAGCAGGTCAGCGAGCGGGTGCGATACGCCGGCGCTCCGCTGCACTACAGCTTCGGCGAGCAGCACAAGCCGCGCGGCTCCTGGCTCGTCGACCTCGATGCCGACGGGCTCGCGGGCGTCGAGTGGCTGGAGCTGCCGGTTCCGCGGCGCCTGGTCACCCTGACCGGCGCCTTCGAGGAGATCCTCTCCGCAGAGAACATCGCCGCGCACGCCGACGCCTGGGTGTGCGCCGTCTACACCGACGCCGTACCGCAGACCGAACCCATGCGACGGCTGCGCGAGGCGTACCCGCACTGCGCCATGGTGCAGCATCAGCCCGCGACGGTCGGGGAGGAGCGTGAGCGGTCGTACGGCGAGCGGCTGCGCTCCGCGGTGACCGACGCCGACCGGATCGAGGCGTTCCTCGAGCATGTGCGGGCGGGCCAGGGAGCGACCGAGGTCGAACGCGAGCTGATCCGCGAGGTGCTCGACGACCGGGTCCGCGCGGAAGCCCTCGTCTAGTGCGGCTGCATCGGCTGGAGGTCGAGGGTTTCGGGCCGTTCCGCGCGCGTCAGACCGTGGACTTCGACGCCTTCGCCGACGACGGGATCTTCCTCATCGCCGGCCGCACCGGAGCGGGGAAGTCGAGCATCCTGGACGCGGTCTGCTTCGGGCTGTACGGCGGGGTGCCGCGGTACGACGGCGGGGAGAAGAGGCTCCGCAGCGATCACAGCGAACCGGACGATCCCTCCGAGGTGGTCGTCGAGTTCAGCACGCCGTCCGGTCGCTACCGGGTCACGCGTTCGCCCGAGTACCTCCGGCCGGCTCGGCGCGGCGGAGGCCTGACCAAGCAGGCGGCTGCGGTCTCCCTGGAGGAGCTCACGGACGACGGCTGGGTGGGTCGCGCGGCGCGGGCGGTCGACGTGGCGCACGAGCTCGATGACATCCTCCAGCTCAGCCGGGAGCAGTTCCTGCAGGTGATCCTTCTGGCGCAGAACCGCTTCTCGGAGTTCCTCCTCGCGGGTAGCAGGGATCGGCAGGCGCTGCTGCGCCGGCTCTTCGGCACCGAGCGTTTCGAAGACGTGCAGGCGCGGTTCGACGAGCGGCGGCGCCACGCTGAGCAGGGGCTCGGCGCGCGCCTGGCCACCGTCTCCGCGCGGCTGGACGAAGCGGAGCGCCTGGTGGCGGATGCCGACCTCGGGCGCGACGGCGGTGACGACGAGGGCGGCATCGCGTCGGAGGTGCAGGGCGCTGGCGCCACGACCGCCGATCGCCTGGCGGAGCTCGAACGGGCGCAGGCGCGCGCTGCGTATCGGGCGGAACGGCGCGCCGCCGATCGCCTGGAGGCGGAGAAGCGGTTCGAGGTCGCCGATGCTGCTCTGGCTGCGGCGCGCGAGGATCAGCGCGCGCAGAAGGAGCGAGACCGTGCCCGCGCGGCGATGGCCCGTCTGGATGCCGAGGAAGCGGCGGTCGCCGCGGCGAAGGCGGAGCTCGCCAGGGCGCGGGCAGCCGAGGTGCTCCGTTCCTCGATCGCCGCGGCCACACGCGCGGCGGCGGCAGCGGACGAGGCGGCCGCCACGGAGGAACGGGCACGCGCGGCCTGGGCCCGGCTCGGCGTCGAGACCGACGACCTCGACGCGTGGATCGCGGAACGGACGCGTGAGTCCGGGATCTGGGAGCGCGCCGTCACGCTGGAGGCACAGGCGCCGTCCCGCGCCACCGAGCGCGGGACGGCGGAAGCGGCTGTCGTCGCCGCCGAGCGCCGGTGCGAGGACGGGCAGGCGGAGCGCGCTGCCCTCCCCGGGCGGATCGCGGCCGCAACCCTGGAACGGGACGACGCCCGTCGACTCGCCGACCGCATCGCGGAATGGGAGAGCGTGCGCATCGCCGCGGCCGTTCGCCGCGAAGCCGCGGTAGAGGCGGAGACCCTGCAACAGGAGTGCACCTCCGCCGAGCGGGTCCTCGCCGAGGCGACGTCTGCACAGGCCGCCGCACAGTCGGCTCTCGCTGACCTGCGGCAGCGCCGGATCGACGGCATGGCGGGGGAGCTGGCCTCCGCCCTCGTCGACGATCACCCCTGCCCGGTGTGCGGTGCGCGAGAGCACCCGGCCCCGGCAGACCACGGCGCGACGGTCTCCGCGGAGGACATCGCGGCTGCGGAGGTCCGGAGGGACGAGGCGGCGCGGCGCGAGCAGCAGGCGGCGTCGACCTGCACGACGTTGCAGGTCCGACTCGCCGCGGCCACGGCGCGCGCGGACGGACGGGACGTCGAGACGGCGGGAGCCGAGCTCGATGCCGCCCTTGCCGCGGAGAAGGAAGCCCTTGCCGCCGCCGAGACCGCGCGGCGACGCGATGTCGTCCTCGCCGAGCTCCGCGAGCAGCAGGACGCCCTGGAGCTCCGCCGTGTCCAGGACGAGGCGGCCCTCGCCGCAGCCCGCGAGCAGCTGGCTCTGGTGGTCCAGCGAGACGATGACGCCCGCAGGGCGATCGACGAGGCGCGAGGGAGCTACGCGTCGGTCGCCGAGCGGACGGCGGAGACGACCGCCCACCTCGCCGTGGCCCGACGCCTCCGGGACGCCGAGGCCGAACGTGCGCGGAGACAGCAGGCGGCGACGGAGGCGGCCGCCGAGAGAGACGTTGCACTCGATGCCTCCGAGTTCCCCGACGTCACGGCCGTCGTGGAGGCGTTGCGCCCGCCGGCGGTGCAGGCGGAGCTCGATGAGCGGGTGACGACGCACGCGGTGCAGCGGGAGAAGGAGCGTGCACTTCTCTTCGACCTCGAACTGCGGACCCTGCCGGAGGAGCCGATCGACCTCGCGCCCATCGAGCAGGCAGCGCTCGATGCGAGGGCGGCGTGGACCGCCGCCGTCGACGAGGCCACGAGGACGGCGGGCGACGCTGCGCGGCTGGCCGGCCTCATCGACGCCGCGAAGGACGAGCACGCCCGCACGGCAGAGGACGCGGCGGCGTTCGAGGTGCTCCAGGCCCTCGCCGACACCATCGCCGGACGCGGTGCGAACACACGCAAGATGACGCTGGAGACCTTCGTGCTGGCGGCAGAGCTCGAAGAGATCGTCGACGCCGCGAACCGCCGCCTCCACGACATGTCGGAAGGACGCTACCGGCTGCAGCACTCCGATGCCCTGGCGGCACGCGGTGCCGCGTCCGGACTCGGCATCGTGGTCGCCGACGCGTTCACCGGGCAGACCCGCCCGCCACAGTCGCTGTCCGGCGGCGAGACGTTCCTCACGTCCCTGGCGCTCGCCCTCGGGCTGGCCGAGGTCGTGACGGCCCGCGCCGGCGGCATCCGCCTGGACACGCTCTTCATCGATGAGGGATTCGGCTCGCTCGACGGCGACACACTCGACGTCGCGATGCGCACGCTCGACGAACTCCGGCAGGGCGGGCGCACGGTCGGGGTCATCAGCCACGTCGAGGCCATGCAGGAACAGATCCCGGCTCAGCTCACCGTCCGCGCGCTGCCGAACGGGCCGAGCGTCATCGAGATGCGCTGAGCTCAGACCCCGTATTCGGCGCGGATGACTTCGCGCAGCTCGATGCTGCATCGGGCGATGGCCTCGCGGAAGTCGGCCAGGGCGCCGTCCTCGGCTTGGTCGGAGACGGCGCGGAAGGCGCGGATGGGCACGCCGAACTGCCCCGCGACCCAGATGTACGCGTAGGTCTCCATGTCCACCAGTGCGGCGCCCATCGGCCGGATCACCGCCGTGACCTCGGCGTCGTTCACGAAGTGGTCACCCGTGGCGATCACGACGCCCTCGCCGCCCGTGGTCACCTGCGGCGGAAGCGAGACGTGCCGTCCGACGACGCCGTCGAGATCGATCACGTCGTGCTGCACCGCCGTCGCGATCTCGTGCACCGCGTACGGACGCCCCTTCTCGATGGAGCCCGCGGTGCCGACGACGACGACCTCGTCGTAGGTCTTCGCGTCGAGGGCCCGGGTCAGCGCGTACGTCGCCGGCAGCTTGCCCGGGCCGGTGACCAGACGGTCGAAGCCGTCGAGCTCCTCGGGGAAGGCGGACAGTTCGGACTCGAGGGCGGCGACGAGGAGCTTCACCGCTTCAGTCTCTCAGGTCGCGGCTGGATACCGCGTCCTGGCGCAGTGGCGTGACCCGCAGGAAACACGGAAGGGCGATACTGGAGTGAACCGATGAGCGGAGGACAACGTGTCGTTGCAGAAGCAGATCGCGGAAGACCTGGGCGCCCGGCCCGACATCGACCCCGAAGCGGAGGTGGAGCGTCGCGTCGGCTTCCTCGCGGACTACCTGCGCACGACGGGCGCGAAGGGCTTCGTCCTCGGCATCTCCGGCGGACAGGACTCGACGCTCGCGGGGCGCCTCGCCCAGCTCGCGGTGGAGCGCGTGCGTGCCGAGGGCGGGGAGGCGACCTTCCTCGCGGTGCGCCTGCCCTATCGCGTGCAGCACGACGCCGACGACGCGCAGGCCGCGCTGGACTTCATCGCGCCGGACTCGTCGATCGAGGTGAACATCCAGAACGGGGTCGAGGGTGTCGAGAAGGACATCGAGTCCGCCGTTTCCAGCGACATCTCCGACTTCAACCGCGGGAACATCAAGGCCCGCCTCCGCATGGTCACCCAGTACGCGCTCGCCGGGCACGAGGGTCTGATCGTGATCGGCACCGACCATGCCGCCGAAGCCATCACGGGCTTCTACACGAAGTTCGGCGACGGCGCGGCCGACGTCCTCCCGCTCGCCGGGCTCACGAAGCGACAGGGTCGCGCCCTGCTCCAGTTCCTCGACGCCCCGGAGCGCCTGGCCTTCAAGGTGCCGACGGCCGACCTCCTCGACGACCAGCCGGGGCGCACCGACGAGGACGAGCTCGGGCTGACGTACGAGCAGATCGACGACTTCCTCGAGGGCCGGGAGGTCGACCCCGAGGTCGCCGGGCGCATCGAGGCGCGGTATCTCGCGACGCAGCACAAGCGTCATCTGCCCGTGACGCCCGACGACACCTGGTGGCGTTGACCCGGGGCGCCTCACGCGGGACCGCCCGCTTTTCGCCGTGTCGGATGCCGCGGATAGTGTCGAAGCAGCCGACAGAACGGGAGAATCGTGCGGATCGACACAGAGGCGCAGCGGGTCATCTGGAGCGCGAGCGACCTCAAGGCGGCCGCCGAGTGCGAGTTCGCCTGGTCCCGCGCGATCGATGCGAAGCTCGGTCGGGTCCCCGCGGTGGAGGAGCCGGAGGACGCGACGCTCCTCCGCGCGGCCCAGCTCGGAGACGTGCACGAGCAGAACGTGCTCGAGCGCTACATCCGGGAGCTCGGCGACGAGCGGGTGCATCGGGTCGCCAAGGTCTCGTCGAGCGATCCTGACGCGCTGGCTGCCGCCGTCGACGAGACGTTGAGCGCTCTGCGCTCGGACGCGCTGGTCGTCTTCCAGGCGGCCTTCGCCACCGACGAGTTCGTCGGGTTCGCCGACTTCCTCCGCCGCGATGCGGACGGGCGTTGGCGCGTGCAGGACTCGAAGCTCGCCCGCAAGGCCAGGGTGACCGCACTCATGCAGCTCGCAGCATATGTCGACCAGCTCGACCGGCTCGGCATCCCGCGTGCGGACGAGGTCGACCTCATCCACGGCGACAACAGCGTCAGCACGCATGCGGTCGACGACCTCCTCCCACTGTTCCGCGTGCGCCGGGCGCGGCTGCGCGCTCTGATCGCGGACCGCGCCGTGGCCGACGGCGCGGCCGGGGCGCCGCTCGCGTGGGGCGACGACCGCGGCGATCTGCGCGTGGTCGCCTGCGGGCGCTGCGCCACGTGCGAGGAGCAGGTGCTGGCCCATCGCGACCTCCTCATGGTGGCCCGCATGCGGCCGGTGCAGCGGGCCCGTCTGCGCGCCGCCGGGATCCTCACCATCGACGACCTGGCCGCGGCGACCCAGGCACCGGAGGGCATGAACGTCGACACGTTCGAGAACCTCCGCGCCCAGGCCCGCGTGCAGCTGCGGGCGGATGCCGAGGGCGCGGCGACGTACGACGTGCACTATGCCGCGGCGATCCACACCCTCCCTGTGCCCAGCCACGGGGACATCTTCTTCGACTTCGAGGGCGATCCGCTCTACACCGAGCCCGCTCCCGACGGCGAGGCCGAGTGGGGCATCGACTATCTGTTCGGCTGGGTCGACAACGCCGACCAGTACACCGCGCTCTGGGCGCACTCGTTCGCGGAGGAGCGTCGGGCGCTGGAGACCTTCCTCGATTTCGTGAAGGTGCGTCGCGCCGCCCACCCCGGCATGCACATCTATCACTACGCCCCCTACGAGACCTCCCACCTGGTCGCGATGGCCGCCCGCCATGGGGTGCGCGAGGGTGAGGTGGACCGCCTGCTCCGCGAGGGCGTCTTCGTCGACCTGTACCCACTGGTGCTGCGCACCGTCCGCGTGGGTTCGCGGTCCTACTCGATCAAGAAGCTCGAGCCTCTCTACATGGGGGAGGACGTGCGCACGAGCGACGTCCAGAAGGGCGACGACTCCATCGTGCAGTACGTCGCGGCGCGGGAGCTCGCGGCAGCGGGGGCGCAGGCCGAGGCCGACGCGGTGCTCGCCGACCTCGCCGACTACAACCGCTACGACTGCGTCTCCACCCGGCGGCTGCGCAACTGGCTCATCGACATCGCCCGCGCGGAGGGGGTCACGCCGGCCCCGCCGGACGACGCGGACGAGGTCATCTACGAGCCGTCGCCGCGTTCGCTCGCGCTGCTCGGCGACGCGGAGCGTGCGGTGGAGGTCGGTGGCGATGGGCTCGTGCACCGGCTCGCGGCGGCCGCCATCGACTACTTCCCACGCGAGGCGAAGAGCTTCTGGGTCGCGCACTTCCAGCGGCTGCGGGAGCCGGTCACGATGTGGGACGGCACCCGCGATGTGGTGAAGGTCGATGCGACCCGCTCGCGGGTCCGCCGGGACTGGAGCATCGGCGAGGGCCGCAGAGTCCTGTCGCGCGAGCTGGAGATCCGCGGCGAGGTGTCCCCTGGCACGACGCTCGGTCCGGGCGCCCAGCCGTTCGCGCTCTACGACGTCCCGGCGCCGTTCGACACCGATGTCCCGTCGCGCGCGGTGCACGTGCCGCACGGGGTCACGGTCGTCGAGGTGCTGGACGACGGCTATCTCGTGGCGGAGTCCGCGGTCCAGGGGCAGACCTGGGATGACCTCCCCGTCGCCCTCACCCCCGCCGCGCCGCCACGGGTGGTGTCGCTGCAGCAGGCGATCGACGAATGGGCCGATGCGGTGCACGCGGCCGCTCCGGACTTCCCCCAGGACGCGGCGACCGACATCCTCCGCCGCCTCCCTCCGCGCACCGTGTCGGGGAACGCGCTCCCGGCCGCCGGCGACGACCCGATCGACGCGATCGTCCGCGGAGTCCTCGACCTCGACCGCAGCTATCTCGCCGTACAGGGGCCTCCAGGCACGGGGAAGACCTACACGGGCTCCCAGGTGATCGCCCGGCTCGTCAACGAGCACGGCTTCCGGATCGGCGTCGTCGCGCAGTCCCACGCGATCATCGAGACGCTGCTGGAGCGCGTCGTCGCCGACGGTGTCGCCCCGGGTCAGGTGGCGAAGTGCCCCAAGGACGCGAACGCCGATCCCGGGTACACGGTGATCCCGAAGACCGGCATGGCCGCCTTCCTCGCGGAGCACGCAGACGGGGGCGCCGTCGTGGGCGGTACCGCCTGGGACTTCAGCAACACGCAGCGGGTGGCCAGGGGAGAGCTCGACCTGCTCGTGATCGACGAGGCGGGACAGTTCTCGCTCGCCTCGACGATCGCGGTCGCCACGGGCGCGCAGAGGCTCCTCCTCCTCGGCGACCCGCAGCAGCTGCCTCAGGTCAGCCAGGGCGCCCACCCGGAGCCGGTGGACACGTCCGCGCTCGGCTGGGTGATGGACGGCGACCCCGTCGTGCGCCCGGAGTACGGCTACTTCCTCGCGCGCTCCTGGCGGATGCACCCGCACGTCGCGGCTCCGGTGTCGAAGCTCGCCTATGCCGGGAAGCTCGCCTCCGCCCCCGGTACCGAGCGGCGCGCGGTCGAGGGCATCGACCCGGGCCTCCACGTGGTGCCGCTGCGCCACCGCGGCAACGCGACCCAGTCGCCGGAGGAAGCAGAGGAGGTCGTGCGCATCGTCCGCGACCTCGTGGGCCGCGCCTTCCACGACAACGATGCGGCGGGCACCGTGCGGCCACTGACGCCGGAGGACATCATCGTCGTGGCGCCGTACAACGCGCAGCGGCAGCTCGTGCACGACGCGCTCGCCGCGGCGGGTTTCGGCGGCGTCCCGGTGGGCACGGTCGACAACTTCCAGGGCAAGGAGGCCGTCGTCTCGATCACGACGCTCGCGGCGTCGAGTGGCCGAGACGCTCCCCGGGGCCCGGAGTTCCTGCTGCTGCAGAACCGGCTCAACGTGGCGATCTCCCGGGCGCAGGTCGTGGCCTACCTCATCCACTCGCCGGCGCTGCTCGACGACCTGCCGTACACGCCCGAGGGCGTCGCCCGGCTCAGTGCCTTCGCCCGCCTGGTGGGGGCCGCGGAGGAGGAGGGTTCATGACGACGACGGTTCCTGCACCGGCCGCCGACGGCACGCCGACCGAGGCGGACATCCTCCGTGCCGCCGCCGCGTGGGCCTGGTTTCCGCGCGGCAGCGAGCATGTCCGCGGCGACCTGCTCCTCGTGCGGTACCCGGAGCGGTTCGGGGGCGGCGTCAGCGGCTCGCAGGTGACGTCCGCGCGCCCCGCCGCCGAGGTGCTGGACGGGGCGCTGGAGCGCACCAGAGCCTGGGGCGAGAGCGTGTTCACGTTCTGGACGAATCCCGCCGACGACCCCGACCTCGAAGAGGAGCTCCGACGCCGCGGTGCCGTGCACTTCGACACCGTCACCGTGTTCGCGCGTCCGACCAGTGGAGCCGCGGTCGACGTGACGCCCGGGGTCTCCGCCGAGGTCGTGCGGGCCGTGGATCAGCTCCGCGAGGTCGATGCGATCAACGTTCCGGTCTGGGAGCAGCAGCCCCTCGACGACGACGGTCTGCGTGCCGAGTTCGCCGAGCTGACCGAGGCTCTCGATGCCGGTACCGGTTTGCGGGTGCTCGGGCGCATCGACGGACGCGCGGTGAGCACGGGCGGATGCACCATCGTCGACGGGTTCACTCGACTCTGGGGAGCGGCGACGCTCGAGGCCGATCGTGGTCGCGGCGTCTATCGAGCGGTCCTCGCGGAACGCCTGCGGCAGAGCGCCGCGCGCGGTGCGAGGACTGCGCTCGTCAAGGGCCGTGTCTCGACATCGGCGCCGATCCTCGCGAGAGCCGGCTTCACGCGCTACGGCGACGAACGCGGCTACCGCCTGGCCCTCTGACGTGGGAGCGGCGGCGACGGCCTCAGACGGTGCCGTACAGCCGGTCTCCCGCGTCGCCAAGACCGGGCACGATGTACCCCTTCTCGTCGAGGCGCTCGTCGAGCGCTCCGAGGACGAGGGTCACGTCACGGTCGCCGGCCATCGCCTCGATCGCCGCCACACCCTCCGGAGTGCCGAGCAGGCAGATCGCGGTGACGTCCTTCGCACCGCGATCGAACAGGAACTGGATCGCGGCGGCGAGCGAGCCGCCCGTCGCCAGCATCGGGTCGATCGCGAAGCACTGGCGGTCGGAGAGATCGTCCGGAAGCCGCTCGGCGTACGTGGTCGGCTCGAAGGTCTCCTCGTCGCGGACCATGCCGAGGAAACCGACCTCCGCGGTGGGGAGGAGCTTGACGAGGCCTTCGAGCATGCCGAGACCGGCGCGCAGGATGGGGACGACGATGGGTCGCGGCTCGGAGATCTTCACGCCCGTGGTCGTGGTGACCGGTGTCGTGATCTCGATCGGAGTGACCTTCACATTCCGGGTCGCCTCGTACGCGAGGAGCGTCACGAGCTCTTCGGTCAGCTGGCGGAAGACCGGCGACGGGGTGCGCGCGTCGCGCAGCACCGAGAGCTTGTGGGTGATGAGAGGGTGGTCGGCGACGTGAACACGCATGGATACAGGCTAATGCGCCCCGCGTCCGCGCACGACATCGGGTGCCGTGGCGGACACCGCGCGCTGACGTAGGCTCGGGGCATGACCGCCGCCGACCGCCGTGCGATGCAGCGTGCCCTCGAGCTCGCCGCCGAGGCCGCGGACGCCGCGGAGATCCCGGTCGGCGCCGTCGTCCTCGATGCCGACGGGAATTTCCTGGCGGAAGGACGGAACACCCGCGAGACCACGCACGATCCGACCGGGCACGCCGAGATCGAAGCCATCCGCGCTGCGGCGGCGCACCGGGGATCGTGGAATCTCGACGGCTGCACGCTCGTCGTCACGCTCGAGCCCTGCGTGATGTGCGCCGGCGCGATCCTGCAGGCACGCATCGGCCGCGTGGTCTTCGGCGCGTGGGATGACAAGGCGGGAGCGGCCGGATCGATGTACGACGTGCTGCGCGACCGGCGCCTGCCCTACCGCGCCGAGGTGATCGGCGGCGTGGACGAGCACGCGTCCATCGCGCTGCTCCGGGCCTTCTTCGAGGACCGTCGCTGAACGCTCAGTCCGAGGACTTGAGGACGAAGACGTCCGTCGAGGGCTCCGGATCGATCGCGGGACGGTAGACGTCCGGCTCGATGTAGACGACCCGGGCGACCGGCACGGCGGCGCGGATGCGAGCCTCGATCTCGTCGATGTCGTCGGCGACCTCGCGCAGCGGCTTGTCGGCGCTGAGCGCGATCTTCGCGGCGACCATCAGCTCGTCGGGCCCCAGGTAGAGGGTCTTCATGTGGATGATCTTCTCGATCTCCGGGCCGTCGTTGATCGCGTCCACGATCCGGTCGTAGTCGGCGGGGGTCGCTCCCTCGCCGACGAGCAGGCTCTTGGTCTCCACACCCAGCACGATCGCGATGAGCACGAGCAGGACGCCGATCATCACCGTGCCGAGGGCGTCGAAGACGGGGTTGCCGGTGAGCAGCGTGAGACCGACGCCGAGCAGGGCGAAGGTGAGTCCGGTGAGGGCACCCACGTCCTCGAGGAGGACGACGGGGAGCTCCGGCGCCTTGGACCGTCGCACGAAGGAGAACCACGACTGCCCCTTCTCGCGCACGACGTTGCTCTCGCGCACGGCGGTGCGCAGCGAGAACGACTCCAGGCCGATCGCGATGAACAGCACGACGAGGGGGAGCCACCACCAGGTCTGATCGATCTCATGCGGATGGGTCAGCTTGTCCACACCCTCGTAGATCGCGAACAGCCCGCCGACGGAGAAGAGGATGATCGACACGACGAAGGCGTAGACGTAGCGCTCGCGGCCGTAGCCGAACGGGTGCGAGCGGTCCGCATGGCGCTTCGCCTTGCGCCCGCCGAGCATCAGCAGCAGCTGGTTGCCGGAGTCGGCGACGGAGTGGATCGCCTCCGCGAGCATCGATGCCGAGCCGGAGAGAGCCCACGCGAGGAACTTCGCGAGGGCGATGCCCAGGTTCGCCAGGAACGCCGCGACGATGGCCTTGCTGCCTCCGGATGCACTCATGCGACGAGTCTAGGACGGCAACCCGGCCGCCACAGGAGCGCCCGCCGTAGGATGACGACATGGCTGATGCGCTCCCGTCCCTCGCGTTCCTCGGTGCCGGATCGATGGGGGGAGCGATCCTCCGCGGCGTGCTCGCCTCGGGCGTCCCCGTGCAGGGAGGGATCACGGCCACGAACCGCACGCCGGAGAAGGCGGCGGCGTTCGCGGGTCTCGACGGCGTCACGAGCATCGCGCTGTCCGAGCGGCCGGAGGGGAACGCCGAGGCCGTGGCCGGCGCACGGGTGGTCCTGGTCGGGGTGAAGCCGGCGATGGTCCCCGACCTCCTCCGCGAGATCGCTCCGCACCTGGCCGCGGAGACCGTCGTGGTGAGCCTCGCCGCGGGTGTCACGCTGCAGACCTTCGCGGATGTCCTCGGCCCGGAGGCCCGCGTCATCCGCTCCATGCCGAACACCCCGTCGACGATCCGCAAGGGGGTCACCGGGCTCGCGGCCGGCGCCGCGGCGACACCCGACGACCTCGCGCTCGTGCGTCGTCTGTTCGAGACGGTGGGCGCGGTGGTGGAGGTCCCCGAGTCGCAGATCGATGCGCTCTCGACGATCTCCGGCTCCGGTCCCGCGTACGTCTTCCTCCTCATCGAACAGTTCACCGAGGCTGCGCGGGGGATGGGCTTCTCCGACGCCGACGCCCGTCTGCTGGCCGAGCAGACCTTCATCGGCGCGACCGCGCTGCTGGATTCGACGGGGGAGGACCCCGCCGAGCTGCGCCGCCGGGTGACGAGCCCGAAGGGGACGACGGAGCGCGCGGTCGCCGTGCTCCAGGACGCGCACCTGTCCGACACCTTCGCCGCCGCTGCTGCCGCCGCCCTCGCTCGCGCGAAGGAGCTCGCCGCCGGCGCCTGATCCCGCCTGCCTGTTCTCGCGCGCTTCCACCCCGCGAAGGCAGGCTTTCACGCGAGTTCAGGCAGCCAGCACTCCTGGAGCCTGAACCCGCGCGAGCGCCTGTTGTGGCGAGGGCGGCGGGGGAGCAGGCGACCACGCGAGTTCAGGCAGCCAGCACTCCTGGAGCCTGAACCCGCGCGAGTGCCTGTTGCGGGCGAGGTGTCGTGCGGCTAGGCGTCGCTGGCGACCTCGGTGAGCACCTCGGGCCAGCGCCGTTGCAGGACGTGACCGCCGAGCACCGTGCCGCCCCAGAGGGCCGCGCCCCCGAGGACGACGGCGGCCGCGAGGCTCGCCCAGCCCAGGGGCGGGATCCAGATCGACGCGATCGCGAAGCCGAGGGCGGGGCCGCCGAGCAGCAGCGTGATCGGGGACATGATGAGCATCGCGAGGAAGGACTGCGCGCCGCCGGAGGAGCCGCGTCCGAACGGGTTGGCCTCGGGTGCCGGAGCACGTCCCGGCAGGAACGCCCCCACCCAGGACCCCGCTCCCGCCGACACCGCCATGAGCCCGAGAGCGGCGCCCAGGCTGCCCGGAAGCAGATCCGCACGCCCGGCCAGCAGGCAGCTCGCGACGCAGAGGAGGACCGTGATCGGCACCGCGATCAGCGCGAATCCGAGCAGCCGTCCGGCGCGGTCGGCCGTGCCGCTCACGCCCGTGAGGATGTGCAGCGCGACGGCATCGTTGTCGTAGGCGATCGCCATCTGCACGATGCTGCCGGCCAACAGGGCGTTGATCGCCGGAATGAGGGTGATCGCGGGCGCGAAGCCGGCACTGTCCTGCTGCAGTCCGTTCATGAGCGCGAGTCCGAGGAAGATCGCCGGGAGCAGCAGGAGCATCACGATGTTGACGACCTGACGCGGATCGCGGCGGAAGTAACGGAGCGTCCGTCCCGCGATGGCACCGACGGGGCCCGCGGGGAGCAGGCGGTCGAGCAGGCCGCCCGAGCGCACGCGTCCGCCGCCGCTCGACTGCAGCGGCGCGACCAGGCGGGCATCGAGCATCCGTCGCGCGGCGACCCAGAAGACGACGAGGGTGCCGGCGGCGACGAGCAGTCGCAGGAGAGCGGTGAGCACGTCGCCCTGGGCCACGGCGGCCGGGACCCCGAAGACGGCCGCCACCGGCGTCCACGCGGCGATCTCGGCGACCGTCGTGAAGGCGCCGCCGACGTCGCGCACGGTCGACAGCGCCTGCAGCCCGATGTTCAGGAGGAGGCCGGAGGAGGCCAGCAGCACGACGCCGAGGGTGAGGACGAGGTCGCGCGTCCGCCGACGGGCGAGCCACCCCGCGAGCAGCCCGCTGACGACGCGGGCGCCGAGCACGCACGTCGCCAGGGCCACCGGGATCATGAGCATCGCGACGAGGAGCGCCGGAACGCTGACCGACCACCCCACGAGCATCAACAGCAGGGCCAGCGCGGTGCCGATGCCGCCGATCGTCGTCGTCCCCGCCACGACCAGTCCGGGCAGGAGGGTGCGGGCGGTCACCGGGAGCAGGGCGAAGCGCTCGGGTGCCAGCGAGTCGTCCGCACTGACGAGGATCGACCCGATCCACCACCCGAGCACGACGATGGCACCCGTGAGGACCATCGCGGTCACGGCGGCGTCGGGAGCTCCCACCCGCAGGGCGATCAGCCCGACAGTGAGCAGCCCGAGCATGCTCAGCGCGATGAGACCCACGATCGCGAGGGTCACGATCATCCAGGGGTTCCGCCTGAGCTGATGTCCGAGCTGTCGCAGCCGCAGGCCTACGAGGAGCGCAACCACGCGAGCGTCTCCGTTCCGAGGTCGTGCGCGCCCACGAGGGTGAGGAAGCGCTCCTGCAGCGTGAGCCCGGCGCGCACCTCGTCGAGCGCACCGTGGGCCAGCAGGCGGCCCTCGGCCACGATGGCGACGCGGTCGCACAGCGACTCGACGAGCTCCATGACGTGGCTGGAGAGGACGACCGTGCCGCCGCCGTCCACGAAGGAGCGGAGGATCTGCCGGATCGTCTGTCCGGAGACCGGGTCGACCGCCTCGAGCGGTTCGTCGAGGATCAGCAGCCGCGGCGCGTGGATGAGCGCGCAGGCCAGGCCGATCTTCTTCTTCATGCCGGCCGAGTAGTCGACGACGAGCGTGTCGCGGGCCTCCGTCAGGCCGAGCGCGTCGAGCAGCTCACCGGAGCGGGAGACGACCTCCGCCTCCGGCATCCCGCGCAGCAGGCCGGTGTACCGCAGCAGCTCGGCGCCGGTGAGGCGGTCGAGCATCCGAATGCCGTCGGGGAGCACCCCCATCCGCGCCTTCGCGGCGGCAGGGTCCTGCCAGACGTCGGCGCCGAGCACCCAGGCGGTCCCGGCGTCCGGGCGCAGGAGCCCCGTGGTCATGGCGAGCGTCGTCGTCTTGCCCGCACCGTTCGGGCCGAGCAGCCCCAGCATCGAACCTGCGGGGACATCCAGGGACAGCGCGTCGACGGCGACCTTCTGCCCGAACTGCTTGCGGAGCCCGCGGAGGGCGAGGACGGGCGGTGCGGGGGCGTGATCGCTCATGCCCCCATCCCACCACGGCGGCCGTGGCGGGCGCATCCGTCGCGGGGAGGACCCGGTTCAGCGGTCGAGGGCGGCGAACCGCTCGATGTCGCTGTTCGTCCCGGAGACGATGATGAGGTCGTGGTTGGTGACGATGGTGTTGGCCTCGGCGTACCGGAACGGCTTGCCAGGGCTCTTCACGCCGACGACCGTGACCTTGTACTTCGAGCGCACACCGGACTCGTTCAGGCCGACCCCGCGGATGAACTTCGGCGGGTACATCTTGGCCAGGACGAAGTCGTCGTCGAAGCGGATGAAGTCGAGCATGCGCCCGCTCACGAGGTGCGCGACGCGCTCGCCGGCCTCGCGCTCGGGGTAGATGACGTGGTTGGCGCCCACCCGGGCGAGGATCTTGCCGTGCGACTGGGAGACGGCCTTCGCCCAGATCTGCGGCACCTTGAGGTCGACGAGATTGGCCGTGATGAGCACCGACGCCTCGATCGAGGAGCCGACGGCGACGACCGCGACCTGGAAGTCCTGGGCGCCGATCTGACGGAGCGCGTCGATGTTGCGCGCATCGGCCTGCACGGTGTGCGTGACGCGGTCCGACCACTTCTGCACGAGCTCGAGGTTATCGTCGATCGCGAGCACCTCGCGGTCGAGGCGGTCGAGTTCGCCGGCGCAGGCGGCGCCGAACCGGCCAAGACCGATGACGAGGACGGGAGCGTCCCCCCGAAGGACTTCAACCAACGATCGGCCTTTCCACGGGCAGTGAGTAGTACTGCGTGCGCGATGTCGCGGCGACTGCCGCAGCGAGAGTCACTGTACCAACGCGGCCCATGAAGATCGTCGCGGCCATGACGTACGAGGCGGAATCCGGCAGCTCGCCGGTGAGGCCGGTGGAGAGCCCGACGGTGCCGAATGCGGAGATGACGTCGAAGAGCACGTGGCTGATGTCGGCCTTGGTGATCTGCGCGATCACGATGGTCGACAGGGCGACGATCGTGGCACCCCAGGCGACGACGCTGAGGGCGACGCGCTGCACGTCGCTGGGGATGCGGCGGCCGAACGCCTCGACGGACTGGCGGCCCTTCGCTTCGGACCAGACGGCGATCGCGAGGACCGCGAGCGTGGTCACCTTGATGCCGCCCGCCGTCGACGCGGACCCGCCGCCGACGAACATGAGCATGCTGGCAGCGAGCAGCGACGAGCCGTTGAGGTCGTCCATCTCGATGACGTTGAAGCCGCCGGAGCGGGTCATCGCGGAGAGGAAGAACGCCTGGAAGGTCGTGTCAGCGGCGTCCATCGAGCCGAAGGTCTTCGGGTTGTTGTACTCGAGGATCAGGAAGGCGGCCGCGCCGAGGATGAACAGCAGCACGGTGGTGACGATGGTCAGCTTCGAGTGCAGCGACCAGCGCTTGACGTGCCAGACGTGCTTCGCGAGCGTGTAGATCACCGGGAAGCCGATGCTCCCGAGGAACACGCCGACCATGAGGAGTGACAGCACGAGGTAGTCGTCGGCGAAGACGGCCACCCCGCCGTCGTTCGGCGCGAAGCCGGTGTTGGTGAAGGCCATCGCCGAGAAGTACGGGGCCTCCCAGAGCGCGGCGATCGGGTCCACCCCCGCCATCACCAGCGCCGGGTAGAGGAGGGCGGCGAGGGCCGCTTCGATGAAGAGGGCCGAGAGGGCGACCGTGGTGAGCAGCTGGCCCACCTCGCCCAGGCGCACCGTCTGGCTCTCGTTGACCACGCCGCCGTGCGCGCGGAGCGGATTCGTGTCGCCGGCCGCCATGAGCTTGGCCCGCAGGCCGAGGCGCTTCGAGATGAGCATCCCCATGAGGGAGGCGAGGGTCAGCACGCCGAGGGCGCCGATGTTGACGCCGATGAACACGACGACGTGGCCGAAGGGCGACCAGTGGTTGGCCATGTCGACGGTCGCGAGGCCCGTCACGCAGATCGTGGAGACGGCGGTGAAGAGCGCATCGCTGAGCGGTGTCACCGTGCCGCTGGCGGAGGCGATCGGCAGCGAGAACAGCACCGTGAACACGAGGATCAGCAGCGCGAAGACGGCGATCGCGAACCGGGAGGGCGACGAGGTGATGAGGTGCTTCACCCGGCCGGCGGCTCCGGGGAGACCGGTGCGAGGAGACGACGCCGAAACGATGCCCGACATCGCTGCCCCCTTCTTCTGCGCCGTCCGTTCCCCGGCGGCAGCACGGCGCCTCTCGCCGAGCCTTCGTCATGGTACTCCGTGCCGGGGCGCACTACCCTGATCACATGACGGACATCTTCGACGTGATCGCAGACGGTACGAGGCGCGACATCCTCCAGCTCCTGCTCCGCCGCACGTCCGAAGGCGAGTCCGGCACGAGCGTGAGCCAGATCGTCGCCGACCTCGGCATCAGCCAGCCCACGGTCTCCAAGCACCTCAAGGTGCTCCGGGACGCCGAGCTGGTGACCGTCCGCGAAGACGGCCAGCGCCGTTTCTACAGCCTGTCCGTCGCGCCGCTCGAGGCCGTCGACGACTGGCTGGTCCCGTTCCTCGTCGACGCGTTTGGCGACACCGCGCCGGACATCGCATACCCGGGCGCTCCGATCCCCGACGGTGCTGCACACGCGGCCGAGGTCGTCGGGCGTGCAGCGGCATCCGCCAAGCACGTGGTCGCCAATGCGCTGAAGCGCCTCGGCGCCTGACCCGACGCCCCGCCCGGACGGAGAACCGCCCCCGACGGCAGGGGGGATGCCGTCGGGGGCGGTGTGCGCACCCCAGATCCGCGCGGACTCGGCAGGTGCCGGCACGGGTCCTGCACTCGACATTGGCAGGGCTGTCTGAGCGATCGGGCAATGCGGGCTATGCGCGGGCTGGACGTCGGCGTGCCGGTGGGGCAGGGCGGGGCCACGCATCGTTCCGGAGGAGCCCGTCGGGCAGGATGGGCACATGACGGACGAGTACCGCGCGCACTTCGACTTCGCGATCACCTTCGCCAACGGCGGCGGGCTGCAGGGACAGGGGTTCCGACTCGATCTGCCGCGGAAGAACATGACGGCCGAGGAGGTTTCGAGCCTGCTCGTGTCACACCTCGGCCTGACGCTCGTGGGCGGGGTCGAGCTCCGCGACCTGCGGATCGTCTCCGAGCCGCACCGAGGCAGTCGTGGCGTCGTGGCACCGGCTCCTGCAGATCGCGCCGACCGAGTCGTCGACCTGAGCCACCCGATCGCCGAGGGTATGGTCACGTATCCCGGGCTGCCCGCGCCGAGCATCACCCCGCACCTCACCCGCGCGGCCTCTCGCGAGCGCTACGCGCCGGGGACGGAGTTCGCGATGGACGTGATCACGATGATCGGCAACACCGGGACGTACCTCGACTCCCCGTTCCACCGCTATGCGGACGGGGCGGACCTGGCGGCGCTCGACCTCGACACCCTCGTGGATCTCCCTGCCGAGGTCTTCCACCTCCGCGACGCCTGGACCACGGAACGGCGGGGCATCAAGGTAGCGACGCTCGCCGACCGCGAGCTCCGCGGCAGCGCGGTTCTCCTGGACACCGGCTGGAGCCGCCTGTTCGGCACCCCCGACTACGGCACGGGCGCACCCTTCCTCACCGAGGACGCCGCACGATTCCTCGTCGACGCCGGGGTGCGCCTCGTCGGCATCGACGCGCTCAACATCGACGACACGGAGAGCGGCGGGGAGCGGCCCGCGCACAGCATCCTCCTCGCAGCGGGCGTGCACGTCGTCGAGCACCTCACCGCTCTTGACCGCCTCCCCGCGCGCGGGGCGCGGTTCACCGCGGCCCCTCCGGCGATCCGCGGGTTCGGCACGTTCCCGGTCCGGGCGTTCGCGACCATGCCGATATCTCACTGATCACAGCAGTCACGCGGGTTTACACGCGTCCCAGCGACCCCATAGAGTGTGCTCATCGAGAAAGGGGTACGTGGGATGCCCGAGGTTCCAGACGTCCGATTCCTGACGGTGGCCGAAGTCGCCGAGCTCATGCGCGTGTCCAAGATGACCGTGTACCGGCTCGTGCACGCCGGTGACCTTCCCGCCATCCGGTTCGGACGGAGCTACCGCGTGCCGGAGTCCGCCGTCGCGGAGGCTCTGCAGCGGCCCATCGCCGACGCCGGCTGACAGAGGGCGCGGGGCACCCTCCTGAGTTTGCTAGGATGATCCGAGGCATTTTTCGTGCTCGTACCCGGGTGTCCGATTCCGGCGACACCCAGCCCCTGACTTAGTGAGGTTTCCGTGGGTTCTGTCATCAAGAAGCGCCGCAAGCGCATGGCGAAGAAGAAGCACCGCAAGCTGCTTCGCAAGACTCGCCACCAGCGCCGCAACAAGAAGTAAGCGGCCAGACACCGAGCGCCTGTCTTCGGACGGGCGCTTTGTGTCTCTGCGCGCCGTTCCGCACCGCCGAGAGGATGTCATGAAGTCGATCACCGTCGCCGAACTCGCCGAGCGCTCCGGCACGCCCCTCATCGATGTCCGGGAGGTGAACGAGTTCCAGGCAGGACACGTCCCCGGCGCCGTGAACATCCCGATGTCCGAGATCGGCAACCGCCTGGAAGAGCTTCCCGCGGAGTCGTTCGACGTGATCTGCCAGGCCGGCGGCCGCTCGGCCCGTGTGGTCGAAGCACTCGAGGCCCGCGGCTACGACGCCACCAACGTCGAGGGCGGCACCGGCGAGTGGATCGCGCAGGGACGCGAGGTCGAGGTCCCGTCGTCGTGACGACGCTGACCCTCATCGGCAAGCCCGACTGCCATCTGTGCGCCGTGGCCTCCGAGGTCGTCGACGCGGTCGTCGCCGAGCTGCCGGACGCCGCCGCGGAGCGCATCCAGATCGTCGAGGCGTCGATCCAGGACGACCCCGCCCTGTACGAGCAGTGGTGGGAGAAGATCCCGGTCGTCCTCATCGACGGGCGACTGCATGCGCACTGGCGCGTGTCCCCCGACCGACTGCGCGAGGCGCTGGAAGAAGCCGTCGACGCGGAGGCCCGCGCCGACCAGAAGGAGCTGCGATGACCATCCGCCATGTCGTGACCTGGAAGCTCGCCGCGGAGGACGCGGGGGAGCGGCAGGCCCAGGCGGCTGAGGTGGCCCGCCGCCTCAACGCCCTCGACGGGGTCGTGCCGCAGCTGCGCAGTATCTGGGCCGGCGCGAACGACGTCTACCCCGACGCCAACTGGGACGTCACCCTGGTCGCCGACTTCGACTCCGTCGCGGACCTCGAGCAGTATCAGGTGCACCCCGCGCACGAGGAGGTCGCCGGGTACATCCGCTCGGTCGTCGCCGGTCGCGTGGCGGTCGACGCCGAGGTCTGAGCGTCGAGACTCGTCCCCGCCGCACCGAAACACAAACGTGATGCGGCGCAGGCGGATGTCATTGGTCACGCGACGAGCCGCATGTTTAGATGAACTCCTACCCGTCCGTGGGCTCACCCGCCCCCCGACTCTCAGGAGCCGACATGTCCCGTCGTAACCTCTTCGCCGGCCTCGCGATCGCGGCCACCGCCACCCTCGCGCTCGCCGGATGCGCCACCGGCTCCTCCGATGCGGGCAGCAGTGGCGAGCCCGCCGCGGGCGACGAGTACGGCCTCGTCGAGGCGGGCACGCTCACCGTCTGCTCCGACATCCCCTACCCGCCGTTCGAGTTCGAGGGTGACGACGGCGAGTACACCGGCTTCGACATCGACCTCCTCGGCGCGATCGCCGAGCAGCTCGACCTCGAGCTGTCCGTGCAGGATGTGGGCTTCGACGCGCTGCAGTCAGGCACGACCCTCGCCGCCGGTACCTGCGACGTCGGCGCCTCGGCCATGACGATCACCGACGAGCGCAAGGCCAACATCGACTTCTCGGACCCGTACTACGACTCGCTGCAGTCGCTCCTCGTGCGCACCGATTCCGGCATCACGTCCATCGATGACCTCGACGGCAAGAACGTCGGCGTGCAGCAGGGTACGACGGGTGAGGCCTACGCGACCGAGAACGCTCAGGGCGCGCAGCTCGTGCAGTACCCCTCGGACGGCGAGCTGTGGCCGGCCATCCAGGCGGGGCAGATCGACGCGATCCTGCAGGACCAGCCCGTCAACCTCGAGCACGAGAAGGCCGACTCCGCGTACGAGATCGTCGAGACCTACGAGACCGACGAGTCCTACGGCTTCGCGTTCGCGAAGGGCGAGAAGGACGAGCTCCTCGACGCCGTGAACGGTGCGCTCAAGGATCTGAGGGACAACGGCGAGTACCAGAAGATCTACGACCAGTACTTCACGGCGAACTGAGCCGGGGAACACGGAGGTCGGGAGGACCTTGACAATGGCGTTGAGGCGCACCACCAAGCAGAAGCTCTACCGGTACACCGTCTATGCGGTGCTGATCGCGATCGCCGTCTGGGTCGCGTTCAGCACCGACTGGTCCCGGCTCGGGCAGCTCTTCTTCAACCCCGAGGTCGCAGCCAAGATGCTGCCGGGGATCATCACGACCGCGCTCGTCAACACGCTGTGGTTCACGGCGGTGGCGTTCGCCGGCGGCCTTCTCCTCGGCGTGATCCTCGCGCTGATGAAGCTGTCCGAGATCGGTCCGTTCCGGTGGATCGCGACCGTCTGGATCGAACTGTTCCGCGGGCTCCCCGCCCTGCTCACGATCTTCGCCATCGGGTTCATCGTGCCGATCGCGCTCGGCGTGCGGGCGCAGGAGCTCGGCGGTCCCGTGGTGCTCGGCCTGATCGGTCTCGTGCTCGTGGCGTCGGCGTACATGGCCGAGACCATCCGCGCGGGACTCCAGGCGGTGCCGAAGGGGCAGACCGAGGCCGCGCGATCGCTCGGCATGTCGCCCATGAAGACGACGTTCTGGATCGTCGTGCCGCAGGGCTTCCGCATCATCATCCCGCCGCTGACGAACGAGTTCGTGCTGCTGCTGAAGGACACGTCGCTGCTGTTCGTCGTCGGCACGTTCATCTGGTCGAAGGAACTCACGACCTTCGCCCGTGACGCCAGCACGCAGAACGCCAACGGAACGCCGCTGATCATGGCGGCGATCCTCTACCTGATCGTGACGATCCCGCTCACGCGTTTCAGCGCGTGGCTGGAGCGTCGGATGGCGAGGACACGATGAGCACCGACCTGATCGACGTGCAGGCCCCCGCGATCGCGATCCAGGACCTGCACAAGAGCTTCGGCGACAACGAGGTGCTCAAGGGCATCGACCTGACGGTGCTCGCCGGCGAGGTCGTCTGCGTGATCGGCCCGTCCGGGTCGGGCAAGTCGACGTTGCTCCGCTCCGTGAACCTCCTGGAGGAGCCCACAGGCGGCAAGGTGCTCATCGAGGGCATCGACATCACCGATCCCGACATCGACATCGACCGCGTGCGCACCCGCATCGGGATGGTGTTCCAGAGCTTCAACCTGTTCCCGCACCTCAGCGTGCTCGGCAACCTCACGATCGCGCAGCAGCGGGTGAAGAAACGCTCGAAGGCCGAAGCGGAGAAGGTGGCCCGCGCCATGCTCGAGCGCGTCGGGCTCGCGGAGAAGGCCGACGCGTACCCCGGGCACCTGTCCGGCGGACAGCAGCAGCGGGTGGCCATCGCGCGGGCGCTGTGCATGAACCCCGACATGATGCTGTTCGACGAGCCCACGTCGGCCCTCGACCCGGAGCTCGTCGGCGAGGTCCTGCAGGTCATGCGGTCGCTGGCCGACGAGGGCATGACGATGCTCGTCGTCACGCATGAGATGGGCTTCGCGCGCGAGGTCGGTTCGCGGCTGATCTTCATGGACGGCGGACAGATCGTCGAGGAGGGCGACCCCCGCGAGGTGCTGGCGAATCCACAGCATCAGCGCACGAAGGACTTCCTCTCCCGCGTCCTGTAGTTCTCTCCTCCGGTGCCGCCGAGACCCCGGGCATTCGCCGAGACCCCCGGCTGCAGACGTCTGCAGCCGGGGGTCTCGACGTGAACACGGGGTCTCGGGTCAGCCGCGCGGACGCGCGACCACCGGGGCAGGGGTCACCGCGATCCGGACGCGGTCGCCGAACGACGGGTGCACGGTGGGTGCGTGCTGCACGCGGACGAGCTCGCCCGACTCGGTGCGCACGAGGGTCCTCCGCATGCTGCCGAGGAACGTGCTCTCCTCCACGAGGGCATCTGTGGCGGCATCCTCCGCGGAGGTGAAGCGCACATTCTCCGGGCGGAGGTACACGTCGACGGGGCCATCGGCGGGGGTCTGCAAGGGAAGACGCTGCCCCCACACGACGACGTGATCGCCCTCGGCGACCCCGGACACGACGCTGGAGAGGCCCACGAAGGCGGCGACCTCGGCGCTCGCGGGGGTCGTGTACAGCTCCTCCGGGGAGCCGATCTGCTCGATGCGACCCGCGTTCATGACCGCGATCCGGTCGGACACCGCGAGGGCCTCCTCCTGATCGTGCGTGACGAACACGGTCGTGATGCCGAGCCGCAGCTGAATGCGCCGGATCTCATCACGGAGCTGCACGCGCACCTTCGCGTCGAGTGCCGACAGCGGCTCGTCGAGCAGCAGCACCCGAGGCTCCGTGACGAGGGCGCGAGCCAGGGCCACCCGCTGCTGCTGCCCGCCGGAGAGCTGATGCGGGAACCGGTCGGCCAGGTCGGCCAGACCCACGAGGGCGAGCGCGTCGAGGGCCCGTCGCGCCGCCTCACCCTTGCCGACACCCCGACGACGGAGCCCGAAGGCCGTGTTGTCGACGACGCGGAGGTGCGGGAACAGGGAGTACGACTGGAACACCATCCCGATGTCGCGCCGGTTGGTCGGCACCCGCGAGACATCTCCGCCGCCGAGGAGGACGGTCCCCTCGTCGGCGCCCTCGAGTCCGGCGAGCACGCGGAGCAGGGTGGTCTTCCCGCAGCCGGACGGGCCGAGCAGGGAGACGAACTCCCCGGGAGCGATGTCGAGGTCGACGCCGTGCAGCACCCTCGTACCGCCGTAGCTCTTCACGATGCCGTGCAGCTCGACCCGCGTACCCTCGCCGGCCTGGGCGAGCAGCAGGTTGTCCTTGGTGCGCGGGAGCGCGTGATCGAGGGTCATGAGCGGGCCTTTCGCGGACCGCGGGCGACGCGGCCGATGAGCAGGAGCAGGAGGAAGACGAACAGCAGGGCGAGCAGCGTGAAGATCGCGGGCGCGAACGGGTCCTGCTTCTGCACCACGACCATCGCCGTCTGGAAGACCTGTCGGTTGAGCAGGGACGCGATCGTGAACTCCCCGAGAACCACCGCGATGGAGATCAGCGCGGCGGCGAGCAGTCCCTGTCGGAGGTTCGGCGCGAGGACGCGGAGCACGACCATCGGCCACCCCGCCCCGAGCGAGCGTGCTGCCTCGGACAGCGTGCGCAGATCGGCGGCATCGATGGACGCCTGGATCGAGCGGAACGCGAAGGGGAGGACGGTGACGCCGTAGGCGAAGGCGAGGGTCCAGGTGCCGGTGCCGAGGGTCCGACCGATCTGCAGGTAGATCGGCGCGAGGCCCACCACGAGGACGATCGCGGGGATCGAGATCGGGAGGAGCGCGACGAACTCGAAGGCCGCCTTCAGCCTGGGGAAGCGCAGGTTCACGAGGATCATCGTGGGGGCCAGGAGGAACAGCACGATCGCCACGGTCACCACCGCGAGGATCAGCGAGTTGCCGAGCCCCGTCCAGATGGGTTTCAGACTCGCCGACGCCGCGGGGTCGACGAGGGCGGCCCAGTGCGCGAAGGAGAGGCCGTCCGTGCCGCGCAGCGTGAAGAGGAACGTCGACACGAGAGGCACAGCGAAGAACGCGCCGACCACGATGCCGATCACCGCACGGGTCGCGCGGGACGGGGCGAGGCCGTTCATGCCTGCCACCGCGCGGCGCGTCGCTGGATGACCGAGTACAGCGCCATCACGACGCCGACCACGACGATCATGCCGAGGGCGAGAGCGCCCGCGAGATTCTCCCGGCCGAGCAGCGTCTCGCTCGTGAGCGCCGTGCGGATCTGCAGCGGGACGATCTGCGAGCCCTGACTCGCGAGCGCCGCGGCCGTGGCGTAGGACGAGAACGCGTTCGCGAAGAGCAGCAGCAGGCTCGCGAGGAACGACGGCGCCAGCACCGGGAGGCCGATCCGCAGCCAGAAGCTCGCCCTGCTGCCCCCGAGGGTGAGGTTCGCCTCGACCCACTGCGGCTTCAAGGCGGCGAGGGCGGGGAGGAAGGTGATGACCATGAGCGGCACCTGGAAGTAGATGTACGGGAGGATGAGGCCGGGCAGCTCGTACAGCCAGGTGCCCTCGGCGAAGATATCGATGCCGAACGTGTCGCGGAGGAAGACGGTGACCACGCCCTGGATGCCGATCATGGCGATGAAGGCGAAGGCGAGCATGACGCCGCCGAACTGCGCGAGGACCCCGGCGGCCGCGTCCACGGATCGCCGCACGACGCCGTCCGGGTTCATGCCGAGCAACGCATAGGAGACCAAGGCGCCGACGGTGGCGCCGACCGCCGCGGTGAGCAGGGACAGCCCCGCCGAGTTCGCGAAGGTCGTGAGCACGACGGGGTCGCCGAGGGCGGCGACGTTCGTCCAGGTGAAAGCGCCGTCGCCGTCGAAGAACCCGGAGCCGATCGCGAGCACGGTGGGCAGGGCGAGGAACAGCAGCACGTAGGCGGCGAAGGGCACGAGCCCCAGCCACGCCGTGGACGGCGCAGACCGCCGGGCCCGCGCGTGCGACGCGGGTCCGGCGGCGGTGACGGGGGCGGACGCCGCGGCATCCACCCCCGGTGCGACGAGAGAGGTCACTGGACCGCCGCTGCCCACTTCTCGCCGAGCAGCGTGCCGGCGTTCTCGGACTGCTCCTCGGTGGGCACGACGGTCTCCTCCGGGGCCTCCGGGAGAGCCGCCGCGAGCTTCTCGTCGATCGTGCCCGCTTCGGTCATCGCCTCCATGCGCACCGGACGGGCGCCGCCCTTCAGCCACAGGTTCTGCACCTCGTCGCTGTAGAGGAACTCCTGCCACAGACGCGCGGCCGCCGGGTTCGGCGCGTCGACGTTGATGGCCTGGTTGTAGTAGCCCGCGTAGCCGGTGCCGTCGAAGACCTCGACCTTCCAGTTCGGGTTGTCGGCCGTGTGCGCGGCGTTCAGGTAGTCCCAGTCGAAGACGACCGGGGTCTCGCCGCTGGCGACGGTCGCGGTCGTGACGTCGACCTTGAGCAGGTTCCCGGCCTTCTGCAGGTCGGCGAAGAAGTCGATGCCCGGCTGGAAGTCGTCGAGCGTGCCGTCCGACTGCACCGTCGCCAGGCCCACGGCGGCGAAGGCGGCGCCGGCCTGCGTCGGGTCGCCGTTGATGGCCACGGCACCCTTGTAGTCGGCGGAGAGCAGGTCGGACAGCTCAGCCGGCGCCTCGAACTTCGAGGAGTCGTAGCCGATCGACATGTACCCGCCGTAGTCGCCGACGAAGAGGCCGGTGGGCTCCTTCAGCTCGTCGGGAATGTCGTCCCAGGTCTGGACCTTGTAAGGAGCGAAGGCGTCGATGTTCTGCAGAGCGACGGTGAGGCCGAGGTCGAAGACGTCGGGGGCGGTGTCGAGGCCCTTGTTCGTCTCGGCGGCCTGGATCTCCTCGGCGCTGGAGACGTCGGGCGACGCCTCGTTGATGGTGATCTCGGGGTACTTCTCGGCGAAGAGGTCGAGGATCTCGCCGTAGTTCGCCCAGTCGCGCGGGAGGGCGATGACGTTGAGCTGACCCTCCTCCTTCGCGGCGGCCTCGAGGTCGGCGAACGAGCCGAAGTCCTCGACCGACGTCGCGCGCGCCGCGTCCACGGCGTCGTCGCCGGCGGCCGGGGCGTCGGTCGCCGAGGCGCAGGAGGTCAGTGCGATGACGGCCGTGGTGGCCAGGGCGATGCCGGCGCCGATGCGTGCGCGGCGGATGGAGCGTGCCATGAGTGTCCTCTCGGTGTCCGGCGTTGCACGCCGGTGTCGGGTTGCGAGAGGACACTATGAGCCCGAGGTAGCCGCGGGGAGCGGCGCGGGTGAACGGTCGGTGTCGGGCGGGTGGCGCAGGAATGCGCCGGGGGATCAGTCGTGCCGGACCGTGTACTTGAAGCCGCGGTGCGAGCCCACGTAGCCGAGGCGCTCGTAGAACCGGTGTGCGTCGGTGCGGGCGGCGTCAGAGGTGAGCTGCACCATGGCCGCGCCGAGGGCGGGCGCCGCGGCATCGCCGACCCACCGCATGACCGCGGAGCCGATGCCGGACGAGCGGAGGTCGCTGCGCACCCGGACCGCCTCGACGAGCAGCCGCCGGGCGCCGCGGCGTGCCATGCCCGGGATCGACGTGAGCTGGAGGGTGCCGACCACCGCGCCGTCGAGCTCGACCACGAGGACGTCGTTGGAGGGATCGGCCAGGATCTCGCGGAGGCCGCGCTCGTACGCCGGGCGGTCCTCGTCGGAGGCCACGTCGCCGCGGGCGGCGCTGATCGGGTCGTCGGCGAGCAGCGCGATGACGGCGTCGGCGTCGGCCTCGCTCGCTCTCCGGAGCACAGCGTCCCCGCTCCTCGACGCGAACGGGTGCGGCAGCGGGAGAGCGGGAAGCATGACCCCAGTCTGCCAGCGGCGCGGTTGCGTGACGGTGCCCGCGGGTCTGGAATCATGGCGGGGTGGATATCGGCAGCCTCCTCGGACTCGAGCAGCTCACCTGGGGGATGCTGATCCTCATCATCGTGGCGGCGTTCAGTGCCGGGTGGATCGACGCGGTCGTCGGCGGCGGAGGACTGCTGCAGCTTCCGGCACTGCTCCTCATCCCCGGCATCGCCCCGGTCCAGGCGCTCGCGACGAACAAGCTCGCCTCCGTGTTCGGGACCGCGACCAGCAGCATCACCTACTACCGCCGTGCCAAGCCCGACCTCCGCACGGCCCTGCCGATGGCGGTGATCGCGTTGATCGGCTCGTTCGGCGGCGCGGCGGTCGCGACGGTGCTGCCCCCGGCCGCCTTCAAGCCCATCATCGTGATCGCGCTGCTGGCGGTCGCCCTGTTCACGGCGCTCCGTCCCCAGCTCGGGGCGGCGACACGGCTGCGCTTCCACGGGCACAAGCACCACATCATGGCCGGGCTGGCCGGGCTCGGCATCGGGTTCTACGACGGGATGATCGGTCCGGGGACGGGCACCTTCCTCGTGATCACCCTCGTCGCGCTGCTGGGGTACGACTTCCTGCAGGCGAGCGCGAAGGCCAAGATCGTGAATCTCGCGACGAACGCGGGGGCGCTGCTCCTCTTCATCCCGCACGGCTCGGTGCTGTGGCTGCTCGGGGGCATCCTCGCGGTCGCGAACGTCGCCGGCAGCTACCTGGGCTCGCGGATGGCCATCTCCCGCGGCACGACGTTCATCCGCGTGGTGTTCCTCGTCGTGGTGGTGGCTCTCATCGCGAAGCTCGGTGTCGACGTGTGGAACGAGAACCTCGCCCCCCTCTTCGCCTAGCCCCCTTCTTCTTCTTGTTCGCCGAGACCCCGGGTACGCGACGAGACCCCGGGCTGCCGGCGGCAGTGTCCCGGGGTCTCGGCGGTAAGACAGGGTGTCGGCGGGTCAGGCCTCGTCCTCGGGTGTGAAGTCCACACCGGCCTCGGCGCGCTGCTCGGGGGTGATCGGTGCGGGAGCGGAGGTCAGCGGATCGAAGCCGTTGCCGGACTTCGGGAAGGCGATGACGTCGCGGATCGACTCGGTCTTGGTCAGGTGCTGGAGCACGCGGTCCATGCCGAGCGCGATGCCGCCGTGCGGGGGAGCGCCGAACTTGAACGCGTCGAGGAGGAAGCCGAACTGCTCCTGCGCCACCTCGTCGCTGATGCCCATGACCTCGAAGACCCGCTTCTGGATGTCCTCGCGGTGGATGCGGATGGACCCGCCGCCGAGCTCCGAGCCGTTGCACACGATGTCGTACGCGTAGGCGAGGGCCGATCCGGGGTCGCTGTCGAACGTGTCCTCGAACTCGGGCTTCGGACCCGTGAACGCGTGGTGCACGGCCGTCCAGGCGCCCGCACCCACGGCCACGTCTCCGGAGACGACCGCATCCGCGGCCGGCTCGAACATCGGGGCGTCGACGACCCACGTGAAGGCGAACTCGTCCGGGTTCAGGTACCCGAGGCGACGGCCGATCTCGACCCGTGCGGCGCCGAGCAGCGCCCGGCTCTCCTTGGTGGCACCGGCGGCGAAGAACACGCAGTCGCCCGGCTCGGCGCCGACGAACTCCGCCAGTCCCGCCTGCTCGGCCTCGGACAGGTTCTTCGCGGCAGGGCCGCCCAGGGTGCCGTCCTCGTTGAACAGCACGTAGGCGAGACCGCGCGCGCCGCGCTGCTTGGCCCAGTCCTGCCACGCGTCGAGCTGCTTGCGCGGCTGGCTCGCACCGCCGGGCATGCGCACCGCGCCGACGTACTCGGCCTGGAACACGCGGAACGGGGTGTCCGTGAAGTACTCGGTCGCCTCGACGAGCTCGAGCCCGAAGCGGAGGTCGGGCTTGTCGGAGCCGTACTTCGCCATGGCGTCGGCGTACGTCATCCGCGGCAGCGGGGTCTGCACCTCGACGCCGATCGTCTTCCACATCGCCACGATGAGCGACTCCATGAGGGCGATCACGTCCTCCTGGTCGACGAAGCTCATCTCGATGTCGAGCTGCGTGAACTCGGGCTGACGGTCGGCGCGGAAGTCCTCGTCGCGGTAGCAGCGGGCGATCTGGAAGTACTTCTCCACACCGCCGACCATGAGCAGCTGCTTGAAGAGCTGCGGGGACTGCGGCAGGGCGTACCAGCTGCCCGGGTGCAGACGGGCCGGGACGACGAAGTCGCGGGCGCCCTCCGGCGTGGAACGGGTGAGGGTCGGGGTCTCGACCTCGGTGAAGTCCTCGGCGTGCAGCACGTCGCGGATCGCCTTGTAGACGTCGGACCGCAGGCGCAGCGCGGAGGCGGCGGCCGGGCGGCGGAGGTCGAGGTAGCGATACTTGAGGCGTGCCTCCTCGCCGACGGTCTCGGTGTCGGCCAGAGCGGTCGAGACCTGGAACGGCAGCGGCGCCGACTCGTTCAGCACCTCGACCTCGGCCGCGATGACCTCGATCTCGCCGGACGGCAGGTTCGGGTTCGCGTTCCCCTCGGGGCGACGCGACACCTCCCCGGTGACCTTGAGGACGAACTCGTTGCGCAGCGGGTGGGCGATCTCCTCGTCGCGGATGACGACCTGGGCGATGCCCGACGCGTCCCGCAGATCGATGAAAGCGACGCCTCCGTGGTCACGACGACGATCGACCCACCCGGTGAGGGTGACGGTCTGACCGATGTTCTCGGCGCGCAGGGAGCCTGCGGAGTGGGTGCGCAGCACGGAGGATTCCTCCTGATCCGGGGAAAGATGAACCCGCCCAGTCTACGCGGGCGTCCCGGCCCTTCCCGGCCGGGTCGCCTGCGCGGAGCAGCGGCACCTCAGTAGGATCGCCACGACGAAAGGCGCACCCCATGAACCTCTCCATCTCGGACGGCAACGGCCTTCCCGACCTGTTCGGCGCGATCTTCTCCGGCACGACAGGGCTCATCGCCCTCATCTTCTACATCCTCGTCGTGGTGGGGCTGTGGAAGGTCTTCACGAAGGCGGGGTACCCCGGAATCCTCGCGATCATCCCGATCGTGAATGTCGTGTTCCTCGTGAAGATCGCCGGGATGTCGGGCTGGTTCGCCCTGCTCTACCTCGTGCCGATCGCGAACTTCATCCTCGGGGTCATCGTCGCATTCAAGCTCGGCGCGCGCTTCGGCAAGGGCGGGGTGTTCTCCTTCTTCCTGTTGTTCCTCTTCCCCTACATCGGCTATCTGGTCCTCGGCTTCGGCGAGTCCCGCTACCGCGAGGTCTGACGTGGCGGCATCACTTCTGCACCTCGTTCGCCACGGTGAGGTGCACAACCCGTCCCGCGTGCTCTACGGACGGTTGCCCGATTATCACCTCAGCACCGCGGGGGAGGAGATGGCGCAGGCGGCGGCGGAGCATGTGGTCGGGCTCGGCGATCCGGTGACCGCGCTGTTCGCGTCGCCTCTGGAGCGCGCGCAGGAGTCGGCCGCCCCCTTCGCGGAGGTGTTCGACCTCGAACCCGAGACGGACATCCGCCTGATCGAGCCGACGAACGTGTTCGAGGGCACCCGGATGCGGCGGTCGCTGATGAATCCGGTGAACTGGTGGCACCTGCGCCAGCCGTCGCTGCCGAGCTGGGGGGAGCCGTACGCCTCGATCGCGGAGCGCATGCTCGGCGTGATGGACGAGGCATGGACGGCCGCGGCCGAGATCGCGACCGCGGGGGACATCGTCATGGTGTCGCATCAGGCGCCGATCTGGATCACGCACCTCCGCGTGGCCGGCCTCCCGCTGCAGCATGACCCGCGGACTCGCCGCTGCGCCCTGTCGAGTGTGACCTCGTTCGAACGCGTGGGCGACGTCTGGCGGGAGGTCTCGTACGCCGAGCCCGCCGCGACCGGCGGTGCTGTCGACGTCGGGGCCGTCTGACCACCTGTTCGAATCGCCTGAATGGCCCCATCCGGCCCGGAGATGGGACCAATCGGGCGATTCGAAGTCAGAGGGACTGGATCACTCCCACCGCGGCGAGCTGTCCCGCGGCGGCGGCGAGCAGGACCGAGGCCATCGGGCCGGGGAGGGTCGCGCGATGGGCGAGGTCGCCCGCCGCGAGGACCCCAGGAAGCGACGTCCTCCCGAACTCATCGATCTCGATGGACCCCGACTCCAGCATCCGCAGCCCGAGGTCGGCGGCGAAGGGCGCCCGGTGTCGCATCGTGCCGGAGGCCACGAACACGCCCGCGACGTCGAGGTCGCCCTCGGCGCTGCGCACCCGCACCCCGTCTCCGTGCGCGGCGACAGCCTCGACCGGAGCGGAGGCCACCCGTACCCCGAGCTCCTCCAGCGCGGTACGGTCCTCCGCGGCGAACGGCTCTCCCACCGGGACCACCGTGATCTCGCCGACGATCCGGCCGAGCAACCCGATCAGATGGGCCGCCCGGGGTGCCGCGCCGAGGATCGCGATCGGCTTCCCGGCGTGCTCGTGTCCGTCGCAGAACGGGCAGCTGAAGACCCGGACGCCCCACAGCTCGGCGAGACCCCGCACCGACGGGAGATCGTCCGCGACGCCGGTCGCCAGGATCACCCGTCGTGCGTCGGTCACCGACCCGTCGGCGAGGCTCACCGAGAACCCCGTCTCCGCGTCGCCGGAGATCCGCTGCGCCGCGACGTCCCGCACCTCGACGTCCGCATAGGCCGCGAGCTCGGCCCGGGCCTGGGCGCGGAGGTCCGCCGGGGCCTTCCCATCGGCACCGATCATGTTGTGCATGTGCTGCACGGTGCCATTGCGGTACTCGCCGGAGTCCAGCAGGAGCACCGGCCGGTGCATCCGTCCGAGGGTGAGCGCCGCCTGGAGTCCGGCGGGGCCGGCACCGATCACGATCGCGTCGTACATGGGGGTTCCCTTCTCGCGTCTTGCGTTCGGCACCAGTCTGTGACTTCATGTCAACATGAAGTCAAGCGACCTGCATCCCTGGTCCGTCGGCGAGGTCGCCGCGCGTTTCGACCTGCCGACGAACGTCCTGCGGCACTGGGAGACGGTCGGCCTGCTGCGGCCACCCCGGGACGCGGCGGGCCGGCGTCGCTACGGCGAGGACGAGGTCGTGCGCATCGCCGTCATCCAGCGCAGCAAGGCCGCCGGCATGAGCCTCGACCAGATCGCCGTGCTCCTCGACGACGGCAGCGCGGGCCGGCATCAGGTGCTGCAGCAGCATCTCGACGACCTCGACAGGCGGATGGAGGAGATGCGCCGATCCCGGGAAATGACGGAGCACGCCATGGGGTGCCGGGCGCACGACATCGCGACCTGTCCGCGGTTCCGCGCCGGGGTGGACGACGTGCTCGCGCGCTTCTGACTCCCCCCGGGGGTACCCGGCCGATGCATAGGAAGCTCTGCGTAAACTCGGAGACGTGTCCCGCGCTTCCAGGATTCACCCGATCCGCAACGGCCGCCCCTCCCGTCTTCGGCCCCTCGGCCGCCTGGGCGGAGCCGCGCTCGCTGCGGTGCTCGCCGTCGGTCTGAGCGCCTGCGCCCCCGACGCCGTGAGCGAGTCGTTCCTGAGCGGCGAGAACACCGGGTACGTCGCCGCCGACGGCGCGATCGTCGAGATCCCCGTCGCCGAGCGTGGCGAGCCGGTCGAGTTCGCCGGAGTCACGGAGCACGGCGAGGACTTCGACAGTGCCGACATCGCAGGACAGGTCGCGGTCGTCAACTTCTGGTACGCCGGCTGCGCCCCGTGCCGCGTCGAGGCCCCCGACCTGGAGGCCGTCTGGCAGGAGCACAGCGACGCGGACGTCCAGTTCATCGGCATCAACACGCGGGATCAGGCCGACACCGCGGCCGCGTTCGCCGACGAGTTCGGGATCACGTACCCGAGCCTCATCGACGTCGACACCGCCGAAGCCAAGCTCGCCTTCGCGAAGGTCGTGCCGATCTCGGCGACCCCCACCACGCTCGTGCTCGACAAGCAGGGGCGCGTCGCCGCGAAGATCATCGGTCCGATCGACGGCACCTCCGTCCTCTCCACGCTCGTCAAGGACGCGCTCGCGGAGGACTCCTGATGTCCACGAGGTCGTCGTGAATCCGGGGACGATCATCGACTCCGGGGCCCTCTGGCTGGCGATCCCGGTGGCCATGGTCGCGGGCCTCGTCTCCTTCCTCTCACCGTGCGTGCTCCCGCTCGTGCCGGGCTATCTCGGCTTCCTCGGTGGAGCCGTGGCGCCGCGGGGATCGTCGACGACCGGCAGCACCACCCAGACCGCCACCCGAAGCCGCCTCGTGCTCGGTGTGCTGCTGTTCATCCTCGGCTTCACCGTGGTCTTCATCCTCTACACGGTGCTCGGCGGCACTGCTGGCGTGTTCCTGCTCCAGTGGGGCGACCTCATCACCCGCATCCTCGGCGTCGTCATCATCGCGATGGGCCTGGTCTTCCTCGGGCTCTTCGGGTTCGCGCAGAAGGAGCTCCGCTTCCACGTCGACTCGAAGGCCGGGATGGTCGGTGCTCCGCTCCTCGGCGTCGCGCTCGGCATCGGCTGGGCGCCCTGCATGGGCCCCACGCTCGCCGCCATCCTCGCGCTCTCCTTCAACGCGGGCGACCCCGTGCGCGCGGGCTTCCTCGGCCTCGCGTACTCCCTCGGCCTCGGCATCCCGTTCCTGCTCGTGGCGCTCGGCTTCGGCTGGGCGACCAAGGCCATCGGGTTCCTGCGCCGCCACATCCGGGTCGTGAACATCCTCGGCGGCGTGCTGCTGATCCTGCTCGGCGTCCTGATGGTCACCGGCCTGTGGACCGACATCATGTCCCGACTGACGGCGGTGATCGGCAGTGTCGACCTCCCGCTCTGACCGCTCCGAGACGACCATGACGAAGAACAAGAGTGCCGTGACGAACGACTCCAGCGATCCGCTCCGCCCGTCCGATCACGTGGACGGCGACGACACGATCACCCAGCCGCGCCTCGGATTCGTCGGCTGGCTGCGGTGGGGGTGGCGTCAGCTCACCTCCATGCGCACGGCGCTCGTCCTGCTGCTCGTGCTGGCGATCGCGGCCATCCCCGGGTCGATCTTCCCGCAGCGGATGGCCGACCCGAACGGCGTGACGCAGTGGGAGCGCGACAACCCCGATCTGTTCCCGGTGCTCGACGGGCTCAAGCTCTTCGACGTATACCTGTCGCCCTGGTTCTCGGCGATCTACCTGCTGCTGTTCACCTCGCTCGTCGGCTGCGTCATCCCGCGCATCAAGCACCACGCCAAGGCGCTGCAGGCCCGCCCGCCGCGCACGCCCGCGCGACTGCGACGCCTGGAGGACTACCGCGCCGTCACCCGCGACACGGTCGCCGACTCCGGCACCCGCACCGGAGACGCCGCCGCGGAGGCCGCCGCCTCGATCGACGTCGCCACGAAGCAGCTCAAGGCGCTCGGCTACCGCGTGGAGCGCTATGACCGGGGGCGCACGTACTCCGTGTCGGCCGAGCGCGGCTACTGGCGGGAGACGGGTAACCTGCTCTTCCACCTCGCGCTCGTCGGCGTGCTCGTGACGATCGGCGTCGGCGGCGGCTTCGCCTACACGGGGCAGCGCGTGCTCGTCGAGGGGGAGACCTTCGCCAACACGCTGCTCGACTACGACTCCATGAACCGCGGGCGCTTCGTGGCCGACGACTCCTTCGCGCCGTACTCGATGCGGCTCGACTCCTTCGACGTCACGTATCAGCCGTTCGGCGAGCCGGGCTCCGGCCAGGCGGGCAACTTCTCCGCGAACATGACCATCCAGGAGAACGGCGAGGAGCGCGAGGGCGCCGTCAAGGTCAACGAGCCCCTGGGCGTGGCCGACGACGACGTGTTCCTGCTCGGCAACGGGTACGCCCCGACGGTGACGGTGCGCGACCCCGAGGGAAACGTGGTGTTCCACAACAGCACGCCCTTCCTCCCGCAGGACAACAACATGACCTCGCTCGGAGTGCTCAAGGTCCCGGACGGCCTGGCCGAGCAGGTGGGCCTCGTCGGCTTCTTCTACCCGACCACGGGCGTGCTCGACACGGGCGCCTTCTTCTCGGCGTACCCCGACCTCACGAACCCGACGCTCACGCTCGACGTGTACACGGGTGACCTCGGGATCAACGACGGTGTGCCGCGCTCGGTCTACGTGCTCGACACCTCCGACATGACCAAGCTCACCGGACGCAGCACCGACGTCGAGTCGATCGAGCTGTCCCCGGGTGAGACCGCGCAGCTGCCGAACGGCCTCGGCTCGGTGACCTTCGACGACGAGTCGCCGGAGGGCGCCACCGACGCCTCGGAGTCCGTCAAGCGCTTTGCCTCCCTGCAGATCCACCGCGACGAGTCCGGGGTGTTCGTGCTCGGCTTCGCGCTGCTCGCCCTCGGCGGCCTCATGCTCGCCCTGTTCGTGCCGCGTCGGCGCGTGTGGGTGAAGGCCACCGCGGCGGACGGCGCGGTCGACCTCGAGTACGCGGCCCTGGCCCGAGGGGAAGACCCCACGCTGGCCCGCGCCGTGGACGACCTCCGTGCCGGGCACGCCCGGCTGCTCGACGCCGCGGGCGGCACGGCCGCCCGTACCCCTGAAGACGCCGACGAGGATGCCGCGGACGCCGCCGCGGACCCTGCGGCCCCGGCACCCGGAAAGTAGACTGACACCATGCTCGAGCTCACCGTGATCTCGCCCGTCCTGCTGTGGACGGCGATCGCGATCTACGCGGCGGCCTTCGTGGCCTACGCCTTCGATCTCGCGCGCCGCTCGCAGGCGACGGCCGACGCCCACACCGTCCGCGAGGGCGAGCTCGTGGCCGCCGGTCGTTCCGGTGGCGTCTCGGCTTCCGCACCCGTCGATGCGCCCGGAGCTCCGAAGCCGCAGCGCTTCGTCATGGCGCGAATCGGCACCTCGCTCACCGTGCTCGGCTTCGTGTTCCACCTCGCCGCCGCTGTGACGCGCGGCATCGCGGCCGGTCGGGTGCCGTGGGCGAACCTGTACGAGTTCGGCATGGTCGGAACGCTGCTCATCATCGCCGTCTACCTGGCGGTGCTCACCCGCCTCGATCTGCGCTTCCTCGGCACCTTCATCACGGGCCTCGTCGTGGTGCTGCTCGGCCTCGGCGCGACGAACTTCTACGTCGAGGTCTCCCCGCTGATGGACCCGCTGAAGAGCGTGTGGCTGATCATCCACGTGTTCGTCGCCTCGCTCGCGACCGCGTTCTTCGCCCTCGCCTTCGCGCTCTCGGTGATCCAGCTCATGCAGGCCCGGCGCGAGCGGCTGCTCGGTGAGGGGGCGGCCAAGACCGGCCCCGGCTTCCTGCGCACGTTCCCGCCGGCGGAGCGCCTGGAGAGCCTGGCGTACCTGTTCACGATCATCGGCTTCATCCTCTGGACCTTCACCCTCATCGCCGGGTCCATCTGGGCGTACTACGCGTGGAGCCGCTTCTGGGGCTTCGACGTGAAGGAGACCTGGACCTTCGTGATCTGGGTGCTCTATGCCGGGTACATCCACGCCAGGGCGACCCGCGGCTGGCGCGGCAACCCTTCGGCCTGGCTGTCGATCGTCGGCTTCACCGCCGTGATCTTCAACTTCACCATCGTCAACGTCTTCTTCAAGGGTCTGCACGCCTACTCCGGCCTGAGCTGAACCGGCCGAGCACAGCTTCGGAGATCGCGAGGGGCACGCCGACGGGCGGACCTCGGTCGCGGTGTGTCGTCCGGCATCTCCGAAGTCGTGCCCGCCGGAGCAGGGCTCAGCCGCCGAGGGGGATGACCTCGGCGTGCTCGACGCCGCCCTCGTACCAGACGAACTCGGCCTCGGTGACGACCTCCGTCGGCGCGGGGGTGAGCGGACGGACCTCGGTGGCGGCGAGCTGCTCCCATGTCTCAGGGTCCAGCGTCTTGCCGTAGAGCACCGAGAGGTGGAAGGTCCAGTCCTCGACGGAGAGCTCGTCGAGGCGACGGAAGTCCGTCGGCCGGAGCACCTCCGTCAGCGAGGCGTATGCGTGCACGAGCGCGGGGGTGCGGGCGAGGCGCAGGATCACGATCTGCCACGGCGCGGGGAAGACGTCCACGGCGTCGGCGGTGAGTTCGAGAGGACTCTGTCCCGCGGCCCAGGCGCGGATCAGGGCCCGCAGCTCATCCCGGCGCTCCGGCTCGAAGAAGCCGCGAAGCGTCACGTGCTCCGTGTGCGGATGCCGCAGGGGCGTCCCTAGGCGATCGAGCGCGCCTTCCTGGATGGCCCGGTATTCCGCGGCGACGGCTCCGGTCGGCCGGAGCACGAGATACTGCTGTCCTTCGAGGCTCGCGAGCTGGTCGGGAGTGTCCATGAACGGTCGGCGCATGGCACGAGGGTACGGGGTGTCGTCGTCGCGTCCGTGCACTGTTTCGGAGAACGGACGCGACACGCCGTCGGCAGGGGGTGTCCGGCGGCGTGTCGTCCGTGATCTCCGAAGTTGGGCCCGGGGGGTCAGGCGGTGACGACGGCGCGGGCGGTGGTCGTGCGACGGACCGCGACGACCACCGTCGTGGCGACGAGCGACAGCACGCCCCAGACGATGAGGGCGGCGACGGCGGCCCCGCTCGCCTCCACGAGACCCGCGAAGGCCGGTGCGGTCGGGAGGGCGGCCCCGATGCTCGCGAGCCAGTCGGGCACCGTCGAGATCAGTCCCGTCGCCACGGCGATGACGCCGATCAGCGCGGCGATCCAGCGTCCGATGCCGCCGAACACCGCCACGAGGGCCTGGTTCACGGCCGCGAACACCACCCCGGCGAGGACGGCGGTGCCCGCGAACGCCCACCATGCCGCAACGTCATAGTCCGCCACGGTCTGCACGATGAGGGAGACGAGCAGACCCTGCGCGGCGCCGATCGCCGCGGCCGGCCAGAACGCGCGGAGGGTGAGGGAGGCGGACGAGCGTCGCGACGTGAGCGTGCGTGCCGTGTGGGCGCGGAGGACGAGGAACGACGCGAGACCGCCGAACCACAGCACCACCGCGGTGAGCAGCGGGATCGCGGTGGGACCGAAGAGCGAGCCCATCGAGGAGTCGGTCGCCACGGGATCGGCGATCACCGACGCCAGCGATGTGGACTCCTCGTCGCTGAAGGACGGGAGGGAGTCCGCCGCGGTGCGCAGTCCGCCCGCGAGGTCGCCGGTGCCGGTCGCGAGGGTGTCGAGGCCGGTGGCGAGTTCCGTGCTGCCGTCGGCGAGCTGGGTCGCGCCGTCGGCGAGTTGCGTCGCGCCGGACGACAGGGCTCGCGCTCCCGCCGCGGACTGATCCACGCCCTCGCTCGCGAGGCGGTTGAGCCCGCCGGCGAGCTCTGTCGCCCCGGCGCCCGCCTCGCCGAGCTGAGTGCCCAGGGTGGAGAAGGTTCCGGGAAGCGCGGCCACACCCGCGGCAACCTCTTCGTTGTTGAGGATGCCGGAGGCGGTTCCGGCCGACGTGGCCGCTGCCGCCGCCTTCGAGGCGAGGCCGGAGAGCTGTCCGCACTCCGGCGATTCCGGATCGGCGGCGCACGCCGTGGCCGCCATCGTCCCGAGACCCTGTGCGACCGTGGCCGAGTCCGTCGCGGCCGACTTCGCCGACGCGCCCGCCGACTGGATGCTACCGGTGAGCTTCTGGACGCCGGCGACCCGGCCCTGCAGCTCGGTCGCCGCGGAGGTGAGTCCCGCACCGATGGTGCCGGCGCCGGTCGCGGCCTGCCGGGTCTGCCCCGCGATCGTGTCGAGGCCGGATGCGAGGGTGGAGGCCCCGGTGCCCAGCTCTCCGGCCCCCGCGGCGAGCTGCGTCGCGCCCTCCGGGAGGGCGGCGGCGCCGGTGGCCGCGTCGCGGGCGCCCTCCGCCAGCTCCAGGGCCCCGTCCGCCGCATCGCCGATCTGGTCGCCGATGGTGGTGAAGCCGACGAGGATGTTCTCGGTCGTCGCCTCGGACAGCATGGTGCCGAGCGTCGAGGCCGCCACGTCGGCGATCTGTCCGGTGATGAGGTCGTCGGCCACGAGGCCGTCGTCGGGGGTCGTCACCTGGATCGTCGCCTGCTCCGCGTCCCCGCCGCCGTCGGCGACCGCCTGGCCCGCGGAGGTCGCCGCGGCCGAGAAGTCCTCGGGGATCGTGATGACGGCCTGGTACGAGCCGTCGGCGAGTCCGTCGGCGGCGTCCTCCTCATTGGAGATGACCCACGTGAGGTTCGAGTCGAGGTCGTCCGACCCCTCGACGAGCCCGGAGGCGAGCTGGCGCCCCAGGGGAGTGGTCTGGCCGTCGATCTCGACGGGCTCGTCGAGGTTCACGATGGCCGCAGTCATGGAGTCGAGACGCTCGGTCGGGTTGTAGAGCGCCGCCATGAGGATGCCGCCGACCGCTGCCGGCAGCAGCAGGACACCGAGGATGGTGAGCCAGGTGATGGGCTTGCGCGAGCGGGCACGCTCGAGGGGGAGGGTCATGCGGGCACCTCGGTCGTTTCTGCGGCGCTCGGGCGGGGCGCGCGCGTGTCGAGAACGTCGGCGGACGGCCATCCGGCCTCCGCGAGAAGGGAGCGGGCCGCGTCGGGATCGGCGGCGGTGGCGAAGACGGCGAGACTCCGGCGGGACTTCGCGTCGCGCAGCATCGCTGCGGCCTGGTGGCGCTCGCCGCCGCTGAGCCGGTCCGCACCGTCGATCACCACGAGCTCGGAACGACCGCGGAGGGCTTCGCGGAGGTCGGCGAGGACGGATCCGTCGTCGGCGAGCACGCAACCCACGTGCGAGCGGACCCACGCCGCACGACCGGGGAGCAGGTGCCCGGCGACGCGGAGGCGTCCGTCGGCTGGGGCGATCCGCGCGCCGACGGTGAGCGCGAGGGCGCGCAGTGTTCCGGCATCAGCGCCGCTGACGATCAGGGCCGCGCCGGGCGCGACCCGCAGGGACAGGCCCTGCGCCGCGGAGAGTCCCGCGCCGAGCTCCAGGTCGTCCGCGGCGACGAGCGACCCGTCTCCCGGCCAGGCTTCGAGGTGCCGTTCGCGCTCCACCGCCTCGCCCTCGATGTCCACGCGGGGGAGGATCCGCTCCAGCCACGACGGGATCTCCCAGGCGCGCTCGCCGAGGATCGCCATCAGCGCCGGGATCAGCGTCATCCGCACGAGGAAGGCGTCGAAGGCGATGCCGGCGGCGAGTCCGAGGGCGATGGGTTTGAGGGAGGAGTCGCCCTCGGGTACGAAGGCCACGAACACTGCGAACATGATGAGCCCGGCTGCCGTGACGACCTTCGCCGACCCGGTGAACCCGCTCCGCACGGCGCGCAGGGCCGCCGCACGCCGGGTGGCGCGGTCCACCGACCCCGCACCCCGGCGCAGGTCGGGATCGTGCACGAAGTCCTCGCGCATCCGCGACACCAGGAACACCTGGTAGTCCATCGCCAGGCCGAAGAGCACGCCCATGAGGATGATCGGCATGAAGCTGATGATCGGGCCGACCCTCGCCACGTGCAGGAGGTCGGCGAACCAGCCCCACTCGAAGACCGCCCCGACGACACCGAAGGCAGCGACGATCGACAGCAGGTAGCCGGCCGCGGCGGTGATCGGCACCCAGAGAGAACGGAACACGATGGTGAGGAGGATCAGCGAGAGTCCGATCACGAAGATCCCGAACGGCAGCAGAGCCGCGCCGAGCTGATCGGAGATGTCGATGCCGACGGCGGTGAAGCCGGTGACCTTGAGGTCGATGCCGAACTCGTCCAGCCACTCGTCGTGGTGGCTGCGGAGCTCGCGCACGAGGTCGGCCGTCGCGGGGTCGTCGGGAGCTGTCTCCGGGATGATCTGCACGATACCGGTGTCGGCGGTCTCGTTCGGCGTCGCGAGGGCGACCTCCTTCACGCCGGGAACCTCGGCCACCGCATCTCCGAGGTCTTCCATGAGACCGAGCGGGTCGGTGGAAGTGACGATGGTGCCGGTGAGGATGAGGGGGCCGTTGAAGCCGGGACCGAATTGCTCGCCGACGAGGTCGTAGTTCTGTCGCGCCTCGGAGTCCTTCGGCAGGACGCCGGCGTTCGGCAGGGCGAGGTCGAGGCTGAGGGCGGGGACGGCGACGATGCCGAGTCCGAGGACGACCGCGAGGGAGACGAGGACGGGGTGCTTCGTCACGCCCTCCACCCACCGACGGCTGCCGCGGGGCTTCGTGGCGGCGTCCTTCGCGGCCGCCTTCTTCGGGGCCTTCGTGCGCTTCGGCCGTCCGGCCACGCGCCCCTTGAGGAAGCCGAGCAGGGCGGGGGTGAGCGTCACGGCGATCGCGACGGCGACAGCGACGGCGACCGACGCGGCCACGCCCATGGTCGTGAGGAACGGGATCCCGGCGAAGCCGAGGCCGATCAGCGCGATGAGCACGGTGACGCCCGCGAAGACGACCGCCGAGCCGGCCGTGCCGACCGCTCGCGCGGCCGATTCCTCGGGCTCCACACCCTCTCGGACCTGATCCTGATGGCGAGCGACGATGAAGAGCGCGTAGTCGATGCCGACCGCGAGTCCGAGCATCAGGGCGAGCAGCGGCGTGGTGGAGGAGACGGTCGCGAAGGCGGTCGCCGTGAAGATCCCGGCCATGGAGATGCCGACACCGAGGATGGCGGTGAGCAGGGGGAGTCCGGCGACGACGAACGACCGGAACGTGACGATGAGCACGAGGAGCGCGATGAGCAGGCCCACGGCCTCGGTGAGCGTGACGCCGGGGATCGAGATCGCGAAGAGGTCACCGCCGAGAGAGGCCTGCGCACCGTCGGGAAGCTCTTCCGCCAGCCCGTCCACCGTGGAGCGCAGGGCGTCCTTGGTCTCCTCGGAGACGTCGGTGGACTCGCCGTCGAACTGCAGGCGCACGATGGCGGCCGTGTCGTCGTCGTTGATCATGCCGTTGACCATCTCGTCGTACGGCGAGGTGGCGGCGAGGACGTCGTCGAGGTCGCCGAGCTCCGACACGGCGTCCTCGATCGGCTCGCGGTACGCGTCATCGGTGATCTCGTCGCCGTCCGCGGCCACGACGATGAACTGGGCGTTCGTGCCGCTCACCTGGGGGAAGGAGCGGGAGAGCTGTTCGAGGCCGGCCTGGGACTCGGTTCCGGGGATGGAGAACGTGTTGTCGGTGCCGGCGCCGAGGACGACGGCTCCGGCACCGGCGATGCCGAGGGCGAGGAGCCAGGAGACCAGGACACGCCACGGGTGGCGGAAGGACCAGCGTCCGAGGGACGAGAGGAGTGTGGACACGCGAATCTCCGTGGGGTGCCGGGTGGATACACAGGTGTATCCGATACATAGATGTATCGTAAGGTCATCCGCCATCCGGAGTCTGTGCACCGGGTGTGAATCGTCGAGAGGGAAGGCCAGGAGGTTCCGATGTCGTCACCCGCCACCCGCAGCCGAGAGAACACGAAGGCGCGTCTGCTGGAGGCCGCCGCGCAGGTGTTCGCCGAGGTCGGTCTGGACGGCGCCTCGGTCGAGGCGGTCTGTGAGCGCGCCGGCTTCACGCGCGGGGCGTTCTACTCGAACTTCGACTCGAAGGACGAGCTGTTCCTGACGCTCGCTGCCGGTGTCGCCGACGCGAGGGTGGCAGCCGTGCGGACTCGCGTGGAGCAGATGCGGGCGGACGGCGAGCTCGCCGACGACTGCGACCCGACAGATCTCGTCCAGCAGATCATGGAGCTCGGCAGCGACGACCGCCTGGGCGTGATGCTGATGAGCGAGATCCGCATCCGGGCCCTGCGCGACCCGCAGTTCGGCGAGGCCTACCTCGCCCAGGAGCGCGAGATGGTGGCGAGCATCGCGCGCATCGTGGAGGACATCGTGGAGGCGGCGGGCACGCTGCGCCTCCGGCTGCCCGCGACCGACGCGGCGCGCATGCTGATGATCCTCTGGGAGGGCATGACCGTCCGCGGCGCCATGGCCGGCCGCGACGACGCGGCGCTGCGGCACTCCGGCGGCGAGGAGCTCGGGCGGCTCGTGGAACTCCTCGTCGAGTCCTAGGCGCCGCGGTTCCCCAGCAGCTCGTGGTGGCAGCGGGCGAGTCGGGCCAGCCACCATTCCCGGCGTTCGTCCGCGGCGGCGAGGCGCGTGAGGGCTGCCGGGTCGGGAGACAGGCGTCCGACCGGGATCGCCCCGTCGGCGGGGCGGAGGTCGGCGACGTCGTCCTGGAACAGTGAGGCCGTGCCCAGACCGCAGTCGTAGTCGAGGGTCGGGAGGGCGGCGGCCAGGGCGGCTCCCTGCGTCAGGCCGATAGCGGTGTCCAGGGCACTGGAGACGACCGCGGGCAGGCCGGCCGCGGTGACGATCTGCAGCGCGTGGGTGAGCCCGCCCAGCGGCTGCGCTTTGATGACGACGATGTCCGCGGCTCCCGCGCGCGCCACGGCGAGGGGGTCTCCGGACTTCCGGATGCTCTCGTCCGCCGCGACCGGGATCCCCATGTAGGCGATCCGCCGGCGCAGCTCGACGAGCTCGGGCACCGAGGCGCACGGCTGCTCGACGTACTCCAGGTCGAACGCGGCGAGCGCGTGGACGGCGTGCTCGGCCTCGTCGACGTTCCACAGGCCGTTGGCGTCGATCCGGATGCGGCCCTCCGGCCCGAGAGTCTCCCGGACGGCGCGGACCCGGTCGACGTCGTCCGCCAGCACCTGCCCGGGCTCGGCGACCTTGACCTTCGCGGTCCGGCATCCGGAGAAGCGCGCCAGGACCTCGGGCACGCGAGCGGCGTCGACGGCCGGCACCGTGGCGTTGACGCCCACCCGATCCCGCAGCGGCGCGGGTTGCGGGGCGTAGGCGTAGTCGATCGCGGCGGCCAGCCAGGTCGCCGCCTCGGCGTCGTCGTATTCGACGAAGGGGGAGAACTCGGCCCAGCCCTCCGGCCCTTCGAACAACAGGGCCTCCCGTGTGTCGACGCCGCGGAAGCGGGTCTGCATCGGCAGGGCGACGACGCGGGCGGAATCGAGGAGCTCCGTGACGGCGGGGATCATGACCCCATTGTGCGCCACGACCCTCGGGAACATGTGGCACGGAGATGTGTCGTTGACAATGGTGTGTGACACACACTAATGTGATCGACATGAACGAGACGCTCGACACGCACCTGCAGGAACTGCGTCGGGGCACGGTGGTCCTGGCATGCCTGCAGCTGCTGCGCACGCCGGAGTACGGGTACGCGCTGCTCGAGCAGCTCGAGAGCCGGGGCTTCGCCACCGATGCGAACACGCTCTATCCGCTGCTCCGTCGTCTGGAGAAGCAGGAATACCTGACGAGCGAGTGGAACACCGACGAGGCCCGTCCTCGCAAGTTCTACCGCACCTCGGAGGCCGGCATCCGGCTGGCCGACACCCTCACCGACGAATGGCGCGCGCTCACCGGCGCGATCGCCTCCCTCACCCCCGAGGAGAACTGACATGACCACGAGCACGCTCACCGAGCGTTACATCAGCGCCACGATCCGCAGCCTCGCACCGGAGGCGCAGGACGAGGTCCGCGCCGAGCTCGAAGCCGCCATCGCCGACGCCGTCGACGCGAGGCGGGAACAGGGCGAGAGCCCGGAGGAAGCGGAACGGGCCGTCCTCACCGACCTCGGCGACCCGGGCATCCTCGCCGCCGGATACGCCGACCGGCCGCTGCACCTCATCGGCCCTCGGTACTACCTCACCTGGTGGCGGCTGCTGAAGCTGCTCCTGTTCATCGTGCCGCCGTTCGCGGCCGTCGGGGTCGCGATCGGACAGCTGATCAACGGTGCCGGCCCCGGAGAGGTCATCGGCGCGGTCGTCTCCGTCACGCTGTCGGTGATCGTGCACCTGTGCTTCTGGGTCACGCTCGTCTTCGTCGTGCTGGAGCGCACCGGTGCGGACACCGGGGTGCGATGGAACGTCGATCAGCTTCCTGAGCCCACGGAGCACGGGGCCGCTCGCGCCGACGTGATCGCCTCGCTCGTGTTCCTCCTCGCCGGCATCGGTGCGATCGTGTGGGACGCCACGCTCGGGTTCTTCCCGACCGGCGGCGACCCGATCCCGATCCTGGCGCCCGCGCTCTGGCCGGTGGGCATCGGCATCCTCCTCGCGCTCATGATCGCCGAGGCCGGACTGGCCGTCGCCGTGTACGCGCGCCGCCGATGGACCGTCGCCGCCGCCGTCGTGAACACCGTCCTCGCGGTCGCCTTCGCGGTGTGGGCGCTCACCCTGCTCCTGCAGGGCGAACTGCTGAACCCGGCCTTCCTGGAGTTCGTGTTCACGGACAACGGGGTGGATGCCGACACGATGCGCGTCCTCACGGTGATCACGGGTGTCTGCCTCGTGGCTTTCCCGGCCTGGGACATCGTCGACGGGTGGATGAAGACGGCGCGTGCCCGGGGAATAGGCTGAAGACCGTGACCGATGCCTTCGTCTCCGACCTGTTCGATCCCGCCGAGTGGGAACTCGCGCCCGGCGCCGAGCACTACACCGACATCACCGCGCACGTGAGCCGCGACGGCGGGGTCGCCCGCATCGCCTTCCACCGGCCCGAGGTGCGCAACGCCTTCCGCCCGCACACGGTCGACGAGCTCTACCGCGCCCTGGACATCGCGCGGCAGGACGCGCGCATCGGGGCGGTGCTGCTGACCGGCAACGGACCGAGCCCGAAGGACGGCGGCTGGGCGTTCTGCTCCGGCGGCGATCAGCGCATCCGCGGCCGCGACGGGTACAAGTATGCTTCGACAGGCTCAGCAACCCAGGGGGAAGGAGCCGCCCCCGCTGTCGGGCGGCTGCACATCCTCGAGGTGCAGCGGCTCATCCGGTTCATGCCCAAGGTCGTCATCGCCGTGGTCCCCGGGTGGGCGGCCGGCGGCGGCCACTCGCTGCACGTGGTGTGCGACCTGACCATCGCATCGGCCGAGCACGCGCGCTTCAAGCAGACGGACGCCGACGTCGGCAGCTTCGATGCCGGGTACGGCTCCGCCTACATGGCCCGGCAGACCGGGCAGAAGTTCGCGCGGGAGGTGTTCTTCCTCGCCGAGGAGTACTCGGCGCAGCGGGCCTACGAGGCGGGCGCCGTGAACCGCGTGGTGCCGCACGCCGAGCTCGAGCGTGAGGCGCTGAAGATGGCGCGCACCGTGCTGACGAAGTCGCCGACGGCGATCCGGATGCTCAAGTTCGCCTTCAACGCGGTCGACGACGGCCTCGTCGGCCAGCAGGTGTTCGCGGGAGAGGCCACCCGTCTCGCCTACGGCACCGACGAGGCGGTGGAGGGGCGGGATTCGTTCCTCGAGAAGCGCGCCCCGGACTGGTCGTCCTTCCCCTGGCACTACTGAGTCCGCACGAGAGACGGAGCCGACCGTGACCGCGCTGATCCCGACCGACGCCGAGGACACCACGCTGCTGCGGGAGGCGCTGCTCCGGGCGCTCGACGAGGGACCGGCTCTCGGGTTCGGCATGCTCGCCGATGCTCCGGCGGAGGTGGACGACGGCATCGCCGCAGTGATCGCGACCTCCGGATCCAGCGGCGTCCCGAAGCAGGTGGCGCTGAGCGGCGAGGCTTTGCGGGCGAGCGCGGAGGCCACCGCCGCCCGGATCGGCAGCGGGCGCTGGCTGCTCGCCCTGCCGGCCGGTTACGTCGCGGGGCTGCAGGTGATGGTGCGGTCGATCCTCGCGGGCACGGAGCCGACCCGGATCGAGGGGCGGTTCACGCCGCACGCGTTCGCCGAGGCCACGCGGGGCATGCTGCACGCCACGACCGCCGGTGTCGTCCCCGCGCTCTACACCTCCCTCGTCCCGGCGCAGATCGCGACGTTGCTGGACGCGACAGGGGAGCCGGGGGTGCTCGCGGCACTGCGGGCCTATGAGGCGATCCTCGTCGGCGGGCAGGCACTCCCGGATCCGCTGCGGGAGCGGGCGGCCGACCTCGGGGTCCGTCTCGTGCGGACCTACGGCTCGACGGAGACCAGTGGCGGCTGCGTGTACGACGGCGTCCCGCTCGACACCGTGCACGTCCGCGCCGTCGACGGGGAGCTGCGGATCGCCGGCCCCCTGCTCGCGGAGGGGTATCTCGGGGACCCGGCGCTGACCGCGCGCACGTTCGCCAGGGACGAGCACGGCATCCGCTGGTACCGGACGGGAGACCTCGGCCTCGTCGAGAACGGTGTGGTCCGCGTGCACGGCCGCGCCGACAACGTGATCGTGTCCGGCGGCATCAACATCTCGCTGGACCGGGTGGAGCGGATCGTGCGCTCGGTGCCCGGGCTGCATCAGGCCGTGGTCGTGGGCGTCGACGACGAGCGCTGGGGGGAGGCCTCGGTCATCGTCGCGGCGCGCGGGGAGGCCCTGCGGCGCAGCGAGTCCGAGCAGCTCGCCCAGGCCAGGGAGGCGGTGGCCCGCGAGATCGGCGCCCACGCGCGTCCGTCCCGTTTGATCCTCGTGGACGAGCTCGACGTCCTCTCCTCAGGCAAGCCCGACCGCGAGGCGATCCGCCGCATGGTCGCCTCCCTCTGACCCGTCGACCTACCCCTTTCGCGCCGCCCCGGCCCCATACGGGCGTCCGGAAGGGGCCGGGACACACGCAGAGGGGTGGGTCGACAGGAGTGCCAGACTGAGCGCATGGCCTCGTACACGCATGGACACCACGAATCCGTCCTCCGCTCGCACAGTGTGCGGGACATCGCGAACTCGGCGGCGTATCTGCGACCGCACCTCACGGCCGAGACCCGGCTCCTCGACGTGGGGGCGGGGCCCGGATCCATCACGGTGGACTTCGCGGGAGTGGTCGCGCACGTCACCGCGACCGAGATCGACGACGCCGCACTGTCCCTCTCGCGTGACCTCGCCGCGGCGCAGGGAGTTGCGAACATCGCCTTCTCCATCGAGGACGTGCACGCGCTGAGCTTCGCCGACGACTCCTTCGACGTCGTGCACGCGCACCAGGTGTTGCAGCACGTCGCCGATCCGGTGCAGGCGCTGCGGGAGATGCGTCGGGTCGCGAAGCCCGGGGGACTGGTCGCCGCTCGCGACGCCGACTACGCGGGCTTCCTGTGGTTCCCTGTCCTGCCGGAGCTCGACCGCTGGCTCGCGCTGTACCGCGCCGCCGCCCGGGCGAACGGCGGAGAGCCGGACGCCGGGCGCCGCCTGCTGTCCTGGGCGCGGGCGGCGGGCTTCGAGGACGTCTCGGCAACCGCGTCGACCTGGTGCTACGCGACCTCGTCCGAGCGCGCCTGGTGGGGCGGGATGTGGGCCGACCGCATCCTGGAGTCGGCGCTCGCGCGGCAGCTCGTGGACCAGGGCATGGCCACGCGCGCCGATCTGCAGGAGATCAGCGACGCCTGGAAGCGCTGGGCCGACGACGGCGACGGCTGGTTCCTGGTGCCGCACGGGGAGATCCTCGCCCGCGCCTGACGGATACATCCCGCGACGGATGCCAGTACCCGGGCGCTCGCGTAGCGTGGGGGAGTGATCCGTCCGCTGTCCCGTACCGGCCTCGTCCTCGACATCGTCGGGGCGGTGCTGCTGTTCGCGCTCCTGACGCCGCTCGGGGTCGTGTTCTACGCCCCGCAGCCCGAGCTGGCCGGCTCGTCCGCGGTGAACGTCATCGGGCTGATCTCGTCGTCGGTGTTCCTGTTCGGCGGGGTGGCGATCGGACGCCTCGCTCCCGGTCTCGCGCTCGCCGCCGCCTGGGCCGGAGCCATCGTGCAGATGCTCGCCGGCTTCGGACCGCTGCCGACCGACTTCGCGATCCTCCTCGTGCTGTACGCGACGTCCGCGTGGGGGTCGCGCCGCGTGCTCTGGTGGGGGTTCGGTTCCGTCATCGTGGGCGGCATCGTCGCTTCGCTGTACCTGGTCTTCGTCGGGGGCGTCGCGTTCGGCTCCGGCAGCGGGTGGGAGCTCGTGACCGGCGGCACTCTGCTCGTGGCAGCCTCGACCATGGCGCTCGGGTTCGCGTGGGTGTGCGGCCTCCTCTGGCGGGTCGTGCTGCGCAACCGGCGCACGCGCTCGGCGCAGCTGCAGGCCGAGGCCCTGGCCGCCGAGGAGCAGGAGCGGGTGCGCATCGCGCGGGACATGCATGATGTGGTCGCCCACTCGCTCGCGGTCGTCATCGCTCAGGCCGACGGCGCGCGCTACGCCGCGGCGGTGAAGCCGGAGATCGCGACGGAGGCCCTCGGCACGATCGCGCAGACCGCCCGCGGAGCCTTGAGCGATGTGCGGATGCTCCTCACCCAGCTCCGCCATCGGCAGGGGGACGGTCCGCAGCCGACCCTCGCCGACCTCGAGACGCTGTTCGCCCAGGTACGCCAAGCCGGCATCGAGCCGCGGGTCACGGTCGACCCGATGCCTCCGGGGGAGCCACCGGGGGCGATCCAACTCGCCGTCTACCGGATCCTCCAGGAGGCGTTGACGAACGCGATCCGCCACGGCGACGGCGCGGTGGACGTGCATCTCGCGTGGCTCCCCGATCGCGTGGACATCGAGGTGCGCAACGCCGTCTCGCCGGAGTCGACGCCGGGCGCGCCCGGGGGACACGGTCTGATCGGCATGCGCGAGCGGGCGCAGCTCGTGGGCGGTAGTCTGCAAGCCGAGCGCCGTGGTGCGCAGTTCGTCGTCCAGAGCAGCCTTCCGATCGGAGCCCCGCAGTGATCAGAGTCGTGCTCGTCGACGACCAGGCGCTGTTCCGTGCAGGTATCCGCATGCTCGTGGCCTCCCAGCCGGACCTCGAGGTCGTGGGGGAGGCGGGGAACGGGCAGGAGGCGCTCGCCGTGGTCGCCGCGACCCGGCCCGACGTGGTCCTCATGGACATCCGGATGCCGGTGATGGACGGGCTGACCGCGACCGCCGAGATCCTGTCCCGTCCGGAGCCCCCGCGCATCGTCATGCTCACCACGTTCGACCTCGACGAGGCGGCGGCGCGGGCGATCCGGCAGGGGGCGAGCGGCTTCCTCCTCAAAGACGCCGATCCGGAATTCCTGCTCGCGGCGATCCGGACGGTGCACGCGGGGTCGAGCGTCATCGCGGCGTCGGCGACCCGCGAGCTGTTCGAGCACTTCGCGGAGGCTCCGAAGCCGGTACCCCCGCAGTATGCCGAGTTGACGGAGCGGGAGCGGGAGATCTTCGCGCTCGCCGCCCGGGGCCTCTCGAACGCCGAGATCGCCGCGCGGGAGTTCCTCAGCGAGGCCACGGTGAAGACGCACATCAGCCGCATCCTCACGAAGCTCGCGCTCCGCGACCGTGTGCAGCTCGTCGTGTTCGCGTTCGAGCACGGCCTCGCCTGACGCCGACCCACCCCCTTCTGTTCGGCCCGGCCCTTTGCGGCGGGCCGTAGAGGGGTGGGTCGAACGCAAGGGGGTGGGTCGAGGGGAGGGGGATCATCCTCCCGATGTATCGGGATGCTCCCGGAGGGCGACGCGGGGGGACCGGGCGCGGAAATAGCGTCGGAAGCATGGAGATCACGACCACCGACCTCGGGCTCGCCGCCCGCGTCCAGCACCTGAAGAAGACCTACGGTTCGGGCGAGGGCACCGTCCGCGCGCTCGACGATGTGAGCGTCGGCATCCGCCGCGGACAGTTCACCGCCATCATGGGCCCGTCCGGATCCGGCAAGTCCACCCTCATGCACATCATGGCCGGCCTCGACAGCCCGACGGAGGGGCGGGCGTGGATCGGCGACACCGAGATCACCGGCCTCGGCGACCTCGACCTGACGATCCTGCGCCGCCGCCGCGTCGGGTTCATCTTCCAGGCGTTCAACCTCGTCCCCACGCTCGACGCCCTCGGCAACATCCTGCTGCCGTTCGAGCTCGACGGCCGTCGGCCCAGCGCCATCGAGCGGGCACGGATCGACGGTCTCATCGAGACGCTCGGCCTCGGCAAGCGCCTCGGGCACCGGCCGCACCAGCTCTCGGGCGGACAGCAGCAGCGCGTCGCGATCGCCCGCGCCCTCGCCACCGCCCCCGACCTGGTGTTCGCGGACGAGCCCACGGGCAACCTCGACTCCCAGACCGGACGGGAGGTGCTGCGCCTGCTCGCCTCCGCCAGCCGGGAGCACGGCCAGTCCATCGCGATGGTCACGCACGACGCGATCGCGGCCAGCCACGCCGACCGGGTGCTCTACCTCGGCGATGGGCGCATCGTCGCAGACCACCCGCGGCAGACCGCGGAGCAGATCTCCGCCTACATGCTCGCCGCGGAGGTGTCGGCATGACCGCGCTCACCACGGTCGTCCCGGAGACGCGGACGACCGGACCCCGGCTGGCCTGGCTCCGCGACCGCGGCATGGGCGCGAGCGTCCTCGTCGCCGCGCTGTCGTCGGCGTTCGGGGTGTTCCTCGTCGAGATCACGGCCTACATCGGCGCCGTGCTCCAGGCCGATCCGTTCATCGGCGACAGCGGCACGCTCGCGGTCGTCGTCGCGATCCTGTCGGTGCTGCTCACGGCGGTGGCGATGTACGTGGCGGCGATCGTCACGGCGAACACGTTCTCGACGATCATCGCGGGACGCACGCGGCAGATCGCGCTGATGCGTCTCATCGGCGCGACGGCGCGATCGCAGCGGGCGCAGGTCGGCCGGCAGGGCCTCGTCGTCGGGCTCCTCGGAGCAGGGCTGGGGCTGCTCGCCGGCCTCCTCCTCTCCGCGGCCGCGGTGCAGCTCGGCGGACAGCTCGTCGCCACCGCGCCGTCGTCCTTCTCGCTCGCGCAGCCCGCTCTCGCCCTTCCGGCGGTCGGCGTCGCGCTCACCACGTGGGCCGCCGCATGGGTGGGCTCCCGCCGCGTCCTCGCGGTGACCCCCCTTCAGGCTCTGGGCGGCGCGGTGGAGCGCACGCGCGACGAGGTCTCCGGGCGGAAGGGCCGCCATGTCGGGGCCTGGGTGCTGTTGATCTCCGGCGCTGCTCTGCTCGCGGGCGGGGTCGTCCTCGGCCTCGTCACGCCGCTCGGGGTCGTGGTCGCGTTCTTCGGCGGCATCCTCTCCTTCACCGGGCTGGCCCTGGGGTCCGTGCTGTTCATGCCGCCGGTGCTCCGGCTCGTGGGGCGGATGTTCGGGTCGAGCGCGACCGCCCGTCTCGCGGCCGAGAACGCCCTGCGGTACCCGGAGCGGTCGTCGCGGATGGCCATCGGTGTCGTCATGGGCGTGACCCTGGTGACGATGTTCGCGGTGGCGCTGGAGTCGTCGAAGCGCCTCATGACGAGCCAGACCACGGAGGAGATCCCGGCCGAGTTCTTCGCGCCCTACGACGCCTTCGCGGCGATCATGATGGTGCTCGTCGCGGTCTCCGCGGTGATCGCGGCGGTCGGCCTCGTCAACCTCCTCACCATCGGCGTCGTGCAGCGTCGTCGCGAGCTGGGGCTGCTGCGCTCGATCGGCCTGTCCAACCGGCAGGTGCGCCGCATGGTGCTGCTGGAGGCGACGCACATCACGGTGGCAGCCACCCTCACCGGGCTCGTGCTCGGGGTGCTCTACGGGTGGATCGCGGCCCAGTCGCTGCTGGGCTCCGTGCCGGTCCTGCCGGAGTTCACGCCCGCAGGGCTGATCGCTCCGCAGGTGCCGTGGCTCCCCGTGGTGATCATCGTCGCCGCGACGGCGCTCCTCACCCTCGTGGCCGCCGCGACGCCCACCCGGTTGGCGACCAGGGTGGCTCCGGTCGAGGCGCTCGCCGCCGACTGACGGCTCTAGGCTGGACGGATGCCGTCGCCGTTCGATCAGTCCCCGTACCAGGTCCGACTCGACTGGGGGGTGTCAGGGCTCGCCCGCCTCGCCCCGGCCGACGTGGTCGTGGTGATCGACGTCCTCCGGTTCTCCTCGACGGTCGTCGACGCGGTGGCCGCGGGAACGGACGTCGACCTCTCGACAGCCCTCGGATGGTCGCGGAACGGGGCGGCGGTGGCCGATGCCGCCGCCTCGACCGGGGCCACCGTCCTGCTGGGCGCGATCCGCAACGCCGGTGCCGTGGCCAGGGCCGTGCAGATCGAGCAGGAGCGCCGGCAGGGCCGCACCTCGGTGGCACTCATCCCGGCGGGGGAGCTCGACGCCGCGGGGGAGCTGCGCGTCGCGGTGGAGGACCAGCTCGGGGCCGGCGCGATCGCCGCGGCTCTGACCGATCTCGGCATCGACCACACGGCGCCGGACGCGGCCGTGGCAGCGGAGGGCTTCCGTGCCCTGCGGCGCGCGGTGAAGCACCTGATCGGGGCGACGGGTTCCGGACGCGAGCTGCAGGCCGGCGTCCCGGCCACCGATCGGATCCGGGCCGCCGGACTGGAGCCGACCAGCACCGCCGACGCGGCCGTCCTCGATGCCGCGGACACCGTCCCCGTCCTGCGCGACGGGCGGTTCACGCGCTACGAGTGAGCGCGCCTTCCGCGTAGGGTCGAGGAATGAGGTTCCTCCCCGCTCTCCTCGTCGACGCCGTCCTCGTCCTCGTCTTCGCCGCCATCGGCCGGGCCTCCCACCAGGAGGACCCGGCGGGGTTCCTTCTCACGGCCTGGCCCTTCCTCGTCGCCCTGCTGCTCGGGCACGCTGTCGCGGCGCTGCTCCCCGGGCGCCCGCGTCGGCCGTGGTCGCTGCCGTGGGGCGCGGTGGTCTGGGCGGTGACGGTCGTCGGCGGCATGCTGCTGCGGCTGCTCAGCGGAGACACCGCGGAGCTGCCCTTCATCATCGTGGCGACGCTCGTGCTCGGCGTGTTCCTGCTCGGCTGGCGTGGGCTCACCGCGCTCGTCCGTCGCCGACGCGTGACCGCGGCGGCTGCGACGGGGGAGGACTCCGCCGTGCCCGCTCCGGAGGCCGCACCGGTCGCCGAAGAGGTGGCGCCGGATGATGAGGCGCACACGCCCGATGAGGAGAACCGATCCGCCTCCGATGAGCAGGCCCGTCCCGGCGGCCCGTCGGCCTGACACGGCTCCGCTCGCGCCGCTCCGGCAGGACTCAGCGCGGCGCCTGCGCCGCGAGCCGGGCGTCGGTGGTGATCTCACGACGCGTCCAGGCGAACAGATGTTGCGCGTCGAATGTGCGGGAGCACCGGGCGCAGGACGTGGCTCGCGTCGGGCGCCGGTGGCGGTACGTGACGTGTCCGGCCGGGCATCGCCCCACCCAGGGGGCGAGCTCGACCGCGGTCTCCCCGTGATGCGTCGTACCGCCGACGTAGCCCAGGTCGCGCGCCACGCGCTTCCACGCCGGACCGTGCGCCGCCTTGTGCCCGGCGAGCGCGTGCGCGACCTCGTGCAGCAGCACCTGATGGATGTCGTCGTCCTCGAAACGGGCGGCGAGGTACCGCGACACGGTGATGCGCTTGCGCGTGTAGTCGCACTGCCCGGCGCGACGCTTGGCATGGTCGAAGTCGAACGACCAGCTGTCGTCGAGATGCAACCGGATCAGTGCCTCGCCCCAGACGCGCACGCGGTCAAGTTCCGCCATGCGCTCAGGCTAAGGCATGCCGCGGACACTCAGGCGCATCGGCGTCAGCCCGCGACGAGCTGCGCCGGACGACGACGCTCCACGGCTTCGATGGCCAGCAGCACCGTCTCGAGCTCGCGGTCCTCGGCGCCGGACTCGCGCCGCAGGAACAGCGACTGCTTGAAGCTCTCCCGCGCGGTCTCGTAGTCTCCCGCATCGTAGGCGTTCTTGCCGTGGTGCTGGTAGGCGAACGCGGCGATCGACAGCCAACGCTGGCCCTCGGCCTCCGTGGCGCAGGTGGCCAGCTCCTGCTCGGCGGCGGCGTGGGCCCCGCGGTACTGCAGGATCGTGGCGTGGAGCACGCGGGCGCGGAGCACGTCCTTGCGCGTGCCGGCCATGCGGGCCTGCCGCACCGCCTCGTCGGCGAGGACGAGGGCGTCGTCGAGGCGACCGAGCACCTTCAGCAGCCACACGCGCTCGAGCAGGGCGGGAAGGCTCCGCTGCTCCTCGATCTCGTCCAGGCGGGCGGCGCACTCATCGAGGTCGACGCGTTCGCGGAGGCTCTCCTGGTCGTATCCCCGGATCAAACTCATTGCTCTCCTTCCGCGCGTCCCCGCGACTGTCCCCGTCCAGTCTGCCTGCCGCTTCCGCGCTCCTCGGGGCGGCGCGCCCGGTCAGCGCAGGAACAGCGACGCATCCGGGCGCGGGGAGGCGACCGCGTCGGCATCGGTGACGATGCGGGCCCCCTGGAGGAAGGCGCGGGCCTCGTCCCCCTGGGCGATCTTCGCGGGGTGCGGGCCGGCGGCCAGCATCCGTGGCAGCCACTCCGTCGGCAGCGGCGCGGCGGATGCCGCCACCACGAGATTGCCGAAGCGGCGGCCCTTGAGCACCTGGGTGTCGGCGAGGATGCCGATCTCCGGAAGGACCTCGGCGATCGTCGCGGCCTGTCGACGGGCGAACGAGAGACCGGGGCCGTCGGCGACGTTGACCAGCAGCACCCCGCCGGGCGCGAGCAGCGCGGCGAGCTCGCGGTAGAACTCCACGCTCGTGAGGTGGGCGGGGGTCTGCGCGCCCGAGTACACGTCGGAGACGACGAGATCGCAGGCGGCGTGCAGGGCGGCCGGGAGCTTGCGGACTCCCTCCCTGGCATCGCCGATGCGCAGGCGGATCGCCGCCCCCTTCGGCAGCGGGAGGTGCTCGCGGACGAGCTGGACGAGCGGGGCCTCCAGCTCGATGACCTGCTGACGGGACCCCGGCCGCGTCGCGTCGATGTAGCGGGGGATCGTCAGGGCGCCGGCGCCGAGGTGGACGGCGGTGAGCGGTCCGGGGCGGAGCTGGTCGATCACGGCGCCCATCCGCACGATGTACTCGAAGTGCAGGTGAGTGGGGTCGTCCAGATCGACGTGGGACTGCGGGGTCTCGTCGACCACGAGCTCGAAGCCGCTCGTGAACTCGGAGGGGACGATGCGGGCGATTCCGCCGTGGTCGAGACGGGTCTGCGGGTGCTCGGCATCCCGTGATCGCGTCCGTCCCATGTCGTCGAGCCTACGCCGCGCCCGCCTCGGGTCAGCGCTGGTTGCCCACCGCGCAGGTCTCCTGCTCGAGGGTCTGGCCCGAGACCTCCGGCGGGAGGGTCGCGCGGGCATCCGGCGTTGCGGTCGCCTCGGGACCGGGGTCCGACTCCGGGGCCGTGGGCGCCGTGGGAGCGGGGGTGACGAGCTCCACGCCGCGGTGCGTCGTCACGTCTCCGGTGAGCTGCAGCGGTTTGCCGGCCCTCACCGCATCCCAGAGCGCGGCGGCGGCGTCCTCGTCGGGCACGACCTTGTCGTCGTCGAACGGGTCGACGACGTTCGGATACTGCACGAAGGCGAAGTCGCCGAACCTCACGTCCTTGAGAGCGAGCGCGAGCTGCGCCAGCCGCAGCGGGTCGGCGAGCTCGTCGCTGGGGTCGATGTTGTCGGCGATGGCGTTCGTCAGCCGGAGCACCTTGGGGATGTCGGTCAGCGTCTCCTCGCTCAGCACCTTCTTGGCCAGTCGCGACATGTACTGCTGCTGATTGGAGATGCGGGCGAGGTCGCTCTCGTCCCCCACGCCGTGCCGGGTGCGGATGAACTGGAGCGCCTCCACGCCCGAGACCGTCCGCATGCCCGCCGGCCAGTCGATGCCCGTGTGGCGGTCGCGGATGCCGTCGCCGGCGATGCAGACCTCGACCCCGCCTATCGCATCGGTGACGGCCATGACGCCGTCGAAGCTGATCTTGGCGGCGAACTCCACGGGGATGTCACCCAGTTCGCTCACGGTCTTCGCGATACAGGAGAGGCCGGCGTGCTCGAACAGCGAGTTCATCGATGCCTTCTCCATCGCCGACGCGACGGAGCCGTCCTCGCGGGTGCATTCCGGCACGGGCACGCCGAGGTCGCGGGGGAGGGAGACGACGGTCACGTTCCGCGGGGCAGCGGAGACGTGCACGAGGAGGTTCACGTCGTTCCGACTGAGGCCGTCCGCCTCGGCGCAGCGCTCATCGAAGAGCGCGGTGGCCTTCGGGCCGCATTCGTCCGTGCCCACGATGAGGATGCTGAAGGCCTTGTCGTCGGGATACGCGCCGAGGGTGGGCGGGTCGACCTGCGGTGCACCCTCCAGGGTGACGGCCCCGTCGCCCACGCGGTTGAACACGTCCCAGACGAGGAACCCGGCGACCGCCGCGGTCGAGACCAGCACCACGGCGAGTCCGATCCCGAGCCCGCGGAGCACGCGGGACGCGCGTCCGCGTGCAGGGTGCGGGGCATGCCGGGGGAGTGGGCGGCGGTCGGCGTCAGATCCACGTCGGGGCATGCGGGGAGCCTACCCCGGAGGCCTGATGTTACGGCGGTGTGACGATTCTGGGAGGAACTTGCAGGGAATTAGTTAGTCGTGAATACTTTTTCCTATCCCCGGTACGCACCCGATGCACACCTGGACTTTCAAAGAGGAGATCCCCCCATGCACAAGCGCATTCTTCCGGCGGTGGCGCTCGGCGCCGTCGCCACGATCGCTCTGGCCGGCTGTGCCGGCGGCAGCGGTGACAACGGCTCGACCAACGGCGAGGGCCAGGAGCTGACCGTCTGGATCATGAAGGGGACCAACCCCGACGCGACCGCCTTCTACGACAAGGTCTCGGAGGCCTTCGAGGAGGAGACCGGTGCGAAGGTCACCATCGAGGAGATCCAGTGGGCCGACGCCCACGACCGCTTCGTGACCTCGATCGCCGGGAGCACGACCCCGGACATCGCCGAGACCGGCACCACCTGGACCGCGGAGTTCGCCGACGCCGGCGCGCTCCTCCCGCTCGACGAGTACGTCGACGCCGAGGACGGCCTCCGCGACGACCTCGTCGAGGGCCTCGCCGTCGCCGGCACCTACGAGGACGAGCTGTACGGCATGCCGTGGTACGCCGGCGTCCGCTCCATCGTCTACCGCACCGACGTGTTCGAGGAGCTCGGTCTCGAGGCTCCGAAGACCTGGGACGACATCGTCGCCGCGGGTGAGGCCATCAAGGCCGCCAAGCCCGACATGCTGCCCTTCCCCGTCGCGGGCGACGCCGAGTTCCAGGTCTACCCCTGGGTCTGGGGCGCCGGCGGCGAGATCGCCACGAAGGACGGCGACACCTGGACCAGCGAGCTCGACAGCGCCGAGTCGCAGGCCGGCATCGAGTTCTACACGGGTCTGGCCACCGAGCACGGCTTCTCGTCGGCCGGTGCGACCACGTGGAAGGAGACCGACCTCCGGGACGCCTTCACGCAGGGCAACGTCGCGATGATGCTCTCCGGCTCCTGGACGCCGAACGCCCTCATCGAGGCCAACCCCGAGCTCGAGGGCAAGATCGGCGCCGCCGTGATCCCCGGCCAGGACGGCGGCATCGCGCCCTCCGTGCTCGGCGGCTCGCACCTGTCGGTGTTCAACACCACGAAGAACGCCGACCTCGCGTGGGAGTTCGTCAAGCTCATGACCACCGGTGAGTTCGCCGAGCAGTGGTCCGACGAGACCGGCTACTTCCCTGGCGTCCAGTCCGCGATGGAGGAGGCCCTCGCCTCGACCGACCCGCTCGTCGCACCGTTCGCCGAGCAGATGGTCGACGGCGGCGCGTCCGTCCCGGTCACGCCGAACTTCGGCGCCGTGCAGGCGAAGAAGACCACCAACGCCATGATCCAGGCCATCCTCAGCGGGCAGAAGGACGTCGCGACCGCGACGAAGGACGCCGCTGCCGAGATGACCGAACTGCTCAACCAGTAAGGAACCATTCCTTCCATGTCGATGGTGCAAGCGCCACTGCCGGCCACGAAGGCGGAGCCCTCCTCCGCCTCCGTGGCCGGCGGCCGGAAGCGTCGGGGTCTCTCGATCGTCACGGCCCGCCCCTGGCTCCTCCTCGCCCCCGGGCTGATCATCCTCGCGGGGCTGATGCTCTGGCCGCTCGTGCAGGTGTTCCTCTACTCGCTGCAGGACTACGGTCTGCGCGAGATCAACACCGGTGAGAGCAACTGGATCGGGCTGGACAACTACGCCGAGGCGCTCACCAATCCGACCCTGTGGACGGTGGTGCTCCCCAACACGGTCGGCTTCGCGGCCGTCGCGGTGTTCACCACCGTCGCACTCGGAACCCTCGTGGCGCTGCTGCTGGCGCGGCTGGGCACCGTGTGGCGCACCATCGTCTCCAGCTGCATCATGGTCGCGTGGGCGATGCCCGCCGTGACCGGCACGTACGTCTGGACCTTCATCTTCGATGCCGACCGCGGCATCTTCAACAGCGTCCTGCAGGACCTCGGCCTCATCGACGGTCAGGTCAACTGGTTCACCAACCAGTGGTCGTTCTACGCGATCGTGCTGCTGAACGTCGTCCACCACGGCTTCCCGTTCGTGGCCATCACCGTGCTCGCCGGCCTCCTGGGCGTCTCGAAGGAGATGCTCGAGGCCGCGGCGCTCGACGGGGCCGGCGCGTGGCGCCGCTTCTGGAAGATCATCTTCCCGACGCTCAAGCCCGTCTTCTCCGTCGTCATCATCCTGTCGACGATCTGGGACTTCAAGGTCTTCGCGCAGGTCTACCTCATGCCCGGCGGCAGCGGCGGCAACCGTCAGGTGCTCAACCTCGGCGTCTGGTCGTACGTGGAGTCGTTCGGTCAGAACCGCTACGGGTTCGGCGCCGCGCTGGCGGTGCTGCTGACCCTCGTGCTGATCGGCATCACGATCGTCTACATCCGCTCCCTCATGAAGGAGGACGAGCTGTGAACCCCCGCCCCAGGCTCCGGTCGCGCATCGGACTCGGCATCGGCGTCGCCGCCGTCCTCATCTTCACGCTGTTCCCCGTCTACTGGATGGTCTCCAGCGCGTTCGACGGCAAGGCCTCCAGCGGTGGGCAGTCGCTCCTCCCGCAGGAGTTCACGTGGGACAACTTCGCCTTCGTGCTCACCGAGGGCGGCTTCGGCACCTACCTGCGCAACTCCGCCATCGTGGCCCTCGTCACGGTGCTCGTCAGCGCGATCGTCTGCCTGCTCGCGGCGGTCGCCGTGGCGCGGTTCCGCTTCAAGTTCCGCACCACGGTCCTGATGATGATCCTCGTGGTGCAGATGGTGCCGCTCGAGGCCCTGGTCATCCCGCTGTTCCTCCAGGTGAAGAGCCTCGGCCTGCTGAACAGCATCATCGGCCTCATGGTGGTCTACGTGGCGCTGTCGCTCGCGTTCGGCATCTGGATGCTGCGCGGCTTCGTCGCGGCCGTCCCGGTCGAGCTCGAGGAGGCCGCCTACATCGACGGCGCGAGCTGGTGGCGGATGTTCCGCTCCATCCTGCTGCCCCTGGTGATGCCCGGCCTCGTCGCGACGAGCATCTTCAGCTTCATCACGGCGTGGAACGAGTTCATCTTCGCCATGACGATCCTCGGCGCGCAGACCGATCAGTACACGGTCTCGATCGGGCTCAAGTCGTTCTTCGGCCTGTACTCGAACGACTGGGGCAGCATCATGGCCGCCTCCACGATCATCACCGTGCCCGTCATGATCTTCTTCGTCATCGTGCAGCGCCGGCTCTCCGCCGGCATGGTCGCGGGAGCGGTGAAGGGATGACCGACGAGCTCGAGCGCCTCGCGAACGGCGTGCTCTGGCCCGGGTTCCTCGGCACCACGGCGCCCGCCTGGCTCGTGGAGGAGCTGCGCGACGGCCTGGCCGGAGTCGTGTACTTCGGACAGAACGTGGGAGAGGGACTGCCCGCGCTGAGTGCGCAGATCCTCGACGCGAACCCGGACGCCCTGATCGGCGTGGACGAGGAGGGCGGCAGCGTCACGCGGCTGGAGTCCGGGAGCGGCTCGACCCTTCCCGGCGCCGCGCAGCTCGGTGCCCTCGACGACTTGGTCGCGTCGGAGCGGACCGGCGCGGAACTCGCCCGTCGCGTGCGCGCCGTCGGTGCGAACGTGGTGCTCGGTCCGGTCGCCGACGTCAACACCGACCCGCGCAACCCCGTCATCGGCGTGCGCTCGTTCGGATCCGATGAGGCGCTGGTGACGCGCCACGTCGTCGCCACGGTCGACGGCATCCAGGACGGCGGCGTCGCCGCGTGCGTCAAGCACTTCCCCGGTCACGGCGACACCCACCTCGACTCGCACCACGCGCTTCCCGAGATCGCGCTCGACGTGGCCGAGTACGAGCGTGTGCACCTCGAGCCGTTCCGGGCGGCCGTCGAGGCGGGCGTCGACGCGATCATGACCGCGCACATCGTCGTTCCCGCGTGGGGCGCGCAGCCGGCGACCCTCAACCCGCGCGTGCTCGGCATGCTGCGGGAGTGGGGCTTCCGGGGCGTCATCATCACCGATGCGCTGGACATGGCCGCGATCCGCGAGACCGTCGGGCTGGGAGGAGGCGCCGCCCTCGCTCTGGCCGCCGGCGCGGATCTCCTGTGCATCGGAAACCCGACCAACCCCGGCGACGCCGCCCTTCCCGACCAGGACCGCCGCGACTTCCTCGACGCCCGCGACGGGATCGTGGTCGCGCTGCGTGACGGCTCGCTCTCCCGGGAGCGCGTCGAGGAGGCCGCCGCGCGGGTGTCGGCCCTCGCCACCCGGCTGCGCACGAGCGATGCCTCGGACGAGGAGATCGCCGCGTTCGACGCCGCCGAGATCGTCCGTCGGTCCGTGTCCCTCGCCGGCGACACCCCCGAGGCCGCGACTGCCCTGGCGGTGATCGACGCCCGACGTCGCTCAACGCTCGCGGTGGACAGCGCCGCCTCCTACGTGGCCGAAGCGCTCGCGGGAGACGGCGTCCGGGTGCGGCTCGACGTGGCCGCGAGCACCGTGAACGAGCAGGACTCCGTGATCGACGAGGTCGCCGCGGCGACTGGCACGACGGTCGTCCTCGTGGACCGGCCGGATGCGGAGCCGGCGCAGCGCGCACTCATCGAGCGGGCCGCGCTCCGGGATCCGGGAGCGGTCGTGGTGAACGTCGGCCTGCCCGTACAGGAGCCGCTGCCGCTGCCCACCATCGAGGTCGGTGCCGCCAGCCGGCTCGGCGCTCAGACCGCGCGGGAAGCGCTCCTCGGCCGCTTCGTGCCCCGACAGAGGACGACCGCCGCCGGTTGAGACGGGATCAGCGCATGGACGACGACGTTCTGGCCGTGGTGCGACGCTCCCTCCCCAAGCTCAGCGCGGCGGAGGGACGCGTCGCCGAGAGGATCCTCGGGGACCCCACCCTCGTGGTGGACCTCGCGATCAACGACCTCGCGCAGCTCTGCCAGACCTCGCTCTCGACCGTCGCCCGGTTCGCGCAGTCGTTGGGCTACAGCGGCTATCGGGAACTCCGGGTGGCCGTCGCCCGCGCGGTCACCCTCGCACAGGCGCAGCAGGCCCGCTTCGGACTCGATTCCACGGCGATCGACCGTGACGACGGGCCGGCCGCGATCGCCGCGAAGCTCGCGGCGCAGGAGATCGACGCGATCGAGAAGACGGCACGGGCCTTGGACGCGGACGCTCTCGACCGGGTCGCGCGGGCGGTGGTCGTCGCCCGGCACATCGACCTGTTCGGGCAGGCGGCGTCGTCGCTGACCGCCCAGGATCTCCAGCTCAAGCTGTCCCGGATCGGCTGCTCGGTGACCCACTCGGCCGATCCGCACCTCGCGATCACCGCGGCCTCGTTGCGGTCGTCCACCGACGTGGCGATCGCCTTCTCACACGGCGGCGAGACGGCCGAGACGGTCCGCGCCCTGGAGGTCGCGCGGGCCACGGGTGCGCTCGCGGTGGCGGTGACGAGCGCTGCGGACTCCCCGCTCGCGGCCATCGCCGACGTCGTGCTCCTCAGCCAGGCCCAGGAGTCGCCCTTCCGGATGGCCGCCATGTCGAGCCGCATCGCGCAGCTCGCGCTCATCGATGTGCTCTTCGTGCGGATCGTGCAGCACCGGGGCGAGCACGTCGCGGTGTCGCTGCAGCGCACGCACGACGCGGTCCCGCCGCGGCGTGGACGTCACGCGGACTGAGGTCGCCCGGTCAGTCGACGTGGTCCCGCGTGCTGGTGATCGCGCGCGTCGCGATGCGGTGGGCGCGGGCCAGGCTCCCACCCAGGGTCAGACCGGTCAGGACGCCCGCGAGGAAGCCCGCGGCGAACGCGTCGCCCGCTCCGATCGTCTCCACGACCGGTACGTCGAGGGCGTCGCTGGCCGCGCGCTCCGCGCCGTCGAACGCGACGGCACCGGCGGGGTCGGTCACGACCAGGTACCGCGGCTCGGGGAACAGCGTCCGCAGGTCGTCCGGCGCGCTCGTCCCGAACACGGCCTCGGCATCCGGCCGGGTGCAGAAGACGATGTCGGCGCGGTGGGCGAGGTCGGTGAGCAGGGCACGCCCCTCGTCCTCCCGGCCCCGCCACAGCGCGGGGCGCCAGTTGAGATCGAAGCTGACGAGGCGGCCGGGTCGGGGCGCCGCCACCAGGGCCTCCTGGGCGGCGCGCGCGGACGGAGAGAGCGCCGGCGTGATGCCAGAGGTGTGCACGAGGGCTGCCGCGGCGAGCAGCTCCGTCGCCACCGGCGACTCCAGCGAACCCGGTGACAGCGCCGCCGCGGCCGACCCCGCACGGTAATAGTGCATGGTCCCGTCCACGGCGCCGTCCGTCCGCGGCGAGAGCTCCTTGACGTAGAGCCCCGTCGGCGCGACCGGGTCGACCTCGACGGCGCGGTCGTCGACCCCGTGCGCACGGAGCTCGGCGGTGAGGAACCGTCCGAACCCGTCGTCTCCGACGCGGGACACGACCGCGGTCCGGATGCCGGCGGAGGCGAGTGCGATCGCGGTGTTCCACTCCGCCCCGGCGAGGGAGCGGTGGAACGTGCGGCAGGTCTCGAGCGGCCCGGCGGTGGCGGAGACGAGGGCGACCAGGCCCTCGCCCAGGCACACGACGAGGGGAGTGGTGTCCGGCACGTTCTGGACATTACCGGATCGACGGCGGCCCCGCGTCGATACCGGATCGCAACATCGGACTCTTGGCATCCGCCGGGCCGCTGGGTACCTTCGAGGAATCACCGTCTCCGCGGCGACGATGCCCGGAGACGCGCAAGGAAGCGCCCGACAGGGAAGGTCATACACACATGCACCAGTCAGCCATGCCTCGGCGAGGACTCGCCGCCGTCACCGGAGCGACCATCGCCGCTCTCGCACTCGCCGGATGCGTCGCCAGCGAGCGCGGGGACAACGGGTCGGAAGGATCGGGTGACGTCGACGGCACCTTCGTCTTCGCCGCCTCCTCGGATCCCGCGAGCCTCGACCCGGCGTTCGCGCAGGACGGCGAGACCTTCCGCGTCTCCCGCCAGATCTTCGAGGGTCTGGTGGGCACGGAACCCGGCACGGCCGACCCGGCACCGCTGCTGGCGGAGTCGTGGGAGTCGTCCGAGGACGGCATGTCCCACACCTTCGCGCTGAAGGAGGGCGTGACCTTCCAGGACGGCACCCCGTTCAACGCCGAGGCCGTCTGTGCCAACTTCGACCGCTGGTACAACTGGACCGGTCTCGCCGCCTCCGAGGCCTTCGGGTACTACTACAACAAGCTCTTCAAGGGCTACGCCTCCAACCCGGAGGACGCGGTCTACAAGTCGTGCACGCCGGACGGCGACAACTCCGTCACCATCGAGCTGAACAAGCCGTTCGCCGGCTTCATCGCCTCGCTGTCGCTGCCGGCCTTCGGCATGCAGAGCCCCTCGGCGATGCAGGAGTTCGGCGCTGACGAGGTCGGCGGCACCGCCGAGGCCCCGCAGCTCTCCGAGTACGCCATGGGACACCCGGTCGGCACCGGCCCCTACCAGTTCGAGGAGTGGGCACCGGGCGAGCAGGTCACGCTCAAGGCCTACGACGACTACTGGGGCGAGGCCGGCCAGATCGACGAGATCATCTTCCGCACCATCGACGACCCGACGGCCCGTCGCCAGGCGCTCGAGTCGGGTTCCATCGACGGCTACGACCTCGTGGGCCCCGCCGACACGAAGGCGCTGGAGGAGGACGACTTCACCATGGTGTCGCGTCCCCCGTTCACGATCCTCTACCTCGCCTTCAACCAGGCGATCCCGGAGCTGCAGGACCCGAAGGTGCGTGAGGCGCTGTCCTACGCGATCGACAAGGACGCCCTCATCAGCCAGGTCCTCCCGGAGGGCACCGAGAAGGCGACGCAGTTCGTCCCGCCGGTGGTCAACGGCTACAACGACGAGGTCACGACCTACGACTACGACCCGGAGAAGGCCAAGGAGCTCCTCGCGGAGGCGGGCTACGACGAGGCGAACCCGCTGGCGCTGGACTTCAACTACCCGGTCAACGTCTCGCGTCCGTACATGCCGGACCCCGAGCAGATCTACACCGTCCTGTCGTCGCAGCTCTCCGAGGTCGGCGTGGAGACCACCCCGGTCTCCGAGGAGTGGGTCGAGTACCTCGACCGCACCACCGGCACCGCCGACCACGGCATCCACCTGCTCGGCTGGACCGGCGACTACAACGACACCGACAACTTCGTCGGCGTCTTCTTCGGCCAGAAGAGCTCCGAGTGGGGCTTCGACAACCCGGAGCTGTTCCAGGCGCTGACCGAGGCGCGCGGGGTCTCCAACCTCGACGACCAGACGGCGCTGTACGAGGACATCAACGAGATGGTCGCGGAGTTCATCCCCGGCGTCCCGCTCGCGCACCCGGCGCCGACGCTCGCCTTCGACCCGCGCGTCGAGAGCTACCCCGCCAGCCCGGTGAACGACGAGGTCTTCACGGACATCGTCCTCACGAAGTAGGCCTGACCTTTTGATATGCCGAGCCCCGGTTCCGCTCCTGCGGAACCGGGGCACGGCGTACCTTCTGATCGACGGAGAACTCTGTGCTGCGCACCATCGGCAGGCGACTGCTGTTCCTCATCCCCACCCTGTTCGGGCTCAGCATCCTGCTGTTCGCCTGGGTCAGGGCCCTCCCCGGCGGCCCCGCGGTCGCCCTCCTCGGCGAGAAGGCCACCCCGGAGGCCATCGCCAGGGTCAACGAGCTCTACGGCTTCAACAAGCCCCTCATCGAGCAGTACTTCATCTGGGTCACCCGGCTGCTGCAGGGCGACTTCGGTACGTCCATCCAGACCAACCGGCCGGTCACGGAGGAGTTCCTCCGCCGATTCCCCGCGACGATCGAGCTGAGCGTCGCGGCGCTCATCTTCGCCATCGGGGTCGGCATCCCGCTCGGATACTGGGCGGCCCGTCGCCACGGAAAGTTCACCGATCACGCGTCGGTCGTGCTGAGCCTCATCGGCATCACGATCCCGGTGTTCTTCCTCGCCTTCATCCTCAAGTACGTCTTCGCCGTGCAGCTGGGCTGGCTGCCCTCGGACGGTCGGCAGGATCCACGGATCGATGCGACCCATCCCACGGGCTTCTACGTCTGGGACGGCATCATCACGGGGGAGTTCGACGCCGCATGGGATGCGATCCTCCACCTGATCCTCCCGGCGCTCGCCCTCGGCACCATCCCGCTCGCGATCATCGTCCGCATCACCAGGGCGAGCGTGCTGGAGGTGCAGAACGCCGACTACGTGCGGACGGGGCGGGCGAAGGGCGTGGGCTCCGCCACCCTGCGCAGCCGGTTCATCCTCCGGAACGCCATGCTCCCGGTCATCACGACGATCGGTCTGCAGACGGGACTGCTCATCTCGGGGGCGGTGCTCACCGAGACGGTGTTCGCCTTCCCCGGCATCGGGTCGTTCCTCGCGCGGGCGATCTTCACGCGCGACTTCCCGGTGCTGCAGGGGTTCATCATCTTCATCGCGATCGCCTACGCCCTCATCAACCTGGCCGTGGACGTGTCGTACAGCTTCATCGATCCGAGAGTGAGAGTGCAGTGATGTCCTCCTCCCTCATCCGAAAGGAGGCGCTCGCATGAGCATCGCCCTCCCACCCGCACAGGGCCCGTCCGCCGAGAGCGGCGGGAGCATCGACACCGTCGCGATCGCCCAGGCCGACCTCAAGGACGGCGGCGGCGGCTTCTGGCGCGACGTCTTCCGCCGGCTCCGGCGCAACCCGACGGCGTGGATCGGCGCCGTCATCGTGCTCCTCTTCCTGCTCGTCGCGGTGCTCGCGCCGGTCCTCGCTCCGTACCCCGAGACCGCGCTCCCTGGGGCGAAGGAGATCACGCCCACGCACATCCCCGGCCCGGGGGAGCTGCCGCAGTTCCCGCTCGGTCTGGACCGGTTCGGCGGCGACGTGCTGTCGAAGCTCATCTGGGGCGCGCAGGCGTCGCTGCTGATCGGCGTCGTCTCCACCGCGATGGGTCTCGTCGGCGGCATGATCCTCGGACTCCTCGCCGGCACGTTCGGCGGCTGGGTCGACACGGTCATCATGCGCGTCGTCGACATCATCCTGTCGGTGCCGAACCTGCTGCTGGCGGTGTCGATCGCCGCGATCCTCGGACAGACGCCGTACGCCGTGATGATCGCCATCGGGGCCTCCCAGGTGCCGATCTTCGCGCGCCTGCTGCGGGCGTCCATGCTCCAGCAGCGCTCCAGCGACTATGTGCTGTCGGCGCAGACACTCGGCCTCGGCCGCGGCCGGATCACGATGTCGCACGTCCTCCCGAACGCCATCGGTCCGGTCATCGTGCAGGGCACCCTGACCCTCGCGACCGCGGTCATCGACGCGGCAGCGCTGTCGTTCCTCGGTCTCGGCGGCGGCGGGCCCGCGACCGCCGAGTGGGGCCGCATGCTCACGTACGCACAGGCCGAGCTGGCGATCGCCCCGTGGCTGGCGTTCCTCCCCGGCATCTGCATCGCCGTCACCGCGCTGGGCTTCACCCTGCTCGGCGAGGCGCTGCGTGAGGCCATGGACCCGAGGACGAGGGCACGATGAACATCCATGACGAGGGCGCCGTGCGCGCCGCGAAGGAGAACGGCATGGCGGACGAGCCCCTGCTGTCGGTCGAGGGCCTGGCGGTGGACTTCGCCACCATGGACGGCGTCGTGCACGCCGTCGAGGGCGTCGACCTCGAGATCCGCCCCGGGGAGACGGTGGCGATCGTCGGCGAGTCCGGTTCCGGCAAGTCGACCACCGCGATGGCGATCATCGGTCTGCTCGCGGGCGGGGGGAAGGTGGCCGCCGGCAGCATCAGACTCGACGGGCGGGAGATCTCCCGCGCCTCCGAGAACGAGTTGCGGTCGATCCGCGGACGGGACATCGGCCTCGTGCCGCAGGACCCCATGTCCAACCTCAACCCGGTCGCGAAGATCGGCACCCAGGTCGCCGAGACGCTGCTCGCCCACGGCCTCGCCACCCGGCAGAACGTGCAGTCCAAGGTCGTCGAGGCGCTCACCGCCGCCGGCCTCCCGGATCCGGAGAGCCGTGCGAAGCAGTACCCGCACGAGTTCTCCGGCGGCATGCGGCAGCGGGCGCTCATCGCGATCGGGCTGGCGTGCAAGCCGCGGCTGCTCATCGCGGACGAGCCCACCAGCGCCCTGGACGTGACCGTGCAGCAGACCATCCTCGACCAGATCGGCGAGATGACCAGGGAGCTCGGCACCGCCGTGCTCCTCATCACGCACGACCTCGGGCTCGCCGCCGAGCGGGCCGAGCGGGTGATCGTGATGCACCGCGGCAAGGTCGTCGAGCAGGGTCCCGCGCGGCAGATCCTCGAGGATCCGCAGCACCCGTACACCCAGTCGCTCGTGAAGGCCGCGCCGTCGGTCGCGGTGGCACGGCTGCGCCCGGAAGCCTTCGTGCAGGGCGCTTCGACAGGCTCAGCGACCCAGGAGGAGGCTGGGTCAGCGACCCAGGAGGGCGCTTCGACAGGCTCAGCGACCCTGGAGGGCGCTTCGACAGGCTCAGCGACCCAGGAGAAGGCTGGGTCCCTGAGCTCGTCGAAGGGCAACATCGTCGAGATCGAGAACCTCACGAAGGTGTACCCCGTGCGCGGCAAGCACGAGGACTTCGTCGCGGTCGACGGCGTCTCGCTCGCGATCCCGCGCGGCGAGACCGTCGCGATCGTGGGGGAGTCGGGGTCGGGCAAGACCACGACCGCGCGCATGCTCCTCAAGGTGATCGAGCCCACGAGCGGCCTCATCCGCTACGAGGGCAAGGACATCTCGACCCTGAGCCGCGCGGAGACGAAGGACTTCCGGCAGCGGGTGCAGCCCATCTTCCAGGATCCGTACTCCAGCCTGAACCCCATGTTCACGATCGAGCGGCTGATCGCGGAGCCGCTGGAGTTCTACAAGCGGGGGAGCGGAGCAGACCGGCGCAAGCGCGTGCGGCAGCTCCTGGACGACGTCGCGCTGCCGCAGTCGATGCTGCGGCGCTACCCGTCCGAGCTCTCCGGCGGGCAGCGTCAGCGCGTGGCGATCGCGCGGGCACTGGCCCTGTCGCCTGACCTCATCGTGTGCGACGAGCCCGTGTCGGCGCTCGACGTGCTCGTGCAGGACCAGATCCTGCGGCTGCTGGGCGACCTGCAGCGGGAGTACGGCCTGAGCTACCTGTTCATCTCGCACGACCTCGCGGTGGTGCGGCTCATCAGCGACTACGTGTGCGTGATGAAGGACGGGAAGCTCGTGGAGGCCGCGTCGTCGGAGGAGATCTTCACCAACCCTCGCGACCCCTACACGCGCCGCCTCCTCGCCTCGATCCCCGGCAACGAGCTCAACATCGCGTCCTGACCCGAGACCCCGGTTTCGCGTCGAAA